>Ga0187777_10000033_pt1 | contig 95628 bp, 91 predicted proteins | sample 1015_Q2_SP5_10_M_FD_132416 | JGI IMG/M metagenome (GOLD analysis project Ga0187777, IMG submission 132416) | Tropical peat soil microbial communities from peatlands in Department of Meta, Colombia - 1015_Q2_SP5_10_MG | ecosystem: Environmental > Terrestrial > Soil > Wetlands > Peat | place... | reverse complement strand
TGCAGCAGCGGCGCACCGGCGAGACGTCGCGCTACCCCGAGAGCCTCGAGCTGCGCGCGCTCTCCGAGACGGGCACCGTCGGTGCGCTCCTCTTCTTCGCCTTCCTCGTGCTCGCCCTCCGCTCCGCGGTGCGCGCCGTTCGCCGTGAGCCGGCCGCCGGCGCCGCGCTGGCAGCGCTTCTCGGGTTCGCCTTCTGGTTCTTCCACGCGTCGGTCGACTGGCTCTGGGAGTTCCCCGGGCTCGCGGCCCCGGCCTTCGGGTTCCTGGCGCTCGCCGCGGGCACGACCGACGCGGGGGACGTCGCCGCCCGGGCGGCCCGCGCCCGCCCGGGCAGGCGGGTCGCGCTTGCCGCCGCCACGGGCATCGTCACCGTCGCGGCTGCTCTCAGCGTGACCTGTCCCTGGATCGCCGTGCGGGACATCGACACCGCCGTCAACGCCCGGGCAGCGACACCTGCGGTCTACTCGCTCCTGCACGCCGCGTCGCGCTGGAACCCGCTCTCCGAGGACGCTGCGGTCGCCGAGGCGACGGTCGCCGCCAATGCCGCAGACCGCGTGCGCGAGCGGAAGGCGCTCGAGGCGGCTCTGCGCCGCAACCCGCACGACTGGTACATCTACCTGATGCTCGGGATCGTCGACGGTCGCGAGCACGAGCCGGCCGCCGCCCGCGTCCGGCTGGCCCAGGCGCGAAGGCTCTCGCCGCTCGACCAGGTTGTCATCTACGCGCAGCGGCGGCTCCGGTGGGGAACCCCGCTCACCGAGCGTGAGGTGGGGGACATCTTCCTGCTCGAGAGCCGCAAGGCGCGCGGCGTCGTCCAGAAGTGAGCCGTGAAGCCGGGAAGGGCGCGGGCCGCCCCTGTTCGAGCCATACACACCGGTGGCCGGAATCCTGTACCTTCGGCTCGTGCGCTCGGCGCGGATTCGGCTCTACTGTAAGCTCGGCCTCGGAACAGGCCCTTTCACCATCAGCGATCGAACCGTCTTCCAGGGGGAAATGACTTGAAGCGCGTAATCGTCATCATCGCAGTCGCCGTGACGGCTCTCGCACTCGCATCGGGTGCGTTCGCCTCCGCCCTCACGAACGGCCACGGCTCCACTCCCAAGAGCTCGCGCACGCTCGGCGCGAAGGTCATCAAGAAGAGCGCCCTCAAGGTGAACACGCTGCCCTTCACCGGTATCGATCTCGGGGTCGCTGCCTTGGGCGGGATCGCGCTCCTCGGTGTCGGTTTCACGCTCCGCCGCTCGTCGCGCAAGGCGAGCTGACGCTTCGACGGTACGACGCGAGACCAGGCGCCTCCCCCCGGCCTGATCGCTGCGCCGGCGCCCTGCTAGGGCGCCGGCGCATTTTGTTGGGCGCCCGCGCTCAGCACGATGGCCGCGGCCTCGGCGAGGTCGGGCGCGGTCGCGTCGGCACCCGTGGCGGTTCCCGGAGGCGCGATACGGATCGTTGCGGTGCCCGCCGCGCGCCCGGCTTCGACGTCGGACTCGGTGTCTCCGATCATGACGCTGCAGGCGAGGTCGAGTCCGAGCTCCGCAGCGGCACGCAGGAGCAAGCCGGGCGCCGGCTTGCGGCAGTCGCAGGCGTCGGCGTCGTCGTGCGGGCAGTAGTAGAACGCGATCGGGCCGCCTGTCTCGCGGACGAGAGCCTCTTCGACGGCGCGCAGCGTCTGCCAGGTCACGAGGCCGCGTGCGACGCCCCGCTGGTTCGAGACGACGACCGGGACGTACCCGGCGCCGGCGAGCCGGCGCACCGCTTCGGCCGCGCCTGGGAGCAGGACGAGCTGGTCGATCTCCCGGACGTAGTCGTGAGCAGGGGGACGCTCGTTCAGGACGCCGTCGCGGTCGAGGAACGCGGCGGGGCGGAGCGTCACGCGGGCGGGTACTCCTCCTGGTCGAGCCGCGTCTGAAAGTAGGCGGTCAGGACGTGGTCGAGCACCATGTGCAGGTCCTCCACGATGCCGTAGTCGTTTGCGGGGACGAGCACGTACTCGTCCGCGAGCTCCATGGCGAGGCCCCCGTCGAAGCCCAGGAGAGCGATGTTGGTGGCCGCCCGCTCGCGCGCGTAGCGCATGGCGCGCAGGATGTTGGGCGAGTTGCCGCTCCCGGTGATCGAGATCAGCACGTCTCCCGCCCGGATCAGATTCGTCAGCTGCTCGGCAAAGACCTGGTCGTAGCCGACGTCGTTCGCGAGCGCCGAGAGCAGCGCCATGTTGTCGTTCAGGCTCATGACCCGGAAGCGAGGCCGGTTGGGCGAGATCGTGTTCTTGCCCAGGTCGCAGGCCATGTGCGACGCGGTTGCTGCGCTGCCGCCGTTGCCGATGATGAAGACCTGCTTGCCGTGCTTGTACGCGCTGAAGAGGATCTCGCCCATGGCCTCGATGCGCTCGACCGGCATCGCCTCGATCGTCTCCTTGAGACGCCCGAGGTAGCTGTCGACGAAGTCGCGGAGCTGCGGCTTGCTCATCATTGCCCGATGAAGATGATGCGCGAGCCGTGGTCGTCGAGCAACACCGGCAGCTCCCGCAGATCGTCGAGGGCGCGCCTCACCGCCGGCTGCCTGTCGCGCGGAACGTAGAAGAGCAGGAACCCGCCTCCGCCGGCACCGAGGAGCTTCCCGCCGCGTGCACCGGCCTGTCGCGCCTTCTCGTACCACGCGTCGATCTCGGGCGTCGTGACCCCGCCGAGCTCGCGCTTCACCTCCCAGCCGCGATGGAGGAAGTCGCCGAGGACGTCGGGATCTCCCTTGCCGAGCTCCTCGTAGAGCTCGAGCGCGAGGTCGCGTAGCTGTCCGAGGTACCTCTTCGTCTCCTCCTCCGACCTCGCGGCCTGGTCGAGGTCGGTCAGGACCGTCTCGGCCGATCGCTGGGTGCCGGTGTAGAACATCAAGAGGCTCCGCTCCAGCTGCGTCTTCCCCTCCGGCGTCAGGACGACCGGATCTCGTGTGACGGCGTCCCCGGGCCCGAAGCGGAAGAGATTCAAGCCGCCGAAGGCGGACGAGTACTGGTCCTGCTTTCCGATCGGCTTGCCGAGGATGTCGATCTCGATCTCGGACGCGGCCTCGGCGAGGTCGTGGCTCGACTTGAGGATCCCCTGGTAGGTGAAGAGGGCGTTCAGCGTCCCGACGGTGACGGCGCCCGACGAGCCGAGGCCCGTCCCCCGCGCGGGCACGTCGGCGATCGTGACGATCTCGACCTTCCGGGGGAGGCCGGCGAAGCGCAACGACTCCCGGACGAGGTCGTGCGCGAGGTCGTCGACACGGTCGACGATCTCGGTCTGCGTGTAGCTCACGCGGATGTCGTCCTCGAATCGGGGCGTGACGATCACGTAGACGTACTTGTTGATCGCGGTCGACACGACGGCCCCTCCGTGCTCGCGCGCGAACGACACGAGGTCGGAGCCGCCGCCGACGAAGCTGACCCGCAAGGGGGTGCGGGCGATCACCACGCGAGAGCTCCTTGCGTGAGGTCGTTCTCGACGTGCAGCAGCGCCTCGGCCGAGCCGATGTCGCAGACGTAGGCGTCGACGCGATGCCCGTAGATCGGGCGGCCGGCCGCGGTCACGCTCGGCCAGACGTCGAAGCCGAAATCGCCGCAAGGGGGTACGAACTCGAGGATCCCGGGATCGAGCCCGTAGATGCCCGCGTTCACGTGGCCGCCCGGGACGTCGTGCTGCGGCTTCTCGACGAAGCCGACGACACGACCGGTCGCGTCGAGCTCGAGCAACCCCTTCTCACGCGTTGCCTCCGCGTCGTAGTAAGCGAGGGTGGCGAGGCCGCCCCGTTCCACATGGCTGTCGAGCAACGTTCGTAGATCGACGTTCGTCACGACGTCACCGTACTGGAGCACGAACGGCCGGTCGAGGAAGTCGCGCATCGGCAGCAGCGCTCCCGCCGTCCCGAGCAGCTCCTCCTCGACGGAGACGAGGACGTCGAGCGGCGCGTCGAACTCGTCGAGGAACGCGAGGACCTTCTCGGCGAGGTAGTGCACGTTGAGCATGACCTTCTCGACGCCCGCCCGGGCGAGGTAACGGAGCTGGTGGGCGAGCAGAGGCTCCCCGGCCAGAGGGACGAGGATCTTCGGCACGTCTCCGGTCAGAGGGGCGAGCCGCGTGCCTCGGCCTGCGCCGAGCAGCACGGCCTTCATACCGCGTATGAGCGGAACGAGTCGCGCAGCCCCTCGTCGAGCTCGAGCGTCGGCGCCCAGCCGAGCTGCGAGCGCAGTCGCGAGGAGTCGAGGCAGCTCCGGATCAGCTCGCCGAGGCGCAGCGGCTCGAATCTCGGCTCGAGCTGCGTCCCGGCGAGGGACTGCAGCACCTCGAGCAACTGGAGGACGTTCGTCTCGCGCCCCGAGCCGACGTTGAACGTTCCTGCCCGGCCGGATTCGCCGGCCAGCAGGAACGCACGCGAGACATCGGCGACATGAATGTAGTCGCGCGTCTGGAGCCCGTCGCCGTAGACCGTCGGCGCCTCTCCTCGAAGGAGATGATCGCTGAAGATCGCGACGACGCCGGCCTCGCCGTGGGGTGTCTGGCGCGGGCCGTAGACGTTTCCGAGTCGAAGGACGACGTTCGGGATTCCGTGGAGCCTGCCCCACGTGCCGACGTATGCCTCGCCGGCGAGCTTCGAGGCACCGTACGGCGCCAGGGGCTCCGGCACCGCGTCCTCGGCGGTCGGAATGGACGCGTTCCCGCCGTAGAGGGCGCCGCCGGTCGAGGCGAAGACGGTCGGCGCACCGACCTCCGCGGCGGCCTGCAGGACGTTGAACGTCCCGCGGACGTTCACGTCCAGGTCGCGCTCCGGGCGCTTGACGGAGACGGTCACGCTCGCCTGCGCGGCGAGGTGCGCGACGACGCTCGGCCTGAACGCGCGAAAGCAGCCCGCCACCGCGTCGCCGTCGACGATGTCGAGGACTTCGAGGTGCGCGCCGGACGGGACGTTCTCCCGGTTCCCCGTCGACAGGTCGTCGACCGCGACGACCTCGTACCCCTGCTCGAGGAAGCGGTCGCATACGTGTGATCCGATGAAGCCCGCGCCCCCGGTGACGACGGCACGCTGCGATCCGTTGTCGCCCATCGGAGCATAGCGTACACGATCATCTGCAACCTCGGTGCGCCCAGGGAAGGGCGGTCGAGATGTCTAGAGTGTGAAGCCTGTCTGCGCTGTCAGAGATCCCGTCCTGCCCGACGTGAGCATCACCGGGCGAGCGGCGACGTCCGCCGACGGCGGCGGAGGTCGCGGCCTCGTGAAGGCGCTGATCGTGCTCGCGCAGCCGCCGACGCTCGAGGGGAACGCGCCGGGGCGGTGCGCGGCCGCGCTCCTGCGCGGGCTCCCGCTGCACGGCGTCGACGTCCAGGCGCTCGCCGCGCGCCAGTTCTTCGCCGACGACAGTCCGGTGCCCGACGACTTGCCGGTCGAGGTGGTCGACGTCCGCAGCCAGTCGAAGCGCCGCTTCGAGCAGTTGGCGCGGCTCCGCCGACCGCGCGGCGCGCTCGTCGGTCCGTTCTCCGACCGCGTCCGCACGCTCGCACCGGATTACGACGTCGTGCATCTCCAGGAGACCGAGACGGCCTGGTGCGATCTCGGCGTCGAGCGTCCGTCGTCGCTGCACATGGACTTCCGCGTGCTACGGGACCGACCGGTGCCGGCTCCCTGGCGGCACGAGTTCAGGTTCCTCGCCGAGTACGCGGCCGCCGAGGTCGTCGCCGCGAGGCGGCACCGGTTCCTGGTGGCGAACTCGTCTCGCGTGGCCGACTCGCTGCGCCGGCTGAACCGCAAGGCGGAGGTGGTGGTGGTGCCGCTGAGCCTCGATCCGGCCGCCTACGGGACGGCGCCGCTCGACGGCCCGCCGGTCGCCGGGATCATCGGCTCGGGCGACTGGCCGCCGACCGCGAGCGCGATCGCGCGCCTCGTCCGTCGCGTGTGGCCCCTCGTGCGGCGAGACGTGCCGGAGGCGCGGCTGCTGATCGCGGGACGGGCCACGGGCGCTCTCGCAGTCCCGGGAGCGGCCGCGCTCGGGATCGAGTTCGTCGGCGAGGTCGACTCGGCGGCCGGTTTTCTGTCCCGGCTGTCGCTGCTCCTGTACCCGGTCGAGCGCGGCAGCGGGATGAAGGTCAAGGTGCTCGAGGCGATGGCGTGTGGTGTCCCGGTGGTCACGACGAAAGACGGGGCGGAGGGCGTGGCCCCGACGCCGGGCGTCGTCGTCCGCGCCTCCGACGAGGAGCTTGCGAGGGCGGCCGCGGAGGTGCTGCGGGACGCGCGCGCACGCACCGAGCGGGGGGCCGCCTCGCGCGGGGTCTTCCTCGAGCGCTTCGCGCCGGAGCCTGCGACCGCCCCCCTCGCAGAGCTGTTCGTGCGCATGGCCGAGAGAGGCACGCGCTGAAGACGCGCGAGGGCGGAGTCACGCGGCTCCTCGTCTATTCGGACTCCCCGGCCTGGGGCGGCGCCGAGGAGTGCCTGTCGACACTGCTCGCCGAGCTCGCCCCGCGCTTCGAGGTCACCGTCGTGGGCACGACCGCCGAGATCGTCGAACGAATCGCCGCGCATCGGCCGGGAGCACCGGTCGTCGTCCTGCCGCCGTTCGGCGGCAAGTTCGACGCGCATTCGATCGCCGAGCACGTCCGCGCGTTCAGACGGCTCGCGCCGGACATCTGCCACGTCAACCTGCGCACGCCGTGGACCTGCCAGGGGGCGCTGCTTGCGGGCGTGCTCACCCGTGCCCGGATCGTGGCCGTCGAGCACCTGCCGCTGCACAGCCCGAGCGGCTTCGTGCGCTGGAGCCGCCGTCGGCTCGCACGGTTCTACGCAGCGCATGTGTCGGTCGGTGTGCAGAGCGCCCGTCTCGTCGAGCTGGAGGTGGGGCTGCGGGCCGGCTCGGTGGGCACGGTCCACAACGGCATCCTCGAGGTCGGGCTGCCGCCGGCTTCCCCGGAGCCGCACGCGGCGGTGCTCGGGTCGCTCGGGCGGCTCGACGAGCAGAAGGGCTACGAGCTCCTGGTCGAGGCGCTCGCCGAGCTGCCCGGGGTCACGGCCGTCGTCGTGGGGGAGGGACCGCTCCGCGGCGTGCTCGAGGCGCGTGCTGCCGAGCTCGGCGTCTCGGAGCGTCTCCGCCTGCCCGGCTGGTCCGACGACGCGCGCAGCTTCCTGCCCACCTTCGACGTGTTCGTGTTGCCGTCCCGCTACGAGGGATTCCCCCTCTCGATCATCGAAGCCATGCTGGCCGGCCTGCCCGTCGTCGCCACTCGCGTCGGGAGCGTCGCCGAGGCGGTCGAGGACGGCGAGACCGGCTTCCTCGTGTCGCCGGGCGACCGCACCGCGCTCGTCGCCGTGTTGCGAAGGCTGCTCGACGACCCGGAGCTGCGGCGGCGGCTCGGCGACGCGGGCCGAGCCCGCGCGCGGCGCGAGTTCACCGCGCGGGCGATGGCGGCGAGGTACGAGCGGCTCTACGACGAAATCCTTCGTTGAGCCTCCGGAGCGGGGTCGACGACGATGAGCCGGCTTCTCTGCATCTACCAGCACGCACCGACGCCGGGTGCGCCGGGGATCTACCGGCACCGGCTGTACTTCGCCGAGCTGGTGCGGCGTGGCTGGACGGTCGACGTCGTCTCGACGCCGCGGAACTACATGTCGGGCGCGATCCCCGCGGGCTACCGGCGCCGGCCGCTGACCCACGAGGTGATCGACGGCATCGACCATCACTGGGTCTGGACGCCGGGCGGAATCCACCGCTCGCGGGCGCGGCGCATCGCGAACTACGCCGGCTTCGTCGCCGCGGCCGGGTTGCGGGCGGCCACGCTGCGGCCGCCGGATGTCGTCTACATCTCGTCGCCGCCGCTGACCGTCGGCCTGCTGGGACCGCTGCTGGCGCGCCGCTTCCGCCGGCCGTGGGTGCTGGAGGTGCGCGACGTCTGGCCGGAGTCGGCCGTCTCGGTGGGGTGGATCCGCCGCGAGAGCATCGCCTATCGCATGCTCGACCGGCTGGCGCGGCGGCTGTCTCGCACGGCCGACGCGGTTGTGGTGCCGACGCCGGGGCTCGTGCCGTTCGCGGAGGCGCACGGAGCTTCGAGCGTCACGACGCTCACAGGGTCGATCGTCGACCGGCCGCGAGATCCGGAGCGGCGGCGAGCGACCCGCGAGCGGCTCGCGGTCGCGGATGACGAGTGCGTCTTCGTCTACGCGGGGGCGATCGGTGTCGCAAACGGGCTCGACGTCCTGCTCGACGCGGTCGAGCTGCTACCCCGTGAGGTGCGGGTGCGGGTGGTCGTGGCCGGCGACGGCAGCGCCCGCGAACGCATCGAAGAGAGGCTGCGCGGCGGTGGGCTCGACCGCGTCCGGTTGCTCCCGCCGGTGCCGAAGGACGAGGTCGACGCGCTGCTCGCGGCGGCGGACGTGGGTCTGCACCTGCTTCGCCCGGATCCCGTCTTCGAGTCGGCGCTGCCGACGAAGGTCCTCGACTATCTGGGCTCGCATCTGCCGTTCGTCACGACGACGGGGGGCGTTCCCGCGTCGGTCGCGCGTGAGAGCGGCGGCGGGGCCGTGACGACCGCCGCCGAGCTGGCGGCCGAGCTCGAGAGATGGGCGGTGATGAGCGAGGCCGAGCGCGCCGAGCGCGGCGAGCGCGCGTTCGCCTACGGCGCGGAGCACTTCAGCCTGGCTGCAAATGCCGATCGCTTCGAGGAGCTGGTGGCGGAGGTCGCGCGCCGGCGCGTCTAGATTTTCTCGAGCTCGGTGCCGCGGGCGGGCGTCTCGACCGTGAAGAGGTCGAGCTTCGGCTTCACCCGCGCACGGCGGTCGCCCTGCAGCACCACCGCGAGCGTGCGGAGGCAGATGGCGATGTCGACGGTCAGGCTGCGGTGCCGGATGTACCAGAGGTCGTACGAGAGCTTGTCGGAGGTCGCCTCCGCGCTCGCCGTGTAGCCCTGACGGACCTGCGCCCAGCCCGTGAGGCCCGGCTTGACGAGATGGCGCCTCGTCCAGAACGGGACGGTCGCGTTGAGCTCGGCGAGGAACTCGGGGCGCTCCGGGCGCGGCCCCACGAGCGACATGTCGCCGCGGACGACGTTCCAGAGCTGCGGCAGCTCGTCGAGGCGCAGGCGGCGCATGATCCCGCCGACCGGGGTGACGCGGGGATCATCGGCGTGCGACCAGACGGCCATCCCGTGTGCCTCGGCGTCGACGTACATGGTTCGGAACTTGAAGATCGTGAAGAGCTTGCCGTGCTCGCCGAGCCGCAGCTGCCGCAGGATGATCGGCCCCGGGCTCCGCCGCACGAGCAGCGCCAGCAGCGGCAGCAGCGGCAGCGTGACGATCAGCAGGACGCACGACCCGATGAGGTCGACCGAGCGCTTCGCCACCTTCGGGTACGGGCGCTGGTACAGGTGCAGGACGCTCATGAACCACGCGCGCGTGAGGTCGCGTACCGGCACGCGGCCGTACGCGTGCTCGTAGAACTGCGCCAGCTCGACCACCCGGAAGCCCGCCTCGGCGGCCTCGAGCAGGCGCCCGAACGTCTGCGGCCGGTTCGGGCCGGGCGCGAGGACGACGATGTCGGGTCGATGCTCGGCGACGATCTCGTGCAAGTCGGTCGAGCGCCCGAGCACGGGCACGCCGCCGTAGAACGGCTGGTCGTCGGCGTCGTGGACGACGCCGGTCACCTCGTAGCCGCCACCGTGTCCGATCCGGATGTCTCGGATCAGGTCGAGGACGCCGCTGCCGGAGCCGATGATCAGCAGCCGCTTGGCAGGCGTGATGTGGCGCAGCGCGACGCCCTCCCAGACGGCGGCCGTTGCGAAGATGACGGCGGCCGTGAGGAAGGTCGCCCCGATCGAGAGGTGAAGCCGCGGGAACCACGCCCCGAGTGCCGTCGCGGTCACGAGGCCGAGCGCAACGCCTCTGGCGGGGCCGACACGCGGGCCCAGCGCCGTCAGGGACGGACCGCCGACGGCGTAGCCGATGCCCAGGCAGATGGCCCAGATCACGCACAGGACGGCCGTCGCGACGAGTCGCTGTGCCAGGCCCGCGTCCATCGTCGTCAGGGCAATCGCGGCCGTGGGGACGACCGCTGCGGCCAGTCGGCCGGTCTCGCGCACGACCGCGGCGCGCCGCGGCGTGTGCCGCGGCAGGTGCTCCTCGCCACGCGGCTTCAGAGCCTCGTGCGAGGAACCCGTCGGATCCTCGAGCGCCTCTCCCACCGTTCCGTTCCCCTCTCCCCCTACATGCCGGCTCGCGACGCCGGTCGAGCCTGCGGCAAGGCTAGCGGATGGGACGTGTCCGAAAGGTAAAGGCTGCGTCACAGTCTCGGGACCTCGAACGGGCCGGATCGCCGAACGCCGCTTCTCGCGCACGCTTACTCCTATCGGTCTCGGGGTGTCTGAGGTTGATAGTCAGGCGACGCGCCGGCGGATTCGTCGCGAGCGAGGCCGGAGCAGGCGGAATGCGACCTTGCGCGCGACGGCGACCGTGCGGGCGGCGGGGCTCGTGGCCGCCCGCTTCCACTCCTCCAGGGCGGCGGCGAACTCGGGACGGGGCGACAGGGCCTGCAGCGTTTCGAGGTGGCCGATGTGGAGGCGGTGGTACGAGGGGCTGGCGACGTTCACCAGCGGATGGGGGAAGAGGTCGTAGCGTGTCCAGCCGAGCGCGACGCGGTACAGGCCGATCCGTCCCGCGAGCGTCTCGACGCCGCTCTCGAACGCCTGTTCCGCCGCGGCGGCGACTGCCGGCGTCGCTGCCGCCCGAGCGATGTCGTGAAGCCCGAAGAGCGACGTGATCCACCCGTTGAGCACAAACGACGGCGGCGAGGTGGGGTACTCCTCGAGCGCGGGTCCCTCAGGCGTCGAGACGACGAGCGCCGACCCGGGATCGATGAGCGGGTCGACCGCTCGCTCGGCGACCGCAAGCAGCACACTGCGGTCGAGGACTGCTGCGGCGCGCAGAAGGAAGCTGGCAGCCTCGCCCTGCGCCAGCGACGAGTACCACGGCGGGTCGAGCGGGAACGTGTGGGGCATCGGGAAGCGGTACGCGAGCAGGCCGTCGGCATCCTGCTCCCGCTCCACCCACTCCGCCGCCGCTGCGACACAGCCGAGCCAAGCGGGGTCGCGCAGCTGCAGGGCGCCGAGGCCGAACTGGAGGACGTAGACAGGGTTCGCAGTGTCGCGGTCGGCCGTGAGCCCGGCAAGCACCGCCGCACCGTCCGACGGGGCGGGTCCGCCTGCGGTCGCCTTGTGACGTAGATCGAAGTAGTAGGCATGCGGGTCGAGCGGGGCGCTCATCGTCGAGACCCGCCGCCGAGCTCACGGCGCCCTTGGGGGGAGTCCCAGTAGAGAGTCTCGTAGAGGTCCTCGAGGATGGTGACGGTGCGTGCGAGTCGAAAATCGGCCTGCTGGCGCTGCCGCGCAGCCGCGCCGAGCCGCTCCCGCAGGCCCGGATCGTCGAGCAGCCGGCGGATCGCGTCCGCGAGCGCGTCCGGTGCCCGTGGAGGCACGAGCAGCCCACCGACGCCGTCCTCGATGATCGCGGGGATCCCGCCCACGGCCGTTGCGACGATCGGCTTGCCGGCGGCCATCCACTCCAGCACCGCGGCCGGGGTGCCTTCGAAGTCGGATGAGCAGACGAGCACGTCCATCGCAGCGACGAGATCCGGGATCTCGGAGTTCGGTCGCTGCCCGGTGAATACCGCCCTGCCGCCGAGCAGCCTGGACGCCTGGCGCTCGAGCCGGCCGCGTTCGGGGCCGTCGCCGACGACGACGAAGCGCAGATCGGCGTGGTCCGCGTGGAGTTGCGCCACCGCGTCCAACGCGACGTCGACCGCCTTCTGGGGGCGGAGGCCGCACACGGTCCCGACGACCGGCGTATCGTCCGCGATCCCGAGCGCAGAGCGAACGGACCGGCGGTCGCCGGGCGGCCGGTCGGGGATTCCGATCGGTACGAACCGCACCTTCGCGGGATCGATTCCCTCGACCTCGATCATCTTCTCGCGATCGCTCTCGGAGACGCTCAGGCAGATCGTGGCAGCCCTCGCGATCAACTCGCGGTCGACCAGCCTCCTCAGCAGGTTGCCGTCGAACGACCAGGTGTGCTCGTGCGTGATCAGGACCGGCATCTCGGCGACATGCGACACGATCGCGGTTGAGAAGTTCGAGCCGATCTTGTGGGCGTGCACGACGTCGATCCGGCCGCTGCGGACCAGCCGCACCAGCGGCGCCCAGCGCCACACGTCGACCCTCGAGCGCCGGTTCAGCTCCAGCACCTCGACGCCGGCCTCGCGCGCGGCGGTGACGTGGATCGGAGCCGACGGGCGCGTCGAGCAGATGATGCTCTCGAAGCGGTCACGATCGAGCGCAAGCGCGATCCTCGTTGCGAAGATCTCGGCGCCCGCCGTCATCATGCAGTCGATGATCGTGAGGACGCGCAGGCGGCGCCGGCTTTCTGACATCGCGTGAGTCGTAGCAGAACCCGCGGCGCGCTCTCGCGCGTCACCGGTCGATCTTCGTCACCCTCGGAGCTACTGGCTCGGAGGCTGAAGCACCTGGAGGTTGCTCCACGGGAACTTCGACGACAGCTGCTGTGCGTACGGGACGCCGGACGGGAGCGAGATCGGCAGCTGGACGCCGACTGCGGGCCAGTCGACGGCGTTGCCACCCTGGTTGACCTGGTCGGTGGCGATGATGCACAGCGTCGAGCCGATGTCGCGCACGAACATGCCGTAGCGCTGCATCGCGACGGCGATCATCGTCTCGAGCGGAGACAGGCCGAGCGAAGCGACGTTCACGGTCGGGTCGAGCCGTATCCACGCCCCGAGCGGCAGGCCGTTTCCGGGCTCCGCGGCTACGCCGCTTCTGGCCGGGTACAGCGGCGTCGAATTGCCGACGTTCGGAATCGAGATCACCAGCGGATGGTTGATGACCCCGGCCTTGATGTCAGCGGGGGTGATCGGGCCGGCCGCCAGCGGGAACGCGGCAGCGTCTGCGCTGTTCGGCGCTGTCTCGTTCACTGCGCCCGGCTGCACTGGAGTGATTCCGAACGCGCTGCTGATCTGCCGTGTGCTTGCGTTGTAGACGGCGTTGCCGAAGTCGTAGTCGATCCCGGTTGCAGTGTCGTGCACCACCAGCGATGCGTCGGCCGTGCCGCCCGGCTTCGTGCCGAGCGGAACCGGGACGGTGACGGACTTGACCGACTCCGCCGTCGTGATCGCATAGGCAGCGGTGCCGGCGGGCGCGTTCACCCAGGCGACGGCTGCCTCGAAGTAGGCGCCCGCGCCGACGGCGTAGCTCTGGAAGGCCGCGACCTTCGCAGCCGAGCTCGGGTCGACGGTCGCACTCGTGGCGTTCCATGCCCAGACGCCCCCTGGGGTGGACTGCCCCGTGCTGAGGGACGTGCCGGACGAGCTCGAGCCGCTGCTCGAGCCGTTGCTCGAGCCGCCTGTCGAGCCGGAGCTGCTGCCCGAGCTCGAGCTCGAGCCGGACGAGGGAGTCGTGGTCACGGGTGTCGTCGCCGCCGGCGGCTTGCCGGCCGGGGGCGGGGAGCCCGACGAGGTCGAGGCGGCCGTGACCGCGGCAGTTGCGTCCGAGCTCGACGATGCCGTACCGGCCGCGTTGCTGGCGGTGACGCTCACGCGCACCGTGTCGCCGACGGCGGCGGAGGTCACCGAGAAGGTCGATGAGGTGGTGCCCGTCGTCGCGGCGCACGTCGCGCCCGCGCTGTCGCACAGCTTCCACTGGTACGTGTAGGTGATCGGGGCGGAGCCGGTCCAGCTACCCGTCGTCGCGGTGAGGGACTGACCGACCGCCGGCGTCCCGCTGACGGACGGGGCCGTCATGTTCACCGGAGCTACCGCCGCGGCTGTCGGGTCGGAGACGACGGCGGTCACGGACGCGCTGACGGCTCCGGACGTGCCGGAGCCCGGGTAGGCGGTGACGGTGAACAGGTGCGCGCCGTTGGCCAGGCTCGACGTGTCGAGCGTGTTCCCGTCGCCGTCGAAGACATAGGGCGCCCGGCGTTCCGTCCAGAGAGACGTTCCGTCGATGGCGAAGACGACGCGGTTCGGGACACCGCCGGAGACGGTCGCCTGCCAGGAGACCGCTCCTGCGAGTGTCTGACCGTCGGCGACGCCGACGTTCGTGACGACAAGACGGGAGCGTGCAGAGACGGCCGAAGAGGCGCCCGAGAGGACGATCACTGCGACCGCCAGCAATATGAGCAGCGAAACGTGGCGGACAGAACCCAGGCGGCGAAGTTGGGCCATAGCCCTGCCATCGGCGTCGGGCGAGGCTTACCGGTCCCCCATAAGGGGGAAGGAGCCTCCCCGATCCAGGGAGAACGGTCGTGCTCAGACGGCGGCGTCGGCTGCGAGCGCGTCGATCGCGTCGAGCACGGCTGCGACCTCAAGTGGTGGACTGCTGTACCAGAGCGTCCGGCGCTCCACGGCGCGCTTCACGATGCGCGCGAAGGCGAGCGGATCGCCGCCGGGGATGCCCGGAACGCCGTTCGCGTGGCGGCGGTAGGCGGAGCCGAGCGACCGGGCCTGCTCCTTGATCGCCGCCGGGACGTCCCACTCGTTCGCGACGAGCTCGTAGACGCGACAGTTCGCGGCGAAGAACTGCTCGCGCTGGCTCGTGAGGGAGCCTGCACGGTGGCGGTAGATAGCCAGCAGGTCGTCAGCGCGGACGAAGCGGAAGCCCTCAGCGGCGATCCGGAGCCAGAGCTCCCAGTCCTCGCTCACCGAGAAGCGCTCGTCGTAGCCGCCGACAGCCTCGACGACCTCTCGCCGCATCGTCACCGAGTTGTAGACGAAGTTGCGCACGAGCAGCGCGGCGAGGAAAGCAGCCGGGGCAGTGGGAGGCGGCACCGGCGGCCGCTGGTACCGCATCGCGCTCGTCTTTCGGATCTTGCCGGTTGCATCGTCGAGCGCCCATGCGTCGGTGTACGCGACGCCGGCGTCGGGATGGCGGTCGAGCAGGCCCACCATGCTCTCGAGATAGTCGGGCATCCAGAGATCGTCGCTGTCGAGCGTGCTGACGAGCCTGCCGCGCGCCAGCCGCAGGCCCGTGTTGCGAGCGGCGGACGGTCCGCGATTCGGCTGCCGGACGAGTCGGATGCGCGCGTCGGCGATGGCCTCGACGATCTCAGCCGTACGATCCGACGAGCCGTCGTCGACCACGACGATCTCCCAATCCGACAGCGTCTGCAGGCGGACGGAGGCGATCGTCGCAGCGATGGTCGAAGCGCTGTTGTACGCCGCCACGATGACGCTGCAGCGGGGCAAGCTCCGTTCGTCCATCAGCTCCCGCTGCGTTCGGGTGAAGCACGGGACATGGAAGCAAGCGTGGGGATTGCGGCGAGGAGCCCCAGCATGAGCCACAGCTGCTTCTCGTATTGCGCGGACATGAACGTGTAGGCGACGAGCATCCCGACGGCGCCGACAACCAGCCCGCGCGCGTAGAACTCGAGGTCGTCCCCCGCCGCCTCGAGTCGTGTCAGGGCGCGCGTCGCAGGAACGAGCGTGAACCCGAGCAGCGCGAGGAGGGCGGCGACGCCGGGGACGCCGAGCTCGGCGGCCACCTCGAGGTAGGTGTTGTGTGCGACGAGTCGATACTGGACGACGTAGCGCACGAACTGCAGGTTGAGCGATTGCGTTGCGTACCGCGGCTCGATCGTCTGATAGTTGCCGAGGCCCACGCCGAGCGCCGGGTGGTCCCTGAACATCCGCAAGGCGATCCGCCATTCGTCGGAGCGGCCCGACGAGTTCTGGGCCGAAGAGATGTTGCTGAAGCGGGCCTTCACCTGAGCCGGCGCGTACTCGAAGTAGTAGCCGACTCCGATCGCGGCCACGAGCACGACGCCGGCTACGACGCGCGGCCGGGCACGGCCGGCCAGCGCGACCGCCGCGATGAGCGCCGCGCCGAGTCCGACGATGCCGCCACGCGACTGCGTCAGCACGACGGCGAGCATGTCGACGCCGAGCACGAGAGCGGCGAGCCCGCGGATTCGCGCACGGCGGGGTGTGAGAAGCAGGAACGACGAGACCGCGATCGCCGGCATGATCTCGGCCGCGAAGGTGTTCGGATCGAATAGGCCGGCCAGGCGTCCGCTGCTCAAGTAGCCCCCAGTGGCGATGCTGTACGTCGCGGTGATGACGCTGCCGGCGAGGTAGGCCCAGACGATCGCGCGAAACGCGCGCGCGGTGGTGGCAGCCGTGTAGACGACGTAGAGCAGGATCGCGACCTGCACGAGGCGCTGGAGCTCGTACCGGACCTGACCGAAGTCCGTCGCCCAGACCGATGAGACCGCCGCGAGGCCGACGAAGGCGATGACCGCCCAGCTGATCGCGGGGCGGTCCCGCGGGAGAAGGGGCAGCGCGCCGCGCTTCGCGATCACGAGGACGCCCCACGACGCAGCGAGCACGAGGCCGAGCGGCTTCGCGACGGTGGCGCCCGCGCCGAGGAAGCCGGGGAGGTGCTCGGGGAACGTGAGGATCGTGAACGCGACGAGGCCGACGAGCAGCCGCCAGAACACGAGCGCGGCGACGGCTGCGACGACGACGGCCGCGACCGCGTCCCTCGGCGAGTAGACGGCAAGCGCGGAGAGGCCCGCACAGGCCCCGAGCGCGACCGCCCGGACCTGCGAGCCCTCCAGCGTCGTCGACGGCGCGAGCGCGCTCACCGGGCTACTTGTCGCGCGTTGCCGGTGCGACCCGCTGGCGGTCGCCCAGGCGGGCGAGGATGCCGGCGCTGACCGGCGTCGTCGCCATGTCGGTCGAGTAGTCGTACGCCGACTGGCCGCCGGAGCGGCTCCGCGTCGTGACGACGAAGCCGAGCGGCGAGACGCCGCGGCGGCCGAGCAGCTCGCGCAGCTCGCTGAGCTTGTCCCGCCGCGTGTGGCCGATGCGGACGGAGACGATCACGGTGTCGGCGGCGTCGGCGAGCGCGAGCGCCTCGGCGACCTCGGGCAGCGGCGGCGAGTCGATCACGATCACGTCGTTGTCCTCGTAGAGCCGCTCGAGCAGCCTCTCGAAGCGGGCCGTGTCGAGCAGGTGCAGCTGGTGCATCTGCTCGCGGTTGCCGAGCAGCAACTTGAGCCGCGGATGTGTCGCCGCCGGGACCGACACGACGTCGGCGGTGTCCGGCTTGTTCAGGAAGCGCACCAGCCCGTCGCGCGGCCCGGTGACGTTGAAGATCGTCCCGATCATCGGGCGGTGGAAGTCGGCGTCGATCAGCGTCACGCGCAGCTCGGCGGCGGCGAGCGCGATCGCGAGGTTCACCGCGGTCATCGTCTTGGCGTCGCCGGGCGACGCGCTCGTGACGAGGATCGACCGCGGATAGCCGCCGTCGCGACCGGCGTTCGCAAGCACGGCACGCAGCGTGCGGTAGCCCTTCCAGACGTCTGCCGGGAGCAGCGCGCGCCCGCTGAGATACCCGTGGGCGGTACGCGACGAGATGCGGGGGATGCGCGCGAGGATCGGCAGGCGGTGGAGGAACGTCAGCTCGTCCTCGCGGCTGACGCGCGGGTTGACGAGCTCGAGCGTGACGGCGGCGCCGAGACCGAGCAGCAGGCCGATCAGGAGGGCGACGGCCATGCTCAGCTTCGGGCGCGGCCACGATGCCGCGCCGGGGACCTCGGCGCGAGTCAGAACCTGCACCGTGGGGTCGGACGTGCCCACGTACGACTTGTACTGGGCGAGGGTGCCGGCCAGCGTCTGGTAGGTGGCGCTCGTCTGTCGGACGTCGGCGGGGATCGCCGCCATCTGCGCCTCGACCTGACGCATGCGCGCCGTCAGCTCCGTCTGGAAGAGCTGCCCGCGGACGGTGATGATCATGTCGGCGTATGCGTTCGCGGCCGCGGCGGCCTGCCGCGCGTTCGGTGCGGTCGCGCTGAGCGAGACGATGTCTGCCTGCGACAGCGGGGTGACCGCGATCGAGACTCCTTTGCCCTGCTTGCCGAGGGTCTTGAACACGGCCCGCTGATACGGGGCGGAGCCGAGCACGCGGGCGGCGGCGACGACCGGCGACGAGCCGTCGACGGTCTGCCGGAACAGGTCGAAGCCCTGGAACGGATCGCCTCCGTACGCGGGCAGCGCCTGGACCTGGAGGTCGGCCTCCGCGTTGTACTGCTTCGTCGCGGTGTAGCTGATCCCGGCGGCGATGCCGACCGCGATCACGATCAGGGCGACGATCAGGACGCGGTGGGCGCGGAACGCCTGCAGATACCGGACCGGGCCGCGGAAATCCGTCTGGTCGAAGCTCGACGTCATCTGGCGCTCACCTCGTCCACGGCATGAGAATAGCCGACTGTCTGGCGGGGGCCGACCGCATCACGGCTGCGGTATCGGCCGTACGCACGCGAAGCTAAAGTCGCGGACGCCGGAAGCCGAAGAGATGACCATGGTGTCATTCCTCCGGCTCCCGCCGATCCGAGCGGTTGCGTACCGGCTCATCGACGCCAATGTCTTCCGGCACACGCTCGAGGAGCGCCTCAAGCGCGGCTACATCGTGAACGAGGCCGTCCCGGCCGAAATGCGCGACGAGCCCGCCGTCGACACCCCTGCCGTACCCGTGCCGCGCGCCGCCGCCGGCGGCTCGCGTCTGTAGTCGCCCGGCGAGCTGCCCTCCGATACAGGGGACGTGGGGCCGAACGCGAAGTGGTTCGCGTGGCGGCGGCAGACCTCTCCTGGGCCGTTCCCGAGGTCGCCTCGGGGCGCATCAGCCCCGAGCTCGTGCTCGTCGATCCCGACCTCGCCGAGTCGGCGCGCCGCCCGGAGCCCATCAGCCCCGAGCTGGTGCTCGTCGATCCCGACCTCGCCGAGTCCGCCCGGCGCCTGCTGCCCCTCCCTGCCCTCGTCCTCGCGCCGAGTCCTCCCGTCGTGGCGGCACCAGCCGCGCGCGCCGGCGTCATGGGACAGCGGCCGGCGGTCGTCTTCTCCGCTGCGCTCGCGGCCGGCCTGGCGCTGATCGCCGGCCTCCGGCAGGGAGCGCTGCACCAGGCTGCGGCGCCGGCGTTCGGGCCGGTCGCGGGCGGCGGCTATGTGGCGGGATCCCGGCTGCGGTTCGAGGTCGCGATCCGCTCCCGCGCCCTCACCGGCATGACCGTGTTGCTGCCCTGTGCGGGCCGCGTGAGGCTGCCGTCGCTGCCGCTGGCACGCGACCTGTCGTTCGCCTACAAGGGGAGCCTACGCGGCTCGCGCGCCACCGCAACGCTCGTGCTGGGCGGCAGGTTCACCACGCAGACGTCGGCCACCGTCGTCGTCCGGGAGCTGGGCCCGGGCTGCGCTCCCACGACCGCCCGCTACGTCGCGGCGCTCTCGTGACGGGCTTTCCGTCCGGAGGCGGTGCCATCGTGCCGGGAGTGACGTGGTACGAGACCGTCGCGGTGGGGATCGGGTTGTGGGTCCTCTTCCCGCTGGCGGGCGTCGGCTTGTTCTACGCGGCGACGCTGGTCATCGACCGGTGGGCGCTCACGAGAAGATCAGCCACGCCGCGAGCGTCGCCAGGCCACCGACCCACGCCACCTCGACCGCGACAAACAGCGTGACGAGGAGGATGTCGGAGAGCTTCCGCTTCGAGACGGCGGGCGCCGCGACGAGCGTCGGCTGGCGTACCGCCCGCTGAGCCGATTCGGGACTGGCGGACATCGCTCCTCCTATCGGCAGGCCTCCACCGCCGCTTGAGGCCGGCCCGGCCCGGGCGCCCGGAGCGCGTGCGCGAACGGCGCGAGCAGCTCGCTCAGCGGCCGAACAGCCGGCGTGGCGGCGGTGCGGGCGGGCGCTCGCCCGCCAGGATCGCGCCCGGGGCGTCGCGCGTCAGCCAGCGGGCGAGCGTGCGGGGCACGTGCGCGAGCGCGGCGGCGACGGTGGGTCGCCCCCCGGGGTGATGCGAGTCGCTGCCCACGAGCTGCACGAGGCCCGTCTCGACGAGGCTCCGTGCCGCGCCGGCGCACGCGTTGCCGAACGCGCCGGTAAGCGAGCCGGCCGTGACCTGGATCAGCGCCCCGGCCTCGACGAGGCCGACGAGCCGCTGCGGCGCCGCCTGCACGACCGGATTCCGCTCGGGATGCGCGAGGATCGCGGTGAGGTTCTGGTCGTGCAGCGCCTGCACGGTGTCGGCGAGGTGCGGCGGGAAGTCGTCGTACGGGAACTCGAGGAGCAGGAAGCGGCTGCCGTCGCCGAGCGCGAAGGCGCGGAGCGTGTCGAGGTCGAGCACGTCGAGCTGCTCGAGACAGATCTCGCCTCCCGGTACGAGCACGAGGTCGATCCCGGCCTCGTCTACCGCCTCCCGTACGCGTGAGAGCGCCGCGCGCATCTGCTCGGGCCGGGTCGGGTAGTCCTTTCGCACGTGCGGCGTCGCGGCGAGCACGCTGACGCCCGAGTCTGCGAGCACGCGTGCGAGCGCAACGCTCTCGGCGAGGTCTCGCGCGCCGTCGTCGAGGCCCGGCAGGACGTGCGAGTGGAGATCGATCACGCTCGGTGCGGCCTAGGCGACGCCTGACTCGGGGCCCACCCAGCGGGTCGGCAGGACGAGGTGCCCGACGGACTCTCCCATCGAGAGCGGGCGGCCGCCGACGATCGCGTCGACGACGTCGAAGTAGGCAGCGCCCTCGACCTTGTCCTGGAGCTGGCCGCCGCCGTGGATCTGGACGTCGAGCCGGTAGCGGCCCGGGACGAGCAGGAGCTCGTCGAAGTGGCAGTCGAAGTGCGGCTCGTCCTGGTGCACGTAGACGTCCTGCGGAGCGGCGTGGGCGCTCGAGACGCTCGTCACCGGATGCCCGAGCTGGTCGTAGACGATGAAGAAGCACGAAAGGCCGCGGGTCATCCCTCTCAGCTCGAACGAGAACTCGGCAGGGGCACCGCTCGCGATCGTGCCGGAGCCGTCCCGGCCGCGGATGGTGATGCGCTGGAGCCGGACGTCCTGCGAGCCGCGCCGGTCGGCGCGCTCCGACAGGTCGAGCGCGACGGCCTTGTCCTCGAGCGCGCGCAGGTAGTCGGCGACGACCGTCTGGATCGGGCCGTCGGTCTGCACCTCGCCGTGCTCGAGGTAGATGCCGCGGCGGCAGAGCGCCTGGATGACGGCCATGTTGTGGCTGACGAAGATGACGGTGCGGCCGGTCGAGGCGACCTCGCTCATCTTGCCGAGGCACTTGCGCTGGAATGCCAGGTCGCCGACCGCGAGCACCTCGTCGACGAGCAGGATCTCGGGCTCGAGGTGCGCGGCGACGGAGAAGGCGAGGCGCACGGCCATGCCGCTCGAGTAGCGCTTGACCGGCGTGTCGAGGAACTCCTCGACCTCCGAGAAGGCGACGATCTCGTCAAAGCGCTGGTCGATCTCGCGACGCGTCAGGCCGAGAAGTGCGCCGTTCAGATAGATGTTCTCGCGGCCGGTCAGCTCGCCGTGGAACCCGGTGCCGACCTCGAGCAGCGATCCGACGCGACCGTGCAGGGTGGCATAGCCCTCGGTGGGCGAAGTGATCCGCGACAGGATCTTGAGGAGCGTGCTCTTGCCGGCGCCGTTCCGGCCGACGAAGGCGACGGTCTCGCCGGGCTCGACCTCGAACGACACGTCGCGGAGCGCCCACAGGACGTGGCGCTCCTGCTTCGCCTGCCGGCCGCCGCGGCGGACGAAGTTGGCGACCGACTCGGCGAGCGTCGCGTAGCCGGCAGTGGTCGCGCCGAGCCGGTAGCGCTTCGACAGTCGTTCGGTCTTGATCGCGAGCGCCGCCGAAGCCATCAGATGACGTCGGCCATCGACTGGTCGACGCGGCGGAGGTAGACGGTCCCGGCGACGAGCATCGCGAGCGACATGGCGACGGAGGCGACGGTGGTCAGGCCGGGCGGCTGCCCGACGCCGACGATCGACCAGCGGAAGCCGTTGATCACGCCGACCAGGGGGTTGAGACCGTAGAGCACGCGCCACGGCTGGTGGAGCCCGGAGGCGGAGTAGACGACCGGCGTCGCGAACATCCAGATCTGCGTCAGGAACGGGACCACGTACTTGACGTCGCGATAGCGCACGTTGAGCGCGGCGAAGATGAACGACACCCCGAGCGCCGTCACCGTGGCGAGCAGGAAGAAGAGCGGCAGCGTCAGCAGGCGCAGCGTCGGGCTGACGCCGTACCAGGCCATGATCGGGATGATCAGGACCGCGCCGCACAGGAAGTCGAACGCGCAGCCGAGCACCGACGAGATCGGCAGCGCGATCCGCGGGAAGTACACCTTCGTGATCACCGAGGAGGCCGCGACGAGGCTGTTCGACCCGGTCGTCATCGCGTTCGAGAAGTAGGTCCACGGCAGCGTGCCGGCGAACGAGAAGATCAGGTAGGGCACTCCCTCGGAGCTCAGGTGTGCCACCCTCCCGAAGAAGATCGTGAAGACGACGGTGGCGAGGAACGGCTGCAGCAGCGCCCAGCTCGCGCCGAGCACCGTCTGCTTGTAGCGCACCTTGAGGTCGCGCCAGGTGAGGAAGAAGACGAGCTGCCGGTATTCCCAGAGCGGCCCCAGATCGAAGCCGATCAGACCCCGGGGAGGGTCGATCCTGACGGTCGGGATGTCGATCGTCGGCTGGGCCGCGGCCATGTAAGACGTTGTACAGGATGCTGACGCGAGTCCGTCCCTCGAAGGAGTGATTTCCCCCTATCGAGTGATTCGCGTGGCACTTCGGCTGCCGATCGGTCAGGTGTGGGCAACACGCTGCTCCTCCGGAAACCACCGGTCGCCGGCACGGCTGCCGCCGTCGTGGCGGTGGCGCTCGTCGCCGTCGCGCTCGTCGTCACGGCGCCGTCGTCCGCCTCCTCGTCGTCGGTCCCACGCCAGACGAAGCGTCAGGCAGAGGTCGGGCTGCTGCGGGCGGCGAGAGAGCTGGGGAAGCTCAGCCCCCGCTTCATCGATCCCCGCACGCGCCTCGTGAGGTCGAACACCCGGGCCGTGTGCACCGGTATGGGAGCTCCCGTGCACGGGACGTTCCACCGACTCCACTGCGTCGTGACGTACCGCACCAGCAGGTTGATCGTCTCGTACACCGTGCTCGGCAGGTACGGCGGCGCGATGCTCCACAAGATCGTCTCCTAGCCGGCGCGATGCGCGTCGCGTTCTTCGTCTTTGCGGCCGAGAAGAACACCCTCGGCCGGGCGTACTCGCTGTGGCTGACCGCCGAGGAGCTCGGCTGGGAGACGCGCTTCGTCGCGCCGTCCATCGAGTCGCCGTGGACGCCCCTCGCCGGTGAACGCGACTTCATCGCGACGCTGACCGACGATGCGGACGGAGCCGCCGAGTGGGCCGATGCGCTCGTTGCCCTCAAGCCGTGGCCCGGCTCGCTCGACGTCGCGCTCCGCGTGGGGAAGCGCTACCGCAAGCCGGTCGCCGTCGACGTCGACGACCCCGACTGGGAAGCCGTCTACGGCATGTCGCGCAAGCGCCAGCTGCTGAACGTCGCGCAGCGCACCGGACGGCGGCAGCTGCCGGTCCACGACTACATGTTGCGCCTGCAGACGGCCCGCAGCGAACACGTGCTCGTCTCCAACCCGGCGCTCCACCGGTGGTACCACGGTGCCACCGTCGTGCCGCACGTCCGGGCGCCGCGCAACGACATCCCTGCACATACTCGTACCGACGGGCTCCAGGTCACGTTCGTGGGCACCGTCACCCCGCACAAAGGGATCGACGTGTTGCGCGCAGCCGTCGCGCGGGTCGGCGGTGCGCGGCTGACGGTCACGGGTGAGGCGCCCGCCGACGCAATGCCGCACGAGCGCTGGCTCGGTGAGACATCGCTCGCCGAGGGACTCGCGCTGATCGACGAGGCCGACGTCGTCGCCCTGCCGTCCCGTCCGTGGGTCTACAGCATCGGACAGCTTCCCGCGAAGCTGATCGACGCGATGATGGCCGGCCGCGCCGTCGCCGCGTCCGACGTGGCACCGATCAACTGGGCGCTCGGCGGCACCGGTCTGCTCGTCCCGCCTGCCAGTGTCGAAGACCTCGTGGCGGCTCTCGAGCGGCTGCGCTCGCCCGAGCTGCGAACGGAGCTCGGCACACGCGCCCACGAGCGTGCCCTGGCCTTCTTCACACCCGCCGCGGTCGCGCCGGCGCTCGCGATAGGGCTCGGTCTGCTCTCGTGACCGGCCACGACCGCGTCAGCGGCGCGCGCGAACCAGGAAGCTCGTCGCGGGCCCCCACGTGACGCCGTGCCGGTCGAGCCAGGCCATTGCGACGGAGATCGGGTACCACCAGACGAGGACGGCGAGACCGCCGGCGAGCCGGGCGTCGACCTCGCTGCCGAACCGGGCGAGGGAGCGGCACGTCAGCGTGATGCCGACGTCTCGATAGCCGGCCCGCACGAGCTTGTCGGTGAGCTCCTCCGGCGTGTAGCCGCTCCGCACCTCGCCCGGCCAGATCGTCCGGCCGATCCTCGAGACGCGCACCCAGCCGCGCACCGGAACATGCGCCAGCAGCAGGCCGTCCGCCTTGGTCGCGACGGCGAGCGACGCCAGCACCGCGTCGTCGTCGGGGATGAGGTGCAGGCACTCGAACGCGAGGACCGCGTCGTAGAGCTCGTTGCCGAGCGGCTTCGTGATATCCGCCTCGAAGGTTCTCACGTTCTCGGCCCCGGCGACCGCGAGCGCGGCCGCCGCCAGCTTCACCACGTCCGCATCGGCGTCGACGGCGTCGATCGACCAATCGGGATGTCGCGCAGCGACCAGCTCCGCGAGCAACCCTTCGGAGCAGCCCGCGTCGAGGACGACGGGACTCGCACCGGTGAAGGCCCGGTCGAGCTCGTCGAGCGCGAGCCTGAACCTGATCCGTCTGGTCGGATGGCGCAGCCGCATCCGCCGGGCGAGTCGCCGGCGCACCGTCGGCAGGAAGGGCACCGGGTGATCGTACGGAACCCCGGCGCAGGCCCGTCTACAATCCGCGCCGTGGCGCAGGCGACCGACGCACTGAGGGCGGCGCGGTCGCTGCTCGTCCGGCCCGTGCGGCCCGTCGCCGTGGGGTTGACGCTGCGCTGGGTACCGAGGAGCAGAGCCGCCGTCCTCATGTACCACCGGGTCGCCGACAGGCCCTTCGATCCGTGGCGGCTCGCCGTCGCGCCCGACAGGTTCGAAGAGCACATGGAGGTCGTGCGCCGGCACTTCCGCCCGATCTCCCTGAGCGCGCTGGCCGACGGTCTCGAACGGGGCGTCGTCCCGACCCGCGCCGTCGCCGTCACTTTCGACGACGGCTACAAGGACAACCTGTACGCAGGAAAGCCGGTTCTCGAGCGGCACGAGATTCCGGGAACGGTCTTCGTCACGAGCGGATACGTCGACTCGGGGCGGAGCTTCTGGTGGGACGAGCTCGAGCGGATCACGTTCGCGCCGCGGCGACCGACTGACGGTCGACTGCACATCGAGGAGCTCGATGCCGACTGGAGCCTTCCCTCCGACGAGCTCTACCTCGCGTTGTGGGAGCAGCTACACCTGCTGACGGCCGCGCAACGGCTCGAGACGATGGGTCGGATCGCCGAGACGGCCGGCGTGTCCTCTGACGACGACCCGAACACCATGACGGAGAGCGAGCTGCATCGGCTGGCTGACGGAGGCCTCGTCGAGATCGGCGCGCATACCGTCACCCATCCGAGCCTCATCGGACTACCGCGCGCCTCTCAGCTCGAGGAGATCCGGGAGAGCCGGCTCCACCTGGAGGCGCTCCTCGGCAGGCCGGTCGCGAGCTTCTGCTTCCCGCACGGCAAGTTCAGTGACGAGTCGGTGAGCTGCGTGGTCGAGGGGGGCTACGCGCAGTCGTGCATCTCGAACCCCGGCGTGGTCAGACGGGGTGTGAGCCGGTTCGAGCTGCCGCGGCTGCGCACGATCAACTGGTACGGCGACGTGTTCGCGTGGGAGCTTGCGAAGTTCTTCCGCCGCGACGACTGAGTCAGCGGAAGATCCGCCGGCCGCGCGGGTCCGCTTCCTGGACCCCGGCCCAGAAGAAGAAGTCCGCCGCAAGCGCGTAGAACCGCGAGAGGCGGTTCGGAGCCACCTTCGCGAGAAACGACTCGAGCGCGACGATCAGCCTCGGCACGCGGGCCGAGCGCCGCGTCGCAAAGAGGAGGCAGGCGTTGACCGTGCGCCAGATCCTGCGTCCGCCGCGATAGAGCACGACCTCGGGTGCGACGTCCGGATGCTTCTGGGCGAGCAGCACCGCGGTCCTGCCCGCCTGCTCGGTGTCGTGCGCGAAGTTGGAGAAGCTCTTCTGGTAGTCCTGCCAGGCGACCGCGGCCGGTGCGAACCGCAGATCGGCGCCGAGGCGCCGGAGCCGGACGAGCAGCTCGAGATCCTCGTGACCGTAGACGCGAAAGTCCTCGTCGAATCCCCCTACCTCGAGCAGCACGTCGCGCCTGATCGACGTGTTGCCGGTGTAGAAGTCCCGGAGGACGAACACGTGATCCGGGCGCGCCAGCTTCGTGTTGTGGTCGTCGAAGCGGCGGCCCATCCAGACCTCGAGCGGCCGCGACCGTTCGTCGAGCAGAACGGGCACTGCGCCCATCACGCAACGCCGGAGAGCGCCGTCATGAGCCTCGAGATGGGCTCCGAGCCACCCCGGAACGGGCTGCATGTCGTCGTCGAGGAGCACGACGAGCGAGCCGCTCGCCTGCCGGGCGCCCGCATTGCAGGCCGACGCCCGCCCGGCGTGGGGCTGGGTCAGGCACGTGAGCCTGAGGCTGCCGGCGAACGACTCGACGAGCTCCTGGGTGCCCTCGCTCTCGCCGTCGACGACGACGACGACCTCGAAACGCTCGGTCGGGACGGTCTGGTGGACCAGGGCGTCCAGCAGGCGGGCGACGAGGTCGCGGTGACCGACGGTCGGGACGACGACGCTGGCGAGCGGCGCCGGCCCTGCCCGCCCGTCTTCTAGCATGCGCGCGCCACCCGCGAGTCCCCCCGGTAGAGTACGGCGCTCCACTCTCGCGCGGGGGAAGTCTTGTGCGCGGGGCTTGCATCGACCGTTCGGCCAGGCGCCAGCAAGAGGAGGTAACGATACTGACTCGCGCAGGGCCAGACGGCTCGAGCGGTGCGTACTCGATCGAGATCGGCGACGTGGGGCGGAACGGCGAGGACTTCCTTCGGTTCTGTCTCGCCTGGCTGCCCGGGTACAGCCGTGACCGATTCACGAAGTACTTCGAGCGCAACCCGCTCGGCGACCCCGAGTTCGTCCTCGCCCGCTCGGCGGACGGGCAGGTCGTGGGCGTTGCAGCGCTCCATCCGCAGCAGGTCCTCGTCGACGGCGAGGCGCAGGCTGCGGCAGTCGCCGGAGACTTTGCGGTCGAGGAGAGCCGCCGCGGCTTCGGTCCGGCCTTGGCCATGCAACGCATGCTCGTCTCTCGGCTCGACGCCCGAGGCTGGAGCTTCGCCTACGGCCTCCCGAACAAGGCCGCAAGCGCCGTCACGCGCCGGGTCGGCTACCGGGAGCTCGCACCGTTCCGCCGTCTCAGCCGCGTATTGACCCGTTCCGAGCGCGTCGTCGCCGCGCTCGGCGGCGACCCGGTGCGACGTGCGACACGCGATCGCTCGATTCAGCGCGCCTCCGCGTTCGACGGCCGGTTCGAGGCGATCTGGGCGGCCGCGGGGAAGCGGGCAGCGTATGTGCCGGCGCCGGGCGCGAGCCTGCTCAACTGGCGGTACGAGCTCTCCCCGAGCCCGTCGCATCGCTTCTCCCTGACGGTGGCGGCCGCGGGCGGCGTGATCGCCGCATACAGCGTCGCGACCGTCGCCTACGGCAGGCGGAAGGTGGTCGAGCTGGGCTGGCTCGACGACGTGAGCCTGCGGGCGGTCGTCGCGGCAGAGTTGCGCCGCGCAGCGCGGGAGCGGCTGGGCGGCGTCGATCTCCTGTACCTCGGCCGGCCGCAGCACCTGGCGCCCGCGCTCACGCCGCTCGGGTTCGTCGAGAGCCGGGCGCCCGCCGTGGTCGTCTACCCGTCGCAGGCGGGACAGCGCGTCGGCGACCCCGACCGCTGGCTGCTGTTCGAGGGCGCAACGGATATTTGACGCCCGGCGCGGCGCGGCGTTCTGTGGCAGACTGGTGACACGTTCCACTGAGCGGTCACGAACCGTACGCAAGTCGTCGTTGTTGGGGCGGGCAAACGCGCTGACGCAGTGACACCCCGGTGTCGGTCGGCGAGAGAGTGAAGGCGTCGGATCCGATCTCGCAGTTCCGTTCGGCCCGTCGCCCAGCATCGTTTCCGTACCCCTGCCGGTCGCATGACCGGAACGTTCGAGAGGTGGCCTTCGGTTGTTCGGCGCCGCTATCGAGAAGCAGACGGGCCGGCTCGGGCGGCGTCTCGCCGCAGCCCGGGGGAGCGTCAGCGACCACCTGTATCTCGACCTCAACCACGATCCGGACAGGGCGATCCTCGTCGTCGGCAGCGGCCGGAGCGGGACGACATGGCTGGCGGAGCTTCTCAGCCGCCAGCTGCGGGCGCGGCTCGTCTTCGAGCCCTTCCATCCGCACTGGAGCCCGGCTCGGGATCGCCTGCGCCTCTTCGTCGCACCGGAGGAGAGCGACGCCGGCTTCAGGCAGGCGGCAGCAGAGATTCTCGCGGGCCGCCTTCGCTCGGGCAGGCTCGAGCAGGCTCCGCCGATCAGGTTCCCGCGGAGCAGGATCGTCAAGGACATCCACGTGATGAACGCACTCCCGTGGTTCCGGAGGCAGTTCCCACGTCTGCCGCTCGTCCTCATCATCCGGCACCCGCTCGCCGTCGCGCTCTCACGGGTGCGCTCCGGGGCACAAGACGGTACGTTCGCCGGGTTGGCGCCGTATCTCGGGACGGCGAAGGGGCAAGCGGAGGCGGGGGCGAGCCCGGTGGCGCGGTGGCTTCCGACGTACAACCGGTTTCGCGCCGATCGCGAGCCCCTCGTCCAATGCGTTGCCGAGTGGTGTATCGAGAACACGTATCCGGCCGCCGTCGCGGACGCCTATGGCATCAAGCTCTGCTTCTACGAGGATCTCGTGCTGGATCCGCATGGAGTACTTGCTGACTTGACGGCGGAGCTGGGTGTCACCGGCGGCGGGCACACGGCAGATCCGGCACGGCCGTCGTCGACGGACTGGTTCGCACGTGCCGCCTCTGCGCGGACCGGCGCCGCCCGCGAGCGCCTTCTCGTCGAATGGCAGGAGCAGGTGGCTCCCGCGACCACGGCGCGTTGCTTGGCCGTACTCGACGAGTTCGGCCTGACGCACCTCTACGATGACGGCGCCATACCGGTCGCGAGCAGAAACCGGCAGTGATTCACGCTGGCTCGACGAGGAGCGGCGGTGCGTGCAGGTACGCCGCTGCGCGCCGCTTCGCGTCGATGTCGGCGAACACGCGCTCGACGTCCTCGGCGGAGAGCCCGCTGACCGCGGCCACGTCCCCGGCGCCGAGGCCGCGATCCCTCGCGAACAGGCACAGGTCGAGCGTCCGGAGCGGCACCGAGAAGTAGAACTCCTCCTGGGTCTGGGAGAGCGAGTACGTGTCCGTCGTCGGGACGCGTGCCCGGATCTGCTCCGGTAGGCCGAGCACGTCGGCCAGGCGGTAGACCTGCGTCTTGTAGAGATGCGCGATCGGCTTCGCGTCGGCCGAGCCGTCCCCGTTCTTGACGAAGAACCCCTGGTCGTACTCGAGGCGGTTCGGCGTCCCGGCCACCGCGTACCCGAGCCGGTCGGCGTGGTAGTACTCGAGCGTCTTGCGGGCCCGCTGCTTGAAGTTCATCGCGGCGACGAGGGCGCGGTAGGCGTCTGCGGGCAGCCGCTGCGTGACCTCCTCCCCGGAGGGGCTGCGCGCGACGAGCGTGAACAGCCGGAGCCGGGTGCCGGCGAGGATCGGCGGCAGGACGATCTTCATCTTCCATTCGCTCGTGTACCCGGGGACGATCTCCGAGACGATCTCGTCGCGCCGCCGGTAGCAGCCGAGCGCGTCGAGCACCGGCGTCAGATCCTCCTCGACGGCCCGGATGCCGGAGGCTGCGACCGCGAGCCGGCTCAGCTCGAGCGTCTCCGGCGCGGAGTCGGCCTCGGGACTGAGAACGGCAAGGACGTGCTCGGCGCCCAGGGCCCGTGCGCCGAGGGCCGCGACGACGCTGCTGTCGACCCCGCCCGAGACGCCCACGACCACGCCCTTGCGCCTGAGCGTGTGGGCGATGGTCCTGCGGAGCCAGGATGTGATCTCCTCGAGCGCCCGCTCGGCGTCGAACTCGAGCAGCTCCGCGAAGGCGCCGGCGGCCGGCTCCCCGCTCACTCCGGCAGCCGGCGTTCGAGGTAGCGGAGGACGTTCGCGATCGAGTCGAAGTTCTCGGGCAGCAGATCTTCGTCCGGGACGACGATGTCGTACGTCGTCTCGACGAAGCCGATCAGCTCGAGGACGCCCGTCGAGTCGATGATGCCCGCCTCGAGCAGCGAGTCGTCTCGGCCGACGGCGGACGCGTCTCCACCGAGAGGGAAGTTCTCGGCGAAGAAGCTTCGCAGCGTTGCTTCGCGGGTCGAGTCCTGGTCGTTCAAGCGCGCGGAGTGTACCGAGCGTGACGGGGCGCATCCGGGGGTCACCGGCTACGATCGGCGGGCATGTGCGGCATCGTCGGAACCCACGGCTCGGACGGTGTCGCATCGTCCGAGCTCCTGCTGACGATGGCCGCCGAGCTCGTGCACCGGGGCCCCGACGGCGTCGGCCTCTACCTCGACGGCTCGTTCGGGATGGCCTCCACCCGGCTCGCGATCGTGGACGTCGAGGGCGGTGATCAGCCGATCTCGAACGAGGACGGGCGCCTCTGGGTGATGCAGAACGGTGAGATCTACAACTACGTCGAGCTCCTCGACGAGCTGGCTCTGCTCGGTCATCGCTTCTCGACGCACTGCGACACCGAGGTGATCGCGCACGCGTACGAGGAATGGGGACCCGACTGTCTCCACCATCTGAACGGCGACTTCGCGCTCGCGGTCTGGGATGCCCAGCGACGAGAGCTCTTCCTCGCGCGCGACCGGTTCGGAGTGAGGCCCCTGTACCTGCTCGAGGAGCGTGGCACGCTGTGCTTCGCCTCGGAGGCGAAGGCCCTGCTCCGGCATCCGCTCGCGCGCCGCGAGCTCGACCCGGTGGCGCTGCTGGAGACGTTCACCACCTGGGCGATCTCGCCGGAGCGATCCGCGTTCGCCGGCATCCGGGAGCTCGCACCGGCCCACTACCTGCTGCTCAGGGGTGACGGCACGCGGGTCGAGCGGCGCTGGTGGGACCTCGACTTCTCACCGCCGGCGGCCGCGTCGGCCGGCATCGAGGAGGCGTCCGAGGAGCTCCGCGATCTGCTCGACGACGCGACGCGCATCCGGCTCCGGGCCGACGTTCCCGTCGCCGCCTACTTGAGCGGCGGGCTCGACTCGTCGGTGATCGTGGCCCTGGCACGGACGCACGTCTCCCGGTCGCTCCGGGCCTTCGGGCTCGGGTTCGAGCGGGCCGAGTTCGACGAGAGCGGGTTCCAGCGCGAGCTCGCCGAGGGCCTCGGTGCGACGCTCACCCAGGTGAGCATCGACGACGCGACGGTCGGGGAGCTTCTTCCCGCGGCGGTCGCGCTGGCGGAGCGTCCGACCTTGCGGACCGCCCTCGTGCCGCTGCTGCTGCTCTCCGGCGTCGTCCACGACGCCGGCTTCAAGGTGGTGCTGACCGGCGAAGGGGCGGACGAGCTCTTCGCCGGGTACGACATCTTCCGCGAGGACAAGATCAGGCGCTTCTGGGCGCGCGAGCCGGCCTCGGAGCTCCGGCCGATCCTCCTTCGCCGGCTCTATCCGTATCTGCCGCGCACCCTGCCGGTGTCGCGCGTGTCGGAGCAGTTCTTCGCCCACCGACTGGAGGAGACGTCGAACCCGCTCTACAGCCATCTCCTGCGCTTCAGCAACACCGCCCGCTGCGCGCGCCTGCTCGACCCGGCCGTCCTCGCCGCCGCCCAGGTCGACGTCGTCGTCGAGCTCGAGCAGCGCCTGCCGGAGCGGTTTGCGGGTTTCACGGCGCTCGGGCGCGCTCAGTACCTGGAGATCGCGACGTTCCTCAACAGCTATCTCCTCCACGCGCAGGGCGACCGGATGCTGATGGGGAGCTCGGTCGAGGGCAGGTTCCCGTTCCTCGACTACCGCGTCGCCGAGTTCGCGGCACGGCAGCCCGACGCGTTCCGCCTGCAGGGACTGACCGAGAAGCGGATCCTGCGGCATGCGGCCGCCGACCTCGTGCCGGACGCGATCCGGATGCGCGGCAAGCAGCCGTACCGCGCTCCGATCGCCTCCGCGCTTGCCGGGACGTCGGCGCCCGAATACGTGGCGACGCTGCTCTCGCGCGAGGCGCTCGAGCGTGCAGGCATCTTCGCCGCCGATCCGGTGCTGCGCCTGCACGCGAAGGCCGAAAGGAATCCCGACCTGACGGAGACCGAGGAGATGGCCCTGGTGGGCGTCGTCTCGACGATGCTCCTCCACGAGCAGTTCGTCACGTCGCCTCGGCCGGCGCGGACGGTGCGGGCGGACCGGATCGTGACGGCTCCCGCGACGGACGCGAGCGTCGGAGCGGCGGCATGAGCACCCGTTCCGGCGGCCGGGCAGCCGAGTGGCTCGTCGGCGACACCCTCCGGCACTCGACCGAGCAGCGGCCGGACGCGACGGCGATCGTGGTGGACGGGCGGTCACGCGACTACGAGAGCCTCCTCGACGAGTCGCTGAGGCTGGCGCGGGCGCTCCAAGAGCTCGGTCTCGAACGGGGCGGCCGGGTCGTCGTCCAGACGACGAACTCCTGGGAGACGGCCGTCGCCGTGTACGGCACGACGCTCGCCGGCGGCGTCTTCGTCGTCGTCAACGCGCAGACGAAGTCCGACAAGCTCGGCTACATGCTGGCGGACAGCGGTGCCCAGTTCCTGGTCACGCAGCGTCCGCTTCTCAACGTCTTCCGGTCGTTCCAAGGCGGTCTCCCGGCTCTCGAGCACGTGCTCGTGGTCGGCGAGAGCGCCGACCTCCCGGCGCCGTGCCTGGGCTTCGGAGAGCTGGTGGCGAGCGCCGATCCGTCGCCGTCCGTGCGCGGGATCCCCGTCGATCTGGCGGCGCTCATCTACACGTCGGGAAGCACCGGCAACCCGAAGGGCGTGATGATCCGGCAGCAGAGCATGGTCTTCACCATGCAGAGCCTCTGCCGGTACCTGCGGCTCTCGGCCGACGACCGGATCCTCAACTTCCTGCCGCTCGCATTCGACTACGGGCTCTATCAGCTGCTGATGGCGGTCAGGCTCGGCGCGACGTTGATCCTCGAGCAGTCGTTCACCTTCCCGCTCGAGATCGTGGCGCGACTGACGGACACGGGGGCGACGGTGTTTCCGGGCGTGCCGACCGCGTACGCGACGTTGTGCGGCCTGTCGCGCAACAGGCCGGAGCTTCAGCTGCCGGAGGTCCGCCGCGTCACGAACACCGCCGCGGCGCTCCCACCGCCGATCCTCGGCGATCTGCGCCGCATCTTTCCGAACGCGCTCATCTTCGCGATGTACGGACTGACCGAGTGCAAGCGTGTCTGCTATCTCGAACCCGAGCTCCTCGAGCAGCGCCCGTCATCGGTCGGCAAGGCGATCCCCGGCACCGAGGCCCTCGTTCTCGTCGACGGGCGCCCTGCGGCGCCCGGCGAGGTGGGGGTGCTGCACGTTCGCGGGCCGCACGTCATGGCCGGCTACTGGAACCAGCCGGAGCTGACCGCCGAGATGCTGCGCGACGGCCCCACCCCCGGCGAGCGGATGCTCTGCACCCAGGACTTCTTCACGCAGGACGACGAGGGCTTCCTCTACTTCGTCGGCCGCAGCGACGACATCATCAAGAGCGGGGGCCAGAAGGTGAGCCCGATCGAGGTCGAGAACGCCCTGCACGCGATCCCGGAGGTCCGTCTCGCCGCCGTCGTCGGGGTGGAGGACGAGAAGCTCGGCGAGGCGATCCGCGCGTACGTCGTCCTGCACGACGGAGCAAGCCTCACCGAGCACGACGTCGTTCGCGCCTGCCGCTCGCGCCTCGAGCCGATCATGGTCCCGCACGAGGTGGTCTTCCTCGACGAGCTGCCGACGACCGAGTCCGGCAAGGTGAAGAAGACGGGCCTCGGCTCCGCACCGGGACGTCAGACGGGGTAGGAGCCTCTCCTGGGGCAGGGCCTCGGGGACGTGCGGATCGTGTAGGGCAGCGCCCCGCTCACCGCCCGGCGCCCGGGTGGCCGCCGATCGTCCGGAGGTAGGAGCGGCGGGCGCGCCGGGAGAGCAGCCGGTCGTTGTGCCAGAGCAGCGTCAGCTCGCCCTCGAACGGCCGCACGCGCTCGCCGAGCCGCGAGATCTCGGCAGGGATCGCATCCAGGCCGACCTTCTGGTACTCGAGCAGCGATGCCTCCATCACGACGAGCGGCCGCTCGCGCAGGCGCAGCGCCGTCCGGGTGCGGAGGTTGAACACCGGATGCTCGTAGCACGTGCCCGACCGGAACCCGACGTGGTCGGCGAACGCGAGCGTGGAGTCGTAGGCGAGGCCGGCGTCCTCCCAGTTCTGCCACGTCACCGGGTTCTCCCACCGGAGGTAGTGCTGCCGGCCGCCCCAGGCGGGCTGCTCGACCCCGGCGGCGGCGCACGCCTCGAAGAGCGTCTGCGCCTCGGCATGCGTCCGCTCGGCGTCGCGGAACGTGTTGTAGCTCGCGTGGTATCCGATCTCGTGGCCGCGCCGGTGGATCGTCGCCAGCAGCCTGCGGATCCAGGGGTCGTCGAGGGTGTAGCTGCCGTCGATCGCACCCGCGCTGTTGCCGGCGATGAAGTAGAAGGCGCTCTGCAGCCCGAGCCGCTCGCTCGCGCTCATCACGAAGTCGAACGTGTTGCAGAGGTCGAGCCTCTTCGGGACGAGGTCCGGGGCGAGCGCGTTGGCGAGCCGACGCATCGCGACGAGAGGCGCGTGCTCGCGCCGAAGGTCGCGCCGGGCGACCGCGCGTGCCTCGTGGAACGGGGCGCGGTAGAGAGGGAAGTCGACGTCGTGCGAGAGCCGCAGCGCGAACCGGCGTTTCGGGCGCTCGAGGCGCGGCCAGGCCCGGCGCAGGAGCGCCCAGAGCAGGTCGACGTACTCGTTCACGAGCGGCCGGTCGAGGAAGTCCTCGCGGTGCGCGAGCGAGGCCGTCGCGGGGAAGCGCTCGTGGGCGTCTCGGACCTCGGAGACGGGCTCCTCGTAGCGCGTGAGCATGAAGAACACCGCGCCGAAGATGTCGATCCCGTCTAGGGTCGGCGTGCCGTAGAGCACGGGCAGCGGGTCGGTCGCGGCGTCGGTCGCGAGGCGGGCGAGGGGCTCCGGCGGCAGTGACGCGGCCGTCAGCCAGGCGTCGGCTGGAGTCCGGAACAGGACGTCCGCGAGCACGACGCGGGCGCCGGACGCGTCGCCGGCGGCGGTGATCTCGACGTCGGGGCGGTCCTCCTGGACGAGCGCGAGCTCGAGTCCCAGGAACTCGCGCAGCACGACGTCGTACACGTATCGCCGCTCGGGCTCGTAGCCCGGAGGGTGACGCAGGACGAGCGGAGCGCTCACCCCGCGCTCCGGGCGCGTCTCCGCTCCTGGCGCCGTGCGAACGGCCCCGGCAGCGACTCGCCGGTGAGGACCTTCCAGGCGAAGGCGAGGACGCGGTCGCGGCCGTGGATCGTGATCCGCCGCAGCCGCCAGGGATCGGTTCCGGCGCCGTTCCGCCCCACCACCGACGTGTACGCGAGGCGGTAGCCGGCGTCGATCGCAGCCCCGCGCACGCGCTCGTCGTGGTGGCCGAACGGGTACGCGAACACCGGGGCTGCGTCGATTCCCGCCGCCTCGAAGTCGGCCCTCGCTCCTGCGACCTCTCCGGCAAGCGACTCGTCGCTGCACGCCACCAGAGACGGATGGCTGCGTGTGTGCGAGCCGACGGCGACGCCGGCGCCGTGTGCCGCGGCGAGCCGACCCCAGTCTGCAAAAGAGGTCCCCGGGCGCGTCTGCTCGCCGCTCGCGAGCCGCGTGACGACGAAGGCGACCGGCCGGGTATCGGCGTGACGCACCAGCATGTCGACGGCCTCGACGTAGCCGTCGTCGGCGGTGAGCAGGTAGCGCCTACGGGGCAGGACGGCCTCGGCGTCCGTGTGGAACGCGTACACCTCGTCGAGCGAGAGCGGCTTCCAGCCCAGCCGGCGCAGCACGAGCATCTGCCGTTCGAACACTGCCGGCACGAGGTCGATGTCGTGCTCGGTGTTCGGCATCGTCCCGGCGAGCTGGTGGTAGCAGAACGCGACGTACGAGCTCTGCGTCAGCCGCCGCCATTCGCGCCGCGTCGCCCGCGAGCGGACTCCCGCCCAGAACCAGACGTCCGCGGCCAGGCGCACCGCCGGCCGCCGGGGAACCGCCGCGCGGGCGATGGTCGCGGCGAGCGGAGCACGGAGGAGCAGCCGCCGCACGAGGCGCGCGTGCCACGCCGCGCTGAACCAGGTGCCGATCTGGAGCGAGGTCAAGAGCTGCGGATCGGCGCGCAGCACGTCGACCGCCGAGCGGCCGCGCTCGTACGAGAGCCGCTCGAGCTCGCGGGGCGACGCGGGCACGACGGGTGCGCCCCAGGTGACCGGCGTGCTCCGGCCTCGCAGACGGGCGGCGATCGCCTCCGGCCAGGCCGCTCCCTCCGGCACCTCGACGCCTCCGGCGACGCGCGCGGCGACCCTCAGCTGCGGCTCGCCGAGCGGCCGCAGCTCATCGCCGCCGGGAAGCGCGAGCGCGTGGAGGACCGCGCCGCGGCTGTCCATCAGCGGCGGGGGACCGTCACGCCGCCTGCCCCGATCCAGTAGCGCTCCCGGCGTCTCGCGAGCACGCGCCGGGCGACGCCCGGCAGGAGCCACGCCAGCAGTGCTCGCATCCGGACGGGCATTGCGTGGGCGCGCTCGGAGAAGACGCCGAGCGCACGGCGACGGGCGCCGGGAACGCCGTCGAGCAGCGCCTGCGTCGCCTCGCCGACCGCGATCTCGCGCCGGGTCCACGCGAGCCTGGCGGCGACGACGCGTCCCTCGTCCTCGGTGAGCGCCGGGTGTTGCGCGATCCTCGTCATCGTCGCCAGGATGCCCCGGAGCTGCTGGAGGGGCTGAGACGAGAGCGCCCGCTCGTGGAGGCGGTACGTCGCCAGCGGCTCGGCGACCGAGCCGACGCGGGATCCGGAGAGGATCATGCGCGCCCACAGCTCCCAGTCGCTCGTCCAGCGGATCGACTCGTCGAAGCCGCCGACCTCGAGAAAGCGCTCGCGCGGCACCGCCGTGTGGCCGAAGACGAAGTTGGCCAGGAGGATGCCACGCCGCTGGTCGGCGGCTTCGAACGGATGCGTCTCGTCGTTGAAGCGCCGGAACACCCGGCCGTGCACCGAGATCCATGCGTCGGTCGTGAGGATGTCCAGATCGGGCCGCGCCTGCGCCAGCTCGCCCAGCGCAGCGAGGCGCTCCGAGGCGAAGACGTCGTCGGCGCCGATGAAGACGACGTAGTCGCCGCGCGCGGCCTTCGCGCCCGTGTTCATCGCCGCGGCGGCGCCCGAGTTCTTCTCGTGGCGCAGGAAGCGCACCCTGTCGCCGTGCCGGGCGACGACTGTTTCGAGGCCGTCGGTCGAGCCGTCGTCGACGACGATCACCTCGAGCGCCGGGGCGGTCTGCTCGAGCACCGAGGTGATGGCGTCGTTCACGACGCCGGCTACCTGATACGCGGCGATCACGACGCTGAACGACGGAGCAGCGGTGCGGGGTGTGACGGGCGCCTGCGGCTCCGGCGCGAGAACTGGTCGCGAGGGAGTTTCCACTCGCACTGAGACTACAGGGTGCCCCTGCGGGTGCCCCCGCGCGGAGGGCCCGAGATCGGGCAAGCTGGGGCGCATGAGGCGACTCCTCCGACCGCTGCGGGCCGTCCACCGCCGGGTGGTGCCGCGCGAGCCGCGGCGGACGGCGTGGCCCGCCGCCCGGGAGCGGGCTCCCGGCGAGCCGGCCAACGTCGGGATCGCCGTCGTCAACTTCAACACGAAACGGCTGATCTCACAGCTCGTCTTCTCGCTCTACCGTCTGCTCGGCCCGGCCTGGTTCAGGCAGATCGTGGTCGTCGACAACGCGTCGACCGACGGCTCGCGCGACGTGCTCGCCGCGCTGCACGATGCCGGGCTCGTCCACCTGATCGCCAACAGGAGCCAGCGCTATCACGGGCCGGCGCTGACGCAGGGGGTCTCGTGGCTGGCCCGCAGGCAGCGCTCCGTGCCGCCACGCGACCGGCTGGACTACGTGTGGACGCTCGACTCCGACGTCGTCGTCCTGCGTCGCGAGACGGCGCGCGACGCACTGAGCGTGATCGAGAGCACCGATGCCGCCGCGGTCGCGCAGCTCGATTTCCTTCCGGCCGACGAGAACCCCCTCAGCCGGAATCCATTGCTGCATCCCTGCTGCTTCCTGTTCGACCCGACGGTGCTGTGGCGGCCGGCGATTCCTCCGTTCCTCGAGGACGGCAGGCCCCTGGACGGGATGCAGGTCACCGCCGAGAAGCTCGAGCTCCGCATGGTCGCGTTTCCGTTCGTCGAGCATGGCTACATCGTCCACCTCGGCCGCGGCACCCTGCGTGCGGTCGCCGACCTGGGGGACACGCAGAACCGCTACTACGAGTGGGCAGTCGGGCACAAGGATCCGCACTTCGCCGCGAGCGCGAGCGGCCCCGAGCTGTACGCCGCCTTCTGCGAGCGGTTCGACGCCGAGCTCCCGGAGCTGACGGGCGAGGCGCTCGTCGCCGCGTGCCGTGCGCCGGTCGACGACTAGCGCCCGACCGGAGCCCCTTCGAGCGCCCTGCCGCAGCGGATCAGGGTGCCGCGGAGGCTGAGCGCCTCGTCGGCGTCGAGGTCGCCCAGCATCTCGCGCTCCACCGCGTCGACGGCGCGGTCGCAGCGCTCGAGCGCCCGCCGTCCCGCTCTCGTCAGCTCGGTGCGGATGACGCGGCCGTGGCCCGGCTCGGCGCGGCGCCTGACGTAGCCCTGGTCGACGAGCAGGGCGAGCACCTCGCTCATCGACTGGGGCGTGACGAGCGAGCGGCGGGCGAGCTGCGCGTTGGACAGGCCGTCCTCCGCCAGGAGCACCGACAGCGCCGTGTAGGCGGGCAGCGTGAGGCCGGCCGGCTCGATCGCCGCCGCGAGTCGGCGTCGCAGCACGCGCTCGAGGCGGCCGACGACATAGCTGAGCCGCGGTTCCGTCACCGCTCGTAGGATTGCAGGCCCGGCTTGATCCGCTTCTCGTCGAGGAACTGCCCGAGACCCTGCTCGCGGCCCCGCTCTGCGTCGAGGAACTGCGACTGCTCGAGCTTCGCGTAGAGGTAGTCCTCCGCCTGGCCCCAGCTCATCGCGGCGCAGTGCTTGTAGCCGAGCTTCGCCGCGCGGAGCACGACGGGATTCTTCCCGAGCAGCTCCCGCGCCAGCGTCTCGACCTCGGCCCGGAGCTGCGCGCGCGGGACGCTGGCGTTGACGAGGCCCATCGCTGCCGCCTGCCGTCCGTCGAAGGTGCGGCCGGTCATCACGTAGAGCAGGCCCGCCCGCGAGCCGACGGTGTCGGCGAGCGCCTTGCTGACGACGCTCCCCGGCGGGATGCCCCAGTTGATCTCGGACAGTCCGAACGTCGCCTCGTCCGCGGCGATCGCGAGGTCGCAGGCGACGAGAGGGGTGAAGGCACCGCCGAAGCACCAGCCGTTGACCATCGCGATCGTCGGCTTCGCGTACGTGCGCAGGAGCCGCCACTGCCACAGCGCCGCGTCGCGGCGCACCTTGCGCTGCACGTGCTCGGGTGCCGCGTCGACCTCGCGGAAGTACTCCTTCAGGTCCATGCCGGCCGAGAAGGCCTCGCCTGCGCCCGTGAGCACGAGCACGCCGCAGGCATCGTCCGCGTCGAGGGCCTCGAGCACCTCGACCATCTCCGCGTTGAGGGTCGGGTTCATCGCGTTGCGCTTCTCGGGCCGGTCGAGCTCGACCCACGCGATTCCGTCGTCGACCTCGACCCGCACGGTCGTCCATCGTTCCGCGTACGGCATCGGCCGAGTGTATCAGGGAGCCTGATATGTCACAACCGCGGCATCTTCGAGGTGTGGTCGCGGCCGAGGAAGGTGTTCGCCCACGCGCTCGTCCGCGCGAGCGCGTTGTCCTTGACGACGACCGGGCCGTCGAGCATCGACTCCTCCTCGCCGTACGCCTTGAGCCGCTCGTAGGCCTGGGACCAGATGCACTCCGTGTCGTAGACCTCGCACAGCCCTTCGCGGGTGCCGCCGCACGGCCCGTTGCGCTGGTTCTTCGCGCACTGCGACTCGGGGCAGACGTAGGCGATCTCGGGCAGCGAGCAGTCGCCGCAGTCGCGGCAGCCGAAGAGCGGCACCTTGGCCGCCTGCTCGGCCGCGTGGACGACCTTGCCGACCGCCGGGGCCTTCGCGACGGCGCGGTAGAACGCGCGCCCCGCCGGAAAGAGCGGCGCGTCCGGCGCGAACGCCGCGGCGTGAAGCCGCCGGCTGAACCGGTAGACCGCAGGTACGCGCAGCTCGGTCGTACGCCGCCGTCTCGAGTCGAGGTAGGCCGAGCTCACCTCGTCCGACGAGAGCCCCGTCTCCGGGTCGCGTTCGAAGAAGTAGAACTCGTCCGCGAACGGATACTGGATCTCCTGCGCGAACGCCCGCCAGTCGCCATCCGCGAACGAGCCGGCCCGGTCGAGGATCTCGCCGAAGGCCGGCGCCGGCATGTGGCCGCCGAGGTAGACGCCGTCGAAGCCGAGACCGCGCGCGACCGCGACGTGCCTGGCGGCCAGCTCGAGGAAGAAGGCCCGACCCTTGTCCGGGCTCGCGGCGTGCCGTTCGACGAGCTCGAGCAGCTCGTCGGTGACGACGACGCCCGGGATCCTGCCCTGATTGAACGCGCGTGCCGCCGGTCGCGAGAGGAGGTAGACGTTCGCGAGCGCAGACACCGGCAGGCTCTCGCGCCCGATCCAGCGCAGCAGCTCGTCGTCCTTGCGCGTGTCCCAGCCGATCTGGTTGATGACGAAGCGTGCGCCCGCCTCGACCTTCTTCCGCAGCTTGAAGTACTGCGGCATCACCTCGCGCTCGCGCCGCTTGTGGTTCGTGACGACGCAGCCGAGGAAGAAGTCCGTCCGGTCGAGCGGCGTGTCGCGCCCGCGGTCGTCCCGCAGGCCGTCGTTCATCTCGGCGAAGAGGCTGAGCAGTCCGACCGAGTCGAGGTCGAAAACGGGCGCGGCCAGTCCCTTGTGCCCCGTGACCGGATAGTCGCCGGAGAGCGCGAGGATGTTGTCGAATCCCTCCGAGCCGAGCTTCCAGCCGCGACTCTCGAGCGCGTTGCGGTTCCAGTCCTTGCAGGAGAGATGGATGATCACCTCCTGACCGCGCGAGATCAGGTCGGTCCCGAGCGTGTCGGGCGCGAGCATCGCGTGGCCGCCGGGGTTGTCCGTGATCGAGAGCACGTCGATGCGCGGATCGGCGGCGAGCTCGCGTGCGACCTCGAGGACACGGCGGCTGCTGTCCGCCGTGATCAGCCCGCGGCTCGTGACGACCTCGGCTGCAACGACGAATGCACCGGGCCGCGAGAGCTGCTCCCGGAGGCGGGTCGGCTCCATTGCGAGTATCAGTCTGCCTGATTTATCATCGCGCCATGACCGGCCTGCAGGTGCTCGACGTCGAGACCGCCCGGATGGTCGAGGGGGTCTGCGATGCGATCGTCCCGGGCTCGGCGCGCGTACACCCGGCCGTCTACGTCGACGCGCTGCTGGCCCGGATGGAGGAGGGTCCGCGGGCGGCGGTCGTCGGCGCGTTCGCGGCCCTCGCACGTGGCGGCATCGGCGAGCACGTGGGAACGCCGGACTTCCTTCACGTGCGCGCGCTCGCGATCGAGGCGTTCTACAGCGACTTCGTCGCGCCGGGCCTCGACGCGACCGGCGCCTGGGCGGAGATCGACTTCAACACTCCCCTCGCGACGCGGCTGGCGAAGGACTGGTCGTACCTCGGGATCGGATGAGCGAGCGGTTCGACGTGGTGGTCGTCGGCTCCGGGGCGGGCGGCGGAGTGGTGGCGGGCGAGCTCGCAGACCGCGGCCGCAACGTGCTCCTGCTCGAGCTCGGCCCGCACAGGACGGCCGCCGACTTCACGCGCTGGGAGGCGAAGGCCGCGAACGATCTGTGGTGGCCGATCCGGTTCGCGCTGATCGACGGCGGCGCCGGCGGCGCCGTCGGCCTCGTCGCCGGCCGTTGCGTCGGCGGCAGCACCACGATCAACACGAAGGTGGCGCTGCGTGCGCACGCGAAGGACTTCGCGAAGTGGCACGAGGCGAGCGGCCTCGTCGGCTCGACCGGCTCGCCGTTCGGCGTGTCCGACCTCGATCCGCACTACGACCGCGTGGAGCGGCGGCTCGGCGTGCGTGAGCGCAACGACTGGCCGAAGAGCGTCTACACCGTCGAGCCGGGCTTCCGCACGCTCGGGTCGGAGCTCGAATCGGTGCGCTCGTACACCGACCCGACGTGCATGAAGTGCGGCTCCTGCCTTCAGGGGTGCCCGACGAACTCCGGCAAGTCGACGCAGAACACGTACATCCAGGACGCCTGGGCGCTCGGCCGGCTCGAGCTGCGCGCGGACTCGCGCGTCGAGCGCGTGGTGATCGAGGACGGCGAGGCGACCGGCGTCGAGTACGTCGGCCCCGACGGGAGCCGCCGGCGCGTCGACGCGGGCGCGGTCGTCGTCGCCGCGGGGACGCTGAACACGCCGCAGCTGCTGATGCGCTCCGGCCTGCCGGACAGCCCGAGCACCCGCCTCGTCGGCCGCAATCTCGGCTTCCACCCGGCGCGGCTCGTCTACGGGCTCTTCGCCGAGCCGCAGGACGCGCACATGGTCTACCCGATCACGACCCATGCGATGGAGCACCAGCACGACGAGGACGGCGGCTTCGTCGTCGAGGCGACGACGATCCAGGACCCGATCGGCTTTGCGACGACGCTCGAGAACGACGACGGCCCCGTCTGGGGACAGGAGCTCGTCGACGCGGTGCGCGGGTTCCGGCGCTGGATCGGGCTGCTCGCGATGACGAACGACGACAACAACGGCAGCGTGCACGTCGACGAGAGCGGTGGGGAGTCGTTCGAGGCTGCGTTCACGCCGGCCGAGCACGCGCGGATGGCGGGCGCGCTCGACTTCTCGCGCGACGTGCTGCGGGCGGCGGGCGCGACGGACGTCCTCTGGACGGGACTGCTCACGACGCATGTGCAGGGGACGTGCCGCATGGGCAGCGACCCGGAGCGGTCGGTCGTCGACTCGGACGCGCAGTCGTGGGACGTCAAGCGTCTCTACGTCGGCGATGGCTCGCTCGTCCCGCGAACGCTCTCGGTGAATCCGTCGCTCACGATCATGGCGCTCGCGGACCGGCTGGCCGATCATCTTCACCACGACGCCGACGGGTACCTCTCCTGACCGAGCCGGTCCGGGATCTCGCGCACCTCTCGCACGTCGAGCTGCTGACGCCGAAGCCGGACGAGAGCCTGTTCTACTTCCGCGAGCTCCTCGGGATGGAGATCGCGGGCGAGAGCGGCGACTCGGTGTACCTGCGCGGCTTCGGCGACTACGAGCGCTCGTCGCTGAAGCTGACGCACTCCGAGCGGAGCGGGGTCGGGCATGTCGCGTACCGCACCCACAGCGTCGAGGCGCTCGAGCGCCGGGTGGCGGCGCTCGAGGCGGCCGGAGCCGGGGGCGCCTGGCTCGGCGGCGACCTCGGTCACGGCCCCGCGTACAGCTTCCTCGATCCAGACGGCCATCGCTTCGAGCTGTTCTACGAGTCCGAGCGCTACGTCGCTCCGCCGGAGCTGCGGCCGGCGCTCAAGAACCAGCCGCAGCGCTATCCGGGACGGGGCGCCGGAGTCCGCCACCTCGATCACGTCAACTTCCTCGCCGTCGACCCCGCGGAGAACCGTGTCTTCCTCGAGGCGAATCTGGGCCTGCGCCTGACGGAGCAGATCGTCCTGGACGACGGTACCGAGGCGGCGGTCTGGCTCGCCGCCGGCCAGAAGTCGTACGACGTCACGTACACGCGCGACCTGACGCGGACGCGCGGCCGGCTGCACCACATCGCCTACTTCGTCGACCAGCGAGAGGACGTGCTGCGCGCCGCGGACGTCTTCCTCGAGCACGGGATCGTGATGGAGTCGGGCCCGCACAAGCACGCGATCCAGCAGACGTTCTTTCTCTACACGTGGGAGCCGGGCGGGAACCGCGTCGAGGTCTGCTCGGGGGGCTACCTGATCTTCGCGCCGGATCACGAGGCGGTCGTCTGGTCGCAGGCGGAACGGGCGAAGGGGCAGGCCTGGGGGATGCAGACGGTCGCGAGCTTCCACGTCAAGGGGACGCCTCCCGTCCCCGAAGAGGAGGCGCTTCTTGCCGGGCACTGAGCCGTCGGCCCGCGCCCGCGAGCTCGTCCGCGGTGCCTATGACCTGCACGTCCACGTCGAGCCCGACCTTGCGAAACGGCGCATCGACGATCTCTCGCTCGCGCGCCGCTTCGCCGAGGTGGGACTCGGGGGGTTCGTCTTGAAGTCGCACTACGTCCCGACGGCGGAGCGTGCGGCCGTCGTACGTGCCGCCGTGCCCGGCGTGCGGGCGCTCGGCTCGATCACGCTCAACGCGGGCGTCGGCGGGCTGAACGCACAGGCGGTCGAGATCGCGGCGCGGGGCGGTGCGCGCATCGTCTGGCTGCCGACGGTCGACTCGGAGAACGAGGCGAGCGAGGAAGGGCCCAAGCCTGCGAAGCCGCCGGTGTGGCGCCGCATCCAGGAGGAGTTCGTCGCGGCCGGCGTCGGTGCCGAGCCGGTGACGCTGGCGAACCTCGGCAAGGTGCTCGACGTCGTCGCGCGAAACGAGCTCGTGCTCGCGACGGGACATCTCAGTGCACACGAGATCGCAGCCGTCGTCGACGCGGCGCTCGCCGCGGGCGTCCGCCACGTCGTCGTCACGCACCCGGACTACCCGACGCAGGGAGTGCCGGTCGACGAGCAACGCGCGCTGGCGGAGCGCGGCGCGTGGCTCGAGCGGTGCTTCACGCCGATCCATACCGGCAAGGTCTCGTGGGAGCAGACCTTCGACGCGATCCGCGCGACCGGGTCGGAGCACAACGTGCTCTCCACCGACCTCGGCCAGCCGGCGAACCCGCCCGTCGAGGACGGGCTCGCGCTGATGGCCGACCGGCTGCTCGAGGCGGGCTTCTCCGAGGACGCGGTCCGCACGATGGCGGTCGACAACACGAGAATGCTCGCCGGTGAGTAGAACGCTCCTCGTCGTCAGCGCACATTCCGCCGACTTCGTCTGGCGCGCCGCCGGAGCGATCGCCCGGTTCGTCGAGGACGGTGGCACGGCGCACGTCGTCTCGCTCTCGTACGGCGAGCGGGGAGAGTCGGGTGAGCTGTGGAAGGAGCCCGGGCAGACCGAGGCAAGGGTGAAGGAGATTCGTCACGGGGAAGCGGAGACGGCCGCCGCCGCGCTCGGCGCAAGCTTCCGCAGCCTCGACCTCGGCGACTACCCGCTCGTCATGAGCGCGCCCGAGGTCGAGCGGCTGACGGAGCTGATCCGCGAGCTCGAGCCGCAGGTGATCCTCGGCCACGCCGCACGCGACCCGTTCAACCCCGACCACGCGGTCGCATACGAGGCGACGGTGCAGGCGCGCCAGCTCGCGAGCGGCGCCGGCGTCGCGAGCGCGTTCAAGACGATCGCGCCGCCCGAGCTGCTGCTGTTCGAGCCGCACCAGCCCGAGCTGTGCGGCTTCGTTCCCACGACGTTCCTCGACATCACCTCCGTGTGGAGCAAGAAGGTCGCCGCGATGGATGCGATGGGCGCGCAGTCGTATCTCAGGCAGTACTACTCGGAGCGCGCGGAGCACCGGGCCAATCACGCCCGGCGGATCTCCGGGCGCAGCGACATCCGCTACGCGGAGGCGTTCCAACGCGAGCTCCCGATCGTCGTCGACGCGCTATGACCGACTATTCGGCTTTCGCTCTGCTCGGCGTGGCCACCGTGCACGAGGCCGCCGGCCGGACCGGCATCGTCGACCTCGCACTCATGCAGATCGTGTCCGGCTCGCGTGCCGCCGGTCCCGCACGAACGGCGCTCTGCGCGCCCGGCGACAACACGATGGTGCACGCGGCGATCGCCCACGCGAACCCAGGCGACGTCCTCGTCCTGACGAGTGTCGAGCCGGCGCCGGTCGCGCTCGTCGGCGAGCTGCTCGCGACGCAGGCGCAGGCACAAGGCGTGGCCGCCATCCTCGTCGACGGCGCCGTACGCGACCTCGAGGAGCTCAAGGCGATCGGACTGCCGATCTGGACGCGGTTCGTGCGTGCGCAGGGCGCGACGAAGGGCGAGGTCGGAACGCTCGACGCGCCGGTCGTGATCGGGGGCACCGAGATCCGGCCGGGAGATCTCGTCGTGCTGGACTGCGACGGCGCGCTGGCTCTCCGGAGCGAGCGTGTCGCCGAGGTGCTGCCGCTCGCACTCGAGCGCGCGGAGCGAGAGCGCGCCATGCGCGAGCGGTATGCGTCGGGCGAGCTCTCGTACGATCTGCACGGGCTCCGCGACATCGTCGAAGGCTGATGGAGGTCGCGGTGCTCGGCCTCGGCGAGGCCGGCGGCAGGATCGCCGCCGATCTCGCCGCCGCCGGTTGCGCGGTGCGCGGCTGGGATCCCGCTCGGAGGCCGGACGGAATCACCAACGCCCGCAGCGACCTCGGCGCGGTCAGGGGGGCCGACGTCGTCCTCAGCCTCACGACCGCGGCAGTCGCGCTCGACGCGGCGGCCCGCGTTGTCGACGCGCTCGGCCGGGACACGCTCTACGCCGACCTCAACACGGCGTCGCCGCAGCTCAAGCAGGAGCTCGCCGAGGCGCTGCCGGTGCGGTTCGCCGACGTTGCGCTGATCGGGGTCGTCCCGAGCACGGGCCTGGCGACGCCGGCGCTCGCGTCGGGCGGCGGCGCCGAGCGTTTCGCCGAGCTCTTCCGCCCGCTCGGCATGCCCGTCGAGGTGGTCGGCGCGCGCGCGGGCGACGCCGCCGGCCTGAAGCTCCTGCGCAGCGTCTTCATGAAGGGCATCGCGGCCGCGGCGATCGAGAGCGTCGAGGCGGCGAGAGCAGCCGACGCCGAGGACCGTGTCCGCGCCGAAATCGCCGCCGTCATCGGCGAGCCGCTCCTCGAGCGGCTGCTGTCCGGCAGCCGGACCCACGCCGCGCGGCGGGTCGACGAGATGCGGGCGGCCGCCGCCTACCTCGAGGAGCTCGGCGTCGAGCCGCGCGTCGCCGCGGCCGCGGCCGGGTGGCTCGAGCAGCTCCGGGACGTGGAGCGCTAAAGAGACCGCGAAGCCGACCGCCGGTGCCAGGCACGGTGCCTGGCACCGGCGGTTGAACCGCCGGACCAAGCGGTCGCTCTGCTCTTGCGTCACCACCCTGGTGCCAGGCACGGTGCCTGGCACCCGATCACGAAGGTGGTTCGGTGCGCCGCATGAGGTGGCGCTAGCCTCTGTCTGATGCACCCGAAGGCAGCACTCTGCGCCGTGCTTGGCCACAAGTGGGCGCCGGGCGAGGAGACGAACGAAGCCTCTCTCACCATGCGTTGCAAGCGCTGCGGACGTGCCACCAGCTTTGGTTCCGGAACAACCGGCCTACCATCGGTCGAGCAGAGGATCCACCCGAGCGATCAGTTCGGCAACAGGCTTCCCTGACCGCCGGTGAATAACGACAGAGACGTCGCTCGTCGCTCAGCCGGCGATGCGCGGCTGCCCCCACTGCGGCCGCCGTCTTCGATTTGCCTCGATGCCTTCGGCGGGAGCGGTGGGATCGGGATCCTCGGGCAGGCATTCGAGGCCCCGATCTCACCATCCCGCTCATGTCGCCGCGCTGGCGTGCGGTGACACGCGTACCTTGCGGTAACGCCACTCGTATCGGCTCGGCACACGCGGCGCGCAACCCAGCGTGGGCCGCGTTAACGAACGCTTAATGTCCGCGCGCGGCAGCCTACGCCGGCGATCCTCTTGCGGTCTCTCCTGCCGCGTCGCTTCCGAGCGGTGTGCCGTCAGCCGATCTCGACCCGAACGAACCCGTACGCCTCGAGCGCGGCGAGGATCTCCCTGTGGCCGAACGCCTCGCCCGGCGACGCGAAGCCGACCTTGCGCGGCGGCCGGTGGACGAGATGGTGCGCCGCGAACGCCTGGATCAGGCCCGTCTGGAGGTACGCGCCCTGTCCGTGCGCGTACACGCGGATCGACTCGGTGTTGCCGCGCCCGACGACGACGTCGACCGTGCGCTGCTGGCGCCTGTTCTCCCGCGGCGGCGAGCCCGGCTGCATCGAGTCCGCGATCCCGGCGAGGATCTTCCTCTGCTCCTCCGGCGGCAGCGGCCTGATCTTCTCCTGGTAGTCGCGCTGCCCCGCGACGATGCCCTCCATGAGCGAGCGGTCGAGCAGGCCGCCGAACGCCCTCACGTTCGCGATCTGCGGATGGTCCTTGAACCACACCGGATGCGGAAAGCCGCCCCACGGCAGCGCGAGCTGTGTCGTGATAGCGCTCGGGATCGTCACCTCGAGCGTCGTCACCGGCGGCCACTCCTTGTATTCGTTCTGCTCGAGGTAGATCGACTCCCACTGGAGCTGGCCGAAGATCGTCTGGGTCGACCCGTACGTCGGGAAGCCCATGAACATCGAGAGGATCTCGAGCGAGTCGATTCCCGGCGCGCGCTCGATCGCGATGCGCGCGCACGCCTCCGCGACAGCCGACATGTACGCGGTGGCCGGCGCGAGCAGCAGGCCTGCCTCCTCGAACTTCGCCCCCCACTCCTCGTGCGCGAGCTTCACCCACGGCGTCTCGCCGCCGGTGTCGATGTAGTGGCAGCCTGCCTTCAGGGCCGCCTCGACGACCGTCGAGCCGTGGTAGATGCAGGGACCGACGGAGTTGGAGACGACCTTCGCGCCCTCGAACAGCTCGGCGAGAGCCTCGACGTCGTGGCCGACCTCGACGATCTCGTAGTCGGCCGTGCCGATGCCCGGCACGTGCGAGAGAACGTCCTCGATCTTCTCGCGGTTGCGCCCTGCGGCGACGAACGGGACGTTGTACTCGCGCAGGAACTCGATGATCAGCCGGGCGGAGAAGCCGCTCGCGCCGTAGACGACGACGGGACGCTTGTCGCTCACGTTGCCTCCTGAAGGGACGATGGGGCCGCGATCGCGGCGAACAGGTCGAGGGCGGTGGGGTCGAGGAGCGAGTCCCTGCTGGCGACGGACTCGGCCGACTCGCCCCGGAGGATGCGCTTGACGGGCGCCTCGAGCTTCTTCCCTGTCAGCGTGCGTGGAATCGCCGGCACGGCTCGGATCGTGTCGGGCACATGGCGCGGCGAGAGCTGCGAGCGGAGGGCACCGGCGATGCCGCCCCGCAGCTCGTCGTCCAGTACGACGCCGTCGGCGAGCACGACGAACAGCACGAGCTCGCCCGCGCCTCCGTCGTCGTCCTCGAGGTGGACGACGAGGCTGTCCGTGATCTCCGGCAGCTCCTCGATCACGCTGTAGAACTCGCCGGTGCCGAGGCGGACGCCGCCCCGGTTGAGCGTCGCATCGGAGCGGCCCGTGACGACGGAGCTGCCGCGCTCCGAGAACCTGATCCAGTCGCCCTGGCGCCAGACCCCGGGGAACATGTCGAAGTACGAGCGCCGGTAGAGGGAGCCGTCCCTGTCCCCCCAGAGCGCGACGGGCATGGACGGCATCGGCTTCGTGATCACGAGCTCTCCCAGCTCGCCGACGACCGGCTCGCCCTCCGGGTCGAACGCCTCGGTGGCGACGCCGAGCAGCCGGCCCGAGATCTCGCCTTCGTACACGGGCAGAAGCGGCGAGCCTCCGACGATGCCGCTGCAGACGTCGGTGCCGCCGCTGCCGTTGATCAGCAACACGTCGGGCCCGAGCTCGTCGTACACGTAGCGGTAGCCCTCGGCCGCGAGCGGGGAACCGGCGGTGCCGAACACGCGGATCGAGCGAAGGTCGTATTCCCGCCCCGGCGCGAGGCCGGCCTTGCGGCAGGCCATCAGGAACGCCGGGCTGACGCCCATGAACGTCGGGCGCGTCTCCTCTGCGACGCGCCACTGCCAGCCGATGTCCGGCCACGTCGGGTCGCCGTCGAGCATCACGATCGACGAGCGCACGAGGAGCGCGGCCACGAGGGCGTTCCACATCATCCAGGAGGTGGTCGAGAACCAGAGCAGGCGGCCGCCCGGCTTCAGGTCCCAGCTGAACGCGTGCGCCTTGAGCAGCTCGAGCAGGATGCCGCCGTGGCCGTGCACGATCGCCTTCGGCCGGCCGGTGGTACCCGACGAGAAGAGCACGAACAGGGGATGGTCGAAGGCGACCGGGTCGAACGCGAGCGGCCCGGGCTCGGCGAGCAGCTCGTCCCACGGGACGGCGTCGACGACGACGTGCTCGCCGTAGGGGACGTGCACGACATGGCGCAGCGTGGGGAGGGCGGCGCGGATCGTCGCCACCTCCTCGCGGCGGTCGACGGATCGGTCGCGGAAGCCGTACCCGCCGACGGTCAGCAGGACCGCCGGCTCGAGCTGCACGAGGCGGTCGACGACGCTGCGGGGGCCGAGCTCGGGCGCGCAGCTCGCCCAGACCGCACCGAGGCTCGCCGTCGCAGCGAAGGCCACCAGGGTCTCCGGGATGTTCGGGAGGTACGCGACGACGCGATCGCCAGGGCCGACACCGAGCGCCGCCAGGCCGGCGCGCGCACGGGCCACCTGCTCGCGGAGCTCCGCGAAGGTGAGCTCGACCGGGTCACGCGTCTGTGAGCGGGAGACGACGGCCACCTGCGCGTCGCCGCCGCCGAGCAGATGCTCGGCGAAGTTGAGCCGTGCGCCCGGGAACCAGACGGCCCCGGGCATCGCTTCGGAGGCGAGGACAGCCTCGTACGGTGCATGCGTCTTCACCTCGAAGAACTGCCAGATCGACGACCAGAACGCCGCCAGGTCGTCGACGGACCAGCGCCACAGCTCGTCGTAGTCCGCGAACGCGAGCCCGCGCTCGCGCTCGAGCCAGACGAGATATCGCCCGATCTCGGTCGTCTCCCGAACGTCGGGCGGCGGCGTCCACAGGACGCCGGGCTCGTCCCGGCCGGGGAGGGCCATCAGGCGGGCGCCTGCCGGTGTCCCATGCTGAGTGAGATCTCGTGCGCGGCCTGGGTGACCGCCGGGCCGAAGCGCGCGATCAGCTCGTCCATCGACACGACCGTGCGGTGGACCGCGAGGTTGAGCGCTGCGATCACCTCGCCCGAGTGCGAGTGGATCGGGGCGGCGATCGACCGGAGCCCGTAGGCGAGCTCCTCGTCGTTCACGGCGAGGCCCGACGTTCGGATCTTCTCCAGCTCTTCCCGGAACGCCTCGGGATCGGTGAGCGTGTTCGGCCCGAGCGGCACGAAGTCGGTACGCTCGATCACCTCGTCGAGGCGCTCCGCGGAGACGAAGGCGAGAATCGCCTTCCCCATCGCCGTGCAGTAGGCAGGCAGTCGAGCGCCCACGTGGAGGTTGAGGTCGATCTCCCGCTGGCCCGGCCGCGCCGCGCGGTAGCGCTCGATGTAGACGACCTCGGTGCCGTCGAGAATCGCCAGGTTGACCGTGCGCTGCGTCTCGTCGCTGAGCTGCCGCAGATGCGGGGCGGCGATCTCCAGCAGGTCCATCGAGTTCAGGGCCGAGAAGCCGAGGTCGAGCACCCTCGGGCCGAGCCGGTAGCGCTTCGAGTCGGCGTCCTGCTGCAGGTAGCCGAGCTTCGCGAGCGTGGCGACGTAGCGGTGGGCCGTGCTCCGGCTCAGGTCGAGCCCGCGCGAGAGCTCGCTGACGCCGAGCAGCGGGCGGTCGGAGTTGAACGAGGAGAGAATCGCGAGGCCGCGCTCGAGCGACTGCGACGTGCCCGTGCTTCCGTCCGACGCGCGCATGCGCCCCATCCTAGCGCCTCGTTCCATCAATCGGGACACCGTCTTGACAAACGGGCAGAGCCCTGAGAGTGTCCGGCGCGATCGCGGAACGCGGTCGGCCGTCGGCGTGTCGACAAAGGGGAGTTGCCCGCAGCCATGAGTTCGAAGAGCCTGGAGGACCGTCTGAGCGAGGTCGGGAGCCCGGTGGCGCTGGCCCGGAACTCGCAGATCGGACCGTACGTCTATCCGAAGGTTCCCGCCGAGTTCACGAACTGGCGGGACGAGCAGCATGCCTGGCGGGACACCTGCTGCCTCTTCGACCAGTCGCACCACATGACCGATCTGTACGTCAAGGGCCCCGACGCGCTGAAGCTGCTCTCCGCGCTCGGCGTCAACAGCTTCGAGAACTTCGCCGTCGACAAGGCCAAGCAGTTCGTCGCCTGCAACCCCGACGGCTACGTGATCGGCGACGCGATCCTCTTCTACCTCGACGAGAACCTGCTCAGCCTCGTCGGGCGGCCGTCGGCACACAACTGGGTGCAGTACCACGCCGAGACGGGCGGATACGACGTCTCGCTCGAACGGGACGAGCGCTCCGCCGTGAACCCGACGGGACGGAAGCTCTACCGCTTCCAGGTGCAGGGCCCCACCGCGAACGAGGTGCTGAGGAAGGTCAACGGCGGCACGCTGCCCGAGATCAAGTTCTTCAACCTGGGCGAGCTCACGATCGCCGGCCACAAGGTGCGCGCGCTGCACCATGGCATGTCGGGTGTTCCCGGCCTCGAGCTGTTCGGCCCGGTGGCCGAGGGCGACGACGTGCGGGCCGCGATCGTCGAGGCCGGCAGGGAGTTCGGCCTCGCGCAGGTCGGCTCTCGGGTCTACGCGACGAACACGCTCGAGTCCGGCTGGATTCCGTGCCCGCTTCCGGCCGTGTTCACGGGCGACGACCTGAGGGCTTATCGGGAATGGCTGCCCGCGGACGGGTACGAAGGCACCGGCTCGCTCGGCGGCAGCTTCTACTCCGACGACATCTCCGACTACTACCTGACGCCGTGGGATCTCGGCTACGGCGGATTCGTGAAGTTCGACCACGACTTCGTCGGGCGGGAAGCGCTCGAGCAGATGACCCCCACGCGGAAGAAGGTCACGCTCGCCTGGAACGCCGACGACGTCACCGCCGCGATGGGAACGATGTTCCGGAAGGCGGGGAGGGCGAAGTACATCGACCTGCCGCTCTCCAACTACTCGACGTGGCCGAACGACAAGGTGCTGAAGGACGGCAAGATGGTCGGTGTGTCGACGTTCTCCGGCTACAGCTCGAACGAGAGCTCGATGCTCTCGCTCGCGGTCGTCGACCTGGAGCAGAGCGAGCCGGGCACGGAGGTCACGCTCGTCTGGGGAGAGGAGGGAGGCGGGTCGGCGAAGCCCGTCGTCGAGCGGCACGTGCAGACCGAGATCCGAGCGACGGTGGCGCCGGCTCCGTACGCCGAGGTCGTCCGCGCCTCGTACCGGCCGCGGTAGGCCCTTGGACGCCGAGCTGCTCGGGCTGTACTGGACGGTCTCCGGGCCGGTCGAGGTCCACGTCGGGCGCGAGTGGAGCCTCTTCGACTGGTCCGACCGCTGTGCCGAGGCGCGCAGGGCCGGGTTCCGCGGGCTCGGCATCTGGCACGCCGACCTCCAGCACGTGCTCGAGTCGCGCAGCCTGCGGTCGATGAAGGAAGCCTTCGACGACAACGGGCTGCGCTACCTCGAGCTGGAGTTCCTCATGGACTGGTTCCTCGACGAGGACGACGAGCGCCGCCGTGCCTCGGACGAGATCCGCAGGCTGCTGCTCGAGGCCGCGGGCATGTTCGACGCCCACCACGTCAAGGTCGGCAACATCCCCGGCACGCCCGCGGAGCTCTCCCGGCTCACCGAGAAGTTCGGCGAGCTCTGTGCGGACGCAGCGCGGCACACCGATGCGAAGATCGTCTACGAGTTCATGCCCTTCGACGCGAACGTCAACACCCTCGACGCCGCGCTCGCGGTCGTCGAGGGCGCGGGCGCCGCCAACGGCGGTATCGCAATCGACACCTGGCACATGTCGAAGCTGGGGATCGCGCCCGGCGACCTGCAGCGCATCCCGCTCGAGTACCTGTCCTGGGTGGAGCTGAGCGACGGCCGGCTCGACGACATGGACGACCTCGTCGACGAGACCGTCAACCACCGCGAGCTGCCCGGCGAGGGCGAGTTCGACCTGCGCGCCTACGTCGAAGCCTGCCGGGAGCACGGCTACACGGGCCCCTGGGGCGTCGAGGTGCTCTCCGAGGAGCTGCGCAACAACCCGATCGACGTGATCTTCCGGCGTGCCTATGAGACGACGGCCGCCCAATTCGGACACGAGAGGAGCGCGACGTGATGGGAGTCGAGGAGCTCGACCGCGACCGGCTCGTCTGGATGTATCACCAGATGCTGCGCATCCGGGAGTTCGAGGAGCGCGTCAAGCGCACGTTCGAGGAGCATCCGGGCGTGATCCGCGGCCACACGCACCTCGCCGACGGCGCCGAGGCGTCGATCGTCGGGTCGATCGCGACGCTCAGGCCCGACGACCAGTTCTTCGCCACCTACCGCTGTCACGGCTACCCGCTTGCACGCGGCACCGACCCGAAGGCGATGATGGCCGAGATCTACGGCCGCAGGGACGGCCTCTGCAAGGGCATCGGCGGCTCGATGCACCTGGCCGACCCCTCGACCGGCTTCCTCGGCACCTCGGGGATCGTCGCGGCCGGAATCCCGCACGCGACCGGCGCGGCGTGGGCGGCGCAGATCCGCAAGCGGGGCCAGGTCGTCCTCTGCTTCTTCGGCGACGGCGCCTCCAAGCAGGGCGCGTTCTCGGAGTCGTTGAACATCGCCTCGCTGTGGAAGCTTCCGATCGTCTACGTGATGGAGAACAACGGCTACAACGTTCACACGCGCACGGAGCAGGAGGACGCAAACCGCGCCCACGGCGAGGACCTATCCGTGAAGGCGAAGGCGTTCAGCATGCCCGGCGTGACGATCGACGGACGCGACCCGGTCGCCGTGTACGAGACGGTCGGCGCCGCGGTCGCGCGCGCGCGTGCGGGCGAGGGGCCGACGCTCGTCGAGTCGCAGATGTACCGCCTCTCCGCGCACGGCAACATCATCGCCCCGCCCGGCGTGCCGCTTCACTTCCCGGAGCACGAGGCGGTCGAGAAGTTCGGCGCGCCCGAGGAGTACGCGGCCGCGCTTAAGGGCGACCCGGTGCCGGCGTTCCGCGGCCGTCTCGTCGCCGACGGCGTGCTCTCGGCCGAGGAGGCCGACACGCTCGCCGAGCGCGTCCGTGAGGAGATGCAGGTCGCGGTGAGCTTCGGCCTCGACAGCCCCTTCCCGGCCGTCGAGACAGCCCTCGAGTACGTCTACGCGTAACAGGAGGCGAGCGAGTCATGGCACACGAACTGCCCTTCATCGCCGCCATCGACGAGGCGATCAGGCTCGAGATGGAGCGCGACGACACCGTTCTCTACTTCGGCCAGAACATGGCGACGACAGAGAACGAGCCGTACGTCGACGCGTTCGGCAGGGACCGCGTGCGCGTCACCCCGATCTCCGAGACGGCCGAGATCGGCATCGCCATCGGCGCCGCCCTGTCGGGCTTCCGCCCGGTGGTCGAGCTCTACATGGCCGAGTTCATGCTCGTCGCAATGGACCAGGTGATCAACGAGGCGCCGCGCTTCCGTGCGATGAGCGGCGGCCAGGTGAAGGTTCCGCTCGTGCTCAAGGCCGGCTTCGGGTTCACCGCCGGCTGGGCCGGTCAGCACACCGGCACGCTCGGCGCGCTCTTCATGGGCGTGCCCGGCCTGAAGGTCGTCATGCCTTCGACCGCCGCCGACGCGAAGGGGCTGATGGCGACCGCGATCCGCGACGACAACCCGGTCGTCTATCTCCACCACTACCTGCTCACCCTCGAGCACGGCGATGTCCCCGACGGCGAGTACCTCGTCCCGTTCGGCGAAGCCGCGATCCGGCGCGAGGGCGGCGACGTCACGATCGTCGCCACGGGCTGGACGGTCGACCGGGCGCTCGGCGCCGCCGCGACGCTGGCCGCGGACGGGATCCAGGCCGAGGTGATCGACCCGCGCACGCTCGCGCCGCTCGACACGCAGACGATCCTCGAGTCGGTCGACAGGACGGGGCGGCTCGTGCTCGTCGACCAGGCGACGCGGCACGCCTCCGCCTCGACGGTGATCGCCGGCGAGGTGGCCGAGCACGGCTTCTCGTCGCTGAAGGCTCCGATCGTCCAGGTCACGGCGCTCGACGCGACGATCCCCTATAGCCAGCCGCTCGAGGCGTGGGTCCTGCCCGACGAGGACAAGATCGTCGCGGCGGTGCAGCAGGTGCTCGGGTCGGCGCCCGTCACCGCGTAGTGACGGCGTCGCCGCCGGGTCGCGAGCAGGGGCTGCGCCTGCTCGCGACGATGTGGCGGATCCGGCTGTTCGAGGAGCAGGTCGGCCTGCTCACGCGCGCCGGAGAGGTCGACGGGCTCGTACACCTCAGCGTGGGGCAGGAGGGTGTCGCGGCGGCGGTGTGCTCGCAACTGCGCGACGACGACGCGGTCTACTCGGGGCACCGGGCGCACGGTCACGCGATCGCGAAGGGCGCGCCGCTCGGACGCCTGCTGGCCGAGCTGATGGGCCGCGACGGCGGGCTCTGCCGCGGGCTCGGCGGCTCGATGCACGTCGTCGACGTCGAGCACGGCTTCATGGGCGCCACCGGCGTCGTCGGCGGGAACATCCCGATCGCGCTCGGAAGTGCGCTCGCGGCGCGGCTCCGCGGTCTCGACTCGGTCGCGGTCGTCTTCTTCGGCGACGGAGCCGCGCAGGCGGGTCACTTCCACGAGACCGTGAACCTCGCGTCGCTCTGGGCGCTGCCGCTCATCCTCGTCTGCGAGAACAACGGCTTCGCGGAGTTCACGCCGCGCTCGGCGCATACGAACGTCGAGCGTGTGAGCGACGCCGTCGCGCCGTACGACGTGGAGCGCGAGACGGTGGACGGCAACGACGTCGTCGCGGTGTGGGACACGTTCGGCCGCTTCCTCGCGTCGGCGAGGGGAGGCGGCGGCCCCTTCCTGCTCGAGTGCCTGACGCGTCGATTGCGCGGCCACTACGAGGGCGACGCGACGAAGTACGAGCGTGCGTCCGCCGAGAACGACCCGATCGAGCGCTTCCGGTCGCGGTTCGACGCCGACGAGGCGGAGGCGGTTCGCGCCGGGGCCGAGGCGGAGGTCGAGCAGGCGGTGCGCTTCGCGCGCGGGAGCCCGTACCCGGACCCGGGCCTGTTCGCCGCGATGGTCTACGCGGATGCCTGAGACCACGTACATCAGGGCGATCACCTCGACGCTCGCCGCCGCGATGCGCGCCGACGAGCGCGTGCTCGTCCTCGGGGAGGACGTCGCCGAGGGCGGCCCCTACACCGCGACCGCCGGACTCGCGGGGGAGTTCGGCACGGCCCGCGTGATCGACACGCCGATCAGCGAGGCCGCGATCACCGGCGTTGCCATCGGCGCGGCGCAGTCGGGCATGCGCCCGGTGCTCGAGATCATGTTCGTCGACTTCGTCACGCTCGCGCTCGACCAGCTCGTCAACGGCGCCGCGAAGGCGCACTTCATGTCCGGCGGCCAGCTGACGGTGCCCATGGTGCTGCGCACCCAGGGTGGTGCCGGCCACCGTGGCGGCGCGCAGCACTCGCAGAGCCTCGAGAGCTGGCTCACGCACGTGCCCGGGCTCAAGGTGGTGATGCCGAGCCGCCCTGTCGATGCGGCCGGATTGCTCGCGAGCGCGATCGCGGATCCCAACCCCGTCGTGTTCATCGAGAGCAAGACGCTCTACTTCCGCAAAGGAGAGGTGCCGGATCCCGTCACGCCCGTGCCGATCGGCGAGGCCGCCGTTCTCCGTGCGGGCCGGGACGTCACGATCGTCGCGCTTTCCCGACTCGTCGACGAGGCGCTTGCCGCGGCCGACCGCCTTGCCGCGGAGGACGGCGTCGACGCCGAGGTGGTCGACCCACGGACGCTCGTCCCGCTCGACCTCGTGGCGATCGTCGCGTCGGTCGAGAAGACGGGCAGGCTCGTCGTCGCGCACGAGGCGGTCGAGCACGGCGGCTTCGGTGCCGAGATCGTGGCGCGGGTGCAGGCGGCGGCGTTCGACTACCTCGACGCGCCCGCCGCGCGCGTCGGCGCGCCGTTCGCGCCGGTCCCGTTCAGCGCGCCGCTCGAAGACGCGTACGTGCCGGGCGCGGACGAGGTCGTCGCGGCCGTGCGCGCGCTGTTGCCCTCGTCCTCTCGAATGGCGTAATATCAGGCGGCCTGACAATGAAGGAGGCGCGGTGTACGACTACGTGATCGTCGGGGCGGGATCCGCGGGCTGCGTGCTCGCTGCGCGACTCAGCGAGGACCCCGACGTCACCGTGGCGCTGCTCGAGGCGGGTGGGCCCGACGACCGTCGGGAGATCGCGATGCCGATTGCGTTCCCGATGCTGCTGAAGTCGACGGTCGACTGGGACCTCCTCGGCGAGGAGGAGCCGGGGCTGGGCGGCAGGCGGCTGTTCCTCCCGCGCGGCAAGGTGATCGGCGGCTCGGGCTCGATCAACGCGATGATCTACGTCCGCGGCAACCGCGCCGACTACGACGAGTGGGCCGCCGGAGGCGCGGAGGGCTGGAGCTACGACGAGGTCCTGCCGTACTACAAGCGCTCGGAGGACAACGAGCGCGGCGAGGACGCGTACCACGGCGTCGGCGGGCCGCTGGCCGTGTCGGACAGCCGGGCCATGAGCCCGCTGATCGAGACGATGATCGAGGCGAGCATCCTCGCGGGCCTCGAGCACAACACCGACTTCAACGGCGCTGTCCAGGAGGGCGTCGGGCGCTTCCAGCTCACGCAGCGCGACGGGCGCCGCTGCTCGACCGCGACTGCGTTCCTGCATCCCGCGGCCTCGCGGCCGAACCTTCATGTGATCACCGACGCGATGGCGCTGCGGATCCTGTTCGACGGCACGCGTGCCGTCGGCGTCGAGATCGCGCACGGCGGCGGCGTCGAGGAGATCCGCGCAGAACGCGAGGTGATCCTCTCCTCGGGCGCGTATCAGTCGCCGGTGCTGCTGATGATCTCCGGCATCGGGCCGGCCGAAGATCTCGCGGCTTACGGCATCGAGGTGCGCGAGAACCTGCCGGTCGGGCACGACCTGCAGGACCACCTCATGGCCCAGCTCAACTACGAGACCGACGAGCCGTCGCTGTTCGGCACGTTCACGGCGGACAACTTCGCGTCCTTCGAACAGGGTCGCGGGCCGCTGACGTCCAATATCCCGGAGGCGGGCGCCTTCTTCCGCACGCAGCCGAAGCTGCCCGCGCCGGACATCGAGTTCCACTACGCGCCGTCGATGTTCTACGACGAAGGGCTGACGGCGCCGCACACGAGCGGATACTGCTTCGGCCCGGTCGTGGTCAAGCCGACGAGCCGCGGCCGCGTCATGCTGCGCGCGCCCCTGCCGGACTCGAAGCCGCGCGTTCTCTGCAACTTCCTCACCACGGAAGAGGACAGGCGGTCGATGATCGCCGGCATCAGGATGGCGATGGAGATCGCGGCGCAGGCTCCGCTGAGGAAAGTGGCGCGCACGGCGTTCAGCGTGCCGGACGGCGACTCGGACGAGGCGATCCTGCGCTTCGTCAGGCGGGCCGGGCAGAGCGTCTATCACCCGACCTCGACCTGCGCGATCGGCTCGGTCGTCGATCCCCAGCTGCGGGTCTACGGCGTCGAAGGCCTGCGGGTCGCCGACGCGTCGGTGATGCCGACGGTCACGCGGGCGAACACGAACGCAGCGGCGATCATGATCGCCGAGAAGGCAGCGGACCTGATCGCCGAGCGCTCGTAAGCTGCGACGATGGCCGGCCAGACGGTCCGCGAAGCGACGTTCGACGTGTTCCGCGAGTACGGGCTCACGTCGCTGTTCGCGAATCCGGGCTCGACGGAGATCGACTTCCTCGCCGACCTGCCTTCGGACCTCCGCTTCGTGCTCGGCCTGCACGAGAGCTCGGTCGTCGGCATGGCCACCGGCTGGGCGATCGGGCGCAGAGCGCCCGCGCTCGCGATCCTGCACACGACCGCCGGGCTCGGGAATGCGGTCGGCGCGCTCGCCACGGCGCGGGTGAATCGCGCCCCGCTCGTCGTCGTGGTCGGCCAGCAGGACCGCCGGCATCTGGCGCACGAGCCGTTCCTCGCCGGCAAGCTGCGCGGGCTCGCGGGCGACTACCCGGTGTGGGTGGACGAACCCGTCCGCGCGCAGGACGTGCCCGGGGCGATCGCCCGCGCCTGCCACGAGGCGGTCACCGGGCGCGGGCCCGCCCTCGTGATCGTGCCGATGGACGACTGGTCGGCCGAGGCGGTCGGGGCGGACGGGCGCGCCGCCCCGAGCCGGGTCGTGCGGGCTCGAACGGCGCATCCGCACGCCGTCGAGGAGCTGGCGGAGCTCCTCGCCGGTGCGCAGCGCCCGGCGCTCGTCGTCGGCGCCGGGTCGGACGACGCCGACACGTGGAGCGCGCTCGTCACGCTGGCCGAGCGCCTCGTGTGCCCGGTCTGGCAGGAGTCGTTCAGCGCGCGGGCCGGATTCCCGCAGGACCACCCGCTCTTCGCCGGCCACCTGCCGGCCGACCGCCCGCGCCTGCGCCGGACGCTGGCGCCGCACGACACGGTGCTCGTCGTGGGCGGGCCTGCGTTCCGGCAGTACCCGTACCATCCCGGCCCGTTCGTCGAGGCCGGTACCCGGGTCGCCGTGGTCAGCGAGGATCCGGCCGAGGTGCACCGCAGCACCGCGGACCTCGCCGTGGTCGCGCAGCCCGGGCCCGTGTGCGCCGAGCTCGCCCGGATCGTGTCCGCGCGCGAGGGTGCGCTTCCGGCGCGCCCGGCGCCGCCGGCACCGCCGGCGCCGCCGGCCCCCGGCGAGCCGCTCCGTGCAGGCCACGTCTTCGCCGCCATGGCAGAGCGGCTCGCGCGCGACGCGATCGTGATCGAGGAGTCGCCCTCGAACCGCCCCGAGCTCCTCGTCCGTCTGCCCGCGCACGAGCCGCTCGGCTCGCTCAGCCCCGCCATGGGCGGTCTCGGGTTCGCGCTGCCTGCCGCGACCGGCTTGCGGATGGCCCTGCCCGGCCGGCCGGTGGTCGCGATCGTCGGCGACGGCTCGTCGCTCTACGCGATCCAGGCGCTCTGGAGCGCCGCGCACTACCGCGCCGGCGCGCTGTTCGTCATCCTCGCGAACGGCGGCTACGCGATCATGGATCGGCTCGCCGAGCAGCACGGCGGCGCCGTGCCGTGGCCCGGATTCGGCGTCGACGTCACCGGCCTCGCGCGTGCGTTCGGCTGCCCGGCACGGACCGTTCGCGGTCACCACGAGCTGCTGCAGGCCTTCGACGAGGTGCTTCCGGGCCTCGGCGGCCGCGACGAGCCCCTCCTCCTCGAGGTCGCAGTCGCCCCCGACGAGAGCTTCGCCCCGTGAAGGCCGCACTCATGCGCGAGTACCACCGGCCGCTCGAGCTCGTCGAGCGGCCGATGCCGGAGGTCGCGCACCCGGCCGACGTGCTCGTCCGCATCGGCGGCGCCGGAGTCTGCGCCACCGACCTGCACGCGATCGAGGGATTGATGGAGCCCGCCGGTGTCACGCTGCCACGCGTGCTCGGCCACGAGAACGCGGGCTGGGTCGAGGAGGTCGGCGCGGGGGTGACGACGGTCGCCCCGGGCGACGCCGTGCTCGTGTATCCGCCGTACAGCTGCGGCCTCTGCGTGGCGTGCCGTCGCGGCAACGACATGCACTGCACGCGGCACCGGTTCACCGGCCTGTCCGTCGACGGCGGCTTCGCCGACTACGTGCTCGTCTCGGAGCGCTCGCTCCTGCGCCTCCCCGCCGGAGTGGAGCCGGCCGCCGTCGCGCCGCACGCCGACGCAGGCCTGACGGCATACCACGCGGTCAGGCGGCTCGCCCATCTCGCGTCGCCGGGAACGACGGCCGTCGTCGTCGGTGTGGGCGGCGTCGGCCATATCGCGCTCCAGCTCCTGCGCGAGCTCGGCTCGAGCTCGCTCGTCGCGGTCGACACCGACGAGCGCCGCCGGCGGCTCGCCGCCGAGCTCGGGGCCGACGAGGTGGTCGACGGCGTCGCTGCCGCCGCCGCGGTCCGCGACCTGACCGGCGGGCGCGGCGCCGATCTCGTGTTCGACTTCGTCGGCACCGACCAGACGCACGCCGCCTCCGCAGAGATGCTCGCCCGCGGCGGCACGTATTCGGTCATCGGCTACGGCGGCACGATCTCGATCCCGTCGGGGGCCCTCGTCGTGAACGAGCATGCGGTGGTCGGCAACCTCGTCGGCACCTGGGTCGACCTCTACGAGCTGCTCCAGCTCCACTCGGCCGGCCGGGTCGTCCTGAGGACCGAGGTGCATCCGCTTGACGCCGTCAACGAGGTGCTCGAGAAGCTCCGTGCCGGTGAGGTCACCGGCCGCGCGGTGCTCGTTCCAGGCTAGGCAGCGGGCCCGGCGAGCAGGTACGCCGAGTGGAGGAGCTCCGGCTCGTCCTTGAGCCTCTGCGCCGGCCCTTCGTAGCGGATCCGGCCCCGCTCGATCACATACGCGGTCTCGGCGAGCCCGAGCGCGACGTGGGCGAACTGCTCGATCAGCAGCACGCCGACGCCGCTCGCCGCCGCCGCCTGGAGGGTCGGAACGAGGCGCTTGACGACGACCGGGGCGAGGCCGAGCGAGAGCTCGTCCACGAGCACGATCTTCGGCTGCGAGACGAGCGCCTGGGCGAGCACGACCATCTGCTGCTCGCCGCCGGAGAGCAACCGGGCCGTGGCGTGCCAGCGGTTCTCGAGCTCGGGGAAGAGCTCGAGCGCGTACGCCATGCCGCGCTTCGCCTGCGCGGTTCCGAGCGAGTACGTCGCGACCCGCAGGTTGTCCTCGACCGTCAGTCCGGGCAGGAGCCGCCGGCCCTCGGGGACGACCGCGACGCCGGCCGAGCGGATCTGCTCGGGGCGACGGCCGGTAAGGTCGAGATCATCGAGCAGGACTCGTCCACCGATCGACCGCAGCAGGCCTGCGACCGCGAGCACGAGCGACGACTTGCCGGCGCCGTTTGCCCCGAGGAGCGTCGTCACCTGTCCTGCCGGGATCTCGAGCGAGACCTCGTGGACGACCGGTCGGCCCGCGCGGGCGACCGAGAAGCCGTCGATGCGCAGTGTGGTCAGAGCTCCTCCTCCGTGCCGAGATACGCGCGCTTCACATGCTCGTTCCGGAGGACCTCGACCGTCGGGCCCGACGCGATCAGCTTGCCGAAGTCGAGCACGGCCGTCGTCTCGCAGCACGCGGAGACGAGCCCCATGTCGTGGTCGACGAGGATGACGAGCGCACCGAACTGTTCGGGGATCCTCTGGATCACCGCGCCCATCTGCTCCGTCTCGGCCGCTGGAAGGCCGGCTGCAGGCTCGTCGAGGAGTACGACGCGCGGCTTGCCGACGACCGCGCGCGCCAGCTCGACGAGGCGCCGTTCGCTCGCGCCGAGCCCGCCCACCTTCGTCCTGGGCGAGATGTCGAGCCCGACGAACTCGATCGCATCGAGCACGTCGGCCCGCCGGGTGGCGCGTTTCGCCGCCGAGTGCTCGTGGATCATCGCGACGTTGTCGAAGACCGAGAGCTTCTCGATCGCCTGCTCGGTCTGGAATGTCCGGCGGAGGCCCCACCGGGCGCGCCGGTAGTCGGCCATGGCGAGCAGGTCGTCGCCGAAGCCGCGGATCGCTCCCTTCGCGGGCCGGACGAAGCCGCTGAGGACGTTGAAGAACGTCGTCTTGCCCGCGCCGTTCGGGCCGATCAGCCCGCACGTCCCGCCCGGGAAGGTGACGCTGACGTCGTCGAGGGGTGTCACGCCCGCAAAGCGCACCGTCAGGCTCTGGACCTCGATCACGGCGCCTTCTTCTCCGCCGCCGCCTGCTCGCGCAGACGGCTGACGACGAGGTTGAAGGCGAGCCGCCCGAGCCGGGTGAGATCCTTCGGCAGCTGGTCGGCGAGCCCGCCGGGCGCGGTCAGCAGCACCTGCAGGAGGCCGACGCCGAAGATGATCAGGATGAAGTTCGGGTTGATGTTCAACGACGTCTGGAAGAGGAACGGCAGTCCCTGCTGGAAGATGCCGGCGACGATCGCGCCCCAGAGGCTGTAGATGCCGCCGATCAGGGCCGTCGCGCCGAGCGTGAGGGAGTCCTGCGTCTGGAACGTGATCGCCCGCGGGACTCCCACCTGCGCCGCGAGCAGGCATCCTGCGACGCCGGTGACGAAGGACGCGAGCGCGAACGCCCAGAGCTTGTACAGCGTGATGTTGATGCCGGCGGCCAGTGCGGCCGGCTCGCTCTCGCGAATCGACGCCCAGGCGCGTCCGGGTCTGGCGGCGACGTGCACGAGGGCGATCAGGAACAGGACCGCGCAGACGATGACGGTGTAGCGGTAGAACGCGACGTCCGCCGTCGCTCCCGACGGCCGCCGCACCGGGGGCGTACTGGTGGCGAGCGTGCCGGTCGTCGCAGAGCCCCAGAACCCCTTGCCGCCGCTGGGAAAGTCGTGCACGGTGAGGACGATGGTCACGGCGCCGGCGAACATGAGCGTGATCAACGCGAGGTAGAGGCCGGAGAGGCGAATCGCCGTCAGCCCGACGACCGTGCCGATCGCGCACGTGATCCCGCCGGCGGCGAGCAGCAGCAGCGGAAACGGCAGCGACGTCGCGTAGGCGAGCCGCGCGCCGACCCAGCAGCCGATGGTGAGCAGCGCCACCTGGCCGAGCGAGATCATGCCGACGCGCCCGTAGAGGATGCCGAAGCCGAGCGCGGCCACCGAGTAGATGGCGATGCTCGTGGAGATGGTGATCCAGTCGGCGGCCGCGACCGCCGGCACGAGGAAGAGGGCGGCCAGGATCAGGCCGACGATCACCACCGCGCGGGCGATCGTCCCGCGCTCGATCTTCGGCAGCGCCCTTGCCGGCGTGGCGCGCTCGCCGGATGCCGGCGTCGTCGTCAAACGCTAGGTCCCCGCCCGCGAGATCGAGACCACGCGCCGCCGCGAGAGATAGAGGAGCGCGACGATCGCGAGCACGAACGGCGCGGCCGAGCGGTAGGCGGAGACCGACGAGTACGGCGTTATCGCCGACTGCGCGAGTCCGACGGCGATCCCGCCGAACAGAGTCGCCCAGAGCGACTGCAGCCGGCCGATCAGCGCCGCTGCGAGGGCCGCGATGACGAGAAACGTCAGGGCGGAGTAGTCGAGCGAGGTGAGGAGGTCGGGGAGGACGAGCCCCGCCGCGCCGCAGGCGAGCCCGGAGCCGAACCAGGCCACAGCCTCCACCCGGCGCACCGGAACCCCGAGCGTGGCGGTGATCTCGCGGTCGTTGGCGAGCGCACGCATCGCCGTGCCGAGCTTCGTCACTCGGAGAAAGAGGCTGACCGCAGCCGTGAGTGCGAGCGCGAGCGTGAGCGCGAGCACTTGCGTCAGGCTCACGGTCGTCTTGAGGATCACGTAGTGGACCTGCGTGCTCGGCAGCGGCAAGAAGCGTGCGAAGGCGCCGCCGATCGGGGCACGCCACGCCATCAGGCCGAGCAGGATCAGCGCGAGCGCGAGCGTGCCCATCATCTTCACGAGCGGATCGCGGCGCGAGAAGGCGGGGCCGAAGACCATGCCGTAGGCAAGGTTGACGACCCCGCCGAACAGCACGCAGACCGTATACGCGAGCCACTGGGGACAGCTCGTGTGGTTGAGCAGGTAGTAGGCGATCAGGGCGCCCGCGGCCCCGATGGCGCCGAACGCGAGGTTCAGCACACCGGTGGCCCGGTACAGCACGACCAGCCCCACGCCGGAGAGCGCGTACACGCCTCCGAACGCGAGGCCGATCACGATGAACGGCTTGAGGAACTGCCAGTCGACGCCGAACACGCTGAACGCGAGCACGTTATTCATCGAAGCCTCGGGGCGCTCTGATCGTCATCGGTCGATGCTCTCGTCTCCGCTACTTGCCCGTGTTGTAGTTGTACTTCTTCTCCCAGATGCGGGTCTGCGTGATCGCCGGGTCGACTGCCTCGAAGTCGGTGCAGGGCTCCCGCACGACGACTTTGCCCGCCTGGTAGTCGACGATTTCGTTCGTGTTGTTCGGGATGTGGTACGGGAGGCCGCCCACGTAGAACGGCTTGCAGAGGATGTCCGTCTTCTGGTTCTTCAGGAGCTTGACCGCCGTGTTGTACGACTTCGCGGTGACCGGCCCCTTGATGCTCAGGAGCGCGTGCGTCGCGAACTCGCCGTCGAGGTAGCCCATCTGCGCGAACGCCTGAGGGGCGATGCTCGGCGCGTACTTCTTCAGCACCTGGAACATCAGCGCCGAGTCCGGGCCGACGCTCGGATCGACGTTGCTGAACTCGTTGTCGATCCAGAGGTGTCCGTCGAACGTTGGCGAGAACTGGCTGGCCATCAGCGTGTTGGCGATCGGCGTCGACGAGCCCCAGAGGACGTTGTCGACGATGCCCTGCGCCTCGGCGGCCTTCATGAACGCCGGGGCCGTGTCGGGGGTGAAGTCGAGCAGGATGCCGCCGCCGTTACCGACGAACTGGTACATCTGCAGCAGCTGCGAGGTCGCGTCGGTCACGGGCAGGGTGGTCGGGAAGATCTTGTACGGGATGCCGGCCTTCTGGGCGACGAGCGCAGGCCCGCCGTCCGCGTATGCCGAGATCGTGCTCGGCGAGGCGAACGCGAGCTTCTTGGCGCCCGCCTTGATCAGGGCCTGCACGGCGCCGACGTCGCTGTAGCGCGGGCCCGAGTTCACCTCGGCGAAGGACGGCGTGCTGTAGCACTCGGCCTGCACGCCCGCGCCGATGACGACGAAGCCCTTGCTCTTGTAGTACCTCCAGTTCGTCCCGCACTCGGCGAAGCTCGTGTTGCCGACGATGCCGACGACCTTGTCGCCCTGGATCAGCTTCTGAGCGTCAGCCGTCTCCTGCGCCGGGTTGAGCGCCTCGGTCAGGAGCGTGTACGAGATCGGGCGGCCGTTGATGCCGCCGTTGTCGTTGACACAGTCGAAGTACGCGTTGGCGACCTTGCCGATCGTCGTGAAGTCGACGCCGGGGATCAGCATGTCGATCCCGCCGAGCTTGATCGGCGTGCCCGTCGCCTTCTTGCCCGTGCCCATTCCGCAGATCGCATGTGTCGCCGACGCGGTGCCCGAGCCGACCGGTGGTGCGGTTCCGGCGCCGATGGCCACCGTCGTCAGCGTCAGCGCGAGAAGGCTGGCGGCGGCGCATGCAACACCGATCTTGATCTTCGTCGATCTCATCTAGGTCCTCTCCTCTGGTCTTTACCGTCGTCTGACTGAACCACGAGGCGGTCGGCGCGGCGACAACCGCCGCACCCCTCCATCAGGATCTCGTCACGTGCGCCCTCCTCGCGTCGGATACCTGCTGGAGGGTGGTGGGCCGACCGTGCCCTCGACGGGGGGCTGGTAGAGGTCCGCGCACCGCCGGTCCGGCGCCCACCCGCCGTGTACAGCTCCGCTCCACGTCCCGGATACTAGACTACTGTCTTGACGAATGGAACACTCTGGCTACCGAACGGCCGTGCCCATCATGTTCCAGTACACGGGACAATGTCTTGACAGGCAGGAAGAACTGATCCTACGCTGCCTTGACACGTGAGCGGTGCGAGGCGACGCTTGCTGGTCGAGTCGGCCCGACGAGAGGAGACGACGTGACGAGCGTCCAGTCCGAGGCGCGCGAGGTGAGGCAGTTCATCGCCGGCGAATGGGCCGAGGCCTCGGGGGGTGGGACGTTCGAGGACCGCGACCCCTTCACCGGCGACGTCGTCGCGCTCGTGCCGGCCGGCACGCGGGCGGACGCGGCGCGCGCGGTCGAGGCGGCGGCCGGCGCCTTCCCGGCCTGGTCGCAGAGCCTGCCCGCGCAGCGCCAGGGCATCTTCCTCAAGGCGGCCGACATCCTCGAGTCCCGTCGAGACGAGATCGTCGGGCTGCTGGCGCGGGAGACCGGCGCGAGCTTCGGCTTCGGCATGTTCCAGATGGGCTTCGTGCCCGGGCTGCTGCGTCAGGCCGCCGGGGCCGCGTACGCGCCGATCGGCCAGATCATTCCCTCGGATCACCCGGGGACGCTGGCGATGGGCATTCGCAGGCCGGTCGGCGTCGTCGGGGCGATCGCGCCCTGGAACGCCGCGCTGATCCTCTCCGCACGCTCGATCGCGGCGCCGCTCGCGCTCGGGAACACCGTCGTGCTGAAGCCGTCCGAGCTGTCGCCCGTCGTCGGCGGCCTCGTCTGGGGCGAGATCTTCGCCGAGGCGGGCCTGCCGGCGGGCGTCCTGAACGTCGTCACGCACGCGCCCGGCGAGGCCGGCCCGATCGGAGACGAGCTCGTCGAGAATCCCGCGGTGCGGAGGATCAACTTCACCGGCTCCACGGCTACCGGCCGCCGGCTCGCCGAAGCGGCCGGCCGTCAGCTCAAGCGCGTTCTGCTCGAGCTCGGCGGCTTCAACCCCATGATCGTCCTCGCCGACGCCGACCTGGACTACGCCGTCAACGCCTCGGCGTTCGGCGCCTTCCTCCACCAGGGGCAGATCTGCATGTCGGCGCGCCGGATCATCGTCGAGCGCCCGATCGCGGAGGAGTTCACGGCACGGCTGGCGGCGAAGACGAAGACGCTCAAGGCGGGCGACCCGAACGAGCCCGACACGGTCGTCGGACCGCTCATCAACGACGGCGCACTGCAGCTCGTGCAGGAGCGGGTGCAGGACGCGGTCGCGAAGGGCGCCACGGTGCTCGCCGGCGGCGAGGCCGTCGGCCCGTGCTTCCAGGCAACCCTGATCGCCGACGTTCCCGAAGACTCCGACCTCGCGAGGCACGAGACGTTCGGCCCCGTGCTCGCCGTCGAGGTCGTCGACAGCGCCGAGGAGGCGGTCGCCCGCGCCAACGCGACGAGCTACGGCCTCAGCGCCGGGATCCTCACCGCCGACACCGACCGTGGCTTCGCCCTCGCGCAGCAGATCGAGTCCGGCATCGTGCACGTCAACGACCAATCCGTCGGCGACGAGCCGCAGATGCCGTTCGGCGGCGTCAAGGACTCGGGCTGGGGCCGGTTCGGCGGGCAGGCGGTGGTCGACGAGTTCACCGAGCTCCGCTGGATCACCGTGCAGGGCGGGACGGGCCACCCCTTCCCGTTCTGAGCCAATGGCCGACATCGTCACTCTCGCCGACGCCGTGCGCGAGCTCGTGCACGACGGCGACACCGTGGCCCTCGAGGGCTTCACCCACCTGATCCCGAACGCCGCCGGGCACGAGCTGATCCGGCAGGGTCTGAACGACCTGACGCTCGTGCGGATGACTCCCGACGTCGTCTACGACCAGCTGATCGGGATGGGCGCGGCCCGGAAGCTCGTCTTCAGCTGGGGCGGCAACCCGGGCGTCGGCTCCCTGCACCGCTTTCGCGACGCGGTCGAGCACGACTGGCCGGCACCGCTCGCGCTGGAGGAGCATTCGCACGCGGGGATGGCGGCCGCGTACGCGGCGGGCGCGGCCGACCTGCCGTTCGGGCTGCTCCGCGGGTACGAGGGCACCGACCTCGTCGCGCACACCCGTGTCGGCACCGTCACGTGCCCGTTCACGGGCGAGGAGCTCACCGCGGTGCCGGCGCTTCGCCCGGACGTCGGAATCATCCACGCACAGCAAGCCGACAGGAAGGGAAACGTCCAGTTGTGGGGGATCACGGGCGTGCAGAAGGAGACGGTGCTCGCCTCCTCGCGCTCGATCGTGAGCGTGGAGGAGATCGTCGACGAGCTCGAGCCCCGCCCCGGAGCGGTGGTGCTGCCGGCGTGGGTGATCGACGCCGTGGCCGAGGTGCCCGGTGGTGCGCGGCCGTCGTACGCGCACGGCTACTACGAGCGCGACAACGAGTTCTATGCCGCGTGGGACTCGATCAGCCGGGACCGCGACACCTTCGCGAGCTGGATGCGGGAGCACGTGCTCGGGGCCGTCGCGGCGTGACGTTCACGGCCGACGAGATGATGGCCGTCGCCGCGGCTCGCCGGCTCACGAACGACAACGTCTGCTTCGTCGGGATCGGGCTTCCGAGCGTTGCCGCGAACCTCGCGCGGCGAACGCACGCGCCGCGCTGCGTCCTCGTCTACGAGAGCGGGACGATCGGGGCGAAGCCCGGGAAGCTTCCGCTCTCGATCGGAGACGGCGAGCTCGCCGAGACGGCCGACGCCGTGGTCTCGGTGCCGGAGATGTTCGCGTACTGGCTGCAGGCAGGCCGGATCGACGTCGGCTTCCTCGGAGCCGCGCAGATCGACCCAAACGGCAACCTCAACAGCACCGTCATCGGCGACTACGCCCGGCCGAAGGTTCGACTGCCCGGCGGCGGCGGCGCACCGGAGATCGCGACCTCCGTCGCCGACGTGTTCGTGATGCTGCGCCAGACGCCCCGAGCGTTCGTGGAGCGGCTGGACTTCAAGACGAGCCGGGGCGACCGCGTGCGCGTGGTCGTCACCGACCTCGGGATCCTCGAGCCGCGGGACGGCGAGCTGACGCTCGTCGGGGTGCATCCGGGTGTGGCCGTCGACGACGTCCGCGCCGCCACCGGCTGGAAGCTGGCCGTCGCGGACGACGTCGACGTCACCGCGCCGCCCACCGGGGTCGAGCTCGCGGCGCTCCGCTCGCTCGAGAGCATCGTGCGCGAGTGAGTGGGATCACGCTGCGACGCGGTCGAGCGCCGCGCGCTCGGCCGTCGTGAGCGGTCGCGAGCGGCCCGTGTCCGGATCGCGCGCGACGAGCACCGCCTCCGCCTCGGCCGCGAGCTCGCCGGATCGCGTGACGATCTGTTCGCGCGTACGGATGCTCGACGTGCCGACGCTGCCGAGCCGGCAGCGCGCCACGACCAGGTCGTCGGCGAGCGAGACTTCGCGCCTGTAGTCGATCGCGACGCGCGCGACGACGTAGTTCCAGATCTCGGCCGGATCGCCGAGCGTCCTGCCCAGCCACTCGTCTCGCGCCTCCTCGAGGTACGTGAGATAGACGACATGGTTGACGTGACCGTAGACGTCGAGGTCGCGCCAGCGGATCTCGATCTCCTTCTCGTGCTCCATCAGCTCCCGCCGAACTCGTCGGCGGCGGCGCGCGCGTCGGCCGTCTGCGCGAGCAGGCCGTAGGCGAGCCGCTCGATCAGGAGCGCTGCCTCGCGCGACGCGTCCGGGGCGGCGTCGATCGCCTGCTTCGCGACGGCGACGGCCGTCGGCGGCAGCGCGGCGAGCGCCCGCGCGAGCTCGAGTGCGCGCTCTTGCGCGGCGCCCACGGCCACGACCTCGGTGACGAGGCCCGCCGTGAGCGCCTCCGCAGCCGTGAGCCGCCCGCGCAGGAGGATCAGCTCCTTCGCGCGCGCCGGTCCCAGCAGGCGCACCGCGCGTTGCGTTCCCCCGGAGCTGGGGAGGATGCCGAGGCCGACCTCGGGGAAGCCGAAGACGGCGGTCTCGTCGGCGACCCGGAAGTCCGTCGCGAGCGCGAGCTCGAGCCCGCCGCCGAGGCAGTAGCCGTGGATCGCGCTCAGCGTCGGCTGCGGGAGCGCGGCGAGCTGCTCGTAGACGCCGCCGGTCGCGCGGTAGTAGGCGAGCACCGCCTCCGGCGTGCGCTCGGCGAACTCCGTGATGTCCGCTCCGGCCGAGAAGGCGCGGCCGGCGCCGGCGAGCACGACGCAGGCGCTCGCGCGCACGACGTCCGACGCGAGCAGCTCTTGCAGCTCCCGCTCGAGCGCGCTCGAGAGCGCGTTGAGCTTGTCCTCACGGCGCAGCACGAGGAGGCAGACCGCGCCGTCCCGCGTGGCCTCGACGAGCGGTGGGCTCATCGCAGCAGCGCCTCGATCTGTCCGGCGGCCGCGCGTGTGAGCCGGCCCACCTCCGGCAGGCGCGTGCGCGGCACCCGGTGCTCGGGGCCCCAGACGCTCACGACCGCCAGCGGCCGCCCCTGCTCGGCCAGCACGGCCGCGGACGCACCGAACAGCGACTCCTCGAGCTCGCCGCGGGAGATCGCATAGCCGTCGCGGCGCACGGCCTCGAGCTCGCGCTCGAGCGCCCCCCGGTCGGTGATCGTCGTCTTCGTGAAGCGCTCGAGGCGGCGGCCGAGCAAGGCGCTCCGCTCCTCCTCGTCGAGATACGCGAGGAAGGCCTTGCCGCTCGAGGTGGCGTGCAGGGGCACCACGCGGCCGAGCCAGTTCGGGGCCATGATCTGCGGCGGGTCGACCTGGTCGACGTACACGAGGTCGAAGCGCTTGGCGATCGCGAGGTTGACGGTCTCGCCGGCCTCGAGCGACAGCTGCTCGAGCACGGGCCGGGCGCGGCGGACGACGGGGTCGTGTGCAGCGGACGCCGCGATGCGCAGGAAGGCGTAGCCGACGGTGTAGCGCTGGCTGACGGGGTCGCGCTCGACGAGACCATGGCGGTCGAGCGTGTCGAGCAGGCGCCAGGTCGTGCTGCGGTTGAGCCCGCACGTCTCGGCCAGCTCCGCGACCGTCGGCGGGCGCTGGCTGTCGGCGATCTCGTTGAGGAGCGCGGCCGCGCGGTCGACGGACTGGATCGTGCGCGGCCGGGCTGCAGGGGCGTCGACGCTCGTGGTGGCCGATTGTCTCACGCGAGCTGCACCACCTCGCGCCGGAACGGGACGGCGTCGCCGGGCGACGGCGTGTCGAGCTCCTCGGCGTAGCGCCTCCCGTCCCAGACGGCTGCCGCGATCGTGCCGGGGCTCCACGCGTCGCCGATCGCCTGCACGCTCTGCAGGCCCGCGTCGCCCCACTCGGCGGCACGCCCCTCGAGCTCCTCTGCGAGACCGTCCTGCGGACGCCGTGCGGTCACGAGGGCGAGGGCCTCGCAGGGGACCTCGCGCTCACGTCCCGTGTACGTGCACGCGATCCGGGCCGAGCCGGAGGCGCCGAGGAGCTCGTGCGCGACGACGACCTCGACGCCTCGTTCGAGCAGCCGCCGCTGGATCCGCTGCTGCTCCATCGTGTTCGTCGTCCATTCGGAGACGCGCGGCGCCGGCGTGACGAGCGTGACGGCGAATCCCGCGCCCGCGAGCAGCTCGGCGAGGACGCCGCCGGTGTAGTCGTGGTCGTCGTCGTAGAGGACGACGCGGGCGCCCGCGGCGGGACGCGCGCCCGCGGTCAGGTCGTCGGGTGTGAGCACCTCGACGCCCTCGATCGGAAGCGGCGACGTGCTGCGCCGGCCGACGCCGTCTGCCCGCCAGCGGGCGCCCGTGGCGACGGCGACGTGCTCGAACCCGTACGAGAGGACCTCGTCCGCGGTCACCTCGCTCTCGAGCGCGAGCTCGACGCGCGGCAGCCGCGCGAGCTGGCCCCTGCGGTAGTCGACGACGCGGATCCAGGCGGCGAGGCCGGGCAGCCGGGCCTCCCGCAGGACGCGCCCGCCGAGCTCGCGCGCCGCCTCGGCGAGCACGACCTCGTACCCGCGCTTGCCGAGCATCTGCGCAGCCTCGAGCCCAGCCGGCCCGCCGCCGACGACGAGCACGCGCGCGCCGCTCTCCTTGGCGCGGATTCGCTCGGGGTGCCAGCCGCGACGCCACTCCTCGCCCATGGAGGGGTTCTGCGTGCAGCGGATCGGCACCGCCGTCCAGTCGCCCGTGACGCACACGTTGCAGCCGATGCACTCGCGGATCTCGTCGAACCGCCCCTCCTCGATCTTGCGCGGCAGGAACGGGTCCGCGATCGAGGGGCGTGCGGCCCCGATCAGATCGAGCACGCCGTCGCGGACGAGCCGCGCCATCGTGTCGGGCGAGGTGAAGCGTCCGACACCGACGACCGGCTTCGAGGTCAGCCGCTTGAGCCCGCGCAGATGCTGCTCCGTCCAGGCCTCCTCCCCGAAGCGCGACGTGACCGAGTCGTCCTCCCAGTACCCGACCATCAGGTCCCAGACGTCGGGGAGCTCGCCGACGAGCCCGAGCAGCTCCTCGGTCTCGGCCCGCACGATCCCGGAGGCGCCGAGCAGCTCGTCGACGACGAGCCGGCACGCGACCGCAGCCCGCCCGTCCGCCTCGTCGAGCGTGTCCTCGAGGATCTCCCGCAGCAGGCGCGCACGGTTCGCGAGGGTGCCGCCGTACTCGTCGGTGCGGTCGTTCGTGTGCCGGGAGAGGAAGTGCTGGATCGTCGTCAGCCCGTGGGCGGCGTACACGTACACGAGGTCGTAGCCGGCGCGGAGGGAGCGTGCGACAGCTTGGCGGTGCCGTCGGCGCAGGTCGGCGACGTCCGCGGCGCGCATCCGCCTCACGTGCACCGGCTCGTAGCCGGGAACGGGCAGCTGCGACGGGCCGAAGGGCGTCATGCGCCCGTAGAGGTTCGCCGAGCTCATGCCGCTGTGCACGAGCTCGATCCCGGCGAGCGCGCCGTGCTCGTGCACCTTCTCGACGAGCCGCTCGTGCGCCGGCAGGTCGGCATCGTCCCAGAGCCGTCCCTCGACGAAGCCGCCCACGTCCGACGACGGATGGATCTCCACCTCCTCCGTGCAGACGACGGCCCAGCCTCCCTCCGCCTTCACCCCGCGCATCCACGCGTGCGCGGTCGGGTCGCGGTGGCCCATCCCGTTGCAATGGGGAACCTGGAAGAAGCGGTTGCGCGCCGTGACCGGGCCGAGCTGCACGGGCTCGAAGAGGACGTCGAAGCGCGGCTCTCGCATCAGCGAAAGAGGCTCCGCCCGATCACGAGCCGCATGATGTCGCTCGTGCCGTCCCAGATCTCGTCGAGCTTCGCCTCGCGCAGCCACTTCTGCACCGGCGAGTCGCGGATGTAGCCGGCGCCGGCGAGCGTCTGCGCCGCCGCCCAGGCCGTGAACCAGGAGGCTTCGGAGGCGGCGAGCTTCGCCATCGCGGCCTCGGTCGAGAACGGCTCGCCCGCGTCTGCGAGCTCGGCGGCGTGCCGGGTGAGGAGCCGTGCCTGGTCGAGGCGGAGCTTCGCGTCGACGAGCCGGAACGAGACCGCCTGGAACTCGTGGATCGGCCGGCCGAACGCCTCACGCTCCTTCGCGTACGCGACCGCGTGCTCGAGCGCGGCGCGACCGATCCCGAGCGAGTGCGCGGCGAGCTGGACGCGCGCGACGTCGAACACGCGCATCAGCCCGCCGAAGGCCTGGCCTTCCTCGCCGAGCCGGCGGTCGTCGGGCAGGAAGCAGTCCTCGAAGCGGAGCTCGCCGGCGGGGAAGCAGCGGCCGCCGAGCTTCGGGAGCCGCTCGCCGCGCACGAAGCCCGGATCGCCGCGCTCGACGACGAAGGCGGTGATGCCCTTCGAGCGCGTTCCGGGCGCGACGGTGGCGAAGACGACGCAGAGGTCGGCGATCGGCGCGTTGCCGATGAACTTCTTGCGGCCGTTGAGGACGTAGCCGCCGTCGGCGCGCACCGCGTGGGTGGCGATCGCGGCGGAGTCCGAGCCCGCCTCCGGCTCGGTGATCGCGACCGAGCATGCCGGCGGCGGCACGGCGCAGAGCGGCGGCAGCCACCGCCGCTTCTGCTCGTCCGAGCCGAGCGCGAGCACGGGGCCGGCGAAGAAGCCGCCCTGCCCGATCACCCACGCGATGGGCGAGTCGCCCCACGCGAGCTGCTCGATCACCTCGCAGGACTCGCGCAGCTGGTCGAGGCCGCCGCCGCCGTAGGCCGCGGGGAGGTCGTAGCAGGTGAGTCCGAGCTCGGCGGCGCGACGCAGCGGCTCGGCCGGGAACTCCTCGGTCTCGTCGTAGCGCAGGCCGACGGGCCGCAGCTCCTCTTCGGCGAAGCGCCGCGCCGTGTCCAGTGCGTTCATATTACGAACCGCCAGCGAGCATGGTGCACCCTAGACCGCAGCCGAGACGACGGTCAAGCAGCGATTGACAGGCGCCCGCGCCACCCCCTAAGCTCGGGCCCGTGTTCGCCATGTGCAACACCCGTTCGTATATCGAACGATGATCTGGGAGGTCTTCGTCACCTGCGCGATCACCGGCGCCGGGGATACGGCCGGGCGCAGCGAGCACGTGCCGGTGACGCCGGACGAGATCGCCGACTCGGCGCTCGGCGCGGCCCGGGCGGGCGCCGCGGTCGTCCACATCCACGTCCGCGAGCCTGCGACGGGGCGCGGCGCCCGCGACCCCCGCCTCTACCGCGCGGTCGTCGAGCGCATCCGCGCGTCGGGCGTCGACGTCGTGCTCAACCTGACCGCGGGGATGGGCGGCGACCTCGTGCTCGGCGGCGAAGAGTCGCCGCTGCCGCCGGACGAGGCCGGCACCGACATGGCGGGCGCCGAGGAGCGCCTCGCCCACGTCGCGGAGCTGCTGCCGGAGATCTGCACGCTCGACTGTGGGACGATGAACTTCGCGGCGGGCGGCGACTACGTCATGGTCAACACGCCGGGAATGCTCCGGGCGATGGCGCGCCGTGTGCAGGAGCTCGGCGTGCGGCCGGAGCTCGAGGTCTTCGACACCGGCCATCTCGTCTTCGTCCAGGAGCTCGTGCGCGACGGGCTGATCGACGATCCGCCGCTGATCCAGCTCTGCACGGGGATCCCGTACGGAGCCCCGGACGACCCGGCGACGCTGCTCGCCATGGTGAACCGGTTGCCGCCGAACGCCGTCTTCTCGACCTTCTCGATCGGCCGCATGCAGCTTCCCTTCGTCGCGCTCGCACCGCTCGTCGGGGCGAACGTGCGCGTCGGGCTCGAGGACAACCTCTACCTCGAACGGGGCCGGCTCGCGACGAACGCCGACCTCGTCGAGCGGGCGGTCGCCATCCTCGAGAGGATGAACGTCCGCGTGCTCGGCCCGGCCGACGTCCGGGAACGGCTCGCGCTGCGCGTGCATGGGTGAGCGCCCCGCCTCCGTCGGGCTGCTCGGCGGCGGTGTGATCGGCGCGGGCTGGGCCGCGCGCTTCCTCCTCAACGGCGTCGACGTGCGGCTCTACGATCCCGACCCGGAGGCCGGACGGAAGGTGGGGGAGGTGCTCGAGCTCGCGCGCCGCGCCTACGGGCTGCTCACGCTCGCGCCGCTGCCGCAGGAGGGCGCGCTCACGTTCGCGGCGTCGCCGGAGGAAGCCGCGGAGGGCGCGGACTTCGTGCAGGAGTCGGCACCCGAACGACCGGAGCTGAAACAGGAGCTGCTCGCGGCGGCCGAGCGCGCGTCGGATCCGAACGTCGTCTTCTGCTCCTCGACCTCGGGGCTGCGGCCGACGGAGCTCCAGGCTCGGATGGAGCGGCCGGAGCGGCTCGCCGTCGGCCATCCGTTCAACCCCGTCTACCTGCTGCCGCTTGTCGAGGTGTGTGGCGGCGAGCGAACGGCGCCCGAGACGGTCGAGCGGGCCGCAGCGGTCTACCGCTCGGTGGGCATGCACCCGCTCGTGATCCGGCGTGAGATCGACGGCTTCGTCGCCGACCGCCTGCTCGAGGCGCTCTGGCGAGAGGCGCTGTGGCTCGTCCACGACGACGTCGCCACCGTCGCCGAGGTCGACGACGCGATCCGCTACGGCGCCGGGCTCCGTTGGGCGTTCATGGGCACGTTCCTCACATACCGGATCGCCGGCGGCGAGGCGGGGATGCGGCACTTCATCGCGCAGTTCGGACCGGCGTTGCAATGGCCGTGGACGAAGCTCGTCGACGTACCGGAGCTCACGGCCGAGCTGGTCGACAAGATCGCGGCGCAGTCCGACGAGCAGGCCGCCGGCAGTCCGGTCCGCGAGCTCGAGCAGTGGCGCGACGACTGCATCGTCGCGCTCCTGCAGGGGCTGCGCGGCGAGGACACCGGTGCGGGTGCGACGCTCGCCTCCTGGGAGCGGAGCCTGCTCGACGGAGGTCGCGGCGTGCAGGCGCCGGGCGGCGGCCCGGTTCTCCACGAGAGCCGCATCCCGGCTGCGTGGGTCGACTACAACGGCCACGTGCACGAGAGCCGCTACCTGCAGCTGTTCGGCGACGCGACGGACGCGCTCCTCGGCCGGCTCGGGGTCGACGCCGAATATCTCACGTCGGACGGCAGCTACTTCACGGTCGAGACGCATCTGTCGCACCTCGGCGAGCTGCACGCCGGTGATGCGGTGCACGTGGCCACGCAAGTGCTCGGTGCAGACGAGAAGCGCCTGCATCTATTCCATACGCTGCGCCGCCACGGCGCGGACGCGCCGCTCGCCACCGCGGAGCAGATGCTGCTGCACGTCGACGCCGTGACCGGCCGAGCGGGTCCGGCGCGCGACGCGGTCCGCGACCGCGTCGCGTCGCTCGCGGACGCGCACTCGGCCCTGCCGCGACCCGATCGCGCGGGCCGCCGCATCGCGCTCGGTTAATTTCCGGCGTCGCGCGCGGCGAGATAGCGCCGATTGAAGGCGAGCGGAAGCTCGTCCTTCTCCGCGTAGACGCCGTGCGTGAACGCGCGCGAGCGGACGCCCTGCTGGACGCGTTCGCAGACGACGTAGTCCTGGCGTGCGACGAGCTCGGTGAACTCGACGATCTCGGACGGGTCGAAGCCCGGCTCGGCGATCACCTCGGGGCGGAACAGGTACTCGGCGACGACGGTCGTCTGCTCGGGCCCGCGCGGATGGAGGCAGGTCGCGACGGTGCTCGTGCCGCTGATGTCGAGGAACATGTTCGGGAAGACGAAGGCGGCGTAGATCGACGTCGCCTCGTGCTCGGCGAAGCCGGGCATCACCGGCAGCGACGACTTCCCGCTGCGGGTGAAGCTCGTCCCTTCTCCGGCGATCGCGACGCCGCCGTCCGAGCGGCCGCTCTCGATCACCTCGCCGCGCCGGTACGTGGGGACGACGGCGACGAGCTCGGGGTGGACGGCCGGGCAGTGGAGGCACTCGTTGTAGTTCTCGACGAGGATCTTCCAGTTCGCCGCGACGTCGGTGACGGTCCGGAAGCCGACGCGGAGCTCGCCGAGCGGCCCGAACCGCTCGAACGGGAGCGGCGACTCGTATTGCGCGGCGAGCGAGTCGGCGAGCGGCTCGGGGCTCTCCGAGAGGTTGACGAAGACGAAGCCGGCCCAGGTGTCGACGGAGACGGGCCACAGCCCGAGCGAGTCACGATCGACCTCGTCCTCGCCGACCATCGGCGTCCCGATCAGGCGCCCGTCGAACGCGTACGACCACGCGTGGTAGGAGCATTTGATTGCGCCGCGCATGTGCCCGGTGCCGGCGTCGCAGAGGCGCGAGCCGCGGTGGCGGCACACGTTGTAGAAGCCGCGCAGCACGTCGTCCTTGCCGCGAACGACGACGATGCTCTCGCCCGCGACGTCGACGGCCGTGTAGTCCCCGGGTGCGTCGAGATCGTCCGCCCGGCCGAGGTAGTACCAGTGGCGGAAGAGGATCCGCTCGCGGTCGAGCTCGAACACCTCCGGCCCGAAATAGTCCCGGCCGGGAAGCGTGGTGCGGAGGTCGGTCGCCATGCTCGGGCCCGAATTCTACAAGCGCCGCTTCGGCGCTAGGCCGTCACGTCTGCCGCCATCTCCTCGACGACGGCGACGAAGGCGTCGCAATCGGCGAAGGAGTGCGCGACCGAGAGCGTCCACTCCTCTTCCCGCCCGGGTGTCATGTAGACGCCGCGGTTCATGTTGTAGAGCCACGCGAGCTCTGCCAGCTCGGCGTCCTGGTGCGCCTTGTACGACTCGTAGTCGACGATCGGCTCCAGCGAGAAGGTGACGCATCCCTTGGCGCCGATCCCCACCGCGTAGCCCGGCAGGCCGAAGCGCTCGAGCACGGCGTTGCATCCGGCGAGCAGCCGGTCCTCGAGCGCGTCGAGATGCCGGTATGCGGCCGGTGTCAGCACCTCCTCGAGGCTCGCGCGCGCCGCTGCCATCGAGAGGGGGTTCCCGTTGTACGTGCCGACCTGGTACACGGCTCCGCTCTCGACGACCTCGAACGCCTCCTCGCTGCCGCCGATCGCTCCGCTGGGCAGCCCGCCGCCCAGCGTCTTCGCGATGGTGACGAGATCCGGCGTGACGGCGAAGCGCTCGGTCGCGCCGCCGGCCGCGACGCAGAGCCCCGTCTTGACCTCGTCGAAGACGAGAAGCACGCCGAGCCGCTGCGTGAGCTCGCGCACCGCCTCGAGATAGCCGGGTTCGGGCAGCACGACGCCGAGGTTCATCATCGCCGGCTCCATGATCACGCACGCCGGCGGGCGGCCCACTTCGAACAGCCGCTCGATCCGTCGTTTCATCGCGGGCGCGTCGTTGAACGGCACCGGGACGGTGAGGTCCGCGACGCTCTGCGGGATGCCGGCTCCGTACGGCAGCGACGCGTAGTCCTCACGGTTGCCGATGCGCTCGTACGGCACTCCGATCGAGACCATCACGTAGTCGTGATGACCGTGATAGGAGCCGAAGATCTTCACGATCGTGTCCCGTCCCGTCGCCGCACGGGCGATTCGGATCGCGTCCATCGTCGCCTCGGAGCCGGAGTTGACGAAGCGCCAGCGCGGCAGGCCGAACCGCGCCTTGAGCTGCTCCGCGACGACGATCCCGTCCTCCGTCGGCGCGGCGAAATGCGTCCCGAGCTCGGCGCGCGCCCGGATCGCCTTGACGATCGCCGGGTGCGCGTGTCCCTGCACCATCGAGCCGAAGCCGTTGTGGAAGTCGATCATCTCGGCGCCGTCGACGTCCCAGACGCGGGAGCCGAGCCCGTGCGAGAGATAGATCGGCCACGGCTGGCGCTCCTGGTAGGCCGACGAGACCCCGCCGGCGAGCGTCGTCCGCGCGCGCTCGAAGTGCGCGTGCGAGACGCCCGTCCGCGCGTCGAGCCGCCGCTGCTCGCGCTCCGTCAGCTCCGCGATCCGTTCGCGGTCGAGCTCCGCCGTAGTCTGTGTGCTCATCGTTCCACCTGCCGTTTCCCCGGTCACCCATTCTCGCGCACAGCGCTGATGGGATGATGGGCCGAAGTGGCGGCTCGCACGGCACGCGATCTCAGCTCCCTCTTCGAGCCGCGCTCCCTGGCCGTCGTCGGCGCGTCGAACGACCCGGCGAAATGGGGCCAGTGGCTCGCGCGCGGGGCCGTGCGCGGGGAGCACCGCCGCGCCGTCTACCTCGTCAACCGCTCCGGCGGCGAGGTGCTCGGCCGGCCTGCGTACCGGTCGCTCGCCGAGCTCCCGGAGGCTCCCGAGCTCGTCGTGCTCGGCGTCCCCGCCGCCGCGTTCGAGGAGACGGTCGATGCCTCGCTCGCCGCCGGCGCGCGCGCGATCGTCGCCATCGCCGCCGGGCTCGGGGAGAGCGGCGAGGACGGGCTCCGGCGTGAGCGCTCCGTCGTCGAGCGCGTCCGGGCTGCGGGGGCCGTGCTGCTCGGCCCGAACTGCCTCGGCGTGTACGACGCTGCGGCCGAGCTCGATCTCGGCACCGGCGAGTTCGCACCGGGCCCGATCGGCCTCGTCTCGCAGAGCGGCAATCTCGCGCTCGAGGTGTCGCTGCTCGCGGCGGAGGTCGGTCTCGGCATCTCGCGGTTCGCCTCGCTCGGAAACCAGGCGGATCTCGAGGCGGCCGAGCTCGTCGCCTCACTCGCCGTGCACGAGGGGACGCGGGCGATCGGCCTCTATTGCGAGGACTTCCGCGACGGCCGCGCGTTCGCGCGCGCCGCCGCCGCCGCGGCCGTCGCCGGCAAGCCGGTGCTGCTGCTCAGCGGCGGGTCGAGCGCAGCCGGGCTTCGGGCCGCCCGCTCGCACACCGGGGCCCTCGTCAGCGAGTCGGTCGCGGTCGATGCCGCCTGCAGGGCGGCGGGGATCGTGCGGGTCGCGAGCCCGCGCGAGCTCGTCGAGCGGGCACAGATCCTGCTCGCCGCAGCCCGGCCGCGCGGGCGCCGGCTCGCGATCGTCACCGACGGAGGGGGCTCCGCCGTCGTCGCGGCCGATCTCGCCGCCGGCCTCGGCCTCGAGCTGCCGCAACTCTCGGCCGGGCTCTCCGCCCGCCTGGCCGCGGCGATGCCGCCGACCGCGACGACGACGAACCCCGTCGACTTCGCCGGCGCCGGCGAGCAGGACCTGCGCTCCTACGAGCGCATACCTCGCCTGCTCCTCGAGTCGGGCGAGGTCGACTCGGTCCTGCTCGGCGGCTACATCGGCGGCTACGGCGTCACCTCCGACACGCTGCGCGAGCCGGAGGCCGACGCGGCGCGTGGCCTTGCGCGGGCGGCCGCCGAGACCGGGCGCACCGTCGTCGTGCAGACGATGTACTGGCAGGAGCCGCCCGCGGCCGCGCTGCGGGCGGGCGGCGTTCCCGTGTATCGGGACGTCGAGGCGGCGCTGGCATCGCTCGCGTGCGCGGTCGGCGTCGGCGAGCGCCCCCCGGCCGGGGTGCCGGAGCTGCCGCCCGCCGCCCCGCCGCTCGCGGAGGCGGGGTACTTCGAGGCGCGTGCGCTGCTCGCCGCGGGCGGCGTGCCGTTGGCCGAGGCGGTCCGCGCCGGCACGGAGGAGGAGGTGCTCGCCGCCGCGGAGGCGCTCGGCTATCCCGTCGTGCTCAAGGCGCTGGGGCTCGTGCACAAGTCGGATGCCGGCGGCGTCGCCGTCGGGCTCGAGGACGGGGCGGCGCTGACGGCCGCCCTCGCCGCGATGGCGGCGCGGCTCTCGCCGCCCGGCTATGCCGTGGAGCGCATGGTGGCGGCGCCCGACGCGGTCGAGCTGATCGTCGGCTGCCGCGTCGACCCGCGCTTCGGCCCCGTCCTGCTCGTCGGGCTCGGCGGCGTCCTCGCCGAGGTGCTGCGCGACACCGCGGTCGCGCTCGCGCCGGCCGCCGCGGGCGAGGTCGAGCTCCTGCTGCGCGAGCTGCGGGGTGCAGCGCTGCTCACCGGCGTCCGCGGGCGGCCGCCGCTCGCGGTCGAGGCGGCCGCGGCCGCCGCCGCCGCGCTCTCACGCGTCGCCGCCGCCCACCCGGAGCTGGCCGAGGTGGAGGTGAACCCGCTGCTCGTCCTGCCCGACGGCGTCGTCGGGCTCGACGCGCGGGCGGTCTACTCCCAGCCGAGGTAGGGAGCGGCTCCGCGCTTGAAGAGGCCGCCGGCGATGATCAGGCGCTGGATCTCGCTCGTCCCCTCCCAGATCCGGTCGACACGCAGCTCGCGGAAGTGCCGTGCGGCCGGGCTCTCGACGCGGTAGCCGCGGCCGCCCAGCACCTGCACCGCGCGGTCGGCGATCCGCCCGGCCGTCTCCGACGCGTAGAGCTTCGCCATCGAGACCTTCCCGTGCACGACCTTTCGGTTCGCGAGCGTGTCGAACGCGTGCGCGGCGTGATACGTGAGCAGGCGCGCCGCGAGCAGCTCCGTCAAGGAGTCCGCGAGCGGGAACGACACGCCCTGGTAATCGGCGATCGGCGCGCCGAACGCCTCACGCTCCTTCGCCCAGTCGCGCGCGAGATCGAGGAGCCGCATCGCCGCGCCGCAGCAGCGGGCGGCGATGAAGAGGCGCTCGACGAGGATCCACGCCTTCGCGCCCTCGTCGCCGGCGGCCGGGAGGCGCTGCGCGTCCGGCACGCGGCAGTGCTCCAGAACGATCTCCGGATGATGGTCGACGTACGGGTCGTGGAGGAAGCCCGGCGTGCGCGCGATCCGCAGTCCCGGCGCGTCAGGCTCGACGAGGAACAGCGTCTGCTCGCCGTCGGCGACGGCGGCGACGACGTAGACGCCGGGGTCGCCCTCGCTCGTCACGAACCACTTCTCGCCGTCGAGGAGCCAGTCGCCGCCGTCGCGCACCGCCGTCGTCGCCAGGGCGGAGAGGTCGGAGCCGGCGCCCGGCTCGGTCAGCGCCCAGGCCTCGCGGTACTCGCCGCGCAGGATCGGCTCGACGAAGCGCGCGGCCTGCTCCGGCGTCACGAGCTCGAGCAGCTCGCGCGGGCCGCGGTCGACGACGGCGAAGCCCAGCCCGTTCGTCGGCTTCCCGGCTTCCTCCTCGAGCGCGACCTGGCCGAGCATGGAGAGGCCCGCCCCGCCGTGCTCGGGCGGCATGTTGAGCATCGCGAAGCCCGCGTCGCGCGCGCGGCGGCGTAGCGCGTCGACCTCGCCCCGGTCGATCGAGCCGCGCTCGGCGATCCGCAGCTCGAGCGGGTACGCCTCTTCCTCGACGAACCGCGCCACGCGTTCCTTCAGCTGGCGGATCTCGGCGGGTAGCTCTGGGACGATCACCGGCGCGCCGAGCCTATGCGAAGACGTCGCGGGCCGCGAGCGTGCCCTCGAGAACTGCCTCCTCGAGCGATCGCGGCGAGCGGCAGTCGCCGGCTTCCTCGACCGCGACCCCGTGCGCGGCCAGCTCGGCCGCCGGCGAGGCCTCGGGCACCCGGCCGAGCGCGAGCACGATGGCGTCCGTGTGCACCGTCTCGACCAGCTCGCGTGCGAACACGTTGCGCAGACAGGCCGCCTCGCCTGCGGCCGAGGCGAGCTCGCGATGGTGGAGGATCGTGACGCCGGCGCGATAGAGGCGCTGCAGGTAGAGGTTGCGGCGGTACTGGTGGACGGTCTCGGCGACGGCATGGGATCCGACGGCGAGCATGACGCTCCTGCCGGCTGCGGCGAGGATCTCGGCTGCGTCGAGCCCGCCGGGATCGCCGCCCCAGTCGGCGACGAGCACCCGAGGGCCGGCGGGAACGCGGCCATTCAGCACGTCCCACGCGCCGAGCACCTCGGGGCCTTCGAGCGGCAGCGCCTCGTCGCGATACGGTCGGGCTCCTGTGGCCACGACGACCGCATCCGGGGTGAGCGCCAGCACGGCTTCCGCGTCCCCGGCCACGTCGAGCCGCACGTCGACGCCTTCGAGCTGCCGTCTCGCGTTGTCGACGAATGCTGCGGCGACGTCCGCGCCGCCGGGAGCTGCCCCGCCGAGCGCAATCTGACCGCCGAGCCGTGGGCCACGCTCGAGCAGGACGACCGCATGGCCGGCTCGACGCGCCTCGGCCGCGGCGGCGATCCCGGCCGGGCCGCCCCCGACCACGACGAGCCGGCGCCGGGCGGCCGCGACCGTGCGCAGCAGGCGCAGCTCGCGCCCGGTTGCGGCATTGACGGCGCACGCGATCGGCGTGCCCGCGTGATAATGGGCGATGCAGGCGTTGCAGCCGACGCAGCGCACGAGCTCGTGCAGCCGGCCGCTGCGCGCCTTGGCCGGAAGCTCGGGATCGGCGATCAGCGCACGCGTCATCCCGACCGCCTCGGCGCGCCCGTCCGCGATCAGGCGCTCGGCCGTCGCCGGGTCGACGACGCGCGTCGTCAGGATCCGCGGTGGGCCGCCCTCGAATCGCGCCGCGGGCTGCGCGACCGCGTCCTCGTCGACGGGTGCCGGCGGCACGATCCCGACAGAGCCGAGGTACGTGGAAGAGTCGCCGAGCGCGAGCGAGACGTAGTCGACCCCCTCGTCGGCGAGGAGGCCCGCGACATGGGCCGCCCGCTCGGAGTCGGCCGAGAGGCGCACGCCCACGCACAGTCCGGGCGCCGCAGCGCGCACGGCACGGAGCACCGCGACGAGGAAGCGCGGGCCGGCGGGCCAGGCGTCGTCGCGCCGGTTGAGCGCCGGGTCGAGGAACTGCTCGATCAGGTACCGGTGTGCGGCCGAGATCTCGACGCCGTCGAGCCCACCCTCGGCGGCGAGCACGGCCGCCTGTGCGTAGCCCGCGACGATCCGGTCGATCTCCGCAGCGGTGAGCGCGCGCGGCTCGACGCGAAAGCGCGGGCTCGGAACCGCCGACGGGGCGAGCGCGGGCGCACGCGGCGGCGAGCCGATCTGCTCGCGCCCGCCGTGAAAGAGCTGTACGAACAGGCGTGTTCCGAACGGGTGCACCGCCGCGGCGACCTCCCGGTAGCCGGCGACGATGCCGGGCAGGTAGCCGCCGAGCGTGCGCGGGGTCAGCAGCCCCGACGGGTGGACGGCGGTCGCCTCCAGCACGATCAGGCCGGCACCTCCCTCGGCACGCGCAGCGTGGTAGGCGACGAAGTCGGCGGTGGGGAGGTGGTCCCGGACGAGCGTCGTCTGGTGGGCGGTCGAGACGATCCGGTTGTGCAGCGCGACGGGGCCGAGCGCGAGTGGGCGAAAGAGATGCTCGAGAGCGTGCACTTACCCTTACCCGGCGAGCTCGAGTGCACGGCGCTCGGCCGGTCGCAGCGGCCGCGAGCGCCTGGTCCCGGCGTCACGTGCGACGAGCACCGCCTCCGCCTCGACCGCGAGCTCGCCGTTCACGCGGATCTCCTCGCGGGTCGCGACGCTGGAGCGGCCGATCCTCGCGAGCCCGCAACGCACGATCACGGCGTCGTCCTCGAGCCGCAGCTCGCGGCGGAAGTCGATCGCGACCCGCGCGAGCACGAAGTCCCAGGCCTCGTCCACCGTGCCGAGCGCCCGCTCGAGCCACTCGTCCCGGCACTCCTCGAGGTAGGTGGAGTACACGGCGTTGTTGACGTGGTGATAGGCGTCGAGGTCGCGCCAGCGGATCTCGACTCGCTTCTCGTGCACGCGCGCGATCCTACTGCCCGGCGCCGGGCCGCTTGACTGACAGTCAGGACCACGATTCAATCGCAGGCGGGTCGCATGGATCACCCCAAGGATCGCTCCCGGATCAGCCGGCGCCAGTTCGTGCGCCTTGCGGCCGGCTCGGCCGTCGGCGTCGGCGCCGCGGGTGCGCTCGCCGGCTGCGAGAACACGACGGCTCCGATCGGCGCGAACTCCGGGGGCCTGTCCGGCGAGGCGGCCGAGCTCGTCGTCGGCAAGCCGACCGGGCCGGGCGGGCTGCCGCTGCCGCGCCCGGACAACGCCGTCACCTGGGCGATCACCGCGACGAACAAGCCGATCGCGGACGGACGTCCGACCGAGCGCGGGCCGCTGAGCGTCTACAACTACGCCGACTACATCGACCCCGCTCTCATCAAGCGCTTCGAGAAGCAGTATTCGACCTCCGTCGGGATCGCGACGTACAACTCCGCGGACGAGGCGATCGCAAAGCTCGCGTCCGGCGCCGTGGGCTTCGATGTGATCATCGGCCTGACGGGATCGAACATCGTCGACCTGATCGCCCAGAGGCTGCTCCAGCCGCTGAACCACTCGTACCTGCCGAACCTCGCCAACATCTGGCCCGGGCTGCAGGACCCGTTCTACGACCGTGGCAGCCGCTACACGGTGCCGTACACGGTCTGGAGCGACGGCATCGGCTGGCGCAACGACAAGGTGAAGGAGGACATCGCCGGCATGGATGTCCCGTGGGACATCTTCTGGCACTCGCAGGCATACCGCGGCTTCGTGGGGATCCTCGACGACAAGCGCGACGCGCTCAGCATGCCGATGCAGCGCGACGCGATGCGTACCGGCGCGCGACCCGACCTCAACACCGAGAGCGCTGCCGTGATCAACCACGCCGAGAGCGAGCTCGCACAGCTGGACAAGATCTGCAACCCGAAGGTGACGATCACCGACTACCAGACGCTGCCGGAGGGGAAGACGGTGCTGCACCAGTCGTGGTCGGGCGACCTGCTCAGCGCCGCCTTCTACTACATGCCGAAGGGGGTCAAGCCCGACGTCCTCTCCTACTGGGCGCCTCAGCAGAACGGCGTCGTGCAGAACGACTTCCTCTGCATCGGCCGGTCGGCGAAGAGCCCCGTTCTCGCGCACAACTTCATCAACTTCGTGCTCGACGAGAAGAACGCGTACTCGAACTTCGTCGACTTCACCGGCTACACGCCGCCGCAGAACGCGATCGACGCGGAGGCGCTGATCAAGCGTGGGCTGATTCCGAAGAGCCTGGCGCAGGCCGTCGTGCGTCCTGATCAGTTCGCGGCCAACCAGGAGCTGCTCCAGCTCAGCGTCGAGGGCGAGCGCTTCTGGGACAACGCGTGGTCGAAGTTCAAGGCCGGATAGTGCCCCTTCAGGAAACGTCCTCCGGGCTGCATTCACTGAAAGGGCACTAGTGCACTCCCGGTGGACATGGCGCATCCTCTCGCTGCCGGGTGTCGCGTGGCTCTCGATCTTCTTCCTCGTCGCGTTCTACGCGGTCGTCTCGGTCGCATTCGGCAACCAGGACACGCTCTCGCAGCCGGTGCCGTTCTGGAACCCGCTGGACTGGAACGTCGGCTACGTGATCGACGTCCTGCGCGACCTCTGGCACGCCGGCCCGTTCTTCATCGTCTTCTCGCGCACGATCAAGTTCGTCGCGATCGCCATGGCGCTCTCGATCGCGCTCGGCTACCCCGTCGCGTACTTCGCCGCCCGGCACGCTGGGCGGTGGAAGGGGTTCGTCCTGCTGATGCTGATCGTGCCCTTCTGGATCAACTACCTGATGCGGATGCTCGCGTGGATCAACCTGCTGGCGCCCGACGGGCTGGGCACGAAGGTGATGCACGACGTCGGGATCGAGCGGCTCTTCCTCTCGGCCGGCCTGCTCGCACAGCCGGGAGGCTGGCTGGACGGGCAGCCGACGACCGTGATCCTCGCGCTCGTCTACGGCTACATCCCGTTTCTCATCCTGCCGCTCTTCGCCGCGCTCGACCGCATCGACCAGCGCCAGATCGAGGCGGCACGCGACCTCGGCGCGAGTCCGCTCAGCGCATTCCTTCGCGTGACGCTGCCGCTCTCGGTGCCCGGGATCCTCGCCGGCACCGTCCTCGTCGCGCTGCCGATGTTCGGCGACTACTACACCGCCGATCTCGTCTCGGCCTCCACCCAGACGAACATGGTCGGGAATCAGATCGACGAGTTCATGCGGCAGGGATCGGAGAAGGTCACCGGGGCGGTGCTCACGCTGCTGCTCGCCCTGCTCCTCCTCGTCCTGATGTTCTACTACCTGCGCTCGACCCGCCGGGCCGGCGCCGAGGCGACCACGGCATGAGCGTCACTCGCCCGCGGCTCGTTCCCGTGGGGGAAACCGTGTTTCCCCCACGGGCCCCCTTCTTCGGAAGGTGTGCGGGGGAACCTCCCGGTTCCCCCGCAGGAACCTCGACCCTTCCCCAAGCTCATGCGCAGGAGACCTGCGCATGAGCTGGCTCCGCAACCCGTGGGGACGGCCGCGCTGGCTGGCCGTGGTGACCGCCCTCTACATCGTCTGGTCGGTCGTCCCGGTCGTGCTCGCAGTCGCGTTCGCGTTCAACGCCGGCCGCTCGCGGACGACGTGGCAGGGCTTCTCGTTCCGCTGGTTCACCGGCTCGACGGGCAGCGTGCTCCACGACCCCGCGCTGCAGGGAGCGCTCAAGCACACGCTCCTCCTGGCCGTGATCTGCGTCGCGGTCTCGACGCCGCTCGGCGTCTCGCTCGCGCTGGGCCTCCAGCGCTGGCGGGGACGGGGGAGCGGCAGCGTCAACACGCTGATGCTGCTGCCGCTCGTGACCCCCGAGATCGTGATGGGCGTCGCGCTCCTGCTCCTGTTCCTGCGCGTGTTCCCGGAGATCGGCCTCGGCACGACGGCTCAGGTGATCGGGCAGGTGACCTTCACGCTCTCGTACGTGGTCGTGATCGTGCGCGGGAGGCTCACGTCGATCGGGCCCGAGTACGAGGAGGCGGCGGCCGACCTGGGTGCCCCGCCGCACGACCAGCTCCTCCGCGTGCTCCTGCCGCTGCTCGCCCCGGCGATCATCGCCGCCGCCGCGATCGCGTTCGCGGTCTCGATCGACGACTTCGTCGTCACCCAGTACCTCTCGAGCGACGCGAGCACGACGACCGTCTCGATGCTGCTGTATGCAACGGCGCGAGGCGCGCCCACCCCGGCGCTGAACGCGATCGCGACGGTCGCGCTCGTGATCACGCTCGTGACGCTCTCGCTCGCGTTCCTCGTCTACCGGCGGTTCGCCGGCGGCAAGGAAGCCGCCGCGCTGGCCGCGATGGAGATCTGATGGAGGGCGAGATCCGCCTCGAGGAGCTGACGAAGGCGTTCGACGGCGTCGTGGCCGTCGACGGGATCGATCTGCACATGCCGCCGGGGGAGTTCTTCACGATGCTCGGTCCGTCCGGCTGCGGCAAGACGACGACGCTGCGGATGATCGCCGGCTTCGAGCGCCCGACCAGCGGCCGGATCCTGCTGGACGGGAGCGACGTCGCACGCGTGCCGCCGCACAGGCGGAACGTGAACACGGTGTTCCAGAGCTACGCGCTCTTCCCTCATCTCGACGTCGCCGGCAACGTCGCCTTCGGCCTGAAGTACCGCAAGCTGACGAAGGAAGAGCAGACCCGCCGCGTCGGCGAGGCGCTCGAGCTCGTCAATCTCGCCGGCTTCGCGGGGCGGAAGGCGGCGCAGCTCTCGGGCGGGCAGCAACAGCGGGTCGCGCTCGCACGGGCACTCGTGCTGCGCCCGCGCGTGCTGCTGCTCGACGAGCCGCTGGGCGCACTCGACGCCCGGCTGCGCAAGAACCTCCAGGTCGAGCTGAAGGCGCTCCAGAACGAGCTCGGGATCACGTTCGTGTTCGTCACCCACGACCAAGAGGAGGCGCTCACGATGAGCGACCGCATCGCGGTGATGAACGAGGGCTCGGTCGAGCAGGCGGGAGTTCCGCGCGAGGTCTACGAGGAGCCGCGGACGCTGTTCGTGGCCGACTTCCTCGGCGTGTCGAACCTCCTCGCGGCGGAGGCCATGGGGCCGGACGGGGACGCGTGCTCCGTCCGGGTCGGCGATCGCGTGTTCCGCGCCCAGCAGGGAGCGACCGGCGCGCGCGGCGACGTGAAGGTGATGATCCGTCCGGAACGCATCGCGATCGAGCCGCACGCCACCGGCGGCGACAACCGGCTACCCGGCATGGTCGAGCGGTCGGTGTTCCTCGGGGGCGCGCACGAGGTGCACGTCCGCGTGCTCGGCGGTGAGCTGCTCAAGGCGACGGTCGCGAACGACGGCAAGCGGCTGCCGTTCGCGCTCGAGCAAGGTGAGGCGGTCACCGTGCACCTGCCGCCCGACGGGCTGCGGGTGCTCACGCCGGGCCTGCCGCGGGCGGAAGCCGGGGAAGCGGCGGAGTCGGGGCCGGCGTAGGCCGCGCCGCTTCTGCGGATCCGGCGGGCAGCGGTCGCGGCGCCCCGGGGCTGCTACCGTGACAGCACACGAGCGAGTACCGGCTGCGCCCTGTGCGCTTCCTCTGCCCGTTCAGAAAGGCGGGGGCCATGCAGGGCAGGATCGTGTGGTTCAACCTCGACAAGGGTTACGGCTTCATCCGCACCGAGCAGGACGAGCGGCTCTATGTCGCGCGCAGCGGCTTCGTGCCCGAGCACGTGCCGACCGAGCGGGTCGCGGGCCGCGAGGTCAGCTTCGACCGGCAGGCGCAGGAAGGAGACGCGCGCGCAGTCAACGTCGTCTTCCCGGTCGTCGCCGAGCCGCGGCGCGCCCGCCTGCGGCATCAGCGCGGCGGGTCGTCGCTGTAGGGCGGCGTGATCTAGGCCGCCGGGAGCGTGAAGGAGACCCTCGCTCCGCCTTCGGGCCGGTTCTCGGCCCAGATCCTGCCGCCGTGAGCCTCGACGAGCCCGCGGGCGATGGCCAGCCCGAGTCCGGTGCCTCCTCCCGAGCGGGCGCGGTCGGCCCGCCAGAAGCGGTCGAACATGCGCTCGGGCGCCCCGGGCGTCAGCCCTTCGCCGGTGTCCTCCACCCGAACGAGGACCGCGTGGTCGAGCTGCTCCACGTGCACGGCCACCGAGCCGTCCGAGGGCGTGTGGCGCAGCGCGTTCGTGAGCAGGTTGAAGAGGACGCGCTCGATCTTCTCGGGTGCGATCGGAGCGGTTGCGTCGTCGTCGAGGTCGGCGCGCAGTCCGACCCCCCGTGCGGTCGCCTCGGGGCCGAGCTGGCGCAGCGCCGACTCGACGAGCCCGGAGACGGGCGTTTGGTGCAGCTCGAGCGTGAGCACCCCCGCGTCGATCCGTGCGAGCTCGAACAGGTCGTCGACGAGGATCGAGAGCATCCTGACCTCGTCCCGCAGCGTCGGCAGATAGTGCTCCAGCTCGACGAGGCCGTCCTCGATCGCCTCGAGCATCGCCTGCATCGACGCGAGCGGCGTGCGCAGGTCGTGGCTCGCCCACGCGACGAGCTCGCGCCGCGCGTCGAACAGCTGCTCGACGCTCGCGGCCATCGAGTTGAAGGACGCGGCGAGCTGGGCGATCTCCGCTGCCCCTCCCGCGGGTGCACGGGCCGAGAGATCGCCCGCGGCCAGCTGCTGCGACGAGTCGCTGACGCGGCGTATGGAGCGTGCGATCGAACGTGCGAGCACGAGGCCCGCGCCGACCGCCGCGCTCGCCGAGCCGGCGGCGACGGCGAGGATCTTCACGTCGGTTCCCATGTGGAACATCACCCAGCCGGAGAGCAGGACCGCGGCGAGCGGCACGCTCACGGAGAGAAACGCGAGCCCTGCGAGCTGCAGCCAGAGCGTGGGGGCGGCGCGCAGCGCGAACGCGGCCGCGAGCCCGACCGCGAGGCTCGCAAAGGCGACCGCGAGCGCGAGGCCGATCACGGATCGAACCGATAGCCGACGCCCCACACCGTCTGCAGGTGCGCGGGGCGCGCCGGATCGGCCTCGATCTTCTCGCGCAGCCTCCGAACGTGGACGGTGACCGTTCCGGTGTCGAGCGCGACCGCGTGGCCCCAGACGCGATCCATCAGCTGATCGCGAGAGAACACGTGTCGCGGGTGCGAGGCGAGGAACCAGAGCAGGTCGAACTCCCGTGCCGTCAGCGTCACCGGCTCGCCGGCCTTCGTCACCATCCGGCTTGCTCCGTCGAGGGTGACGTCGGCGAACGCGAGCCGCTGAGGTCGGGGCGCGTCGCCCCGCGAGCGCCGCAGCACCGTGCGCACGCGTGCCGTGAGCTCGCGCGGCGAGAACGGTTTCGTGACGTAGTCGTCCGCGCCGAGCTCGAGCCCGACGATCCGGTCGGCCTCCTCGCCTCGCGCGGTCAGCAGGATCACCGGCAGGTCGGAGTGGCTGCGGATCCAGCGGCAGAGCTCGAGCCCGTCCGTCCCCGGCAGCATCACGTCGAGGACGACGAGGCTCGGGTCGCCGGTCTCGATCAGCGTGCGCGCGAGGTCGCCGTTTCCGGCCTCGAGCGTCGTGAAGCCCTCGCGGCGCAGGTACCGCACCACGACGTCACGCACGATCGGCTCGTCGTCAACGACGAGGACGGTCGCCATCGACGTGGTCCGGCACCCACTTCGGGTGATGGGCGCGCGCCCAGTCCTCGTCGACCGTGCCGATCGTCATGCCGCGCAGGGCGTGGCGGGTGGCGGGATGGATCAGCGCGAGGTAGAGGTGTCCGACGAGGAGGACGAGGGCCGCGTACATGAGACCGTCGTGCAGGACGACGGTGCTGGCGAAGCGGAAGCGCGTGTCGCGCTCGCCGAGCCAGAGCAGCAGCCCGGAGACGAGGAAGAGCACGGTGAACGCTGCGGTGAGCGAGGCGTTCACCTTCTGGCCGGCGTTGAAGCGGCCTGGCGGCGCCGGGCGCCGCCGGCGGAGCCAGCGGACGTCGTCGGCGTCGAAGGCGTCGAGCTCGCGGGCCGTGCGCAACAGCCCGCGCCGGTCGCCGAGCGCTGCGACGAGGGCGAGCGCGGCAATCCAGCCGACGCCCGACCAGAAGTGCATGTCCTTGACCAGCGGCCGGCGGCCGACCAGCACCGAGAGGCTGGGGAGATAGAGGATCAGTCCGGTCGCGAGCAGCATGAAGAAGCCGAGTGCGTTCACCCAGTGGAGCGTGCGCTCGGTGCGCGAGAAGCGGCGGAGGTGGCGGCTCATTGCGTCACGAGCCGTACCCGTTGGAGTGGCCGACCCAGGCGTCCCGGTCGTAGCCGAGCTGCTCCCAGTACCCGGAGCCGGCGTCGCCGACGAGGTTGACCTCGCTCAGCCACTTCACGTTCTTGTACCCGTACATCTCGGGGATGATCAGCCGCAACGGCGCGCCGTGCTCGCGGGGAAGCGGCTTGCCGTCCATCTCGTAGGCGAGCATCACGTCGTGCAGCCGCGCCTGCGGCATCGTCAGGTAGTCGATGTACGGCTGCTCGGCGGAGACGAACTGCAGCGCGCCGGCCTGGGGGAGCGGGCTCGTCCGGTCGAACAGATCTCCCAGCCGCACGCCGCCCCAGTGCACGTTCTTCACCGTCCAGCCGGTCACGCAGTGGAAGGTCGAGATCTGGCTCGCCTTCGGCAGCGCGAGCAGGTCGTCGTAGCTGAGCGAGACCGGCTTCTCGACGAGGCCGCCCACCTTCAGCCGCCACGTCGCCCGATCGAAGCTGGGCATCGAGCCGGAGATCGTGTAGATCCGCCAGCCGCCGGTCGGCAGGAACGGCGCGAGTGACGAGGCGACCGGTGAGACGGCGCTCGACACGTGCCCCCACACCGCCTTGCCCCAGGCGAGCGACGAGACCCCGCCCGCCACCGTGAGCAGGAACACGCCGCGCCCGTAGCGCCGCGGCGCGGGCTCTGGAGTCGACTCGATCATCACATGTGCGCCATACCGGCGAACAGCTTGCCCCGGAGCTCGCCGGGATGTCCCTTCGTATCCACCCACACCCAGTATGCACCGGGCTTCGACTCGATCAGGTCGAGCGCCTTCGCCGCGACCGCGTCGCAGTTCTTGGTCGCGTAGTGCATGCCGAGCTCCGCGACCTTCATCCCGTGCGCGTCGCGAATCGAGGCGCCCGTGATCCCCTTCGTCGTCAGCTCGAACGTCCAGCAGATCCTTCCCTTCGCGGCGTTGGACTGCAGGTTCACGATTCCGTGCTCGCCCATGCCGGCCAGCTTCGCCCCGAGCTCGGGATGCATCGTGCCGGCGAGCGCGACGCCGGAGCCGAGCGTCAGCGTCGCACCCGCCGTGATTGCCGCCAGTCTCGTCGAACGCATCGTTCCTCCTGTGAGATTCGGACGATCCGAGCTTGGCGGTTTGGGATTGCGTTGCCGTTGCGGCCCGCTTACGGAAGCCTTAAATCGCCGTTCACAGCCCGCTCACAGGAAACGTTGAGACACTTCGCTCATGAGCACTCCCGGCCGGGGCGAGCGGATCCTCGTCGTCGACGACGAGCCGTCGATCGTCGACGCGGTCGCGACCGCGCTCCGATACGAGGGCTTCGAGGTCGACGAGGCCCGCACGGGCCGCGAGGCGCTGAGCACGGTCGCCCGTCGCGAGCCGGCCCTGATCGTTCTCGACTGGATGCTCCCCGACATCGACGGCCTCGAGGTCGGCCGCCGGCTCCGCGAGCGCGGCTTCAGGTCCGCGATCCTGTTCCTGACGGCGAAGGACTCGACCGAGAGCAAGGTCGCGGCGCTGCGCGCCGGCGGCGACGATTATGTGACGAAGCCTTTCAGCCTCGCCGAGGTCGTCGCTCGGGTGCAGGCGATCCTGCGCCGCACCGGCAGCGCGCTTCCCGGCGACGTGCTGCGCTACGCAGATCTCGTGCTGGACGAGGAGCGGCACGAGGTGTTCCGCGGCGAGACGCCGATCGAGCTCACGGGGACCGAGTTCAGCCTGCTGCGCTACTTCCTGCTCAACCCCAGGCGCGTGCTCTCGAAGAGCCAGATCCTCCAGAACGTCTGGCGGTACGACTTCGGCGGCAACTCCAACGTCGTCGAGACGTACGTCAGCTACCTGCGCAAGAAGCTCGACGCGACCGGGCCGCCGCTGATCAGGACGGTGCGCCAGGCCGGCTACATGCTCGAGCTCGGGCGGGAGTAGCGGTTGAGCCGGCTGTCGCT
>Ga0187777_10000031_pt1 | contig 95810 bp, 87 predicted proteins | sample 1015_Q2_SP5_10_M_FD_132416 | JGI IMG/M metagenome (GOLD analysis project Ga0187777, IMG submission 132416) | Tropical peat soil microbial communities from peatlands in Department of Meta, Colombia - 1015_Q2_SP5_10_MG | ecosystem: Environmental > Terrestrial > Soil > Wetlands > Peat | place... | reverse complement strand
TGGGTGATGCGAAGTTTCACACGGCGCAGGGGGTCGGGCTCAATAAGATTGACGAATTCCCAACGAATGGAGCGCTGGGGAAGCTTGCTCTGCAGTTTGCGCACGAGGCTGGAGGGGGCGAGTCCCTGAAGGAGGCGGCGGACGGCCCCCGGAACTCCGACATCGACTTGGGCCACACGAAGCTCCGTGTGTTCGTTGGTGCGGAACTCGGAGAGATCCACGTCATTGACGCGAACGACCTTGCGGCCAGCCGTATCGATGATTTGCTGATCGAGAAGATCTTTTTGGACGGCGAGCCACCCTTCGTTGGGTTGATAGGCGTTGAGGGTGCGCTCGGTAACATTAAGATCAATGCGGCCGGGAGCGGCTTTGGCGACCTGGTCATAGCGGGCGACCAGAGGCTGAAAGCGGCCACGAGATATGAGGAAATGAGAGATGCGGTTCGGCTGGTCGGCCGGCTCAATGAAAAATTCGCGCACACGGCCAACATAGTCGGATTGTGAATCATAGGCGGCAGCACCCATGAGTTCGGTGGCGTAAAGCATCAGGTTCTTCCTTTCTGCCGGCGGTGGGTGCCGGCGGGTTGGCAGTGTGATGACCAGTCATCAGATACCAGTAATCAGATATCGGAGGCACTCCGAAGGTTCGCGAAAACAAAAAGCCCGCGAACGGGAGGAACCGGCGCGGGCAAGCAAATCCGTGAATGAACAGATGCTACCCGGTGGTGGATCCCCTGGTGGCCGAAACTCGGGAACGCCCTGGGGCAGGGGCGGAGCAGAGATTTGGCCGGACGACGGGCGTCATGGCCTCAGAAAAAGCCAGCTCAGCGATCTCGTCGCATCTGCCCGGAACAAGCCCTTGCGAGCTCAAGGCAAGCGAAGAGCGGAGCCCCATCCCTGGGAAACTAGGGTGAGGTTCGAGTTCGCTAGACGCGCTCATCAGAGAAAATTCACTCCGAAGTTAGGAATAAACCTCGCTGCGAGGGATTGTCAAGGAGAAAGAGCCAAATGGAGAGAAAAAACAGAAATTTGTACTCGGTGATGCGATCCTCGACCTCCGCTCCACGATTCGGAGCACTCAGGTTTTGGATTGCGGAAAGAGCATGTGGGAGGGCTGGAGGTTTTGACGCTTGCAGTCGTCGAGGTAAAGGACCAGATAGTTCTTGGTGATGAAGTCGCGGGGATGGAAACCGAGGAGGCGGGCAGCTTGATCGATGGCGCCATGGGGACCTTCGAGTTCAATGAAGGTGCCGATGGGGGTTTCGTCGAAGTCGATAAGCAGGCCTTTAGCCCATTTCAGGCGGGCCGGGAGGGCGTAGGGAGTGCGGAACTTCTCATACCGGAACCAACCGCGCAGGCCGAGTCCTTCAAAGATTCTTTGGACTGTGGTGGCGTCATGAAGGGTGGTTTCGAGTTCTTCGCGGACCTTGTACCGGCGATCAGGCGAAGGGGCCGCTGGACCGATGGCAAGTTGCTCGGGCGGAGATTTGAAAGTGAGGAGGTAGCGGCCGGCCGGAGTTTTCAGCGCGGACTTCTTCCCTTTCCCTTTTTCCTTTGGGGCGCCTTTACCCGCGGGGATTTCGGTGCGAATGCGCAGAAGTTGGCCGTGCTTGGCTAAGCCGCCGTCAGGGGTGTCGAAGAGAAGATTAAGCTCGTGGACCCGCGGCGAAACCGGCTTAGCGCCGACTTTCGCGAGCGTTCGGAGAAAGGATTTGGGATTGGAGATGCGAAGCTTGATTTCGATTTCGGCCGGCATGGGTTCCAAAACGTTAGGATAGCAGATATCAGATAACGGATATCAGTCCAGAAGAGGACGAAGGGCACCAGCGATCCATCCGCGGGCGCTGTAAAAGAGCACCGAGTTCGGATAGGATAGCGAACGATAGGCTTTGTTCCAGGTGCAGGGGGAGCAAGGCCGTTCCCGGTGCGGCGACAGGGCCGCGAGTTGAGAATCCGATAATCCTAGGGATAGGAAGATCGATTTGAAAATCGAGAGGGTAGGTTTTTCCTTAATGGGTGCAGGGAGAGAGTTTACGAGCGAGGCCGGAAGCGGGGCCCGGAACGTGAGAGGTGCAGCCGTGGGCAGCGCGGGCGGAACAGGCATGCAGGCGCCCTTGGCGGAGCGGGAACCAGCGGAGCACGTGATCCATGGGGACCGCCGAGTGGACCACTACGCGTGGATGAGGGAGAAGAAGGACCCGCGGGTGAAGGCTTACCTTGAGGCAGAGAACGCGTACGCGGACGCCGAGATGAAGGGCACGGAAGGGTTCCAGGAAAGCTTGTACCAGGAGATGTTAGGGCGGATCCAACAAACTGATTTGAGCGTGCCCTACCGGTTGCGAGGGTATCTGTATTACACGCGGACGGAGGAGGGGAAGCAGTATCCGATTTATTGCAGGAAAAGAGCGACCGGCGAACAGCGACCGGCGATTGGTGAGGATTCACGAGAGAGGGCACAGAGTTCACAGAAAGCGAGAGAGAAAACTCAGGAAGAGATTATGGAGGAGTTGCGGGCGGAGGTTAGGGCCGGGTTTGGCCTAGGAAAGAAAAGCGACGGAGGAGAACGACCAGGTACAACCTCAACGGTTGCCGAAGGCGTCGCCCCAAAGGCAAGCCCTGCAGACAAGCCGGAAGAAGAGGTGCTGCTGGATTTGAATGAGTTGGCGGTTGGGCACACCTACATGGGGTTGGGAATATTTGAAGTGAGTGATGACAACCGGTGGTTGGCGTATGCAATGGATACGACGGGGTACCGGCAGTATCTGTTGCATGTAAAGGAGCTGAGAATAGCTGGCGAAGTGGAGGAGGCGCAACCGGAAGCAAATCGCAACCTACACGTAGAGCGGGTCACCAGTGCAGCCTGGGCGAAAGATAGTCGGACGTTGTTCTATGTGACAGAGGATGAGGTAACGAAGCGGTCGAATCATCTCTGGAGGCACGAATTCCGTTCTCAGTTGCCCCTTGGCACTTCACAGGTCCAGAGCGAACCAAAAGACGAGTTGATTTATGAGGAGAGGGATGAGCGGTTCCGGATGGATGTGGAGAGGAGCCGCAGCGGGGCGTATCTATTTCTGGTGGTCAACAGTCACACAACAAGTGAAGTGCGGTTTTTGCGGGCGGATTCGCCGTTGGGCTCGTTTCAGATTGTGGCGGAGCGGGAGGACGAGCACGAATATTACCTGGACCATCATCCTGGGAGTGCAAGCGATCCAACGGGTGGCGTGTTTTTCATTCGGACGAATAGTGGCGGAAGGACATATCGGTTGGTGACGGCGCCGACAGAGAATCCGGTGCGGTCGCGCTGGCATGAGGTGATTGCGAACCGGCCCGGGGTGATGCTGGCAGGGCTGGAAGCGTTCCAAACGCACCTGGTGTTGACGGAACGCGAGGACGGGTTGCCCCATTTGCGGATTGTGGATCTGACGCGCGAGGCCCCGAGCGCGCTGGCGGGGTCACAGAGGTTGATTTTTGCCGAGCCGGCCTACAACGCGATGATGGGCACGAATCCGGAGTTCGATACGGAGACGGTGCGGTTTCAATATGAGTCGATGGTGACGCCGCGGTCGGTGTACGACTTCGAGCTGAGGACGGGGAAGTGGGTCTTGAAAAAGCGCCAGCCGGTGCTCGGGGATTTTGACACCGCCAATTATCACAGCGAACGGCTGCACGCAAAGGCGGCGGACGGGACGCAGATTCCGATTTCGCTGGTGCGGCGGAAGGACACGGTTCGCGATGGAAGCGCGCCGCTGCTGCTTTACGGCTATGGGAGCTATGGTCTGGCGATGCCGGTGGTGTTCAGTTCGAACCGTTTGAGCCTGCTGGACCGCGGGGTGATGTATGCGATCGCTCATATCCGCGGCGGTGGGGAGTTGGGAAAGCCCTGGCACGACGCAGGCCGCATGCACAAGAAGATGAACACCTTCACCGATTTCATTGCCTGCGCAGATTATCTGGTGGCAAAGCGGTACACGTCCCCGGAAGGAATGGTGATTGAGGGAGGAAGTGCGGGCGGCTTGTTGATGGGTGCGGTGGTAAACCTGGCTGCGGAGAAGTTTCGTGCGGTGGTGAGCCATGTGCCGTTCGTGGATGTGCTGAATACGATGCTTGACCCTTCCCTTCCCCTGACGGTGGGCGAGTACGAGGAGTGGGGAAATCCGGAAGTGGCGGACGACTATTTTTATATGAAGCAGTATTGCCCGTATACGAATGTGGAAAGAAAGCAGTATCCACGGATGCTTATGAAGACGGCTTGGAATGACAGCCAGGTGATGTACTGGGAAGCGGCAAAGTACGTGGCGAAATTGCGGACGATGAAGACGGATGGAAACGTTTTGCTGCTGAAGACCAATATGGGCGCTGGGCACGGCGGGGCTAGCGGAAGATACGATTTTTTGAAAGAGATCGCTTTGGATTATGCCTTTATGTTGAGAGAGGTGGGAATCGAGCGGTGAGGAAAAGAGAAGAAATGTAAGAGTGGAAGTGGAAAGACTTCACCACTAGAAGCACAGAGGACACAGGAGAAGTCCACAATGGACGTGGCCGAACCTCCCTGGATTGGATGGGATTACTTAGAACCCAAAGCTAAAAACGAAGAACTAAATGACTGATAACTGTTCATGAGTGAAGCCACTACACCGTTAATGCAGCAGTACAACGCCGTGAAGGGGAGATACCCGCACGCTCTGCTGCTGTTCCGTCTGGGAGATTTTTACGAGCTGTTTTATGAAGACGCGATGATTGCGTCACGCGAATTGAAGATTACGCTGACCTCGAGGAACCGGGAAAAAGGCCAGCCGATTCCGATGTGCGGCGTACCGTATCACGCGGCGGATGGATATATCGCTCGGCTGATCCGTGCTGGCTACAAAGTAGCCATTTGCGAGCAGATGGAGCAGCCGGGTCCGGGGAAAAAGCTGGTGCGGCGCGAGGTGTCGCGCGTCATTACCCCAGGCACGGCAACCGACGTTGCGGTCTTGGACGCTCGCGAAAACAATTTTCTGGCGGCGGTGGCACAGGATGCGACGGCCCGCGGCGGCCAGGTGATTGGATTGGCGCTGGTGGATTTGTCCACCGGAGAATTCCTGGCGACAGAGTTTCAGGGACAGCGTGCTGAGGAGGAATTGCGAGACGAACTGCAACTGTTGCGTCCGCGAGAGACGCTCCTTCCCCGACCCCAACAATTGTTTGAGACCTCCAAGAATACTTTGCTGGATGGGACTGGCGGCGTGGAGACGCGGCTGGACGACTGGATTTTCCAGCGCGATTACGCCGAACGCATTCTACGGGAGCAGTTTGGTGTGGCGGAATTGACGGGTTTTGGGCTCGACGCTCACATCCAGGCAATGTGCGCCGCGGGGGCGGTAGTTCATTACCTGCGCGAGAATGCCGCGCGAGGGGACGACGCGCCCAGTGTGGAAGCGCTGCAGCATCTGGATGGCATCCGGTATTACGAACAGCAGGATGCTCTCGTGCTGGATCCGGTGTCGGTAAGGAATCTCGAACTGCTCTCTCCGATTTTCACAGAAGAGGCGAAGGCGAGCGGGCCGACGACATTGATTACCGCACTGGATTCGACGGTAACGGGGATGGGGGCGCGGTTGCTGCGCTCATGGATTTTGAGGCCGCTGATCGATCGCGATGCGATTGAAGTGCGGCTCGACGCCGTGGCGCATCTGCTGAAGCAGACCGTGGTGCGGGGGGAGATTCGGAAGGAGCTGCGCGGGATCCAGGATTTGGAACGGCTGACGAGCCGGATCACGCTGGGGCTGGCTACGCCTCGGGAGCTTGTGGCACTAAGGAAGTCGCTGGCGCAGTTGCCGGTGATCAGGGAGTTTACGGGGGGAAGAGGCGATCAGCGACCGGCAACTAGCGATCAGAGCGGATATCAGGGAGCTCCGTCCCGAGACTCGGGAATCGGCGAGTCCCAGCAGAACCCTGGCCTGAAAACCGGCGTTATAAAGAGTGGGCTGCTGGGGGAGTTGCACCACGAGATTGATGTGCTTGCGGATGTGCGAGAACTGCTGGAGAAGTCGATTGCAGACGAGCCTCCCGCTCTGGCCAGCGAGCCCGGAGTAATTCGCCCGGGATATTCGGCGGAACTGGATGAGTTGCGGAATCTAAGCCAGGGCAGCAAGCAGATTATTGCGGCCATGGAGGAGCGAGAACGGAAGAGGACAGGGATCAGCTCGCTCAAGATTCGCTACAACCAGGTGTTTGGCTATTACATTGAGATTTCGAAACCGAATTTGCATCTGGCTCCGGCGGATTATGAGCGGAAGCAGACCCTGGTGAATGCGGAGCGGTTTACTTCGCCGGAGTTGAAGGAATATGAGCGAAAGATTCTCGCGGCGGATGAACGCATTGCCGAGATAGAGCGGCACTTGTATGTGGATGTTCGTGCAAGCATTGCGGCGAAGGCTTCTCGGCTGAGGCGGACGGCCGCCGCGATCGCGAAACTGGATGTGTTGGCGTCGTTTGCGAAGTTGGCTGCGGACCGGAACTATGTGCGGCCGGAATTCAATGGCACGGGCGAACTGCTGATCATTGGCGGGCGGCATCCGGTAATCGAAGAGTTGTTGAAACAGAAGGGCGAACGATTTGTGCCCAATGACTTATGCTTCGAGCCAGGGCGGCAACAGCTCTTGCTGATTACCGGGCCGAACATGGGGGGCAAGTCAACGTATTTGCGGCAGACGGCCCTGCTGGTGTTGATGGCACAGATGGGGTGCTACGTTGCCGCGCGGCAGGCGAAATTGCCGATCACGGACCGGATCTTTACGCGAATTGGGGCAAGCGACAATCTGGCGCGGGGGCGGTCGACGTTTCTCGTGGAGATGAGCGAGGTGGCAGGGATTTTGAATCACGCCACGCCATCAAGTTTGGTGCTGCTGGATGAAGTGGGACGCGGAACCGCCACCTTTGATGGTTTGTCGATTGCCTGGGCCGTAGTGGAGCATTTGCAAAAGCAGACACGGGCGCGCACGTTGTTTGCGACGCATTATCACGAGTTGACGGAATTGGCAGATTTGTTGCCGACGGTGAAAAACGTCCACGTGAGCGTGAAGGAGACGCCAAGCGAGATCATCTTTTTGCGAAAGGTAGAACCGGGAAGCGCAGACAAGAGCTACGGGATAGAAGTAGCTCGCTTGGCGGGGTTGCCGCGCAGCGTGATTGAGCGGGCTCGTGAAGTGTTGCGGCGGCACGAGCAGAGCGAGCATGAGTTGAGCGAAACGCTGACACCGGGCGCTAATTCGAATGGGAATGGGAACCAGGGCGTGATGTTTACGGCCCTGGACCGTGCGGTGATTGAACGATTGAAGGAAGCGAATCTGGATGAGTTGAAGCCCATTGAGGCGTTGAATTTGCTGGCTGAATTGAAGAAGCAGATCTCGTAGCCAAATGCCAGTGGCTGTTAGCCGACAGCCGTTGGTCGAAAACCGTAAAACCGCGGGTTTCACCACAGAGAAGAGGCAGCAGATCAGCTTTTCCGAAAGCCCAAGGCGGCTCCAACCCCGTTACAAAATGGATTGGACACCGTGCAGACACAAAGGGCGGTGGAGTTGGTGGAGGTGTGTTACAACGAGCGCGTGAGGGGAATGACATGCTGGTGATGGGAATGATGAGTGGGACGTCCGCCGATGGGATTGACGTTGCACTGGCGGAAGTGAGCGGTGTGCCGCCAAAAGTGCATACGCGGCTTGTCGCGCATGCCACGCGGCGCATGCCAGATGTGTTGCGTAAAGACGTGCTGCGGATTGCGGAAGGTGCGCCGTGCACTTCAGGTGACATCAGCCAGTTGAATTTCCGTTTGGGCATGGCGTTTGCCGATGCGGCGGCGAGTGCGTGCAAGGAATTTCGGGTGGCGCTTTCGCGTGTAAAGGTGATTGGGAGCCACGGGCAGACGATTTTCCATCAGGGACGGCCTGTGGAGTTCTTGGGGAGAAGGACGGCGTCCACTCTGCAGATTGGCGAGCCGGCTGTGATTGCGGTGGAGACAGGGATTCCGACGGTGGGCGATTTTCGCGTGGCGGATATGGCGGCTGGAGGTCAGGGCGCGCCGCTGGTGCCGTACGCGGATTTCCTGCTGTATCGAGACGAAAAGATCGGGCGAGTGTCGCTGAATCTGGGAGGGATCGGAAATCTGACGGTGCTACCGGCAGGCGCGAAGCCATCGCAGGTCGTGGCGTTCGATAGTGGGCCGGGAAATATGTTGATGGACGCGCTAGTGTGGCACTTCACGAAGAAAAAACAGAAATTCGATCGCGGGGCGCGGCTAGCACGTCAGGGACAGACGAACGAGAGAGTACTGAAAGAACTGCTGCGCGACCCGTATTTGCGCCTGGGACCACCGAAATCGACGGGGCGGGAGTATTACGGACGCGCATATTTCCAGGAATTGCTGCGCATGGGAAGAAAGCATGGCGCATCGCCGAACGATTTGATCCGCACAACCACGGAGTTTACTGTAGCGTCCGTGGTGGATGCGCTGAAGCGGTTTGTGCTGCGAAGAACGAAGGTGCAGCAGTTGATTGTGTCTGGGGGAGGAGCGAAAAATCCACTGATCATGGCGCAACTTACGGCGGCGTTGTCGCCGATGGAAGTGATGGCATCGTCAAAGCTGGGAGTGCCGGAAGAAGCGAAGGAGGCCTACGCATTTGCGCTGCTGGCGTATGAGACCTGGCACCGGAGGACGGGAAATCTGCCGAGCGCAACGGGCGCGGAGAAGGCAGTAGTGCTGGGGAAGGTCTGTTTTTGATGGGTCCAGACTGGATGAGGATACGCAAAAAAGCCGCGCTTATTGGCGCGTGGTTCTTGGTGTGCGGGTGCGGGGGAGCGAAACGCGCACCGGGGGACGTGGTGTTTGTAATTGAGTCGAATCCGGCGAATCTCGATCCACGATACGCGACAGATGGAACTTCCCAAAGGATTGACCGCCTGATTTTCAACGGGCTCGTCACGCGTGACGCACAGATGAACCTGCACGGGGATTTGGCCGCGTCGTGGGAGACGCCGGATGCGCTGACGTATGTTTTTCATCTGAAGCGCGGGATCCGGTTTCACGATGGAAGAGCGCTGACGTCGCGGGACGTCAAAGCGACGATTGAGTACATGATGAATCCAGAGAACCGTTCGCCGAAGCGCGGGTCCTTCAACATGATTGCATCGATAGAGGCTCCGGATGCACAGACCATCAACTTTCATTTGAAGGAGCCGTACGCGTCGTTCCTGTGGAATATGGAACGAAGCGCGGTGGGAATTGTGCCAGAAGGGTCGGGGAGCGACTTTTCGAAAAAGCCGATTGGCACGGGACCATTCCAATTTGTCAGTCAGGCGCAGGATGATGAGGTGCTGCTGGAGAAGAGCCGCCAGCCGTTAGCCGATAGCCAACAGGCGAATGGGACACACCAGGAGGCATCGGTTGACGTCCTTCGCTTCGCGCTCACCACTCGCCATTCGCTACTCGCCGCTTCCTCGCCGGAGCGGGTGAGGTTCCGCGTGGTGCCCGATGCGATTGTGCGGGCGCTGGAACTAAGGAAAGGGTCGGCCGACGTGGAGATGAGTTCCCTTTCCCCGGATATGGTGCCGGTGCTGGCAAAGCGGCCGGAGTTGCAAGTGTCGGAAGAGCCGGGGACGAACTTTGCGTACCTCGGTACGAATTTGGAAGACCCGATCCTGGCTAAGAAAGAAGTGCGCCAGGCCCTGGCATATGCGACGGATCGGGAATCGCTCGTGAAATATCTCCTGCGCGATGAGGCGCGGCTGGCGAGCGGGATTTTGCCGCCGAATCATTGGGCGTATGAAGGGAACGTGAAGAAGTACGGATACGACCCGGCTGAGGCGGAACGGTTGCTGGATGCGGCGGGATTTCGCCGCGGGCCCGATGGCGTTCGAATGCGGCTTACGCTGAAGGTGTCCACTCAGGAGCAGGCGCGGATAGTGGGAGCGGCGCTGCAGGATGAGTGGAAGAAAGTCGGCGTTGCCCTGGAGGTGCGGCCTCTGGAATTGGCGACGCTGCTTTCGGATCTGGACAAAGGGAATTTTCAGTTGAGTTATTCGATTTGGGTTGGGGCGAACAACGATCCGGATATTTTCGATTTGGTGTTTTCATCGAAGAAGATTCCGCCAAACGGGAGAAATCGCGGGCATTACCGGAATCCGCGTGTGGATGAATTGATTGCGGAAATTCGTGGTGAGATGGACCAGGCAAAGCGGGAGGAATTGTGCAGCGAGGTGCAGAAGATCCTGGCGGAGGAGTTGCCCTACGTGCCCATGTGGTATGTGGACGTGGTGAGCGTGCATCGAAAGGGGATGCAGGTGGAGTTGACCCCGACGGGGGATTTCGACTTCTTGGCGCAGTGAGGGTTGGCCACGGAAACACGGACGACAGCACAAAGCCGCCGCTGCAAACGCCTAAAACCCACCCTTAAGACGAGCGCGTGCCACCCGAAGAAGCACCAAATCGCACAAGCTCAACCCCATATTACTTACTCAGGCGGGCACGGCGTCGTCGCCTTCCAGGGCGTCGTTGATTTCGTCCACGGGGACCGCGCCCTCGCGGCCGATGCACCAGTGGTCGCCGCGGAGTTCCACGATGGTGGATGGCAACGAGCCTCTAGTGTCGCCGCTATCGAGGATGAGAGGGAGACGGTCGCCAAGTTGGCGAAACACCTCTTCGCCACTCTCGCAGGTGGGGGAGCCGGAAATATTGGCGCTGGTGCCGGTCAGAGGCACACCGAGTTCGGCGATGAGATCGTTCACGACTTTGTTCTTGGGCCAACGCAGCGCGACGCGGCGCGTATTGGCGGTCACCTTAAGTGGAAGCCGGTTGGACGCGTCGACGACAATGGTGAGCGGGCCCGGCCAGCAAGCCTGTGCAAGCCGGTAGAAATTGTCCGGCAGATCCTTAGCCAGCACCTGGGCGTAGATGAGTGAATTGATGAGTATGGGCAGAGCGCGATGCTCGGGGCGTCCTTTAACGCGGAAAATTTCTTCGACGGCGGAGAGATTTACGGGATCTGCGGCGAGAGCGTAAAGAGTGTCCGTGGGCACAGCGATCACGGAACCACGATTTAACCATCCAGCAGCGTAGCGAATAATTCGTGGGTCCGGATTCGCGGCGCTCACCTTCAATATCTCAGCGGACAATCGAAGGTACCTATCCTGTTCTGGAGCGACGGCCAGGAGCGAACTCGCCGCTGTGGGGAAAGTAACATACGCGTGGGCTGGGTGCAATGCGACAGAGGATAGACCGTAAAAGAGGCGACGAGCCGCACCTACTCCAAAGGACGGGAGAAATTTGGTAGGCTCGCGGCAGGATAAATTGCGACGGAGGCTTGGCCGCTGGTACGGCCGAGGTGCTGGTGAGGCCGATGAGGAACGAACGAGGGGGACGTAGTGGGAATGCCGGGCGCAGAGCGGCGGCACCGGAGGTCATCACGAGCCGCGCGAACAAGTGGCTGAAGGAATTTCGCTTGGCGTTGCGCGGCGGCGTGGCAACGGCCACTGGAGCGGCAGGTGTGGAGGGGGTACGGCTGGTGGAAGAGGCACTGACGTCTGGGTGCCGCGTCGAGGCTGTTCTGTTCAGCGAAAGTGGAGAAAGGTTTCGCGAGCGGCTGGCACCCTTGGTGGGACGGGCGGACACAGGATTCCCGGTGCTGCGCACTACTGACCGGCTGTTTGAGGGAATCGCGGATACCGAGCATCCACAGGGCGTGGCGGCGCTGGTGGTGCCAAGAAAAGTCGAGATGGCGGATGTTCTGAGCACGCCGGAAGGGGTGTGTGCGCCGCTGCTCGTGGTCTTGGCCGGAGTGCAGGACCCGGGGAACGTGGGAACGATTTTGCGCACGGCGGCGGCCTTTGGCGCAACGGGCGTCGTCACAACGGCGACGGGACAGAGTGGAACGGCGAGCCCCTTCGCACCAAAAGCAATGCGAGCTTCGGCGGGAGCGGCCCTGCATCTACCAATTTTAACGGGGATGGCGCTCGGGGTCCTGCTGACGCAGTTGAAACTGAACGGCATACGGACGGTGGCGTCCTGTGTCCACGATGAGGGGTCGAGCGCCATGGCACCGTGGGAAGTGGAGTGGTGCGAACCGGTAGCCTTGCTGGTAGGAAATGAGGGAGCGGGATTGCCGGAGGATGTGGTGCACGGAGCGGACGGCCGGATTCACATACCGATGGCCACCCGGGTGGAATCCTTGAATGCGGGGGCGGCCGCGGCGGTGGTGCTCTATGAGGCTTACAGGCAGAGACAGTCGGAAGCCGGAAGTCGGTAGTCAGTAGTAGGGTGCGACGTCTTATAAGCCTTCCAACTACTGACTTCTGACTCCTATTCGAAATTGTGGAAGAAAAGAAATAGACTTGGGGCATGGGGTTGTTTGCACGATTGCCGGAGCCAGAGGCGGCCGCGGGGTTGCAGCCGCTGGCCGAGCGGATGCGTCCGCGGATGCTGGATGAGGTCGTAGGGCAGGAGAAGTTGCTGGGGCCGGGCAAGCCGTTGCGGGTGCAAATCGAATCGGACAATTTGAGCTCAATGCTATTTTGGGGACCGCCGGGGTGTGGGAAGACGACGCTGGCACGCCTGATTGCGAGGTTGACGCGAAGCGAGTTTGTTTCCTTCAGCGCGGTGCTAAGCGGAATCAAAGAGATTAAAGAGGTAATGGCAGAGGCGGAGAAGCGCTCGCGGAGCGGAATGCGAACGATTGTGTTTGTGGACGAAGTACACCGGTTCAATAAGGCCCAACAAGACGCGTTTTTGCCGTACGTGGAGGCCGGGCACATTCTGTTTATCGGGGCAACCACGGAGAATCCGTCGTTTGAGGTGATTTCGCCACTGCTGTCGAGGACAAAGGTGTACGTGCTGGAGGCACTCACGACACCGCAAATTGTGGAGTTGCTGCGGAGGGCCTTGGCGGATAAAGAGCACGGGTTGGGAGGCGAGCGAATTCTCCTGGGGAAAGAAGGGACTAGCCACGGAGACACAGAGGCCACGGAGAAAGACGAAAATCGAAAATCGGAATTCGAAAATCGGGCGGATGAAGTGCTGTGGAGGATTGCGGCGTTTGCAAATGGGGATGCGCGGACGGCCTATAACACCCTGGAATTGTGCGTGCGTGGCGCGAAGTCGAGTGCGGACGGAGTAAAGAGAATTACTGCGGAGTTGCTCGAAGATGTGCTGCAGCGGAAAATCCTGCGGTACGACAAGGCAGGAGAAGAACACTACAATCTAATCTCGGCGCTACACAAGAGCGTGAGGAATTCGGACCCGGATGCGGCGCTCTATTGGCTGGCCCGGATGATCGAAAGCGGAGAGGACCCGCTGTATCTGGCTCGGCGCATGGTGCGGATGGCGAGCGAAGATATCGGGATGGCGGAGCCGGGCGCTCTTGCGGTGACCCTGGCGGCGAAAGAGGCGTTCGATTTTCTGGGCGCACCGGAGGGACATCTGGCGTTGGCGCAGGCCGCGGTGTACTTGTCGTTGGCGCCAAAATCGAATGCAGTATACGTGGCATATGGGGATGTGATGGAAGACGTGAGAAAGACGGAAGCGGATCCGGTGCCACTGCATCTCAGAAACGCCGTTACGGGGTTGATGAAGCATGTGGGATATGGCGAGGGATATCAGTATGCGCACGATTTTGAAGACAAAGTAACGGAGATGCAGTGTTTGCCGGATAACCTCGTGGGAAGGGTGTACTACAAGCCGACGGATCAGGGATTTGAGGCTAGGTTGCGGATGAGGATGGCGGAAATTGCAAAGATGAGGAAGAAATCAGCGAGAGAGTAGTGGCGAGAAGGGCGAAAAAGAAACACGCTGCATAAGTAAAAGTCTAAGAGTGTGCCCCAATACGGAGAATGCGAATGAGGAAGAGCAGAAATTGGTCGGCGTCACTGGCCGTGATAGTCGTGGCTGTGTCGCTGCTGGTGGGTGCTTGCTGGGCCGCAGAGACGGTAGGAAGACCGAAGATTCTGGGAATTGCCTATGTGAACTTCCTCGTGTCGGACTTGGACAAGGCAAGGACCTTCTATGGAGAAGAGTTGGGCCTGCCGACTGGCGTAGTGAGAAACGGCAACTTCGTGCAGGCGAGCTATGTGGTGAACCAGTACCAGAGGATCGAGTTGACGAAGGCTTCCCCAGGCACTCATGGCTCTTATTTGCTGGAGATTGGCCTGGCAACGGACGATTTGATGAAAATGCGGACCTATTTAACGGCGAAGGGCGTGGGAGGAGTAGACGACATTTACCCCTGGCCTGATGGGACGAAATATTTTGTATTAGCAGATCCTGAGGGAAACAAGATTGTATTTATAGAGCAGAAGAGAGATTCGCCGGAGTCGGGAGCAGTGAGGGAGATCAGCCACAACCTGATTCATGCGGGATTTATTGTGCAGAATGAGAAGACCGAGAATCAGTTTTATCAGGATGTGCTGGGGTTTCGCCCATATTGGCATGGGGGGATGAAGGACGACGAGACGAATTGGATGTCTTTGCAGGTGCCAGACGGCACGGATTGGATTGAGTACATGCTGAAAATACCGGCGGACGCGGACAAACGTTTGCGCGGAGTGATGAATCATATCTCTCTGGGGGTACCGAGCGTGGCGGAGGCGGCAAAAGAGCTGAAGGCGAAGGGGTACACTGGGTTTGAAGAGCCGAAGATTGGGCGGGATGGGAAGTGGCAGTTGAATTTGTACGATCCAGACATGACGCGGGTGGAATTGATGGAGTTTATGCCCGTCGAGAAGCCTTGCTGCTCGGAATTTACCGGGACGCATCCGAAGCCGTGAAGAGGAGTCAACAGTTGACAGTCTACAGTTCCCGGTTTCTTGGAAGAAACGACACTCGCTTTGCGGACACCGTTAGGCATGCGCTTACTGTAGTTATTCTGCAGACGCTGGTTTGGTTAATTCTGTGCCCTGTATCCGTCCGGGCGCAAAATCTGGACAAGCCCGTGATGTCCGTCGATGAGGAAGTGACGGCGTTCGCGTATGCGCCGGATGGACGGATTGTGTTCTCCGTCAAAAGGATGTTCAAAACAAAGAAGTACGATCTGCAGAGGGACGATATTTTTATTGCCGAGGCGAACGGGAAGCGGAGACGAATCCTGGAGGGACAGAAATTCACGCACGGGGATAAGCCGTTTACGTACCAGGTGGAGTCGTTCACGTGGTCGCCCAACGGGCACCTGATCGCGATTCAATTGTTTACCACAACGGTAGACCCGGAAGACGAGCATCACGACGACGCGAGGGCGTTGCTGCTACTGGACGATTCGGGACATGAGATCAAGCCTCGCGGTGACGAATTGGTGTTGGAAGCCGAGCAGCCGATGTGGCTTCGCGATAATGCCACGCTGGTGTATTTGGCGGAGGAGATTTCGACCCGCGAATTGTTCTCTCTACACTATTTAACTATGTCCGGTGGGCCCGACACTAAGGCGTTTGAGGGGCGGACGTTTGCGGCGGCCGTTCGAGTTCCGGGAAGCAATTCCGCAATCGCAGTAGAGCGCGACCGGAACATGGAGGGTCCGCCACGGATTCAGAAGCTGGATTTGCTGTCGCAGGACGATCACGAATTGGCGACGCTGGACGGATTCGTGGGGGGGCTTTCGATTTCGCCGGGCGGAACGAAAGTGGCCTATTTCCTCGATCGCGAGGTGATGGAAGTTCGAGACTTAGAGAAGCCGGATCACGTGGCGCGAATGCGCGTGGGATTGGGCGTGCTGCAGTGGAATGCGGAAGAGACGGAAATTTACGTAAAGAGGACCGTTGAGAAGAAATCGGCCGACCTGGTAAGCTTCCGCGTGCCGGGCTTGGCTCCATTTCGGAGAGGACAGGCTGTGCCCGTGCTGGAACCCGAACCGCGCCAGTTGTTGCATGGGTTGGCGATCCGCGAATATGGGCTTTCGGCGGATGGGAGATATTTGGCGGTCGTTTTGCCAGGGAAGAGAAATCTGCAAGTGTTTGGATTTTGAAGATGCAATCGGCTGAAGCAATCACAGGGCGCGCCGCATAACCCTTCTACTTTTTACTTTCCAATTTCTGATTTCCGTCTTTTGTGTTCGACGAAAAGGCAGGCGTCCTCGACGACGAGAAGGCCCGCAGCATGGGCTTTGGCGGCCGCCTGGGGGCTAGTGATTCCCTGCTGAAGCCACAGCGCTTTTGCATGAACGGCAATAGCGGAATCGGCGACGCGAGGAACCTCTTCGATGCGGCGAAAGACGTCCACGATATCGATGGGAACGGGAACATCCTCCAGACGGGCGTAGGATCTCTGGCCGAGGACTTCGGATTCGTTGGGATTAACGGGAATGATGGTGTAGCCGGCGGACTGAAGGTAAGCCGCGACCTCGTGAGAGGGGCGTCGGGGATTGGAAGACAGACCAACGACCGCGATGGCCGTGGAATGGCGTAGGAGATCAGCGATGGGGTCTGTTGATGAGACGGCCGGACTGGGAAGATGAACCTTCATAGCATTTAGACGAATTTCTCAGCAGCCGGTTACGTTCGATGGCTCTCCCGCGATGCCACTCCGTTTTGAATTATCGCGCAAGCGTGGCGTTGGAGGTTTCCGGTTCCGCGTTCAAGGCCGGCGCACTCTCAGGCGCTCGCTGAGGAAACGGCAAGCCGCTGAAATCGATCACCCCGCGAGCCTGCTCATTCGCCAACGTGCGTCCTGCCCAAAAGCAAGCCGCCAGGGTGAGCAGGCAGGCGGCCCAGGGAATGACAGGACTCTTCCAAAAAAACTGCAATTCAAAACGTAGAGCGCCGAACCACGCGAGGATCATAGCAAGGCCAGCGAAGAGCGGGGTGAAAGAGGGCTTCGCGGGTCGATGCACGAGATGGTTCGTCAAAGAAAGAATGAAAACGGCGAATGGAACAGCAACGAGCAGGTCGATGAAATAGTGTTCGCCAGTGCCCAGAGTAGCGATCAGAGTGAAAACCAAAAACGCGGCAGCGAGAATGCGCTCCACGCGCGAGAGCCGGGTGGAATACCAGAAGACCAAATAGGCCCAGCCGGCGTGCAGTGAAGGCACGGCATTGCGAAAGCCGGCCAAAGGAATGGGCTTCACTGCAAGGTGGCTGGCCTGAACGGTGGTCAGGGGATACCAGGGAAAACCGGTTTTGAATACATAGATAGGACCAAGAGCGGGAAAAAAGTTATAGAAGACGAAGCCGATCGGCGCTGCAATGGAAAACGCAATGAAAGCGGAAAGAGCTGTCTTTTTGCGGGCCATGAGGCACCCGGTATAGGCAAGGGCCAAGGCGATTCCGGGAATCAGGTAAGCCACGTAGCAGATCGCGAAGAAGGCATAGGAACGCCCCATGAGTTGGCCGAACAAGAACGAAGGCTGGACGTGCAGGCTGGCGTCGAAGGAATACAGATATAGATCAAGGACGTCCGGCTGGGCTCGCGAGGTCCAACCGTGAAAGAAAGGAATGCACCAACCGGCGGCATGGAGGGCAACAAGCGGGAGCAGCGCAAAAGTGGCCAGTCGCCGCGATTCACCTTCTGACCAGAGTGCTCGAAGGATCAGCACACAAAAACCGCCGAGTCCCAGCAGGAAAATTGCGCTTCGCCAAGAAAAAGGATAGCCGAGGAGGCGCGCATCCACGAGAAAGAGTGCGAGAGCCATACCGAGAACTGCAGCCAATTCCCGGAGAGTGATCCGAATGCGGAGAAGCACAAGAAAGAAGCACGCGGTGAGGATGGAGAAACCGTCATCGGCAAGGGCTAGGCGGTAAAGACCGTAGCGCGTGCCAAGCCAGATGACTCCAACGACAACCGCAGCGGTAAGGGCTAGGCGAGGCACAGAGCGTTTGGCATTGCCTGAAACGAACCGCATGGACTCCTCGTGCTACCTGGACGGTGAATTTAGATTAGAGGGATAGACCCACGGGAGGGTGTGAAAAGAGGATTGCTGCACTGTATGAGTAACAGTTCTGGATAGAGCAAAGGAGATGTGCGATGAAAGAAGATCAGCGGGGTGCAAGAACCGAGTTGGCGGCGGTACGGAGCCGGAGCTGGGTCGAGGCCAGGGCGAGCAGCAGTTTGGTATTTTCCGCAGGCGAACCAACAGAAATGCGGATAGCTTCTGGGAAGCCCATCCAGCCCATCGGGCGAACGATCACTCCCTCAAGGAGAAGTTCGTCGCAGAGTGATTTGGCATTGGGTCCGACAGGAACAAAAAGAAAATTGGTTTCGCTGGGAACGGGAGAAAGGCCGAGCTTGCGCAGTTCCTCAAACAGGCGCTGACGTTCATGGCGATTGGACTCCACGGAACGCTCCACGTGGTCAGTGTCATCGAGTGCGGCGAGAGCAGCGGCTTGACCGACGCTGGTGACGTTAAATGGCGTGCGAAGCTTGTTCATTTCCGCCACGAGCGTGGGATGGCCGATTCCGTAGCCGATACGCAGTCCGGCTAGGCCATACACCTTGGAAAAGGTGCGAAGCGTAAGGATGTTGTTGTACTCGCGGAAGAGTGCGCGCGACTCGGGGAGATCAGGGCGGGCGGCATATTCGCAATACGCTTCGTCAAGAACCACCAGGACGTCCCCGGGTACTTTTTTAAGGAACGCGGCAAATTCGTCGTGACCAAAAGCCGTACCGGTAGGATTGTTGGGATTGGCGATATAGATCACGCGGGTTTGCGGCGTGACTGCGGCGGCCATCGCTTCGAGATCGAAAGTGTAATTGCGCATCGGCGTCTGGATCAGATGGCCGCCGCTCGCGCGAATGGCGATGGCGAAAAGCGCGAACGTGCCTTCGCTGGTGATGCCGTCCAGTCCAGGGCGAAGGAGGACGCGCGACGCAAGATCGATGATTTCGCTGGAGCCCAAACCTACGAATACCTCTTCAAAGCGGACATTGTTGCGAGTGGCGAGGACTTCGCGCAGGCGCTTGCTGCCGCCGTCTGGATACCAATTGGCTTCGCCGAGAGCGCGTCGAGCGGCTTCCATCGCTTTCGGAGAGGGCCCGAGAGGATTTTCGTTGGAAGCAAGTTTGACGGCGTGGATTTTAAGTTCCTGCTCGACTTCTTCAACAGGCTTGCCAGGAACGTAGGCCGGAAGGCCCTGGATGTAGTCGGGGATCAGCTCTTCGAGAGTGTGGGTCATGAATTTATTTTATGCCCGTGATTAGGAAAAATCGAGGGGAGGGGATAGGGATGAGTAATATCAGGCACAAAGGGATGAACTCCGCTTAGCGACTTGCGGCGAGCGAATGAAGAATTGCGTCAAGACTCGCATATGGCGTTGTGCTAGGATTCGCGCATGTTGAAGAACCGTTCTGTGCCTACCGATATTTTGTTGCCGCATCTCGTGTATCGTGATGTCAATGCAGCGGCAGAGTGGTTGAAAAAAGTGTTTGGATTCGAAGAGCACTACCGCTACGGGGGAGAGCCAACCAGCGGCGTGCAGATGCATCTAGGAGATGCCTGGATCATGCTCACGCGGCCGAAAGAGAGAGCAGCGAGTCCTGCTCAGGTCGAACGTGGAACCCAGAGCCTGACCGTGTTTGTGGAGGATCTGGAAGAGCACTTCGAAAGGGCGAAAGCGGCGGGCGCGTCGATTGTGGAAGAGTTGCATGAGACGGAGTATGGCGAGTTGCAGTTTGCCGCCTTTGATTTAGATGGGCACCACTGGCTGTTTTCTAGGCACGCGCGCGACGTCAACCCGGAAGAGTGGGGAGCCAGGGTAAAGCGAAAGTAGTTAGTGGCACCCGTGCAATTATCTTCGGTACGGGCCGGATAACGCTTTCAGGGTTTGCACTTCCCTTTCGGTGAGCGGTCGGAATTTCCCAGGCGGGACATCGACAGTCAAGGGGCCAAGCTTAACGCGCTTGATCTTTTCGACCAGGAAGCCGACAGCCTGAAACATACGCCGAATTTGTCGGTTACGGCCTTCAATCAAGGTGACCTCGTACCAGGGATTAGGCGCGTCCTCGATGAGTCTAATTGTGGCAGGAGAAAGCTTTACGCGGCGCTTCTCCTCGAGGGCGATCGTGATGCCATTGCGGAGACGTTGAATCGCCTGCTCGTCAGGCTTGCCACTGATTTTCACATGGTAGGTTTTAGGAACATGCGACCCGGCCTTCGTGAGTTGCTGCGCGAGGGCCCCATCGTTGGTGAGGAGAAGTAGGCCTTCGCTGGCGTAGTCCAAGCGCCCGACGGGGTAGACACGCTCGCGAAGATTGCCGAGGAGTTGCATGACGGTTGGGCGGCCTTCGGGGTCGCTCACGGTGGTTACATAGCCTTTCGGCTTGTTCAGCAGAAAATAAACGAAGCGTTGTACGCCCTGGAGAGGTTTTCCATCGACACAGATAGTATCCGTATGCGGATCGGCTTTGGTACCGAGTTCGGTGACGGTGGCGCCGTTCACAGTCACGCGGCCGGCCGTGATGATCTCCTCGGCTTTGCGGCGAGAAGCAACGCCGGCGGCGGCAAGGATTTTTTGGAGACGGTCGGGCATGACAACCGAACGTCAGCGGGTTCTCGGCCTAGGGGTCTTGGATCTAGTTAGCCCATCCAGTTCCGTTCTCTCCAAAAGGCGGTAGCGGCCGCGGGGGACACCTTCAAGGGAGAGAGAACCAAGGCCGATGCGCATCACTTTTTCGACAGGGTGATGCTCGCGAAAAAGGGCGTTGCGGAGGCTCTCGAGTTTGGGGCCCTGCATGGTGAGTTGATACCAGTAATTGGAATGCTGTTTGCGCGAGGCTTCAGGCTGGCGAACGGTTTTCAACTTGACGTGTAATCCTTTACTCAGGCGATCGAGATCGGCGAGGGTGAGCATGCCTTTGATCTTGATGTGGTAGGTCTGGTCGAGGCGATTCCAATTCTTGAGAAGCTGAGCGGCGAGGTCGCCATCGTTGGTAAGGAAGACGAGCCCGCTGGCAGCATATTCGAGATTGCCGACCGGGTAGACGCGATCGGGAAAACCGCGCAGGAAATTGCGCAGCGTCTTGCGCCCTTCCGGATCGGCAAGAGAGGAGACGACTTCCGGAGGTTTGTGCAGAAGCAGGTAGACGTGGCGGGGCGCGTCGTCTTTGATGGTGCGGCCGGCGGCTTCGATCTTGTCCGTGGATGGGTCGGCCTTTGTGCCGAGTTCGGTGACGGTTTTGCCATTGACGCGAACCTGGCCCGAAAGGATGAGTTGTTCAGCATGACGGCGAGACGCAATGCCGGCGCGAGCGATGATTTTTTGGAGGCGTTCGAGCATGAAGTTGTTAGTTTCCGTTGTCAGTTAACAGTAAAGAAAAAAGTGGCAGGTGGCTAGTGGCAAGTGGTGGGACCGAAAATCGTCTTCCGCAGATTAATCGGCAGATGTGGATTTTGCGGAGGGAGGCGGCGGGTCTTCGTCGAGCGCGCCGGAGGGCATCCCCTCGCCAGTGGCGGCGGCTTCCTCTTCGCGAAGTTCCTCGGCAGAGGCGAGTTCCTGCTCCACGTGTTGAAAGGTCTCGGAGACGCCAGATTCCTCAGGAGCCAAGTTCCCTTCCGAAGAGAAGGCCGCTGGGCTCGAAGACTCGCCACGCGCCACTGGGGCCGCGTTGGCAACGTCGGTTTCAGGATGAAGCTCGGACACGGGCTCTTCGAGGCCGAGCTGAGGACCAGCGTCCACATCCGAACCAAGCGCCTCGCGCGCAAGGGCTTCGAACTCCTTCAAGCTGGGAAGCTCATCGAGATCGCTCAGGCCGAAACGCATGAGGAACTCTTTGGAAGTCTTGTAAAGGATGGGGCGCCCGATAACTTCCTTGCGTCCCGCGGTGGTGATGAGCTTCTTATCGAGAAGCGTGGAGATGACGCCGGAAGTGTTGACGCTGCGAATTTCGGAGATTTCGGGAGCCGTAACCGGCTGCTTGTAGGCGATGACGGCCAGAGTCTCGAGGGCCGGCATAGAAAGACGAAGGGGAGGGCGTAAGGACTTGATGAAGCGGCGGACGACGTCGTGGTGCTGGGGCTTGGTGTACATCTTGTAGCCGCCGGCAACGGCGCGGATTTCGATGCCGCGGTCCTCAGAGGAATAAGAGGCCATAAGCTCGTCGAGGGCAGCCTTGACGGGAAGCTTGTCCTCGCCGAGAGCCGCGGCGAGTTGGTCAAGGGTAGCGGGCTCGTCGGCGGCGTAGATGATGGCTTCGAGAGCGGCTTTGCGTTCCTGGTCCGTCATGAGCAGGTAACAGTTTACAGTTAACAGTGCGCGGCGCAAAGCGGGGAGATTGACGCGATCAGAAACCGGCGATCCGGAAGCCGGATATCGCTCTGAATAGCCTACGGGAAGGGTTCAGCAGTTCTGGAACCCTCTCGCGGCGCGCAATGTAGCCAAAGAGCCTGGGTGTATCGCGAGTCCGCAATGGCTGCCCTGGGAGAGTTGCGTAAAGCCGGGATAGTGCAGTTTGAGAGGAAGAGGATCCGAATTGTGGATCGGAAGAGGGTTGAGCGGGGAGGCAAAGAGTGAGCCATTAGCCTGCCTACCTAGAGCGGAAGGATTGTAGCTGTCGGCTGTTGACTAAAAGCTGTTGGCTAGAGTCACTGATATTCGGCGTCAATTCTCAGTGCGCCAGAGTCGTCGAAGGCAATGTCGAACGCTTTCGCGCGCTTGATGACGATTTCACCGAACTGTTTTTCCTGCGCGAGGGCGATGGCCTGCAGTTTGACCATTTCGAGGACGGCCAGGAACGCGACGATCATGGCGTGACGGGAGGGGCAAGCCTCAAAAAACTGAATGAGGCTGACGGAGCTGGTGTCGCTCGAAAGGATCTGGCCGCGCAACTGGGCGATCATCTGCGCCACGGTGAAGGATTCGTGCTGCAGCTCGATGCGAGCGACTTCCTTTTTGCGTTCGAGGACCTGCTGAAAGACGCGGACCAGGTCAACCAGGGAGACGACGAGTTCCCCTTCGGTCGATTCGTCGTTGTATAGCGACTTGTCCGGCTTCGACCAGACGTTTTCTTCGATCTGCTGCCGCTGGTAGAGGAGTTGCGCGGCGTTCTTGAACTTCTCGTGCTCCAGGAGTCGCTGGACAAGTTCCTCGCGCGGGTCGGCGGTTTGCTCTTCGGGGGTGGCAAGCGGGTCCGGCGGGAGAAGCATTTTGGATTTGATGTAAATGAGCGTGGCGGCCATATAGATGAATTCGGCGGAGACGTCGACGTTCAATGTCTCGAGCTGATGGAGGTAGTCAAGGTATTGCGAGGTGATTTTGGAGATTTGGATGTCGTGGATATTCATCTCCTGCTTCTTGATGAGATCGAGCAGGAGGTCTAGGGGACCTTCGAAGATGGGAATTTGGATTCTGTAGGGACTCGCCATGGATGGAGATAGTGTACCAGTGGCACAGGGACTGAGAAAGAAGCCGGTTTGTTGGACGAAGCGAAGAAGTGTAAGAGTGTCAGGGTGCAAGAGTGAAAGAGAGAAAGCACTCCCAACAGAATCTTGGCTGGGAATTTCGTCATCCCGAGCAGAGCGAGGGATTCCCTCTTCGATCTTGCGTTTGGTCGAAATCTCCTGCCAGTTTTCTGTTTTGTCTTTCCTATTCTTTTTCCGGCCAGTGGAAGATGGACTGGCGGACGCTGTGCATGGTCTTTCCCGCTTCGCGTTTCGCTTGCGCGGAGCCTTGATGTAAAACGTCCAGGACACCCTTGGGATTGCTCTCCCAGTGAAGGCGGCGCTCGCGGATGGGTGCGATCCACTTGATAAGATTTTCCGCCATGGCGGCCTTGCATTCGATGCAGCCGATGCCGGCAGTCGTGCAGCCCTGGCGAACCCAGTCGAGGCGCCCCGGATCGCGTTCCGGAGTAGAGAACAGCTTGTGCCAGTCGTAGACGGGGCAGACGTCGGGATTGCCGGGGTCGGTGCGGCGCTTGCGCGCTGGATCGGTAACCATGACTTTGGTCTTGGCGCGAATGTCGGCGTCGGACTCGGAAAGATAGATTGCGTTCCCGTAGGACTTGGACATCTTGCGGCCGTCGAGGCCGGGCACGCGCGGCGTTCTGGTAAGAAGAACCTGGGGCTCCGTAAGGACCTCCTCGAAATGAACAAGTGACTCAAATGGATTTGGTTCCCCCATAAAATTTGCGGCACCGATTCTTAGTCCGACTTGGGGGACGGCACGTCGAACCCAGTCGAATAGTTCAGGGGTAACTTTGCGAGGGGGGTATGTGGGGAGATCATTAGCCCAGTATTTGGCAAGGAAATTAAACAGCTCCCTTACAAACGGCTCATTGTCAGGACTGAAAAACGTCTGCGGGTTTAGCTTCCAACCGTAAAAGTTATTGAATCTGCGGACGAGTTCGCGGGACATTTCGACGTGGGCAACCTGGTCTTCGCCGACAGGGACGATCAGGGGCTTGCCGGGGGAAGAATACATGACGATGTCGGCGGTTTGCAGCGTGGGATATCCGAGGAAGCCGTAAGTGTGGAGATCCTTGCCGCGAATGTTTTCGAGTTGTTCCTTGTAGGTGGGAACGCGCTCAAGCCAGCCAACCGGCGTGATCATGGAGAGCAGAAGATGGAGTTCGGCGTGTTCGGGAACCAGAGATTGCAGGAAGATAACGGACTTTTTCGGGTCCAGGCCAGCGGCGAGGAAGTCGATGGTGACCTGCAGCGTATTTTCGGCGATGGCGGAGGTGTCCGCATAATCGCTGGTGAGCGCGTGCCAGTCGGCTACGAAGAAGAAGCAGTCATTGGCGGCATCGGATTGGAGTTTGACCCAGTTTTCGAGGGCGCCGAAGTAGTTGCCGATTTGCAGCCGGCCGGTAGGGCGCATGCCGGAGAGGACTCGTTTCGTGGCGGTGGTCAAGAAGTGTGGACCTCAATGAATTGAATTGATGGAGCCGAATTAAGAAGGATATCAGATATCGGTAATCGGAACAGGCAGGCCGGAGAGAACACCAATCGAGTTTGCGTCACTTCTTGGATTTTGGTTTGGAACGAGCGCGTTCGTATTTCAGGGAGATGAGGCCTTTTGAGTAGGTTTTGTTTTCGAGGAGGGTAAACTCACGCTGCGGGAAGCCGCTGGGGAAGAGCGGAATGCCTTCGCCGATGAGAACGGGGACAACGCCGAGTTGCAGTTCGTCAATTAAATCTTCTTTCAGAAAGGCGCGCGCAAGTTCGCCCCCGCCCATGTGCCAGATGTTTTTGCCCTTGCGTTTGCGGATCGACGCCACGAGGGATGCGGGGGGCTCGCTCGTGAAGATGAGGCCGTTGCGTTCGCCCGGTGGCAGAGTGCGGGAATAGACGTAAGTGGTCAAGCCATAAGTGGAAAAAGAGCCGCCGCCCATTCGCAAACCGACTTCGTAGGTTTTGCGTCCCATCAGCGCAGTGTCCACCGTTTTGAAGAAGGGGGCCATGGAGTAGTCCTTGGGCATGAAGAGGAAATCGACAGAGCCGTCGGGACGGGCGATGTAGCCGTCGAGCGAGACACCAAGGCCTAGAACGACGTGGCGCATGGGCTCGATTGTATGACGATTGGGCAGAAGTGGCGAGGGGTGGGCGAAAAGAAGCTATCGACCGAGCAAATCGCGGGCGATGATGGTGCGCTGGATTTCGCTGGTGCCTTCGTAAATGGAGATGACGCGCGCGTCGCGGTACATGCGCTCGACCTCGGATTCGCGGGAATAGCCGAGCGAACCGTGAATCTGGACAGCTTTGTAGACCACCCGGTTGACCATTTCGGAGGCGTAGAGTTTCGCGCGGGAAGCGGCGGAGCCCATTTTGCCGACAGAATCCTTAAGGAAGGCAGCCTGGTAGAGAAGTCCGCGGGCGGCTTCGATCTCGGTGTGCATGTCCGCAAGCATCCACTGGATGGCTTGGAATTCGCCGATGGATTTGCCGAAGGCTTTGCGGGCGCGGGCATATTTGACGGATTCGTCGAGGGCGCCCTGGGCAAGGCCAACAGCTTGAGCAGCAATACCGATGCGTCCGCCGTCGAGCGCAGAGAGGGCGATCTTGAGACCTGCGCCTTCGTCACCGAGGCGATTCTCGGTAGGCACCATGCAGTCGTTGAGGAGAAGTTCCACCGAGGGAGAGCTGCGCTGGCCCATCTTGTTTTCGTGACGCCCAATCTTGAGGCCGGGGAAATTGGGTTCGACTAGGAAGGCGGTAATTCCCTTCCCGGCTGCCGCGGGATCGGTTTTGGCGAAGACGATGTAAACGCCAGCAGCGGAACCGTTGGTGACCCAGGTCTTGGTGCCGTTGAGTTTGTAAAAGCCGCCAACGCGAACTGCGGTGCACTGAATACCTGCGGCATCCGAGCCGGCGGCGGGTTCGGTAAGGCAAAAGGCACCAATGATTTCGCCGGAAGCCAGTCGGCGAAGGTACCGCTCTTTTTGGGCCAGCGTGCCATGCGCTAGAAGAGGCAGTTGGACGGCGGAATTGGTGACGCCGAGGGCTGTGGACATGGCCGTATGGACTCTGGCGACTTCCTCGAGCATGAGGACGTACGAAATGGTGTCGAGGCCGGGTCCACCCCATTCCTCTGGCATGAGCATGCCGCAGCAGCCAAGAGTCCCGAGCTTCCTGATTGCGTCGAGGGGGAAATGGTCAGTGTGCTCCCAGTCTTTGACGTGAGGGCGGACTTCCGAGTTCATGAAGTCGCGGACAGTGTCACGGATAAGGAGTTGATGGTCAGAAAGAGAAAAGTCCATGCCGGGAGGAAAGTTTAGCACGGGTATAACAAAGAGCACCTGTGCCACAGGAGGTCATCTCTCAAAGGTTGAAGAGTTCGCGGAGGCGCTTGGTCTGCTGGCGGCTGACGGGAATTTCGGACTGTTTTTTGTCGTCCATTTTCAGCATGAAGGAGGATTTAAACCACGGGACGACTTCCTTGATGTGGTGGATGTTCACAAGATAGGACCGGTGCGGACGCCAGAAGGAGTCGGAATCGAGCGCTTCGAGGAGTTCGTCTAGCGTGCGATAGTTGGAAGTGCCCTCAGCATCCTTGGCGAAGATGGAGATGAGGCCGCCTTCGATCGAAGCGAAGATCAGATCGCGGGAATCGACAAGGAGCATGCGCTGTTGAGAACGAATGAGGACTTTTGAGGGCTGCGTGGGGTTGGGCTTGGGGGCGGCGAGCTGGTTGACAAGCTGTTCGAGCCGCTCGGTGGGACTGGTCTGGGCTTCGATTTCGCGTTTTACCTTTTGGATAGCTTTCTGAATGCGAGCCTTGTCGAACGGTTTTAGGACGTAGTCGATGGCGTTCACATCGAAGGCCTGGACAGCATACTGATCGAAGGCGGTAGCGAAAACCACGTGGGGGACTCTGAGCTTGCGCTCGACGAGCTTCTGGAGGACGCCGAAGCCATCAAGGCCGGGCATCTGCACATCGAGGAAGACGAGATCGGGGTTGTGCTCTTTGATGAGGTTGACGGCGTCGAGACCGTTCTTGCCTTGGGCCAGGAGATGGATCTCCGGGAAGCCCTTCAAGAGAAAGGCGAGCTCTTCGCGGGCAGGCTTCTCGTCGTCAACAATAATGGTGTTTATGGACATGGAGTGAGAACGAGAAAAGTATAGCGCGGGAAAAAGAAGGTAGCGAGTGATGGGTGGCGAGTGGTGAGAATTTCAGGGCGACCGGCGACCAGCGACGGTCGGCTGGAGCAGGCTGAAACCTGCAGGCGGTCGACAAGGACAGGATAAGGTATGGTTGTGACGGACGACCCAGCGAAGGCATGGGGTTGAAACCCGCGCTACTTCGAAAGAAGAAGAGGAGAGAAATGGCCAAGGGAAAAGCGAAGATCCTGAAGAGCAAGATGGTGTTTTCAGGGAACGTGTTCGGTGTGAGGCGGGATGAAGTGAGGGAGCCAGGGGGACTGCGGGCGACCCGGGAGGTGATTACGCACCCGGGTTCTGTGGTGGTGCTTCCAGTTTTGGCAGATGGGCGAATTCTAATGATCCAGCAATACCGGCATGCAACGCGACAGTACCTTTGGGAACTGGTGGCCGGACGGATTGACGAGGGGGAGTCGGTGAAGGAGGCGGCGGCGCGGGAGCTGCGGGAGGAAACGGGGTACCGCGCAAAGCGCTTTCGGGAGTTCCTGGATGTTTTCCCGACGCCAGGATTCCTGGAAGAACGCATGCACATTCTGCTGGCGGAGGGGTTGACGGAGGGAAAGGCGGAGCCGGAGGCGGATGAGAAAATAATTTCCCGCGCCTATGGGATACACCAACTGAAACAAATGATGAAAAATGGAAAATTGAAAGATGGAAAGTCAATTGCTGGGATTCTATACTACCTTACTTTTCTAAAATAGGGTTTGCCTTAGGGAAAAATATTGCCAATCCAAGGCGTGAATGCCCCCGTTAAAACGTTTTTTGTATAAAAATACACAGGATAAGTATTTTTTTGAGAGTGCAATATTGACTCGGAAAACCATTTTGATACACTCCACGCAATTCGTGCTCATGGCGGCGATTAGTTTCTAATCCGCCCCAAGAGTAGAAAGATCCTGCCAAAGGAGACACGAAGTGCAAGGAACTGTGAAGTGGTTCAATAATTCGAAGGGATACGGATTCATAGGGAGGGAAGATGGGCCCGATGTATTCGTACACTATTCAGCGATCGTCGGCGATGGCTACCGGACATTGCAGGAAGGAGATCCGGTAGAATTCGAAATTGTACAAGGCCCGAAAGGGCCCCAAGCGGCGAACGTATCCAAACCGGCATCCTAGAAAGTTTGGAGATTTCAGGACCGGCGGAAGCCTCAGCTTCCGCCGGTTTTGCTTTTTGGGAGCTGTAAATCAGTCTGCCTGGCCGAATTACGAAAGCGGCGGCAAGCCGCTGCACTCCAACGGGGATATAATCGCGGGCATGGACAACAAACAGATCGCGCGGATCCTGAGAGAGACCGCACATTTGCTGGAGATTGATGGCGCAATCATCGGCCGGTACAGGAGTTATGAGAAGGCGGCCGAGTTGATTGATGGGCTGCCCCAGCCCGTGGAGCAGCTTGTGGCGACGCCCGAAAAGCTGCTGGAACTGCCGGGGATTGGTCAGGGTATGGTGGAGCACCTGACTGAGATCGTAAAGACCGGCGATTACACGTTGCGGAAAAAGCTGTTGAAGAAATATCCCGAGACGATTTTGGACTTACTGAGCTTGCAATCGCTGGGGCCAAAAAAAGTGGCGCTGCTTTGGAAGACGTTCAAGACCGCTACCGTGGCGGATGTGGAGAAGCTCGCGAAAGACGGAAAGCTGCGCGACCTGGCGGGTTTCGGCGAGAAAAGCGAGCAGAACATTCTGAAAGCCGTGGAAGTGTTTAAGAAGGGATCGGGGCGGTTTTTGATCAGCCGAGGAGAAGAAGCGGCGACGTCGATTGCAGAGCATATCAAGAAGGTAGGGAAAGTGGTGGAGAGCGTGACGCCGGCGGGGTCGCTACGGCGCGGGAAGGAGACGGTTGGGGATTTGGATTTGCTTGTGACGATGGCACCTGTCTCTGAAGCTAGGGAGAGCAAGGTGGCGAGCGGAGGGAAGAAGGCGAGCTTGACGGTTCGCAGCTCAGGGCACGCAGCCAAACCTACACGGAAGAGCGAAGAAAAGAAGAACAAGAATGGCGGTGGCACAGGTCAGGATGTGATTGATGAGGTGGCAAAGCACATTCTGACGTATCCGGGAATTGACCAGGTTCTGGCGCACGGGGAAAACAAGGTCAGTTTCACGCTCGAAGATGGTCTGCAGGTGGATGTGCGTCTGCTGGAGAAAGAGAATTTTGGCGCGGCGCTCTTGTATTTCACGGGGTCGAAAGAGCACAACGTCAGCCTGCGCGGACGCGCGAATGAGATGGGATGGACCTTGAATGAGTATGAGATGGCAACTCTCAAGGACGAAAAGCGCGTGGCGGGAAGGACTGAGGAGGAGATTTACGGGAAGTTGAAGCTCGAATTTATTCCTCCGGAATTGCGGGAAAACACCGGAGAGATTGAGGCAGCAGAAGAACACAAGCTGCCGAAGCTCGTGGAGCGGCAGGACATCAAGGGCGACCTGCAGATGCACTCAACCGCAAGCGATGGAAAAAACTCCATTGAAGAGATGGCGGAGGCGGCGCGCCAACTGGGACATGAATACATTGCGATCACCGATCATTCGAAAGCTGTGACGGTGGCGAATGGCCTGGATGAAAAGCGGATGGAGGCGCACATCAAGAGACTGCGCGCCGCCGACGCGAAGGGGTTGGGGATTCGGGTACTGGTGGGCTCCGAAGTGGACATTTTAAAGGACGGTAAGCTGGATTATTCCGACGAGATACTGGCCCAACTGGATGTGGTGGTGTGCTCGATCCACTCATACTTCAACTTGGACCGGGCGGCAATGACGGAGCGGATGCTGGCGGCGATTGAGAATCCATACACGCAGATCATCGGACATCCAACGGGACGAATGTTGCTGAAGCGGGATCCGCTCGATTACGACATGGAGAAAGTGCTGGACGCGTGCGCGAAGCACGGCGTAGCAATGGAATGCAACTCGTATCCGGACCGTCTGGATTTGAAAGACGTGTATTTGCGGATGTGCAAAGAAAAGGGGGTGAGGGTAGTGATCTCAACGGATTCCCATACCGCCAGCAATCTGGCCTTCATTCGGTACGGGGTGACTATGGCGAGAAGAGGCTGGCTGGAGAAGAAGGATGTATTGAATACTTTGCCAGTAGAAGAGTTCTTGAGAGGCCTGAGGAAGAGAGGCAGGGAGGCGCGGAGATAAGCCTTAAAAGGGCGGCAAGCCGATGCACTCCAAAGGGAACATTTTGGACCTGGAATGCGTTCCTGGTAATAGGACGAGGACGGAGGTCCTATGGAGATGAAGAACATGTGGAGAATGGACGTGACTTCCCTGCCCTCGCGCGGGTGGGCGCGAAGGATGGTGGGGATCGGCCTTTTGGCCGGAGGGTTGGCGTTGCTCGGCGCCACGACCATCCGGGCGGAAGAGGTGACCAAGACGTACACCGTCAGCGGACACGCCCGTGTGAGCATACAGACCGACGACGGCGCGGTGCGGGTTTCAACGGGCGACATCAAGCAGGTAGAGATCCGGGTCGTCTACTCGGGTTACAAGCTGGACAGGGATTTGCGCGTCAGCACGGACCAGAACGGAGATTCCGTGGAAGTTCTGGCGAAGACCTCGGGCGGGGGCTTCTGGAATTGGGGCACGCGGCACAGCAGCTTGCGTGTGGAAGTGCATATGCCGAAGGACGCGGACTTGACCGTGCGCAGCGGCGACGGATCGGTGGAAGCGGATTCGATCAATGGGAATGTGGACGTGACCACCGGGGATGGAAGCATCACCGTGCAGGGAGCGAGAGGTAACATCCGATTCCACACCGGTGATGGGCATATTGAGGCGCGTGGGTTGGACGGGACCGTGGATGCGTCCAGTGGCGACGGGCACATCAATCTGCAAGGTCGGTTTGATAGCTTAAACATCAAAACGGGAGACGGCAGCGTGACGGCACGGGCCGAGGCTGGATCGAAGGTGGCCTCCAGTTGGTCGATTCGCACAGGAGATGGAAGCGTCGACTTGGAGGTCCCTGGGGATTTGCAGGCGAATCTGGATGCGAGTACGCATGACGGACATATCAGCATGGGGTTCCCGGTGACCGTGGAAGGGTCGTTCAGCTCTTCCAGTATCCATGGAAAGCTGAACGGCGGTGGGCAGCAACTGACGATTCATACAGGAGATGGATCGATTCATTTGAGCAAGACGTAAGTCCGCCACAAAGACACAAAAGGCACGGAGTAAGAGCTGAAAGGCGCTCCTTTGTAAGGAGCGCTTTTGCTTGGTAGCTGGTCCAATAGGCTTTAGTGGCCAAGCGCGGCGGCCAATCGGACTCGAGACAAAAGAGCCGCCGCACTGCAAAAGACTGCAGGGAATGGGCGTCAAAGTGTCCAACTTTGCGCGCGGTCGCTGTATGGATGGGAGATGTAAGTTATTGAACTGAGGCCAGTAAGTGATTGGAACCTCCCTTGCTACGTAGTTGGGCGGTTGGGAGGGTTCAGACGTGATAGTTGTGATCCTTTGTATAGCCGTACTAGCACTTTTTGTATTGTCGATAACTAGCTCGTTTTTGGGGAATCGGCGAGAACGATCTTGATCGGTTGTGGTGGCGAGTTGTTTCCTTCCATGGTTCTAATTCCAGGGACAAACTGAAATTTGTCTGACTGCGGATGCTGGTCATGGAGCGGATGTGTCCCCGTGAAGATCTGCGTTCCTGGCGGGTACGCTCACCTTGCGCTAGCCGATCTGATTTTCGGCCGCTAATTGGCAATCCGATACCAACTATCGGGTATCGGAATATCGGATGTCAGAAGCCTGCTCTCGCAGTCCCTCCACATATCAGTCATTCGCAATGTCCCGGAATCGGGGCCAACGAATTTCGAAGATGACGAGCGATGTGATAAAGTTTCGGTTTCGCCATCGCTCCGCGAAAATGGCGGGGACGATTGTCCACGCGATGCTGGGCTGGGGTCTCACGTGGGAAAGAATGAGAGCCAGCCAGCGCCACAGAAAATGCCGCACCGGTCAGTCTGCAGATCGGCCAACAGACGTGCAGGAGCGGACCGCCTCGCTTCGTGCCTCAGGGCATGCAAAAGGCTGTCCCAACGAAATCAGGAGAACAACCGCAGGGTCGCGGATTCACCCTGCGCTACAGGGGGCTCGGGACATGAAGACGTCGTACAACGGAATCGCAGTGCCGGCTGATGGAAAAGCCATCGGTTACAACGGTGGAGCGTTGCAGGTGCCGGACAATCCGATTATTCCGTTTATCGAAGGGGATGGAACGGGACGGGACATTTGGAAGGCGTCAAGACGCGTGTTTGATGCGGCGGTGGAGAAGGCATACGGCGGGAAGCGGCGCGTGTCCTGGTTTGAAGTGTTTGCGGGAGAGAAAGCATTCAACATGTTCAAGCAGTGGCTGCCGGACGATACGGTGGAAGCGGCGCGGGATTTTCGTGTGTCGATTAAAGGCCCTCTGACGACGCCAGTGGGGGGCGGGATTCGATCTTTGAACGTGGCTTTGCGGCAGATATTGGATTTGTATGCGTGCGTAAGGCCGGTGCGTTATTTCCACGGAGTTCCCTCCCCCGTGCGCGAGCCGGAAAAAATGGATGTGGTGATCTTCCGGGAAAACACGGAAGACGTATACATCGGGATTGAATGGAAGAGTGGGACACCCGAAGTGAAGAAACTGCTGGAGTTCCTGAATCACGAGATGCTGAAGGATGGAAAGAAGCAGATCCGGTGGGATTCGGGCGTAGGGATTAAGCCAATTTCACCGACAGGAACGAAACGCTTGGTGCGTCGCGCAATCAAGTACGCGCTCGAGGCCGGGAAGCCGAGCGTGACGCTCGTTCACAAGGGGAACATTCAGAAATTCACAGAAGGGGCATTCCGGGACTGGGGCTACGATCTGGCCCGCGAGGAGTTTCGCGCGCAGACCGTGACCGAGCGGGAAAGCTGGATCCTGGATAACGTGGACAAGAACCCCGGACTGACCGTGGAGCAGAACGCAGCGATGATCGAACCGGGGCTGGAGCAGGCCACGGAGGACTTCAAGAAGACCGTGTATGCGGAAGTCAAAGCCGTCCTGGATGCGATTGGCGCGTCGCATGGCAAGGGTCAGTGGAAAAGCAAATTGATGGTCAACGACCGTATCGCCGATTCGGTATTTCAGCAGATGCTGCTTCGGCCGAATGAGTACAGCGTGCTGGCCACGCCGAACTTGAATGGAGACTACCTGAGCGACGCGTGTGCGGCCCAGGTGGGTGGTTTGGGAATTGCTCCGGGGTCAAACATCGGCGATGGCTACGGTGTATTTGAGGCCACGCACGGAACCGCTCCAAAGTATGCGGACAAGGATGTGATTAATCCGAGCTCGGTAATGCTGAGCGGGGCGATGATGTTTGATTTTCTGGGATGGAATGAGGCGGCGAAACGGATCGAGGATGGCATTGCGAAGACGATCCGGCAAAAGCGCGTTACATACGATCTGGAGCGCCTGATGACGGGCGGAAAGAAGTTGGGGACCTCGGAATTCGCGAGCGCGATCATTGAGAATATGTGATTTGGAAGGAGTGATCAGTAAGAGTTTCACCCCAGAGGTCATAGAGAGCACAGAGGAAGAGGAGAACGAGAAATGAGCCGGAAGAAAGTAACAGTGGTGGGCGGTGGGTTTGTGGGGTCGACGACTGCACAGCGAATTGTGGATATGGAACTGGCTGACGTTGTGCTGACGGATATTTTGGACGGCCCCCCGGCGGGGAAAGCGCTGGACATGGTAGAGAGTGGGCCGATCACGCGGACGGATTCGTTTGCCACTGGCATTTCGACCGCAAGCGGCGACTATAGCGCAACGGCGGGAAGCGATGTGGTGGTGATCACAGCGGGATTTCCACGAAAGCCGGGCATGAGCCGCGACGACCTGCTGAAAGCGAATTACGACGTCGTGAAAGGCGTAGTAGAGCAAATCGTCAAGCATTCGCCAAACTGCATCATCGTGATGGTAACGAATCCGCTGGATGCGATGGCCCAGGCCGCACTGCGGGTGAGCGGATTCCCCAAGAACCGCATCATTGGGATGGCAGGTGTACTGGACTCGGCGCGCATGAGCGCGTTCGTGGCGATGGAATGCAAGGTGAGCGTGGAAAACGTTCACTCGTTTGTGCTGGGCGGCCATGGAGACGATATGGTGCCACTGCCGCGGTATTCGACCGTGGCGGGAATTCCGCTGCCGGATTTGCTGCCAAAGGACAAGATCGAGGCAATCGTGGCGCGCACGCGGAAAGGCGGCGGAGAGATTGTGAACCTGCTGAAAACCGGCTCGGCTTATTACGCGCCCTCCGCTGCTGCTGTGGAGATGGTGGAAGCAATTTTGAAGGACAAGAAGAAGATTCTGCCGTGCGCCGTGTACCTGGAAGGCGAGTATGGGATTCACGGACTGTTCGTGGGCGTGCCCGTAAAGTTGGGGGCCAAGGGCGTGGAGGAGATCATTCAGATCAAGTTGACGGACGAAGAGAATGCGGCATTGCAGAAGAGCGGGGCGAGCGTGAAGGAGTTGGTCGGGGTGTTGGGGATCTAGAAAGTTATAAGTTTTCAGTTGCCAGTCTTAAGTTTTAGAGAAGAAGTGCGAGAGTGCAAGAGAAGAAAGGGCGCGCCAGGCGGTGCGCCCTTTTTTGTTGGAGAGAAGACGCAGAGGTCAGAAGCCGAAGAGCTTCCCTGCGCCGATCACCAGAACAAGGGTGAAGAGGGCAATAGCGATTTCGCCGATGAAGCCGACGGCGAAGGGCCGCAAGCCCTGTTGGCGCATCTGACGGAAGTTGGTGCGGAGGCCGACACCCGCAAACGTCAACAAAAAGGCCCAGCGAGAGAGATTGGCTAGCGAAGCGTTTTGATCTTTTGTGAAGAAGCCCACCGTGGCCAGCAACGAGATCAGCAGGAATCCCAGCACAAACTTGGGGAACTTTTGCCAGAGGAAGGCAGCCTTATTGGTGACCGTGTGGGCTTGTCCTTTGCTGGCCCAGTAGATGGCGTAGGCGAGAACGACAAAGCCGATCAGGGCATTACGCGTGGTCTTGGTCAGCACAGCGAGTTTGGCAGCGGCGTCGGAATAGAGAGCGCCGGCGGCCGTGGCTTCGGCGGTGTTGTCGACAGCGAGGCCCGCCCAAATACCATATCCGTGGTCGCTCATGTGAAGCGCGTGGCCGATTAGCGGGAACGTGAACAGGGCGATGGCGCCGAGAGCGAGTATGGCCGCGATAGCGAAAGAGGAGTCTTCCTCGTCGGCGTCGATGGCGCCTTGTGTGGCGATAATGGCGCTGACTCCGCAGACGGCAGAGCCTACCGCGAGCAGCGTAGTGAGCTTTGGCTTGAGGCCGAACAGGCGGCCGAGAAGCGTCATGAAGGCGAGCGAGCCGGCGATTTCGATGGCAACCAGAAGAAGGCTGACGCCACCGAGTTTGGCGACGTCACCAAGGAGAAAGCGAGAACCGAGCAAGACGATGCCAGCCTTGAGCCAAAATTCGTAGGTGGCGACACCGGGCTTGAAGATTTCTGCCAGGCCAAAGACGTTCGAGATGACGAGGCCGATAAGAATGGCCCAGAGGACATATTCGATGTTGGGGAACGGCCAGTGGTGGGCTTTGGCATAGGCGTTGAGATTTCTTTCGAGGAGTTTGCCTGCGAAGCCAATGGCGGCAAGCAGAGCCAGGCCAGGAAGCAGGCGCAGGAATTTTGAACTGAGGGAGAGCGTCGGAGTTTGAGGTAGTGCGATTACGTCGGCCATAAGAGTCCTCGAGTTGGAATGATCCGTTATCAGCGGTCAGTTTTGAGTTTGGAGTCTTAAACTTTAAGTCTTGGCGCTACCACGGAACATGGGGGACCCAGCCCAGGCGAACCAAGGTTGCGGCAGCGAGCGCCAGCAGAACGGCCCAGGTGTCCAGCGATAGCTTGGGAAACGTTCTTGCGGTGACCTGTTCTTTTTGATCTGACACTTCTTTCCTCCGTGAATCACGAAATCGAAAGCCCGTTTGCATGTTCGGCGGCAAGTTGTTGCAGCCAATCAAGAGCCTCAGCCGAAGCAGCCGAGTGCGAAGCGACGCGGCCGACAATCAGCAACGCAGGCGCCGCCAAGGGCGGGAGCGAAGCGAGCGAATACACGGTGTTGAAGCGAATGGCCTGCTCGCGTTGCGATGCTTTGGAAATCACCAAACAGGGCGTTTCTGCCACTATACCGGAATTGATGAGCCAGCGCGAAACTTCGGCATAGTCCGGGCCGGGCATATAAACAACGACTGTGGTGTCCGAGGCGACAGGAACGCTGGAGAACGAACGCGTATCTTCCGACCGCGAGAAGGTAGTGAAAAGAACACGGGAGGCAAGGCGGCGGTCGGTGAGAGAGATCTGGGCGGCAGCGGCAGAGGCGAATGCCGCGGAAACGCCCGGAACAATCTCGAAAGGGATATTAGCGGCGCGGAGGGCTTCGATTTCTTCCGCGGCTCGGCCAAAGAGGAGCGGATCCCCGCCCTTGAGACGGACGACTATTTTATGTTTCGAGCCAGCGTCAACGAGGAGAGCGTTGATGTCCGACTGAGTGAGAAGGCGGAAGCGGGCGCGTTTGCCAACGTCAATGCGTTCGGCCCTGGTAGGGATGAGGGCGAGAATTTCGGGGGAGACGAGGGAGTCGTGGAGCACGATGTCGGCGGATTGAAGAAGACGTGCGGCCTTGCGAGTCAGCAGATCGGGATCGCCGGGCCCTGCGCCGATAAGATACACCGTGGAAGAAGACGGGGAAGCCGCAGGGCTCGCCGGCTCGCCCTGTGATACAGGAGCAGACGAGTCTGCAGATCCGCCATTACGTCCCTTCAATTCGCCGACGAAATTCTGGAAGCTTTCGCGGGAGGCGAGTTGGTGGAGTTGGTTCTTTATGGATTCGGGGTCGGTCGATTCAATGCGAAGCTGTTCCCGGATTTTGCCAAGATGATCGAGCCAGACGGCGTACTCGGGGCTGAAGTGTTGCTCGAGTTCCTGGCGGTAGCGTTGGGCGAGGGCTGGGCTCTTGCCGTTAGTAGAGATAGCGATCTGAAGATCGCCACGTTGCACGATGGCACCGTAATAAAAGTGGCAGTGGTCGATGTCGTCGACGGCGTTGCAGAGAATCTGGCAGCGCTCGGCTTCGGCAAAAACAGTGGCGTTCACGTCGCGGAGAGACGTAGCGGCCACGACGAGGAATTTGCCGTCGAGATCGGTCGGCTCGAAGGCTCTGGGAAGCCACTCGATCTCACGACTCCGGACGCGTTCCGCTAGTTGTGCGTTGAGTTGAGGCGCAATAATCGTGATACGGGCCCCGGCTTCAAGAAGACCAGGGATTTTAGACGAGGCTATAGCTCCCCCTCCGACGACAACGACGGGACGGTCGCGGAGCCGAAGAAATGCCGGGAAAAGCGTCATCGGTCCTCCACAGAGTGGGGAGCGGCTGCAACGGCCAGATCACGTTCCGCGATTTCGGCGGGGCCGCCCGCGAGGACGGCGCGAATCGTTTCGTTGGAGTGCCGAGCGAGGAATTTCTGCAAAGTCTCCTTGGGTTTGTGCTCGTCGTGGAAGAAGTCGAGCAGGCGAGTGATGGCATTCGGAACCTCATCGGCAGCACAGCGATAGCCGACTGGCCGGGCGATAGAGGCGATCTGGCCGACACTACCTCCCACGCAGAAATAGTAGGCATCCACCATCTTGCCGTTGAATTTGATCTTCTTACCTTCGATACCGATGTCGGCGATCCAATGCTGGCCGCAGGAGTTGGGGCAGCCGGTGATGTGGAGTCGTAGCTGCTCCTGATAGTTGGGGAAACGCTCTTCGAGTTGCTCGGTGAGCCATCGCGCGAAGGATTTCGTTTCCGTGAGGGCAAGTTTGCAAAACTCTGAGCCGGTGCAGGCAACCGTACCGCGCGCGAACGCGGAAGATTCTACTGGTAACCCAGCGGCGTTGAGTTGGTTTACCACGGTCGAAACGTAGGCCTCGGGAATGTTGACGAGGAGCAAATTCTGCATCGGCGTGTTGCGGACGTGGCCGTCTCCATAGCGCTCCGCGAGATCGGCGGCAAGGGTCAGTTGCGCGGGGGTGATGCGTCCGCGAAGAACCGAAGCGCCGATGGTGTACAGGCCGGGCTGCTTCTGCGGGATGATACCGAGATGATCGCGGTGGACTTGGGCGGGAGGAACTTCGGGTTCGGCAGGATCGAGAGAGAAACCGAGTTTGGCTTCGAGCGCGGCGAGGAAGGAATCAGCGGTCCACCCGTGCTCAAGGAAAAGAAATTTCAGCCGGGCTTTTTCGCGAGAGTGGCGGAGCGCCTCCGATTCACGGAAAAGTTCGGTGATGGCGCGGACCACGGGGATGACCTGGTGCCATTGAATGAAACCATTGAGGGGGACGGCGAGATGAGGTTGCGTGGAGAGACCGCCGGCAACGCGGAGCGAAAAACCGATCTCGGAGGAAGAAGTGGCCCCCGGTGGACGGCCAGTGGCGCGCCGGGTGGCGACTAAGGAGATATCGTTGATTTCAGGATAGGAGCACCAGTCGGGGCAAGCGGTTACAGAGATTTTGAATTTGCGGGGAAGATTGTAGAACTCGGGATTGCCGCCCAGTTCCTTATCAAGAGCGACCACGAGAGAGGAGACGTCGGCGAGTTCGTGGACGTGAACACCGGCGAGCGGGCAGCCGGTAATGTTTCGCGCGACGTCGCCACAGGCGCCAGTCGTAGATAAGCCCACTTCGCGAAGGCGATCGAGAATTTCGGGGACGGACTCAATGCGCACCCAGTGCAGTTGGATGTTCTGGCGGACGGTGATGTCCGCGACGCCATTGCCATGTTCCGCAGAAAGGTTGGCGATAGTGCGTAGCTGATGGCTGGTGAGGAGCCCATTTGGAACGCGGATGCGAACCATGAAGAACGGTGTCGCGCGGCCTTCTCCGCCGGAACCGCCCAGGACGCCGAGGCCATCGCCCTGGGTATAAATGCCCCAGGAACGGAAATACGTGCTGAGCCATTCGGGAGGAATGGAAGAGTGACCTTGGCCGGCGAAAGAGCGGATCTCGTCCAGGTGGTCCCAAGCATTCTTTTCACGCTTGAGACGTTCGATGCGCTGCGCTTTGGTTTCTTTGAGCTCGGGCATGGGTCCCTTGGTCCTTATTTCCTCGTCTTCTTTTCTTCCTTACCGGAAACTGCGGGTCCCTTCCTCTGTCAGGAGCCAGAGACCCGCCACTACAACCGCGCAAAAACAAAAAGCCCACTTGCCGGGGAGTCTGGCAAGTGGGCTTCGAAGTCGGTGACTAGAGCGAGCTACATATGGAAGCACCTTTTGCCAGAATGAGCAGACCGACAACAACAGCAGCAACAGAAGGCCTGCAGGTGACAGTTGATCTGGCAAAAGTGCGACATATCTTCATGAGGTTACGTAGGGCCGACGGGGACGTCAACCCGTACTTGACCTCAAACATTTGATGCGTTGCATCAGGGGATTGGATACACGCCCAACCGCTAGCCTTGGTGCAGCGGGTCTTTAGACCTGTGCTTTCTAGGCGTTTCCTTCTTGAACAGCCTAGAGAAAGTCTGTTCCCGTAAGTCCAATGTTATGGCTTGGTTGCGGGTGCGGGCGCCGGCTTGGCGGCCGCAGCGGGCTTGGGAGCCGCGGTCGTAGAAGACGTGCCGCCGACGATTGTGGCCGATTTGATCGCATCCAGCTTGGGCCACCTTTCCGCGATGTACTTTTCCCCGCCCTTTTCGATGGCTTCCTGATCCATCCCGGCGCTGTCGCCGTACTGGTCATAGAACATCTCGACGATGTTCATGCCATTGCCGTCGACCACGCCAAAGGGCGTGAAGCCCTGCGAATCCAGATTTGAATTATCTTTGAAGTTGATGAAGAGCTGCGTGGTGCGCGTGTTGGGGCCGGAGGTGGCAAAGGTGATGGTGCCCCGCTTATTGCTCTGGCTGTGAGGATCATCCTTGATCTTGGCATTGCTCCACGCGGCGGTAACCGGAGGATAAGCCGAAAGTCCGAACTGCGCCACGAAACCGGGAACGACTCGGAAAACGCGGGCGCCGTCAAAATAATGATGCTTCACGAGATTGTAGAAGCGATCAGCACCAAGAGGAGCCCAGGCACGAGTGACCGTGAGCGTGAAGTCGCCACGCGTGGTTACGAATTTGACCTGGTAGGTGGCGGGAGCGGTTTCTTTCAGAAGGCTGGGTTTAAGAAGAGCGCGGTCGTAGGGCGAAGTTGTGTGAGTTGTGGTTGTAGATGTCTTTGGTTTCGCGGGCGCGGTCGTTGACGTTTGCGAGAAGGCTGGTATGGAAGCGGAGAACAGAATTGCAGCGGAACACGCGAACAGGCTGGTCAAACGCATTTAGGTGAAGACCTCCCAATGTGTGCAATGAGTGAGATGCTGGGAATAGTTTAGCGCAAGAAGCGAGCAAGAGACGAAGTGGACAGGCGGAAGAGCGCAAAAGTAACGCATTATTTATTGAGGTCGTGGGACACGCGCTGGACTTCGGACATGACGCGCAAGGTATTCTCGCCGAGGATTTTGCGGATGTCGGAATCCGAGTAGCCCTTTTTCAGCAGCGCATCGGTGATTTGCGTCAGGTGCGTCGCGTCCTCCATACCGATGGGCATTACGGCACCGTCGAAATCAGAGCCGAGACCAACGTGATCCACTCCGCCGATTTTCACGGCATGATCAATGTGATCGACGATAAGCGTCCAGTCGACCTTGGGGAGTTTGCCGGCGTTCATGAGTTCACGGACAATCTGATCTCCCGCTACTCCAGCGCATATTTCATCCGTCCCGCAGCGCTTCTTAACCTCTTCGCGGACCTCCGTTTCCGCTTCGGGATGAGCGGCCTCATAATCGCGGAACTGCTGGCTGAGGAACCCGACGTAATAGTTGATCTGGATGACCCCGCCATCCTTGGCGAGGGCCCGGATCATGTCGTCGGTCATGTTGCGTGAGGCATTGCAGAGCGCTCGGCATGAACTGTGCGATGCAATGAGGGGTGCTTTGGAGACGGCGAGGGCGTCGTAAAAGGTCTTGTCAGAAACGTGAGAGATGTCCACCATCATGCCCATGCGATTCATTTCGCGGACCACGTCCTTGCCGAAATCGGTGAGTCCGTTGTGCTCGGGTTTCGCCGTGGAAGAATCGGCCCACTCGGTGTTCTCCATGTGCGTCAGGGTCATGTAGCGAACGCCGAGCTCGGAGAAGGTACGAAGAACGGCCAGATCGTTGCCCATCATGTGACCGCCCTCGACACCCATGAGCGCGGCGCTTTTGTGCTGTTTTTTGGCTTCGCGAATGTCGTCGGCGGTAGTGGCAAGGATCATGTCGTTCGGATGTTTGCGAACAGTTTCGCGGACGGCGTCGATTTGATCGAGGGCTTGCTTGACGGCATCGGGACCCGTGATTTTCCCGGAGATGTAGATCGAGAAAAAGATGGCGGAGAGCCCGCCGTCGCGCATACGGGGGAGGTCGATGTTGCCGTCGGTGTGTGGAACCGCGATATCAAAATGAGAATCGAGAAGGCGCTGTGTGGTGTCGTCGTGCGTATCGATGACGATAGAGGAGAAGTGCAGCTTCTTGGCTTTTTCAGAAACGGGATACGAATTAGCGGAAACAAGCATTACGGTGGCCCCCAAGAGGCAAAGACAAAAAAATAGGAGTGAGCGGGACATCTGGGCTCCTGTTGTGATTTTGTGGCATTCGTAGAGTAGCAGAAGAGAGCGGGGCGGAGACAGAAAATGAAAATAGAAGATGGAAGATGGAAAACGGCTCCAAAACCGGCATGCAAGAACGATACGTTTGCGCTCGGCCTCTATAGCTCTCTTTTGTAATCTGCTACTGGCCGAAAGCTGTTGCCTATCAAAGATTCGGTAATGCGATTCAGATTGCTTCTTTTGTGAGCGTAGAAGGTGGCAAATTCATCATGATCAGCATAAATAGAGAACGAATTAGGGTCGGGAACGAAAATAAAATCGATCCAATCTGCCAAGACAGGGCATAAAAGGGCTTCAATTTCTTCCTTCCCTGCCGCCGTCACGCTTACACCCGGCTCATATTGGGGCGAAAGCGAATAGCGCTCGAGCAGGGCGATAAGCGTTGTGGGCTCAAAGACGACTAGCTCCAGAGTGACCCTTGCCGAGCGCAGCGATTCGCAGGCAGCCAGGATTGTTGACACAAATTCAGGGAGGTTTCTCAGCTGTGTCTCAAATGTTTGCTGAAATTTCCAGACAGTCCTGCGAAACCTTTTCAAAGCGCCCGGATTCTCGTTAAGTTCCATTCTGGGCCTGGGCACCCGGTCGATGGGGTTAGCCGACGCCGGCGATTTCGGACTCCGGGCGTTCCAGAAAGGACGCTTTAATGTAATCGTGGTTGGAAAAGGCGATAACTTCGAGCTTGATCTGCTTGGGGCAGGCGGCTTCGCATTCGCCGATGTTGGTGCAATTGGCGAAGCCTTCTACGTTCATCTGGCGAATCATCGCGAGGGCGCGGCGTTCACGCTCCGCCTGACCTTGCGGGAGGTGCCCGAGATGAGAGATTTTGGCGCCAACAAAGAGAGCCGCAGCGGCGTTGGGGCAGGCGGCGACGCAAGCGCCGCAACCGATGCAGGCAGCGGCATCCATGGCCAGCTCGGCATCCTGCTTCGCAACCGGAATGGCGTTGCCGTCGGGCGCGCTGCCCGTGGGAGCGGAGATGAATCCCCCCGCCGAGATGATGCGATCGAAAGCCCCGCGGCTGACTGCCAGGTCTTTAACGACAGGAAAGGCCTTGGCTCGCCAAGGCTCAAGATAGAGTTCGTCTCCGTCCTTAAAATGGCGCATGTGAAGCTGACAGACCGTCGTGCCTTTGAATCCGCCGTGGGCCTTTCCGTTGATCATGAAGCCACACATACCGCAGATGCCTTCGCGGCAATCGTGGTCGAAGGCGATAGGGTCTTCGCCCTTAGCGATCAGGCTCTCGTTGAGGACGTCGAGCATCTCGAGAAACGACATGTGCTCGTTGACGTCAGGGTGCTCGTATCGGACCATGCGACCCTTTTCCAGGGCATTCTTTTGTCGCCAGACGTGGAGAATGAGTTTCATTTCACTTGTAGCTCCGTTGCGACGGGTGCACGTAGTTAAAGACGAGAGGTTCCTTACTAAGGCCGGGCGTTCGCCCTTCTCCCTGATATTCCCAGGCGGCGGCGTAGGAATAGTGTTCGTCGTCGCGGCGGGCCTCGCCTTCTGGTGTCTGGAACTCTTCGCGGAAGTGGCCGCCGCAGGATTCGTTGCGGTCGAGCGCATCCATGCACATTAGCTCGGCGAGTTCAAGAAAGTCGGCTACGCGCCCAGCCTTTTCGAGGGATTGATTGAACTCCTCGTTGGCCCCGAGTACGCGGACATGCTTCCAATACTCTTCCCGAAGCGCGACGATCTGAGTCATGGCCTTTTTGAGCCCGGCTTCGTTGCGGGCCATTCCGCAGTATTCCCAAACGATCTTGCCAAGTTCGCGATGGAAAGAATCGACGGTGCGAGTGCCACTGCCGTTTAGCAGCTTCTTCGTGATGTTAGTAACGTTGGCGACGGCGTCTTTGGCAGCCGGAGAATCGGCGGATACCTTGGCGGGCTTGGCGTTTGCGAGGTAGTCGCCGATCGTGTAAGGAATGATGAAGTAGCCATCAGCAAGGCCCTGCATTAGCGCGCTGGCGCCAAGTCGATTTGCGCCGTGATCGGAGAAGTTGGCTTCCCCAAGCACAAACAGACCGGGGATCGTGGACATCAGGTTGTAGTCCACCCACAGGCCGCCCATGGTGTAGTGCGTGGCGGGATAGATGCGCATGGGAACTTCGTACGGATTTTCCCCCGTAATGCGCTCGTACATCTCAAAGAGATTTCCGTAGCGCTCGGCAATCGTGTGTTTGCCCAAGCGCTTGATGCAATCGCTGAAGTCGAGATAAACGCCAAGGCCGCTGGGGCCGACGCCGTGGCCGGAATCGCACTCGGCTTTGGCGGCACGGGAAGCGATGTCGCGGGGCACGAGGTTGCCGAAACTGGGATAGCGGCGCTCTAGGTAGTAATCGCGATCGCTCTCGGGGATAGACGCGGGATTGCGCTTATCGCCGGGCTGCTTAGGAACCCAGATGCGGCCGTCGTTGCGGAGCGATTCTGACATGAGGGTGAGTTTTGACTGATACTCACCGGCGACGGGAATGCAAGTCGGGTGAATCTGCGTGAAGCAAGGGTTGGCGAACAAGGCGCCGCGCTTATATGCACGCCAGATAGCGGTGGCGTTGCAGCCTTTCGCGTTGGTCGATAGATAGAAAACGTTGCCATAGCCGCCGGTGGCCAGGATGACGGCGTCAGCCATGTGGACTTCGATTTTGCCGTCATACAAGCTGCGGGTAACGATGCCTCTAGCCTGCCCATCGACCACAATCAGATCGAGCATCTCCATGCGCGGGTACATCTTCACGGCGCCGAGACCGATCTGGCGTTCCAGCGCCTGATAGGCACCGAGGAGCAGTTGCTGGCCGGTCTGCCCGCGAGCGTAGAACGTGCGGGAGACCTGGGCGCCGCCAAAAGAGCGGTTGTCCAGTAGGCCACCGTATTCGCGCGCAAAGGGCACGCCCTGCGCGACACATTGGTCGATGATGTTCACGCTGACTTGCGCCAGGCGATAGACGTTGGCTTCACGGGCGCGAAAATCGCCGCCCTTCACGGTGTCATAGAAAAGCCGGTAAACACTGTCGCCGTCATTGTGATAATTCTTTGCGGCATTGATGCCACCCTGCGCGGCAATCGAGTGCGCACGGCGCGGGCTGTCCTGATAACAGAAGCACTGAACGTTGTAGCCGAGTTCGCCAAGACTTGCAGCGGCAGCACCGCCAGCGAGGCCCGAGCCCACGACAATCAGTTTGTATTTGCGCTTGTTGGCAGGGTTGATCAGTTTGAGCTCGAACTTGTGTTTTTCCCAGGATTGCTCAATCGGGCCAGTCGGAGCATGGGAGATTAATTCCATGGCATGAGTCTCCCTGGAATGCTGCATTCGCGGAGGCTTCGGAAAGAGGGATTCCTCACTTTGCGAACTCCGTTCGAAATGACGAATTTGTGGTTGGTGAGCATGAGTTAGACAGGCTTGATGAGACCGGCCAGAACGGCGGCCGGAATCGAAATGTAACCAATAGCGATCAGGATGGCGACCACCTTGGCCAAAACGCGCAGGATGGGCGTGTAAACAGGGTGACTGATACCCAGGGATTGAAACATGCTCCATAGGCCGTGATAGAGGTGGTAGCACAGCATGGTCATCGCAATGATGTAGAACAGCGAAACAGGCCAGACCTGAAAGCCGAGCACGACATTGTTATAGACGTTGTGTTCGTCGAAAGGCGCGCCGGGATGGACGGCCCCCAGCGTGAATTGCAGAAGATGCCAGATCACAAAGGTCAAGATGATGGGCCCGCTCCAAATCATGGTGCGGGAGGCATAAGTGGAATTGAGATTGGCCTTCTTGACGTACTTGATGGGGCGGGCTTCGCGCTGCAGTAGCCAGAGTTCGAAGGAAGACCAGATATGCAGGCCGATGGCAACGAGCAACGTGATGCGCGCACTCCACAGGAACAGTGGCACCGATTTTAGAAAAGCTGCATAGCGGTTGATTTTTTCAGGCGGCTCAAAAATCTGCAGATTCCCGAGTAGGTGGCCGCAGATAAAACCGAAAAGAATAAAACCGGTGACCGCCATGATTGCTTTCTTGCCGACCGTGGTCTGCCAGAACCGCAAATCGGCAGCCGTAAGATTTGCCGCAGTGGCGCTCATGGAATCGGTTCGTCCTTTTTCCTACTTTGACTGAACCCGGCTAAGGAGTGAGGCCTTACGGAGGTGCGTTAAACTAGGCTGGGTCGTCGTGAGAGACATGCCCTCTCCGCCGCCAGAGTCCCCCAAAATTTAATTGGAACTTGAAGCAGAAGCAAGATGGGATTGCGGCAAACTCAGTATAAGGAGATGGAAGAGGGGATGCAAGCGAACTATCACTTCAGAAAGCACAGAGGATTCGAAAAATTCTTGCGGTAAGGCGTAGAAAGTTCGACTATTGACGATAGATAGACGGAGGAATCTCCCCCGGTGCCCCGCAATTCCCTTCCCGCGGGGGCGGAGATGAAATAAGCAAATATGGCGACAAGCTTGGTGTCTGAACTGGAGCGGTTGGCGAGTGCGCTCGAATCGGATGAATCGAGTGTGGCTGAAGTGTCTATGCCCTCGCTCGCTGAGAAAATTGCGAAAGAGCTGCGCGTGAAAGTAGACGAAGTGGCGATCCTGGGCGTTTCGAATCGCTGGAGGCATTTACATTTTCTGGTGCCAACGGCGCTGAAGAATGTCGGATTCGTGCCGTTGACCAGCAACTCGGCTCTGGCTGCGCGCACGGCACGCGAAAGCCGGCCGGAAATCAACAATAACTTTTCCGCGGTTCGCCATGCCACGGTGTTTGAAGGAGTGAAAGCGGCGACGACGACAGGGGAATCGATCCAGAAGATCATCAGCGCGCCGATTGTGAACGAGGGAAAAGTCGTAGGAGTGATGCAGATCAGCCGCAAGGGTGAGAACGCCGCAAATGCAGGACCGGATTTCACAACGGAAGATCTCGCGAAGGTACAAGCGATCTGCCGGCCACTCGGGAAATTAGTGAATGTGTTGGCGGGGGAGTAAAGAAAGTTCTGGCCTTTGGCCCTTTCCTGCGTTGTCTGAATCCATTTCTTAGTTTTGGTGGCGATTCTAGAAAAGTGCACGTGTGCAAAAGGGAAGCGCATTGACACTGAAGGGCAAGCTTGTTACTTTTTGAATGGCAGAAAATATTTTGCAGGAAAAAATCTAATCTGGACGGTAACCCAGCAAAATGGCGTTCGTAGCGAAGAAGATTTTCCTGACCAAGGGCGTGGGGAAACATCGCGAGAGGCTTTCAAGCTTCGAGTTGGCGCTACGAAACGCCGGAATCGCGGCTTGTAATATCGTGCGCGTGAGCTCGATCTTCCCGCCGAACTGCAAACTGATCTCGCGGAGCGAGGGATTGAAGCTAATCAAGCCTGGACAGGTGGCGTTCACCGTGATCAGCGAAAATTCCACCAAGGAACCGCACCGGCTGATCGCGGCGAGCATTGGACTGGCCCTGCCGAGCGAGCGGCCAATGTACGGGTATTTGAGCGAACACCATTCGTTCGGAGAGACCGAAGAAGTAGCGGGCGAGTACGCGGAAGAACTGGCGGCGGAAATGCTCGCGACCACGCTGAATGTGGAGTTTGATCCGGATTTGTCTTGGGACGAAAAGAAGGAAGTGTATCGGATTTCCAACAAGATCGTGCGGACGATGAACATCACGCAGTCGGCCGTGGGCGATAAGCGCGGTTTGTGGACCACCGTACTGACCGCAGCTGTTCTGCACGGAGACGATGATTAAGAGAGCCGGAAGGCGGTAGTTTGTGGCCGGAAGTGAGAAGGAATTGCCGGGCGCCTCGAGAGATTGAGGCGCCCTTTTTTATCGGGGTTAGTTAGAAAACGCCTTATGGGGAGTCGGGCAAGGAATAGGCGAAGTCGTAGGAGTGCTTGCCGTCCTTGATGACGATGGTCATGGTGCCCGTCAGCCCTACGAGTTGGCCTGTTCCGGAGTCCGGAACGACAGTGACCAGCATTTGGTAAGCACCGTGGGACATCGTGCCGCTGTGCTGCAAGATGAAAGTGCCCGTCCGGCCATGCAATGAGCCACTTACCCTTTCCATAGCGACATAACCCCCGGCGCCCTTTGCAGGATTGCCCGCACTGAGCATTTCGCCTTTGCTGGTGGCTTCCAGATCGCCGTGGAACTGCTTGTCGATGGACATTCGCGCGAGTGGGTTCTCGTCAAATTTGAAGGCCGGTTCGAGCGCCGCGATTTTAACTTCGAATTCGCCTTTGGCGTGTCGGGTCATGGGAGACTCCTTTTGTGATTTTGTTGGCAGAGGAGTGCGGGAATGCGCGAACCTCGGCGTCAAGATGACGACAGAAAGGCAGAGCAGAGACAGAACGGCAACTACGTAGCGAAACACACGATTCATGGGTTCCTCGAGAGGAGGGAAATCGGGAAAAAGAATGTAGCACAACTCAGCTTCGGCGCACGAACAAACTTAGGCGTCGAGGTGGTAGGCGGCCTGGAGCCATTTTTTCAAATCGGCGTCAATTTCTCCTGGCGAAGTAAGTTCGATGCGGTGGGTGATACGGTCTTTTTTGGCAAGACCGCCGGTGTCGATCAAGCGTTTCGGTAATTTACCTTTGTAGGTCGTGAAGCAGAGGCCGAAATCGATGCGGGAGTTGGTGGTTGGTTTGATCTGGGCGAAGACATGGTTGCGGTAGAGAGGAACCATGGTCTTGCAAGGGCAGGCTTTCACGTCGGACCCAAGCGACTTGGTTAAATGGAGCAGTTCGTCGTAGATCGGGCGGAGCGCGGACTTTTTGCCCGAGTACTGCTCTTCGACATATTTGGCAGCAGTGGCAAGATATTTTTCCGGAGAGTCTTCTTCCCCGCCCTTCCCTTCCGCGCGGTCGGCGATCCACCACGCGGAGTTGGTGCCGAGGTTGTGCTTCGATTTCAGCCAGGCGCGGCGGGCCTTGTACTCCTTGGGACCCTCTTTCTTGAGGAGGGCGATCCATTCTTCGAGAGAGCGGCCAGTCTTTGGCTTAAGTTCGGCGACCCATTTCTGGACCATGGCCACGCCAGGGTGGACATCGTAAAGAAAAGCGGATTGGGCGGCGGATTTGGGCATGACGGGGAAACCTCCTGGGGCGTGGAGTTTAGCGCAAAGAGGTGTGAAAGACGATGAGAAGTATCGGTAATCCGTAATCGGCGATCAGCAATCGGGCGAAACCAAAGCGGCAGTGTAGCGCCCCGTTTATCCCGCTGTGGGGCGGCGTAACGCCGCCGCTACTTTAGGTAACCGATGCGTTGGAGGACGGCGCCAACAACCAGAGGCAGCGCAACGGTGGCGTCTTCCAGAACTTCCGCAAAGCGGCCGCCTTCTTCGGGCGGAACGAATTTCCCCCAGGAAACGGCCTCGGTGTACGTGCTCCCGCTGAGGCCTCCCCAGTGGACGGGCTCGGGACAGATGCGTACGCCGTAGTTGTAGCGCTTGAGAGGTAGATTCTCGTAGCCGCGGCGCGCCATAAGTTCGGCGTAAACGCCAAATTGCTGCGACCAATTGCGCGGAACTCCGCCGCCGATGGTAAAGATGCCCATTTTCTTCGTGGCCATCATGGTGGAAGCGAAGGTCTCGAAATCTTCGAAGGGATCGAAGCGGAGCGCCGGGCGCTTCTCTTTCCGCCGCGCATACTGATTGAGGGCAAAATCGAGGCCAAGCTCCGAATCGGAAAAGGCGGGAACAAATACGGGAACGTTATGCTCGAAGGCGGATTTCAGGATGCCCCGGCCTTTCGTGTTCTTCTTCAAATACTCCCCAATTCGCTTATGAAGCTTCCAACTGCAGACCACTTCTTTGTCGTCCCATTTTTCGAGAATGTCATCGACAACCTGTTCAACGTGATCGAGGTTGGTCTCCGGCTCTAGGGAATCGTAAACGCGATTGTAGCCGGCAAGGAACAAATCGTTGTCGCTCATTTTGCTGGGATCGTAACGGAAGTGGGAACGCCCTGTGGCTTCGACAAGCCCGTGAGCCATGAGCGCACCGGTGGAGACAATGGCTTTGACGATGCCGGACTCGATGAGATCGCAGAAGATAAGCCCCATTTTGCCAACCGTAAGAGCGCCAGCGAGGGTCATCACGACGAAGCAGTCCTTGTCGCGAGCCATGGCTTCGAGGACATCCGCGCCGTCGCCGATTTGGCGCGCCGTGTAGGCGGTGTCTCCCATGGCGCGGACGAGATCGTCGATGGTTTTGATCTTGGAGAGATCGAGCGGGTAAATCGGGCGGAGCTTATCTTTGACAGGATCATGAAGAACGCGGCCCGTGACCGTTTTGTCGGATGATTTTGCCATGAGTGCTCCTTCTAAACGGTTGCCATCATACACAAAATTCGGCGAGTGTTGGGGCAACCGAGATGCTGATACAGAGTGGACCGCCTCGAAAAGCGGCTCTCACAAACAAAATGTGAACGTCTAGTAACGAATGTGATCAAACATCATCCAAATGCGAGTGGAAAAATTGTAAGGCTAAGGGAATTGATAGTACAAACAGAGCAGGAAGGAAAGTAGAATCGAAAGCAGTCGATAGCCGGAAGTTTGACATCGGCAGCTTGAAAGAGGATGTAGCGAATGGCGAATAAGTTCACGATTGGGCTCGTGCAGATGCGCTGCACGACGAATAAAGAAGAGAACCTGACGCGGGCGACGGAGAAGATTCGGGAGGGGGCGAAGCGCGGGGCGGAGATTATCTGCCTGCACGAATTGTTTGCTGGAGAGTATTTTTGCCGCACGGAAGATGCGGAACTGTTCAATCTGGCCGAGCCAGTGCCTGGTCCGACGACGGAACGGTTGAGCGCTGTGGCAAAAGAAAACAAGGCGGCGCTGGTGGTTTCCCTGTTTGAGCGTCGCGCTCCTGGCGTATACCACAACACCTGCGCGATTCTGGATGCGGATGGATCGTACCTGGGGAAATACCGAAAGATGCACATCCCGGATGATCCTCTGTATTACGAAAAATTCTATTTCACGCCCGGCGATCTGGGGTTTTTGAATTTCGACACGAAGTATGCGCGCATCGGCGTGCAGATTTGCTGGGACCAGTGGTATCCGGAAGGCTCGCGGATTACCGCTATGAGAGGCGCGCAGGTGATTTTCTATCCGACCAGCATCGGGTGGCATCCACACGAAAAGAAGCAGTTTGGCGCCGCGCAACTGGACTCCTGGAAGACGATTCAGCGCGCGCATGCTGTTGCGAATGGAATGTATGTGGCCGTGGTGAACCGGGTAGGCTTTGAAGGCAAGCCGGAGAAAGGCGATCCGGGAATCGAATTCTGGGGGAATTCGTTTGTGGCGGATCCGTCGGGCCAGTTGCTGGCGGAAGCATCGAACGACAAGGAAGAGATTCTGGTGGTCGAGTGCGATCCGGCAAAGAGCGAGGATACGCGAAGGAATTGGCCGTTTTTTAGAGATCGACGGATTGATGCGTTTGGGCCGTTGACGGAGAGGTGGATTGAGAAGTGAAGTTTACGAGGAAAGAAAATACCAACGCAGGGGCTCAGAGCACACAGAGATTCGCCGAAAAATCATGAAGAAGAAAAATGAGGAGAAAACGCCGGGACAGTTGGGGTTTCGCATGCCGGCGGAGTGGGAGAAGCACGAAGCAACTTGGCTCGGCTGGCCACACGAACTAAGCGATTGGCCGGGAAAGTTCGCGCCGATCCCGTGGGCGTTTGCGGAGATGGTGCGGCTGCTGTCTCAAGTGGAGCGAGTATTTCTCCTTGTAGAAGATGGCGCGACGGAAAAGAGAGCACGCGGAATTCTGAAAAAGGCTGGCGCGAAGCTGGACTCTGTCGAGTTTTTCCGCGTGCCGACCGACCGCGGCTGGATGCGCGATTCTGGGCCCATCTGCGTGAAGAATGCTGCGGGCGAGGTCGCGTATAGCAATTTTGTATTTAATGGCTGGGCAAAGTACGACAACCACAAAAAAGACGCAATGGCGGCGAGCAAGGCCAATGCGCGATTGAAGCGGCCAGTCTTCTTGCCGATGAAGAATGGAAAACGCGTTGTCTTGGAGGGCGGCTCGATCGACGTGAATGGCAGAGGGACGCTGCTGACGACGGAAGAGTGTCTGCAGAGCAAGGTTCAGGAGCGAAATCCGGGATTCACGAAAGACGATTACGCGGAAGTGTTTCGAAATTATCTGGGCGTCACAAACGTATTATGGCTGGGAAACGGAATCGCGGGCGACGACACCCACGGCCACGTGGACGACTTGACGCGATTCGTGAATGAGACGACCGTGGTGACGATCGTGGAAGAGGATTCCCGGGATGCGAACTACGCTCCGTTGCAGGAGAATCTGACGCGATTGCGGACCATGAAGGATCAGGACGGCAGGCCGCTGCATGTGGAGACTTTGCCAATGCCAAAAGCGGTCTATTTTGATGGGCAGAGATTGCCGGCGAGCTATGCGAATTTCTACATTGCCAACGGGTTGGTGATTGTACCGACATTCAACGACGCGAACGATCGAGTGGCGCTGAATACTCTAGCGAAGGTATTTCCGGGACGCGAGGTGGTGGGAATTCACTGCCGGGATCTGGTGTTAGGGCTAGGGACACTGCATTGTATGACGCAGCAGGAACCGGTGAGAGGATAAAGAAGCTCAGTCCAGAGACGAAGAAAAAGGTCCGAGGAGGAGACGAGATGGTTGCATTGAGCGCGGTGGCAATGCTGCAGGAGCACGTCGTGATTGTAGAGTGGCAGCGAGGGCTTCTCGGTTGGCTCCTGATTGGATTGATTGCGGGATGGCTGGCGGGAAAGATTGCGCGCGGGCGCGGGTTTGGATGCATTGGCGATGTCGTGCTCGGATTGATCGGATCGGTGATTGGCGGGTGGATTTTCACGAAGCTGGGAATCGTGCACTCGAATACGTTTTTGTTTTCGCTGGCAGCGGCCACCGTTGGGGCTGTGATTTTGGTCTCGATTGCCCATCTGTTTTTTGGAGGGCAACACAACTAAGGTAGGCAGACGGGGCGCAGCAATGCTACACCCCTGCGCAGAACCTCACTAGTTCTTAGGAAAGTTGGGATCGGCCTTTACTTCTTCAATTTGCTTGGTGTGACGCTCACTATGAGCAGCGATAAGCAGGACGAACTCATAGGCGTCCCACTTTCCTCCCGCGGGGCTATCCGCAGCATGGTCGCGCAGGCCAGGCGTATCCTTCACAAATTCGATGGTCTTGGCCCGGCTCTCAACAAAGTGGTCTATCGAACCCTGAGGAGATCCGAAGCGGTTTATAGGTTTGATTTCGTCCGGGGCCTGGCGCTTGGTAGTACGGTCCGGCACGTTCGCAATGATGGCCGCATCAATTGCCACGACATCGCGGCCGGGAGCGGCAGGAGCAATCATGACCTTCTCAACGATCATCCCGCGGATATAGTCTTCCGCAGCGGCGATGTGCTCCATGCACTCGGCAACGGACCAGCGGTCAGGGGCAGGCTTGAAGTTCCATTGAGCATCGGAGAGACCCTTGGTGGCGTCAAGGACACCCTTCTTCGTGGTTTCGAGGTATTGGACGGCTTTGTCCCTGTCTGCCTGAGTTAGCCCCTGAGCGCGAACAGATTTCGTGCAAACCAGACAGCACAGAGCTACCAGAGCGAGAAGAATCGGCGCGAGAGAACGCTTCATTTGTCTTTATCCTTTTCCCTAAATTTGAACCGCAATAACAGCCCAATGGTTTGAATCCGGTAGGGCCACGGGACGTGGCGCAACGGCCAGTTCGATGCGGGGGTGGCGGGTTCCGGTGCATGCGAACCGGGGAGCCACGAGAACGGGCTTAAGGCTGCTCCCACGGCGTTGAGAGCAGTGTGATACGATTTAAAGTTTAATGGTGGAGAGAAACACTACTTGAGCAAGCCGACACAGACGCTTACCGCAATTCCGCTTGGTGGTCTTGGCGAATTTGGAATGAACATGATGGTGTTCCGCTTCGGGGAAGACATCCTCGTCGTGGACGCGGGAATGATGTTCCCAGAATCGGAACTGCTGGGCGTCGACCTGGTGATTCCGGATATTGCCTACCTGAAACAGAACAGCGAGCACGTCCGAGCAATTGTCCTGACGCATGGGCACGAAGACCACATTGGCGCGCTGCAATACATCTTGCGAGATCTGAATGTCCCGATTTACGGGACGCGCTTCACCTTGGCCCTGGCCAAAAAGAGGCTCGAAGAAGCAGGCCTGCTCGACTCGGTAAAGATGTTCGAAGTGACGCCAGGGCGGCTCGTCGAGATTGGGCCCTACGAGATCGAATTCATCCCGGTGACCCACAGCACGATTGACTGCGTGGCGCTAGCCATTCGAACGCCTATTGGCGTGATCATTCATACGGGGGATTTCAAGATCGATCAGACGCCGGTCGACGGTGCGCCCTTTGATTTACACGCCTTTGCGCGCTACGGGAACGAAGGCGTACTCGCCCTGTTCAGCGATTCCACGAACGTGGAACGGCCGGGATTCACCCCCTCGGAACGGGTTGTGGTGCCCCGTATCGAGGAGTTGACGCGGTTGGCCCCTCGGCGTGTGGTGCTGTCGTGCTTTGCGTCGTCCATCCACAGAATCCAGCAGGTCATCGATATCGCCGAGCGTGTGGGCCGAAAGATCGGATTCGTTGGCCGCAGCATGGTGGATAACGTCGAGATTGCCCACGACCTGGGGCGATTGCGAATTCCCGACGGGATGGTCGTGCGGCCGCAGGATATTCGCGGATTTGACCCCAAGAAATTGCTGCTGTTGGTGAGTGGATCGCAGGCCGAGCCAATGTCATCAATGTCTCGGATTGCCGTCGACAATCACCGCCTCGTGACGATCGACGAAAACGATACGATTATTTTGTCCGCCAGAATTATTCCCGGCAATGAGAAGGCAATTTTCCGGATGCTGGATCACATGTTCCGGCGGCGGGCGCTCGTCTACTACGACAATTCCGGTGGTCCGATTCACGTGAGCGGACACGCCAGCCAGGAAGAGCAGAAGATGGTCCTGCGCCTGGTCAAGCCGAAGTATTTTATCCCCGTCCATGGCGAGTATCGACACTTGTTCCGCCACGCGGCACTGGCACACCAGTTGGGATGCGTGAGTGAAGAGATCATGCTGCTGGAAAACGGGAAGTGCATTGAGTTCACGGAGGATGGGGCTTACAGGCGGGATCCAGTCCCAGCCGGGCGCGTCTTAGTGGATTCCGGATCGCTGGAAGAGATTGAAGAACTAGTGGTCCGTGACCGCAAGCACCTTTCGGAAGAAGGAGTGGTGATCCCCATTATCGCGATCGACAAGCATACGGGACAGGTCGAATCTTCGCCGGAGATCGTGACGCGCGGCTTGATGAGCGAAAATGGCAATGAGTTCCTGGAGGGTGCCCGGGATGTAGTCTCGCGTACGGTCGAGTCGTCAAACTTGGAAGAACGGGCGGATTGGTCTGTGATCAAAGAAAAGATCCGCGTGGATTTGAAGAGGTACATCAACAAGCAGACGTCGAAGCGGCCATTGATTCTGCCTGTGATTTTGGAAGTGTAGGAAAAGGGATATCAATATCAACGATGGGATATCAAGGAGCAGGAATCTCACCTCTCGTCTAGCTCGGTCACTATGCAAGTTAGCCTTTTCTGCATGCAGCGGAGAGCCGTTGACCTGGAAATAGGCTAGAATCTAACGCGCATGGCGGACCTCGAAAGCACTCCTTCCAAAACTGAACAGTTCCCTGCCCCTGCTGCAGCAAATGCGACGCCGTCCGGGTCACGAGCGGCGATGGCCTTCATCACTGTCACGGTTCTGCTGGACTTTCTGGCGTTTGGGATCATTGCGCCGGTGTTGCCCGACTTAATTAAATGGTTTGAGGGCGGAGACTTTGTGCGGGCGTCCAATATCACCGGGTACTTTGGATTTGTTTGGAACCTCATGCAGTTTCTGTTTTTGCCGGTGTTGGGGGCATGGAGCGACCGCTTCGGGAGGCGCCCGGTCATTCTCATTTCGTGTCTGGGTCTAGGGTTGGACTACATCTTCATGGCCCTGGCGCCGTCGTTGAAGTGGCTGTTTGTTGGGCGCTTGATTTCGGGGATCACCGCGTCGAATGTCTCGACCGCCTTCGCGTACATTACGGACATCTCTGCGCCCGCGGAACGGGCCAAGCGATTTGGAATGCTGGGTGCGGCGTTCGGCGTGGGATTTGTGGTTGGACCTGCTCTGGGCGGACTGCTCGGACAGCACAGCCTGAGGGCGCCATTTTGGGCTGCGGCGGCGTTGAGCCTGGCAAACTTCTTGTATGGGATGTTTGTCCTGCCGGAATCTCTGCCGAAGGAAAAACGGGCCAAGTCAGCCTGGCACATGGCGAATCCCCTGGGGTCGTTGACGCTGCTACGATCGCACCCGGAGTTGGCAGGGCTCTCGCTCGTGGCGATCCTGTACTACCTGGCGCACCAGTCTCTGCAGAACGTCTGGGTACTCTACACGGAATATCGGTATGGATGGAGCAGGCAGGACATCGGGCTTTCCCTCGCGCTAGTAGGAGTGTGCGCGGCAGTCGTGTCCGGCGGGCTCGTAGGCCCCTATGTGAAGCGATTGGGGGAACGATTCAGTCTGGTGAGCGGATTGTTCTATGGATTTTTGGGATTTGCCGGATTTGGCTTGGCGTGGAAAGGATGGGGAGCCCTGGCAGCCCTACCGTTTATTGCACTTTGGGGCGTGGCCGGGCCGGCGATGCAGTCGTTGATGTCACAACGAGTGGATGCGAGTTCGCAAGGAAAACTGCAGGGGGCGGTAAACTCTCTCCGGGCACTGACGGGGATGGTCGGGCCGCTCTTGTTCACACAAGTATTTACCGAAGCCATAAAGCAGAACGCGACGTGGCATATGCCGGGGGCTCCTTATTATCTGGCAGGGGTGCTGCTGCTAGGCGCATTGGGGATGGCGGTTATGGCCACCCGGAGGGCGGCAGGCTAGAACGTCGTGCGGCAAGGCAGGCGCCGAGAAGCGGCCGGCACGGCTCAACCCAAGAAAATCGATAACATGAACTGGAAATATTGATGAAATATTGATTCTGACCGCGCGGGGGTGTAGCCTTGCCCAACCCAGCGAGGAGGAGATTATGGCGACAGCAACGACCGTGATTGAACCTAAGGTGAAGGTGAGTGCCACGAAACTGCTCATTAACGGGAAATGGGTGGATGCTGCTTCGGGGAAGACGTTCCCGACGATCAACCCGTCGAACGGCGAGGTGATTGCGCAAGTGGCGGAAGCCGATGCGGCTGACGTCGACAAGGCAGTCTCGGCGGCGCGCGCAGCGTTCGATCACGGTCCGTGGCGGAAGAAAATGAGCGCGTCGCAGCGCGGCGTCCTGATGAACAGGCTTGCCGATTTGATCGAAAAGCATAAGGAAGAGCTGGCGGAGCTGGAATCACTAGACAACGGTAAGCCGTATCAGGTGGCGCTTGCCGCAGATTTGCCTCTGACAATCGCATGCTATCGCTATTTCGCCGGCTGGGCGGACAAGATTCAAGGCAAGACGATTCCCGTGCAAGGACGGTACTTCAGCTACACGAAGCACGAACCGGTGGGCGTGGTCGGGCAGATCATCCCATGGAATTTTCCTCTCCTGATGCAGGCGTGGAAGCTGGGTCCAGCTTTGGCTACAGGATGCACGGTGGTGATGAAGCCAGCAGAACAGACTCCGCTGACCGCGCTGCGCGTGGGCGAGTTGATCTTGGAAGCTGGGTTTCCCGAAGGAGTAGTGAATCTCTTGCCCGGCTATGGACCGACTGCGGGAGCCGCAATTGCCCGGCATATGGATGTCGATAAAGTCGCATTCACTGGATCAACGGAAGTGGGCCACCTGATCATGAAGGACTCGGCGGAATCGAACCTGAAGCGCGTGACGCTGGAACTCGGAGGAAAAAGCCCGAATATCGTGTTTGCGGACGCAGATATGGATCAGGCGATTGAAGGAGCGCATTTTGCGTTGTTCTTTAATCAGGGTCAATGCTGCTGCGCGGGCTCACGCCTCTATGTGGAAGAGAAGTGCTACGACGAGTTCGTGGCAAAGAGCGTGGAGCGCGCGAAGAAACGGACCGTCGGGAATCCGTTCGACAAGAACACCGAGCAGGGTCCGCAGGTTGATCAGGACCAGTTCAATAAGGTGATGGGCTACATCGAATCTGGAAAGCAGGAGAAGGCAAAGCTGCTGGCCGGAGGAAACCGCGTGGGTGACAAGGGCTACTTCATCGAGCCGACCGTGTTTGCCGATGTGCAGGACAACATGAAGATCGCGCAGGAAGAGATCTTTGGTCCAGTGATGTCGATTCTGAAATTCAAGGACATCGACGAAGTCGTGAACCGTGCGAACAAGTCGCTGTATGGGCTGGCCGCCGCGGTTTGGACCAAGGACATTACCAAAGCGCACGCGATTGCCGATGGCGTGCGGGCCGGAACCGTGTGGATTAACTGCTACGATGTGTTTGACGCCGCGGCGCCGTTTGGCGGGTTTAAACAGTCGGGTATCGGTCGCGAACTCGGAGAGTACGGGCTGGCGAACTATACCGAGGTGAAGACAGTCACCGTTAAGTTGTGAGCAAGGACATTAGATCGGCAATGGCGAACTACTTCGGCAAGGGGAAGTAGGCTTCGTCCTGTAAGGCATCCTTGTGCCAGCCGGCGCGGAGGAGGATGCCGCGGCCGTTTTCGACCATCACGGGGTGACCACAGAGGTAGACCGTAGTCTCCTCCGGCTTGAGCTGCCACAACTCTACATACTTGCGGATGAGGTCATCGACGCGGCCCTTTTCTCCGGTCCACGCTTCGTCTTCCCAGGTCCTGCTAACGGTGGGGAGATACTTCAACCACGTGGCCTCCGCTGCCACGCGTTCCAACTCTTCTCGATAGCCAAACTCCCAGCTTCGGCTGGCTCCTTGCATGCAAAAGAGGCGGTGCCCCTCCGTGGCCGGGCCCGTGCTCTTCGTCCAATCGGCAAATAACGTTCGAACGTAGCTCACATAGGGGGCAATGCCTGTGACCGTAGAAAGCAGAAGATGATTTTTCCTGCCGCTGCGCAGATCGAGGGTAAAGCGCCCCTTGGCGAAACGCCGCAGAAGTAACGGCGCACCTTTATCCATTGCATAGAGGAGCGGCGTTAGTTCGCCATGGGGCACGCGTTCAACGAAGAACTCTAGCGCCCGCTCATAGGGCGACGAACACATGGAGTAGGGGCGCTCGATTCGCTTGCCATCGACCTCCACGCCGAGAGTGGCGTATTGGCCAGCCAAATAAGGAAGCGGCTGGCTTGCCTCCACGTGGAGAAGGAAAAGATCGTGCGCAATTTCCCTGCGGTCCACGATTCTCGCTTGAAGATATCTCTCCGTCGCCATCGGCTGATTCCCTTCCCTGTTTCGATGCTGCCGCCTTGAAAAAGACACGGGCGGGACGCCACTGCGTTCCCGCCCGTGTATGGGGGCAGTTCCTTCTTGACCGCCCCAATCTTATGGTTGCGGCTGCCGACCCTGCTGCATTTGCTGCATCATCATCTGGGGATCGAACTTCTGTACCGGCCCGGTTATGCGGTCCGGAAAATCCGTGAGCACTTTCGTCAGCACCATGGAGTGGTCTTTTCCTACCTCTTTCACCATTCCGAAAGGAGTGACCTTGTCGCTCGTCCAGACGTCGCCGCCGGTTTTGTCGTTCCTCCAGTGCTCGCAGGAAAAGGTTCCGGCCGGCACGGTGATTGTTTCCGTCCCGACCGAATGCCAATCCTGCATGGACTCGGCCATCTTTCCCCGGTTCGAGTTGGCCATGTTCATGGGCATTTCCATGGCAGGCTGGCCTGGCGATTGGATGATCATGCGGTAGGGTTGAAAATCGATTCCTCCCATGAGCATTTTCGAAAGCAGGACCTGGCCTTGCTCGCTCTGGATGACCATCTGCATCCAGTAGCCTTCCTTGCCTTCGACACTCTCTTTACCCACGATTCCCATTTGCATCGTGCGCGACTTCGCGTTTGCTCCGGAATCTGTGGCGATTTGATATTCAGCACCCTGCCCCACCACAGGGCGAAACACTTTTGTGAAACCTGGACGTTTGAAAAGGTCCATCCCCATTTGCGCGCGGACCGGCGAAGTGGATGCCAGCGTCAAAACCAACAGCACCCACGTCATTCGCTTCATGAATTTCTCCTCAGTTTTGGGGACACCCGCCGCTCATGCGAGCGCAACCAGCTAGTTTCTGTTCCTCTCATATCAGTTTGGAGGAGGGAGCGCAATGCCGAGGCTGAGGAAAAAGTGGAAGGTAATTTTTCCAGCCGCACTCATTCGTAAGCGAGCGCTTCCACCGGATCGTAGCTGGATGCCCGCACGGCGGGGACCGCCGCTCCAAGCGCGGCGCCTAGAAGCGCGAGGCCGACGGAAGCGACCAGCCAACCCGGCGAAATCAGAATCGGTAGCGAGGGACTGGTCTCCTTCAGTATAGCTTCCGTTAGGAACGTGATTCCGATACCCACCAGGCTGCCGGCGATGGCCAGAACCGCGGTCTCTCCTAGCAGCATTTCAACGACTTCCAGGCGGGTGAACCCCAATGCCTTCAGAATGCCAATCTCGCGCGTGCGCTCCATCACCATGGTGTGCATGTTCATCAGTACGACCAGGAAGCTGACGACAATGCCAAGCACGACCATTGTCCGGATAAAAGGCTTCAGTTCCGGGAGCTTCGAAGAACTCATCAGGGAAACGTACTCAGACATGGAACGCACGCGATTCTGCGGGTTCAACTTGAGAATTTCGGAGCGGGTGCCTTCCATGTCTCCTTTGCTGCGGACAAAGAACATGGAAACGCGCTTGTCCGCACCCATATAGTCCTGAGCTGTCTTCAGAGGAATGAAAAAGCGTGCGCCTTTGCCGTGCGCGACGATGCCGCAAACACGGAAAGGGTGATTGATTAGGGTTACGCTGTCCCCGACCTTGAGGTGGCGCGATTGCGCAGCGATGTCGTCCGCAATGACCTCGTCCGGGGCCTCGAACGGTCCTCCCGCCCGAAAGACGAACCCCTTACTCAGGGCATTGAAGCGCTTATAGTCGATCCCATAGATGACCACCATGGTCTTCGGATCGCTCATCATGAGCGTAGGCGCAACTTCGTCCACGCCGGGCAACTTCTCGATCTCATCCCCGAGAGATTCCTGCATTACCGCACTTGAGAACGCAAAGAAAATAGAGGCGTTGGGCGGCTGGACCATAATGTCCGCGCCGACTCCTTCGGTCCGCTTTCCCCAGTCGGCAAGGACGCCGGAAGTCATGCCGACGATGAGCAGCACGAGCACGACTTGGATAGCGATAGCGAGAATGCTCAGAGCGCAACGAAGCGGGCGGGCCGCCAGATTGCCCCAGAACATTTGCATCAGGGAAAAAGGACCGCTGGTGCTGTCATTCATAGATTTTTCCGTCATTCCTACTTTAACATTCGTCAAAACGGACGGTCAAAATTTGTCCAGGAAAGCTTTTGCTGCCTGTGCATGGCACGGCTCCTTCCGGCGCACAAGAAGAAATATTTCTCTGGTGTTAAGTTTTCAACACAAAAGTGGAAAACCTTGTGGAAAGTACCGGAAATCTTCAACTAAATCACCAAATTTCAATGCGATGATGCAGATTGCACAATTTTGGTGCAATCGACTCCTACTTGGTAAATTTTTTCCTGCGGCTCCAAAGTTCGAACAACTGTTCCAGCAACCCGAGAGAGTGGTTTGAGTTCGTAATCGTAAATTGCGCGATGAGAGTTATTTTCAGACAGGGCTCCGCGCTAAGAGCACAGGTACTTTGGGGAAGAACTGGGGTTCAGGGCGTCTCTAATACCACTTCGGCGGGCGCTCGAGGTGGATCTTAATGACTTGCTTCGGATCCGTAATCTCGTACCAGTGGCCGTACGGCTTCCATCCATCCGCAACAATCTGAATCAGAACTTTACCCATCGGCGCATCCGGAACGTGGGCGATCCCTTCCGGATTGGTCTTCACATTGACTTCGAACTTCTTGTCCTTGATCAGGTGTTCCTCGACCGTTTTTACGTAGACGCTGGCATTTTCCACGGGCTTATTGGCGTCACCGGCAGTGACTTCGATGGTGATCTTGTTACCGGGCGCAGGAGCCTGCTCTTTTTTGGAAGGCGGAGCCTGATCCTGGGCCGCAGCTCCCGCAGCAAGAACGATTCCTAATAAGAGGGCAACTTTGGAAGCTCGTAAGAGTCTCTGTCTCATAATGAGCCTCTCTCATCCTCTCCGGAAGGGTAGGAAACGTCAAGACCGCCACCATTTGACTCACTGCCTTTGCTCTTGTAACTTTTTCCTAGCCTCGACAAGCCGGGATCCATCTGCGTAGGTCGACCCGCTTCGTCCTCGTTCAAGCGCACGCCATCAAGGAGAATCGAATGGGATTTGCTACAAACGCGATACACGTAGGCCAGGAACCGGATCCATCGACCGGCGCAGTGGTCGCGCCCATTTATCAGACTTCGACGTATGTCTACGAGGAGTTGGGGAAGACGAAAGGCGGCTACGATTACGCCCGGACAAATCATCCGAACCGGAAAGCGTTGGAGCGGACCATCGCGAAGCTGGAGGGCGGGCTTTCTGCGTACGTGTTCACCACGGGAATGGCGGCGATTGACTCCGTGTTTCGCTTGCTTCGGCCGGGGGATCACGTGGTGCTCTCTGAAGCCGTGTATGGCGGCGTGTACCGGCTGACGACACAACTCCTGGTGCATTTCGGCTTGGAATTTTCATTCGTGGATACGGCCGACCCCGCCGTGGTGCTCGGCGCCTTCCGGCCGAACACGAAGATGATTTACATCGAGACACCCACGAACCCCACCCTGCGCATCACGGATATTTCCGCGATGGCAAAACTGGCCAACGAGCGGCGCGCCACGCTTGTGGTCGACAATACGTTCCTCACGCCGTATCTTCAGCGGCCGATCGAGTTGGGCGCGCACATCGTCGTGCATTCCCTGACGAAGTATCTGAATGGGCATAGCGATTCGACGGGAGGAGCGGTTGTGCTCACGCGCCCGGACGATGCGGACAAGATTTACTTTATTCAGCGTTCGGCGGGAGCCGGGCTTGCGCCGATGGACTGCTTCCTGACCTCACGCGGCATCAAGACGCTTGCGGTGCGCATGCTGCAGCACAACGCCAACGGACTCGCCGTGGCTCGCCATTTGGATGCGCATCCGAAAGTGCGCAAGGTTTTCTATCCCGGTCTCGTGAATCATCCACAGCACGAGCTCGCCCGGCGCCAGCAGAAAGGACCGGGAGCCATGCTTTCATTTGACCTGGGAACCGAAGAAGCAGCACGCCGTTTCCTCAACCAGGTGAAAGTGTGCTCGCTGGCGGAGAGCCTGGGAGGGGTGGAGTCACTCATTTCCCTTCCCGCGCAGATGACCCATACGTCGATCCCCAAGGAGATGCGCGACCGCATCGGGATTACAGAAAGCCTAGTGCGCTTGTCCGTCGGCATCGAAGACGTGGAAGACATTATTGCCGATATTGACCAGGCGCTCCTGTACATATAACGGAAACTGGACATTCCAGTTCCAGCTCCGGCCATAGAAACCAGTGAGCTGTTTTATTTCGTGTCTACGGATTCCCCGATCCATTTTAGATACGGTTCGGAGCCTGAGAGGATGGGTAGGACGATGAACTCAGGCGTGTCGTAGGAGTGCAGGCGCAACACTTCTTTTTGTAACTCTTCCAGGCGCTCCTCGCTGGTCTTCATCATCAGGAGATATTCGCTCGAATCCTCAAGCTTCCCTTCCCACGTGTAGAACGACTCGACGGCATGGGTCAGGATATTCACGCAGGCCGCCAGCCGGCCTTGCACAACGCTACGGGCGATCTTCCGCGCCTCTTCCAGTGTGGCGCATGTAACCCAGACCACGCGGAATCTCGTTTCACGCCTCATTGCCCCATCTCTCCGTCAATGATTGTATACGACCTTTCGTGCACGCATTCGTGCAAGAAGACGCCCGCCTGCAAACGGCCCACGCGCCGCTACACGACCTTGCATGTGAGTCGAGGAGGCATCGCGCGATACACCAGCGCAACTTTGTGTGCCCCAACAGTGTTTGCTAACAGTAGAGAAACGGCCCTGTGATGCTCGAACAGCTATTCCCAGGGGCAGTTTCTCGTAAACGCGTGCCCAGCGCGAATCATGCAAACACCTTCCTGGAGGAGACTCGACATGAGGACCCGCACAAAACGCTATGCGAGTACGATGTTGCTGGCGGCCGCGTCTTTAGCGCCTCTAGCGATCAGTGGCTGCGCTGCACACGCGCGCGTGTATGACAACTATTATTCCGATTACCACTACTGGAACGACCGCGAGGACCGCGCCTACCGCATGTGGCTCGCGGAAAGGCACTACGAATACCGCGAGTACGCCCGCCTCAACCACGACCAGCAACACGAGTATTGGGCCTGGCGCCACAACCATCCCGATGCCGGCCGATAATCCCTTTGCGGAGTAGGGATCGGACTCAGCCTGCGACGAAAAGAAGGCAAACGTCAGGGAGACGTGATGGTGGACGCTTCGACACTTTTGGAGAGAAAAGCTTTGTGGAGGAGCGAGGGGATAGTGCAAAATTTGTCTGCGAGGAGAGTTTGAAGATCGACTGGGAAGAACGAGCGGGGAAACTCTGGCGAGCCTACGGACCACACGTGCTGACGGTTTTTGTGGTCGTGTTGATGATGCACGACGTGTTTGGTACACATGGCTTCCTGGCAATGCGGCACAAGCAGCAGGAGATTCGGAAGGTAGGCAAGTCGCTGGAGCGGCTAAACAAAGAAAACGCGCTACTGGAACAGGACATCCAGGATCTGAAGAGCGATCCGCAGACCATTCGAAAGATCGCGCGCGAGGAGCTCGGACTGGCACAGCCCGGTGAGATCATCATCAAGTTGCCGGCTCCGGAGCCGCAGGCGTCCTCGGCCGCAAAGCCCTGACCTTCTCCTTCTTGAAGCGGGTGCGCAGCATCGACAAGCCGAGCATCGCAAAGAAGATCACACACAAACCAGCCGTGGCCTTGGCAATGGAACAGCTGTGTTTTGGCAGAATCGAAAATCTCCCATAGACAAATTCAATGTGCGCCCAGTACACAAGGAGCGAAGTTTGCCCTAATTGGATGACAGGGCTGAAGCCCTTCTGAGCGAATCCCCATTTGCACCAGGCGTAGACCAAAGACAGGATGATCAATAGAACGCCGCAGCGCGCCAGGAAGAAATCGGGATTCGAATGCCAATAGTCGTAAACCACATAGAGGTGAATCGGGAGCGCATCGAAGAACATGGACAGAAGAATGGCCGCTACTCCGGCAATCCCAAGCGATGTGAAGAGGACGGATTCACGTTGACGGGCGAAATCGCTGAACAGCAGAAAACCGACCGCCAAGCCGGCAAAGGCAAACGCGCACCAGGGAAAGATCGGGAAGAGCCAGCGCTGGGGCTCGTCAAAGGTGTGTACACCGTTGATGTAGGTTTCCAACGGCCAGGGGAGGAATTTAGGCCGCCAAGTGGTCCAAAGAGGTGGTGTAAGAAGCGCAATCAGAATGGCGACGACAAGCGAGGAAACGATGCTACGCGTGCGCGCAAGGGATACTGTGGGCGCGGCGGTGAACCAGCAGAGGACCCCCATGAGCATCATGGACACGCCGAGAATGTTAAGGATATCGACGCGCAACAGGTCGGTCCAGGGAACCCATTTGTAACCCAGTGCATATTCCTGGATGCGGAAGAGGATCCCTAGACCAAAGATCTCCGCACCACGGCGAATGGTTTGTTTGGCGATGGCAGAACGGTCTATTCCTTTCTCGCGAAGTTTTTCCGTAACTAGGGCAGAGGAAACCCCCGCGAGAAAGATGAATAGCGGTGCGGGCAGAGTGCCGCCAAGCTGAGAAAGCTTGAAGAGTTGGGTGTCGCGAAGATCGGGGCGCAGCCAGGAGTCGTAGCAATGCGTCTGGAACATCAGCAAGCAGGCAAGACCGCGCATCCAGTCGATGTAAGCGAGTCGTTTCAAGGGCGGAACTCCACCTTAGTGTAGCGGGTTCACTAGCCGGATACCGGCAAGACGAAACGGGATGTGCAAATATTGTTACGGGGAGAACAGACGTGAGGCAATCGGCGAGATGAAACAACTGGGCGCATGGGCAGTGTTGGGAATTTGGGCCGCTGTTTGTCTGGGCGGTGCATTGTATTCCTCATGGCAAGGATATGGCGGGCAGGCGTTTGCGGCAACGCTGACGTGTTTCGCGTTTCTCCTGCTGGTAATGTTGCTGCTGGCGGCACGGGGATTCGCGGATGGTATTAATGCAAGGGTCGGTCCGGTGGGCGGTATGTTGCTGGGCGTATGCTCGCTGTTGGTATACCTGTTGTACCTGCTCGGCACTGGTAACGTGCTCTGGAACAGGATCGCCGTCGTGGCAGGACTGATCTTTGTGCCGCTGGGGCTTGCGGCGTGGGCGGGGAATGCAGCAGCGGGAGCCTGGCAGGATTTTGCCAGCATACTGGCGATATGGGTGGTCGTGAAGTTCGGAAACAGAATATGGCATCTTTGGCCCTACCCCGAAGGCAAGCTGGCTCATGTGATGACCGTGCTGGTTGCGGTGAGTGCGGCACTGGCTTCGTTTCTTCTCTTGCGGCGCGCGAAAGGGGTTGGATACTCGATTGGATGGGGAAGGCACTGGGGACTGTACATCGTCGGTAGCTTCGTGGCGTTCGCGTGCGTCGCCATCCCCACAGGGACGACTATGCACTTCATCCGGTTTGAGCCACAGTGGAGCCGATGGAGCAATTACGCGGGATTGTCGGTGGCGATTTTGCTTTTTACGGCGTGGCCGGAAGAGCTGTTGTTCCGGGGATTACTGCAGAACTTCCTGTCGAAAGCATCGAAAAGCGATCTGGCGGGGTGGTGGACGGCTTCGGTGCTTTTCGGGTTCTCGCACATCACGAATATGGGATTTCCGAACTGGCGCTATGTGATTCTGGCGACGGTGGCGGGGATATTCTACGGATGGACATGGAAAAAAACGGGATCGATCTTTGCGTCGGCGCTGGTGCATGCCGCAGTCGATGTCGTGTGGCACTTCCTGTTCAAGACCCTGTGAACACAATTCGCTACTCTCAGATCATTTGAGTCTCACCAGGCTGCTAGTTGAACCAGTCGCTGCGGTAAGCGACCCACCAGCTGAAAGCGAGAATGGGAATGGTGGAGGCAAGGGCCCACCAGAACGGGAGGACGAAGTCGGCAACGAGGCCGAGACAGACAAAGGTCATCCAAAACATTTTGCGCTGCACCGCACCAGTCTAGCGCGGTTTGCGCGAGGGGGCTGGGAGGATGTGGTAAATGTGCTCCAAGTACGATACAACGAGAGACCTCACGACAGGGCCAGGTGACTTGGCGGAGGTGGGGTGTGAGTGAATACGCAGGAAGCTCGACGCGCGGATTCCGCGTACATTGCGAAGAACGAGATGGCGTGCTGGTGGCGGAATGCCACGGCAAACTCACCTTTGAGAACACTCAAGAGTTGAAAGAGGCTGTTCGCGAAAGAATCCCAGGGCACAAACGGATTGTCATCGACTTAAAGGAAGTGCCGATAATGGATAGCTCGGGACTGGGAACCATCATGCAGTTGTACGTGTCCGGGCGGACGCGCGGGTGCCAGGTGGAACTGGTGAATGCCAGCGAGCAGATACGCAATCTCTTCAGTATGACGAATCTGCTCTCCCTGTTTGAGCACGCAGGCCGCCACCACGGAAAGACGATCTGAGTCCTGCCATATGGGCGGCGAGTGGTTAATTCCTCTCAACGGAGAGCGGTAGCGTCTTCCATCGGCGTTGCATCGACGACCTTGATAGCAGCGCAGTCAAACGTCGCATCGACCCCGAAGCTCGGATCAAATTCAATGTGGAATTTGGAACCTGCCGGATGCGAAGGCTTCCTCGGATCAATTGAGAGACCAAAAATCACATTCTGATGATTGAAGCCTTCCAGCTTGAATTCCTCTACCCCAGAGAATACCAGCGTCACGACAGTGTGATTCTTCAAGACTTAGTACCCCTTGTCGTCGACCTGTCGGGTCATTTCCCACGTGTGGATCTTCGCCACGAGTTGGGGGCCTTGGCCGCCACTCCCCTCGGGCCAGTCGGATTTTCGCAATAGCTTGATCTCGATGACTTCGGCGTCGTGAAAAGAGGGCCAGCGACCGAAGATTGTCAGAAGCTTCTCACTTCCTTGAATGAGCGATTCGATTGGCACCATTGTCTCAGCGGACAACGCCAGCCAGTGGCGAAGACGCAGAAGCATACAGTCGCTTGGGCATACGACCAGCAAGATAGGCCTTGCGGCCGGCGATGACCGCGTCGCGCATGGCTTCCGCCATGAGCACTGCATCCGCTGCTTCGGCAATGGCGGTATTCATGAGGACGCCATCGGCGCCTAGCTCCATTGCAACCGCGGCATCGGAAGCCGTGCCTACACCTGCATCGACGATCATGGGGACTTCGGTAATGCGCTCGCGAAGAATGCGAAGATTCGCGGGGTTCTGAATCCCGAGCCCGGAGCCGATCGGGGCCGCGAGAGGCATGACGGCGGCGGCGCCGGCGTCAATCAGTTTACGCGCAGCGATGAGATCGTCGTTGGTGTATGGCAAAACAACGAAGCCTTCCTTGACGAGGACCTTGGTTGCTTCTACAAGCTGCTCGGTGTCTGGAAACAGAGTCTGCTGGTCGCCAATAACTTCGAGCTTGATCCAGTTCGAAAGGCCGACTTCGCGAGCTAGGCGCGCGGTACGGATGGCTTCATCCGCGGAATAACACGCGGCGGTATTCGGCAGGATGAAGATTTTGTCGCGATCGATGTAATCGAGCAAAGACTCCTTGGATTTGTCAGTGAGGTTCACGCGACGGACGGCAACGGTCACCATGTCGGCGCCGGAGGCGGCATGAGCACGGGCCATTTCGGGAAAGCTGCGATACTTCCCCGTTCCCACAATGAGACGAGACTGAAAGGCACGACCTGCGATGACGAGTTGATCTGGCATGAGGGCTTCTCCAAGAGAATTGTATTCCCGGGAGAGTTACAGAACAAATAGCGCAGCAAAAAAGAAAAGGCGGCGAGAAAGCATCGCCGCCCCAGGAACTCAACAGACTCTTAAGCTTACGTGAGGTGAGCTTCGAGGAACCAGAGGTCTTTGTCCAACTCGCGGGTCAACGTCGTGAAAAGATCGGATGTGATGGGATCATCCAGATCATCGGACTCCTGTACCGCCTCGCGCAGCGCGTTGGCATGATGGGCCACGTTGTGCACGAGAAACTTGAGCACGGAAGGACCGTCAGAGGCGGTCAGGTCGGCTTCCTTAAGGCCAGACTTGGCTGCGACTTCGCGTGCCGTTCCATTGGCGACACCACCCAGCGTCGAGACTCGTTCCGCGATTGAGTCCGTCTGATCCTCCAGATGTGACGCGATGGAATCAAACAGTTCGTGCAGCTGAATAAAATGCAAGCCCTTGACGTTCCAGTGGGCCCACTTCACCTGGGTGCGCAAGTCCGAACTGTCTGCAAGACGCGCATTCAAAAGAGCGATTATGGCCTGGCGGTTATTTTCTGGTACCCCGACACTGGTGGGGTAGGTGCGGGCAATGGCCGTAGCTGCTTTCGTCATGGAAATTCCTCCTTACCTTAAGGCACTGCTTTCATTCGATGAGATGCCCGCAAAAGAGGGTCGGATACCGAAAAAACAACCGCAACTCAGCTCACATTTGGACAGAAGCTAATTGGGAATGACGGGGCGGGGTTCGATGACGTCGGAGTACATTTTGTCGATCAGGTCGTGGTACTGCTTTTCGACGACGCGGCGCTTGAGCTTCATGGTGAAGGTAAGCGCGCCGCCTTCGAAGGTAAAGTCGTCGGGCAAGAGAGCGAAACGCTTGACGGTTTCGTACTGCGCGAGATGCGTCGTCAGACGCGCAACCTCGGCCTCGATGAGTGCGTAAGCACCGGGATGGGCGGCCATCTCAGCATTCGAGGAGAAATTCAAGTCCTCTTCTGCCAGCTTGGCGCTGAGCGTGGCAGGGTTAACAACAATCAGAGCCACGACGAATTTGCGCTGATCGCCAACCACCATCGCATTAAGGATGTACGGGCTGGTCTTCAGAAGATTCTCAATGGGCTGAGGAGCAACGAACTTTCCGGCAGCCGTCTTTAGCAGATCCTTTTTGCGGTCGGTAATGAACAGATAGTTGTCCTTGTCGAGAAAACCGATGTCGCCGGTCCTGAACCAGCCGTCGTCGGAGAGAACTTCGCGTGTAGCCTCCGGCGACTTGTAGTAGCCCTGCATGACGCAAGGCCCCTTGGCGACGATTTCGCCGTCATCCGCAATGCGAATCTGGACATTGGTAATCGGTTTACCAGAACTGCCAATGCGATTGTGGGGATAGTTGTTTGTCAAAACAGGCGAGGTTTCCGTAAGGCCATATCCCTGATAGATCGGGATGCCAACGGCCCAGAAAAACTCGCCAAGGGACTTCGAGAGAGGCGCGCCGCCCGAAAGAACCAGCCGCAATCGGCCGCCGGTGCCCGCGCGAATCTTCGAATACACCAGGCGATCAGCCAGCGCCCACTCCAGCCTAACCAGTGGACTTACGGACCTCTCGCCACAACGCCAAGGGGCGGCTTCCCTGGCCGTATTCATAGCGAAATGAAAGATTTTGCGCTTCAGACCGGTCGCCTTGCTTCCCTGCTCCATCAACCGCGCGTAGATTTTTTCGAAGAAGCGCGGCACTGCCGCAAGGACTGTAGGATGCACTTCCAAAAGCGCCTGAGCGACGTTCTCTACTATGGGGACATAGGCAACAGGACAGCCCTGGAAGATGTAGAGATAGTCCAACATGCGGCCGTAGACGTGGGCGAGAGGAAGAAAAGAAACTGCAAGGTCCTCTCCCGGGTGGAGGACTATGTTTTCGCAGGAGTCCGCTACATTCGAAGAGAAGTTGGCATGGGTCAGCATGACCCCCTTGGGCTCACCAGTGGTGCCAGACGTGTAAATGATAGAGGCAAGCTGACTGGGAAGAACTTCCGCAGCGCGAGCGCGGTAGGAGGAGATGTCCTTTTCGCCGGCGGAGGCGATCAGAGTCTCATAGCGAAGAAACTCCGCGGGCATGGTGCCGTCCGCGCCCGCCGCGATGACCTGCTGAACATGGGATAGCTGATCGCGCACCTGCAGAAATTTTTCCAGCTGACGCAGCCCGGCGATGAAAATAATCTGGGCTCCGCAATGATTCAGGATATAGGTCATGCGGTCCGGGGACTCGTTGAAGTAAACCGGAACAGTGACTCCGCCCGAACCGTTGGTCGCAAAATCAGCGGTGTGCCATTCGGGGCAATTGGGAGCAAAAAGCCCAACGCGGTCGCCGGGTTTCACACCGAGTTCCACCAGGCAATTCGCCAATCCTGCCACACGTCGAAGAAATTCTTGAGAGGAGATGGTCTCCCAGCTTTCAGCAGTGCGGTACATTTGGGCGCGGGGCGAGGGGTGCTCGTCTACGGCGCGCAGAAAGCCGGCTGGAAGTGAACTGTAGCTCATCCGAAATTTGAATTTACCCTAGAAGGAAACAAGGTGCAACGGGGCGTGCGCGGTTGTTCAAGCTGATTGAAGCTGAGCTAAGATAGGGCCAGAGGAATCAGAGACATGGGCGCGACAATCCCTGCAGTGAATGACCCGGCGACAACCCGAGGACCATTTCGGGCACCGCGCGGCACGGCGATGACCTGCAAAGGTTGGCAGCAAGAGGCCGCGCTGAGAATGCTGCTGAATAATCTCGACCCGGAAGTGGCGGAGAAGCCGGAAGAGCTTGTGGTGTATGGCGGAACGGGCAAGGCTGCGCGAAATTGGGATTGCTTTCACGCAATTGTGAAGTCGTTGCGGGCGCTCGAGGGGGACGAGACTCTGCTGGTGCAATCCGGCAAACCGGTGGGGGTGTTTCGGACGCACGACTATGCTCCGCGCGTTTTGCTCTGCAATTCGAACCTCGTGGGCCATTGGAGCAACTGGGAAAAGTTCAACGAATTGGATCGCGCCGGGCTGATGATGTTTGCCCAAATGACTGCTGGAAGCTGGATCTACATTGGCACGCAGGGGATTTTGCAGGGGACGTACGAGACTTTTGGAGCGGCGGCACGACAACATTTTGGTGGGGACCTGAGCGGCAAATTGGTGGTCACCGGTGGAATCGGAGGGATGGGCGGCGCCCAGCCGTTGGCGGCCACGATGAACGGCGCTGCGTTTCTTGGAATCGACGTGGATCCGGAGCGGATCAAGAGGCGGGTAAAGACCGGCTACTGCGACGTGATGGTGACGTCACTGGATGAAGCGCTTCGCATCCTAAAGAATGCAGTGCGCAAACGCGAAGCCACATCCGTGGGGCTGGTGGGAAATTGCGCGGATTTGATTCCCGAACTGGCAAAGCGAGGCGTTGTTCCGGACGTCCTTACGGATCAGACCAGCGCGCACGATCCGATCAATGGCTATGTGCCGAACGGTATGACGCTCGAGCAGGCCATCGAGCTGCGGAAGAAAGATCCAGGCGAGTACCGAAAGCGCGCGATTGCCGCCATTGGCGAGCACGTGCGCGGCATGCTGGAACTCCAGAAGTTGGGCGCTGTAACCTTTGACTACGGTAACAATATTCGGACGTTCGCTTTTGAGGCGGGCGTGAAGAACGCTTATGACTTTCCAGGCTTTGTGCCGGCGTACATTAGGCCGCTGTTCTGTGAGGGAAGAGGGCCGTTCCGGTGGGCGGCGCTTTCCGGTGAACCATCAGACATCGCCCGGAGTGACCGGCTGGCGCTGGAGATGTTCCCCGAGAACGAACATCTGCGAAGATGGATCACGCTGGCCGAAAAGAAGGTCAAGTTTCAGGGATTGCCTTCGCGGATCTGCTGGCTGGGCTACGGCGAGCGGGACAAGTTCGGCCTGGCTTTGAACGAGTTGGTGGCCAAGGGTGAACTGAAGGCTCCGATCGTGATGGGGCGCGACCACCTGGACTGCGGCTCCGTGGCATCGCCTTACCGCGAAACCGAAGCGATGAAAGACGGATCGGACGCAGTGGCGGATTGGGCCCTGTTGAATGCATTGGTGAATACGGCCAGCGGCGCTTCGTGGGTCTCCATTCACAACGGCGGCGGTGTGGGGATCGGGTATTCACAGCACGCTGGGCAGGTGACCTGCGCCGATGGCACCAAAGAAATGGCCAAACGCATCGAAAGAGTGTTGACGAACGACCCCGGAATGGGGGTGGTACGCCACGTGGATGCAGGGTATCCTGAGGCTATCGATTTTGCCAGAAAGACAGGCGTGAAGATCCCCATGCTGTGAAGCAGGAGTTCTTGCTCTGGTGCAGGTGCAGGTGCATGTGCCAGGGAGGATTGCTTGTAGGCCACTCGGGAACCCAGGAAGAAAACTCAGTCGAGGGAGCCAAACGATGTATACCGTATTGGGTGCGACAGGCCATATCGGCGCTGTCATTACGAAGAAGCTTCTGGAAAAAGGTGAAAAAGTGCGCGTCGTGGGAAGGAGCACGGCGCGATTGCAGCCGTTTGTACAAAAGGGCGCCGAGGCGTTTGTCGCTGACGTGCACGACGAAGAAGCACTGACTCGCGCCTTTCAGGATGCGCGCGCAGCCTTTTTGATGTTACCGCCGGGACTGAATTCGCCGGATTACAGCACCGAACAAGATATGGAAAGCGACGCGCTTGCGAACGCGGTTCGGTCTTCCGGTTTGCACTATGTGGTCCATCTGAGCAGCATTGGCGCGCAAGCGCCTTCGGGGACTGGCCCCATCTCAGGTCTGCACAGGTCGGAGCTGAAACTGAACGCCGTGGAAAAACTGAATGTGCTGCATCTGCGCCCGGCATATTTCTTTGAGAACCATCTGGCGGGGATCAACATGATTCAGATGATGGGGCTTTTCGGGGGCGCGATGAAGGGCGATATGCCCATTCCGATGATCGCAACCAAGGACATTGGAGCGTATGCGGCAGAACGGCTGCTGAAACTGGATTTCAACGGGAAACAAACGCAGGAGTTGCTGGGCGAACGCGACGTAAGTTTGAATGAAGTGGCCTCGATCATAGCAAGGGCGCTCAACAAGCCCGAACTCCGGTATGCTCAATTTCCGTACGATCAAGTGGAAAAGGTGCTAGTGCAGATGGGTACTCCTGCAAAAACAGCATCATACTTTATCGAGATGTTTGAGGGCTTCAACAACGGGATTGTTGTGGGCACAGAGCCGAGGTCGGCGGAAAATACAACTCCGACATCGATTGAAACTTTCGTGAAGGAAGTGTTTGTGCCTGCCTATCAAGGAATCGGGGTTGGGGCTTGAAAAGAGTTTCCTTTGACGGAGAGGCGTTAGCGACGCTTTGACCGAGAGCTGGCTGATTACAGGCGCTTCGCAGTTGTTGACGCTGCGTGGGGGTGCTCCCCGGCGCGGCAATTCCCTTTCAAAACTAGGCATCGTCAAGGATGGGGCAGTGTTGCTGTGCGACGGCAGGATTGTAGCTGTTGGCACACGGGCACAGGTTGAGATACGGAAAGACGCCAAACTGGCGGAGAAGCTGGACGTCGGCGGACGCGTGGTGCTGCCCGGCTTCGTGGATTCGCATACCCACCTGATTCATGCCGCAAACCGCGCGGAAGAGTATGAACTGAAAATCCAGGGCGCCAGCTACGAGGAAATCGCAAGAAAAGGCGGAGGTATTCTCAACTCCGTGAAAAAGCTGCGGACGGCAAGCGCCGAGGTACTGAAGGCAAGGGCGCGGGCAGCTCTGGGAGAGTTCAGCTCGTACGGCACAACGACAGTGGAGGCAAAAAGCGGTTACGGGTTGGACGTCGCCAGCGAATTGAAGATATTGCAGCTGCAGAAGGAGCTGAATAGGGAACAGCCGTTGGAGATTGTTTCCACCTTTCTGGGCGCCCATATGGTACCGGCAGAATTTCGCGCCATGCCGAATGGCGCGGGGCAATACATCGCCCTGCTATTGGACCAGATGCTCCCGGAGGTGGTGAACGAAGGTCTGGCGGAGTTTTGCGACGTATTCTGCGATCGCGGTGCCTTCACGAGGGCGGAAGCACAACGAATTCTGAGCGAGGCAAAGGCCTTCGGCCTGATACCACGTCTCCATGCCGAGCAGTTGACGCGAACCGGGGCCACCCAGCTGGGCGTGGAACTGGGTGCAGCGAGTTGCGACCACCTGGAGCGGGTAAACGCCGCGGACATCCAGGCGCTGGCAAAGTCGCGAACCGTCGCCACGTTACTTCCTGGATGCGATTTTCACCTGGGCTGGAAAGAGTATGCGCCCGCACGAAAGCTGATTGACGCGGGCGCGGTGGTCGCGCTGGCGACGGACTACAATCCCGGGACGAGCCCGACCGTCAGCATGCCGATGGTTTTGTCTCTCGCCTGCACGCAATTGCGCATGACGCCGGCAGAAGCAATCGCTGCGGCAACCATCAATGCGGCGTACGCACTGCGGCGAGAGAAGCGGATTGGCTCACTCGAGGTAGGGAAACAGGCGGATGTTGCCGTGTTCGAAGTGGAGGATTATCGCGAAATTCCCTATTATTTTGGAATGCAACTTTGCTGGATGACCATGAAGCGCGGCGAGATTGTGTACATGAAGGACTGACCGGGTGGCGGGTCAATCCGCGCGGCGATTATCCAGATGCAGTCGAACAGGATGAACCAGGACAAATAGACGGGCTGACTATGAAACGACTGATTGAGTGCGTGCCGAATTTTTCGGAAGGGCGGGACCCGGCGAAGGTGGACGCCATCGTCCAGGCCATGAGCAACGTGCCGGGCGTGTACGTGTTGGACCGGGAAATGGACGCAGACCACAACCGCTGCGTAATCACGCTGGCGGGCGACCCTGACGCAGTGGGCGAGGCGTCGATTCTCGCCGCGGGCAAAGCGATGGAATTGATCGACATGACCGTGCACACGGGGGCTCACCCCCGCGTCGGTGCGACGGACGTTGTGCCGTTTATTCCGATCGAAGGGGTGACGCTGGAAGACTGCGTGGCACTGGCGCGACGCGTGGGAAATGAGATTTGGAAGAGATACCGGATTCCGATCTTCTTTTATGAAGCTGCGGCGACTCGGCCGGACCGCGTGAACCTGGAAAATGTGCGCAAGGGACAATTCGAGGGCTTGCGCGAGGAACTGAAGAAAAATCACGACCGTCAGCCGGACATCGGCGAACCCAAACTGCATCCGACCGCAGGGGTAACTGTCGTCGGCGCTCGAAAGTTCCTGATCGCCTACAACGTGAACCTGAATACGTCGGACGTAAGTATCGCGAACAAGATTGCCAAAGCCATTCGCTTTTCGAGCGGAGGCCTGCGCTATGTGAAGTCCATGGGCGTGGAATTGAAGGCGCGGAATCTCGCTCAGGTATCGATCAATCTCACCGACTTTGAACAAACGCCGATGCACCGTGTGTATGAAATGGTGAAGCGCGAGGCCGAACGATACGGCGCCATGCCGGTGGGAAGCGAGATTGTCGGTCTGGTGCCAAAGAAGGCCATCGAAATGGCCGCAGACTACTTCCTGCAATTGGAAAACTTCTCCCCATCACAGGTGTTTGAAAACAAGTTGGAGGCAGTGCTGAGCGGTGTGCCTCTCGATTCCAAAGAGGGGAAGTTGGCAAGCGTTGCTCGGCCTTTTCTGGACGCGGTTGCAGCCCCTACCGCCACACCCGGAGGGGGCAGCGTTTCGGCCTATGTGGGAGCGCTGGCGGCTGGTCTAGGGCAGATGGTCGCGGGGCTATCGCGAAAGAAGAAATCGCAGATGTTGTACGTCAATGACCTCTCCACAATTCTGGATGAACTGCGGAAGACCGCCGGAGAACTGACCGATGCGATCGACGGGGACGCCGCTTCGTATGAATCGGTGATGGCAGCGTTCAAGATGCCGCAGGGTAACGCGCAGGAGATAGCGCAACGCGAAAGTTCGATTCAGGCGGCAACCAAAGACGCAGCCGAAGTGCCTCTCCAGGTGGCGACCAAGGCGGCGCAGCTTCATGGGCAGCTGCTACAACTTGAAGGCATCTCGGCCGCATCCATGAAGTCAGATTTGCAGGTGGCGCGTCTAATGGCAGTAGCCGCGGCAAAGGGTGCTCTGGCCAACGTAGAGATCAACCTGGAAGGCTTGAAGGATGCGAGCTACGTGGAAAAGATGAGGGCCAGAGTTGGCGAATTGCGCACCCAGCTAGGTTAGCCAAAACGCGTTGGCGTAAAATAAGGATTCATTCCCCAGCCGCTCAAAGGAGCCAGATATGAGCATGAGTAAGAACGTGACCCGGATGCTGGCGGCATGCGCGCTAGCGTTGATGCTGGCGGCTTCGGCAAGGCCGGCCAAAGCGGCCGGTGGCGTCAGCGCAGACACGCTTGCACTCTTCCCAAAAGATACGGGTGAGGTCGGCTACGTGGACCTGAAGACGGCGCGCGGCGAAAAGTGGTTCCCTGCCCTGCGAGAGCAAATCCTTCCAGACAAGTTCAAACAATTCGAAAAGTTTCTCGCGTCGGCGGGCGTCGACCCTAATAGCCAGGTGGACGAACTGGTTTGGGGCCTGGTGCCTGACGCCATGACGAAGAACGACAAGGGTGTGCCCACGGACGTACCCTCAAGCGAGCTGACTGTCGGAATTGCAATGGGCAACTACAACCCGGAAACGACAGAAGCCTATTTCAAGCAGCAGAATCTGAGTACGACCAAGCTGGAGAATTACACGCTATTTGCCTTCGGCTCCGGAGCGGGAGCGACTGACCTGTATTTCATTTTCCTGGATTCCACAAAGGCGGTCTTTGGACAAAAAGCCCTGCTCGAGAAAGTGCTGGAAATTCGCATGGGTCGGCAAGACGGGCTGTTGCGTAACGATCAGATGTACAACCTGATCAATGAAGTAAACGGCTCCAGTGTTGTTTGGGCTGTGCTCGATCCGGGCTACACGCGTCTGGCCATGAGCCAACTCGCGCCGGAAGTTCAGCAGTTCCCTGAGGCTGCAGCCCTGGTGCAGAGAATGCAGGCGATGATCATCACCGCGACGACGAGCAGCGGCGTGGACTCCAAATTCCAGGCCGTGTGCGGGTCGACACAAGATGCAAACACCTTGAGCCAACTGATGGCGGCAGGGTTGCTCGTGAAGAAGTACCAGGCGAGCCGAGACAATCCCGATCTGGCTCAACTACTGGACCAGACCAATATCACACCCTCCGGAGACCGTGTGGTGATTGGGCTCTCCGTAACGGATGATCAGATGTCCTCGCTGATTCGGCGCAATACGTTTGCGCTGAAGATGTAGCGTTTTCCTTCGGACTTCCATTCCTCATAATTGCGGTGGGTGCTTGGCAGAACCTCGTGCGTCAATCGGCGGGAGGATTCGGCGGTACGAATTTGGTTAGCCGCAAGACTGCGGAGTGCTCGTGCGACTCGCAGCGAACCTCATCAATGCCTTCCCAAGTGGGTTTCTCCTGGTCCGGTGGCTTGGTCCCCGGCAGGTCCACCTCCACTTCCAGCCGGTCGAGCGATCTCCGAAGCGTGATCCCGCAAGGCGTCCCGGAAGAATGGCAGTGGAAGCAGTGTTTGCACGCGGAAACTACGGAAGCTTGGAACTGGAGGATCGTCTCGTTGCCCAGGCCCGCGGCATCGGCCAAATAGCGAGCGACCCCCCCTACTGCGGCAACCAGGCGCTCGTCAGGATCCAAACGGACGGTAATCTGATGAGGAAAGGTACTCACGGTTAGCGGTCATTGGCGAGGGCCACGTCGCAGGCCTCGCGGCACTCCGGGCAGTAATAGAGGCCGTCGACGCCGAGCCGGACGTTGCTCTGGCCCTTGCAAATGGTGCAGTACTTATCACAGGTGCAGTATTCCTCTGTCTTGTCGCATTGCGAACAAAGAACCTGTTGACGATTGGCAGCCATTCCGCCTCCGCACAAGACTCTACCTGAGCGCAATTCCAGCGGCAAGTCCGAGGCGGGGAGCCATTGCCCAATCGAAAAGACGCGAGAAGCGATGTGATTCCCAGCGCTTTTGACGGCACCTGGGGCGCATGCTACCATCGAAAATTGCCCGAGCGAACGGAATGGAATCCGTAAACTCTCCTGCCAATTCAGCACCCCGCAAGACGCCACTGAACGCGTTGCACCGTCGTTTGGGCGCCAAAATGGTCAATTTTGGCGGCTGGGACATGCCTGTCGAATATCCAGCAAGCGGCGGCCTGGTGGCGGAACACAAAGCCGTCCGAAATGGAGTGGGTGTCTTTGACGTAAGCCACATGGGCGACATCCGGATTCACACCGCGAAGCACCCGGGCGGCGCGCTGCAAGCGGTCCAGCACCTGACAATGAATGACGCTTCCAAGCTGGCCATCGGGCAGGCACAGTATTCGGCGATGCTCTACCCCGAAGGGACCTTCGTGGATGACGTCATCGTGCACCGGCTGGGCGAAGACGATTACCTGCTGGTGATCAATGCTGGAACGCGAGAGAAAGACGTTCACTGGGTGAAGAAGAACACCGCGGGTTTCGATTGCACGGTGGAGGACCTGAGCGACAGTTATACCCAGCTCGCCATCCAGGGGCCGCATGCAGTGGACGTGCTGCGCAAGCTGACGGATGCGAATCTGGACTCCATAAAGAGCTACTGGTTTACTCACGGGACCGTTTGTGGCCTGAAGAATACTTTGATTGCGCGGACCGGCTACACCGGCGAGGATGGATTTGAGATTTACATTCCCTCCGATGTGCCAACGAGTGAGCGCGTGTGGAACGCGGTGATGGAAGCGGGCAAGGGGTTCGCCATCCTGCCCTGCGGGCTGGGAGCGCGGAACACGCTGCGCCTTGAAGCCAAAATGGCGCTCTACGAACACGAGATCAGCGACAGTATTAACGTGTGGGAAGCGGGTCTTGACCGATACTGCAAAATGGAGAAGGGCGATTTTGTGGGCCGCGCGGCCCTCGAAAAAGCCCATGCCGCGGGCTTGGCGCGGACGCTGGTGGGCCTGGAGATGATCGATCGCGGAATCGCGCGTGACGGCTATCGCTGCGTTGACGAGCATGGAAAGTTCCTCGGCGTGATAACCAGCGGCTCACCCTCGCCTACGCTCGGGAAGAATATTGCACTCGCGTACGTGCCTCCACCGCATTCGGCCATCGGCTCGACGATTTACGTGGAGGTTCGCGCGCAGCGGTGCAAAGCCCAGGTCGTGGCAACACCGTTTTACAAAAGAATCCGGAAAGCGAGCGCGAAGCAGTAAGGCAAACGTCTAGCAACGAGGAGCAGCTGCATGGCATACCCAACACAGTATCGCTACACGAAGGACCACGAATGGATCGAAACGAAGAGTGGTACCGGAACGATCGGGATCACCGATTACGCGCAGCATGAACTCGGAGATGTGGTCTTCGTGGAACTGCCAAAACCGGGGACAAAATTGGCTGCGGGCAAGACCTTCGCCTCGGTGGAGTCCGTGAAGGCCGTAAGCGAAATTTATGCGCCGGTGGATGGCGAAGTGATGGAAGCCAATCCGGCCCTGCAGAACAAACCCGAAACCATCAACAGCGAGCCGCACGGGGCCGGGTGGCTTGTGAAGATTAAATTGGCGAACCCTGCCGATGTAAACGGCCTGATGGACGCGGCGGCTTACGAAGCGTACATCGAGGAAAAGCAGAAGGAAGCGTCGGCCTGATGCGCTATCTCCCCAAGAGTCCAGCCGAGCGGCAGGAGATGTTGGCCAGGATCGGCGCGAAATCGATGGAAGAGCTGTTCTCGACGATTCCCGAAGCCTATCGACTCAAAAAACCGTTGAATTTGCCTGGCCCTTTCTCCGAGGCCGAGGTGATTCGCTATTTCGAGGAGCGGGGCGCGGAAAATTCGGTTGGCTACAGCAGCTTTCTGGGTGCCGGAGTTTACTCGCACCTTCGCTCCGTGGTGACAGACGCGATTCTGCAGCGCGGCGAATTTCTGACATCGTACACGCCGTATCAGGCGGAAATCTCACAAGGAACGCTTCAGGCCATCTTCGAATTTCAGACTCTGATGTGCCAGTTGACTGGTCAGGAAGTAGCCAACGCGTCGATGTATGACGGCTCGACCGCGACGACGGAAGCCGTGCTGATGGCGGAACGCTTGACCGGGCGGCGGCGTGTGCTGGTGGCACGGTCCTTGCATCCCGAATATCGCGAGGTACTGCGAACGTACGCGAAGAATTCCGGACTGACGGTGGAAGAGGTTCCGTTTGGTTCCGCGGGAGCGCTGGATATTGCCGCTTTGAAGAACTCGTTGCGGGATGATGTTTGCGCCGTTGTCGTGCAATCGCCGAATTTTCTTGGAGCCATCGAAAGCCTCACCCCCATAGCCGAGGCCGCACATGCTGCGGGCTCGCTGCTGGTGGTTGCAGTAGCAGAGGCCCTGTCACTGGGAGTCGTCAAGCCTCCCTCGGAAGCCGACATTGTGGCCATGGAGGGTCAAAGCTTCGGGCTTGCACCGAGCTATGGCGGTCCCTTTGTTGGCGTGATCGCCTCCCGCGAAAAATTCGTACGGCAGATGCCTGGCCGGCTGGCCGGTCAAACGACAGATCTGAACGGCCACCGCGGTTTTGTACTAACGCTGGCCACGCGCGAACAACACATCCGGCGGGAGAAAGCGACCTCGAACATCTGCACGAATCAAGCGCTGTGCGCGCTGGCAGCCACGGTTCACCTCTCCCTCTTGGGCAAAGAAGGGATCCGGGAGGTGGCGGAGCAAAATCTGGCCAAGGCGCAATTTGCTCTGAGCGAACTTGTGAAGATTCCAGGCGTGAAGCGGAGTTTCGCTGCTCCCTTCTTTAATGAATTTGCGGTGGAATTGCCCCGTTCCGTGAAGATGGTCAATGCCGAATTGCTGCGGTCCAAGATTGTGGGGCCCTTTGTGTTGGGGTCGACGTATCCGGAATTGAGTAAGCACGCACTCGTATGCGTGACGGAGACGACACCGCGAGCAGAGATTGAGCGATTTGTCAGCGCGGTAAAGACGGCATTAGAAATGCCGCTATAGAAAGTGGCTATCAATTTCAAAGATGAACGAGAAAATCAAGAAAGCTTCGCGGCACACAAATCAGAATGAGGGATTGATTTTCGAGAAATCCTCGCCGGGGAAACGCGCGTTTGAACTTCCTCCCCTGGACGTGCCTGCGGTGGATGCCAGCAAAACACTGGGTAGCGCTCACCGAGGCGGAGGCGTGGACGGTTTCCCGGAAGTGAGCGAAATTGAAGTAATTCGCCATTTCACCAGGCTTTCGACTTGGAACTACGCGATCGATCTGGGAATGTATCCGCTGGGCTCCTGCACGATGAAATACAATCCGCGCGTGAACGAATATGTGGCGCGCCTTGCCGGAATTGCTACAGAGCATCCTTACCAGCCCCAGGAACTCTCCCAAGGCTGTCTGAAGATTCTCTCCCTACTGGAAAAGTGCCTGCTGGAAATCACCGGCATGGATGCGATTACGTTGCAGCCCGCGGCGGGCGCGCAGGGTGAATTGACGGGTCTGCTCCTGATTCGCGCCTATCACCAGAAAAACGGAAACCCCCGAAAGAGAGTGCTGATTCCCGATTCTGCGCACGGGACGAATCCGGCGACGGCGGTCATCGCCGGATACGAAGTCGAGAACATCAAGTCCGACGCGAACGGCCAGGTGGACATGGCGCATCTGCAGGAACACGTGAACAAAGACGTGGCCGCGCTCATGCTGACCAACCCCTCCACCCTGGGAGTCTTCGAACAGGAAATCCCTCGCATCGCGGAGATTCTCCACGCGAACGGGTCGCTGCTGTACATGGACGGCGCCAACATGAACGCCCTGGCTGGCGTAACACGTCCCGGCGACATGGGCGTTGACGTCATGCACCTGAACTTGCACAAAACCTTTTCCACACCGCACGGCGGAGGTGGTCCCGGCGCGGGCCCCGTGGCCATGAAGAAAACCCTGGAGCCTTTTTTGCCCGTGCCGGTTTTGGTCGAAAAAGAAGGCGGGCGGCTAGCGCTCGATTACCAGAGAAAAGAGAGCATTGGGCGCGTGAAAGCGTTCGGCGGGAATTTCGGCGTGTTGGTGCGAGCCCTCGCGTACATTCTGGCCTACGGTCCCGGCGTGCGGCAGGCTACCGAAGATGCGGTCCTGAATGCAAATTACATCCGCAAACACCTGGAGGGAATTTACGATTTGCCGTATACAAGGCCGTCGATGCATGAAGTGGTTTTCAGCGATGCGATTCAGAAAAAGCATGGCGTTAACACGATGGATATCGCCAAACGATTGATCGACTATGGGTTTCACCCCTACACGACGGCGTTTCCCTTGATTGTGCCCGGCGCCCTGATGATTGAGCCGACGGAATCCGAGAGCAAGGAAGAGTGCGATTATTTCATCGACGCCATGAAATCCGTGGCCGAAGAGGCGGAGACGAATCCCGATCTGGTGAAGAGCGCGCCGCACACCACACGGATTCGGCGATTGGATGAAGTCGCCGCGGCACGGAAGCCCGTTCTGCGGTGGAAGCCAACGGCAAAACGAAGCGAAGCCGCGGATTAACGCCGATTCTAACAAGCCAAACACCACCGGCTCTTTTGGCAACAGCGGACCTCCAAATCTGCGGATTCCCTTCTCCACCTGTTAAGCTATAGGCAGCACAAACGGGCAGGTCCTTAAGAAAATGAGCTTTGAGCTTGAAGCATGGATGCCGAAATCGGTCCTCCTGCTGCGTAACTACACCTTCGACAAATTCGTTTCCGATTTAATCGCGGGCATAACAGTGGGCCTCGTGGCGCTGCCGCTGGCGATGGCCTTTGCGATCGCGTCTGGCGTGCCGCCGCAGGCGGGCATCTACTGCGCCATTGTGACGGGATTCCTGATTTCGGCATTGGGCGGCTCGAAAACGCAGATTGGCGGCCCAACGGGCGCGTTCGTCGTGGTTGTGTTGGGCATCATCGCGCGCTACGGAATCGACGGCCTGTTCACCTGCACCATGCTCGCGGGGGTGCTCCTCGTCGTGATGAGCGTGACGGGGCTGGGCGCGATGGTGCGCTACTTTCCCCGGCCTGTGGTGGTCGGATTCACGAATGGGATCGCGATCCTCATCGCTAGTACACAGATTCGCGACTTTTTTGGCCTGCGGATGGAGCATGTGCCCGGCGATTTCTTCCATCGCATGGGCGCGATCGCTGAAAACTTCCACACCATCAATTGGGCGGCAACGGCAGTTGGGGGTGGCTGCCTGCTGGTGATGATTCTCTGCGTGCGTTTCTTCAAGCGCGTACCGGGAGCCATTGTGGTGTGCTTTGGGGCCACGGCGGTCGTCAGTTTGTTCCACCTCCCCGTAGAGACAATTGGGACGCGCTTCGGCGGAATCCCCAGCGGACTGCCGCACGTGGCGATCCCGCAGCTCCAGCCGAAGCTGCTGCTGCACTTGCTGTCCCCTGCTATCACTGTGGCGATGCTGGGCGCGATTGAATCACTGTTCTCCGCGGTAGTTTCCGACAAGATGAGCCACGACAAACACAACCCGAACGTGGAGTTGGTGGCGCAGGGCGTCGCGAACATCTTCTCCCCGCTCTTCGGCGGACTGCCGGCAACTGGTGCGATTGCGCGCACGGCAACGAACGTACGCTCGGGGGCAAAGACTCCCGTGGCAGGAATGATTCATGCGCTGACGCTGCTGGCCGTGATTTTGTTTGCAGCGCCATTAGTCAAGAACCTGCCGCTCGCGGCGCTCGCGGGAATTCTTTTCATGGTCGCGTACAACATGGGCGACTGGGCGGAAATCCCGGAGATCCTGAAGCTGACGACAGCCGACATCGCCGTGTGGATTCTCACGCTGAGCCTGACGGTGTTTGCGGACCTGACGCTGGCCGTGGAAGTGGGCATGATCCTGGCGGCATTTACGTTCATCCGGAAAATCTCGCAGACAACGACTGTCACGAAGGTTACGGACGAATATATCGAGGACGGCCGGGTGCATATTTTGCAGGACAAAGACATTCCAGACTACGCGGCGGTTTACCGCATCCACGGACCATTTTTGTTTGGCGTAACCGACAAGATTTCCGCCATTACCGAAGGTATGGCGGAGCTTCCCCCGATTGTGATCGTGCGACTGCGCAACATGACCGCAATCGACGCAACAGGCATTGCCGCACTCGAGGAACTTGCCGACCAATTGAAGAGAAGCGGGCGTTCCATGCTGATTTGCGGGGCGAGGCCACAACCCGCCGCGCTCATGCACGAGGCTGGGTTCGAGCGCCACGTGGGCGCGGAGAATATTTGCGAGAACATCACGGCGGCGCTGCAGCGGGCCGAGGCCATTCACCAGGAGAGCACAGCGTTGTCATCTTCGCGGGCGGGGAGTCAATCCGGGAGACCAAAGCCGGAGACTGAAGCTCTGCAGAAACACTAATCTGTCATTTCGAACGGAGTTTGCGGTGTGAGAAATGACGAAAGTATGCTCACGCTGCGATAGCCGCTCTGAAGTCCAACCGCCACACGGCTCACTTCTGGAATTGGACGCTGCCCAGAATCGCGTCGAAGGCCGATTGGAAGCGGGGATAGTCATTGGTTGGCGCGACGAAAATGTAATAGTAAAGCCCCTGAGGCCCCATGACGGTGACCAGCCAGTCCTTTTCGGTTCCCCCGGCGGGAGAATCATTGTGTAGATACGTGGAGAGTGCGGACCGGCCCGCGACGTTCATCAACGCAGGCTGTTGATCCACTTGCATGCCCTCATTTTCCTTCTGCAAGGCTTCAATCAGTTTTTGTGTCCCGTTGCGGAGGTTGTCGTCTGACGTAGCGTTCTTGTTTTTCATCGGGGCAACGCCACCTATCATGCCCCACGCCAAGGCACCCTGCCCATTCCCGGAATCGACGACCCCGCTCACAGGAACGATCACCACGCTGTCTTTCTTCACGTAGTTTTTCCAGTTGGCCGGATAGTAGAGCGTCACCTTCCCATAGCGAAGTGCATTCAGATTCGCAGAGGGATCGTCGGGTTTGGGAACGTTCGCAGGAGGCTTCCCAGTAGACGGAGAGGCAGGCTTTGCCTTCGTGGGGACAGGAAGCGCCATCACCTCACGCTTGATGGCCTCAAATTCCGAGGAGTTCTTCTGTGCGCCTTCCGGGGCTCCGCCAAGCTTGCGGATCTCTTCGTCCACGCGCTCAATCCGGTGGTCCGGATTGGGGTGGTCGGAGAAAAACTCCGGCGGGGCCTTCCCTTCGCTGGAAGCGTTCAGGTTTTCGAAGAAGGCAGCCATGGCGCGCGGATCGTAACCGGAGTCGTAGAGAACCTGCGTGCCCATCACGTCGGCTTGTGTCTCCGCAGCGCGTGAATTGTGAAGAAGGACGCTGCCGAACGTAAATTGTCCCGCGCCCGCCGCGGCGGCCCCTACGGCTCCCCCAAAGATCCCCCCCGCAGCGCCCATAATTCCTGCCCCCAACTGCGCATATTGCGCCTTTGTGAGCTGATTTGTGCCATGGCGAAGAGCCACGTGGGAGAGCTCGTGGGCCATGACCGCTGCCAGCTGCGCTTCATTATCCGCTGCCTCGATCGCTCCCCGGTTAATGAAAACGAACCCGCCTGGAAGTGCAAAGGCGTTGATGGCCTTGTCGTTGACGCAGTGAAATTCCCAGGGATAATCCACTCCACGCGTGTTGAGATGCTCCACGAGGCGATTGCCTAGTTTGGTGAGATAGGCATCGACCTTTGGGTCGCCGCACATGGGCATCTTCTGTTCCACTTCCTGAGCGGCTTTGCGGCCCAGCTGAATGTCCTGTTGCGGGGTGAAGGCGTTCATGCCCGGTTTCAGATTGGTGCGGTCCGCCCAAACATTGGGAACAGCCAAAAGAAAAAGCAACAAGATCGCAACAATCGCAGCCCGGAACGGGCTCTTGCTGAACATGAAACCCCCAAGGAGAGACCGCATCGATTCGGCACTGCGGAACGTATGAAGGAATTATACGTTGGCCGATGAATAGAAAAAGCCCGGGTGGTCACCCACCCGGGCCGTAGAGAGGAGGAGCAGAAGAAGATTAACGGGCGAAACGAGGAGCCGGTTCGGGCGGAACCGCAACTCCAGGAGCTTCCACGGGTCGGCCACCGCGCGCCTGCGTAGCGCGGGGAGCAACAATCGGCTCCGGCTTGCGTGCCGGCATGGCCATGTTTTCGCCTTCGCGAACAAACGAAAGCTTGTCTTCGGTGTGGTTCCAATCGATGCAGATCAGGTCGCCAGAGTGAACCTGGTCGGTCGCCAGGAGGTTGGCCATCGGATAGACAACGTGGCGTTCGATGGCGCGCTTCAGATGGCGAGCACCGTAACGCTGGTCGGTTCCTTCTTGCAGGAGGAAGTCGCGACCGGAATCCGTGACACGGAAAAGGAATTGCCCCTTGGCGGTTTCCAGGACGCGGTTCTGGACCATGGAGAGTTCGATGTCGAGAACCTGTTCCAACTGAGTGCGCTGGAGGGGGTGGAAGACCACCACCTTGTCCAGACGGTTCATGAATTCGGGAGAGAACTTTCGGCGCGCGGCCTCGACCGCGGTGCGTTCGACCTTCTCGTCCAGATTGGCCCTGGGCTTGTCGTCTGACTTGATGAAGCCGTAGCCCCCCGCCATCAGGTCCGTGATTTCGCCACCCCCGAGGTTGGAGGTCATGAAGATCACGGTCTGTGAGAGATCGACGCGGCGATTGTCGCCGAGCGTCAGTGTGGCCTTGTCTAGCATGCCCAGAAGCAGCTGCCAAAGGGCATCGCTGGCTTTTTCAATCTCATCGAACAGAAGAAAGGACAGTTTGAGGTCATCGCGATGGCTGGCTGCCAAAGCTTCCTGGGTAATCAGAGGATGAGTTTCGCGGTGGCCAAGGTAGCCTGGGGGCGAGCCAATCAGCTTTGCGATTTCATGGGAGTGCTGAAATTCCGCGCAATCAACCTTAATAACCAAGCGGGGGTCGCCAAAGAGAATCTCTGCGGCAGCTTCTACAATGCGCGTCTTGCCCGAACCGGTGGGACCAAGGAAGAGCAGGTTCCCCACGGGTCGCCCGGGGGAGTTCAGGCCAGCACAAAAGACTTGGTAGAGATCGACGAGAGCTTGGACACCCTCTTCCTGGCCGACGATCTTCGAACGCAGGGACTGGTGGAAATCGCGTGTGTTATTGCTGCGAATCGTGGGGTCCAGCTGTTGTCGAGCCGCTGCTTTCATGACTATATCCTCGGCCACTCCAGCCTTTTCTTTAGCCCAGTCCCCGTAGGGCTAAGGAGCGAGACGCGTGTCTCAATGACGCGCATGAATGCGAAAGAGCATGAGTGATGCCAATTCAGATGGGTGTGTGGCGATATGGAAAAGGCTATGCGATCAATAACATAGAACTATTGCAGTTGTGGAAACCGTCTCAGCCTGTGAGACAGCGTTGACACCGTGCCCCAAAATGAGAGGACGAAACACATTATGTCCATTTGTTGTGACAAAAAGAGGCGAGATTGGACACGGAAAAGTGTGCAAAAACTATATAGGCCTGACGCTTCGACGCCACTATGGTAGTAGGCTGACACTCAAGAACATTCAGCAAACAGGCCCGCCTCAGTGTTCCGTTTTCTTGCGCCCTTGCAAAGGATGCTGGGCGGACGCAGGTGCTGCAGCCGGGAGGACTGGTGGCCGCGCGGACTCTTCGACAACAGCTTCGGCGGAAGCATCCTTACTCAGGCCGTCCGAGTCAGCGGTTTTGGCTGACACCTCTTCTGAAGGAGTCTCCTGGGTCACGAGAGCCCCTTCGCGCTCTCGGACAAAAGTGAGTTCCTTGTGAATGCCGTCCCAATCGACGCGAATTAGGTCACCCATTCGGACCTGTTGCGTAGCCAAGAGGTTAGCCAAGGGGTAGACCAAGAAACGCTCTATGGCACGCTTCAGGTGACGGGCGCCGTAGCGCTGATCGGTACCTTCCTGGAGCAGGAAATCGCGGCCGGCATCAGTGACGCGGAAGAGGAACTTACCGGTAGCCGTATCCAGCACACGCTTCTGAACCATGGCAAGTTCAATGTCCAGCACGGCTTGGAGCTGGTCGCGATCCAAGGGATGAAAGACGACCACCTTGTCGATGCGGTTCATGAACTCCGGAGAGAACTTTCGGCGAGCGGCTTCGACCGCGGTACGTTCCACTTTTGAATTAATATCCGCCTGAGGCTTATCTTCCGCTTTCACAAAGCCATAGCCACCGCTGAAGAGGTCGGTGATATCCACTCCGCCAAGGTTCGAGGTCATGAAAATGACCGTTTGGGAAAGGTCCACGCGACGATTGTCGCCCAGGGTCAGCGTGGCCTTGTCCAGCATGCCGAGTAGCAACTGCCACAGGGCGTCGCTGGCCTTTTCGATTTCGTCGAACAGGAGAAAACTCAGTTTCAGGTCTTCGCGATGGTTTGCCGCTAGCGCTTCCTGGGTAATGAGAGGATGCGTCTCACGGTGCCCCAGATACCCTGGCGGCGAACCAATCAGCTTCGCGATCTCATGGGAATGCTGGAATTCGGCGCAGTCGATCTTGATGACGGCGCGCGGACTGCCAAAGAGGATCTCGGCTGCGGCTTCCACAAGGCGCGTTTTGCCCGAACCGGTCGGGCCCAGGAACAGTAAGTTGCCGACGGGACGGCCGGGGGAGTTCAGGCCAGCGGTGAATACCTGGAACAGCTCGACGAGCGCCTGCACGCCCTCGTCCTGACCAACGATCTTCGCGCGCAGAGCCTTCTGAAACTCAATCGTCTCCGCGCTGCGAATGTTTGGATTCAGAGATAAATCACCAGTGGCCATGACCGCCTCCTAGCGACCCCGCAGAGCGGGATGCGCACTTCCCAAACGCCCAAGGTGCCGGGACATCCGTTTCAAATCGTTCTGCTGCCTGAATTGGTCGAGCTTCACCTGGATGGTGGAATTGAGCAGGCGCAGTTGTACGAGAAGCTCGTTAGCCATGGCAGGCGATTCAGAAAGACGCAGAACGGGCGGGAAGAGGTCCGCCAGATCAAGATTGAGGTTCCGAAGAGACTGGACGAGCTTATGGACGGCCGGAGACTCGGGATCGGTCAAATCGATCTGGCTGTTCAACTGTTGGCGGAGGGAGCGCCAGTTGAGTTCCACGAAGGGATGTTTCCGGGTAACTTCACGGACGACGTCATCGGTGATGCGGGCTCGCTCGCCGAGCCGAGCCAGGTGAATCTGGCGCACTTTTCCGCCGCGGCGCACATTGTGCACCAGGTAGTAGGAGTTCCCTTTGCGGCGAATAAAGGCCATTCTCCTTCCCCGGCAAACCCGGCGGGCGGCTTGGAGGAGCTGCCCACTGTCTGTAGTGTAAGAGTTTTCCACTACAGGCGTCAAGCGGGGAAGGCACGAAGTAGTAAACGTTTTGGCCTTCATTTTTTCGCTGCACCGGATTGGATTTTCCGTTCGCATCTCCTTCCCATCGCTCTATTAGATTCCTTCGGGCCACTTTCCGCTTCACTGCCTTCTGTCATTCCCTCGTAAAGAATAAAACCCGGAAACGAGGGAAGAGTCGCTTGCTACACCGGAGAAGCCCTCTATAGGATGGACGCTATTTGCATCTAGGAGGTTCCTGCATGTCCTGGGATCCCGTGTACAAGTTCGTGAAACAAATTCCGCGTGGCCGGGTTATTACCTATGGGGCGTTGGCCAAGGCTTTGCGCTTACCCGGTGGGGCGAGAACCGCGGGGAGAGCAATGGCGGCAACGCCCTCTGGAAAAGGCATTCCCTGGCATCGCGTGGTCGGCGACCACGGCAACATCCTCACGCCCGAGCCGTACGCATCCCTGCAAAGAAAAATGCTGGAAAGCGAAGGAATCAAGCTGGTTGAATTCCGCGTCGACCTGAAGCGGTGCCTTTGGTCGCCGGGGTCTCCCGCGAAACGAGCGGTGATACAGAAGCCGCCTCACGCGCGTAGTAAAAAGAAGCGAGCGTAAAAGTTCGAGAGTTCCGTTTGCTTGGGTTACCATAGAAGCGCAAAAAGGCTCACTCACACAACATGGCAAATCCCATTCTACTGGTGGAAAACCTGGAGAAGCGCTACGAGGACGTGCACGCGGTGCGCGGCGTCAGTTTCTCGGTTGAAGAAGGCGAAGTGTTTGGCCTGCTCGGGCCGAACGGCGCCGGCAAGACCAGCACGATTGAGGTTCTGGAGGGTTTGCGCGTAGCGGATGGCGGAAGAGTTTCCGTGTGCGGCTATGATCCAGTCAAAAACCCCACAGAACTGAAGCACGAGATCGGCGCGGCGCTGCAATCCACTTCCTTTCCAGACAAGATTCGGGTCAACGAAGCCATTCGCTTGTTCGCCAGTTTCTACAAGCGCCGCAAGCCAACCGACGAGCTCTTGAAGCGTTTCGGGTTGGAAGAAAAACGCGATGCCTTCTATAGCCAACTGTCGGGAGGCCAGAAGCAGCGTTTGGCGCTCGCCATTGCCATCGTGAATGACCCCAAAGTGCTTTTTCTGGACGAGCCTACGGCGGGGCTCGATCCGCAGGTCCGGCGCGAGATTTACGACATCATTGAAGAATTGAAGCGCCAGAAAAAAACCATCGTCTTGACCACGCATTACATTGAGGAAGCGGAACGCCTTTGCGACCGCGTGGCCATTGTAGATCACGGCAAGGTCATTGCCATGGGCACTCCACGGGAATTGAAACAGAGTTCCGCCAACACCACGCGCGTGGAGGTGCGACTCGCCAAGCCCGCCTCCGATGGCAAGCTGAAAACGCTGGATGGAGTCGCGGACGCGCGCGAAGTCGACGGCGGATATGTCTTGCATTGTCAGCGGACAGCGCCCGCGATTGTTTCCCTGGTGAAACATCTGGAAGTCGAGGGCAATGAGCTTGTCAGCCTGGAAATCGCCACGCCTTCCCTCGAGGACGTGTTCATTGAACTTACTGGAAGGAGGCTACGGGATTGACGAACCTGCTGACGCTTACGCGTGTGCGCATGCAACTCGCTCTGCGCAACAAAATGTTCTTCTTCTTCAGCGTGGTCATGCCTCTGGTGTTCTTCTTTCTATACGCCGGCATATTCGCCAAAGGCGACCCCGAACGCGTTCGCTTTTTTCTTGGCCCGGTACTCGCCCTGAACGTCATGGGCAGCTTCTGGGGACTGAGCGCCACGCTGGTCATGTATCGCGAGCAGGGCATTCTGCGGCGGTTCCACGTGGCGCCGGTTACTTCCAGTGACATGCTTGCCTCGAGCGCTTTGGCAAATTTCATTCTGACCTTGCCCACGGTCACCGTTGTGTTGCTGTTTGCGCGTTTCATCTTTCACGTGCATAACTTGGGTAATCTCCCGGCCGCCTTTCTCTTTGTGTGCGCGGGCACTATCTCCTTTGGGTCCCTGGGGCTGGTCGTCGCCAGCATCACAAACACCATGCAGGAAACCCAGGTCCTCAACCAACTCCTGTGGCTGCCGCTCATCTTTCTCTCTGGCGCCACGTTTCCGATGGGATACCTCCCCAAAATCGTACAGAACTTTTCAGTGTTTCTGCCCGCAACCTATCTTGTGACGGGACTCCAGCAGGCGACGTTGTTTTCAAAACCGGTGTCCGAACTGATGGTCTATTTTCTGGCGCTGGCTTTCTGGTCCGTGCTGTCGTTCTTTGTCGCCGCGCAATTATTCCGCTGGGAGCCGGAAACGAAAATTCCTCGCAATGCGAAATTGTGGGCCGCAGCAACCATCATTCCCTTTTTGCTGCTTGGTATCTGGGAACACGGGAACGGCCAGATGCTGAAACAGGGGCAGGAAGCCCACAAAGCTCTGGAGCAGTCTTACACCGCCCCGTCACAAACCGGGCCGAAAAGCTGACGAGCTAGACCACTCCAAATTGGCCCCCAGTCCCCAAATCGGGCCGCCAAAATGGCTGAAAAATGCATCGTCCCCATACACCGAATTCATTGACGCTCGTCTCTTTGCTGCCTTATTCTCGAAATGCGAGCTGGCTCCATCCGATTCACATAGGGAGGCAAGACCATGCCGGTACAAAAGACAGACAAAATTTGGCACAACGGAAAATGGATCCTCTGGGATGACGCGAAGCTCCATGTCCTTACCCACGCTGTGGGTTACGGCTCAGCCGTCTTTGAAGGCATTCGCTGCTACGATACGCCGCAAGGCCCGGCGCTTTTCCGCTTGCGCGAACACATGCAGCGGCTGATCAACTCCGGAAAGATTTATCGCATGGAGTTTCCTTATTCCCTGGACGAATTTTGTAACGCCGCCTGCGAACTCGTGCGGTTGAACAAGATGAACGCGTGCTACGTGAAGCCCATTGCGCTGCGCGGCTACGGCGAAGTGGGAGTGAACCCGCTGAGCTCGCCGATTGAAATTTATATGGCTTGCTGGGAATGGGGCGCATACCTCGGCCCCGAAGCGCTTTCCAAGGGCGTCGATGTGTGCGTCAGTTCCTGGACGCGCATCGCGCCGAACACACTACCGGCCATGTCCAAGGCAGCGGCAAACTACATGAACTCGCAACTGATCCGCATGGAGGCGGCGCTCAACGGCTTCGCCGAGGGCATCGCGCTCGATTCCAACGGACACATCAGCGAAGGCTCGGGAATGAATCTCTTTATGGTGCATGAGGGCACGCTGATTACGCCGCCCCTCTCCGCCAGTATTCTGCCGGGAATTACGCGCGATTCCATCGTTAAGCTCGCGGGAGACCTGGGCATTCCCGTGAAGGAATCTGTGATTCCTCGCGAAATGGTCTATCTTGCTGACGAAGTTTTCTTTGTGGGCACCGCAGTCGAGGTAACGCCAGTCCGGTCGATCGATAAGATCTCCATTGGAAAGGGCGTTGCTGGACCGATAACCCGGCGTATTCAGGAAGAGTTCTTCGCAGTGACCACTGGAAAGAAGGCAGACCGGCACAACTGGCTCACACCCGTGAACGCGCCGGTGGCAACCGCCCGGTAGCGGCAGATTCACCTCGCTGCCGCGCAAAGCTTAGCCACCAAACATCTCCCAACTGGGGTGCAGCGCCGCTGCACCCTTTTTTGTCGTGCGGCACCCTCTTGACTCTCCGGAATGCCGAACTCTCTCGTTCCTGGCATGCGCTGGGGTTTCCAGATAAAATTCACCCATCGCGTTGTACACATAGCAAGATCGGGAGACCTTTGGATGTACAACCTCACGCAGAAGTTGACCGCGGAATTTCTTGGCACCTTCGCATTAGTGTTCTTTGGAGAGGGCGCAATCTGCATCGACTTTCATTTGCGAGCCTCCGGGGGACTGGGATGGCTCGGCATTGCCTTGGCGCACGGGCTCGCCTTTGCCATTATGATTTCCGCGCTGGGCCATATCTCCGGCGGACACTTCAATCCCGCGATCACGATTGGCTACTGGGTCACGAAGCGGCTTTCCACGATGGATTCCCTGGCTTACTGGGTAGTGCAACTGGCAGGCGCCACAGCGGCTGCGTTCTTTCTGAAGCTCGTGGTGCCAGAAGACATTGCGGCGAACGTCTTCCTCGGCACACCGGAGTTGATGCGAGATTTCCCTCGCTGGTCCGGCATGGCGCTGGAGGGAGTCGCGACGTTTTTTGTCGTGCTCGTGGTGTTTGCAACTATGGTGGATGAGCGCGGAAGGTTCCGGTCCGTGGCAGGATTTGCGGTCGGACTGACGCTCGCCCTGGGCATGTTGGTTGCCGGCCCACTTACCGGTGGGGCGCTCAATCCCGCGCGGGCGTTTGGCCCCGCGGTGGCGTCCGGCCACTGGTTGAACTGGGGGATTTACTGGGTGGGGCCGCTGGGGGGCGGGTTCTTGGCCGGCTTGCTGTACGATTCCCTTTTCCTTCGAAAAGACGAAGTCTAATCCTCAGAAAAGCCACGAACGCTCCTTCCCTGTCCCGTGGTGTAGGTAACTAAGCCGCTACCGCTGCGCGCAGGTTTGTTGTTGCCGTGTTTGGGGAATGCTAGCTTCTCAGAAGAAGCGCATTCTTGCGGGGTGTCTGCACATGGCTCTAAGCATTGATGATTTGCTGCGTCGCGCGGTGGAGAACAAATCCTCAGACTTGCACCTGAAGGTTGGCAACCATCCTTATCTTCGAGTGGACGGCCTGTTAACCCCGCTCACGGACGTGCCGCGTATTACGCCGGAAGAGATGCTGTCGATGGCATTCAGCATGATGACCAACCGGCAGAAGCAGAAATTCAAGGAAACCGCCGAGTTGGATATGGCCTACGGCGTGGCGGGCCTGGGGCGCTTCCGCGTGAACGTGTTCCAGCAGCGCGGCAACGTCGGCATGGTGCTGCGCGTCATTCCCACCAAGATTCGCACGATTGAGGAATTGAACCTTCCTCCAGTCATCGCCAAGATTTGCGAAGAGCAGCGCGGGTTGGTGCTGGTCACGGGGACGACCGGTTCTGGTAAGTCCACGACGCTGGCCGCGATGATCGACCGCATCAACGCCAGCCGCTCCGACCACTTAATCACGATTGAAGACCCCATCGAGTTCCTGCACCG
>Ga0187777_10000029_pt1 | contig 96058 bp, 91 predicted proteins | sample 1015_Q2_SP5_10_M_FD_132416 | JGI IMG/M metagenome (GOLD analysis project Ga0187777, IMG submission 132416) | Tropical peat soil microbial communities from peatlands in Department of Meta, Colombia - 1015_Q2_SP5_10_MG | ecosystem: Environmental > Terrestrial > Soil > Wetlands > Peat | place... | reverse complement strand
TATAAAGGGCCTCTGTGGGCATCCGATATCACGTTTGTTCCGACCAACGAGGGATGACTGTTTGTATCAGCGGTCATGAACGTAGAGTCCAGGAAGATCATTGGGCTGTCCATGAACGAACGTCTGACAGAGGAGTTGGCGACCACCGCGCTTAGACAGGCTGTGGCTCGGGAGAAGCCGCCAGAGGGGCTGATCCATCATTCGGATCGAGGCAGACAATATGCAAGCTATGGATATCAGGCAGTTCTCAAACGATACGACATTACGCCCAGCATGAGCAGAAAAGGGAATTGCTATGATAATGCCTATATGGAGTCGTTTTTCAGCACTCTCAAAAGAGAGCTGGCCCATGGCGAGCGGTATCGGACGCGAAATGAGGCGAGATTAAGCATATTTGAGTATGTGGAAGTGTTCTATAATCGCAAGAGAAAGCATTCGGCTTTGGGATATAAGAGCCCGGAGCAGCATGAAAAGGTCCAAAAAGCAATTTAGCAACGTGTCCACTTTTTCGGGGGAAGACCAATTCTGATATTGCGTAAAACCTTTTATAATTATCAACTCTTAATTGTTATGAATGAGTTCGTAACATAATACCATTTGTGATTACGAACATTGACGAGATATCAACCATTAAAAAAAACATAGTATTTATATTTGTTTTAAGCTGATACTCGAGATAATACACCAAGCTAAGGTGTTTCCAAGGACAGCTTTTAGACGAATTTTCACGTATAAAGCAATATATTGCTCTCTGAAGATAGTGGATATGGCTAAGTACCATGGTTCCCTATCTTATACAGACAACTAGCGAATACTAACTTAAAAATTTAATAATGCTTCCAAAAATCGCAACATTAATTTGTCTCATTTTCATTTTCTATCTGTTTTGGAAAGATAGCAAAAAAAGTGATAATATTTCCAAAGCATTTTTGATTCCTTATATTTGGATGTTCTTGGCTGGTTCACGATATGTCTCTGAATGGTTTGATTTTTATAGAGGTATTGATTTAGCAGAGGCATACCAAGAGGGTAGTCCTGTCGATGCATTTGTTTTTTCCCTGCTTATCATTACAGGGAGCTACATTTTAACTAGGAGGAATATTGATTGGGGCCAGTTGTTGAGGAAGAACAAATTGATATGGATGTACTTTTTCTATTGTGGTATCAGCATTGCTTGGGCTGATTATCCATTTGTTTCATTTAAGAGATTGCTCAAAGAGTATGGAGATGTAATTATGGTTCTGGTAATTTTGACTGAGTCACATCCTTATGCATCAGTTGCGCTTATGCTACGACGTCTATCCTATGTGCTATTACCTCTGTCGGTATTATTCATTAAGTATTATCCTGAGCTAGGAAGAGCATATCATCAAGGGATGCCGATGTTTACAGGCGTAGCTCAACAAAAAAATGGGCTAGGACAGCTCTGCTTAATCGCAGGCATTTATTTTTCCTGGGAATATATACTAAACCGTAAAGAAGATAGTCGGACGGAAATGATGCATAACATTCCTGATTATATACTAATAGGAATGCTTCTTTGGCTTCTATATATGTCAAACAGCTCAACTTCCATAGCCTGCCTAGTTGTGGCAGTAAGCATGTTTTGTATAAGTCGCATGAATGCAATAGCTGAAAAACGTGGAAGAATTATTACCTTAATGATAATATTGGCTTCCCTCTTTTTCGTTTTGGATTTGGTGCTGGATATAAAGGGTTTTATTATCGCAATATTAGGGCGACGACCGGATTTGACTGATCGAGTATCTATGTGGCAAATGCTTAACGGAATGGTCGTTAATCCTCTTTTAGGGGCGGGCTACTTGGGTTTCTGGTCAATCGATAGGTTAAGAATAATATGGGATAAACTGGGGACTACGCTCATCAATGCGCACAACGGTTACTTGGAACAGTATTTAAACCTCGGTTACATCGGGGTAGCATTCATAGGAGGAATCATAATAAACGGACTGATCAAGATCTATCGATATGCATATCTGGACTATCCATCGGCCATGCTGAGGCTTTGTTTTGTCGTAGTCGCAATTTTCTACAACTATACGGAAGCGTCATTTTTTGGCATCAATAATATTTGGCTTCTGTTATTAGTAGGGGTATTCGACATTTCGTATCAGCAAAACATTGAAAAAATATATTATAGTATTGAGATCACTGAGAATTGAATAAAAGAGCTCACATGAGTAAATTGCTTTCTCACATTTCTGGTAAATACCAGCGTACGGTGGCAGATTTGTTCTGCCGCAGGATGGTTACGATTAAGTCATCTACCCCATTCGTCTCTTTCAGCTTCGACGATGCCCCACGAACAGCCTTTAGGAACGGTGGAAATATTCTAAAAGCTTATGGCATTACTGCGACATTCTTTGTATCGCTAGGTTTGTTGGGATCAACTTCATCTTCAGGAAATGTCGCCTTGCCCGAGGATCTGAGCCGTGCAGTGGAAGAAGGGCATGAATTAGGCTGTCATACCTTTGATCACAAAAATCCATGGGAAACGACAGCAGATGATTTCGAACAGTCGGTTTTAAAAAACAGGAAAGCATTATCAAGAATTCTACCGGACTACGTTTTTACTACTTTTGCCTACCCACTATGTAACCCTAGGCCGACTACCAAGCGCCGTATAGGAAAACTTTTTAATTGCTGTAGAGGAGGAGGCCAGACATTCAATGTTGGCAAGGCCGATTTGAATCTTCTAAAGGCGTATTTCCTTGACGTTAGAAATGGAGAAAACATCGACTTAGTGAAGCGTTTGATTGACTGGAATTCAGAGGTGCAAGGGTGGCTCATCTTTGCCACACATGATGTGGATGACAATCCTTCACGATACGGCTGTACAATGGAGTTTTTTGAAGAGGTGGTCAGATACTCAATTCTATCCGGTGCTTCTATGTCGTCTATCGGGAAAACTTGCCAAAAACTTATGGCATCCTGTTGACATAATATTGATTTCATGAGAATCATTTTAAAGAAGCATGTAAGAAGTGTACTATTAAACCCGATGCAGAAGTTGTTTGAAAAGGCTCTTTTTCACTAATAGCGACATAAATGTCAGAAGATGGTCTTGATATGGCAGAGTTAGTTTCAATTATAATACCAGTTTTTAATGCAGAAAAATGGATTGCTGAGACTTTAAAGTCTGCTCTTGCCCAAACATGGCCACGTAAAGAAATAATTGTTATTGATGATGGATCCACAGATAACTCATTGCCTATTATTCGATCTTTCGAATCGAAATTTGTAAAAATTATAGAGCAACAGAATACTGGTCCATGTGTGGCAAGAAATAATGCGATCTCATATGCCCAGGGAGATTATATTCAGTATCTTGACGCAGATGATCTTTTAGCACCAGATAAAATAGCGCAGCAAATGGAAAGGGCTGAAAAAGGTGCAAGCAGTAAAGTTTTACTCTCATCATCAATGGGAACATTCTTTTATCGGTATAGAAAAGCCGTATTCCGGCCTAATCCCCTATGGCAAGATATGCTTCCAGTAGAGTGGCTTATTCAAAATTATACTAAAAACGCATACCTTGGTATACACGCATGGTTAACGAGCAGAAAATTAACTGAAATTGCTGGCCCGTGGGATGATAGACTTTGGAAAACAGATGCAGATGGTGAGTACTTTTGTAGAGTTGTTTCATTGAGCAGTGAAGTTAGATTTTTTCCTAAATCAAAATGTTATTATAGAAAAGGAATTAGAGGTAGTCTTAGTGCCACAAGGATTCATCCGGACCTAGAGGGGATTTTACATGGCCTGTTTATCAAACACATTTTATCTATTGAAAATAGCATTCGAACACGAACTGCCTGTAAATATTTACTTCAGCATTGGATTAATTCAGACTTTATAAGAATGCCGAGGGTTTGGGATATAGCTTGCACTTTAGCAGGGGAATTGGATGTTAGGTTAACACGACCCCCTTTAAATTGGAAATTTAAATTTCTCAAATCTTTTTTAGGTTATAGAAAAACTCTTGCACTTAAAATTTTTGTTTCCAATACTCGCCTTAATTTTCAGATTGGATGGGATGGGCTGCTATATTTACTTTCTAAAAAAATTAAAATGGATTCTCTTTTCGATGCCTAAAAAGTGGATATGAATAAACGAATTATGAAAAATTTAAACTGGTGTTTTGTCTTATAAATAGCGTCACTCGTGCTTTGAATCAAATTAATTGTCCTGCCCGTATAAAATGGTTTGATTATATCAGTGGGTAATATCTGAGTTCAAAATGCACAGCAAATTTGCGGAACGTGTAAGCAGAACTTTAATCCGTTATTATTGACACAATAGAAATATGCTATTCAATTCTATAATATTTCTCGGATATATTACAATTGTGTTAGTAGTCTACCCATGTTTGCGACTACGCGGGCAGAACTTGTTTCTTTTGATCGCGAGTTACATATTCTATGGATATTGGGATTGGCGTTTCACTTTGCTTCTATTCACTTCAACTGTAGTAGACTACTGGGTTGGACGCAGCCTTCAAACGTCCGATACAAAAAGACGAAAGAAGCTACTGCTCTTTTTTAGTATTATGGTCAACTTGGTTATCCTCGGTTTTTTCAAGTACTTCAACTTTTTTGAAAACTCTGCTGCTTCTATACTCGCCATCATCGGTTTTAATCCTCATATGCCCATGATAAAGGTTGTTCTGCCAATCGGCATAAGTTTCTATACTTTCAAAACAATGTCTTACACGATCGACGTCTATCGAGGCAAGTTAAAGCCTACCAAAAACTTCATCGACTATGCCCTCTTTTTATCATTCTTCCCGCAACTATTAGCAGGGCCCATTGAACGCGCTTCATCCCTCCTTCATCAGGTTACCAATCCACGTAAGATAACAAAGAAAATGGTTTTAATGGGGTTAAATCTGATTCTGGTAGGCTACTTCAAAAAGGTAGCAATTGCTGACACGCTTGCCCCTATTGTCGACAAAATATTCGCCGCGCCTGATGTGATGTCTAGTGGGCAATTGTGGACTGGACTTTATGCATACGCCTTCCAGATTTATGGTGACTTCTCTGGATATTCCGATATTGCCCTCGGTATTGCAAGGATTCTTGGGTTTGAGAGTATGATGAATTTCAACGCACCCTATTTGAGTAAGAGCATTACGGAGTTCTGGAAGCGTTGGCACATTTCTCTATCAACTTGGTTCAAAGATTACGTGTATATCCCTCTAGGAGGAAATCGCTGCGGTATAGTAAGGACATGCACAAACCTTATCATCACGATGCTTCTCTGCGGGCTTTGGCATGGAGCAGCATGGACCTTTGTATCATGGGGTTTAATACATGGGCTGTATTTGATGGGACATCACATGATTTTAAGAGGCAAGAAATCCGACATATCATGGCCGAAGAACATTTCTGGGCGGGCCAAGAGTATTATTAAGGTGCTTATAACATTCCACCTTGTAGCATTCGCGTGGATCCTCTTCAGGTCATCTGACTTCAAAAATGCGCTGGCATACATGGAAGGGCTTTTCCGATTCCATCAGTTTAGTGGGTTCTCTGCCTCAGTTCTCTTCGCGGGTAGCTTGCTAATCTCCTTGGATGTAGCGCAATTATGGTTAGGCAGCAATACGTGGCTCACAGACCATCAAGACCTAGGAGTCCTGCGTTATACCGTCGCTCAGCTTCTGCTTCTTAGTGTTCTTTCTGCGGCTATTGCACATTTGGGCACTATCACTCCTTTTATCTATTTTCAATTCTGATAGCATATTATGAGAAGACTCCCTAATAAATCTTCAGGGGTGCAATGCTTGTTATTAATGTTAATAATCACACCATTTGTCTTGCTCTGGGGTGAAATTTTCACGAGGGTGCTCCTCCCACAGGATGTTGACGCCAGGCTGAACATCTTCGTATCAGATCCCGTGACTGGTTTTTCCTATAAACCTGGGGCGCGAACTTTCGAAAAGGGACAGGAGTACAACGCCCTTTATCAAATTAATAGTCAAGGCCTTCGGGATCGGGAGTATAGCGAAAAAAAGGATCACGTCTTTAGGGTTCTTCTTGTAGGTGATTCATTCTCAGTAAGCCATGGACTTGCAATAGAAGACAGTTTGTCCCGTCAGATGGAAAAATCACTTCAGGAAATAATTGATTTAGATGGGTTGCCCTTAAAAATTGAAGTGATAAACACAGCGCACGGTGGCTATTCACCCTATAACTACTGGAAAGGATATCGCCGCTGGGCCCCTGTTTACAGGCCAGATGCCGTGGTAGTAGGTTTATCCCCCGATGATTTCGATTGCTCGAATGAAAATTCTCAATATTTAATAGAAGAAGGAGAAACGCTCGCTACATTTAAAATCGGTCAGCCTTCTCCACCCCGTAAAAACGCGGGGAAATTAATCATAAGTCTTCGAAAATGGCTTTCATGGAATAGCGAATTTTATATACTCATGCGCAACTATTTGTATTATAACGATATTATAGGGCGCATTAAACTTTTGGCTCTTGCACAGGGAGAAGAACAAATTAGCCTGATACAGCAGTTTCTGGTACCGCAAACGCAAAGTATGAACGAAGCATGGTTGAAATCATTTTCCTATCTGAGAAAACTTAAAGGCGATGCAGAATCAGACGGTGTGCCCATGGTCTTGATTCCTATTCCTCTGAAAATGGAAGTCGACCCAAAGGAACTTCAGAGATCTGCTCAATCATTGAGTTTGAAACCAGAGCAAATTGATGTCAATCAACCTTTGAGACAGATTACAGAATTTTGTAAGAAAGAAAAAATACCGTTGCTTGACCCGCGGCAGGCAATTCGAAAGCGTCATAAAGACGTGCCGTGTTACTTTATATACGACGGGCATTGGGTTGCAGAAGGGATTCGGGTTGCAGCTGCTTCCATAGCGCGTCAGTGGCGCAATATGCGGCTTCCTCCCTGGAGCAATACTTACACTGGAACACAGAGCAAGAAGGTAAATTAAGTTGGGAAAAGTATTTGCCATGATTATGCCAAATAAGACGCAAGATTTAAACCAGGTCACGTTTCGGTCTGTATTTGCACATTTCGGAGACGGGATATGCTCTCTAACGCCTCGGCCGGCGTTGTCAGACTGATTATGAAGTCTTCCTTCACGTACGATGTGGTTGTCGTGGATAAAACTAATGGCGATCAGAGGAAGACACTGTTCATCTCTCCCAACAAGGAAATGCAACCAATATTATATATATTTTATAAACTAGGAGAAAACGTCGCATTAGTCAGAGACAGGGCAAGTCAATCTGTCGCTGTGAACTTTATCGCCTTCATTGATGATGAGTGCCTTATATATACAATCAAGTTTGAAGAATATGACTATCGAATGCCATGACCTGTTAAATTTCAATCATGGCCTCGCTGAATATATAGTTTCAAAGTTGCGAGTCCACGATGTCTTGAAAATTGTAAATTAAGATACTAAAAATATTGTTAATAAGGGATAACGATAAATAATGGTAGAATTTTGGATTGAACCTACCTTCGAGCAAAATCTAGTAAGTGTGATAATTCCTTGTCATAATCAAGGTAACTTTTTACAAGCTTGCATTAAAAGTTTGACCAACCAAGAATATCGACCGCTTGAAATTATAATAGTAGACGATGGATCCACTGATAATACAAAAAATATTATGGAATCTTATCAAGGTAATAGGGGAAATGGCTTCAGTATAAAATGCTTTTATCAATCAAAGCAAGGTGCGCAAAAGGCCCGAAATGAAGGTTGCAGATTTGCGCGAGGAGAATTCATTCAGTTTCTTGATGCCGATGATGTCCTCTTCTCTCGAAAGTTGTCGCAACAAGTCATGGCTTTTATGAACAATCATGAAGTGGATGTTATTTATGGTGATGGACAATACCTGATCGACGGATTCGGGATTAATTCAACTAAAGGCAGAATTATTGCTATGGGATATTCGTCAGATGTCATAGATGAAATGTTGTCGGGGAAATGGGTCCCCCCGTTTTCGTATTTAATTCGGAGATCTGCTGTTCAACGTTGTGGCCCTTGGGACGAAAAGGTTCAAATCCTTCAGGATTATGAATATTTTTTGCGAATGGCGATACAAGATTGCCGCTTCCTGTATACAAAAGGACTTACAGGACTATATCGTAAACATTCTTTCAATACTATTTCTGAGCAATCAATATCACTTCGTGAAAGAACAAGGCGAAGGATACTAGCCCACGCAGAATACGTTTTGAAGGAAAAAGGTAAACTTGCAGAGAATCGAATGCGGGCATTGGCCGAAAACTATAGAAGAATAGCGAGACAATCCTATCTGATAGATATGGAGTGTTTTAGAAGCTCTCTCGACGATATTTTTAGGCTTTGCCCGCAATATAAACCAAAAAAACCAAGAGCGAGGCTAATATCTTCGGTGATTGGTTTTCGAAATTATGAAAGGATTGCGGCCTTGATAAGTCATATAATCAATAAAAAAAACAAGGATTGGTATTAAGTTCTTTTGAATGCATTGAGATGCGTACTTATTTTGCTGCATCAGTGGCGAATGGTGATAAGCACTTATTAACATGGGATTGAATGAAAAAAGTATTAAGGGAGTCTTTTGGTCCGGGCTTTCGCAGGGCACTCGGCAGGTAGTACAATTAATGATTTCAATGATACTGGCGAGATTGCTTTCTCCTGACGACTTTGGATTAGTAGCAATGGTAGAGGTGTTTATAAATTTTTTTGCAATTTTTACTGAAATGGGTCTCAGCGATGCACTTATCCAGAAACAGGATATAAATGATCAACATATAAACTCAGTTTTTTGGCTTAACCTTCTTTTTGGTGGTGGTCTAGCAATATTGCTATTCTTGTCAGCTCCTTTGATTGCTGATTTCTATAATAAGCCCAAGCTGCGAATAATCGTTTCTATTCTATCAGTTAATTTGATTATTTCCTCATTCGGAATTATTCAATCGACATTACTCACCAAAAAAATGGAGTTTAGGAAGCTTGCTATCCGTGATATAACAGTGGTCTCTTTTTCTGGCGTTATAGCAATCTATTTCGCATCGCATGGCTTTGGTGTCTGGAGCCTTGTGATTAGATCGATCATTATGACTTTAATGAGCACTGCACTTCTGTGGTTTGTGTCAGAATGGCGCCCGAGATTCATCTTCAGTATTGCGTCGACTAAGGATATCTTTCGCTTCGGCTCCAATGTGGCGAGTTTCAACATTGTTAATTTCTGGGCCAGGAATATTGACAACGTTCTGATTGGTAAGTTTCTAGGCTCCGAAGCACTTGGCATTTATTCATTAGCCTATAAACTAATGCTCGTTCCTTTGCAAAACGTTTCCTGGATTATCAGCAGAGTCATGTTCCCGGCCCTCTCAGAGATACAAAAGGACCTGCATAGAGTCAGGGATGCTTACCAGAAGATATGCACGGTAATATCGTTAATCACTTTCCCCATGATGTTCGGCTTGTTTGCGTTGGCGCCTGAATTAGTGACTATTGTATTTGGGAAAAAGTGGGAAGCATCCATCATGGTTATCAGAATATTGAGCATTTGCGGCTTAGTTCAATCCATTCATACAACCAGTGGTACCATCCTTCTGTCACAGGGAAGAGCCGAACTGCAATTGAGGTTTGGGTTATGGAGTTCGGCATATGCAGCCGGTGCAATAGCAGTAGGATTGAATTGGGGAATAAATGGTGTCGCGATAACATATACTACCGAACAGATATTCTGGATTCTATATGCGCAAAACATCACCAATACCGTCATCGGGCTGAAATTGAGAGTATTTCTGACCCCGCTCATTAAAACATTCATTATAAGTCTTACGATGGCGATTGGCATTTATGTCTTCAAATATATCCTGTCATATAATATCAGTATTGTGTCATTCATTTCCTATAGTCTAGTTGGCTGCGTGTTGTACGCCTATCTATCTTTTAAGCTCAATTATTCAGAAATACGAGATTTGAAATGGAGTCTTCGGCAAAATGTATCAAGCTGAACCCAATAAAGTTATAATAGCGTCTGTGCCAAATATTCAAAATGGGAACCCTTACCAAACATTATTTTATGCATCACTTAAGAAGTATAATATTGATGTTATGGATAATTTTATATTGTATATGAAATTTATATTGGTTAACAGGAAAACGATTGATATTATCCATTTCCACTGGTATGGGACTGGTCAAAAAAATTTTTTTCATGAAATAGTGAGCATTTTTCATTTCACTCTAAAGCTTTTTATATGCAAATTATTAAATATCAAAATAGTGTGGACTGCGCACAATCTTTTCCCACATGATACTCAACGCACAATGTTCCAGTACTTACGAAGGTTTATACTTGTTCACTTTTCGGATCTTATAATTGTTCATTTCAAAAAGGCAAAACATAGTGTTAGCAATTTGTTTCACGCTAATCCAAGTAAAATCGTATGCATGCACCATGGCTTATATGATACTGCATATCCTAATTCAGCAGATAAAGAAGAGGCAAGGCAATATTTATCCTTAGATAAACAGAAAACTGTCTTATTGTATTTTGGTCGCGTTCGCCGATATAAGAATATTGAAACACTCGTTCAGGCATTTAAACGGATCGAGCAGGAAGATATTGTTTTAGTAATTGCTGGAGAAACAACTGATGAACATTATACAAAAGAGTTGATAGAGTTGACCTCAGGCGATAATAGAATTATTTGCCATTTTCGAAATATTGAAGATCGAGAGATACAGTTCTTTTTCAATTCGGCTGACTGCGTAATATTGCCGTATAAAAATATATTTACTTCGGGAACTGCCATGCTTGCGCTATCCTTCAAAAAACCAGTTATCATGCGGGAATGCGATTTTTCTAAAGAATATTTTAACAGCGACAATAGCATATTGATAAATTCGTGTACTGAAGATAATCTAACAATAGCGATTACAAGATTTATCGAAGAAAAGAGTCGATTGATAGTAAGTGATGATTTCATCAACAAGTATGATTGGAGTAAAATTATAGATGAGTTATTCGAAGTAAATATTGTAAGAAAGGTCTTCACGAAAAAGAAACCCATCATTAAAAGGCTAGCCACGACAATAGGGATAGATTGCTACAAAAGGGGACTACTTATTTGATAATGTGAAGAGGTACGAATCGAACTAAACTCTTATGAATATTAAGCAGAAATCATTGATGAAATACTTTAAATCAGAGCCGTTGCGAAGTGTTGTTTTTCTTTGTGCGTTAGTTTGCTTAAAGCTCGTTTTTCAGGCAGTCCTCTTTTCTCAAGGTTTCATCAGTGTTTCAGCCGATGAATTCTCAAGGGGCATTCGCGCAGCGGAGTGGGCGTCCCAGCCAAACTTCAATATATTGGCTGATGTGCAAGATCCTTGGTTGCCATTTGAAAAATACTTAAACGGGTCATTGCTCCTACTCTGGCCAGACGTCATTTGGGCACCACGTTTTACAGTTTTCATAGCTTCTTGTTTTGTACTCATAACTTTTTTTATTCTTGTGTATTACCTATTTAACGAATTCTCGGTAGCTGCTCTTGCCGGAATATTTGTAGTCTGTCAGCCTTGGTATACCTGGTTAAGCGGGACACCAATGCTTGAAATGTATTACCTCGCCTGCTTTTTGGGCGGGTTGGCATTTCTAGTTATGTGGTTAAGAGAATTCCGCCGGGGTTATTGGTTCTGGGCTGGTTGTTGTTTCATGTTAGCCAGTGGTTTTCATGTGCAGAGTTGGGTTTACATTAACCTCGTTAATCTAATCACTGTAGCTCATCTGTATCAATATATGTTGCAAAAGCGATTTGGATATGTATCGCGACTTATTGGTTTTTACATTTTGAGCAATTTATTGATTATTACTTTTTCAATAATAGATTTCCTTAATACCGGACATTTTTTTACATTTTTGATTCATCACACCGTTTATTCGAAATGGTTTTATAATGGCTACAATGTTTCTTTTATAAAGAAACTTTTCTACTACCCTAACTTGACTATTCACAATTCGAGTCCCACTATCTGGGTATCATTGCTTGTAGCGCTATTCTTTCTTTTGCATGATCAAGCACCCAAATGGAAGTTGCTTCCACTAACTATAGCAATGTTAGCTCTAATTATGAATAGTGTGATGAATGTCGTATCTGTGCCTGCTACTGCAGCTCCAGCGCGGTTTTCGTTGTTTTATGTGGTGATGCTATCACCTTACTTGGCTTACGGGACTTATCGTTTGTGGATATTAAGGAGAAGGTTGTCGTCTGGAACAATGACCTATACTACTATAACCATGTTATCGATAGGTCTTTTCCTATATAGTATCTTGTGGGGAATTGTTCGTATCCCAAACTTCCCGCATGGCATGTCGACAGATGCAATTAAAACAGGATACCGTATTAATCAAATGCTAACGCAGAATGAATCTGATAATGTAGCAAGCTATATGGTGGAATTAAAATACTGGGATTTCTTAGCAGTACAACTTACAGCCGGTCATTATGCCGCTGTTGTTTATGATCGAGAGTATAATGATACCAATCGTAATAAACCATCGATTTTTTTAAAAAAGATGGAAACTGTTTGTGCCAGCTTGATATCGCATAATGTTCGGTATGTTGCATTACGTGATCCGAACCTGAAAGCAAACGCTCGATTGATAAATTGCTTGCACCCGATTAAAGAGATTGGCCACTGGACAATATATGAATTCTATTCAGGACACTAAATTGTCGTACACTATGCCGATGAGAAAGAAGAATAAATGATTTGGACCAAAGTTAAATTGCGAAGATGATATGCAATGTAGCTCAACACAGAATGTCGGGAGAGCTGGCCAATCTCTCGTGGATTTTTTAAAATCAATGTGAAGCTGTGAAAAAATCTGTACCTTATAATTATGAAAAAAATAAATTTGAAAAAGAATTGGCGTTTTCTGCTATTCAATACCCTGTTCGTATTGGCATTTTTTGGACCGCTGCGTAATCTTGTGCAGATGTCTATGAGCAATGATACCTTCACCTATATCCCTTTCATACCCATCATCAGTGCATATCTGATTTATGAAAAGAGACAAAATATCTTTCCACAGGAAAGAACATCTTCTCCTATTGGTCTTCTCGCAATTGGAATTGGGTTCCTGCTCCTATTCGCCAACAGGAACCATGAAGCAATGTCCTATCAACATGACTATCTGACACTCATGGCCGCATCCATGGTCTTGATATGGGTTGGTGGGTTCACGTTCTGTTACGGAACAAGGTCCTTGCTCACGGCAGTGTTTCCTCTGCTGTTCCTTTTCTTCATGGTCCCGTTCCCGAGCAATGCGCTTAATAAGATCGTCCTCTTTCTTCAGAAAGGCTCTGCTGAGGCTGCCTACGGGTTCTTTAAAGCATCAGGCATCCCGGTGTCGAGGGAAGGTTTTGTTTTCCATTTGATGACAATCGATATCGAGATCGCACAGGAATGCAGCGGAATCAGGTCAGCCCTTTCTCTTGTTATTACGTGTGTCTTGGCGGCCAACTTCTTTCTTCATACAAGCTGGTCCAGGGTTCTGCTCATAATATCGACAATTCCTATAACCATACTGAAGAACGGGTTCCGCATAGCTGCGCTCTCGATGCTTGGCGTTTACGTGGACGAAAGAATTCTTGCGAGCGATTTGCACAAAAAAGGGGGCATACTCTTTTTCTTTATTGCCCTAGTGCTAGTGTGGGTGGAGATTGTGCTGTTCAGAAAAGCAGAAGGACGATTAAAATTGAAACGCGAAGTTACGAAGGAGAAGAACTAATGCGGAAATGAGACGCAGATGAACGTATAAAATCAGATGGGGAACATGTTCCATGGGACACGATGTACATGCTAAATACTGAATACTGAATACTGAATACTAAGATGAAACCTATAATGCCTACAGATTGAGCAAGTATTATCATGAATCATGAAAAATCATTGCAAATTTTCGTACGATAAATTTATTTTCTTTTCTGCACCCTCTGCGAGTTTTATTTAAATCTGCATGCGTATGCGATAAACCGTGTCCTATTGACGAGAAGTTGATTAAAGAGCTACTCACATGTTCGAACTATTCATATCAATCATAGCAGCGTTGTCTCTGCTCGCATTGGGTATTTATGCGATGGCAAAAAAGAGGACCGCTGCGAATGTGATTCTGCTTGTCACTGTTGCTCTGCTTGCGGGAATAGAGGTTCTTGACCAACTCTCACTTCAGATGTTTGTTGACTTCACACGGGTCAGGCCGATTTCGATGTACATGGAATCGTTCCTGTCAGCCGCTTTTCTGCTACTAAGTTTCTTCCATGGCCGCAACAAACCATTTGACGCGGTGTCGAAGTTGCAGCTGGTGCTTACGGCTGCCCTTGCTATGTTCCCTATAACCATGCTGCTCATCGCGGGAAGCGATATTTATTATGCCCCTGACTTTCCAAGCGAGCGCGTCCTGTTCCTCGACAACGCAGGGTACTGGTATTACTTAGGGGTCATGGCCTCTTTCATCGGTTCCCTGGTGAACATCGAGGCCACCCTTGCCGCGACCAATGGAATGGCCCGGCACCGGATGAAGTTAGAGTTTTTTGGGATTATAAGCCTGCTCGCAGTCCTAATCTTCTATTACAGCCAGGGGTTGCTGTATCGGACGATAGACATGGACCTAGTCCCTGTCCGCTCAGGCGTATTTATCATTTCAGCGATCCTGATGGGTTATTCACAGGTCTTCAGAGGAAATGATGTGCGTGTTTCAATATCACGGCATGTCCTCTATCGGTCCATAGTTCTGCTTGTGGTAGGCGTCTATCTGATCACACTCGGGCTGATGGGTGAAGGAATGAGGTATTTCGGAGATCCCTTCGAAAGGGACTTGGGCATTGTCGTCGCCTTCGTGGGGGGGATCTTCCTGCTTGCTATCCTTTTTTCAGAGAAACTGCGGAGGCGATTAAGGGTCTTTATTCAAAAACATGTTTATGCCGGCAAGCATGACTATCGGGAGGAATGGACCAAGTTCACCTCACGGCTCTCGGCGTGCGGGACGCTTCCCGATGTTCAGGAGGCCGTTCTTACAGTTTACCGAGAGACTTTTGGCGTGGCAGGGGCGTCGTTGTATCTTTTGAGCAAGGAAGAAAAACGCTATGTGCGGACCCTAGAGGACGCCATGTCCGAAGCTCCTGTTGAGTTGCACGTGTCCGAAGAGCTTCGTGCATATTTTGCTGAACGTCAGCGAGTACTAGATTTAAATGACGGCGAATTCCGGCTCTCAGAGCATGAACAATCGATTTTGAGGCATGCAGGGGCATGGCTGATTGTCCCGCTAATCAGTAACAAGAGTATTGTAGGGCTTGTGGTACTACAGAAGCAACTCGTTCTTGCGAGACTCATGTATGATGATTATGACCTCATGAAGGTTCTGGCAAGGCAATCGGCGCAGGCGATAACAAACCTAAGACTTTCGGAAGAGCTCATGGAAATGCGGGCAATGGCAGCCGTGGCGCGGATCTCATCCTTCGTCATCCACGACCTCAAAAACTTGACCACCGGTCTTTCCCTTGTTGTGGACAATGCGGAAGAACACATTGGAAACCCGGATTTCCAGCAGGATGCCATCGCGACCATCCGAACTACTCTTATAAAGATGAAGGGTTTGATGCAGCGGCTCAGATCCATACCCGAGAAACATGCCCTCATGGCTAGCGTGGATGACCTTGATCATCTGTCTCGGGAGATAGTCACGGAACTCGTCAAAATGAGACCGGGGGCGCACATTGAATATGACGGTTCCTCCGTTCTTGCTCGCGTCGATGGAGAGGAAATCAGGAAGGTCATCATCAATCTCGTCCAGAACGCGCTGGAAGCGAGCAATGAACAGGGAACGGTGACGATAAGAACGGGCAAGGAGAACGGGGATGCCTGCATCCGTGTTTCCGATACAGGCTGTGGCATGACAGAGGACTTTATGAAAGACCATCTGTTCAAGCCTTTCAGGACCACGAAGGGAAAGGGACTAGGTATCGGACTCTACCAATGCAAACAGATCGTGGAGGCGCATGGCGGCACCATTGCAGTGAAGAGTGAGGTCAACAAGGGAACGGAGTTTGCGGTCTTCCTGCCTGTCACTGATACTGACCCATAACATGATTAGAATGTAAACCAATTTAATAACAAAGCGCCAAGTACGCTAAGGACGAAAAGAAGACCTTAAATTCCAATGTGAGATCTTTTAATTGCGTTGGTGCTCTTCGCGTCTTCGCGGTAAGGCAAAAGTCTTTATAAAGATTCATCAAATCGCGTACATCTGCAAAAATCTGTACCCGAAATTATGCTTTCCTGGGGTCCAGTTTCTCCCGTTCTCTGAGTCCTGTACCCGCATTGGTTGCTATATGCGTCCTAAAATTATTTAGAGGAGCATTGCCATGGAAAAACTACTGATAATTGATGACAGTGATGAAATCCGAACCCAACTCAAATGGGGCCTCGGCAAGGAATATGCCGTGATCCTTGCCAGGGATAGGCAAGAAACTCTCTCCCTGTTCAATAAGAATGGGCCGCACGTCGTGACCCTTGACCTGGGTCTTCCTCCGCATGAAAATGGGACTGAGGAGGGGTTTCGATGTCTTCAAGAGATACTCCAGCATAACCCTGCATCGAAGATCATAGTCATAACCGGCAATGATCAACGGGAAACTGCGCTCAAGGCCATCCAGATGGGCGCTTATGACTATTACCTGAAACCGATAAACCTTGAAGAGCTTCGGGTTATCATCAGACGAGCATTTCACCTTTCCACTATCGAAGAACAGAACCGCTCTTTACACGATGCCCTCGAGCGGCAGACTGCTCAGGTTGGCGGAATGATTAGCCAGTGTCTCGAGATGCAGGCCGTGTTTTCAATGGTAAGGAAGGTCGCTTCTTCGGACGCTTCTGTTCTGGTCCAGGGCGAGAGTGGGACCGGAAAGGAACTGGTTGCACGGGCGATTCATGCTTTGAGCCCGCGGAAGGAGGGCCCTTTTGTTCCGATTAACTGCAGCGCGATCCCGGAGACGCTGCTCGAGGCCGAGCTTTTCGGACATGAAAAGGGCGCGTTCACAGGCGCCCATACACAGGTTCAGGGCAAGGTGGAATATGCTCAGAATGGCACACTCTTCCTCGATGAGATCGGAGAGCTTCCCTCCCTACTCCAGGTGAAGTTGCTCCGATTCCTGCAAGACAAAACTATCCAGCGCGTAGGTGGCAGGGAAGATGTCATAGTAAATACACGGATTCTGGCCGCAACGAACAAGGACCTCACAAAGGAGATCGGAGAGGGGAGGTTCAGAGAGGACCTTTACTACCGGCTTGGGGTGGTTTTGATAAAGGTCCCACCGCTCAAAGAGCGTAAAGGGGATCTCGTGGTTCTAGCGACCTATTTTCTCAAACGGTATTGTGATCTGTACAATAAACGGATACGGGGGTTCAACTCCGCTGCCTTCGAGAGCATGGAATCCTATGCCTGGCCGGGCAACATCCGGGAACTCGAGAATAAGATACAGCGAGCCATCATTTTGTCCGAGGGACCGATGATAGGACCCCATGATCTCGGGTTCGATTCACAGTCGGTGAGCTGGAGGCCCGTGCAACGGGAGCTGAGAACGCTGAAGGAGGCGAAGGAACGGGTCGAAAAGGAAATGGTAATGTCCGCGCTCGATAACCATGTGGGAAACATTGCCAAGGCTGCTGAAGAGCTGGGGATTAGCAGACCGACCCTGTATGATATCATGAAGAGGCATGGACTGTTCAATGGTACACTTCACTTGGAGAACTCAAACCAAGTCAATCTCAATGATACACAGAAAAAAGTTGGATAACAGATGCTCATGGTTGGTAGCTCATAAACCAGATCATTGTCATAGCAACGACGAAATTTACGATAAGACGCGAACAACACGAAAGAAATCAACCTTTCATATTTAAAGACAAAAGACCTTGCATTCCTTAAAGCTTTGGCGGCTCCGAGGATTTTTTCGGATCTAATCGAAGGTCATTACTTAGTTTTTATATCCTCGAAAATCTGCATCCTAATATTATGTTGTTCTTCGAGATCTCGTGATTGAAAAAAAGGCATGGTCTATTGACCATGCCCTTTTAATAAACTATTTTAAATTTTTTAATTCTTGAATCTCCTTCTCATTAATCCAACTCCGACGAGACCCGCACCAAAGAGAAGGAGTGTTGTAGGCTCTGGGGCTCGGAAGTTAGGTGTTACACCACTAACTAGGACTACGAGATCATTATAGTCACCATCTGATGGCGGTGATGCATTAAACGACCTATCCTCAAAAGCAAACACATACTCCCCGGTAATACCTGTCGAAAAGGCAATAAAATGATAAAAGCCATCAGGAGTTGTGTTTAGTGAGCTATTAGATGACCAGTTAAGACTTCCTGCCGCTCTATCAACCCAAGCAAATGAAGAAGAATCTGTGATACTCTGATTATAAGTATGTTGCCCTTGGGGTATACCGCTTATAAGCGAGTGGTAAGTGCCATCGTATCGCATCAATTCTTGTGTACCATTAGCAAAGCGATACGTTTGCAATATTTCGCCATTGTGTGAACTCCAAGAGACACCAGGTGCAATTTGGAAAGCGTTAAGATCGGATGTATGGCTATAGATGGGACTCAAGCTCAACATTGCCTCATAAATTTGATAAAGATTCATTTCAGTACTAGGCCCGTAAGGAGACCACGGGTCATTTACTGATATAGCAGCCGATCCGATAGAAGCAAAACCGAGCAGAAGTAGTAAGATTAAAAGCAGTCTCAAGTATTTCATTGTGGTAACCCCCTTTATGGGATAAGTATATTGATTTAATAATCTTATGATAGCAATTTTCATGCTAACATACAAATTATTGTAATATAATTATTTTTTAATAAAAAACACTTGATGTAAAATATTTTTTCGCATACTTTATATTTTATAAAAAATTTAATATATCAGTCTGTTATGCATAATTTTATAGAAATACAGCTCGGTGATTCTTCAATAAAATTATTTACTGTGTAAAATTATCCGACAAGCGGTATTTGCATCACTGATCATTAGCGTAGCAACAATGAAATTTTTAGCTAACATGCAAGGAATGAGAAGTAAAACAATACGGAACTGAGAAAGAAACCAGTCACCAACATTAAACATCGATATAACACGAAAACGTGGATGGGGACTCATAATGGGAATAATCGATTGAATGATAAAAAATCAAACGAAATCATGAAATCAAAGGGATAAAGACAAAACTATTTATTAAATTATCCATTTACGTGGGAATAATGTCGGACAATTTTACAATGTTGATTAGTCAGATGCAGATTCCGAGGGTTTAGCAAAAAACCGGAATATAGGTCTTCTAAAAGTAAATTTACCGGGGAGGGTATTCTAGTGAATAGACTATGGGTGCTAGTGCTAATATTGTTTATCCTGCTTAGCGGTTGTACGGCCCAGCGTAAGACCAAAGAACAGCTTGTAAGCGAAGGAATCAGGCTGGTCCATGAGCATAATCCTGGCGGCGCCATTATCTTCTTTAAGAACGCCCTGGAAAAGGACCAGAACTATTTCGAGGCCCGGTTCCAGCTAGCAAAGGCATATTATGCCATCGGGAAATTCGAGGCAGCGGAGAAGGAGCTCGAAAAGGTTCGTAGACAGGATCCCTCATCCCGAGACGTAAAGATCGAAATGGCACGGGTCCTGGCGCACACTAAAAGGCCTGATGAGGCTCTTAAAGAGATCTCCCAATATCTCGGAGATGATTCGATAGATTGTGATTCACTTGAAATCGCTGGATGGGCCCACGCTGTGAAAGAGGACTTCCCTGGAGCTGTAACCTTACTAAAGAGGGCCTGCGCCGCGTGCGATGGGCGTACAACACCGGCCATTTCGCTCGCGAGTGTCTATGCGATGATGGGTAAGACAGATGAGGCGGAAAGACAGATCATGTCGGTCCTGGCAAAAGAACCAACGGACAGAAGGGCGCTCTATCTCCTCGCTGATATTCAGATAAGCAGGAAAGATAGAGCGGCCGCTTTGCAGACGTTGGATCGCATTATACAGGCGAGCCCGAACGACATCGAAGCGCAGTATCGCAAGGGATTGTTGCAAATTGAGATCAAGGAGTATGATAACGCCCTCAGCCTGTCACAGGCAGTGATCAGGCAATTCCCGAAACGGGCAGAGGGGCACCGACTCCAGGGTTTCGCTTATTTCTTCAAACAACAATATATTGACGCAATTCCGGCATTCCAAAGATCATTGGTCCTGCAGCCAAATCCCGGGGCCTGTTATATTCTTGGACTATCCCATTATTATCGGAATGAAGAGGAACAGGCCCTCAATCAGTTTCAGAAAGCCCTTGAAATGAATCCATCCATGACACAGGCGCGGGTGCACCTTGCGCTGGTCCTATTGAATAAAAAGAGAACAGATGATGCTATCCGGGAAGTAAAGACGGCCCTGTCCCACGACGAAAAGAACGCCATGGCGCACAATGTTCTCGGCAGTGCATATCTGACAAAAGGCATTTATACGGAAGGCATTGCCGAGCTGAATAAGGCCCTCGAGCTCGATCCTTCCCTCGCTGACATCCATATCAAGAAAGGGCTTGTGGCCATGAAGCAGGGAAAGGGTGAGGAGGCGGAATCGGAACTGACAGCCGCAGTGCATCTAAAGCCTGAAAAACAGGATGCGCGACGCATGCTTTCCCTTTATTATTTGAACAATAATGAACCGGCGAAGGCGATTGACATTCTCAGGCAAGGCTTACAGAGTGGGAGCTCCGATGCGGTGTCCTATTATCTCATGGGTGAATCCTATCTCCGGCAAAATGATTTGAATGAGGCCAGGACGTATTTCATCAAGGCCAAAGAAGTGGAACCGAAGTATGACCTCGCCTATTTCAGGCTGGCATCGATCGACTTTATTCAGACGAAGCAGGAAGAGGGCATAAAAGAGATCCGCAGCCTCCTTGAGCAGTCTCCGGACAACGCACAGGCACTGCTTCTGCTTGCTTCTTTCGCAGAAGCGAACAGTGATGAGAACGAGGCTCGCAAATATTACCTCGCTGCAGCCAATACGGGGAAGACGGAAGGCATCATCGTAGCTGCGCTGTATTTGAAGAGAACGAACAATATTGACAAGTCGCTCATGCTCCTCAATGAAGGTATCAAGCAATCCTCCGCAGATGTCAGGCTCTATGAGGTGAAGGGGGGGATACTTCTTGCGAGCAGGAACTTCAAGGACGCCCTTGCAACGTTTGAAACTGTCTATCGCCTCAACCCTCAACTCGGACTGGGTTATCTAGTGAATGCTTATCTCGCAATGGGGGAACAGGCGAAGGCGCTGGAGAAGGTGCAAACCGGAATCAAGGGCAATCCCACGGATCTAGGTTTGCGCGCGGAGCTATCAAGGATATATATGCTTATGGGCGACAAGACCGAAGCAATAGAAAACGCGCGGGATATCATTAAGAAAAATCCGGAGTCGCCTGTCGGATACATTGCCCTTGCCTTGGTCCATGAGAGCGGCAACGATGTTGAACAGGGTATCGAGGTGCTCAGGAGCGCCCCGAAGGTCAGGGATGTTGCGCTCACATTCACTCTCGGGAACCTGTACGCCCGCAAGAAGAACTATCCCGCTGCTCTGGAACAATATCAACGGGCCGAGAAGATGAACTCAGAGTCAGACCAGATCCTGTTCCAGAAAGGAAACATCTTCTATGCCATGGGGAGAAAGAAGGAAGCAATTGACGAATATCAAAAAGTGCTTCGTCTATTCCCTAACCACGCCATGGCACTTAACAACCTTGCTTATCTCTTTGCTGAAGAGAACAGAAACCCTTCGCAAGCCCTCATGTACGCTACCCGTGCATTCATGCTCGCGCCCCAGAATGATTCAATTCAGGACACCCTCGGTTACGTGCTACTCAAGAACGGTAAGACCGAGCAGGGAATGACAATTCTCAGAAAAGCATCAGAGAATAACCCAAAAAATCCTAGCATCTTGTATCATCTCGCACTCGGATATACAGAGAGAGGGGACTCTGTCAAGGCGGTCGAGCAGCTTCAGAAAGCGCTCACACTGGGTGATTTTCCCGAAGCCCGAAATGCTAGGGCATTACTGGCAAAGATTAGGAAAAGTGGAAATTCATGATGCGTCAATCTTGTCGGAAATGTTTACAGAAGTGATTTCATGAAATGAGAAATTTAATTATCTGCTTATAAAAACACTAGAATTGGAATTTTGGTACAACTTATGCAGTATTAAATATAAATAAAGATATTTCTTAAATCAGCAATAAATCTTTATTTTTCATTTTAATATATGACTTTATTTCCAGCATTTAGGATGGAATTATTCAGAATATAGTGTTAAGTAGAAAGGGTAATGAAGAGAAAATACAATAGCTGAATTAAAAAGAAATATGTCTTACCATTGACTGAATAACATTTATGTGCTACTTTAATATTATACATTTAAGTTGATCCTATAAGTTATTTTTTGAACGTCATTGTCAAAAAAAATCATGCAAAGGGGGTGAACGAGGCTCTTAATGGAAATATTCCTGTAGAAAGGAGGCGTGATCATGACAAGAACTGCAGTACGCCGTTTTATACTCGGCCTGTTCATGTTCGTGCTAACAGCTGCTCCGCTTCATTTGTTGAATACAGATTTGGTAAAGACAGCATACGCATATGTTTCCTATGGCGAAAACCATGACTGGGAAAGAATTTTGGGCCGGGAAAGTGATGGGGATAACATCTTGGGCCAGTATAATCAGATTTTGGACAAGGGTAATAAACGGGATAATGGTGACCGGGATAAGAGTCAGGGTCAGGGTAATGATGAGAACAATGGCATCTCGTATACAATTTTTAACAAAGACAATAAAGGGGATAGTGGTGACTTGCATTATATCTTAAGCTCGGGTAATGACCAGAGCCACGATGGCCGATATAAGATTGGCGTCTACAACAGTGAAGGGGATACTGACTGTCGGCATAAGAACGGGGGCTATAACATTGATTGGGACTATAACCGGGACAAGTATTATGACCATGATGATCATTGTAAGAAATCAGTTCCAGAACCCGGGACACTTTCTCTTTTGGGTGCGGGAATAGCAGGGATCGGCGTATACAGCTTTATCCCAAGAAAAAGTAACAAATAGAAACAAGAAATTATTGAAATTCCATTCACTTTAACGAAGCCCATCCCGGTAGTTAATTATGAAGGGATGGTGTAAGGATAGTTTTTCTTCATTCAAATCATCTTTTTATCCTTCCTGAATACAACCGGTTTTCCTTGATCTTCTCTCTTATCCCACGAACCTATCTAAGTAAAGTGCTTAATCATGAACGTGGACCATTAATAACCTTTCATTCGCCCTGCGTTCACTTGGATTGAAAGCGAAAATGAAAAGAGCATGGTACTTATAGCATCTGACAAAAAAATTTACAGAGAATACGCCAAGTACGCAAAGCGAAATATGACTTAAATTTTTATAACAAAAAAATTACATGCAGAGTTTGTATCAATGTGACGAGGGGCTCCGAGGTTAAAAGCATTTTGATCCCGCATGTCCGGGTTAGATGGGAGAGGAAAATCAGTTTTAATGAGATGCTTGAATTAGATTAAGCCTGCCTTTAAAGACATTGGCTGTGAGAGGCATAACGACGAAGAAAGGATGGGATTAAGAAAGCTATCATCTCAGAGGATGGCTTTACTAAGCTCGTTTGAATAATCGCTCTCGATGCCGGATGAGTCATAGGCCGTAATTGCGAAATAATAGGTCCCGGGCTCAAGAGAATTGATCACACAGCTTGGTACCGTTTTAACATCAATAATTTGTGTATAGGCCCTCGATACTGTCCCGTAATACACTTTAAATCCTACCAGACCTGTAGCCGGCGTTCCATTCACATAAGTAGTAGGTACATCCCATGCCAGCGAAACACTACCTGTTCCACCGGTTTGATTGCTGCCACCCCCGCAGCCTGCGAGAATTGAAATGATAAACAATATATAAATAATCGAGAAAATGCTTTTCTTTGACATAGTACATCTATCCTTAGCTATTAACCCTTGAAAAACCCATCTCGTGAGCCTTTGTATCCATGGCATTAATACGACACGATGCGCATGATATAATTCTTTATTGCTGTTTTGCTGTCACTTTTTATTTAATAGCTTGTGCGCTTAGTTGATCGTAAAAACAGAGGTAGATAGACAAGTATTACTTTTACTGTAACTACAATAATTTTTTAGGTATCTGGATCGAGCCGGATCCAATAGAAATTATTTCTGTATGGGCACTGATGCAAGAGTTGTAATTGTATTCGAAAATAAGTCCGGTGTCAAGAGGTCTGATTTCTTAATATATACAATGAGAAATCGTCAATAAGTGGCCGCTTCTGATCTTAGGGCGATGTGATTTAAACATTTTGATCCTTGCTTGTCCGCTTTAGTTGATAGGGAGAAAGTCAGCTTTTTAATGAAGGCATGATGGGGATCACGCTTTCTTTTGAAGATGGTGTCTGGTGAGAGATGATTATGATGAAGATCTCACAGCACTTTGCGAGCGTTATCGTTTAAAAGATGGTTTTACTAATCTCGTCCGAATAATCGCTCTCGATGCCGGACGTGTCATAGGCCGTTATCGCGAAATAATATGTACTATGCGCAAGAGAATTAATTGTACAGCTTTGCGCGGTCTTGACATCGATAATATGTGTATAAGTCCTTGATGCTGTCCCGTAATATACTTTATATCCTGCCGGACCTGTTGCCGGAGTCCCATCCACGTACGTAGTGGGCGCATCCCACGCCAGCGAAGCACTACCAGTCGAAATATTGTTTGGACCGATGCTGTCAATGCCACAACCCGCGAATACTATTGTAATGATCAGCGATATAAAGAAAATTGAGGATGTTTTTTTCGTTGACATGGTTCAGCGCTCCCTAAAGCTGAACATGATGAGTACATCTCACATTATGATAAATCTACATGATGCACATAAGATAATCTGTGATTGCTGTCACTTAAGGAAGTCATTATTATTAAGTGCCTTCTAATGATGAATGTGATGCGAATCACATTCTAAACAAAGAAAGCAAAAGCCCTTTTCCCCGCTATAAGATCCAATAAAAATACTTTTTATTCATTTTTGAGTAACAGAGAAAGATCTTCCGTTGGTGGCAAACAAGCAGTGTTTTTTATCAGTTAATCGCTAACAATACTCGCTTGTGGCAGATGCTCTAGATGCTACAAGGAACATCACCAACAACGGCAATGTTGTGAGGGCTTAGCGAAGAATGATACAACTCAGTGGAGCCATCTGAGCATCTGATGCGGGAACGTCGGTCTTATGACTTTTGGCGGGGAAGGACGGAACGATCCGGACAAAAAACATATTGAAAAGTCAGTCGGGTTCATGTATTGTTCTATTTTGCCGGCTACCAAGCAGCCTCTTCAGGAGTCGCCAGCATAAATATGGAGCCCGGGTCCAATTTTTTCTTGACAAAAATCGTGGCTATGATATAAGAACAAAATTTTCATGGTCTTTTAAGGCCGGGAGGGTAACAAATGAGCAACAGCAGCTGCAGCAGGAACTTTCTCTTTACCTCGGAGTCGGTTACCGAGGGACATCCTGACAAGATAGCCGATCAGATCTCCGATGCGGTCCTTGACGCGCTCTTGGCGCAGGACCCGATGAGCCGGGTTGCGTGCGAGACACTTCTGACCACGGGGCTTGCCTTCGTGGCAGGGGAGATCACGACCAAAGGCTACGTGGAGATCCCGGAAATAGTTCGCGAGACGATCAAGGGGATCGGATACACGCGGGCGAAATACGGCTTCGACTACGAGACCTGCGCGGTCATCACTTCGATCCATTCACAGTCTCCTGACATCGCCATGGGAGTCGACACCGGCGGCGCCGGGGACCAGGGCCTCATGTTCGGCTACGCCTGCGACGAGACGCCCGAGTTCATGCCCATGACCATCATGCTTGCCCACAAGCTGACCCGTCAGCTCTCGGAGGTGCGGAGAAAGGAAATTCTGCCGTACCTTCGGCCGGACGGGAAGTCCCAGGTGACCATCGAGTACCGGGACGGCAAACCGTACAAGCTCCATACCATCGTGGTCTCGAGCCAGCACAGCCCCGAAGTGAATCTTAAGGACCTGCGCGAGGGCGTGATCGAGAAGGTGATCAAGCCGGTAGTGCCGAAGGATCTCATTGACGAGAAGACCATCGTTTACCACATCAACCCCACGGGCAGGTTCGTGACCGGCGGCCCCATGGGCGATACCGGCCTGACCGGCAGGAAGATCATCGTGGACACCTACGGCGGCGTGGGAAGCCACGGCGGCGGCTGCTTCTCGGGCAAGGACCCCTCGAAGGTTGACCGCTCGGCATCGTACATGGCGCGCTACGTCGCTAAGAACATCGTGGCATCCGGCATCGCCAAGGAGTGTGAGGTGCAGCTTGCCTATGCCATCGGCGTGCCCGAGCCGGTTTCCATCCACGTCGATCACTTCGGCACCAGCGATGTCCCCTATGAGAAACTCGTCCAGATCATCAGGAAGAACTTCGACATGACGCCGAAGGGGATCATTCAGAGCCTGGACTTGAGAAGGCCGATCTACAAGAAGACCGCAGCATACGGGCACTTCGGCAGGACCGAGCCCGAGTTTACCTGGGAAAAGACAGACAAGGCCGCGGCACTCAAAAGGGACGCTGGGCTGTAGAAAACAGCAGAGAGTTCATAGCAGGGCAGCTGGTGGCAAAGCTAGGAGCTAGAAACCATAAGTTTAGACCTATATTTTGAATTTAAGGAGATTAGATGAAATACGACATCAAGGACATCAAGCTTGCCGACAAGGGCAAGCTCCGAATCGAGTGGGCGAACCAGAGCATGCCCGTCTTAAACCTCATCAGGAAGCGCTTCGAGAGAGAAAAGCCGCTTAAAGGGGTCCGCCTCGCCGCGTGTCTCCATGTGACCACCGAGACCGCCTCGCTCATGCAGACGCTCAAGGCCGGCGGCGCCGACGTCGTGCTGTGTGCGTCGAACCCGCTCTCGACGCAGGACGACGTGGCGGCATCGCTCGTGAAGCATGACAGGATCCCGACGTTCTCGATCAAGGGCGAGGACGGCAAAACCTACTATAAGCACATCATGGCGGCGCTCGACAGGAAGCCCATGATGACCATGGACGACGGTGCTGACCTGGTCTCGGTGCTTCATACCAAGAGAAAGAACCTGCTGTCCGACATCATCGGCGGAACGGAAGAGACCACGACGGGTGTGATAAGGCTCCGCAGCATGGCCAACACCGGCGTGCTCAAGTACCCGATCATCGCGGTGAACGACGCCCAGACGAAGCACTTCTTCGACAACCGCTACGGCACGGGCCAGTCGACGATGGACGGCGTGATCCGCGCTACGAACCGGCTGATCGCCGGCTCCGTCTTCGTGATTGCCGGATACGGTTGGTGCGGCAGAGGCCTTGCCATGCGGGCCAAGGGCATGGGAGCCAACGTGGTCGTGACCGAGATCGATCCCTTGAAGGGGATCGAGGCCTTGATGGACGGCTACCAGGTCATGTCCATGGCAGAGGCCGCGAGGATCGGCGATATCTTCGTCACGGTCACCGGCGACATCAAGGTGATCCGCAAGGAGCACTTCCGCGTGATGAAGGACGGCGCGATCATCTGCAACACCGGACACTTCAACGTCGAGATCGACCTTGAGGCGCTCGACAAGATGAAAAAGAAAAAAAGGCGGATACGCGAGTTCGTCGAAGAGTTCACCATGGCCAATGGCAAGAAGATCAACGTGCTGGGCGAGGGCAGGCTGATCAACCTCGCATCGGCCGAGGGCCATCCCTCGAGCGTCATGGACATGAGCTTCGCCAACCAGGCGCTTTCAGCCGAGTACATGCTTAAGAACAGCAAGAAGCTCAAGAAACAGGTCTACGGCGTCCCCGAGAAGATCGACAAGGAGATAGCCCGGCTCAAGCTGGACGCCATGGGTGTCAAGATCGACAAGCTCACCCCTGAGCAGAAGAAGTACCTCGCATCATGGGAGATGGGAACGTAATATAATAATATAGGAAGAAAACAGGCAGGAGTCAGAATAGGGGCCAGGGGCCGGGAAACGGGAATCAGAACTACTTGCATTCTGATCTCCGTCTCCTGATACCTGGCTTCTTTTATTTTAGGACATGGCAAACTACCTCAAAATAATCTTCGCCATGCTGATCTGGAGCACGTGGGGCCCGATGATCCGCTGGATCGCGCTTCCGCCCGTCGTGGTCCTTTTCTATACCTCACTGATCGCAAGCTTCACAGTCCCCGCGGTCCTGAGGGCCCGTGGCGATTTCCCCGAAGGCATGTTGAGCCTCAGATCATGGTATCTCTTTGTAGGTTACTCGTGTGCCTCGATCGTGAACAACATCACCTATTTTTACTCCCTTGGGCATACCACGGTCTCGAACGCGGTCTTTACCCATTATACGGCTCCCGTGTTCGTCGCCGCGATCGCGCCGCTCCTGATATCCGAACGCCTGCAAAAGGTGACGCTCATCTCGCTCCCCATAGCCGTTCTTGGCATGATCATGATCGTCGCAGCCGCGGGAAAGTTCAGTCTGAGCAGCGCAGAGAGCGCCGGCATCATGGCCGGCACCGCCTCGGGCCTGGCCTATGCTTTCACGATCATGATCTCGCGCAGGCTCAGCCAGTTGATGCTTCACCACAAGGCGATCATCGTGAACCTCTGGATCACGGCCGTCGTCACCGCTCCTGTTGCGCTGACCACCCAGCACCACATTTCCTTCCGTGCCGGGGCACTTCTACTGATTACGGGGTTGTTTCATTCAAACATGGCCCCGCTCCTTTACTTTAACGCTCTAAGGCGTGTGCTGGCACAGCACGCGGCCATCCTGGGCTACATGGAACCTCTTTGCGCCATACCGCTTGCGTTTTTTTTCCTTTCGGAGACCCCAACGTTAGTGACCCTGTTCGGCGGACTTTTGATACTTCTTTCCGGGTATATGGTGATGCACTACGGGAGAGGGAACGAACCACAGTCCGCGACCGGTAATTGAACCTCGAACGGGGCTTGCCCATTTGCCGCCTGGCCAATTTATCACTCCCAAAATGTTTTTCCTTCCTTGATTTAGGATATTTTTACGCTATACTAAATACTGTACGTCCCTCAACTTCGATCAAATCAAAACCAAAAGCATTATCCATCATACTTTCGGAGGACACAGGCATCGGGAAGACATCACTACATTACCATGCAGCCACCGTTCCCGCGGTCAACGTGGACCGCAGAAGTGAACAAGATGATCAAGGTCATGGGCGCGCCGATCAATGAAGAGGACGCGAAGCCATCATCGACTATCTTTCGACGAACTACGGCACGGGGAAGTGACGCCAGAGCAGTCGCAAGGAGGCTGATCATGAAAGACAGAGAGCGGATGCCGGCGAGCACAATCCCATGGCTTTTTCTTTCTTTCGCGCTTGTGCTCTTGCTGGCAGTCAGCGCTTTGGCCGGAGCAGAAGATAAGGAGCTCGTCACCAGGTCGAACCAGATCTTCGGCCCCTTGCCGCAGTCAATGCTCTCGGAGCAAAACCCGATTACCCCGTCTAAAGTGAAGCTCGGGAAAATGCTTTTTTACGAATCCCGGATTTCCGTCGATGGTACTGTGAGCTGCGCCAAATGTCACCCCATCAGCCTGTACGCGGCCGACGGGCTCAAGAAGGCAAGAGGCAACAACTGCAAGGAAAACCCCCGCAATTCGCCCACGATACTGAACGCAGCGGCGCAGATTTCCGCTCACTGGATAGGCAACCGGACGGGCGTGGAGGACCAGGCAAAGCAATCCCTTGTAGGGCCGCCGTCCTTTGGCATGCCGTCCTACGAATCCGTGGAAAAGATCCTTGAGGGGATCAGGGGATACGTTATCCTGTTCCAGGAGGCTTTTCCGGAAGAGAAAGAACCGGTCAATGTGGATAACTTCGCCAAGGCGGTCAGCGCCTTTGAAAGGACCCTCATGACGCCGGCCCCATTTGATGATTTCATGAAAGGAAACGTCGCGGCGCTGACCGAGCAGCAGAAGAGGGGACTGCAGACGCTTCTGGATACCGGGTGCATGACCTGCCATTTCAGCCCCTACCTGGGCGGACAGATGTACCAGAAGTTCGGAATACTTGAGCCTTACTGGAACTATACCAAGAGCGAAAAAGTCGACGATGGGCGTTTCCCAGTCACGAAGAACGAGGCCGACAAGTACGTCTTCAAGGTGCCGATACTCAGGAACGTGGCGATGACGTCGCCGTACTTTCATGACGGTTCCGTCGATAAGCTCGACCGGGCGATATGGATCATGGCAAAGATCCAGCTCGGGAAGGAGCTGTCGAAGCAGCAGGTAGAAGACATCGACGCGTTTTTGCATTCATTGACGGGCAAACTGTCCGATGACATAGTGACCGTGCCGGTTTTGCCGGCAATGGAATGATAATGATTAATTCTGATCATATATTAATAAAGAAGGGAGATATTGTATGAAAAAAGTTGTAGTCGTTTTAGCTTTCAGTGCAGCGATATCTTTCATTATGACATCTGCATCCCCCGTGGTGGCTGATTCAGCGAAGTCGGGAGAGGAACTGTTCAAGCAGAACTGCGCGGTGTGCCACGTCGATGGCGGCAATATCGTCAACCCGAAGAAAACGCTTCATAAAGCGGACCGCGAGGCCAATAATGTCAAGACGGTAAAGGATATCATAGGTAAAATGAGAAATCCTGGGCCCGGGATGATCAAATTTGACGAGAAGACCATCCCCGACAAGGAAGCAAAGGAGATAGCCGAGTATATTTTAAAGACTTTCAATAAATAGTATCTCATTAGGTTAAGCGGCCGAAAGTATTAGGGAAATTTCGTCACCAAAAAAAAAGCACAAAAAGTAACGGAGTCCCTTGACAGGTAGTCAACCCTCATATAAACTTGAGCTATCTTTTTTTTAAAATTTAATAAATTATCCCTATAAGGAGGCTTTTATGCGTGATGACAGCGTGTATCAGAGTCTTGTCAAGCGCGGTGTGTCGCGGCGGGATTTCATGAAGTTCTGCACCGCCATGGCCGCAGCGCTGGCGCTGCCGGCATCGTATGCGACAAAGATCGCCGCAGCGTTGGAGAAAGCTCAAAAACCGTATGTTGTATGGCTTGAATTCTCGGACTGTGCTGGCGATTCAGAGGCGACGCTCAGGGCGACAAAGCCCACGATTGCCTCGCTCGTCCTCGATGTCATATCGCTCGAATATCACGAGACGATCATGACGCCCTCTGGAAAGGCTGCCGAGAAATCTCTGATGGACGTTGTCGATAAACAAAAAGGCAAATACATCGCTATCGTGGAAGGCGCGATTCCGATGAAGGAGAACGGTGTCTACTGTACCGTGAGCGGCAAGACGGCTGTCTCCACGGCCAAGCATGTGTGCGGTAATGCCATGGCTACCATAGCCGTAGGCTCGTGCGCAGCATGGGGCGGCGTTGCAAGCGCCTTCCCCAATCCGACAGGTTGCGTAGGCGTAAAAGATGCCGTAGCAGGCATCACCCTGGTGAATCTTCCCGGGTGCCCCCATAATGTCGAGAACCTCACTGCCACGATCGTACACTTCCTGACCTTCAAGTCCCTCCCGCAGTTAGACAGCCACAATCGTCCGCTGTTTGCCTATGGCAAGAGGATCCATGACAACTGCGAGCGCCGCGCTCACTTCGATGCCGGCCAGTTTGTGCGGAAGTGGGGCGATGAGGGTCATCGGCAGGGCTGGTGCCTGTACGAAATGGGCTGCAAAGGGCCGGAGGCGTATTTCAACTGTCCGACGGTCAAGTACAATGAAGGCACGAGCTGGCCTGTCCAGGCCGGCCACGGCTGCATAGCCTGCGCAGCCGATAACAACTGGGACACGATGTCGCCGATGTACAGGCGGCTGCCCACTGTTCCGGGGTTCGGAGTTGAGACAACGGCTGACAAGATCGGCGCCGGTCTCGCGGTAGCAACAGCAGTTGGTCTCGTGGCACACGGCATCGGAAGGGCCGCAAAGCCGAAAGATGAAAAAAAGCACGAATAGCTTGATATTCATAAAATTTTACTAAGGAGGAGGAGCTATGCCGAAGATCGCAATAGATCCTATTACCAGGATCGAAGGTCATCTGAGAATTGAAGCTCAGGTCGAAGGCGGCAAGGTGACGGACGCATGGTCGTCCAGCACCATGTTCCGGGGCATTGAGATCATTGTCAAAGATCGTGATCCCCGCGACGCGTGGCTGTTTGTCCAACGTATTTGAGGGGTCTGAACGACGGTTCACGCCACCAGCTCGGTTCGAGCTGTAGAAAACGCCTTAGGAATCGTAATACCGGACAACGCACGGATCATCAGGAACCTCATCTCCGGGATTCAGTATGTGCAGGATCATGTAATACATTTCTATCACCTCCATGCCCTTGACTGGGTCGACGTCGTGAGCGCGCTCAAGGCGGACCCGGCAAAGACGTCGTCTCTGGCCATGTCAATATCTGACTGGCATAATTCCTCAACGACGTATTTCAAGGGCGTCCAGCAGAAGGTCAAAGCTCTCGTAGAGAGCGGCCAGCTCGGCATCTTTGCCAACGGGTATTGGGGCCATCCGGCCTATAAACTGCCTCCCGAGGCGAACCTCATGGCCGTTGCCCACTATCTCGAGGCGCTTGACTGGCAGCGAGATGTCATCAGGATGCAGGCGCTCCTTGGCGCCAAGAACCCGCACGCCCAGACGTACCTGGTGGGCGGCGTAGCCATCCCTGTCGACCCCAACAGCCAGAATGCCTTGAACGCGGGCAGTATTGCGTTCATGTCCGAAATCTCGAAGAAGGCATACGACTTCGTCGCGAAGGTGTACATTCCCGACCTGCTCGCAGTCGCCTCGTTCTACAAGGACTGGGCGGCCTACGGCGCCGGCGTGGGCAACTTCCTTTCCTACGGTGAATTCCCTAATGACAATGCGTTGAATACCACGAACCTCTGGTTGCCGCGGGGCATCATCAAGAACAAGGACATAAGCAAGGTCCTTCCTGTCGACCAGGCAAAGGTCTCGGAGTATGTCAGCCATTCCTGGTATGATTACAGCGGTGGGGACGCGAAAGGAAAGCACCCGTGGGAAGGCGAAACGAACTTCAAGTACACAGGCCCTACTCCGCCCTTCGAGAACGGCTTTGTGAGCGACAAGCAGAAGTACTCCTGGGTCAAGGCGCCACGGTATGAAGATATGCCGATGGAGGTTGGCCCGCTCGCGAGGATGCTCGTGGCATACGTGTCGGGCCACAAGCGCGTAAAAGAAGTGGTGAACATGTGTCTGCAAAAGCTCGGCGTAGGCCCGGCCGCTCTCTTCTCGACCCTCGGCCGCGTCGCGGCACGGGGTATCGAGACGTTCGTCACTGCGGAGATGCTGCCCACCTGGATCGATCAGCTCGCGGCGAACATGGGCAAGGGCGACCTGCGCATCCACAACGGCGAGAAGTGGGATCCCGCTACGTGGCCCAAGGAAGCCAAGGGCTTCGGGTTCCATGAGGCGCCGCGCGGCAGCCTCTGCCACTGGATCCTCATCAAGGACGGCAAGATCGCAAATTACCAGGCCGTCGTTCCGGGCACCTGGAACGGCTCGCCGCGTGATGCGAAGGGGCAGCACGGCCCCTGGGAAGCAGCACTCGTCGGCACTCCGGTACATGACCCGAACAAACCGATAGAGATCCTCCGGACGGTCCATTCATTCGACCCCTGCATGGCATGCGCCGTGCACGTGGTGGACCCGGAGGGCAAGGAAGTCACGAGGATCAAGATCGTCTAAGAAAGGAGGTAGACCATGCAGCCAAACAGGATTAGGGCGTATGTATGGGAATTCCCGGTCCGGTTCACCCACTGGATCAATGCCCTTTGCATCGTGATGTTCTGTATCACGGGCTTCTACATCGGGCGTCCGTTCATGCACGCCGTTTCATCTGAGCAGTACATCATGGGATGGATGCGGTTCCTCCATTTCGCTTCGGGATACATATTCCTCCTGAGCATGATCATCAGGATCTACTGGATGTTTGCCGGCAACAAGTATGCGAGCTGGAGAGTGTTCATCCCCCTGACCAGCAGGCAGTGGGAGGACATGATCGGCGGGCTGAAGTTCTATCTCTTCATGAAGAAGCAGCCGCCCTACGCGGCAGGGCATTCGGCCATGGCGTCGATCACGTACCTCGGCGTGTTCATCCTGTTCCTCTTTGAGATCGCGTCTGGGTTCGCGCTCTATTCCCAGAGCCATTTAAAGAGCACGGTCCTGTGGCTTTGCGGCGGGTGGATGCTCAGCATCCTTCACGTGCAGACGGTCCGGCTGCTCCATCACATCGTCATGTGGCTCCTGATCGTCTTTACCGCCATCCATGTGTATATCGGGTGGTATCTTGACATCGCCGAGAAGAACGGAGTGATGGGCTCCATATTCGGCGGGTTCAAGTTCATTACGGGAAAGGAATGGGAATAAAACAGTATCGTGGGTGCTGATCAGAAGACATTTAGTCAAGACATGGTACGCCCGGAAGGTCACCGTGACTCCGGGCGTATCAGTGTTTTAGGCCTCGGCAACATTCTGCTCACCGATGAAGGCGTCGGGGTACACGCGGTAAACGCCATCAAGAAGAAGTATGCCTTTTCTCCCGAGATCGATATCATTGATGGCGGCACCATGGGTCTCGATCTGCTCCCCATCTTTCAAACGCAGGATAAGATCCTCATCGTTGACGCCGTCGACTTTAAAAAAGAGCCGGGTCATGTAGGCATCGTCGAAGGGAAAAACATCCCATCCGTTCTCAATACGAAGCTTTCTGTCCATCATATCGGGCTCTCTGACCTTCTTTTTACGGCAAAACTGACTCGCACCACGCCGCTGGACGTCTACTTGGTCGGCATACAGCCGAAGTCATTCGATGTTGGCCTTGACATGACGGACGAGATCCGCACGCGGCTGGATGACATCATCGAGATCGCGTTACGGAAACTCAAAGAATGGGATGTACAAATTAACATCAAGCCCCTGCCTTGACGTGTCACGTCATCAGTATCCGCTCAACTTCAACGCTCATTAATTTACACAAATCTTCCGCTCCTCCTCAAAAATTTTAGAAACAATCTATCAAATTTACAGATATTAGTCATAGGAATTCCCTATCGTTCATTAGAAAAATCATTTATTAATTAAATACATAGAATATATTTTATTTCATCGCAGATTTGACAAATACGAAATTACCTGCTAATCTGAAATCGTACTTTACGCGGTGTGCTGTAATTGAACGCGCACGATCAAGGCAAGTCCTATTTCCCTTCTTTACATATTTAAATTGAGAGAATATTCTCGATTCCTTTTCAGAGTGATAGCTTTCTTGACTTATTTTTTTTGCTCATTTCGGCGTAAGTAGGGACCGGTTTTACCACGGACATTGCCTTTTTGTGCGAAAGAGCTCTTTTTTCCAATCCTGCAGTATCACATTACGGACAATTTTCATTTTTTAAAATACTACAAGGAGGATGCGCAAATGAGTAAAAAGGAAGGTGCGAGTAAGCAGTTTCTTGACTCATTGGAGTTCCGTGGTATCAAACGCAGGGATTTTTTGAAGTTCTGCGGGGCAACTGCCGCCCTCATCGGACTCTCAGAATTTTACGTTCCCAAGATAGCCGCGGCGTTGGAAAAAGCCGCCAAAAGACAGCCGGTTGTATGGCTCAATTTTGCGTCTGATACGGGTTGTACCGAGGCCTTGATCAAGGCAACGTACCCCAGCGCCGCTGAGATCATTCTCGATATCTTGAGCGTCGACTACAACGAAACGATCATGGCGGCCGCAGGGAAGCAGGCGGAGGAGATCCTTGACAAGTCTAAGAAAGCAGGGGGCTATGTCCTTGTTGTTGAAGGCGGGATCCCGACCAAGAAAGGACACGGCATGATCGGGAACAAGGAGATGCTCGATGTCTTCAGAGAGTTTGCCGGTCCTGCCGTCGCGGTATTGGCGGTCGGCAGCTGTGCGACGACGGGAGGCGTTCCGGCGGCGAAACCGAACCCCTCGCAGATCATCGGCATCTCCGAGGCGCTCAAAAGGGTCGGCATTAATAAGCCGCTGATCAATCTCGACCTCTGTCCCGTGAACCCGCAATATCTCGTAGGCGTGGTGGTCAATTTCCTGCTCCTCGGAAAGCTCCCGGACCTCGACAGTGTCGGCAGACCGAAGATGTTCTACGGACAGACGATCCACGATAACTGCGAGCGCAGGGCGCACTTCGATGCCGGAAGGTTCGTAGAAAAGTTCGGCTCCAAGGAAGAGGCTCTCAACTATTGCCTCTACAAGATGGGCTGCAAAGGTCCGATGACCTATTCGGCTTGTTCAAAGATCCAGTATAACAACCGAACAAGCTGGTGCATAAAGGCCGGAGGCCCCTGCATCGGTTGTGCCGAGCCCGGATGGACGGACAAGTTCGCCGGCTTCTATGAGAAACTTCCCGGCGTCAAGATCCCCGGGATCGGCGGCGTTGAAAAAGGCGCTGACACAATCGGTGCGGTTGCGGCAGCCGCGACAGCCGTGGGCATAGCGGTCCATGCCGCGGCAACGGCGGCGTCGGGCAGGACCAAAGAAGAAAAGGGAGGTGAAAAATAATGGCCAGGATAACGATAGACCCATTTACGAGGATCGAAGGACATCTGAGGATCGACGTCGAGATCGAAGGCGGCAAGGTCAAGGATGCGTGGACGACAGGCACGCTGTTTAGGGGTTTTGAGATCATACTTCAGGGCAGGGATCCCAGAGATGCCTGGCATATTACCCAGCGCATCTGCGGCGTTTGTCCCACATCGCACGGACACACCTCGTCAATGAGCATGGATGACGCCTTCAAGGTAAGGCCGCCGGACAATGGCCGCATCCTCAGAAATATAATCGAGGGGGCCCAGTTCGTTCACTCCCATATTCTCTGGTTCTATCACCTGAATGCGCTGGATTATGTTGATGTTGTATCGGCACTGAAAGCCCAGCCGAAGGAGGCCTCGCTCAAGAAGGTCCATGCGAAGCTCAAGGCATTCGTCGAATCGGGGCAGCTCGGCCCCTTCGCCAATGCCTACTGGGGCCATCCCGCATACAAGCTGCCGCCGGATGTGAACCTCCTTGCAGTGGCACACTATCTCGAGGCACTCGAGATGCAGGCCAAGGCAGCTGAGGTGAGCGCCCTGTTCGGCGGCAGGATGCCGATGACCATGACGAGCCCTCCGGGCGGCGTAACGCATGTGCCGAGCGTCGATGACCTTAAAAACTATCTCTTCCGGATGAAAGAGCTTCAGGATTGGATTGATAACGTGTTCATTCCGGATGTCCTGGCCATCGCTCCGTTCTATCTCGACTGGGCAGCGGTAGGCAAGGGATTCGGGAACTTTCTTTCCTGGGGCGTGTTCGAGGATGCGTCCTTCGATCCCAAGAAACGGCTCCTGCCGAGAGGAGCAATATTCGCTTCGGATTTCCCGAAGGTCCACGATGCGAAGCCGGAGGACGTTACAGAGGACACGTCGCATGGCTGGTACAAGAGCGGCAAGCCGCTCAATCCGAGCGTGGGCGAGACGGAACCCGAATACACGGGCTACGACCCGAGCAAGAAATACACCTGGGCAAAGGCGCCTCGGCTCCAGGGCAAGCCCATGGAGGTCGGGGCCCTCGCCAGGATGCTCGTTGCCTATGCCTCCGGCCAGCCCACGGCCAAAAAGCTCATCGACAGCACGCTCACCGCTATCGGACATCCAGGACAGCCGCAGGTGCTCCTTGGCGTGATCGGAAGGATCGCCGGGCGGGCGCTCGAATGCAAGATGGTGGCGGATGCCATGTATCAATGGGGCCTCGACATCATCGAAAACATCAAGAAGGGGAATACGGCGGTGTACAATGAGTATAAGATCCCCGACAAGGCCCGCGGCATCGGACTTTGGGAAGCTCCGCGGGGCGCCTTGGGCCACTGGATCGACATAGAAGGCAAGAAGATAAAGAACTACCAGTGCGTGGTCCCGACTACGTGGAACGTCTGCCCCCGTGACGAGAGGGGGGTGCGTGGACCCATTGAAGAGGCCTTGATAGGGACCACGGTGGTGAATGCGGAGAAGCCGCTCGAGGTCATTCGTGTGGTTCACTCATTTGACCCCTGTCTTGCATGCACGGTGCATGTGATCCATCCCGAGTCTAACCGCATTATGGACTTCAAGGTCTGTTGAGGGAGGATGCGATGGAAAAAGACATGATACGAGAATGGAGTACGGGATACATTATCGAGCACTGGGTCCGCGTTATTTCCATAGCCGTCCTGACCTTTACGGGCTTCTACATCCATTGGCCCTTCATAGCCGGCGGCACGGATAGCTTTATCATGGCATGGAACCGTTTCTTTCACTTCATGGCGGCCTATGCCCTGATCCTCGGCCTTGTGGTGAGGGTCTACATGGCGTTCCGGTCGACGTTCGACAGCGACTGGCAGGACTTCGGTCTTGTCCGGAACATTAAGAACCTTCCGGACATTCTGGGCTACTACCTGTTCATCAAGGGCTCGCACAAAGAGTACCGGAAGTATAACCCCCTGCAGGCACTGGCGTACCTCGCCATCGGTCTTGTGATCATCTTCGAGGCGCTGAGCGGCGCGGCCATTTACCATGGATACTTGTTCGGGTTCATTCCCTGTCCCGACAGCTTCAGGTGGGTGCTTAACCTGCTGGGCGGAGAAGGCGTCACACGGATGATACACTTCTTCGTGATGTGGTTCTTTATCATCTTTGTGTTGATCCATGTCTACATGGCCTTCATGATAGGTTGGGTGAACAAGGACGGAACCTTTACTTCGATTTTTACGGGCTATAAGCTCAAGAAGCACCACGAATGATGTCAGATCGTCAGATGAGGGGAGACGCTCAGGCGTCTCCCCAATCGATCTTGATTCTCGGTGTCGGAAATCTCTTGCTCGGGGACGACGGTTTCGGCGTTCATCTCATCAATGCGCTTAAAGATATCCCGTTTCCCCCCAATGTGCATCTTCTTGAGGCTGGTACGGTAAGCCACCAACTGATCCCCCTGTTCCGGGAGATCGAACATCTCATCGTTCTTGACGTCGTGGAAGCCGGCGATATCCCCGGCTCCATCTTCCGCTTTTCTCCCGACGACATGCAGTTTCCGACAGAGCAGAAAGCATCCCTGCACCAGATAAGTCTTATCGATGTCCTTCGCATGGCGGAGTTGACGGGCGGCAAGCCAAAGACCGTCATACTTGCGGTGCAACCCAAGGATGTCTCTTCCTGGTCTTTAGATCTGAGCGACGAGCTCGAGGCAATCATTCCCAAAGTCAAGGAGCTTGTCGTTGAGGAACTGAAAAAAATCAAGGCATTATGACCTGCCCTGTTTATCTTAAAGAGCCGTAAAACCCCGTCATTCATGGCGGGGATATAGGACGGCGCTGCAGCGTCATCACGGTGACTTCTGGCTTTCGATATACCGTTTGACAATATCGAGAGGCGCCCCGCCACAGGAGGCCGAAAAATAACTCGGAGACCAGAGGGCGTTCTTCCAGTAAAACTTCCGCAGTTCGGGGTGAGATTTTCTCAGTATGCGGGATGACACCCCCTTCAGGCTGTTCACCATCCTGGAGACCGGTATCTTGGGAGGATAGGTGACCAGAAGATGGACATGGTCCCGTTCTCCGTCGATTTCAACCAACCGGGCATCAAAGTCCGCAAGAACTCGGTCAAACACCATTCGCATGGTGTCATAGTGTCTCCCTGCGAACACGGGCTTGCGGTATTTCGTCACAAAGACCAAATGCACGTGCATGGCGAAAACACAATGCCTGCCTTGTCTTAATGCATTTGACTTTAGCATAGGCCAATGATACCATAGAGAAATGCTGATACGCAAGGCATTTCAGTACAGGATCCGGTTCTCCAAACCGGGCGAGGACGCAGCACTTACTCGGTTCGCCGGATGCTGCCGCTTCGTCTGGAACAAGGCCCTCTCCCTGCAGAAGGAGCGGCTGGACAGCAAGAAGCGCATCCTTTCCTATCCGGAGATGGCAGACCTTCTCCTTGTCTGGAAAAAGGAGCATCCGTTCCTCACGGAGGCCCCCTCGCAGGCGCTGCAGCAGCGGCTCATGGATTTAGACAAGGCGCTCCATGAAGCGTTCGACCCTCATAACCCCAAGCGGTTCCCCAGGTTCAAGAAGAAGCACAAGTGCCGCGAGTCCTTCAGGTACCCGCAGGGGTTCGCGGTGAAGAAGAACCGGGTCTATCTCCCCAAATTCGGCTGGGCCAGGTTCTATAAAAGCCGCGAGATATCCGGCAACCCCAAAAACGTCACAGTATCGAGGAAAGGGGGCCATTGGTTCTTCTCCGTGCAGACGGAGATGGAAGTTGGCGGGCCGGTGCACCCATCCAAAACACAGATCGGCGTGGACTTCGGTGTCAAAAGACTCATTACTCTTTCCGACGGTATGGGGTTTCTTCCGATTAATGCATTAAAGAAGCACCTTAAGGGCCTGCGCGATGCGCAGAGAAGGCTCGCACGAATGGTAAAGAGGTCTAACAACTGGAAAAAGCAGAAAAGAACGATCCGGGATATTCATATCAGGATTGCCGATATCCGCTCAGACTGGCTGCACAGGGTATCACACTATTTGAGCAAAAACCACGCTTTGATCGTGCTTGAGGACCTTGGCATCAAAGACATGAGCGCATCGGCAAAGGGGACGATTGAAAATCCCGGAAGGAACGTTAGGCAGAAGGCCGGTCTCAACCGCGCCATTCTCGACCAGGGGTGGGGAGAACTCATGCGCCAGATACAGTACAAGCAGGAATGGCTGGGCGGCATGACGCTCTTCGTCGACCCCGCCCATACGAGCCAGGAATGCGCCGTATGCGGCCATGTTTCGCCTGAGAACAGGCAGTCTCGAGATTTGTTCAACTGCGTGCAATGCGGCCATGTTGAGAACGCCGACGAGAATGCCGCGAAAGTCGTGCTGTCAAGGGTGGGTCACACCCGGGTGATCTGTGGATCGAACGGTGCTGTAATGCCGTCGGAAGCAGAAACCGAAACAGTGCTGTCGTAAGGCAGAACTGCGGAATCTTCGGCCTTCAGGCCGGAGAGGATGTCAATCGTAAATAGATCTTAAGGACTTGACAGAACAGGCAATATATGGGATAAATGAGCATGATATTGCTCCTAAATGATCGGCCGTTATTCCCGGAATCGGATATTCTATGTGCCTTGCCATCCCTTCACTGATTGTAAGCATCGATGACCTTATCGCAACGATTGACGTGTACGGCGCACGAAGACAGGTGAGCCTCATGCTCCTGCCCGAGGCCCCGCGGATAGGGGATTATGTCCTTGTCCACGCCGGATTTGCGATCCAGAAGATAGCCAAGGAGACCGTTGAATCAGGTGAGATCATGCACGAAGCATCCATAGCCTTAAGCATCCTCGATATCGTCCAGACCAAATGCCAGGAGGAAGGGTGCCGCTCGGTGGATTCCGTCAAGGTCAGGATTGGAAAGGCGGCGGGGATCCTTCCCGATTCCCTCATATTCGCTTTTGACGCGGCGAAAGACAACACGGTTGCGAAGAACGCAACGCTCACCATCGAGACTGTGCCGGTCGGCGGTACCTGCCGTGACTGCAAGAAAGAGTTCACGGTCGAGGACGCGCAGTACGTATTCTCTTGCCCTCACTGCGGCTCCAAATCCTTCGAGATCACCAGTGGCCGCGAAATGGATATCGTGGACATGGAGATCAACTAATGAAGGTCAAGGTGGTCACCCGCATCCTCGAAGCAAATGACCGCATCGCCGAGGAGAACCGGAAACGGTTCCAGGACGCGGGAGTGTATGTCGTGAACCTCATGGGAGCGCCCGGGGCGGGGAAGACCTCGCTGCTCGAAAGGACGATCCGCGAGCTCAAGCCGCATCTAGAGATCGGGGTGATCGAAGGCGACATCGTAGGGAGCGACGACGCCGAACGCATAGGAGCTCTCGACGTTCCCGTGGTGCAGATCAACACCGGAGGGGCCTGCCACCTCGATGCGAATATGATCAACGAGGTGCTGGACGAACTGCCGCTCAAGGAATTGGACATGCTCATCATCGAGAACGTCGGCAATCTCGTCTGCCCCGCGGAGTTCAAGGTCGGCGAAGACATGAAGATGATGGTCCTGAGCATCGCCGAGGGGCATGACAAGCCGCTCAAATACCCCCTGATGTTCCAGGAATCATCGGCCCTGGTCCTCAATAAGATCGATCTCCTCCCGTACATGAATACGGACATGAACAAGGTAAGGAACGATTCCCTCGCACTCAATCCGAAACTGAAGATTTTCGAGGTCTCCTGCGCGAACGGCGCGGGAATCGATGCTTGGGCTCAATGGTTGAGCGCGCTCACATCATAGTCAAAGGCGTCGTGCAAGGCGTCGGCTTCAGGCCCTATGTGTTCACGCTTGCCGAGCGCCTCGGCCTCAAAGGCTATGTCTCGAACACCGCCGACGGAGTGGTCATCGAAGCCGAAGGGCGCTCCCTCCCTGAGTTTATCAGTCGTCTTCCGAAAGAAGCCCCTCCGCTGTCCCAGATCTCCAGCGTCTCCGTGACTTCACTCCCCCTCTTAGGCTACAGGGACTTCACCATACAAAAAAGCGTTGATCAGAAGGGTAGCTTGCCGTTCACCCTGGTCTCGCCCGATGTCTCGGTCTGCGACGACTGTGCGCGGGAACTGCTCGACCCTAGGGACAGGAGATATCTTTATTCATTTATAAACTGTACGAACTGCGGTCCCCGGTACTCGATAACCAGGCACGTCCCGTATGACAGGCCGAACACCACCATGGCCGATTTTGCCATGTGCCCCGAATGTCTCAACGAATATGAAAACCCGAGGGACAGGAGGTTCCACGCCCAACCGAACGCATGCCCGAAGTGCGGCCCGGATGTCGAGTTTCGAGTGCGAAAGAAAGAGTCCGGGCCTACGGGCAGTGAAGCCATTCGCGAGGCGATCCGGGCACTGCAGGGCGGCAGCATTCTTGCGGTGAAGGGTCTCGGCGGGTTCCATATCGCCTGTGACGCGTCGAATGACGCCGCGGTGGCGCGGCTTCGCCTGAACAAGAGGAAGAGCAACAAGCCGTTTGCCGTCATGGTCCCGAGCGTTGAAGCGGCACGGCGGTTTTGCATGGTTGCCGATGCCGAGAAGGTCCTCCTCGAATCCAACAAGCGGCCTGTCGTTCTCCTCGAGAAGACAGCGGACCATCTCTCCGCTTCGGTTTCGCCGAATAATAAATATGTAGGATGCATGCTCCCGTACACCCCGCTTCACTATTTGCTGTTTTTCCATCCGCTGGACGGAAACGAAAAGAGAACGGCCCCGCATTTCACCGCACTCGTGATGACGAGCGGAAATTTGTCGGAAGAACCGATCGTGCGGGACAATAGTGAGGCGCAGGGCAAGCTGTCCGGGATAGTCGACGGCTTTCTCCTTCACAACAGGGACATCTTCATGCGGGTCGATGACTCGGTGATGCGGGTGCAGAGCAAAGGCGGCCCCGGGCCCCGGACACCCAACTCCGAACCGGTTTTCCTCCGCCGCTCCCGCGGATATGCTCCCGATCCCATTGCGCTCCACGATGAAGGCCCGGAAGTCCTGGGCTGCGGCGCGGACCTCAAAAACACCTTCACCGTCACCAAGGGAAAGTTCGCCATACCGAGCCAGCACATCGGCGACATGGAAAATTACGAGACGGTGAGATTCTTTGAAGAAAGCCTTGCGAACATCAAGGCTGTGTACCGGGTAAACCCTGTAGCCATTGCGCACGACCTCCATCCGGGATATCTTTCGACACGGTGGGCGATTGACCAGGGGGCAGGGGGTCGAAGTCAAGAGTCAGGGCGGGGCTTTAAGACCTATGCCATCCAGCACCACTATGCCCATATTGGTTCGGTGATGGCCGAGCATGGCCTGGACCGGAAGGTAATCGGCGTTGCATTTGACGGAACGGGATACGGAACGGACGGGAACCTCTGGGGCGCGGAATTTTTGATCGCCGATACCGACGGATTTGAACGGGCGGGGCAATTCCAGTACATCCCGCTGCCCGGCGGCGAGGCTGCCATCCGGGAGCCGTGGCGGACGGCAGTAAGCTACGTTCTCGAGGCGGCGGGCAGCGAGGCGCCGGAGTATCTCGAAAAAACGGGGTTCCAGGAGAGATACGGGAAAGCGTCCATGGAGCAGCTCGTCAAGGTCGCCCGCGCACGGGAGCTTTCTCCCCTCTCATCAGGCGCAGGCAGGCTGTTCGATGCGGTTTCCGCCCTCCTCGGGCTGTGCAGTGTGAACACCTTTGAGGGAGAGGCGGCCATGGCACTGGAGGCCTGCGCCCAAGGTCGCGGCGACGACCAGTATCCGGTTGAGTTTGAGAAGGAAAACGGTTATACTGTCGTGGATTTTTCTCGTACCATCACCGGGGTCATAGAGGACAGGATAAAAGGACAGAGCGCAGGCTTTATCTCCACGGCATTTCATAATACCGTCGCTTCGGTCATAGAGACGGTTGCTGCTTCACTGAGCAAGGACCTGGGGATCATGGATGTGGCCTTGAGCGGGGGAACGTTCCAGAATCTGTATCTTCTGAACAGGACGGAACGGCTGCTCAGAGCTCGCGGGATGAACGTGTTCGTCAATCATAAAATGCCCGCTAACGACGGGGGCATATCCCTCGGCCAGGCGTACATCCTGCGGGAGAGGCTCAAGAAGGGGACCTTATGATTAAACAGATGCTGGAGGAAATGCATAAGCTGGTGGGCGGCATCGGGAGACCTCTTAAACTCATGGAGGTGTGCGGTACCCATACGGTCGAGATATTCCGGCACGGCATCCGCGATGTGATTCCCGGGACGATCACGCTTTTGAGCGGCCCCGGCTGTCCGGTGTGCGTGACGTCGGTCCAGGATGTGGATGCGGCCATTGCGATCGCGAAGATGCCCGGGGTGATCATGGCGACCTTTGGGGACATGATGCGTGTGCCCGGAGGCACGGAATCGCTGCTCGAGGCGAGGTCGGAAGGCGCGGACGTACGGGTCCTCTATTCCCCCATGGACGCGATCTCACTCGCGCAGAAGGAACCGGACAAAGAGGTCGTTTTCTTCGCAACGGGCTTTGAGACGACTTCCCCGCTTATCGCGGCGACCGTTGCGCATGCGGTGGCGGCTGGGATCAGGAACTTTTCCGTGTATGCCGCGCACAAACTCGTTCCGCCGGCGCTTACGGCTCTGCTCGACTCGTCGGACGTGAAGGTTGACGGCTTCATCCTGCCCGGGCATGTCAGCACGATCATCGGCAAAAAGCCGTATGAGTTCGTTGCCGCCCGCTACGGCAAGCCGTCGGTTATCACGGGATTCGATGCCAAGGACATCATTGAAGGCATCCTGATGATCGTGAGGCAGGTCGCGGAGAAGCGGGCAAACGTGGAAATCCAGTACAAGAACGTCGTCAAGGAAGAGGGGAACCCCAAAGCCGTGGCGCTGCTTGACGAATACTTCGAGCCGGCCGACGCCTACTGGCGCGGCATCGGCGTCATACCGAGGAGCGGGCTGAAACTGAGGGACAAATTCGCCGTATTTGATGCGAACAAGAAGTTCAGTCCGCCGGTCTCGACATCCGCGGAGCCGGAGCTTTGCTCGTGCGGCGATATACTCCGCGGCGTGAAGATCCCGACGGAATGTCCTCTGTTCGGCACAGGATGCACGCCGGACAGCCCCGTAGGGCCGTGCATGGTGAGCACCGAGGGCAGCTGCGCGGCGTATTTCAAGTATGGACACAGGTGATGCAGGTGCAGTAATCAACTAGGCCTTTTCCCTCGGCTCCGGAAGGTTTCTTCGGCAACATCTCCTCTCCCGCGGTTGGGATCTATCTATGAGACAAAAGAAATACCGATATTTTCTCGCTGCAATTGTCTCTCTTGCGACCTTTTCTCTCTATATCGGCGCTCTCCGGAACGACTTCTTGCTGTGGGACGATCAGAGCTACGTATCGAGCAACTATCATATACGGGCGCTGGATTGGTCGCTCGTTCGGTGGGCTGCCACGACCTTTTACTCAAGTAATTGGCATCCCCTGACATGGATCTCGCATGCTCTCGACTACGCTGTCTGGGGGCTGAATCCCATGGGCCACCATCTGACCAATGTTCTCCTCCACGCAGCAAATTCCTTTCTGGTCGTGATCCTGTATTTGAAGCTCCGTGACCTGTGGCTTGAAAGATCGATGCAAGCGGCGGATAGAGATGCCCGGGAGTGGCGTCTGGGCCTGATGGCTGCGGGCGTTGCCGGTCTGCTGTTCGGACTGCATCCCGTGCATGTGGAGTCAGTAGCATGGGTATCGGAGCGCAAGGACCTTCTGTGCGGACTGTTCTTCTTGCTGACCCTTTTAGCGTACGCAAACTATGTAAATTCCCCGTCTGCGGTTTCCAGTCGCATGCGGCCGCGGTCTTTCCGGAACGTTTTCCTGGAGAGGAGTTATCTGCTGTCCATCGCATGTTGTGCGCTTGCGCTCATGAGCAAACCAATGGCCGTGAGCCTTCCTGTGGTGTTGCTGATCCTTGACTGGTTCCCTTTCAAGAGGATCGATTCTCCGGCGTCATTTCGGTCTGTGCTGCTTGAAAAAATGCCGTTCATCGTCCTTGGCGCCATTGTTTCCCTTCTGACGATGATGGCGCAGAGGTCTGGCGGCGCCATGGAGCTTACTGACATCGTCCCGCTCTGGGCACGCGTCCTGGTGGCGGTAAAAGCTATCATTGCCTATCTCGGCCACATGGCATTGCCTGTGGGCCTAAGCCCGCACTATCCCTATCCGAAGCCCCATGAGATCGCTCATCTTGCGTTCGGTGACCTCGCGGGATATCTCCTGGTAATCGCTCTTATCGCGGTTTTCTCTGGTATGATGAAAGATCGATCGTTGCTTCTGGCAGTCCTGTTGTATTATGGAGCAACGCTCCTTCCCGTGTTGGGCATCGTTCAGGTGGGCTCACAGGCCATGGCAGACAGGTACACCTATCTGCCCAGCCTTGGTCCGTTCTTCCTTGTCGGGACAGCTTCAGCTTGGGCCTGGGACCGACCGTCCCGTGAGCAACAACGGGGCCGCATGGCCAGATATGGCCTTGCTGCTGCCCTGGTCGTGGTGATGGTGACCCTGTCCATGGCAACAGTTCGGCAGGTATCCGTCTGGAGGAACAATATAGAGCTCTGGAGCTCAGTTATCGAACATGGCACTGTTGACGTCCCCTTTGCCTATGTGAACCGCGGTTCTGCCTATGCAAAACAGGGCAGGCATGACCTGGCGATGAAGGATTATGACAGGGCGATAGCACTTTATCCTTCGGATGCTGAAGCGTACAATAGTCGCGGCATGTTGTACGAAAAGCTGGGTCAGCTGGACCGTGCGCGCGAAGATTATGACAAAGCCATCGCTCATGACCCTTCGAACGCTTCCGCATACAGTAATCGCGGTATCATTTACGGCGAAATGGGCCGTTACGATCTGGCGCTCGACGACCTCACGATGGCGATATCGCTGCGGCCGGGCCATGCAGATGATCACATACGGCGCGGCAGGGCATTGAGGGAGCTCGGACAATATGCCCGTGCTCTCGATGATTATACTTACGCCATTACCCTTGATCCTGCGAAAGCCGAGGCGTTCAACGGGAGGAGCATTGTGTATAAGTACACGGGACAGTACGATCTGGCTCTAGCCGATTGTGACAAGGCCATCGAATTGAACCCATCGCTCTATTTGGCCTACTGCAATCGGGCTGTTGTCCTCGAAAAAATGGGCCGCGCGGAGCTGGCAATCAAAGATTATTCTCGGGCCCTGGCACTGAGGCCTGATGTCGCACAGATCTACTTTGAGCGGGCTCAACTATACTTGAGAACCGGCGAGCGGAACCTTGCATCGAACGATTTCCGAAAGGCATGCACGTTGGGCGGCACGGCAGGATGCGATATGTTGCGAAAGCTTCGGTAAGGCGCGTTGACGTATAATCGGAGTATTCACAAATACCAGGTGTACGCGAAAGGTTGAGAACCTATGGATAAGATACTCCTTGGACATGGCAGCGGCGGCAAGCTCATGCACGAGCTGATACGCGAATATTTCAGCCCCGCTTTCGGCATAGAGGGAGCGGGCGATTCCGCGATCGTGAGCATCCCGTCAAGAAGGCTTGCCTATACCACGGATTCGTACGTGGTCACGCCCCTCTTCTTTCCTGGAGGCAACATCGGCGAGCTTGCCGTGAACGGAACCGTGAACGATCTGGCCGTCTCCGGCGCAGAACCGCTCTTCCTGACGGCAGCGTTCGTCATTGAAGAAGGATTCCCCCTGAAAGACCTCAAATCCATCATCGCTTCCATGTCGGCGTCGGCCCGGGAGGCTGGGGTCAAGATCGTGGCCGGAGACACCAAAGTGGTGAACAAAGGCAAGGCTGACGGCATCTTCATCAATACATCCGGCATTGGCCTGCTGCACGATGGAAGGGAAATCGCCGCTTCACGGATCAAAATAGGGGACAAGATCGTGATCAGCGGAGAGATCGGGAGCCACGGGGTCGCGGTCCTTTCGGAGCGCAACGGCCTCACGTTCGAACCGCCCGTCAAAAGCGATACCCGGCCGCTGAACGGCCTTGTTCGCGCCATGTACGACGTTTCTAATGAGATCCATTTCATGAGGGACCCGACGAGGGGCGGACTTGCAACAACGCTGAAAGAAGCGGCATTGGAATCAAAGCTGTGCATGCGCATCCATGAAACTGCGCTCCCCATTCCGCCGGGAGTGAAGGGAGCATGCGGCCTCCTCGGCCTTGACCCCCTGTATGTGGCAAACGAAGGGATCCTGATCGCCGTGGTCGATGCATCTGTAGCCGACGCGGTCGCGAGCGCCATGAGACGTCATCTGCACGGCCGGCAGGCGCAGGTCATCGGCGAGGTGGAGGCGTCTCCGGCCGGCGTGGTCTTGCTGGAAACATCCATCGGCGGCAACCGGATCATGGACATGCTTCCGGGAGAGCAGCTACCGAGAATATGCTGAGCAGGAGGATTACCGATGTTTGCGGTCATCTTCCTGTGTTTTCTTATACGATGAGACTTCCGGTCTCAAACAGGCCCATCTGACCCGCCAAACTCCCTGATGCACTTCTGATAGCCCTTTACTTGACCAACGAAATATAGTATCAATGAGCTATTTATTTGAAAATTCGGGCGATGCGCCCTTACAGTCTCTATGGAAAAGAATATAAGACAACAGGTTTTTTCCCTTGCTCTGCCCGTCGTGCTTTCGAGCCTGCTTCAAAGAGCTGTCGGCATCGTGGATATTTTCCTGGTCGGCGGTCTGGGAGCATCCTCCATAGCCGCTGTCGGTATCGCGCAGGTCATGGTTTTTGTGGTGATGAGCGTCTCCTGGGGCATCAATGTCGGCGTTACTGTTCTGGTGGCGCAGTTATGGGGTGCCGAGCGCAAACAGGACGCCGCACGGGCGGCCTACCAGGCTATGCTGATCGCTGTCGCGGCTGCCGGCGTTATTACGCTTTTCGGGCTGACCTTCGGTGGCAGGGTCGCAGCGATGCTAGGAGCGAATACGGTAGTCGAGGGGATCCTCTCCGAGTATACGAAGATCATCTTTACCTTTATCCTCTTTACCATTTCCATCAATGTTCTCGCGGGGATCATGCACGGCACCGGCGATACGAAAACGCCGCTCTACGCGATCATGATCGTGAATGTCCTGCACGTGATCGTGGCTTATCCGCTGATCTATGGCTACCTGGGTTTGCCGAAGCTCGGCGTCAAAGGCGCGGCAATCGCCATCGCGATCTCTGAAAGCACGGGCGCGGCGTTCTTGCTCTTCCGCTCCGTGCGCAAACGGTATATAATCGTAACGAAGGCCCTTGAGATCAAATATACGGTTACGATGTTCAAACTGGGGTATCCGATATTCATCGACCGGCTCCTCCAGAACACGGGCTCGCTGTTCTTCGCAAAGATAATCCTCCTGTACGGCACTGCCGTGTATGCCGCCCATCAGGTGGGGCTGGCGATCGAGGCATTTTCGTTCATGCCCGGTTACGGCATTGCCGTGGCCGCCACGATGGTCGGTCAGAACCTGGGCGCCGGCAGACATATGGAAGCGCGGCTGTCAGCATACGAGGCGAACCGGCTCGCCGTCATCCTTATGGCCATGATGGGCTTGGTTTTCTTTTTCTTCCCCTACGGCCTTCTCCGGGCGTTTACCGGCGATCCCGAGGTGATCCGCTACGGCATCCTATACATGAAGATCGTGGCCTTCGCGCAGATCCCCTTGGCCATCACAATGGTTGTGGGCGGTTCGCTCCGCGGAGCAGGGGATACGGGATTCATCATGTTCGCCACGATCGCCGGCATGTGGTTCATACGCTTGCCGGTCGCCGCTTTTCTTGCGGCAGTGGTGAAAACCGAGATACGATACGTATGGTCAGTGATGATCGCGGACTGGCTTGTGCGGATGAGCCTGTTGCTCTGGAGATACCGCAAGGAGAGCTGGGGGAGACTGGAAATATGAAGGGCAGGGTAAGACCGCAAGAAATGAGAGAACAGAAGAAGGAGGAGGTATGCTTGACATTCAGTCTATGATCGGCAAGGAAGTCGAGATCATCGCGAACGGGGTAAGCTATACCGGGGTACTGATCGAGGTGTCGGATGCCGAAGTGAATCTAAAGGGATCGATGCAATGGATCGCACTCCCCGTATCGACCATAAGCGTGGTGAAACTGAAAGATAAGGCCTGACCGCTGTGCGGCCGAACCGTTAAAGAACCGCCGGAGAGAAACGGCCTAAAAGGCGTCACTCGCAACCGCTAAATTTACACAGAGGCGCTAATACTTTAATCTGATTGACATTTTTGGTGACCATGCTATTTTTAGACAGGGTGGTTTCTAAACTGTCTAAAATCAGTCGCATAGTTCCGGAAAATATTCATGAGCGGACATCTTCGCGGGCTTAAGGGGAAATAAGCAGGTCATAACGGAGGAAACATCATGCGTGCGATCAGATCATTCACTATGGTTACCATGTCCTTCTTGGCGATCTGCCTCGTTGCCGTATTACCGGCGTGTGAAGTGCAGGGAGGGGAAGCGCTGTTTAAAGACAGATGCCAGCAGTGCCATACCCTGCCGAACCCTGAGATGCGTAGCGCTGCCGAGTGGCCTGCCCTTGTCGAAAAAATGGGCAGATTCATGCACATTGCTCATAAGAGAGAACTGACAGAACAGCAAAAGCAGGAGATAATCGACTACCTGCAGGCGCACGCTGGCGGAAAGAAGTAACAGTGCTCGTTGAGAGAGACGACTCCTTCCGAAAGAGGAGGCTATTATGAAAAAAATCGGAATGGCAGGGAAGTCAGGGCTGCTTGCAGTAAGCGTTTTCGTGGCTGCTGTGATTTTCGTAGCGTGTCAAAGCGCCCCGCCGCAGATCAGCATTGAGGGAGCACAAGCCGAATTGTCTCCTGCAATCGTGGGAGAAGCCATGGTGACCATGACTATCAAGAACCAGGGGGGCTCGGACGCGCTTACGGGAGTATCGACTGACATCCCGGGTGCGAAAGCTTCATTCCACATTATGCAGGGTGAGCACATGGCCAGTGTCGCCAGGGTGAAAATACCGGCAAAAAGCAATGTGGAATTCAAGATGGGCGGCAGCCATATCATGATCATGGATATGCCCAAGACCGCAGTGGAAGGTTCCCAATTCAACGTGACGCTGACCTTTGAGAAATCCGGGGAAAAGCAGGTACCGCTTACGCTTCGGGGAGCATCCAGTATGCCCGGCATGCCCATGGGCCATGAGCATCATATGTAACAAACGGAGCCGCCTGCTTTTTTTCAGTCACAGGATTCCGGCATGGAAATTATCTTTACAGCAAGTGTCCATGTAAATGCCGTCTGTAAAATGCGTTCTGTCACGCCGTCTCTATTCTGAGCTTCTTCAACTTTCTATACAGTGTGGCAAGGTCGACGCCGAGCTTGTTCGCAGTAGTCTCTTTGTTCCCCTTGTTTTCCGTCAGACTGCGGCGGATGTAATCCCTCTCAAAGGTATCCAGGGCCTGGCGGAGTGACGATGTAGAAACTCCCTCGACATCCAGGGTCCTGAACTTGTCCGGCAGGTCGTGGATGGTTATCACTTCTCCGTCGGCGAGCACGGTTGCCCGTTCTATCGTGTTCCGGAGTTCCCTGATGTTCCCCGGCCAGTCGTAGGCGAGAAGCGCTTGCGTGGCCTCGTAGTCGATATCCTTGATGCTCTTTCCGGCCTCTTTCGAGAAAATCTCCCTGTAATGCTTTATCAGAACGGGGATGTCGTCTCTCCGCTCCCGCAGCGCCGGCATCCGGATCTCGATGACATTGAGCCGATAGTAGAGGTCTTCCCGGAAACGGCCTTTCTTTACCCGCTGCATGAGATCGGCATTCGTGGCTGCGATGATCCTGACATCGACGGTGATGACACGGGTATCTCCAACGGGCGTCAGTTCCTTTGTCTGGATCACATGGAGCAGCTTTACCTGGAGGGCGGAAGGGAGCTCGCCGATCTCGTCGAGGAAAAGCGTGCCGCCGTTCGCCATGGTGATGAGGCCCTTTTTGTCGTCGACGGCAGAGGTGAACGCGCCTTTCTTATGGCCGAAAAGCTCGCTCTCAAGCAGGTTTTCGGGGATTGCGCCGCAGTTGATGGCGATGAACGGCTTGTCCTTGCGCGCGCCGCCCTCGTGGATGGCCTGGGCCACGAGCCCTTTGCCCGTGCCGCTATCACCGGTGATCAGGATGTTGCTCTTGCTCGGAATGACCTTCTCCATCACACTGAAAACCTTCTGCATGGCTTCCGAACTGCCGATGATGTTGGTGAACGCCGCCGGCCGCTGGCTGAGTTCCTGCCGCAGGATCTGGTTTTCCATCTGGAGATCTCTGCTCTTCAAGATCCTTTTGATGGTAAGCCTGATCTCATCGTTGATGAACGGTTTGGTGATATAATCAGCGGCGCCCGCCCTCATGGCTTCAACGGCCGAGCCTACCGAAGCGAATGCCGTCATCATGATCACCGCCGTCTCCGGGCTTATCTTTTGCGCCTCCCTCAGGACCTCGAACCCGTCCATTTTTTCCATCTTGATATCGGTCATGATGATATCGAAGTTCTCCTTCCGGATGCGTTCGATCGCCTGTTCGCCGTTATAACACTCCTGGACATTGTAACCCTCTTTTGTCAAGAGGATCCTTAGTGCCATGCAGATGTCTTTTTCATCGTCCACGACCATTATGTTCGGTTTTTGCATGATGGCTGCTCCCTTGTCTCATCCGTTCTCTACGGGAAGTATGACGGTAAACACGGTCCCTTTCCCGGTTTCGCTCTCTACCTTGATATCGCCCTTGAACCGTCTGACTATGCTGTAGCTGACGGAAAGGCCGAGGCCCGTGCCTTTGCCTGCTTCTTTGGTCGTGTAAAAGGGGTCGAATATCTTCTCGATTTCGCGCTTGGCCATGCCGATGCCTGTATCGGCGAACTCGACCATGACCGAGTTGTGCCCCTGGTCGTCTGCTCCCCGGTGCGTGGAAACGCTCAGCTTGCCCCCGTCAGGCATCGCGTCGAACGCGTTCAGAATGATATTGATGAATACCTGCGATATCTGGCCTTCGTCAATCATGATCTTCGGCAAGGCGGGATCCAGGACGACGCCGATCTCGATGGAGCTTTTCATGCGCTTGTCAAAGCGCATCAGGTCCAGCGTCGAATTCACCACGTCATTGATCTGCACTGATTTTATGTTCAATGCGTCGGCTCTGGAAAAAGTTGACATCCGCCTCACGATGTCGGTGATCCTCTGGATGTGGTTGTTGATGATGTCGAGGCTGTTCTGCGTGAACTCATCCGTCGCCATCTCCCGCAGGAGCTGGGCGAAGGTGGAGATGGAGGTGAGCGGATTGCCGATCTCGTGGGCAACTCCCGCAGCGAGCCTGCCGAGCGCCGCGAGCTTCTCGGAGTGAAGCACCTGCTGTTCGAGCTTCTTTGCAGTGGCCGTGCCCCTGTCGACCTTGTCCTCGAGCTCCACGGTATACTGTTTGAGCGCTTCTTCAAGCTCGACGCGCTTGGAGACGTCGTTGCTCGCGATAAGGATGCCGGGCGTCTTCCCGTCGAGCAGGAGCGGGCTGATGTTCATGCTAAAATATACCGGTGAAACGAGAAGCCCCGTTATCTTGTAGTCCCTGATCTCGAAGCTGCGGCCCGCAAGGGCCTTCTGGAATATGGCCTCAATGGGGATCTCCTCGTACGGGGGAAGCTTGTCCGGGAAGAGGGATAATAACGGCTTGCCGACGATGTCCTTTTTGGAACGGCCGAAGGTCCGCGCCTGGGCGGAGTTCACGGTCCTGACCACCATATCCTTGTCGACGACCATGAGGTTCGTTTTTGTTTTCTCGATGATATTCTCCAGAAAGTCTTTTGAAATTTCGATCTCACGTTCGAGTCTGCGCCGGTTCTCGAGATGCAGGGCCTTTTCTTCCGCCTGGATCTTCTTTTTGTAGTTGATGACCGTGGCTCCCGAAGCCAGCAGGGTGGTAAAAAAGATGGAGACGATGAGAAGAGAGTAAAATCGGCGGCTTTTCTGCATGAGCGCTATCACATCCGAATAGGGCGCCGAGACCACGACGATCCATGACCTGTGCGCGATCGAGAACCGATAGAATCCTGCAAGCTTGTTCTCACCGCCCGGGGCCTCGTAGGAACCGAAGGTTTCTTGTGCGCCCTCGATCATCTTCTTTTCAGTGTCGAAGGACTTATGGCACTGGAAACACGATTTCCCGGTCTGATAGAGGTTCTTCCCGACCATCTGGGGCTGGGTGGGGTGATAGAGCAGGGTCCCGTCGCTGTCCATCATCCAGGCATAGCCGCGCGTCCCTGATTTGACAGGTGCAATATATCTCTGGGTGATGCCTTCCAGGGAGAGCACGGCAAGAACGACGCCGCCGAATTCAGGGACGGGCACATTGGGCAGATGATGGTAGATTGGGGTTGCGATGATGAACCGCTTGGACTCAGGCCGCGGGTCCGTTGACGGGAGCAGGTCGGTGATCAGCTTCTCGCTTCTGGGGAGAACCCGGGCTCTTTGAAAATAATCTGTCGTGGACAGGTCCACTCCCTCCCGGCCGGGGGACGCGCTGTCGTAGATCACAATGCCGTGCTTGTTAAGGATGCGGATGGAGACGAGCACCTCGTTCTGGATGTTGAAGTTCATTGCCTCCAATACGGTACGATTCTGGCTGCTCTGATTGATTCTTTGAATTTCGGGCATTCGGGAGATCACGAGGATATCCTTGTACGTGTTGTCGATGAAGCTCTCGATGTTCATCGCAACCTCGCGGGCGAGCAGCAACTGTTGCTTGTTGAACTGCTCGGCCATTTCCTCCTGAAGCGACTGGTGAAAGAACTGCCCGAGGATGATGATGAAAGAAAGCACGACGAGGAGGGACAGAATGAATATGGTGGGCGTAAACAGCCCCCTCTGCTTAAGGGAACGAGTAAGGCTTTGAAACATGAAGTAATTTACCGCTAAAACATGAACGATGTCAAGGAGGAAAACCGGGACGAAGGACGAAAGAACCTGTTCCGTCTGGTCTCCGTCGAAGGACAGAAGAGCATTAGGAGGGAATACGGCAGAGTCCTCCAGATGAACGGGAAGCGCATGGTCGCAAACAGGAAGTGACGCATTTCCCCCCATGGTGATCTACTGCTACAGGCACAGGTATTTGGCCAGGCTTTTAAGAACAGTTTGATCATAAGCAGGGAAGACGGAGGGGGATGTGGCTCTCTGGGTCAAAGCTGGGCGATGATGCTCTGTTGCTGGCCGGCTACATGCCAGGCTTTGTCCAGGGGGAGGGTGAAGGTGAATACGCTTCCGTGGCCCGGCGTGCTCTCGGCCCAGATAGAGCCGCCGTGATACTCTATGATCTGCCTCGTGATCGTGAGGCCAAGCCCCGAGCCTTCCGTATTGTTGGTCAGGACATCGCCGGAACGCCGGAATTTATCGAAGATCAGATTCAGGTCCCCTGCCGGAATGCCGATACCCGTATCAGACACGGACACCAGGATTCGCGGTTTCGGCGTCTCCCCAAGGCTGGTCGTGATCTGGATCTTGCCGCCTTGCGGCGTGAACTTGATGGCGTTCGAAAGGATGTTGTTTATCACCTGTATCAAGCGGTCCCTGTCACCGAAGATGAGCGGCAGCGGGTTCTTCACGCTGGTCGAGATGGCAATGCTTTTGTTGTCAGCGAGCGACTGTATGCCGGACACCGAAGTCTGGATTATCTCCTCGAGAGATACCTTGGCGATGCGCCAGCTCAATTTCCCGGCCTCGATCTTCGTGAGATCAAGGACATCGTTTATGAGTCTGGCCAGACGGTCGGTCTCATTGTTGATGATCGTGAGGAGCTTGCTCCGTTTTTCCGCGGGCATCTTGGGCTTGATCAGGATAAGCTCCGTGAAGGCCTTGATGGAGGTGAGCGGTGTCCGCAGCTCATGCGAAACAATGGATATGAAGTCGGATTTGACCTGGTCGCTCTCTCTGAGCTTCCTGTTCGCCTCTTCAAGGTAGCGATTTGCAGTGGCGAGATTCTGGTTGGATGTCTGAAGACGCTCATACGCCTTCGTCAGGTGCTCGGTCTTCTCTATCACCCGGAATTCCAGGTTGCGGTTGAGGTCCTCGAGCTCGCTCCGGTTCTTCTCGAGCTGCAGCGCCATTTTGTCGAAGCTCTCGGACAGCACCCCGGTCTCGTCATTGGAAATGAGGTTCGCTCTTGCGTGCAGGTCGCCTTTCTCAATCTCCCGGATCACGGTCATCAGGTGTCCGAGCGGTCTGGAAATGCTGGTGGCGAGCAGGATGCCGATGCCTGTTGCCAGAACGAGAGCGACGGCGGTGACGACGAGAATGATCCCGAAAAGGTGTGACATCACATGCTGCACGAAGGGGACGCTCCCTAAAGCGGCGCCCAGCTCCGTTCCCGTACGGTGATAGACGAGCGCCCCCAGGGCCAGAAGTGGCACTATCACCGTCGCAAGCAGGATGGACAGGAGCCGCATCCGGGTGCTGACATGGATGACATTGGACTCGTTGACGCGAACGGACTTGGTCTTCTCGGCGAGGACCTTCCGGACCGGATAGAGAAGGCGCTCGGTTAAAAAGAACGAGAAGATGGGATAGACGGCAAGGAGCGCTGCGGCAGAGATCCCAAGACGGATGTTTTCCTTGAGCGGAAGGCCCCCGAGCGTTCCCATGTAGATGCAGACGAGCATCGTTACGATTTCGTAGCGGACGAGGACGGATAAGGCATGGACAAGGGGAAGGTTGAGAGCCCTTACCCTGGCGGCGGCAATGACGTCGTGAGGAGGTTCCAGCCGGCGCTCCATGTAGAAAGTGAGCATCTCTATGGGGCGGCACTCCCATCGGTCGATGAAATAGAACGCCGAGGCGATCCCCAGCGGGGTGAGAATGATCATTGTCACAATTATGTAATGGAACAGTTGGATCGGGCTGAAATCCATGCTCACCAGGATGTAGGGTATCAAGGTGGCAAAGATGACCGCAATGATAGCCAATTCGCTGTATGCAATTTTTGCCGAGACTTTTAGTTGTGTCGTCATATTTCCGTCAAGGGAACAAGAGCTTGATCGCTGCTTTCCGGAGCATAGCGGGATCGAGGCCGAGCTTCTCCAGTATGGGCGGCACCGCAACCAAAAGATCCTTTGCCGTATTTACGTCATTGTTGCTGAGCTTCCATCTATCGGAATCGCTCATGCCGGTTACCCTGCTGAGCGGGGCGTCGTTCTTCGACGTGTACATGACCACCATCCTTGATTCACCCTGGATGATCGGCAGGAAGGTATAGTGTTTTATGCCGGCTTTCCTGATGATCTCGTCAGCCTCGGTCTCGGTAAAAAATCCTGTGTAATCGGTGAATAACGTCGAAAGAAGCACATCGACGGCGATCGTTTCGACGTTATTGACGATCACCTGGTTGAAGAAAATGCCGTACCGGGAAACTCTGACCATTTCCTGGAGGAACCTTTCCCTCTTGTAGACGGGAAGATAGTGCAACACGTTTATCGCGGATACCCAGTCGTATGCACCGTCGTTGAATCGTGACAGGTCCATGACATCGCCAACCTGAAGTTCGACCTGGTCCTGGAGGCCCGCATCCGTATTCTTCCGTTTCCCGAGCTCGAGGGTATGGATATTGATGTCGAGCCCCGAGGCGCTGATGCCAGGGCAGACCTTAACCGTCTCCCGGAGGACCGTTCCGTCCCCGCAGCCCAGGTCAAGGATCATGTGGCCGGAGGAAAGTCCGGCCCACATGAAGAATTCAGCGGAAGCCTTGGAAAGATGAGAGGCTACCCGAGGAATGTATTCGCGGCTGATTTTCCCCTGCGTGATGCTGTCTAGGCCGACCCCTTTCTGATAGGCCTCTTTGGAGTTCTGGAGGGCCTTGGTAAAATAGCTGAACATATGATGCAGCCCGAGCAGGTCGGGCGCCGGAGTGCCCCGCCGCAAGAGGACGCCCTTGGCTGTCAGGCAGTAGCCGTTATCGGCCCTGCTGACATAACCGTTGGCGACCGCAAAGCGCAGCCACCGTTCGACCTTGCTGATGTCATATCCCATCTGGGCGGAAAGTTCCTGGGCCGTAACGGCTTTTTTGTCCGGTATCCAGTCGAAGAAGCCGAGCTCGATCCCCTGGACGGTGTCGAGGGCAATGGTGCCCTGAACGAGCATGTTCAGGAGGTCAGCCGAAAATTTCTTTATGTCATCAGGGTCCATTGACCGCTCCATACGGCATGTGACTGGAATGTTTATCCATCATTTCTTGTTTATCAGTGCGCCGGCAGCGATGAGACCGTAAACAACCCAGATGATCAACAGCGTCCCCCAGATGTAGAAACCCATTCTCTTCACGGTATCCGTACGGGTTGCCTTGTTTTCGCGCCTGGTCTCTGCGTCCTTCTGCCGAGCACGCCGGTAAAAATCCTCGAATTGCCGGTATTGATCCGGGGCAAGTTCGTAAAGCCTGGCAAGGGGGATCGCGCTCTTGGGGAGAGAGAACGGAAACCGGAAGGAAATGTCGACCTCCGGCTCTCGGGATAGCAGGGCGTTCTGCGTCCCGAGGTCGGTGTTCTCGAGCTCTTTCGCATAACAGTAGATCATATTCTGGGAGAGGTCTTTGCAGAATTCGCGGAAAGGTTTCTTTTTTTCGAATTTCGAATTGATGAGGCTGGTTTCGTAACAGGTCAATGCCGTTTTGTACTCGCCGAGTTTCTGGTGACACAGACCGGAGACAGCGAGCGAGGTTGCAAGCCCTGATACCCCGTTCGCGAGGGGATCGCTGAACGGACGTCCTTTCACATCCAGCTTGCGGAAGGAGTCTTCTGCCCGCCGCAGCTCATTGAGCGCCTCTTCGTAGAGTCCTTGCTGAAAGAGGGCGTGGCCCGAATGATAAAGCTTTTCGGCCGTTTGCCTTTTAATGGTTGTGGCCATACCGGCATTACTTATCGAAGATATGCTTTATCTTCGAAAGTATTTCCATCGGGCTGAACGGTTTAACGATGTATTCATCTGCGCCGACTTCTTTGCCGCGTTCCTGCTCGGCCGCCTGACCTTTGGCGGTCAGCATGATCACGTAGGTGTTTTTGAGGACAGGGTCGCTCTTGATGGCTCGGCAGACATCGTAGCCGTTGATTTCCGGCATCATGATATCGAGGAACAGGATGTCGGGGCGGAATTCCTTGACTTTCTCGATCGTCTCTGCCCCATCCTTCGCCAGCGACAATTCGTATCCCTCATCTTCGAGAAGATAGGTGAGAGCGTCCCTGATATTTTCGTTGTCGTCGGCTATGAGGATCTTCTTCTGTTCCATGATTGTGAGTCAACCAATATTTTATAGTCTATTAAAAAAATATTAGCTACTATTTATGTTTTTGTCAAGCGTGAAAAGGGTTCCTTTCCCTTCACTGTGTATTTGCGTAGAGGCGGGGGGATGTCGCTAGAGAAAAATTCTCTTTTAGCGGCGGCAAAGTTGAAAAAATGACGAACTGGATGTATTATATAAGGAAATAGTATTCTTTGGGCTGTGGGCGGCAGTGACAGGCCCTGAGATCACAGTGACTCGCGGGAGTCTTCGTAAACATCCGACCGAGGGGGGCTTCAAGTGCAGGACAGGTATTTTGATGTCGACTCTCGTTCAGTCTTGGCGAGGGCGTTAAGGAACGGAGGTGAATATGCAGATCTGTTCCTTGAGCGGAGTACGCCTTTTTCCATCATGTGCGAGGACGGCAGGATCGAGAAGATCCTTGCCGGTCTTGATTGCGGTGTCGGTGTTCGGCTGATATTTGGAGCGCGGACGGCCTATGCCTATTCAAATGATATCTCTCTTGCATCCCTTCTGGCTCTCGCCGATGCGGTCAGCCAGGCAGCTGCAGCTGAACGCAATGCTTCGCATGCTTCTGTCATAAACCTTACCCGAAAAGATACTCACGTCGATTTCCCCATCGAGAAGTCGCCGGAAGCGGTCAGCACCGATCAAAAGGTCGGCATGGTGCTCCAGGCGAACCGCGTCGCCCTTTCCATAGATTCCCGCATCAGGCAGGTGATGGTCGTGTACCGGGAGAACCGTCAGCAGGTGCTTATAGCAAATTCCGACGGGTTCGTTGCAGAAGACGAACGCAGGCACCTCACCGCGGTTGTCCACGTGGTGGCGGCAAGCGGTGAAGTCGTGCAGACGGGATACGAGCCGGTCGGCGGGTTTGCCGGCATGGAACTGTTTGATCGTGAACCGCTTGACAAAGCGGCAGAGATCGCGGGCCGGCGCGCTGTCATGATGCTGTCAGCCCGGAAGGCGCCTGCCGGGAGGATGCCGGTGGTCCTGTCGTCTTCGGCGGGGGGGACGATGATCCACGAGGCGGTCGGCCACGGGCTTGAAGCGGATCTGGCGCAGTCCGGTCTCTCCGTGTATTCGAACAAGATCGGCCAGCGGATCGCTTGCCCGCTCATCACCGTGGTGGACGACGCTACGCTCGCAGGGAAACGAGGTTCGTTCCGGTTTGACGATGAAGGCACCGAGGCCGAGCGAACCGTGCTGGTGGACAAAGGCGTGCTCAAGACGTTCATGTATGACAGGCTGACGGCCATGAAGGATGGGGCGCGCTCTACGGGTAACGGGAGACGTGAATCCTACAAGAATCGGCCAATCCCGCGGATGACGAATACCATGATAGCTCCGGGGACATCCGATCCGGGAGAGATCCTGCGCACTACATCGAACGGCCTGTTCGTAAAGAAGATGGGCGGCGGTCAGGTGAACACGGTGAATGGCGATTTCGTGTTCGAGGTGAGCGAAGGGTACCGGATCGAGAACGGTACGATCGGCGAGCCGGTGCGCGGCGCCACGCTCACGGGAAACGGTCCGCTGGTGCTCATGTCCATCGATATGGTCGGGTCCGACCTGGGATTTTCCATCGGCACCTGCGGCAAGGACGGCCAGGGCTCTCCGGTAAGCGATGCCCAGCCTACGCTCAGGATCCCGGAGATCACCGTCGGCGGAGAAGTGGCGTGAGGACCGGGAGAGAAATGGTGCGGCATGATTGAGATCGTCAAAAAAAGGCTTGAACTAAAGATCATCATATCCCTCATTGCCGTCCTTTGCTGCATTATCGGGATTTTCACCTATGCAGATATCCGGACCATGCGGGCCGACACGATCCGGGACTCGGAGCAGAATCTCGGGGCCCTGGCACGGTCGGTCAAGGAGAGCGTGGCGGCCGCGATGAGAAAGCAGCACCAGGACGAGGTCCAACACATCATTGAAGGGGTGCAAAACACTTTCGGCGTTGCCGGCATCGTCATTTACAATGAAGAGGGGAAAGCGCTGCGTCGCACGGGAACGGAAAGGAACGGCAAGGAACCTGATCTGCCGATTCCGCCGCAGATACTTCACACCGTGTCCGATCGTGACCATGCCGATATCCAACGGCGGAATGGGATTTATTACCTCTCCTATTACTCGCCGATAGCAAATCTGTCCGAGTGCATTACATGCCACGGAGATCAGAATAAGCTGAACGGAATTCTCAGAATAGATTTTTCCCTTCAGGACAGAGAAAAACTCATTGCTTCACGCCGCAACACCATTCTTATATGGTCTGCGTTCATGATTGCAGCGCTCATCGTGGCGCTGATGATCCTGCTTAGAGTCGTCGTATACAGGCCGGTCAGGGAACTGCGTGACGCCATGGTCCGTGCCGAATCGGGGGAGGAGAAGGTGCTGCTGTCGACTGCCGGTGACGATGAACTCTCCGATCTCAAGCGGAGGTTTGTAAGCATGCTCGACAGGATAAACGCCCTGCATGCAGCCAATCTCGAAAAGGAAAAGGAAATAGCGCGGAATCAGGAGATCATGCGGTTTCGAGCTGAACTCCAGACCATGTTCGATGCCATGCCCGAGGGCGTGCTCCTGATCGACGGGGACTTGAAGATCGTTCAGATAAATCCCCGGGCATATGAATTGCTGCCATGGCTGAAAACAGCCGCCGGACGGATTCCGCCCGAAAGAACGAAAAAAAGTTCTTGCCCCCATAAAGGCATACCGGAAGCGTTTGAAGAAGGAAAGATGTTTGAGCATCAGTGCAGTATCAAGCTGCCTGACGGCACGGTAAGGCATCTCCACAGCATCTGCGCGCCGATCCTCGAGGACGGCAGGGTGCTCTACGTGGTCGAGGTCATCCGGGACATCACCGAACGGGTCAAAACAGAAAGGGAGCTTGAGGAAAAAAAGTCGGAACTTCTCGCCGCGAACAGGCTGCTGTCGCAGGTTGCCATTACGGACAGCCTCACTCAGGTATATAATCGCCATCACTTCGATGGGCTCCTTCACAAGGAGATAAAACGCCTTACCCGGAGGAAGTATTCACATCTCTCGCTCATGATGATCGATATCGACCATTTCAAAAAGCTAAATGACAGGTATGGCCACCTCACCGGAGATGCGGTGCTCAGCGAGGTCGCGAAAGTGCTCAAGGAGCACATCAGGACAACAGATACCATCGCACGATACGGGGGCGAGGAATTTGCCATTGTCATGCCGGATACCCACCTGGAAGGCGCGGTGTACCGGGCGGAGGTTCTGAGAAAGACAATTGAGAACACAGAATTCCAGGGACATTACGGTTCAATCCGGATTACGATCAGCATCGGAGTGGCTGTCTATTCCGTCGGTTCTCCCCGTGACTTTGTTGCGATGGCGGACCAGGCACTGTATCAAGCCAAGGACTCCGGCAGGAATGCGGTGGCCGCGAGCAGAACCGAAGATGTGGCAACCCTGTGAATTTGCGCAGTTCCAATACGGGGGGGAACCATGATCCGTGCGGCAATTATCACGCTGAGCGACAAAGGCGCATCGGGAGAGCGGCTTGACGAGAGCGGTCCGATTATCCGCGAGATGATCGCCGGCATCGGCGCCTCTGTCGTTCACTACGACATCCTGCCGGATGAAAAATCGGGAATCATCGACCTATTGATAAGATTATGTGACGCTGGAAACGTCGATCTCATCATCACGACCGGCGGTACAGGCGTGGCCCCGCGGGATGTGACGCCGGAGGCCACGCTTTCTGTGATCGACCGCGAGCTTCCAGGCATGGCGGAAGCCATGCGAGCCGAAAGCCTCAAAAAGACGCCGCGCGCCATGATATCCCGGGCCATTGCCGGCATCAGGAAACACACCCTGATCGTGAACCTCCCAGGCAGCCCCCGGGCTGTGCGCGAAAACCTTGCCGTGATCCTTCCTGCCATCCCCCATACGATCGAAAAGATCAAGGGTGATCCTTCGGAATGCGGCGGTTTGTAGCCGGGGCACGGCGCACACCTGCGCATGGCGAACAGCATCCGACGTAGCCCCGTTCTCGCGCGATGCGGCACTTTCCCCTGGTCATTCCCATGAAAAAATCCATTTGTCTCTCTCCGGTCTCTGTGATACACTTCTTAAAAATGCTCAATACGACCATGCATAACGAGGAGGGCCTATGTTCTGTTCCCAATGCGGCAAGGAGGTAGCTGAAGGCCAGGCATTCTGCCCGCACTGCGGAGCCAGTCTTGCCGAACCCGCGCCGCCTGCCGGGGCGAGGGAAAAGACGCCTTGGGAGGACCGTGAAGCGCGGGGTTTTTTCACCGGGCTTTTTACGACCGTCAGGGACACATTGTTCCAGCCATCGGAATTTTTCAAGAAAATGCCGGTCACCGGCGGGCTTACAGACCCATTGCTGTATGCTCTGATCGTTGGGATGATCGGCCTTATGTTCTCGTATTTCTGGCAGGTCCTGCTTCAGGGTGCAATGCAGGAGACCATGTTCCCCGCGATGAAGACCGTTGCAGGGCAGAACATGTTCCGAGGAATCGGCATGGCCGCTCTGGCCTTCTTCAGTCCTTTTCTGATCATTCTCTGGCTCTTTGTCTGGTCGGGGGTTCTCCACCTGTTTCTTATGATGGTCAAGGGTGCGAGGTCCGGCTTCGAGGCAACCTTCAGAGTGGTAGCCTACAGTTCCAGTACGAACCTTCTTCTCATCGTCCCCTTTTGCGGAAGCATTTTCGCGGGGGTGTGGGCCATCGTTCTCACGATCATCGGGATCAGGGAAGCACATGAGACGACGGGGGGAAAGGCGGCCATTGCGGTCTTCTTCCCTATCGTCGTCTGCTGTGGACTGATTCTTGCCGCCATAGCGCTGTTCGTGGGCGCTGCAGCGGTATCATTGGGCACTTTCATGCAGATGCAGCAGTGATGTGAAACGCATACTGATATGCGCCTGATACTGAAAGAGCGGATGCGTGGTCAAATAGAGTTCGGCATCATTTATGGCGGCATTGCCTTGCTCGCGGTCTTCGTAGGGCGGTTTGTGCCCGTACTTTCGTTTGCCCCTTCCTGCGTTTTCAAAGGTCTCACGGGCGTTCCGTGCCCCACCTGTGGCGCCACGCGTTCGGTTGTGCATTTTGCCCATGGAGAGCTTTCCGCGTCGCTTAGTTTGAACCCGCTGGTCCCGTTGTGCCTTGTCATTGCTTCCATTATATTTTTTTACAGTCTGACTACCCTGATTCTTGGCATCCCGCGCATCGGGATCATTCTTTCCGATCGTGAAAAGAACATTGCAAGGGCCGCAATGATCGCTCTCGTTTTGGCGAACTGGTGTTATCTGATCTTTTCGCGGTAATTTCCTTATCTTCACGTCTGTCCTTTCTGTTTGAATAATAATATTATTTACATTTAGTCCATAGTATGTTAAAATAATTATCTTTTAGGAATAATCCAAATAAATTAGGCGGTTACGGAGGGTACGGCGTGGACCGTGCTGTGATAGGCGTGGACCTGGGGGGCACGAATTTAAGGACGGCCCTTGTAAGTCCCGACGGAGAGATTCTCGACAAGCACAAGGAGGCAACTCAGGCGGCCGACGGCTGGATGAAAGTTGTAGCGAGGCTGATTGATAACATCAAGCGGCAGAAAGAAAAAGGTGCGCAGAATGGAATGGAAGTTTCTTCCGTCGGTGTCGGCGCACCGGGCGTTATACTGGTGAACAAGGGTATCGTCGTGAAGTCTCCCAACTTCCCTGATTGGAACAACCTCCCGCTGAAGAGCGAGCTGGAGAAGGCGCTCAATATCCCGGTCTTTATCGAAAATGATGCCAATGCTGCGGCCCTCGGGGAGAAATGGCGCGGCGCGGGACGCGATGTCGCGAGTATGATATTGCTTACCTTGGGCACAGGTGTGGGCGGCGGTATCATCCTCGATAACAAGGTATGGCATGGAGCAGACGGCATGGCCGGCGAGATAGGGCACATGACGCTCATTCCGGACGGCAGATCGTGCACCTGCGGCAATAACGGCTGCCTGGAAATGTACGCATCGGCACGCGGCATAGTGCGAAGTTACCGGGAAGAATTGGAAAAGCGCAATCTGTCCGCGACGGCTAAAGACATCACGTCGGAAAAAGTGTATCAGGCGGCGCGCGAGGGAGACGCAGTCGCCCGAGGGGTGATGAAGGACATGGGCCGCATGCTCGGGATCGGCATCGCGAGCTTGATCAACATCTTTAACCCGGAGAGGGTCGTGATCGGCGGAGGGGTCAAGGATGCATGGTCGCTGTTCATCGGGGCAACGCATGAGGAGATCATGAAACGGGCATTTCAGGTCCCTGCTGAGCGGACCGAGATCGTGCCGTCATCGCTGGGCGATGACGCAGGCATGGTAGGTGCCGCCGCAGTAGCGCTCGAGAATCGTGCCGGACGATGTTGAGGGAAATATCGCGGTTTCAGATGAGGGTCAGGACCGAAGATACTGTTTCAGCGTGATGATCATCATGCCTATGATCCAAACGTTGTAGAATTGGAACGCGGGATCTCAGGGGTTATGGCAAGTACGAATATCAGGAATTTCTGCATTATTGCGCATATCGACCACGGCAAGTCCACTCTTGCCGACAGGATTCTTGAATATACCGGCGCGCTTTCGGATCGGGAAATGCAGGCTGCTGGCGGCGACCAGGTGCTCGATGACATGGACCTCGAGCGTGAGCGGGGCATCACCATCAAGGCCCACGCCGTGCGCCTCCGCTATAAGGCATCGGACGGCAAGGAGTATGTGTTGAACCTGATCGACACCCCTGGCCACGTGGACTTCACCTACGAGGTTTCGCGCAGCATGGCGGCCTGTGAGGGAGCGCTCCTCGTGGTGGATGCGTCCCAGGGGGTGGAGGCCCAGACACTGGCCAACGCCTATCTTGCGATCGACCACAATCTCGAGATGGTCCCCGTTATCAATAAGATCGACCTGCCGAGCGCGAACATCGAGGATGTAAAACGGCAGATCGAGGAGGTCGTCGGGCTCGACTCCTCCGGCGCCATTCCGGCGAGCGCCAAGGAAGGCATCGGGACCAAAGATATCCTCGAGGCAGTCGTGAAGCATATCCCGTCGCCGTCCGGAAGCCCGGATGCTCCGCTTCGGGCGCTGCTGTTCGATTCCTGGTATGACACCTATCAGGGAGTGGTCATCCTTGTGCGGGTAGTCGACGGGACGGTGCGGCCTAAGCAGAAGGTCAAGCTCTACTCGACCGCCGCAGTGTACGAAGTTCAATCCGTCGGGGTCTTCACGCCGAAGATGCAGGAGACGCCGGAGCTGTCGCAGGGCGAGGTGGGCTACATCATCGCCGGCATCAAGCGGGTCTCGGACGCGAAGATCGGCGATACGATCATGGATGCCGACCGACCTGCGGACGCGCCGCTTCCGGGATACAAGGATGTGAAGCCCATGGTCTTCGCAGGCATCTACCCGGTGAACAGCGATGATTACGAGGACCTCCGGGACGCACTCGAAAAACTGAGGCTGAACGACTCGTCATTCAGCTATGAGCCGGAGACGTCGCTCGCCCTCGGGTTCGGGTTCCGCTGCGGGTTCCTCGGCCTCCTGCACATGGATATCATCAAGGAGCGGCTCGAGCGCGAGTTCAAGCTCTCGCTCATCCCCACGGCGCCGACGGTCGTCTACCGCGTGACGAAGAACGACGGCGATATCGTGATGGTCGACAATCCGGCCAAGCTGCCGAAGGTCCAGGACATCCAGCGCATCGAGGAGCCCTTTATCGTGGCCTCGATCATCACTCCGGAGCAGTATGTGGGTTCGCTCATCGCCCTCTGCCAGGAGCGGAGGGGGACCCAGAAGGAGATAGAGTACATCACGAAGGACCGTGTGCTGATCACGTACGACCTGCCGCTCAACGAGATCGTAATGGATTTCTACGACCGGCTCAAGTCACTGACCAAAGGGTACGCGTCGCTCGACTACGAGCTTTCGGGCTATGTTGAGTCGGATCTCGTGAAACTCGATATGCTGCTGAACGGCGAGCCAGTGGATGCGCTGTCGCTCATCACGCACCGCGACAAGGCAGCTGTCCGGGGCAGACAACTTGCCGAAAAGCTGAAAGAGGTGATCCCTCGGCAGCTGTATGAGGTGATCATCCAGGCGGCGATCGGGTCCAAGATCATCTCACGCGAGACGGTGAAGGCGCTCCGCAAGAATGTGACCGCAAAGTGTTACGGAGGCGATATCACGAGAAAACGCAAGCTCCTCGAAAAGCAGAAGGAAGGCAAGAAGAGGATGAAACAGGTAGGCAGCGTGGAACTTCCGCAGGAGGCGTTCCTTGCGGTGCTGAAGGTGGGAGAATAGACAGGTCAAAGGGCGAAGCTGAAAAGTCCACAATAGTGAGGGTAAGGTTCCAGTGTATAGCATTAATTTCGGCGTTCTTGATGCGGTGATCCGCTGTTGGAGGCATGATGTCTGAGACTAAGCAGGAAATCACGAAGAAAAAATCATTTTACAAGGAGTGGATAGAGCCTTTTCTGATCGCGGCGATCGTCGCGCTGTTCATCAGGCAGTTCATCGTGGAAGCGTTCAAGATCCCGTCGGGGTCCATGATCCCAACGCTCACGATCGGCGACCATCTGCTCGTAAACAAGTTCGTTTATGGCCCGCGGATACCCTTCATGGACAGCAGGATCTTCTCCTGGCAGGTCCCGAAGCGCGGCGAGATCATCGTCTTCAAATATCCTGAGAACGAGGACAAGAACTTCATCAAGCGCGTGGTCGGTCTGCCGGGAGATAAACTGCAGATCATAAGCGGCAAGCTGTATATCAATGACCAGGCCGTTCTCATAACGTCGACCGGGCCCCCTGCGGATAGCAGCGTTGAGGAGGGGCCATCGTTCGGCAAGCCGGCGTTTTACGAGGAGCAGCTCGGAACGGTCGAACACAGGATCCAATACCTTATTGACCAGTCCCACAAAAACGAAGGCCCCTGGCTTGTGCCCAGGGATTCTGTGTTTGTTATGGGAGACAACCGCGACAACAGCCAGGATAGCCGCGTATGGGGATTCGTCAAATTCAACAAAATTCTCGGCCGGGCATTCGTCATTTACTGGTCATGGGATGGGGACGGCCGTTGGGTAAGATGGGAGCGGATAGGAAAGCTGATCAAGTAGGGCCAGGAGGGGACTCCAATGGGCATTCTCGCGAATCAGAACGGAGCGAGCAGATTCAAGGTGTTCTTGTGGTTTCTTTTTTTGTTCCTCGCCGTGCATGTCGCCGTCAAAGTGATACCGCCATACATGGATTATGCTAAGATGGAAGACGAAATGAAGACGAAAGCCAGCGTAGCCCAGGTGCTGAAAGACGAAGAAATACTGAAGGATCTAGAAAATAAGGCAAAAGAGCTTGACCTGCCGCTCACGCAGGACAGTTTCGTCCTCCACAGAGACATGGAAAGACGCAAGATGAAGATAAGCACAAAAGGCGGATGGGACGTCGAGGTGAACTTTCTGTGGGGCGCCTATGTTAGAACGTTTCATTTTGAGCCGGTGGTCGAAGAAGGTTTCATGCAGTCCCTGCCGTAGCGGGGCGTCATACGGTGAGTTTGACAAATACAGCCCGGTAGCGTAGTATTTCTGCCGTGAACAAGGTGGTGTGCTGGTGATCCGCAGCATGACGGGATATGGCCGGAGCGAAATGAGCGATGCCGGCAGACACTTTACCATAGAAGTCCGCTCGGTGAATAACCGCTATATCGATATTCAGGTAAAGGCGCCGAGGGAGTTCTCGGTGCTCGAACAGCGTATCAGAAAAAGCGTTCAGGACCGCTTTTCCCGGGGCCGCTTCGACGTCTACATCACCCGAAACGGCGAAAAAGAGGGCGCCGGCAGGCTCGTCGTCGATGAAACGCTGGCTGGGCAGTATGTTGCGGCGCTCCGCGATCTGAAGGCGCGCTTCGGACTTGGCGGCGACGTCGATCTGTCCTTCCTGGCGGGATTTCAAGACCTCTTCTCGCTGACCGAGGTGAAAGAGAATATGGAGGCCGTATGGCAGGCGCTTGCCGACGGTCTCACCCATGCCCTCAAGGGGCTTGAAGGCATGCGGGCCGAAGAAGGCAGGGCGCTCGCCCGCGACATCTCGGGACGGCTCGAGACCATCGACAGATTGCTTGCCGCCATCCATGAACTTGCGCCGGCGTCGGTGGAGGCAGCGCGGAAGAGGATGTCTGATGTCCTGGCAAAACTTCTCCATGAACAGCCGGACCCCGTACGGCTGGCGCAGGAAATAGCCATTCTGGCAGAACGCACCGACGTGACGGAGGAGCTCACGCGCCTGGGAAGCCATATGAGGCAGTTTCGGGCCCTGCTCGCGGACCCGTCCGAGGCGGTCGGCAGAAAACTTGATTTTCTCCTGCAGGAGATGGGGCGAGAGACGAACACCATCGCGTCGAAGGCCATGGATGCGCAGATATCATTGAGCGTGGTGAACATCAAGGCGGAACTGGAAAAGATCCGGGAACAGGTCCAGAACATCGAGTAAAGACTATGGCGAACCAGCTCGTCAATATCGGGTACGGTAACATGGTGATGGCCTCGAAAGTTGTCGCGGTCCTGTCGCCTGAATCAGCTCCGATGCGCCGGATCAAGGACGATGCCAAGGAGCGGAAGATGCTGCTCGACGCCACCCAAGGAAGAAAAACGCGGTCGATTATCATCACCGACAGCGACCATGTCATACTGTCGGCCGTGCAGGTCGAAACGCTCATGCAGAGATTTTCCGGTCGAGGGGAAGAATGAAGAGGAAAGACGGGCTGCTCTTTGTAATCTCGGCCCCTTCGGGCGCCGGGAAGACCACCCTGTGCAAGGCGCTTACGGACTCACTCGAAAACCTCAGGCACTCTATCTCCTACACCACCCGGAAACCCAGACCCGGAGAGATCGACGGGAGGGAGTACAATTTCGCCACGGAAGAGCGCTTCCGGAACATGGTCCAGGCAGGCGATTTCGCGGAATGGGCGCGCGTGCATTCCCATCTCTACGGAACGTCGAGACGGGTGCTCGATGAAATGCGTACAGAGGGGATCGATGTGATCCTCGACATTGACACCCAGGGAGCCAAGCAGATCAAGGAAAAGTATGGTGAATCGGTCTTCATATTCATCATGCCGCCGTCACTGGAGATACTGGAAGAACGGCTCCGGAACCGTAAGTCGGATCACGAAGATGAGATCAAAAGGAGAATGCTTCGGGCTCGGGACGAGATCAAGGATTACGCCATGTATGACTATATCATCATCAACAGGGATTTCGAGCGGGCGCTTGCCGAACTACGCGCCGTCGTCATTGCCGAGCGGTGCCGGACCAGGATGATCGATCGAACATGGATAGAAGGCATGTTCTGACACAAAACCATACTATTTATTCCACCGGGAGGTGAACGATGCAAAAAAACGCTGAAGACATAATATCGCTGCCCATCGAGATGAAGGACGATATCGCCGACACCAAGTTCCGTCTGGTCCATGTTGCGGCCCAGAGGGTGAGACAACTGTCTGCAGGCGCCCCGATGCAGGTCGCAACAAGGTCAATAAAGGATACGACGATCGCTCTTGAAGAGAGCCTTGTCGGGAAATTCAAGATCCTGATGGGGGAAGAGGCCAATAAGGCGAAGGAGGAGTTCCGGAAGCGGGAAGAGCAGGCCCGACTGGAGGAACAGCTCTCCGCCAAGGAAGAGGAGATTCGGAAGGAGCTCAGCGCGTATCTTTCAGAGACGCAGGGTGAGGAAGAATCTGAGGAGTCTCGGCTTCCGGAAGGCAACGGCGACGAATCGCCCGGGGCTGAAGACGCACTCGGTGAAGAGTCGGACGAACCGGAAGAATAGTCGGGGGAGCAGCGAAACATGCTTTCCGGAAAAAGGATCCTGCTCGGGGTAACTGGCAGTATCGCCGCGTATAAGGCCGTTGACGTCCTGCGCCGGCTAAAAGAGTCGGGTGCCGACGTGCGCGTGGTGATGACGAAGAACGCCACACGTTTTGTTGCGCCCCTGACGTTCGAGGCTCTGAGCGGAAGGCCAGTGCTCTGTGATGAGTTCCTCGATTGGGGGAAGAGCAGTATCGGCCATATCGATGTCTCGGCGAACCTAGACCTTGCGCTCATCGCGCCTGCGACGGCCAACGTCATCGGCAAGGCCGCAGCCGGAATTGCCGATGATGCGCTGACCTCGGCCCTCATGGCCCTAGAGTGCCCCGTCATGATGGCGCCTGCCATGAACGACAGGATGTACCGGAATCCCGCGCTGCGCAGAAACATCCAGCTTCTCAAGGAACAGGGAGTGCGGTTCATAGAGCCGGAAGCCGGTCCTCTTGCCTGCGGCACGACCGGACAGGGGAGGCTCGCAGACCCTCTGAGGATCGTCCAGGAAGTGTCCTCGATGCTGGCGTCACAGGATTTCACAGGCGTCACCATCCTTGTGACGGCAGGTCCAACGCGGGAACCGATCGATACCGTGCGGTTTATCAGCAACCCCTCCAGCGGAAAGATGGGCTATGCCATAGCGGCCGCCGCGCGAGACAGAGGGGCGCAGGTCGTTCTGATCAGCGGGCCCTCCGATCTCCCGCCGCCATACGGCGTAAAAACCGTTCAGGTCCTCTCAGCAGATGACATGTACCGTGCCGTCATGGGGCATATCGGGGGGACACAAATAGTCATCATGGCGGCAGCGGTATCAGATTTCAAAACCGCCACCTTCACGGACCGCAAAATCAAGAAACAGGAAGCGCCTACCATTCTGCATCTTGAACCTACCAGGGATATCCTCCTGGAACTCGGCAAAGCTGCGAGCAAACGATTCCTAGTAGGTTTTGCCGCTGAAACGGACAATATCCGCCAAAACGCCCTTAAGAAACTTCAGGAGAAGAACCTTGACATGATCGTGGCTAATGATCTGATGAAGGCAGGTGCCGGTTTTGGCGCTGATACGAACGCGGTCACCATTATAGACCGAAACGGAACGGAAACAGAATTGCCGGTGATGCCCAAGTCCGAAATCGCAGCGCATATTTTGGATAAAATCCTAGAACTCAAGGCAAATTAAAGGTTTTTACCTTGACTTTTGTCCACTTTTTTTGGTAAAATTTGCAAGGATTTTGGCATGTTGCGCAAATTATGGATAAAGAGACCTCCGAAATAGCTAAGTTAACGGAGCGTATTTTAAAAGACCCGAAGTCCAAGCTTTTTGTGCCGCTCGCCGAAGAGTACAAAAAGGCTGGGGACCTAGAGATGTCCATCCATGTGCTAATGGAGGGCCTCAAGAACAACCCGGAATATGTCACTGCCAGATCGTTCCTTGGCAGGCTTCTGTTCGAAAAAGGGGATTTGGCCGGAGCACAGAAAGAATTTGAAGAGGTTGCGAGGACGATCCCTGACAATCTGATGGCCCATCGAAAACTCGGTGATCTCTATGTACTCCAGGACAGGCCCGCCGATGCGCTGAAGCACTACAAGATGGCACTTTCTCTCAACCCCGGAGACGAGGAACTGGCAGCGCTGGCTTCAGATGTCGAAGCCGGTCGAGATGTCAAAGAGCGACTGCTCAAACCGAAGCAGCCGACGACAGATAAACCTGCCAAGTCAGCGCCCGTAAAGGCGCAGGTAGAACCCAGGCCGGCCCCAAAAGCACCCGAACCCCCCCGGGCGCCGGCGATGTCTGCCGTGAAACCGGAAGAACCCGAGGAAGTTCTCGTTGTTGAACCATTGGACGTTGAACTGCAGGGGCACGGAGACCTCGCAACGGGGATCGCGGGTCAGAAGATGGAGGAGATACCTCCAGAGGCTGCAGAGCAAGGTGAAAAGAAGGTGTCGGCTGGAGAATTTGATTTTCTGGCCGAACAGGGACAAGGGACCGGCCCGGCTCCAATGCAGGAAGAGCCTGCGGAAATTACCTTCGATACGGCCGAGCCGGGCCAGGGTATACCAACGTCCCGTGCCGCTACCGCTGAACCCGCGCAGGTCGAGACGGAACCTGCCCTGAAAGTCCCGGAAGCGGCCTCCCAGAAGGGTGACGATTTCACCACGGATACGCTGGCCGAGCTCTATATAGCCCAGGGATTTTTCGAAAAAGCAATAGACATATACCAGCGGATGCTGACCGACAATCCGGACAGCCAGAAATTAAAAGACAAATTGGCGCACGTGCGGGCCATGGCCAGCGAGGCTGAACGCACTGGAGAATTAAAGATAGATGGCACACCAGTCACCACCGCCAGCGAAGAGGTAATTGTCTTAGGAGGACCGGGAAAACCCGCTGAGACCGGGAGCGGCCTCACAGTCGAAACGGTACCTGACGTCACACCACCAAAGCCTTTAGAAACTGGTTTTGAACCTGTAGAATATGTGCCTCCTCAAGCTGCAGAAAAGCACGAGCCGCTTGAGAAGAAAGCGCCACCCATGATGAAGTCCCCGATGGCCGGCCGGAAAGAGACCATAGACAGGCTGGAAAACTGGCTTAAAAATATCAAGAAGGAGAAATAGATGCCCTTTTCCGATATCCTGAAAAATGTAGTCAATGGTACGGAAGGGGCGCTGGGTGCGCTTGTCGTCGGGCTCGACGGCATCCCGGTTGAAGAGTATTCCGTGAGCAGCGAGATGGATCTCCAGTCCATGACCGTGGAATATTCCGCCCTTCTGAAGGAAATAGAAAAAGGTTCGCAGTCCGCACAGCTAGGTTCCACGAATGAAGTCACGGTCATCGCTGATAAGGCCATGATCATGCTGCGGCGGCTCAACGACGAGTATTTTTTCGTGCTTATCATAAAGCCGGGAGGGAACTTCGGCAAGGGGAGATTCCTCCTCAGAATGTCGGTCCCCAAGCTGCTCAAAGAGTTCTGATTGCAGAGTTTTTTCGATCTGCACTGCATCTGAAACTGCCTCAGGCAGTTTTTTGTTTTGTAAGGGGTCTTCTTGAAGATACTCGTGATACATGGACCAAACCTGAATCTGCTCGGAAAACGAGAGCCGGATATCTATGGAAACTTCACGCTCGACGACATCGAGAGGCGACTCTCCTCGCTCGCCGGAGAACTCGGTGTCGAGGTGTCCTTCTTCCAGTCGAACCATGAAGGCGAGCTGGTGCAGAAGATCCAGGACGCCATGGGCGAGTACCAGGCGATCGTTATCAATCCCGGTGCTTATACGCACACGAGCGTTGCGCTCCGCGATGCTATCTCCTCGACGGGCATCCCGACCGTCGAGACCCATATCTCCAACATCTACCGGCGCGAGGAATTCAGGAAGCATTCGTATATTTCCGGCGTTGCCGTGGGACAGATCACCGGCTTCGGCCCCGACAGCTACCTTCTCGCGCTCCGGGCCGCTGCTGCGCTCGTGAAGGGCGGCGCAAAGAAACGATGATGAAGAGGCCCAAACCGGACCGCATCGACAACCTCAGGCGGCTCATGAAGGCAGAAGGCGTCGATGCGCTTCTCGTGACGAAGCGGGAGAATGTCCGCTATCTCACCGGTTTCACTGGTTCCGCAGGCTCCTTCCTGGTCACTCCCGGAAGGTCGTGGCTGATCACGGATTTCCGATACAAACTCCAGTCCCGCCGGGAGACCTCGGGAACGACGATCCTGATCCAGAAGACGGATTTTCCCACGGCGCTGCAGGAGACCGCTCTGAGCGCAGGCATAGATTCGCTCTGGTTCGATGAATCTTCGCTCACCATAGAAGAGCTGAAGAAGCTCAGGAAACGGGGGCTGAAGCCGAGAGGGCACCGAGATATCGTGGGGGAACTCAGGAAGCGGAAAGACAAACAGGAACTCGCAAGCATCCGCAAGGCTATCAGACGGGCAGAAGAATCTTTTCGGGAATTGAAAAAATATATCCGGCCCGGAGCTCGCGAGCGCAGACTCGCGTTCACGCTCGAATGTCTGATGCGCGAAAAAGGCGCCCGTAAGGCGGCATTTGACACTATTGTGGCATCGGGCAGAAACGGGGCCATGCCGCACGCCTCGGTGACGGACCGGCGCATCAAAGCCGGCGACCTCGTGACCTTCGACTTCGGCGCAGAGGCAGGCGGATACTTCTGCGATATCACCCGAACCTTCTGCCTGGGCCGGCCGTCGGCCAGGCAGCTGGAGATTCACGGTCTTGTCCAGGAAGCGCAGTTGGCCGCGATAAAGAGCGTGCGTCCCGGCGTCAGCTGCAAATCCGTGGATGACGCGGCGCGGGATGTCATTAAAAAAGCAAATCACGGAAGTCATTTCGGCCACGGAACCGGCCATGGCATCGGCCTCATGGTCCACGAAGCGCCTTCTGTGTCGCCTCTTTCCCGCGACTCTGTCGCGCAGGATATGGTATTCACCGTCGAGCCGGGAGTCTATATCCCGGACTGGGGCGTCGTCCGGATCGAGGACATGGTGCTGGTGACGGAGAGAGGGGCAAAAGTGCTGACGACGCTGCCGAGGGAATTGGACGGTCTAAGGAGCTTGTAGGGGCTTGAAGGATCGGGTGAGCCTTAAAGAACAAAAATAGTGTCATTGTCGATGACGAAAGGGAGGTAGTAAGAAGGTGCCTGTATCTACAGCGGAGTTCAGGAACGGATTGAAAATAGAGATCGACGGGGAACCCTACGTGATCGTAGAGTTTCAGCACGTGAAGCCCGGCAAGGGCGGAGCGTTCGTAAGGACCAAGATGAAAAGTCTTAAGTCGGGCAATGTGATCGACCGGACGTTCAGGTCGGGCGAGAAGGTTGAAGTGCCCGAACTGGAAGAAAAAACCATGCAGTACCTCTATTCGGCGGACAAGGACCGCGTGTTCATGGACACCAGCAGCTACGAGCAGATAAGCATGAGCGAGCAGCAGCTCGGCGAAAGCATCAATTATCTCAAGGAGAACATGGAGATCAAAGTGCTCTACTACAAGGGACGCCCCATTAATATCGACGTGCCGATGTTCGTAGAGCTTGCGATCGCCAAGACCGACCCGGGCGTACGCGGCGATACGGCATCAGGAGGTTCAAAGCCGGCGACACTCGAGACCGGCGCGATAGTCAAGGTGCCGTTCTATCTGAACGAAGGAGATGTGATAAAGGTCGACACGCGTACGGGGACCTTCATCGAACGGGTCAAAAAGTGAGTCTCCATCACTATCAATACTGCGACGCGGAAAAGGAGTGATCATGAACCTGAAAGAGCTCAAGGAACTGATAGAGATGCTGAAAAATACCGACATATCGGAACTCGAGATCGAACGTTCCGGCGTGAAGGTGAGACTCAGGAAAGGCGGTGACGTCACGTTCCATCCCGCCATGCCGCGCATGGAGTATCCTCCGGCGGCGATTGTTGCCCCCGCGATTCCCGAGCCGCAGCTTCCCCCGACTGAACCGCAGCCTGAACCGGCAGGAACAAACCAGATCAAAGTGACCTCGCCCATCGTCGGGACGTTCTACCGGGCCAGTTCGCCGGAAAAGCCTCCCTATGTCGAAGCCGGCGATATCGTGAAAAAAGGGCAGGTCCTCTGCATCATCGAGGCCATGAAGCTCATGAACGAGATCGAATCCGAAACAACCGGCAAGATCGTTCAGATCCTTGTCGAGAACGGACAGCCGGTGGAATACGGGCAGCCTCTCTTCGTGATCGAACCGGCATGACGCCGCACGAGTGGGGGATATCCCAGGTTCACGATCCAAATTAAGGTAGACCGACTTGGAATGAGGTCTCAAAAAAAAATGAAACATGATCTCCATTGAGGTGTCTGAGTGTTTAAGAAAATACTAATCGCCAACCGGGGCGAGATAGCGCTCCGTATCATACGGGCGTGCAAGGAGATGGGCATCAAAACCGTTGCCGTTCATTCCACTGCGGATGCGGACTCCCTTCACGTGCGTTTTGCTGATGAGAGCGTGTGCATCGGGCCGCCCAAAAGCGCTGACAGCTATCTCAACGTTCCGAGCATCATAAGTGCCGCCGAGATCACCGATACCGAAGCCATCCATCCGGGCTACGGCTTCCTGGCCGAGAATGCCAGCTTTGCCGAGGTATGCAACTCAACCGGAATTCGCTTCATCGGTCCGAGCCCGGAGAGCATAAAGCTCATGGGGGATAAGGCCAAGGCCAGGGAGACGGCGCAGAAGGCGGGCGTCCCCGTCCTGCCAGGGAGCAACGGCGCGGTGACCGAGGAAAACAGCGCCATAGAGATCGCGCGAGAGCTCGGATTCCCGGTGATCGTCAAGGCCGCGGCCGGTGGCGGGGGCAAAGGCATGCGCGTCGTGATGAACGAAGCGGACTTCGCCAACGCCTTTGTCATGGCGCAAGCCGAAGCCCTTGCGGCCTTCAGCAACGCTGATGTGTACATAGAGAAATACATACTCCAGCCGCGTCACATCGAGATCCAGATCATGGCCGACGAACAGGGCAATACGGTCTATCTGGGCGAGCGGGAGTGTTCTATCCAGCGGAGACATCAGAAGCTCATTGAAGAGGCCCCCTCGGTCATCGTCGACGACGGTCTTCGGAAGCAGATGGGTGAGATGGCAGTGGCAGTGTCCAAAAGCGTGAAGTACCGCAACGCGGGCACGATAGAGTTCCTCATGGATGAGGACATGAACTTCTATTTCATGGAGATGAACACCAGGATCCAGGTCGAACATCCCGTCACCGAAATGGTGACAGGCATTGATCTCGTGAAAGAGCAGATCCGCATAGCGGCCGGCCTGCCGCTTTCCTTCGCCCAGAAAGACATCAGGATCAAAGGTCACAGCATCGAGTGCAGGATCAACGCGGAATGCCCGGATAAATTCACCCCTTCGCCGGGCACCATCACCGCGTTCAATCCTCCCGGCGGCCCCGGTGTACGCGTGGATACATTCGCCTACACCCAGTACGTCATCCCGCCGTACTACGATTCCATGATAGCGAAGCTTATCGTGCATGCGGACACGCGTGATGATGCGATCAGGAGAATGCAGCGGGCGCTCGATGAGTTCATCGTCGAAGGGGTAAAGACCACGATCCCCATGCACATGAAGATACTCGCAGACCCTGATTTCCAGCACGGGGACATATCAACGAAATTCATGGAGAGATACAATAACCCGGCCAAATGAGCTCAGCGGGCTCTGCCTGATCCTTGACCAGGCAGTGCTTCGCGCCGATCCCGCGCAGGCCATGTCACAGGCCCTTGCCGCAGGCGTGAGGTTTTTCCAATATCGAAACAAAAGCGGGACAAGGCGTGAAATCTACGAGACGTCAATGCGGCTGGCCCTCCTGGCGCGGGGGGCAGGGGCCCTATTTATCGTAAATGACCACGCGGATATCGCGCTTGCGGTGGACGCGGACGGGGTCCACCTGGGACAGGATGACCTGCAGATAGAGCATGCCAGGGGCCTGCTGGGGAGCGGTAAACTCATCGGTGTCTCGACACATAACCCCGAGCAGGCGAAGGACGCAGAGGCCGGAGGCGCCGACTACATAGGATTCGGGCCTATATTCCGGACTTCGACAAAAGACGCTGGACCAGTTCAAGGGATCGAAATGATACCCGTGATCAAAAGGACCGTCGCGGTGCCCGTCTTCGCTATCGGCGGCATCACGCACGGAAACGTCGATAAGGTGATAGCTGCCGGCGCGGATGGAGTGGCGGTAATATCAGCTATCCTTTACGCGCCTGACAGAAAGGCCGCGGCAGAAGAGCTGATGCGGAAAATTCGGCGCAGCAAAAATCTGGAGCCGGGAGTCGGGAGGGGATGAATGATGAACAGGTTGACTAAGTTTGTTTTCATCGCGTTTGTTGCGGTACTCGCGGCTTCCAGTTGTACCCGTCAGGATGATCAGGTGATCAGGATCGGAGCAGCGGGGCCGATGACCGGCGACCAGAGCAAAATGGGCGTGGATCTCAGGAATGCCGTAGAGCTTGCCGTGACAGAGTGGAACGAAAAGGGAGGAGTCCTGGGGAAAAAGATCGTGATGCTCGCGGGCGATGACCAGGCCGATCCCAAACAGGCAGTGTCTATCGCGAACAAGTTCATCAACCAGAAGATCGTTGCTGTCGTCGGCCACTGGAATTCGAGCTGTTCGATCCCCGCATCGAAATATTACAGTGACGCGAACGTCGTCATGATCTCGCCGGCTACGACGAACCCTCAGCTGACCTTGCAGGGCTTCAAAAGGGTTTTCCGCGTCTGCGGAACCGATGACCAGCAGGGCCGGGTGGCCGCTGAATTTGTGTTGAAAACGCTCCATCCCAAGAGAGTCGCCATCATCCATGACAAGACCGCATACGGCCAGGGGCTGGCCGACTTCTTCAAGAAGGCCCTCGGTGACAAGATCCAGGTCGTTTATTACGGCGGGATCATCCAGCGTGACCCCGATTACAAGGCCGTGCTCACGACGATCAAGGAGAACAAACCGGAGCTCTATTTCTTCGGAGGCATCTATCCTGAAGCTGGCAGGCTCGTGAGACAGGCGAAGGAGATCGGCATGAACATCCCCATGATGACCGGGGACGGCGTATTTGACCCCACCTTCATCAGCATCGCCGGCAAGTCGGCCGAAGGCACCTACGTAACGTTCGGTCGGGAGCCGGCCGGCCTCTCGTCGGCGAAAGCATTCCTGGAAAGATACAAAGCCCGCTACGGTGATCCCGGCCCCTATTCAATATACGCTTATGATGCGGCAAATATCATTCTTACATCCATTGCAGAGACCGGGACCACGGATGGAAGCAAGCTCGCGGAGTTCATTTCCAGGACGATCTTCCATGGCGCGTTCGGCGACATTGCGTTTGACCAGAACGGCGACGTGACCAAAGCGCCCTATGTGGTGTGGCAGGTGAAAAACGGAAGGTTCGAGCAGTTACCGTGATTAGATCGCAAGATAGCAAGAGCACCATGAACGTGGATATGGAGTAAACGCCTTTATCCTGAATATTTTCTTTATCACTCCGCGGTTATGTTTATACAACAGCTTATCAATGGCCTTACCCTGGGTGCGGTGTATGCGCTCATCGCGCTCGGGTATACAATGGTCTACGGCATCCTCCAGCTTATCAACTTCGCCCATGGTGAGGTGTATATGCTCGGGGCCTATCTCGGGATCATCGTCCTCGGATTGCTGACCGCAGCCGGGCTCCCAGCCTACAGCCTCGCCCTTACGATCTTTATCTCGATCCTCGTTCCCATGTTTTTCTGCGCTGCCTACGGCGCAGCCATCGAGCGTGCCGCGTACCGTCCTCTCCGGCAGGCGGTAAAGCTCGCTCCGCTCATCAGTGCCGTGGGTGTGTCGATCATTCTTCAGAACTTTGTGATGCTCACGCAGGGGAAGGAGTACAAGAACCTGCCCCCTCTTCTTCCTTCTGAGGGTTTTACCTTATTCGGCGCCATCGTATCGCCTGTGCAGATCTTCATTCTGATAGCCTCAATCCTGCTCATGGTCGTCCTCAATTTATTTGTAGCCAAAACCAGGATAGGCAAGGCCATGCGCGCCACATCGCAAGACCGGGTAATGGCCGGCCTTGTCGGGATCAATATCAATCAGGTCATTTCAGTAACGTTCATGATCGGATCAGCGCTTGCTGCCGTGGCCGGGGTGATGGTGACGCTCTATTACGGCGTGGTGCATTTCTTCATGGGCTATGTGGCCGGTATCAAGGCATTCACCGCCGCGGTGCTTGGCGGGATCGGCAGCATCCCTGGAGCCATGCTGGGCGGGTTCATGCTCGGCCTCATTGAAAATTTCGGCGCAAGCTATATCTCGAGCGTCTACAAGGACGCCTTCGCCTTTCTGGTCCTTATCATTACCCTTATCATTCGCCCTTCGGGCTTGCTCGGCCAGAAGTCCCTGGACAAAGTGTAATGCAAGGGTCCCACGGCCGGCAGCTATCGGGTCACGGATCAGGGAGGATAGGTCATCGTTCGCTGCCAATAGCAGGTAGCGCGATCTCACGAGCACGAGCCGTGAAATGTTGGCTCCACGCATCATAGGGAGGGTTTCCGTGTCTGATATCAAGAAAATGTACAAGACCATTATGGCTGATAATTTTCCGCCTGAAATGACCGTTTGGTTCGGCGATCAGAAGCTCGTGTACAGAAAAAGGGCATGGAAACTGTCCGACGAAACCACGGGAGAACTGATCGAGAAGGGCCTTCGGTACGGAGAGAATCCAGACCAGCAGGCAGCCATGTACGAGCTGGCCGCCGGCAATCTCGTGCTTGCCGGCGTCAAATTTATCGAACCGGGCAACGGGCTCGTGAGCAGCATCACCGAAGAGCAGATGATCCAGGCAGGCAAGCACCCCGGCAAGACGAACTTCACGGACCTCGACAATGCCCTCAACATCCTGAAGTTCCTAATGGATCGTCCGGCAGCCGCCATCATGAAGCATAATAACCCCTGCGGCGTCGCCCATGGCGGGACCATTGCGGAGGCCTACGACAGGGCGAACATGGCCGACCGCATCGCCGCCTTCGGCGGCTGTCTGGCCGTCAACAGGCCCATCGACAGGCAGACTGCTCAAATGGCGAGCGCAAACTACCTGGAAGTCGTTGCTGCGCCGGATTATGAGGACGGCGCGGTCGAAATTCTCTCAAAGCGGAAGAACCTTCGCATCATTCGCCTCGAGAAGATCAGTGAGCTTGCGAAATACCGGGACAAGAACTTTGTCGAGTTCAAAGCACTCATCGACGGCGGCCTTATCGTCCAGCAGTCACAGGCGAATAAGATAAGAAGAAAAGAGGATTTCCAGGAGGCGAAGACTACATACAAGGGGAAGGAATATAAGATTGAACGGAGACCGACCAACGCGGAGTATGACGACATGCTGTTCGGCTGGAATGTGGAGCAGGGGATCACATCGAACTCGGTCATCTATGTGAAGGACGGTGTCACCGTAGGCATCGGGACGGGCGAGCAGGACCGGGTCGGCGTGGCCGAAATAGCCATCTTCAAGGCCTATACGAAATATGCCGACGCCCTTTGCTTCAGGAAGCATGGCATCCCGTACAAGCAGTTCGAACTCGAGGCGAGCCAGGGGAAAAGGGATAAAGCCGCTCTCCGCGAGATCGACGAATTGACCAAGAAGGACAAGGGCGGCCTCACCGGGTCCGTCATGGTCTCGGACGCCTTCTTCCCGTTCAGGGACGGTGTTGATGTGGGTATCAAGGAGGGGATATCGGCGATCGTTCAGCCCGGCGGCTCTGATCGCGATTTCGATGCCATCACGGCCTGTAACGAGGCCAATCCTAAAGTGACGATGGTCTTCACCGGTCAGCGGGTGTTCAAACATTGATCAGTTGAACGATCAAGACGATCCCCATCTCCGATCATTCGGGTCTGCACGGATAAAGGCGGAGGAGGCCGGAGGCCTTTTAAATCAATTTCCTTATCTCCGGCAGCTTCTCCTCGGCCGCCTTCCTGCCGCGCCGTAGAAGTTCACGCGACTTGGACAAGTCATACAAAGCGATGCCGGTCGCGTTAACCTGAATGGCCACATCCGCGAGCTTTTCCTCTTCCCGCGAGTTCCGCGAAGCCCAAAGCATGGACAGATGGGTCGCGATCTTTATGATATTGTCGTACTCGTCAAATTCCAGCGCTTTGTAATTCACATTGACGGAAATTACCTGCTTCGCCCTTAATTCTTCTCGCACCGCTCTTACGGGCACTTGGCTGGCGACGCCGCCGTCAACGAGAACCTTCCTGTTTATCTCGGTGGGGGTGAATATAACAGGCAAACTGCAGCTGGCCTGCACCGCCCTCGCGATTGAACCGCTCGTTATAACGACCTTCTCGGCGGTCCTCAGGTCTGTGGCGATGGCTGCAAAGGGGATGGAAAGGGAGGAAAATTTCTTGACCGGGAGGACATCTTCCATGAAGCGGTAGATGCCCTCGCTCGACATTAGCCCTCGTTTGGGAATTGTGAATTTAAGGATGTCCTTCCATTTGGCATGGAGCAGAACGCGCTTGATCTCCGAGGGCGTCATGCCGGATGCATAGAGAGCGCCGACGATGCTGCCGGCGCTCGTGCCTGCGATGGCGTGGATGGGGATTCCTTCCTGCTCAAGGGCGTCTATGACGGCGATATGGGCGATTCCGCGAGCAGCCCCTCCGGAAAGCGCCAGCCCTATTGATGGGTTAGATGTTCCAGGCATGGTTCCCTTTGAGGATGGAAAAGAAGGGGATGTTGATTATTTTTTTACCAGCCTTTTTACTGCGTCCTTAATGTGCCCACCCATGTCTTCAAACGCATAGAGGATACACAGGTACGTCGATGACGACTTCGGCGAGCACTCGCCGGTTACGAGCCTGTCCTCGTGAGCGGTCGCGTAATCGTTCGCCATGCGCTCGATCGTGTCGCTCTCTGCAATGGCGCTGTCGATGGTGGCTTGAGCCCCCGTAATGGTCGCCTCGCCTGCCTTTTTGAGAACATCTTTGGTCTTCGTGAAAAGCTTGCCGGTCTCAAGTATGGCCTTGTCGCTGAACAGCATCCCCTCCTTGATCCTCGTGCGGCTGCTATCGGCGATTCGCGAGATGCTCGTTGCGATCTTTTCTATGTGCGAGGGGACGGTCAGAAGGGCACGTGCTTCATTATGTGATGACGCCATTTTCGCAAGCGTCCCGGTAAGAAGGTTCTCCTTGGTTTGGATCTCCTTGGCAAGATCGTCGGCCTGATCCAGAGCCGATATCTTGTTTTTCGTGAACCCGTCCTCAGTAAGTTCCAGCATCTCCTGTGCCTTGTGCACGACCAAGTAGATTTCTTTTTTGATGTCCTTTAGAGTCTGTTCCGGCATAAGATGCGCTCTCCTTTCAGCAAATCCTGTCGTTTATAAGTAGTATGGCGACGCGAAAACTGAGAAACTATAGCAGAAAACCATTGATATGACATGTTAAATTTTTTTATATTTATATTTTAATGATTTATAGAAAAGGTTGCCGTTTACGCATCATGAGGAATTTACGATACGGCCATGCGATGATGCGCGGCGTGTGATAACTGCGTGATGTTTTGGACTTCTGTCGGGTTTTTCCTTGACATACCAAGTGACCGCTGGTATAAACTAATCCATTGATTTTCTTGTTACTCTAGGGAGCATGACATGCCCTTTTTTGCCGGAGAAATCTTTGTCAGCGAGGTCTCTAGTAAACCAGTGCTCGATCAGACCGGCGAGGAGATTGGCAAGCTCAGAGATATTGTCGTGGGCATGGGTGACCTTTTCCCCGCCGTCACTGCGCTTGTAGTCGGCGCAGGTAAAGATGACTATATCCTTCCCTGGGAGAGCATCAATCTCTTTAATCGGCGCGTCATTTCGGCGAACGTTTACGTCAAGGACCTCAAAAAAGCATCGGCTGCGCCAACCGATATCCTTATCTTCCGTGACCTCCTCGACAAACAGATCGTGGACATCAACGGTGCCAAGCTGGTTCGGGTTAATGACCTCAAGCTGGGCGACGTCAAAGGGAGGCTGTGCCTCGTAGCGGCAGACATCGGGTTGGGGGGCCTCCTGCGCAGGCTCGGGGTAGAGTCCCGCGGGGAAAAACTCTTTTCCCTGTTTCACTACAAGCTCCAGCAGCGGCTGATAGGATGGCATTATCTCCAACCCATCGAACCCAAGCTGACGCGCCTGACGCTCACGATCTCCCGGCAGAAGCTGCCCAGCCTCCACCCTGCCGACCTGGCAGAGATCATCAGCGAAGTTTCCCAGAAAGAGCGCACGGCGATCTTCGGCAGCCTGGACGTGGATACGGCCGCTGAAGCCCTGCACGAGCTCGAACCGCGCGTGCAGGCGGATATTATTGACGACATGACCAAGGAGCGGGCGTCGGACATCCTGGAGCGAATGCCCCCCGACGAAGCCGCGGACGTGCTCGGCGACCTGCCTGAAGCGAAGGCCCAGGAACTCATCAACCTCATGGAGAAAGAAGAGGCTGAGGACGTGCAGGAGCTTCTCGAACACGAAGAAGACACCGCGGGCGGCCTCATGACCACCGAATATCTGGCGTTTCCGCCAAATATGACCGTCGATGAAGCCATCAAGGAACTGCGGCTCGAGGCTCCGAACGTCGAGACCATTTACTACCTGTATATTATCGATGGTGAAGAGCGGCTGCTCGGCGTGCTATCGCTCAAGCATCTTATCCTCGCCGCGCCGCATGAGAAGCTCAAGGATATCATGATAGCGCCGGCAAAGACCCTGCCGCCTGAGGCAGGCGAAAAAGATGTGGCAGAATTCATTTCAAAATACAATCTCCTCGCTGCGCCCGTGGTGGACGACAACATCGTCATGCGGGGGATCGTGACTGTGGACGACGTGCTCGATTTCCTTATGCCGCCGGCGTCGAGGAAGAAGCGCAGGAGGCGGTAACTGCTCCTTTCACGCAGTTCCGCATCGCAGGTTTAACCCGTACCTCATCAATGCGAAGAAGACAGAAACGATGACCCGCTGGAAAAAATTCATACTGCTCTTGTCTGTTATCGGTCCCGGCATCATTACCGCGAACGTTGACAATGATGCAGGAGGGATCACGACCTACTCCATGGCCGGCGCGCACTTCGGCTACTCCCTGCTGTGGTCTCTCGTCCCCATCACGGTCGCGCTCATCGTGGTGCAGGAAATGTCGGCGAGGATGGGGGCTGTCACGGGCAAGGGTCTTGCCGAGCTCATCCGGGAAAATTTCGGGGTTAGAGTGACCTTCTGGCTCATGCTGTTCCTGTTCGTCACCGACCTCGGAAATACCGCCGCGGAGTTTGCCGGGTGGGCGGCAAGCAACGAAATATTCGGCATCAGCAAATACGTGTCGGTCCCGCTCGGCGCTTTCATCGTATGGCTTCTTGTCGTAAAAGGGACCTACCGCGTTGTCGAAAAGATTTTTCTGGTCATCTGCGTCGTCTATCTCGTCTACATACCGGCTGCCGTACTGGCAAAACCCGACTGGGTTGATGTCACACTGCAGACCCTCAAGCCGTCGTTTCAGTTCAATACGCCCTATGTAGTGATGCTTATAGGCGTCGTCGGTACGACCATTGCCCCCTGGATGCAGTTCTACATCCAGTCGTCGATCGTCGAAAAGGGCATCAGGAAGGAACAGTACTGGGCATCGAGGATCGACGTGATCGTCGGATGCTTTTTGACGGACATTGTGGCTTTTTTTATAATTGTTGCATGCGGCGCAACACTTTTCAAGGCTGGCGTGCATATCGACACCGCCGATGCCGCAGCCCGTTCGCTGGCGCCGCTCGCCGGCAGATACGCCTCGATCCTGTTCGCGGTCGGACTCGCCAATGCCTCTCTATTTTCGGCGTCCATCCTGCCCCTTGCGACGGCCTACTACATCTGCGAGGGCATGGGTTGGGAGGCCGGCGTCAGCAAGACATTCAAGGATGCGCCCCAGTTCATGTGGCTCTATACCATCCTGATCGTCATCGGCTCGTTGATCGTCCTCATCCCGAATTCGCCTCTTATCGCCATCATGTGGATATCGCAGGTGATCAACGGGGTCATGCTGCCCTTCGTGCTCATCTTTATGCTCTTGCTGATCAACAAGCAGGATCTGATGGAGCAATACACCAACTCCAAGACGTTCAACGTCATCGCCTGGGTGACGGCTGTGGTGATGATCGTGCTGACGTTGATGTTTGTGGCCACGATGTTCTTTTGAGATCCGGGACGACTGACGATCGGGAGACGGAAAGGCCGCCCAGAATTACCGGCGCCGGACGACGCCTCGCTGATCGCAGGCGGAGCATATCCAGCACCGGGAGCAAAAGGGGGATACGGGCTGACAGATGCTCTGACCGAAGGCGACGAGGACGCCGTTCAGGTCCTTCCAGAATCGTTTGGGCAGCACCTGTCGAAGGGCGAGCTCCGTGTCATTGGGGCTTTTCGTCGTCACCAGCCCCCACCGGTTTGTGATTCGGTGAACGTGGGTGTCGACGCAGATGCCGTATTTATTGAACCCGCGGGTCAATACGAGATTGGCGGTCTTTCTTCCGACGCCTTTTAATGCGAGCAGCTCCTCGAGCGTATCAGGAACCCGCGAGTCGTGCGTGCGGATGATCTCCCTGCTGATGTCCTTGATTGTTCCTGCCTTGACCCGGTAAAAGCCCACGGGATAGATGGCCCTTTCTATGGTTTTGAGGGAAAGCCGGGACAGCGCCTCCGGCGTTGAAGCGAGTGCGAAGAGACGTGCAGATGCATCTTCCGTCGTTTTGTCCTGCGTCCTGAGGCTTAGGATGCAGGAGATCAGTATTTTGAAAGGGTCACGGTCCTGGGAAGCGAAGTCTTCGAGCCACGGGATGTGGAGGGTTTTTACCTGTTTTTTGAGCGTCGGCCAAACCTTGATAAATTCCTTGACGGTCATTGCCCGTGCCCGCGCAAGTCCCGTTCGTACGGGATCGGGTCCTTGATCCCGGCTGCCCTGAACCCTTTCAGCCGTAAAGCACAGCTTTCGCACCTCCCGCACGCCTTTTCGCTGTTCTGATAGCAGCTCCAGGTCAAGTGAAAGGGAGCTCCCATCTCCATGCCTTTCGTCACGATCTGCGACTTCTTCATGTGGATGAGGGGCGTGACGATCGCTAGCTGCGTCTCCGGCTTCGTGCCCATTTCAATGACCTTGTTGAATGCCTGGTAGAACGTCTCGCGACAGTCGGGATAACCCGAACTGTCCTCCTCCACAGCGCCGATAAAGATCTTCCGGGCGCCGATCACCTCGGCCCAGGACGTGGCGATGGAAAGGAGATGTGCGTTCCGGAAGGGGACGTAAGTGGACGGGATTGCGGACTGCGCAGGGGGGGACGGCGATACCGCCGTGCTTTCGGTGCGCACGATGTCTACCTCAGGCACCGGGATACTCGCGTCCGTCAGGCTCGACCCGCCGATCACCTTCAAATGCTCAAGGCTGACCGAGAGCCGTTTCTCCGCCTTGTAGAAACCGGCTATATCGTTGAACGCCTGAAGCTCGCGCGCTTCTGTCCTCTGGCCATAATTCACATGCAGGAATGCCAGCCGATACTCCTGGTTCGCTATTGCGGCCGTGACGCAGCTGTCCATGCCCCCGCTCATGAGCACCACTGCCATATCCTTTTTCATATGGTCAATCTACCAGTATCGGCAGTAAAATTCTACAGCTTTTTGAACGGTCCCGGATGCCGGGAAAGAAAATCCCCGACGGGGTAAACCGGGAACCCCATCGGGGACTGGGGGGAGTGTTTCGGATCAGTGCGCTCCGTGAATGAGCATGGGCAAACACCGGGTACAGACGATCTTTTCTTTGCCTTCGTGGAAACAGGGGAGATACACCCTGGTCTTATCATCGGCTCCGCAGACAAAACATTTGATTTCTTTGCTGACCATGCTACTCCTCCAGGGCGTTGATTTCGTCGACGATCTTGTTCGGATCGATGTTATGCATCATCGAGCCGAATGAAATGGACTCCATGTTTATCCCGGGGCAGGTGAAGCAGCCGTTCCCGAAATATTTCTGGATAACCGCCTTGGCTCCCGGGCTCATCTTTATCACATCTCCAATGATTGAATCCTTCGTGATTTTCTTTTTCTCCGCGATCATAGTGACCTCCTTGGTTATTGGTTGATCATACTATAGCAAAAACGCCGTTTCCCCGATATGACCTGCATCATACTCCGAAATTTTTGCTACAGTATTACGTATTACACAAAAGAAATGAGACATTTCTCTAGTTCTTTGAGCTTTCAAGAACATGATTCCCTGAAAGGGACTGACAGAGAGAACGGCTAATTGGTCTAAGTAGCGCCTTAGGATGCGGCTACTAACATGACAACTGACACAGGTCCTTGGGTGGCCAAGACCCTTTTTTAACAATCAGCCATTGAAACATTTTTCTAATAATAGAACTCTTCCAATGATACCTCTACTACAAAAAGTGAGTATTTTAAATGGTAATGATGAGTACGGGACAAGTTGCCTGTGTTATACTAACTTGGTTTTTAGTCCTTTTTACCGAAAAAGCTAGATAGTCTAATTGTTGAAGCTTTAAATCAAATTTATATTTATTTTCCTCCTCTATCCCACAATATGCTATATTTCCCGTGGGGTCACCGAAGAATCAACTTGGTATAATATATGTTGGCATATCTCGGAGGAAGATGCACAGTATGCAAACCCTAACCTCTTGGCTGATGAAGTATCGATTCCCCATCTTATGCCTCTCGGTTTTTGGGGTCATGTGCTTACACACGAGAAACGGGCAGTGGATTGGAGACTTTTGGGAACATAGTGCGGTCGTCAGGGAGCTGGCAACGAACATTCTGCAACCGAAACATCCACAGCTCTTGCTGGACGCCCCTCATGCTTTCTACTCTCCCTACGCGGTCATAGTAGCTCTCCTTGCTCGCACATTGCACTCGGGCGCTGTTATGGCACTCTCTATCATGGGGCTGGTCAACTTATGCCTTTTGTTCCTGGGTCTTAGGCTCTTTGTCTTTTCAATAGTGCCCAAACATCGAAGTGCGACAGCTTTCTATGCGCTGTTACTGACTCTCTTCTGCTGGGGCTCTCACCCTTGGATTTGGAGTGGCTTCTTTCATATCGGTGTCCTTGGTTATGTCCTTCCATACCCGTCAACATTTGCTGCGGCGCTTACCCTGATCGCACTTGGGGCGAATCGGCTTCGAATAGAGACCAAGAGGCAAATCTGGATTGTCGCCATCTTCTTTATTTCTGTCACAGTTCTGATATCACATCCGACCACTTTTCTCTTCTTAGTAGTGGGACTTATCTCACAAGCGTGTGCCGAAAAAGGCTCTGTTCCATCTCAGATCGTCTTGGTCGGAGGTCTCTTGACTCTGGCTTTCCTTGTCGCGACTTTCTGGCCATATTTTCCCATGTTGAGTTTATTCTCGGATGCCAGTACCAGTATGCGTGATATGCAGAGCAGAATCATGTATCAGCAGGTCTTGAGCAGGATATGGCCGTCTCTGATTGTGGTGCCATTGATCATCGCTAACATGAGGTCAAATTGGCGCCGCCCATTGGTGTTGATGCTAGTAATGCTGTTGGGGATCTACGCATTTGGAGCAATATCAGGGAATTACTCCTACGGCCGAGTCATCGCATACATTGTGCTGCTTTTGCATGTCACTATTGCTGAGCATCTTTCCATTCTTGAATCCAGGGTACATCAGATCCATGCCCCGACCTGGTTCCAGCGACTGATCGTGCCAGCGAGCGTCATGGCTCTCGCCCTGCTCCTATCCTTTGCGCCGCTGAGAAGTACGCTTGCGCATGCGTCTCTTAAGCAAGAGCCCACATACAAGTCCTATATGTTCCTCTCGCAATTTACCGGCCAGTACGATGTCGTGATGTCGGACATAAAAAGCAGTTGGATCGTACCAACGTTCGGGGGAAAGGTTGTAGCCGCTTCCAATCCACTCGCTTTTGTTCCAGACTATGGAGTTAGAAGGGCAGATCTGGACCGATTCTTTGACAGAGAAACAGTGCTCAGCGAGCGTCAAAAGATCATACAGAAATATAAAGCAAACTACTTGTTGCTTAGTAAGTCGGAGGACGTGAGCTGGCAGGACTTAAAGCAATCATTTATGTTTCAAGGGCAAGTCGAGTTTGAAAGCGACAGATTCGTGCTCATTTCGCTCAAACCAATCCTAGAAAAGGACACCACACCTTGTCAATGAAAACCATGGCCTGCCATGGGCGGAAAATTAGAGTCCGATATAACTCCTACCCAACCAGCAGTGGAGCGGAGGGCTAATCACCGCTTACCTTTTTTACTGCGAATTTTTCCCCTGAATCTTCACTATTGCACTTTTTGAATCACCGTGAGTAGTCGGTGTAAGACGGAATATGAGTTATATCATAGTGCACTGCAATTGAATTCTTTATACTGTACTCAACTTAAGACCACAGGAGGAAATTTGCAATGGACAGATATGTCAAAGGATTCATCGTAATGAGTATCGTGTATCTCGGTATTGCGGCGGTCCTGGGAATTGTCATGCTGGCGAACCAGAACGTGATGGCGATAAAGTTCGTGCATTCCCATCTCAACATGCTCGGCTGGGTATCGATGATGATCTACGGCGTCGGCTACCATATCCTTCCGCGATTCATGGGGCGGCCGGTGTACAGCAACAAAATCGGCGAGACGCAGTTCTATCTCGCGAACATCTCTCTCGTGGCAATGCTGGTGTTCTATACCCTCAATGTCTACAATCCGAGCGGCATATACCGGATGATCACGGTAGTTTCGGGCGCGGTCCAGGCAATCGCCATTTTTCTCTTCTTCTATAACATGCTGATGACGCTGCTCACCAAAGTGGAGCAGGCGCATTAAAAGCGCACGGGGCTGAAGTCATAGGGCATGAGGCTGCATCACCCGGCGCCTTTTGACCTTTCTGCGCCATGCTCCCGATGTGAGCTTTTTGCCGGGCTTGATCCCTCACGACGAAAGGGACATCAGGCCTTCACGGTCCCTGATGATCATTTTGCCTTCAGACTCCGTCACGAGGCCCTGTTTCTTGAATTTGCTGAAGGTCCGAATCGATGTTTCCACAGTGGTCCCTACCATGTCGGCGACATCCTGCTTGGTGAGGCGCATGTCGATGAGGACGCCCTTGTCCGTCTGCACTCCGACCTTGTTGGACAGCTTGAGGAGCAGCGCGGCGATCCTCGCTTCCACTCGCTCCAGGGCGATATTCTTGAGGGAATCATAGGAGCTCTTCATCCGGTCCCCGAGCTGGAGCGCGATGCAGTACATGAGGTTCGGGAAGCGGTCCACCAGGCGCATGAGGTTTTTTCTCGATATTTTGAGCACGTCGCTGTCCTCCATGGCGACGGCATTGGCGGGGTAGGGGAAGTTCCTCAGAACTGCCACACCGCCGAAGATATCATGAGGAGAGATCACCTCGAGGATGATCTCCTTGCCTTCATGGGATAGCTTGGTGACCTTGACCTTGCCCTTCATGACGATGTAAAACCATTCCGGCGGTTCTCCTTCGGAGAAAATGGTCTCTTTTTTCCCATACGAAACGACAGCAAGATACGGTTCCAGTTCCTTGAGCTCGTCATCTGACAGATTCTTGAGAAGGTCTATCTTCTTGAGGTTCTTCAGGATCATGGCCGTTGTGTTCTCCTGTTCTTGGCGGCTGATGGCCGTAAGCATTTCCAATATATGTGCTCCGAGGTCCCTCGAGCGATCAGGTCGGGGATCCTTCCAACCCGTTTATAGCCAAGGCTCTGGTAAAATCTCTGGCCGCGCCGGTTGAACGAAGAAACGCAGAGATAGACGTTCTGAGACCGGCGCGCGATGACCGTTTCCGCAAAGGTGAGCAGTCTTTTCCCTATACCGTGCCTGCGCACGGCAGGAGCCACTGCGACTGCTCGGATATAGCCTCCCCGGGCGAATATCGGTTCCGGGGTAAAAATGATGAATCCGCCAACCTCTCCATCCTGGAGGTATACATAAGCCTTGTTTAAGGCCGTCGACTTTGAAAAGTCAATGCGCTCGCGCAGTGTTTTCCACGGCTCTGACAGAGCGACGATCCTGGCACATGCCTTTCTCTGGGAACGCGCCATGGGAACGATCTTGGCGGCGATGCATTTCAACAATATGCCCCTTCTGCCTCCCGCTTGAGTTTTTGAAAGACTTCCCTGGCCTGCCGTTCTGTTTCTTCGCGCGTCCCCGTGTTTTCGATGACATAGTCGGCATGCTTGCGCTTCTCGGAGAGCGGCATCTGGCTTCTGACCCGTGTCAAGGCCTGTTCCCGGCTGAACCTGTCGCGGCTCGTCAACCGTTCCACCTGCTGCTCCTCGTCGGCATAGACGACGACGAGCCTGTCCATTTTCTTATGGTAGCCGGTCTCTATGAGAAGTGCGGCATCGAATACGACGAGGGCGTCGGGCGCCCTCGTGCACAGGTTCCTGACGCTAGCAGTATATGCCTCGAATACCTTGGGATGGAGGCATCGATTGAGCCATGTTCGTTTCTCTGCATCGTTGAATACGATTTCGCCGAGCTTTCTGCGATCGATCGTCTTATCCGTGAACAGGATTTCCGGGCCGAAGTATTCTATCACCTCTTCCCATGCCTGCTGGCCGGGCTCCAAAAGCGCATGGACGATCTTGTCGGCGTCGATGATGTGAGCGCCGAGGCCCTGGAAGACCTTCGCAACGATGCTTTTGCCGCTTGCGATCCCGCCGGTGAGTCCTACGATGAGCATGCATCACCCTCCCCACCTATGTCCCTATGAGAATCCCTCGATGCTGAAGACGGCTCCATGGCACAGCCCCGCTCTTATGCCCTGGCGCGGATGATCCCATGCAATTTATCGAACAGAACGGACAGCATCTTCGTACTTTTCAGTATACCACCGTACAGGAATTTTGGGTAGCTCATGTTGTCGGCAAGGAGCAGCCAGATGAGAAAGGCCGCGAACAGGATGTTGAACAGGTAGATGAGCGGGTAAGAAAAGACCGCCCCGTGCTCCTTGATGTCGTTCTGGTCCGTTTGGAGGAAGAAGAAGGTCAAAATCAGATGGAATGAGTAGGTCGTCCCTGATGCGAAGACGAGCCATCCGGCTGCCGTCCGGACGTTTGCAATCACGGCGAGCCAGTACATGATGAGCGCGGCGAATGTGTATAGGGGGAAAAAGTAAGGGGCGAGGGTGATGATGAAATTTGATTTGGTGATGGTCACGCGGCCGCCGCGGTCGCTTGCATGGAACGACTTTACCCTCCCGCCGAATAGCATTGTGAAGAACGCATGCGTCAGCTCGTGCCCGAAGACGTAGGTAAGGATCGGTTTTTTAAAGAGGATGTGCGCGGTGATGTAGGTCAGGCCGCCGGCGAGGAAGTAGTAGGGTACTTCACGCTTATAGGTCACGCCGAAGACCGTTGACCCGAACTGCCAGGTAAAACCTATGCAGAAGGGGACCAGAGCAAGCCCGAGGAGTATCTTGAATGTTTTGTTCAGCATGGATTAGAGCCAGAGCGTGTTCATCGGCCAATGGCAAACGCACACTATAAGGACCGCGGCGGCATCACAGCCGCGTGATAAGAGGGGGCCCCCATGTGCGTATCGCGGGTCGATGCTTATGGGCCGTCACGCGTCAGATCGTCCTCTGCATCCGGAACAAGATATATGCCGAAGCTGAGGCGAACAGCACATTGGCAAGCCAGGCCGATTCCAGGGGCGGAAGCGTGCCCGAGCGTCCAAGCGCGGTACCCACGCTCACAAGGCCCGTATAGATGAACGCGATGAGGACGGCAAAGGCAATGCCTTTGCTGGTTCCTCCGCTTCGAACCTTCTGAAGAGAGAGCGGGGCAGCGATCATCACCATGAGCAGGCTTGAAAGCGGAAATGCCAGCTTGCCCTGCAGATCGACTTCGTAACGCGTTGCTTTATAACCGCTTAACTTGAGCCTCTTTACGTAGTCCCACAATTCCCTGAAATTCATCTCTTCTGAGTTCTTCGCGATCGCCTTGAGGTCATCGGGACTTCTGACGATATTGAAGGCCTCGTCATCTGCGGACTGGGAAGCTACGGTATCCTGGCCCAGGATGAACTTCCGGCTGTGCTTGAGCCTCCACGCCCCGTTCTCCCACAGGAGGCTCTGTGCCGTGATCCTTTCACGCACGGTATAATCGGAGTTGAGCTTGTAGATGTTTACACCGATCATCTCGCGCTGGTCGGGTGAGACAAGGTCGATGTTCGCAATGCTGTTGTCCGGACCGCGAAGCCAGAGCTTCCGCTGCTGAAACACGACCGGCTGCTGCTTCTTTTCGATCTGAACGTTCTTGATGAAATTGGCACGGGATGTAAAGGTCGGCATGAGATACTCGTTGTTGATGAAACCGAGAGCGGATATGATGACCCCCCCGAGAAGCACGGGCGTGATGATCGCAGCGATGCTTACGCCGCCCGCCCGCATGGCGATGATTTCGTTATGCCGGGAAAGATTGCCGAGCG
>Ga0187777_10000027_pt1 | contig 99949 bp, 82 predicted proteins | sample 1015_Q2_SP5_10_M_FD_132416 | JGI IMG/M metagenome (GOLD analysis project Ga0187777, IMG submission 132416) | Tropical peat soil microbial communities from peatlands in Department of Meta, Colombia - 1015_Q2_SP5_10_MG | ecosystem: Environmental > Terrestrial > Soil > Wetlands > Peat | place... | reverse complement strand
TCTAGATGGAGCGAGGCTCCGTGCAGCTGAGCAATGGCGTCAACAATCGAAAGGCCAAGCCCGGTTCCAGGCACATTTTGGTCAAGGCGATAGAAACGCTGGGTCACCTTGGGACGCTCCTCGGGCGGGATCCCCGGCCCGTTGTCCTGAACTACGACAGACACTGTTCCCGGAGCGGACAAAAGGTATAATTTATTTTGGGGGGTAAAGCGAAGTCAGGTGAAATAATGTTATTCCTAGTGTTGCAGGTTGCTTGAGTCTGAAGGGCAAAAGAAAATTAATGCAAAGAAACCCATTGTAATGCCGATAACAAAAGGATTTAAAGAACAAAACGGGGAACCAAGCACAAATCCAAGGAATCAAAATAAATTGTGTTTTCTCCTTCACGCGGCAGGGGTGGGCAAGACGGCTGGCCAGCTGCTGCGCATTGCTGACACTGCGCGGAGAAGCGGCGAGTGCGCTGATCAGCAGAATAACCGAAATAGGATAGCTTAAAACTTAACCTTCCCCTCTCATCAGAAACAGGTTTCCTGAATGACCTTCTTTGCTTCTTCTTTGGTGATACCATATTGATAATAGATATATAATGACACCATGTCAGCAAGTTGGGCTACAGGAATATCCGGCATGATTTCAAGAATCTCTTCCTTAAAATAGTTTGCTGCTTCACAAAGAGGCATTTTGTCTTTGTCCATCATTCGTTTCTCCTTTGCTTTATATTTGACGACCTAATTCAACCTTCTAAAAAAAGAGAAAAAAAGTTTACCCACCTGTGCCCAGATGAAATCAAGTATAAGCAACAACATGATGACAGTCAAGACTGACCCTTGAAAGAGTAAGCAATGGATAACTGCATGGTTTTACCGTTGCGGTTTTCCGTGTTGTACCCTCCCTGAATCGTGAAACTCAGGGATCACAAGGCCGGTTGGAAGTAATTAAGATTACAACCGATTTCAAAACATTTCTTTTTTGGGAGGCCAGTGTACCTTCGATGCGTCTATGGAATTTCTATTTTTGCACTCTCCTCGCAGGTTGCTGGTCCAAACCCGTCAGCGCCTCCTATGGAAATAAAAGGGCCAGCCTAAATCGGCTGGCCTTTCTTTTTGTAGTACGCGCCTCCATATCCTCGAGGCCTACCCCGCCTGGATCTTCTCTTCCTCCTCCTGCCGCGTCTTACATTCTATGCAGAGTGTGGTTACAGGCCTTGCTTCGAGCCGCTTGTGGCTTATCTTTTCCCCGCACGATTCGCAAATGCCATAGGTGCCGCTTTCAATCCTGGAGATCGCATCTTCTATCTTCTTTAGCATTTTCAGATCCCGCCCACGCAGCCGGAGGAGGAAATTGCTGTCCAGTTCCGCAACGGCTTGGTCCGTTGGATCGGGGAAGCTTTCCTTCTCCTTGCTGAGCTTGTTGTTGAGCGTGTGTTCTGCTTCGGAAAGAAGATCTCCCCGTTGTTTTTCGAGCTTCTTTTTGATCGCTAGAAGTTTATTGTCCATTCCAACAACCTCTCAATGCTGTATGGAGGGCATTGCCGAAAGCGAGGATCAGGATGCTTGCCCTTTGCAAAGTACTATACTATATCAAAAAAGGCCGTTAGAGTCAATTGATAAAATAGAATTTATCTAAGGACAGCCACCGTGAAGCGTCAAAGGCCCTGGCCGACAGATTGACAAAACCAGATGACGCGGGTAAGATTGCTCATGCCGAGCGAAACGCGAGGACGCATCAAGGCCATGATGCCCCGATGCACAAATTTTCTTCGGGTTTTTTGAGATCCGTTTTCCACTGATGGCAACACTGGCGGCAGTTGCCTCGGCAGCACGGGATGAAGAAGAAAGCCATTCATCATATGAAAAAATCAAAAAATCGCAGACAAGACCACGGTGATTTCAACAATAATCCCTTCGAGTCTCTCAAAAGTTTTAAGCCCGCCGCCGATGCCTCCCGGGAAAAGACGGCCACGACGCCAAAGCGAAAAGAAAAGGCTGATGACGATACCGGCCTCTTTCTGCGAGCCGTTCAGGGGGTAAGAACAATTCCGCGTCGGTTCGAGAATCGGCAAGACGCGATGCAATACAAAACCGCAACCCCCCCTGAAGAAGAGGACACGGACGAACAAGGGCTCTTTCTTCACGCCATTCAGGAAATCAGTGATGCTCTCCGCGATGAATCACTGAAGACCAATGAGGATGAACCGGAGCGCAGATCGACGGGCAGTCGGATACGAGAGCTGAAGCGGGGGACGATCACGCTGTCGGGTGAGCTCGACCTCCACGGATATGTGAAAGAGGAGGCGCTGAAACGCCTTGAGCGGTTCATCGCGGAAGCGTACAGAGGCGGACATCGTGCGGTCCTGGTCATCACCGGCAAGGGGATCAATTCTGCCGGCGGGCCGGTGCTCCAGGGCGCTGTTGCAGAGTGGCTGCGGGGAAAGGGAAGAGGGATGGTCGCGGAGTTTGCGCCGGCTGCGCGCAACATGGGCGGGAGCGGTGCGTTCGTGGTATTTTTGAAGGGTAAATAGAATCCCAACAGCATCTCATTTTTCCGATGCGAACTGTCGCAAGGCTTATAGAATGTTCTGTTGACAATTTTCCCTCCGACCATTAAAATCTCCTGCAGCAATAACACAATAACATCCAGCACGCCAGAGGAGACTCACTGTGGCAATTGCGGTAAAGAACCCCATTGTGGAGATGAACGGCGACGAGATGACGAGGATCATCTGGAAGATGATCAAGGAAAAGCTGCTCTTTCCTCATCTCGCCATCGACCTGAAATACTATGACCTCGGCATCAAGCACCGCGACGAGACCGGTGATACAGTAACAGTAGATGCCGCGAAAGCCATCATCGAGTACGGGGTGGGTGTGAAGTGCGCAACGATCACACCGAACGCGGCGCGAGTGAAGGAGTACCATCTTATGAAGCAGTGGCCGAGTCCGAACGGAACGATCCGTTCGATTCTAGACGGAACGGTCTTTCGCAAGCCGATCATCGTGAAAAACATTCCTCCGGCGGTGCGTAGCTGGAAGAGGCCGATCAGCATCGGCAGGCACGCTTATGGCGACATCTACAGGTCCGTAGAATATCAGGTTAGGGGGACGGGCACGGCGGAACTTGTGTTCACGCCGGCAAGTGGAGAACCTGTATGCCTTGCGATTCACGAGTTCAAGGGCCCGGGTGTGATCATGGGCATGCACAACACCGAGAGGTCCATCAGGAGTTTCGCAAAAGCCTGCATCAATTATGCTCTGGGCGAAAAGACCGATCTCTGGTTTGGCGCAAAAGACACCATATCCAAGACCTATCATGCCTATTTTAAAGAAATCTTCGGCCAGGAGACAGCAATGCGAAAGGCGGATTTCGATAAACTGGGCATAACGTATCGCTACATGCTTATCGATGATGCAGTGGCGCAGATCATGAAGGCCGAGGGAGGCATGCTCTGGGCATGCATGAACTACGACGGCGATGTGATGAGCGACATGGTGGCCTCAGGCTTCGGGAGCCTGGGGCTTATGACCTCAGTCCTCGTCTCGCCGGAGGGCAAATTTGTGTACGAGGCAGCACATGGTACGGTCATGCGCCATTACTATGAGCATCTCAAGGGAAACCCTACGTCGACCAACTCGGTAGCGTCTATTTTTGCATGGACAGGAGCGATCGCTCGGCGCGGGGAGCTGGACGGAACCCCGGCGGTGGTGGAGTTTGTTCGCAGGCTCGAGTCGATCGTAGTTAAGACTATAGAAAATGGGTTCATGACGAAGGATCTGGCCGCGATCGCGGAGCCGAGGCCTAAGAAATACGCGCTCACCGAGGAGTTCATTGATAAGGTGGCTGCGCAGTTTTAACCTTGGACCTGTCATAGCTACCGGATTCCGCAGATCGCACTGAGCCGAGGTCTGATGATGGCACGACACCTTTTTCCCAAACGCTATCATCTGTTGACAATGCCTTTTGCAACATGCTAATATTAAAAGGAATTTAAGGATTTATATCAGGGAGGTCAGGTGGCAGGGGAAAAAATACTCGATATTGACGACAGCCCGACCGTACAGAGGCTCATTGAAATGATCCTGTCGTCGCAGGGCTACCAGGTCATCCTTGCGTCCGATGGCGAGGAGGGTATTGCAAAAGCTCGGTCTGAACGGCCCTCCGTTATCCTTGTGGACTTCGTGATGCCCAAGATGAATGGGTTTCAGGTCTGCAAGACGCTAAAGGAAGACCCTGATTTCAAGGACACACCCATCATCCTTGTGACTTCCAAGGGCGATAAGGTCGGCAGCAAGTTCGTGGACGTACTCGGCATCACCGAATACTTTACGAAGCCTTTCCAGCCTGAAGAGCTCCTTGCAAAAATCCGCGAAGCTATCGATAAACAAAAACCGGCGCGTGCAACCCAACCGCCTGCAGAGCCTGCGCAGGAAACCATTCCGGTCATCCCGCCATCTGCCCCAGCCGGGCTCGAGGCAATGATCAGATCCACAGTTGAGCGGGTAATGGATGAATTCTTAAAAAAGACGCTACCGGAAATGATTAGGAAGGAGCTGGGGAAAGCACCGCATCCCGAGACCCCGGGCATTCAAGGGAACCTAGCCAGCTTCAGAATAGTCGAAGTACTGCAATTACTCGGGCTTCAGCGCCAGACGGGCAGGCTCGAGATTTCCCGGAACGACGAAAACGCCGAGATCTACTTCAAGGACGGTATGATTGTGTTCGCGTCGACGAACGTCGGTGGCGGGACATCCGGCTTGGAGGGGCTGCTCAGGAAATCCTGCAGGCTGCCGGAAAATGGATTCCGACATGCTCTCCGCATCGCCGAAATGACCAGCCAGCCAATCGATCGGATTCTGGCGCAGGAAAAAATGCTCGATATCAAAACCTTTGCAGACTGTCTCAAGCGCCACACAGAGTCAGCGGTGTATAAAGTTATGGCATGGAACGAAGGGACCTTCTTTTTTGAAAAAGCCCCTCCACCATTATTCGCCACGCAAATGCAGCTCAAGGTGGACGACCTTCTTCTTGAAGGAGCGCGCCGGGCGGACGAATGGACACTTATTCACCAAAAAATCCCAAGTTTTACCGTCGTATTTGAACCCATGATCGGGGATGCTGAGGAACTCTCGGCGCGCGGCATGAGCAATGCTGATATGAAAGTCTTCTCGCTTGTAAATGGAAAACGAACGGTGCAGGATATCATCGATGAGTCCTGTCTGAGCGAGTTTGAGGTGGCAAAGAGCATGTTCATCCTGCTCTCAGTGAACCTCATCAGGAGGAAACAATAGGATGCAGCTGGGCCTGTAACTGTAACGAAATAAAAGGAAAACTTGACAGTACAAAAGAAATATGTTAATTTTTTGTGTATCCTTTGCACTGTAAAGAGGAGAAAAAAATGGCCAAGATACTCATAGCAGACGACAGTCTGGCAGAGCTCCAGTTATTTCAGGCGACTCTTCAGTCAACTGGCCATACGCTTGTAACCGTAATGGATGGTGAAGCAGCGGAAGATAAGGTAAAGTCCGAAAAGATCGACCTGATTATCTTGGATGTTATCATGCCTAAAAAAAATGGTTTTCAGGTCTGCAGGGACATAAAAAGCAATGACCAGTTCAAGAACATTCCGATTATCATTGTTACGTCAAAAGACCAGGAGAGTGACAAATTCTGGGGAATGAAGCAGGGCGCCGATGAATATTTAATCAAGCCGTTCAAACCCGAAGACCTGCTGAAGGTCGTTAAAAAGTACATCTGATCCCTGGAGGTGTGCCCGTTTTGGCTGAACTTGATAATGATGCCAATGCCGATGTGCTGGATTTGATACCGGAGGAGGAAATACGAATATGCCTCTTCCGTATCGGCGAGGACCTCTATGCCATTCCGGTCGAAATGCTGACCGAGATCATCCTTCTCCAGAAAATTTTCCCTGTTCCGACCACACCGCCTCACATTCTCGGAATCATCAACCTGCGAGGCAACATCGTTCCGATCGTCGACATACGACCAGCGCTGGCGCTGCCAGCTCAGGGAACACCGGGCCAAATCGCAATCATGAAACACGGCTCCCTCAACCTCGGCATTGTCGTCGATAACGTTTATGAAGTGGTCGGCGTGCCCGAGAGCAGCATCCTTGCGCTTCCTTCCGATGCGGAATCCCAGGACGGTGGAAGCCATAGCCGTTTTTTGAAAGGTTCCATACAATGGAAGGCAGGCGTTGCGACACTCCTCGACATCATGCAGATTGTTGAGGAGATCAAATTGCCGTGATTCGATTGAACCGGGGCGACGGATGCCTCCGCGCCAATGACTGTTCTACGGCATAGAGCTAAGGAGCATTTATGAAGATCAGAAATCCTTTTTATCGATTGAGCATCAGAACCAAGATCGTGCTCATGATTATAAGTATGTCGGCGATCTTCGGATCAGGCATCCTCGCGTTTGTCTATGTTCAGATCCAGAGCACTCTCCGCGACGAGGCAATAAACAAAACTCGTATCCTGGCCGATGGATTGAGCGTCAAAGCTGCTGAACCGGTGCAGGTCGAAGATCTCAACGCGCTCCAGGTCATTCAGGGCGAGGCCATCGGTCAGTCCGACGTTGCGTACTGCTTCATCAAGGATGGCAGAGGCCGTGTGATCTCATCCTCCTTCGAAGGGAATCAGGTTCCTCCCGTCCTCCTGAACATCAATACCTTGCAGCCCGGGACGCCGCGGGAAGCGTCTGCCGTCGTGACACTCAAAGGCAGCGTCACCGAGGTCATCGACATCGCGTCACCCGTCGCCGGCGGCACCCTTGGTTCAGTACATGTGGGACTGAACATGACCAAGATCAGGGACAATATCAAAAGCCTCCTCATGTTCATCATGGCCGTGGGCATCGTCTCACTTGGCATTCTATCCGCCGTCACCCTTGTTCTATCCGCCGTCACCATTGCTCCGGTACGGGACCTCATGCGGGTCGCAGAAGCCCTGGGTCGAGGCGATCTTTCAAAGAAGGCGAGAGTAACTACCGGTGATGAGCTTGGCCAACTGGGTGAGACACTCAACCGTACGATTGACCGGCTCCAGGGCCTGATCCAGACCGAGTCAGACCGGGACAAGATGCAGCACCAGGTGATGGACCTGCTCTCGGTCGTAAGCACGGCCGCGGAAGGAGACCTCACCGTAAAAGCCGAGGTGACCGCCGACGCCCTGGGTTCCGTGGCCGATGCATTCAATCTCATGATCACAGGACTTACAACCCTCGTGACCCAGGCAAGCAACGTGGCGAGTGAGATTCAGCGATCGACATCGGAAATCCTTCACTCCTCAGAGCGTATGCGCCGGGGCGCTGAGGTTCAGGCGGCACAGATTCGAACCGCATCGGAAGCCGTGAACACCATGTCCCAAACGACACGGAGAGTGTCCGAGAACGCTGAAGCAGCCACGCAGACCTCGCTCAAGGCGACGCAGGCAGCGGTCAAGGGCGGCTCCTCTGTGACGGAAACCATAAAAGGTATGCAGCGAATCCGGGCTACAGTGCAGTCAACCGGGAAAAAGATCAAAGGCCTCGGCGAACGCTCCCTCGAGATCGGCGCTATCATCGAAGTGATTAATGAAATAGCAACCCAGACGAACCTCCTTGCCCTTAACGCTGCAATTGAGGCTGCCCGCGCAGGCGAGCAGGGCAAGGGTTTCGCCGTGGTGGCCGATGAAGTACGGAAGCTCTCCGAGCGAGCCGCACGGGCGACGAAGGACATTACCGGCCTCATCAAAGGTATCCAGGTTGAGACAAGCGAGGCCGTGACCGTTATGGAGGAGGGTACCCGTGAGGTGGAAGAGGGGACTAAGCTGGCAGACCAGGCAGGCGCGGCGCTCCGCGAGATCGAACAAATAGTGGAGCAGACCGCTGGCCATGTGAGGGACATTACGAGGGTCGCAGGCGACCAAGTGAAAGTGACGGCGAGCGTGGTGGGTTCCATGGACAGCATCCTGAAGCAGACCCAGGAGACCACGCACGGTGTCCAGGATACCGTGACCACGATCGGCAAGCTGGCAGAGCTGTCCAAACGGCTGACGGACGCTATCGGCAGATTCAAACTCGGCAGAGAGATTGCTCCCCAGCCGGAGGAGACGGAACTACCCGTCCTTGAAAACTTTACGCCTGTCGCAGATCAGGTGACTATAAGTGACGAGGAGATTAAGCTCGGTTTCATCGAATAAAACACATGGGTGCGCTGTTTGATAAATCAAGCATCATTGAATTTTTCCTCGTAGAGGCTGGCGAGCACATCCAGAACCTCAATAAGGGACTTCTGTCCCTCGAGAAGGACCCCACCGACGGCTCCATGATAGATGAACTGTTTCGCGCGGCGCACACGCTAAAGGGCTCCGCCGCCATGATGGGCTTCCAGGGGATCAGCGATGTGGCGCACAAGGCCGAGGACATGCTCGGCCAGTTTCGTTCCGGCTCTATTCCTATCCGGAAAGAGACGATGAATTTTCTGTTTGACAGCGTCGATGCCATCAAGCTCATGGTCGACGGAGTGGCGGCAAAGAAGCCCGAAGACCCGCTTGTGATCGAGAGCATTGTCCAAGCGTACAAAGATGTCATAGAAAAAGCGCGCTCCACTTCCGAGGAGTCACCCCTTCCGCCCCCCTCAAAGGTTCCACCTGCATCGCAAGTGGCGAAACCCGCTAAGCCCGCCACCCCGATCACGGCGAAAAAGAATGATTACATCGATATGGCATGGGCAAGAACATTCGGTACGGAGGAAGAGATTCTCGACGTAGAGCCGCTGAAGGAAGAACCGCAACCTGGAGAACAACCCTCGACGCCTGATGCAGCGTCACCCGCGGCCCCAGACGCCGTGCGAGCGTCGCAAGAGCAGGCGGCGCCGGAGGCAGCGCCGACGGCTGAAAGCTCGCTCAAGCAGGAGATAGAAGAGTCAAAAAAAGCGGGGGTTTTGGAGAAGCGCGGCGTGGGCCGACGGGCCATGGACGCGCCCGAGCTGGAGAAACAATTCATCCGCGTCAATATAGAGCGGCTCGACAACCTCATGAACTTGGTTGGGGAGATGGTCGTCAACAGAAACCGCCTTGTCCGCCAGGTGGAGTTCATCAAAACGCTTCGGGAAGAGCTCGCTTTCAGTCAGAGCCGACTCCTCCACGAGATCAAGAAATTCGAGGAAAAGTACGAGTATACTCTGAATTACAGCGTGTCAAATCCGCAGGTCGCGACGCGGGCCACCGATTTTTTTGAGCTCGAGTTCGACCGGTATGACGATTTCAACCTCCTGTCACGCAAACTTACCGAGATCACGAATGACACGAATGAAATCATGACCGAGCTAGAAGGCTTCTTTGACTCGTTCGAACTCGACACAGCCAAGATATCCTCGATCACCACGAACCTCCAGGACGAGATTACCATGGCCCGCATGGTAGAAATGGACAGGCTTTACCAGATGTTCCGTCGTCTTGTCCGCGACCTTGCCCAGGAGGAAAACAAGGAGGTGAACATGGTCTTGTCGGGTGGCGAGACTAAGATCGATAAGACGATTTTCGAGATCATCTCCGACCCGCTCATGCACATGATCAGGAACGCCGTTTCCCATGGTATCGAGACTGTGGAGGAGCGACGCAGCCTCGGGAAAGATCCGACAGGAGCACTCATCCTTAAGGCCCGCCACGAGGGAAACAGCATCATTCTCGAGATTGAGGACGATGGTCGCGGCATGGACCCTGCGATCCTCAAGAAGACCGCGGTGGACAAGGGATTCATGAGCTTTGACGAGGCCCAGAGTCTTACTGATCTTGAAGCGATCAATTTGATTTTCCGTCCCGGGTTCTCCACGTCGCAGACCGTGGGCAGGATCTCCGGCAGAGGGGTGGGCATGGACGTGGTCTCTGACCACCTGGCAAAGATAAACGGCAGGATCGAGATCAAGACCGAAAAAAGCGTCGGCACCCGGTTTGTCATCAGGCTCCCCCTCACGCTCGCTATCGCACAGGCACTGATCGTGAAGATCAAGGACCAAGAGATGGCAGTTCCCATGAACCTTGTGGAGGAGACGACGCGATATTCATTTAAGGAAATCCAGCGGACTGCCGGTGATGAGACGGTAAACCTGCGCGGTACGTTCATCAAACTCCTCAGATTGAACGATATCTTGGGCATGGGGAAGTTCCCCAAAAAAGAGGAGGCCTACCGCCATCCGACCCTCATACTCGGCATGTCGGAAAAACGTCTCGCGCTCATGGTGGAGGATATCGTCGGGCGTGAAGAGATCGTTGTAAAATCGCTCGGCGATTATCTAAAGGGAGTTAAATTGTTTTCTGGTGCCACGATATCGGGTGAGGGCAACGTCCGCCTCATTCTCAATGTCTCATCGCTTTTTGGTGAAGATGTCGTGATGACCAAGGCAAGCTTTATATCTTCGAGGGAAATGAAGGAAACGGCGGTTCCCGAAGCGGCAAGGAGGAAGCCAAAGGTCTTGGTAGTCGACGACTCGATCAGCATCAGGAAGTATGTGCAGCGGTTTCTTGACCGCACGGGCTATGAGGTTGAAGTGGCTTCGGATGGCATGGAGGCGCTCAACATCCTGGGCAAGACGAGGTTTGATGCGGTTGTCACTGACCTCGAAATGCCGGTTATGCATGGATATGACCTGATTGCCGAGATGAAGCGAAACCCGGCGCTCATAAATACCCCTGTGATTGTGCTCACGTCGAGGGCGGGGGAGAAGCACCGGCAGAAGGCGATCGAGATGGGAGCGCAGGATTACCTCGTAAAGCCGTTCGAGGAACAGGAAATGCTTGGGGCGCTTAAAAAGCTTCTAAGCGGGGACGCTCTCGCGCGGCGGATGTGATCACTCGATAATATGGACTGATGTACCCATTTTCTGATATTATCTCAGAGAGGCGAGAGCTATGCCATTCCGTAATCTTAGCAGCTGAATTCAGGCGGGAGGCGGGTGTTGAGCGAAGATTGTGGGGGGACCATTCTACGACAAGGATAGGGAAGTCATGATTTCCGATTTTGAGAGGTTGTTCCATGCCGGTTAAGCTTCTATTAGCAGACAAGAGCATCACCATCCAGAAGGTTGTGGAGATGCTGTTTTCGGGCAGAGAATACGAAGTCGTATGCGCGAGCGACGGTGAGACAGCGCTCTCCGAGGCTTCGCGAGTTGTACCTGACGTTGTGCTCGCGGATGTCGATTTGCCACGCATTGACGGTTATAGTTTCGCCGCCCGCATCAAGCAGGCCCCTGTGCTCGCACAGACGCCGGTGATCCTCATGATGAGCAGGGACGATGTATACAACGATGCCAAAGGCCGCGAGTCCGGGATTATCGACCATATCGCAAAGCCCTTTGAATCACAGGAGCTTATCGGTAAGGTAAAAAAGGCGCTTACCGCCGCACGATTCACCGAGCCTGCTCCCACAGCTGCGAAGCCCATAGCAGCTTCAGCGCCGCCAAAACCGCCCCAGGCACCCGCCCGACCCGCTTCACCGGCGGTTCCGCCTGCAGCGAGAGTAGAGCCCAAGCCCAAACAGGCTCTGCCGCCCGAGGATATCTTCGACATTATACAGGAAGCTCCATCACAAACAGAACTAAAGCGCGCGACAAAGCCACCTCCAGCCGAGGAGGAGGGTGTATTCGAGGTCGAGCCCGTTGTCGAAGTGGAGGAGCCGCTTGGCGGCCAGCTTGAGCAAGCCCTGCCTACTGGCGATAAGGCAATGGAAGAGATGCGGGCCGGTCTGGGCCTGGCCGACACGACGGGAGAACCTCAGCCCGCTACCGCCACCCCTGAACCACTCGATACAACGATGAAAACCTTCGAGGAGTTTGCGCCTCCATCGAAGCCTGCTCAATCTGAACCTGAACCGCCTTGGCCGAGAATGCGCCCGGCTGCTGCTCCTCGCAAGGAACCGGAGGTCGTTACGCCGTCGACACCGATGCCGCAGATATCCGAGGAGACTGTCCGCAGGATGGCCGAAGATGCCATCACACGGATGGCGAAAGAGGTTTTCGCAAAACTTCCGCCGGTGCAAGTGCCGACGATTCCGGAGAGCGAGCTTCGCAGCATGGCGGAAGCGGCTATCGCGGAGCTGGCAAAAGAGGCTTTCGAAATGCTGCCCCCCCCTCAAGCACCGAAGGTGTCCGAGGAGACGGTGAGAAGAGGGATCGAAGAGGCAGTCTCCAAGATCGCCAGAGATGTGGCGAGAGAAGTGATCGAGAAAGTGGCTTGGGAAATTATCCCGGAGCTGGCGGAGCAACTGATAAAAGAGGAGATCGAGCGTTTGAAGGCGGAAACATAACGGGAAATAAATACCAAGATCCAGGCACGTAACCACAGATAAGCCTGAATGCAGTGCATCAAATATCGGATCCTCTAGGATTTGGTGTTTGGAATTTGTAAATGTTTGGGATCTGTAACTTGATATATGAAATTTCGATAAAGGGGACTTGCTCCCCTCTTTTATTTGGATAGCGGCGCAGGCTCAGGAGAGCGTACCTCATGTCAGGAATAGAATTGCAAAAGGCTTATGAACCGAAATCGGTAGAAGAGAAATGGTACGCTTTCTGGCTCGAGAAGGGATATTTTCATGCCGACGTGGATGCCGACAATGAGCCGTTTTCGATCGTGATCCCACCACCGAATGTGACCGGGTCGCTCCATATCGGCCACGCACTGAACTCCACGCTCCAGGATATCCTTGTTCGCTGGATGCGCATGTCCCGCCGCAATACCCTTTGGATCCCGGGCACGGACCATGCAGGCATCGCCACGCAGAACGTGGTCGAGCGCCAGCTTGCCAACGAACACATCAACCGCTACGATCTCGGAAGAGAAAAGTTCATTGAGAAGGTCTGGGAGTGGAAGAAGGAATACGGCGGTAGGATCATTGGCCAACTCAAGCGACTCGGCGCCTCCTGCGACTGGCAGAGGGAGCGCTTCACCATGGACGATGGGCTATCGCGCGCCGTTCGCGAGGTTTTTGTCACCCTTTACGAGGAAGGGCTCATCTACCGTGGAGAACGCTTGATTAACTGGTGCCCTCGCTGCCACACGGCACTGTCGGATATCGAGGTGGAGCATGAGGAGGAGAAGGGCAAGCTCTACTACATCTCCTATCCGCTCTCTCAGGACCATAATATCCGGCTTACCGTTGCCACGACGCGGCCAGAAACCATGCTCGGCGACACGGCCGTTGCCGTGCATCCGCTTGATCCGCGGTATAAAGACCTTGTCGGGAAGACCGTTGATCTTCCGCTAACCAACAGGAAGATCCCGATCGTCGGCGATTCGATCCTCGTGGATCTCGAATTTGGGACCGGCGCCGTCAAGGTTACGCCGGCGCACGACTTCAACGATTACGAAGCGGGCCAGCGTCAGATACCGAACCTTGCGCGCATCAAGATGCTCGACGATAAAGCCGAGATCCGTCCAGATATTCCTGATGTGCTCCCAGACGTGCTCAAGCAAATAGCTGGCAAACCAGCAAAGAAGGCACGCGGAATGGTGGTCGAACTGCTCCAGGAGCGTGGCTATCTCATGAAGACCGAGAACCACGCCCACTCAATCGGCAAGTGCTACCGGTGCAAGTCAGTGGTCGAGCCCTACCTCTCGCCTCAGTGGTTTGTGAAGACAGCGCCACTCGCCGGGCCCGCGATAAAGGCAGTCGAGAGCGGCAGGGTGCAATTCGTCCCAAAAGGATGGGAAAACACATACTTCGACTGGATGCGGAACATCAAGGACTGGTGTATTTCGCGCCAGATATGGTGGGGTCATCGCATCCCTGCATGGTACTGCGATGACTGCGGAACGATTACCGTGAGCCGCACGGACAGGACTGCCTGTGCACAATGCGCGAGCAAAAATATCAGGCAGGAAACGGACGTGCTTGACACCTGGTTCTCGTCGGCACTCTGGCCGTTCTCAACGCTGGGTTGGCCGGAGAGGACCAGAGATCTGGCATTCTACTATCCTACATCGGCGCTCGTCACGAGCTTCGACATCATATTCTTCTGGGTTGCCCGGATGATCATGATGGGACTGCATTTCATGGACGAGGTTCCCTTCCGATACGTCTATATCCATGCGCTTGTGCGAGATGTCGAAGGCCAGAAAATGAGCAAATCCAGGGGCAACGTCATCGACCCCATCGTGATGATCGACCAGTACGGAACCGATGCCTTCCGATTCACGCTCGCTGCTTTTGCTGCCCAGGGGAGGGACATCAAGATGTCCGCGGAGCGCATAGAAGGATACCGAAATTTTGCGAACAAAATCTGGAACGCGAGCCGGTTCGCCCTGATGAACATCGAGGACAACTTCAAGCCAAACGCTGATCTTGTGAATGAATATTCTACGCCGGCCGACAAATGGATTCTTTCACGTCTTCAGGCTGTAATTAAAGAAGTAAGCTCTGCCTTGACGGAATATCGCTTTAATGATGTAGCATCCTCCCTCTATCAGTTTATATGGCATGAGTACTGTGACTGGTATGTGGAGCTGTCGAAGGGATCTCTCAAGGATGAGAACCATTCCGTACGAAAAGCGTCCCAGACCGCACTTTTCGTAACTCTTGAAACAATCCTGCGACTCTTGCATCCTACCATGCCCTTTATTACAGAGGAGATTTGGCAGAAACTTCCGGCCGGAACGAGAGGTACGGCGAGGTCGATTATGGTATCGCCTTTTCCCAAGGCAGATGATACGCTGATCGACATCGAAAGCGAACGGTACATGCAGCCGTCAATGGACACCACTCTCGTTATTCGGAACATACGCGGGGAAATGAATATCCCTCCTTCAGCACGTCCTGAAGCAGTCATCAGGCCCCAAAACGAAGAAGCTCGGAAAATTCTTGAAGAGACTCAGACATATATCACATCATTAGCGGGCCTGTCCAAGATTCACATCGCCATGGATGCGGCCGCCCCTCCTGGCTCAGCAACAGGTGCAAGTAGTTGGGCAGTAGCGTCACTTGTTTTGCCTGAAAAGGGAATCGACATTAATGCTGAACGGGATCGGCTCATGAAAGAGATTGCGAAGATATCGAAAGATATCGATGTGTTCTCACGAAAGCTTTCGAATAAGGACTTCGTGGACAAGGCGCCGAAGGCGGTCGTCGAGAAAGACACGCTGAAGCTTGAGGAGTTCAAGGTAAAGCGCGACAAGCTTGAGCAGAGCTTGAAGATTCTGGGATAGGGAAATCAAACAGAAAATAACAATGAAATGATCTATGGAATCCACAATCAGAGATCTGATAGCGCGTGCCCTACAAGAAGATCTTGGCCCGGGGGATGTGACAACAGAGGCAACGATTCACGCTGAGTCAAGGTCCACGGCAGTATTGCTAGCTAAGCAGGAGCTGGTCCTGGCCGGGCTTGATGTGAGCCGGGAGGTTTTCCGCCACCTTGACCCCGACATGAAGTTTGAGCCCTTTGCCAGGGATGGCGACAGAGTAGGCGCAGGAACAGAGATAGCAAAAGTGGCCGCTAGCACGCGAGCACTCCTCGCGGGCGAGCGAGTCGCATTGAATCTGCTCCAGCATATGTCCGGTATCGCAACGCTGACAGCCAAGGCTGTTGAAAAGATAAAAGGATTGAAAGCAGAAGTTCTCGACACGAGAAAGACACTCCCTGGCTTGCGGCAGCTTGAGAAATATGCAGTACGCGTCGGTGGCGGGAGGAATCACCGCTTTGGTCTTTACGATGGGGTGCTGATCAAGGACAACCATATCAGAGCCGCAGGCAGTATCACCAAGGCGGCAGACAACGCAAGAAAGAGAGCTCATCATCTTCTCAAGATTGAAATCGAGACCAAGAATCTCGAAGAAGTGCGCGAGGCGCTAGCGGTTAAGGCTGACATAATCATGCTCGACAATATGCCGATCGACATGATGCGTGAGGCGGTGAGGTTGATCGCCGGACGCGCTCTCGTGGAGGCATCGGGCAATGTGACACTCGAGACGATCCGGGCAATGGTGGAGACAGGTGTTGATTTTGTCTCCGTGGGAAGCTTGACGCATTCTGCGCCTGCAGTGGATATCAGCATGAAGATAAAGTAATGGAAATGACAAATTGCGAAGATCAAAGGTAAAATAAAAGTCCGGATAGCAATTTAGAGATACTCACGTTATTTTGCCGTTTAGAACCTGTGTTGAAGTTTAGGCTCTTAGGCTTGAACTTGCAGCTGATCAATGTACAAAGACAAGATCCTGAAATACCTTCGATTGTCCAAGGCCGGTTTTGCATCCGGCGAAGAGCTGGCCATGAAGCTCGGAATCTCCCGCACGATGGTGTGGCGGCATATTAAGGCGCTTGAGAGAGAAGGGTTCGAGATCGAGGCTGTCCCGTCGAGAGGATACCGGGTCACCTCTGAACCGGACATCCTCCGAAAGGGCGACATCGGCCAAGGGCTCAAGACAAGGATGATCGGAAAGAGCATTCACCTTTTTCGGGAGGTAGAGTCCACCAACACCCTTGCAATGGAGATGGCATCACGTGGCGCGCTTGAAGGCACGGTAGTCATTGCCGAGACGCAGACAGGCGGCAAGGGCAGGGTCGGCAGAAAATGGATTTCTCCAAAGGGGAACCTCTACCTCAGCGTGATCCTGCGGCCGGAAATGCCGCTTAACAAGGCACCGATGATCACCCTCATGGGTGCGGTGGCGACAGCAACGGCGATCCGGAAACAGTGCGGAGTGCACGCGGTCATCAAGTGGCCGAACGATATTCTCATCGCCGGCAGAAAGGCATCCGGTCTTCTCACCGAGATGAGTGCAGAACAGGACCGGATCCGCCATATCGTGCTCGGTATCGGTATTGACGTGAACATGAACATTGACGAGCTGCCCCCTGAGGTCCGGCAGATTGCGACCACACTTGAGGCGGAGTGCGGAAGGAAGATCGATAGACAGTCCCTGCTTCGGCAGCTTATGCGAGAACTGGACGCATGGTATCAGGTGTTCTTGGCAGCCGAGAAAGGTGTGCTTGCCGAGTGGAAGGTGCTCAACGTGACCATCGGAAACAGCGTTGCGGTAAGCGGAACAGGAGAAACGTTTCAGGGCATCGCAAAGGATATCGACAACGAAGGCAGGCTCATAGTCGAGATCTCGGATGGAACCATGCGCACAGTCGCAGCGGGGGACGTGAGTCTGCTGAAAAAATAGGATTAAGGGGTCATGGATCAACGGTCAAGGCGACACGATGCGTCAAAAAAAAATTTGGTTGCGTTTGCCGGACCCTAGCTCCTTAAACCCGGTGTTTTTTCGGAGGGCCATTGCTTTTAGCCATCGACATCGGCAATACGAACGTCGTCCTTGGTGTCTTCGACAAAGGGGTACTTGTCGAAAATTGGCGTGTGGGCACCAACACCCAGATCACTCCGGACGAGTACGCCATGATCTTCAAAGACCTCTTCGGTTTTGCCGGACTTGAGTTCAAGCAGATCACGGGTGTCATCATCTCGACAGTGGTGCCACCGCTTCTGCCGGTCATGACCGAGATGTCGGTGAAGTACTTCCGCATCGAGCCCATGGTTGTGACGCACGAGCTCAAGACGGGCATCGCGATCCGTTACGACAACCCTAAGGAGATCGGGGCAGACAGAATCGTGAACGCAGTGGCCGCTTACAAACTCTATGGCGGTCCGCTCATCGTCGTGGACTTTGGCACTGCTACCACGTTCTGCGCGGTCACGGGGACTGGTGAATACCTGGGCGGCGCCATCTGTCCTGGTGTGAAGATCTCCGCCGAAGCGCTGTTCTTGCGGGCATCAAAGCTGCCGCGCGTAGAGCTCACAAAACCGATGAAAGTCATAGGTACCGATACCATAAGCGCAATGCAAGCAGGAATCATTTACGGTTACGTGGGCCTGGTGGACGGAATAGTGGAACGGATGAAGAAAGAATTGTCCCCCGATGCCAAAGTAGTAGCAACCGGCGGCCTGGCCGAACTGATTTCGCCGGAGACGAAAACAATTCGGGAGATACGGCCGCATCTGACCCTCGAAGGCCTGCATCTCCTGTACGAGCTAAATCGCTGATATTTCAGCAGGCTATAAAATCGTCTGCTGGCCCTCTTCCGCATCAATCCGCAGAATTGTGTTATCTGGCGCAACCTTGACGACTTAGGGATTTTATGATATTTTTGGTTTACTGAGTTTTTCAGGGAGAGCGGATGAAGATTCTTGTCGTGGATGACGAAGAGGGCGCACGCGAACTCTTTAATACGATACTGACCGACGAAGGATACGAAGTCACTCTTGCAAACAACGGCGAGGAAGCACTATCGCTTTTCAAGAACACCCCATTCAACCTTGTTATCACGGACATTAAGATGCCAGTCATGGATGGTCTCCAACTTCTCCAGGAGATCCGAAAGACCGAATCCAAAACCGACGTGATCATGGTCACTGCGTACGGCGAAGTAGAAAGCTATCTCAAGGCCATGAGCCTCGGTGCCGCAGAATACATCAATAAGCCCATACGCATAAAAGAGCTGAAGAGGATCGTTCACAAGGTACTTACAGAGCAGAAGGCGAGGTTGGGGAACTGATGTCTCGACTGCGGAAGGATCCCATCGTCGGCCGGTGGATCATCGTGTCCACTGAGCGTCCGAAAAAACCGGAAGATTATTCCTTTGAAGAGCCCGAAGACGATGTAACGCCGGCGGAATGCCCGTTCTGTGGAGGGAATGAAGCAAAGACCCCGCCGGAGATTGCGTCGTTCCGCGCCGAGAAGACGCTGGCCAATACAAGCGGCTGGTGGGTGCGCGTGATCCCGAGCAAGTTTCCGGTCTTGCACATCGAGGGAAATCTTGAGAGAGAAGGAAGCGGCATCTACGATTGGATGAACGGGATCGGCGCTCACGAAATTATCATAGAGAGCCCTGAGCATGCGCTGCGGCTTGAGGAACTTCCAGAGAGCCAGGTTGAAAAGGTCCTCTGGTCATACCGCGACAGGATCCTCGACCTCGAGCGGGACGAGCGTCTTCGCTGTGTGCTCATCTTCAAAAACCAAGGTTGGACTGCCGGTTCTGCTCTGAACCATACGCACTCTCAGATCATCGCTACGCCGATTATCCCCAAGTCCGTGAAAGAAAAACTCGACGGCGCCAAGTCCTACTATGACTACAAGGAGCGTTGCATCTTCTGCGATATAATCAGACAGGAGCTCTCGAGTCACGAGCGAGTGGTTGAGGAAACGCGCCACTTCCTGGTCATGGTGCCGTTCGCACCGCGCTTCCCCTTCGAAGTCTGGATCTATCCCAAAAAGCACCTGTGCTCGTACGTAGACGTTACGAAAGAAGAAACCATGGATTTCGCACGCACGCTTCGTTCGACGCTTCGCCGCCTCGGCAAGGTGGTAAACAATCCGCCGTACAATTATATGCTATACACTGCGCCGAACCGTGTTCCGCGCCGCGGACACTGGCACACGCTGAACGATGACTTCCACTGGCACCTCGAAATCATGCCGAGGCTTACGAGGGTTGCGGGTTTTGAGCGGGGATCCGGATTCTACATAAATCCAACGCCGCCCGAAGATGCGGCTAAGTTTTTGAGGGAAGTGGCGCTTTAATCTTTGCGGGACCAGCCATTCAAAAGCAGGCATCCACGGGCACAAAAAAAGGGCCCGCCTTGCACTGCCATTCATCAGGGATCTCCGCGTGAGCGGGAGATGAATGAAAAGCGACCTTTGCTCTCGGATTACCCTCTGCCTCACAAATCTATTTCGATCGCGCTCTTGTGTAGTTGAGCATGCCGCCGGCGAGCAGAATGTCCCGTTGCCGTACACTGAGCGAATACCTGAGCGTGGCGGTCTTTCCTCTTGTCACGTTCTTGAGCGTCAAGTCTGTGTCTGTCATGAGGGCCTCTCTGATTCCGCCGATCTCAATCTTGTCATTGACGCCAATCGCATCATAATCCGCCTCGTTCGCAAAGGTGAGAGGCAGTATGCCGAAGTTGATGAGGTTGGCCGCATGGATTCGTTCGAAAGACTTGGCGATCACGGTCTTGACGCCCAGATACATTGGACAGATGGCGGCATGTTCGCGGCTAGAGCCCTGGCCGTAGCTCGCGCCGGCAATCACCACATTATGCACTCCTGCCTTTTTGTTCTCCAGCGCTTTTTTCGAGAAAGCCGCGTCAAGACCTTCAAACACGAACTCCGCATATTTCGGAATGTTCGAACGGTATTTAAGCCGGGATCCTGCAGGCATGATGTGGTCGGTCGTCGTCTTGTCGCCGACCTTGATCACAACAACGCCCCTCACGGTCTCGGGCAACGGCACCGCAGCAGGCGGATCGCCGATGTTCGGACCTCGGTATACTTTCACAGACGAAGGGTCCTTAGACGGGGATATGACCATGGAGTCGTCGATCCAGAATTCCGACGGAAGATCTATCTGTGGATAGGGAATGCCGAGGTCGCGCGGGTCACTGATCTTGCCGGTGAGCGCTGCGGCGACGGCGGACTCGGGGCTTGCAAGATAGACCTTTGCGCCCTTTGTGCCGGAGCGGCCCTCGAAGTTCCGGTTGCTTGTGCGGACGGACACAGCATCGGTTTTCGGCGCTTGGCCTGCGCCGATACAGAACCCGCAGGTCGATTCAAGCAACCGGGCCCCCGCAGTAATGATATCAGCAAGCGCACCGTTCTTTGCGATCATCTCAAGTACCTGGCGCGAGCCGGGAGCCACCCCGAAGCTTACATCCGGATGTACCCGCCTGCCCTTCAGCATGGCTGCCACAACCATCAGGTCTCGATATGATGAATTGGTGCAGGAACCGACAAGGACCTGGTCAATCTTGATGCCCGCGAGCTCCTTGGCCGTGCCGATGTTGTCCGGCGAGTGCGGTTTGGCCATAAGCGGTTCGATATTACCGAGATCGACTTCGAGCACCTTATCATATTTTGCATCGGCATCAGCTGATAGAGCGGTCCATTCCGATTCCCGCTTCTGCGCCTTGAGGAACGCGCGCGTGATATCGTCGCTAGGAAAGATCGAGGTGGTAACGCCAAGTTCGGCGCCCATGTTCGTGATCGTAGCGCGCTCTGGCACAGAGAGCGTCGCAACCCCTTCACCGCCGTATTCGATCACCGTGCCCACGTTCCCTTTGGTCGTCATCGTCGCGAGGATCGAGAGGATGACGTCCTTGGTTGAGACCCAGGGGTGAAGTCTTCCGACGAGGTTCACCTTTGCCACCTTGGGGCACGTGAGGTAGAATGGTCCGCCGCCCATGGCCACGGCGACATCGAGTCCACCCGCACCGATAGCGATCATGCCGATGCCACCCCCCGTCGGCGTGTGAGAGTCAGAGCCGAGAAGCGTTCTGCCCGGCTTGCCAAACCGTTCGAGATGGACTTGGTGGCAGATGCCGTTCCCTGCTTTTGAATAATAGATGCCATATTTCGATGCCACCGTTTGAAGATAACGGTGGTCATCGGCATTTTCGAACCCATCCTGGAGCGTGTTATGGTCCACGTAGCTCACGGAAAGCTCTGTTTTCACCCTTGGCACACCCATGGCTTCAAACTGGAGATAAGCCATGGTGCCGGTAGCGTCTTGCGTCAGGGTCTGGTCGATCTTGATCGCGATCTCGGAACCGGGCTCAAGTCCGCCCTCGACCAGGTGGGATTCCAAGATTTTGTAGACGAGATTTTTCCCCATGCTCTTTGGCGCTCCTTCAGGTGGTCGGATGTCCGCGACATTATAGTGCAAGAGCCTCTGCAAGGCAATAAGAATTTGACGACGCCTCATTGTAAAGTCCGGCTTTCTATGCTATAGTTTAGAATAAAAACAGAACATTTATGATAGCGAAGGAGGAACACGATGGTACAGAAGGCGAGTCCAAAGCTGACGGAGATGATGAATCAGGCGATAGCCGGAGAGCTCCAGGCAATCGTCCAGTATATGTGGCACCATGTCATGGTGAAAGGTATGAACGCCGAATCCTTGTCGACCGTATTCGAAAAGGTCGCCATGGACGAAATGAAGCACGCCGAAAAGATCGCGGAGCGCCTCTTCTATTTCGACGTGAATCCTACAATCAAGCCGAACCCCATTGCCGTAGGCGGAGACCCCGCGCAGATGTTGAAGGCCGACACAAAAGCCGAGGAAGAGGCGATCACGCTCTATAAAGACATCATCAAGCAGGCGACTTCCGAAAATGATGATACAACCCGCCTCCTGTTTGAAGAAATACTCTCACAGGAAGAGGCTCACCACGATACGTTCACAACGCTTCTCGGACAGTAGACTATATCGTATCCATATGAAAAGAAAACGGGCTTGCGATTTTGCAGGCCCGTTTCGTTTTCCGTAAGCGCCAAACCCAACATCAAAATCCAATCGCCGCAAAGCAAATCAGTCCGTTCAGATATTCGCAGGTTGATATTCATGCTTATCTGATATTCGGGATCTCGGAGCCGGTTGATCTTCATTACGGCATAGTGAATTCCTTCCCAGCGATGCGCACTGTGAGCACCGGGCACGCCGCCTTCCGCACCACTTTCTCTGCAGTGCTGCCGAACAGCATGTGGTCAATTCCGGTTCTGCCGTGAGTGCCGATGACGATCATGTCTGCTTTCTTGTCTCTTGCCGTCTTGATGATCTCCGCAAAAGGCACACCGCGTACAACCATCTTCTCAACATCCTTCACCTTGGTCGAGACCTCTTCGGCCCATTTGTCCATCTCTTTCCATGCGCTCTTCTGCATGTCCTCGACCAGATCGGCCACGGAAAGGGACGAAGGGATGTACCACTCGGCGATACTGATGTCCTGGATGACGTAGAGGAGGATGAGCCGGGCATTGTAGTCGCGCGCTAGAGAGATAGCATGATCCATGGCAGCGCGTGCACCCTGCGAAAAGTCGGTAGGAAAGAGAATGGTCTTAATCTGCATATCTGCCTCCCGTGACGGCTATGATTTCTTGGACTAATTCTATCGCCGATACGACTCCCTGTCAAACAATATGATTGCTCCGAGTGAATATTTGCTTGACTCCGGGGATTTGCATACCTACAATGCTTTTATGCGCAGTCATAGCCATCATCCTGATCGCTGCGAACAGGTTATATTTATGCTTTTTGTCATAAAATGGCATTCAATAACTTACTACTCCTTTGATTTTATTTATTCCGAACAGGAGAGCAGGTAACCGTTTTCGGGGAAAGGACGTTTCGGAAACATCAAGCTTTATTTTGCATCATTGTCAGGTTCCTTGTGCGAAACAATCGAACCACCCGGGAGGTAGGAAATGAACAAGTTTGAACTAATTGGATATCCATTATTGTTCATTTCAGCGATCGAATATCTTTTGATCCTTATACTGCTCAGGAAAAAATCGGTTTCATCCCTTCATAAAATCACTGCCGTCTTCGCCTTCTTTGCCGCCTCCTATTGCCTGTTCGCGGGCATCGTTTATGTCCGGGCCTCTCTGGGCCTTGATTATGACATCTTCTACCGCGCCTGCTGGATCGGATGGTTCAACGTTGCCTCAGGATTTCAGATTCTCTTCCATATGAAGGGTGATAACAGCCGTGCCGCTCGAAGAGTCGTCTTCGGTCAGTATGCTTTCTGGACAATTATCTATATTCTCTGTTTCTTTACCAACCTCTTAGAGACTGGAGTTTATTCCCTGCTGCCGTATATTGACCGCAAAGGAGGACCACTAGAGCTCCCGGCCCGCTTGGTTGGGGGCGTGTCACTTGTCTGGATTATCTATGGACTTTACATGGTAAAAAGACAAAGCATTGGATTAAAAAGGACGCAGATCAACTACTTCCTCGTGGGTCTTGCCGTTTACGCCGCAGGTGGAGGATTGGCTACAGGGTTCTTCCCCCTGTTCGGCGGCTTCGGATTCGACCCGAGCCTGGGCTCATATTTCAGTCTGCCCTGGGTGGTCCTTACCTTTTACGCTATAACCCGCTACCAGCTGTTTGATATATCGATCATCATATCCCGCGCGCTCATGATCGTGATCCTGTCGTTTCTCTTGTCCGCCCTGTGCTTGGGGTTGTTCAAACTTATCGAACCGGCCGTGGGAGAGTCGCCTGCCATATTGATATCGCTTTCCCTCATCGGAACGGTTTTCTTTGGGACCCACCTCAGCAGGAAAGTGCAGTGGCGTATTCAACAGTTCATCGAGAAGGACAGGCACAATTATCAAGGCATACTCAAGGAGTCAATCAAGGCGATTATTACCATACTAGATCTTGCCGAATTATTGAACTACATCATCGCCAGCATGAAAAACGGCCTAGGGGTGAAAAACATTTATTTTTTTCTGAAGGATAAGGGAGGAAAATTTTCATTGCAATACGCAGAGGGTGCTCCTCAAGAGAGTGAGTATTGCCTCAGCAACGCCTCTGTCGACTGGCTTCGGCGGTACGGACGGGTTGTCGTGAGGGAAGAGCTTGAAAGCGCATCCCTTGACGACGGCAGCCTGGTGACGAGTGAATATATGAAGAAAATTAACGTTGATCTTATCATTCCACTGATTTATAAGGGAGTTAACGAGGGGTATATCGTACTGGGCCAGAAAGGCAATGGAGAGGCTTATTTTTCGAGCGATATCGACCTTCTTGAATTGCTTGCTGCGCACGCTGCAATAGCGATTCAGAACGCTCGACTCTACGAAGAGGCCAGACAGTCGAAAGCTTCCTTTCTGGAGAGCGAATCGAAATTCCGAGCCTTGGCTGATACCGCATCCATCGCCATATTCATCCACCAGGGGGGGAAATTCCTTTACGCCAATCATGCTGCCGAGATCATAGGTGGATACACGATTGATGAATACCTGGCCATGGATTTCTTGAGCATCGCCCATCCCGATTATCTGGACACTATTCAGGCGCGGGACCGAGAGCGCCTGAGTAGCGGTCAGCCTCCGATCCAGTATGAGTTCAAGATCGTCAGAAAAGACGGCAAGGAGCGATGGGTGCTCATGACCGCCGGGCTCACGGAGTATGAGGGAAGATCTGCCGTCATAGGAACGCTCGTTGATATCTCCGCTCGAAAAAAGGCGGAAGAAGAGACGGATCGTCTTTTTAAGGAACTCGAAAAGGCCACGCGCTCCCTGAAGGAGAGCGAGGCAAAATTCCGCACACTTGCTGAGACGACGACCGCCGGGATATTCATTCACCGGGGAGGAAAGTTCCTATATGCCAACACTGCCGGAGAACAGCTGACTGGCTACAGGCAGGATGAACTTCTTTCCATGGATTTCTGGAGCTTCGTTCATTCTGAATATCGGGAGATGGCGCGTGAACGCGGACGAAAGCGTCTGATGGGTTTAAGTGTTCCGCAAGAATATGAGTTTAAGATTACTATGAAAAATGGCGGGCAGCGCTGGGTCAATCTTACCGCGGGAATCATCGAGTATCAAGGAGAGCCTGCGATCATCGCTACGCTCTTCGATATTACCGCACGCAAACAGGCGGAGGAAGAAAAGGAGAATTTTTACGAAGAGAGTGTCAAGCAGTATCAGAAAAGAATTGAAGAAGAGAAGCGCTTCCGGATAGAAAAAGAGAAAATCCTCATGGACCTCCATGACGGCATCGGAGGCATAACGACCAACATCAGCATTCTCGCCGAACTCGCACAAAAGGCGCCATCCCTCCCTGAAATCAAGAATACCGTGTCCGTCATATCCAGGCTTTCCAAAGAGGGTATATCGGAGATTCGGGGCTTCATGCACAGCCTTGACTACACAGACCTCAACTGGCGGACTTTAACGGCAGAGCTCCGGAATCAGGGCACCAATATGGTCGAACCCCACGCGATCGCCTTTGACCTGAAAACTTCCTTCGATGAGACGCTTGAGCCGCCCGGCAGCCTTCTCTGGGTGAATCTATTCAAGATTTACAAGGAAGCGCTGACAAATGTCATAAAGCATTCGCGGGCGAGGACCGTTAACGCAAACCTTCAGATCGGGACGGGGAAACTTTTGCTTTCCATCGAAGACGATGGCGTTGGGTTGGGACAAATTAAGAGCGGCAGGGGATTGTCCAATATGCGGACCAGGGCTGAGGAACTAGGTGGAAAGATAACTATACTCTCAGACTCCGGCACCCGGGTTCTCGTCGAACTGCCCATCCCTGTGAAATACAACGACAAAGGAGTGGTATTATAAGTAATTTTATGATAAGGTTAATCTCATGCGATTAATGATCGTTGAAGATGATCCACTTTTGTTGGAAAACCTCAAGCTGCTCCTGAGCGGAGAGTCGGGCATTGCTGTTGTGGGCGCCTTCAGTTCAGCGGAGGATACCCTGCAAGCCCTTGGGAAGGCTGCCCCGGAAATCATGCTTGTCGACTTGGGCCTACCGGGCATGTCGGGAATAGAACTTATCAAAAAAGCAAAGGAAGAGATTCCAGGAGTAGAAATCATGGCCCATACGGTGTTTGAAGACCGGGAAAATGTCTTTTCCGCAATAAAAGCGGGGGCATCTGGGTATATCCTGAAAGGAAGCAGTCCTAGAGAGATCGTTGAAGCCATTCACGAACTTCATAAAGGCGGCGCTCCCATGAGCCCCAAAATAGCACGTAAGGTAATCCACGAATTTCAAGATGAGAGTATAACCAGTGAGCAATACATCTTGAGCCAACGTGAAAAAGACGTTGTCAGGTGCATTGAAGAGGGTTTGACTTACAAGGAGATTTCGATAAAATTAAAAATAAGTTCGCACACGGTGCACACCCATATCAAGAACATTTACGAAAAGCTGCAGGCCAAAGACAGGGGCGAAGCTCTCCTCAAGGCCAGGAAAACAGGCATCATATGACGCGAACGCATTACGCATCAGAATCTTGCAAAATTCTGCGGAATCCTCGTTTCTATACCGGTATTTCATAACGATTTCCATTGCTGCTCCTGTAATTTCTCGTCATACCCCGAAAATACCCATATCAGGCGATTTACTTTGATTATAAACTCAAGTAGCTTTGACGTAGACTTTTGTTTGTAGATCTCGCAAGCCTCGATCGGCTGACTGGAACAAAGTGCTTGCGCCTTGCGTTTTGTGTGTTGCAGATATCAGTTGGAAACAACACATCAGGAGGTGACGGCGGTGGAAGCAGAACACACAATAAATATGAAGACAGAAGAAAAGAGAACGAGCCTGGAAAAATACCTTCTCATGAGCGAACAGGAAAAAGACGCAGAAATTCAGAGGGCAGTGTCCCGTTTACAGAAGCGTATCCAGGAAATACTCTATTTGCTTGAAGCAGAAAAGGGTCCTGCGGCAACTAAGAGGGACTATCTGGAGAAGAAAGACACGGTCGGCTAGCCTGACGATCATCCAAAAAACGCTTATACCCATTTTCTAACAATAATATACGCAGGAATGGTAACCTCGACTCTGTGTTTGCAGACGCTTCCCCACGTCAACAACAATCTGCCACAATCTTCATAATGGGACCGACCAAAGGTCCCACCCTTTCGGGCCTTCCTGCAAGACGCCTTCAGCGAATTCAGGTTAGCGCATAAGCTCTGAACGAATGTGAATTGTCAAGACCTCTAAAAAAAAACATTTTGAAAAATAATGTTTCCTAAACATTCACTAATCATAGGACTAATTGTGAACGCTAGTGGTAGCACATCATATATTGCAAATAAGATGAAAAAGCATAAAATATCAACAAGTTACTGACCTTCCACTATATTCGAATGGTTATCAGCAGTGTTTATTTAAAACAGACGAGCGTTCATCACAACGGTATAAATTTATTGAAAGAGCGCGTTATGGGAAGCAGGTTTCTCTAAATCCCTATAAATTATGAGATCATAGATCAGATTTCGTGTATTTCGAATACATCTTAACATCATATGTTATATGTTCGGCAAGGAAACTTCTCGAAGTTGCCCTCCATGACTTCGTCGTCTCCGTTACCACAGAATTGATGATAATGTTTAATGTTTCCCCATAACCGCATCGAGCGCATTCTGGGCAGCCGTATTAGCCTATTGAGGCGTATTTGCGAACCTCTGTAATCATGAGAACTATCCCTGCGAAGCAGTACTCGCTGCGCCTTTCATCTGGTTCACATTCTCAGGATTCGAGCCACCGGGCGCGCCATTGGCCGTGAGTGAAAACGAAGAACGGAAAAAACGATTGACAATTTTAATACAGGCTGTTATAAATGTTTCCTATGCTGCAAGCCACGGAAAAAATATGGATGAACGGTGCGTTCGTGAAGTGGGATGACGCAAAGGTTCACGTCCTGACTCATTCGCTTCACTACAGCACCGCGGTGTTCGAGGGCATCCGTTGCTACAAGGCCAATGATGGACCGGCGGTCTTCAGGCTGCATGAGCACGTGGACCGTCTCTTCGATTCCGCGCACATCTTGCAGATGCAGATCCCGTTTGCCCGCGAAGCCGTCGCCGAGGCGATTCTCGAAACCATCCGCGAGAACAAGATCGACGCATGCTACATCAGGCCACTCGCATATATAGGCTACGGCGCCATGGGGGTCTTTCCTAAAGATAATCCGGTTGACCTTGCCATTGCCGTTTGGCCCTGGGGCAGCTATCTGGGCGAGGAAGGGATCAAGAACGGGATCCGTGTCAAGATCTCATCCTTTGTCCGGCCACATGTCAACGCTACAATGGTGCGCTCCAAGACCGCGGCCAATTATGCGAACTCCCTTCTTGCCAAACGGGAAGCGCTCAAGGATGGCTATGACGAAGCAATACTGCTCGATACCGACGGCTATGTCGCGGAAGGAAGCGGTGAGAACATTTTTATTGTGCGCAAGGGCTTGATCAAGACACCGCCCCTCACGTCCATCCTCGAAGGCATCACCCGGGACACGATCATCCACCTTGCTGCGGAGCGTGGCATGCGTCTCGTGGAAGAGCGGTTCACGAGGGACGAGCTCTACATTGCCGACGAGGCGTTCTTTACTGGCACGGCGGCTGAGATTACGCCGATTCGTGAAGTGGACAACCGGCAGATCGGGAAAGGCAAGCCCGGACGGGTCACCGCGGAGCTCCAGGCCGCGTTTTTTGATATCGTGAACGGCAGGCATAACCGGCACGAGGACTGGCTCACGTTTGTCTATGCGAAGCAGCCTGCCGTGAAGAAGTAGAAATTGATTTCCCGCGGATGGACACTGAGTAACCGGTAGCGCGGCAAGCCGAATGGATTGCCGTAGGTCCGTTTCCGTTTTCATCTGGGGTTATATAGTTTTTTCAAGTGCCGAAGTGGTGGAATTGGTAGACACGCACGTTTGAGGGGCGTGTGGGGCAACCCATGGGGGTTCGAGTCCCCCCTTCGGCACCACTCTGTTCACCGTTCGCGGCAGCAGGCAGCACCATACGCCATATCGCTTTCCTGAATTCATCTGATGAAAAAGCTTTCCCATATATTCATCATTCTTTGCACCGCGCTGCTGCTTTCCGCTGCTGCATCTCCTCAGGAACCAAAAACCAAAAACACCATCATCGGCATCATATCGGCGCCCCTCGCCAATGTGCATGAGGAACCGATTCCAAAATCAGGCCTCGTGACCCAGGTGCTTATGGCTGATGAGGTGCTCATCCTCGAAAAGCAGGACTACCGGTACCGGATCGCGATCCCGAACCAAGACAACCGTGAAGGCTGGATACAGCAGGAGGCGGTCCACATTCCAAAGGACAAGGGTCGCCACTATCTCAATGCCGACCGTCAGTGGATCGTGATTGCTGTGCCCAAGACCGAGGCGCTGATTCTGGACAAGACGGGCAATCACAAGGTTCCGCTCTATGCCGGCACGCGTCTTCCCGTGCTCGAAAAAAAGTCGGACGGGTTCACGGTTCAGTTCCCCGACCGCTCTGTCGCTATCATTGATCCGTCAGATGCAATTCCCGTTAAGCCCATCGATCCCATTGTAAACGACACCACGCCCGAGGAGATCGCCACGACTGCAAGAAAGTTCCTCGGCGTGCGATACCTTCCGGGCGGGCTCACTGCTCAGGGCATGGATACCCGTGGGCTAATTCACATTGCCTACCGTATTCACGGTTTCCCCATAGGCACGGACAGCGCATCGCTCAAGGCAAAAGCGGAACGCGTGCTGAAGCATGATCTCCAGCCCGGCGATATTCTTGTATTCTACGATGGGAATGAGGGTCTCTTTCTCGGGAGCGGCAGGTTTCTCCAATCTTCGAAAAAGCATTCCGTTCAGCTTGCTGGCATCTACGATCGGAGATATGCCAACGCCCTCCAGTACGGGCTTCGTATCATCGGTGCCGATCCGGACCAAAAGAAGACGACGTCAGAGATGACCGCTGATGAGATCCTCATTACGCAGGCGCGGACCGCCAGGCTTCCGCTCGGCAAAAGAATCTCGTACTGGGCAAGCCGCTTCATCGGCACGCCGTACGACCCTGACCCCCTGGGCCTCTATGTGCGCACGAACCGTATCGTGGCGGACGAAAAGGTCGACTGCATGTACCATGCTTTCCGCTCCGTCGAACTAGCCAAGAGCAGTACGCCGGCTGAAGCTATAGAACAGGCGCTCACGCTACGGTTCAAAACCCAAGGCAAGCTCTCCGACGGCCTCGTCACGAACTATGACGACCGCTTCCAATACGGCGAAGACATGGTCTTCAGCGGCAAGTGGGGAAAGAACATCACTGCTGAGCTCGGGACCCCGAGAACGATTCCCGGTTCCCGCGGCAAGGACACCGTGGACATCCTCCCGAAGTCTGTTCTTGCGACGAGATCCTTTCAGAAAAAACTTCAGGATGGCGACATCATCTACTGGGCCAAGGATCCGAAGAAGCGCACTGTCGAGGAAATTATCGCCCACCTCTCGATCGTCCACATTAAATCCGGCAAGCCTTACCTGATTCACGCCGCCGGCGTCAAGGAAAAAGAGGGAAATCCCGGCGGCGGTGCAGTGAAAGAGGTTCCCTTCACAGACTATGTTCATTCGATGCACTTCATCGGCGCGTTCGTGACGCGTTTCGAGGATTAACTCACCTTAGCAATCTAATTTGACCATTCTTGCTCCCGTCCTGCATTCTCCTTTTTTATACGCAGGCCGCCAGACCCTGATTGATTGGGCAATGAACCTATGCCTTATCGCAGATGCCTGCAGCCGCGTCTTTGCGGTCGCCGGCACCGCACCGGTCAGTGAAGCAAGAGATTAATCCTTTCAGGCCATGTTTCTTAGGATACTGAGCCCTGAAGTATCGAGAGAAGAAGGAATAGAGGACCAAATTATAACTTGACAAATAGCGGGATACTCAAATATTATGAACCTTACCTGTAGCGGCGCAGCCGATATGGGAATATCTTCAGCCTGCGGACATACAATCATAAAGATGCCGTCCGGCGATGCTGTAGACTGGTGTAGTTTGACAATCAAGACCTTTGCCAGGGTGAATAGAATCGGGACCTGCTATTCGTCGGGTAAAGGTCTTTTTTTCTGATAGGCACGGGGGACAGTTATGGACAGAAAGATAAATAAAATCTTGGTTGCGAACCGAGGGGTCCCTGCGGTCAGAGTTATGCACACATGCAGGGACCGGAAGATTCCGACCATTGCGGTCTATAGCGATCCCGACCGTCTTGCCCACCATGTTTTTATGGCTGACGAGGCAGTCCACATCGGAGCGGCGCCACCGGCAGAGTCCTATCTCAACATGGACAAGATGATCCGGGCTGCCCTTGAGAGCAGGTCTGACGCGATCCACCCGGGCTGGGGGTTCCTTGCGGAAAATGCGGAATTCGCGCGAAAGGTGACTGATGCGGGCCTCACCTGGATCGGACCTTCTCACGAGGTCATCGGCAAGCTGGGAGACAAAATCGGGGCCAAGGCACTGGCCAAGAAGGCCAATGTGCCCATCATTCCAGGCATCGACGCAGTCACAAACGTCGAGCAGATCAAGATCTGGATGAAGAAGGACGATGTGGCCTATCCCATCATGATCAAGGCCGCAGCAGGTGGCGGCGGGAAGGGCATGGTCAAGGTAGAGAACGACGAGCAGCTGTCGCAGGCGCTGTCCCGAGCCCGGTCCGAGGCCAAGAAGTCATTCGGCGACGATACCATCCTCGTGGAGAAGTACATCGAGCGTGGCAGGCATATCGAAGTCCAGATCGTGGCCGACGCCCATGGGAATGTAGTTCACCTCTACGAGAGGGAGTGTACGCTCCAGCGCAGGAATCAGAAGATCATCGAGGAGGCGCCATCGCCCAGCCTCGATGAGAACCTCCGGAACGAGATCTGTTCCACCGCGACGCAGCTGATGCGTGAGATTGGCTACACAACGGCCGGAACCGTCGAGTACATTTTTGATTCCGCAACGAGAAAATTTTACTTCCTCGAAGTGAACACTCGCCTCCAAGTCGAGCACGGCATCACGGAGCTGATCACTGGATTGGACATCGTCGGCATCATGATCGATGTGGCCCTGGGCAAGAAGCTGCCCTTCAAGCAGTCCGCCATCCGGCCGAACCGATGGGCGCTCGAGGTTCGGCTGAACGCCGAAGACCCGAAGAGCTTCAGCCCCTCCTTCGGCTCTATCACCAGACTTCAGATCCCGATGGGACCGAACGTGCGCGTGGCCTCGGGAGTTTACGAGGGTGGAGACATTCCCGCATACTACGATTCTCTGTTTATGCTGCTCATGACCGCCGGTGCGGACCGCAAGGACGCAATCAGGGTCATGGACCGCTCTCTCGGCAGGAACCTTAGGGTAGAGGGGGTGAAGACGCTTCAGCCTCTGCTACTCTCCATCATTCGGCACCCATCCTTCATCTCCGGGGAATTCTCAACACGGTTCATCGAGGAGCATATGGACGAGCTTATCTCAATGTTCAGGGAAAAGAACAGCGAGGATGAGGTTCTCAAGATTGCACGATATGTGGCGGAGATATCAGCTCTCGGGCCGCAGAAATGGATGTGAGGTAGCCAGATGGCAGAGGACAAGGGACAGAAGAAAGATATAACAAGTTCCAATAAGGCCGTACGAAGCCCGGAAGGCACCTTTGCGCGGCCAGAGATGACGCCCAAAGAGATTATCAAGGCAGTCCGCGGACTTTCGGGGGTTTGTCTGACCTCTGTAGGAATGCGGGATGCCGGCCAATCAGATTTTAAAAACCGACACCGCATGTACGACCTGAAAACCCTTGCACCTTTCTACAACAATATGGGTCTATTCAGCTCCGAGTGTCACGGCGGCGCACGGTGGCATGTAGGCATCATGAATAGAAGGGAAAGCCCCTTTGAAGAGACCGCTCTTCTTCGGGGACTCATGCCACGCGTACTCCTCCAAACCCTCATACGGGAGACGAATCTCTGGGGCTACAGGCCCTATCCCAAAAACGTGATAGAGCACGCCGTCTCACAGGTGGACATCGATGTCTGGAGATGCTTCTCGTTCCTGAACGATGTAAGGAACATGCGCAGCGTCGCTGAAGTCGTCATGAAGAGAGGTCGGCTTTTCGAACCGACCATTTCTTTTACGACGGCGGACTGGGCAACCAACGAATACTATCTAAAGGTTATCAGGGATATCGTCGACCTGTGCTCAGGAATTGATGAGATTGTCCTGTGCGTGAAGGACATGGCCGGTGTCGGCGACGTGACCCGAATTGGCAATCTCGTTGATGCGATCAAACAAGCCTATCCGGGATTGGTGATAAATTATCACCGTCACATTACCGACGGGCTTGCAATACCTGCCCTTCTATCGGCAGCGAAGGCTGGCGCTAAGATATTTGATGTGGAAGAAGACTCCCTGGTTCGCTTCTACGGCCACTCGCCTATACTTGCTGTTCACGCCATTTTTGAGGAATCGGGGATTCCCGTACACCTCAAGCGATCAGAAGCGGAAGGCGCGGTCCGACAGGTGCGCGAATGGATAGGGCAATACGAATGGGCCGAATCACCTTTCAAAGGCCTTGATCACACGGTGACGCTTCACAAAATGCCCGGTGGCGCATTTCCCAGCTCTTTTGAGCAGGCTCAAAAGGCTGAGTTCCTCCATCTCATGCCAGCGATCTTGAAGCTCATGTCCCTGTACAACAGGATTGTGAAATATTTTGATGTTACGCCCGGCTCTCAGATTACGTGGGTCACCTGCAGCGGAATCATCAACAGGTATGCCAAAGAACGCGGTGACGCAGGCGTTAAGCATATCATCGAACTCATGATAAAATTTGTAGAGGATAAGGGGCAGGATTTTGACGACATGACGAATGATGAGCGGGAAGAACTGCTTCTGCTCTTCAGGAACGCGCCCGGAGACTTCAAGAATCTGCTGCTAGGAAATTATGGAAAACTCCCAGTAGGCTGGCCTGCAGAATGGGTATATCGAAGCGCCTTCGGAGAAGAATGGGCTACCAAGATGAGAGAACGAAAAGAGCTTTCCCCGCTCGATTCGGTACCGGACGACGACCTCGACAGGTTAAGAAAGGAGCTTTCGGACAACCTCGCGCGGGCGGCAACAGAAGAAGAGTTTGTCCTGTATCTTATGCATCCGAAGGACGCCCTGGAATTCATCGCATTCAGGGACAAGTACGGAGATGCGCCGCTGGCCCTTCCAACGGGTGTATGGCGGGAAGGGCTAAAAAAACCGGGAGACCGGGTGAATTTCGATCTCTGGGGCAAGCCGTATTCACTTGAGCTGGTGTCGGTTGGCGCTGAACATGAGGGCTTTGTCTATGTGGTGATGAGAGTGAACAACAAGACACGGGTGTATACCGTCGCGACGCCAAGAGCAAAAAAGGCTGAAGTTAGGGTGGCAAAGAATCCGAGCGATGTCGGCGCGCCGATCAGCGGCAATATCTGGAGAATCGGCAACCCCGAACGAGGGACCATCAAGGTTGGCGATATCGTTCACAAGGGAGAGGAGATCGCGAATCTTGAGGCCATGAAGATGGAGAATGCGATTCTCGCTCCACTCGAAGGACAGGTTGCTGAGGTTTGTATCAAGATCAACGACACCGTTCAGGAAGGCCAGCTCCTTTTTGTGATCGAAAAGTTGCAGATGGCCCGTTAAGATGAAAATATGCGGCTTCAAAGAAATGCGTGTCTGCGCAAAGACAGCCATGACCTCTCTCTTTGATGATTCGGCCCGTTACGTTCGCGTGGGGCAACCCAGGGGGCTGCTAAAGTTCCTTAAATCGATTCCGATAAGAATAGTGTGAAACACTACTTCAATAGAGCCGGTGGTTGTCTACGGCGCCTCCTGAAGCTGGCCCATATGGAAAACGAGGTCCGCCACGATGCGGATTTCCTCGGCTATGAGGCTTTTTGCTCCCTGACCCAGGTGACCTTCGGGTATCTGTCGCCTCGAAAGGGCACCAAAAAATCTGACAAGTCCGGTTTCACGGAAGCCGGCAACAAGGTGCTCTCCCGAAAAGCAGCGTGATTCCCGCAATCGTCAAAAGTTTCGCTTGAAGAAAACTACCCGCCAAAATCACCTTGAACTGCTGCGAAAAATACGGTATCCTTGTATCCGGGTGCGAGAAGCTTTTAAATGAAACGAGGAGAATCGACTCCGGTGTCAGATCCATCCGCTTCCACTCTCCCCTCGGCCACAAACGACCCCGTGCTCACCATTATCCCGCTCGGAGGTGTCGGTGAGATCGGCTTGAACATGACCGTGCTCGAATGTGGGGACGATATCCTGGTCATCGACGCGGGCCTCATGTTCCCTGATGCCGAGATGCTCGGCGTTGACATTGTGATCCCTGATTTCTCCTATCTGACCGATAACAAGAACCGCATCCGCGGGGTGGTGCTCTCCCATGCGCACGAGGACCACATCGGGGCGCTTCCCTTCCTCCTTAGAGAGATACGGGTTCCGGTCTACGGCACCCGGCTCACGCTCGGGTTTGTCAGAGAAAAGCTCAAAGAACACGGCCTGGACAGCGAGATTCAGCTTATTTCTGTCCGGCCCCGTGACGTAGTGGATCTCGGCTGCTTCCGTGTGGAGTTCATCCGCGTGACTCATAGCATTGTCGACGGCTGCGGTTTCGGCATCACGACGCCTGTGGGCCGCGTGGTCCACACGGGGGACTTCAAGATCGACCCCACCCCCGTTGACGGCGAGGTCATGGACCTTCGTACCTTTGCAGAGTACGGCGACAAAGGGACCCTTGTCCTTCTGTCGGACAGCACGAACGCGTCGCAGGGCGGATACACCTTTTCGGAGAAGGAAGTGCGGCGTGGGCTTGAGGAAATATTCGGGCGCGCCCGAGGCAGGATCGTCGTCGCGACCTTCGCCTCGAACATCCACCGCGTGCAGCAGATCATCGACGTTGCCGTGATGTACAATAGGAAGGTGATCCTGAATGGAAAGAGCATGATCGCGAACGCCCAGATTGCGCTCGACCTCGGCTCCCTCAAGATCCCGCCAGACACATGGCACCGGATCGACGCGCTCAAGACCCTGCCTGACGACCAGATCGTGATGATAACCACCGGAAGCCAGGGCGAGCCTATGAGCGCGCTTTCGCGTATGGCCGCTAATGAGCACAAGCACTTCCAGATCAAGAAAGGGGACACCATCGTGCTCTCGTCGAAGATGATTCCCGGGAACGAACGCGGCATAACACGGATCATCAACCACCTGTTCAAGCACGGTGCGGAAGTGTTCTACGAAAAGGTGTCCGAGATCCATGTTTCTGGACATGCGTCCAAGGAAGAGCTCAAGCTCATGCTGAGCCTCATCAAACCGAGATATTTCATTCCCGTGCACGGCGAGTACCGTCATCTTGTATACCATGCTCAGCTCGCTAGGAAGGTAAACATTCCCGAGGAGAACATCTTCATCCTCGAAAACGGGGAGGTGATGGAGTTCACTGAGAACACGGCGCTTCGCGCCGGCGTGGTGAACATCGGCCGGGTGTATATCGACGGGAAAACCGCAGGATCCACTGCGGACACCGGCGTGGATACGGTCGTTCTCCGGGACCGCATGAAGCTGGCCCATGACGGAGTGGTGATCGTGATCCTGGGCATCGAGAAGACCTCGGGCAAGGTGGTCTCGGGGCCGGATATTGTGTCGCGAGGCTTCGTGTTTGAAGATGCGTCGCAGGAGCTTCTGGCCGAGGTCAAGGATGTGGTCATGGACACCCTCCTCCTCATGATTCCCGAGGCAAAGGGCGAATGGTCTCTTGTCTCGGCCCGGGTGCGGAGTGCGCTCAAGAAGTTCATATACAAGCGCATGGAGCGCAGGCCCATGATTCTGCCCATTATCATGGAAATATGACGGAATCGATGGATCGGCAGGCAGGGAGGTTGACCGGACGCAAGAATTGTGTCGATCTGTTTATCGGATACGGCGATCATTTCATGCGCTTTCGGACTGAGCCTCCTAACGTTGCCGCGTCAGGACGAAGTGGATGAACCGTGCTACGATTCCGAAGAGAGTGGACCGGACGGGCTATCCTGATCATGGCTGGTTATGGCCGTCTTCAAGCAACCGTACCATCCGTAAATACACCGAGACCGCGTGGAAAGTAAAAGCAGTGGAGCACTAATAAAAGTGGCACTGACATGAAAGCACTCTACTACGAAGAACTGAATGGATACAGGGGAATCAAGACCGGCGACGTGCCTGTTCCGGAGACTACCGAGAACGAAGTTTTGGTCCGAGTCAAGGCCTTCTCACTCAACCATCTCGACGTCTGGGTCATGGATGGGAAATACCCGGTCCAGGTTCCTCTTCCCCATGTATTCGGCTCCGACGCGTCAGGGATCATCGAGAAGGTCGGAAAGAATATACAGCACATCCGGGCTGGGGATGAAGTGATCGTCTTTCCCGGGCTGTCGTGCGGACACTGTGATCGATGCATGAGCGGGCACGACAATGAGTGTAAGGATTTTTCCATTCTTGGGGTCAAGAATAATGGTGTGTCCGCGGAATATGTGAGTGTCCCCGCATCGAATATCTTTAAGAAACCGGAAGGCCTCTCGTTTGAAGAGGCAGCGGGCATCGGTGTAACCTACACAACCTCATGGAACTCGCTCGTGCTTCGCGGGGGCATCAGGCAAGGTGATACAATATTGATCCATTCGGCAGGAAGCGGCGTGGGCACGGCCCTCATCCAGGTGGCAAAGCTGTATAATGCCACGATCATCACCACGGTGGGTGATGAGTGGAAGATTCAGAAGGCGAAAGAGCTCGGCGCGGACTTTGTCATCAATCACCAGAAAGAGGATTTCTCTGAGGCGGTGAAGCGTATAACGAAGGGCGATCTGGTTGATATCGCAGTAGATCACGTGGGCGTTGCCACGTTCAACAAGTCTTTGTCATGCCTCAAGAAAGGTGGAAGGATTGTGACATTTGGCGCCACAAGCGGGGATGAAGTGCCGCTGAGCCTCCGTTACATATTCGGTAAAAACATTTCATTGCATGGGATTTACGTCGGGCCGAAAGCCGCGGTGCAAGAATATCTCAGGCTCTTCCCTCATCGGCTCAAGACCGTCGTCGACTCCGTTTTTAAGTTTGCCGATGCTCAGAAGGCTTATGAAAAGCTCTTAAGCAGGCAGTTTTTCGGGAAGATCGTCGTAAAGATCTGGTGAACATATAAGCCTGACCTAACCAAGAGCAAAGAAGCCTGATACCGCACTACGTTAGCCCCATCACGGCGGATTTCTTTCTCTCATTGACTGCTTTTAATCGTTATTTGCTATTTTCTTCTATCTCGCTCTCAAAACATCTTGAAATCCATACAGCTTTGTGAAATAATGTGCTCACGCAATGGTATAGTCTTGATTTTCTCGCAGCCTTGGGGACAACCATGTTACTTACAATCCTGCTTATCATCCACGTCATCGGTGTCATCATCTGGATCGGTGGGGTGGCTTTTGTGACCATGGTGATCTTCCCCATGATGTATCAGACCGAGGGGTCCCTCGAGAAAGCGCTCCTGTTCCAGCGTGTCGAGCATCGGTTCGCCGGGATGGTCCGGTGGCTTATCGCGATTGTGGGCGTAACAGGGTTTTGGTTGTTGTATTCCAAATATGGCTTTGGGATATTGGCACAGCGGCAGGGCATAGGCATCCTCATCATGATTTTTGCCTGGACGCTCTATACAGTGATCCTGCTGTCCGAGCGAAAAATATTTAGCAAGATCTTTGCCGATCCTGAAAAGATCGATATGAACAATGCACTCAAGATTATAAACGGAATGCACTGGGCTTTGCTGGTCATCAGCATGTCTGCCGTTGCCGGAGGCGTGTGGTTCGGACATGGCTGATATGCCTGGACCGTGATTGCGGAACAATTGCCGGCAGGCAGACGGATGACTGTCAGACAATCTTTATTGGGAAAATTCTCGGAGCAGCGGTTTTCCGCGCCCTGTTACTGAGTGGCTTTCGGGAGATGTGTATCTTATCCTTCTTTATAAAAGGTCCGATTTTGGGCGTCGTGGAAGGGAAAATCGAGTTCATGGCCGTCTCTCTGCCGGGATCTTACTGGCAAAGGGGATGGAAGTTCTGACATGGCGGGCACATCAGAAAAACATAGGCACTGGAACGAGATGACAGGCTTGCTCCTATTCGCCATTGGACTCCTGATTTCGCTCAGCCTCGTTTCGTACAGTGCATCTGACCCGTGCTTCAGCGCCTCTGGCACCGGCGCCGAAACGAAAAACTTCATCGGGATCATCGGCGCGTATCTCTCCGACGCGCTCCTGCGTCTTTTCGGCCTGTCCGCTTACTTCATCCCGCTCTTCTTCTTCGGGTACGCAGTGTTCCTTGTGGTTGGCAGAGAGGCAGTGCATCCGTACCTCAAAAAAGTCGGCGGTATCGTTCTGTTTTTCTCCGCCTCGGCGTTCTTCGGGCTCAGAAGCGGGACTACCCGGCTGTTCGGAGAGGACCTGCCTTCTGGCGGAATGCTTGGAGGTTTCATCTCCACGCTACTGCTTCGGGGTTTTTCCGCCACTGGCGCGTACATCATCACGATTACCGCACTAGTCATCGGGCTCATGCTGCTCACACCGTTCTCACTGCTCAAGGCCATCGCGTGGCTGCATGCTCTCTCCGGTCGCCTCGCGGAGCAGGTCGAAATCCTGATCACAGTATACCGGGGACGTAAGGAAAAGGCCAAAGAGGCGATGCGGCGGCCTGTGCTCCCGAAAGAACCGCCCAAGATCATAGAAACGCAGAAACAACAACCTGCGTCGTCGCGCGAGCCAAAGCTGACCAAACCGTCTCAGGCAGCATTCGATTTCATGGAGAGCAAAGAGTCCAAAGGAACGTACCAACTCCCCTCTCCCGGCCTGCTGGATCCGCTTCCGCCGGCAGCGAAAAAGGTCTCGAAAGAGGATATGCTCGCCCAGTCCGAGCTCTTGATGCACAAGCTGCTCGACTTCGACATTCAGGGCCGCGTGACCCAGGTCTACCCTGGCCCCGTAGTGACCATGTTTGAGTTCGAACCCGCGCCAGGTGTGAAGGTTAGCAGGATCGTGAATCTCGCTGACGACCTGGCCTTGGCAATGAAGTCGTCTTCTGTCCGGATTGTGTCGCCGCTCCCGGGAAAGGGCGCCGTGGGCATTGAGGTGCCGAACAACACGCGCGAGACCGTCTACTTCCGCGAAATCCTCGAATCGCCGGAGTACGTGTCTCAGAAAAGCAAGCTCAAGGTGCCTCTGGGCAAGGACATCTTCGGCACTTCCGTGGTGTCAAGTATCGACAAGATGCCTCACCTCCTCATTGCCGGCGCAACGGGATCAGGAAAGAGCGTCGCCATCAACACCATCATCCTCGCACTCCTGTACAACACACGGCCGAGCGAGGTGAAGCTCATACTAGTTGATCCCAAGATGCTCGAGCTCTCCCTCTATAATGATATCCCTCATCTTCTATCGCCCGTGGTTACCCAACCCAGGCGCGCCGCTGAAACACTCCGAGCGCTCGTGGCCGAGATGGAGCGCAGATACCGGCAACTCGCTGAAAAAGGGTCTAAGAACGTTGATTCCTATAACAAAGCGGTGACCGAGGCAGAGCGCCTTCCGTACATCGTCGTGATCGTCGATGAGCTCGCTGACCTTATGATGACAGTCCAGCGCGAGGTTGAGGACTCCATCATGCGCCTGGCCCAGATGGCGCGTGCCGCGGGTATTCATCTCATCGTGGCCACCCAGCGCCCCAGCGTCGACGTGATTACAGGACTTATAAAAGCCAACCTTCCGGCGAGGATCTCCTTCCAGGTCTCGTCCAAGACAGATTCACGCACCATCCTCGACGCGAACGGAGCGGAAAACCTCCTCGGCATGGGCGACATGCTCTTCCTGCCGCCTGGCACTGCCCATCTCATCCGTGTGCACGGTTGCTTCGTATCCGAGACCGAGATCAAACGCGTGGTTGAGTTCGTGAAGAAGCAGGCAAAGCCCAACTACGAGCTCTTGGCCCAGCGCGTGAGGGAAGTTGCCGAGGCCCAAGTCGCGGAAGTCGAGGACAGCGAGCGCGATGAGCTGTACGCGCGAGCCGTGGATCTCGTCCAGATGAACGGCCAGGCATCGACGTCCTTCATCCAGCGCAGACTGCGCGTGGGGTACAACCGTGCCGCCCGTATGATCGAGATGATGGAAGAGGACGGAATCGTCGGACCGGCAGACGGCGCCAAACCGCGGGAAGTGCTGGTACGCAAGAATATGGACGGCACAACAAGGAGTCTTAATGACTAGCGGTTGTGGGTTGCTGATGATGCATCCGGGAGTTAAGCGCAGTCTTGATCGAATCTTTGTTTTTTGGGGTCTGTTGATCGGTTTTTTTGCGTCCTCTGCGGCGAATCATGCCTTCGCCCAAAGCGTTGACCAAGTGGTCCCCGTCGTTGAAAATCATTATCAGGAGCTCAGGGACCTCACGGCAAAGGTGACCCAGAAGAATTTTCTAAAAGCCATCGACAAGACGCAGATTTTCGAAGGGATGCTCTGGATCAAAAAACCGGGTAAACTCAGGCTCAAATACACGAATGGCCAGCTCATACTTATTGACGGCAAAGCGGCCCTTTTCTATTCGAAGAACACCGAGCAGGTGGTTAAAAAAACCTTCACGGACATTGAACAGATGAACATACCCGTTGCATTCCTGCTCGGCGCCGCACATATCCGGGATGATTTCGAGGCATTTCAGCCGGAGGTGAAAAATCCCCGCCTTGTCGAGCTTACTCCGAAGAAGACGAGTGCAGCCATGAGGAAGCTCAGGATTCAGACTGATGAGGTTGGGCGCATCGTCAGGTTGATCATATTCGGCATTACGGGCAATATCACCGAGATAGAATTTACGGACCTTAGGGAAGATACGGGTCTCGACAGCAAGCTGTTCACCTTCACGGCTCCCAAGGGCACGGAGACTATCGAGCAGTAACCTCAGGACACAGCAAATAGAGGATCGACTAATGAAACTTCAGACGGACTTCTGCTTTACTAAGGAGGACTCATGGCGGCGGAAAACTCATTCGATGTTGTTTCGAAAATTGATATGGCCGAGGTAACGAACGCGGTGAGCCAGGCTCTAAAGGAGATCAGCCAGCGGTTCGATTTCAAAGGAAGCAAATCAAACATTACGCAGGAGAAGGATGCGCTTGTAATCGTTTCCGATGACGAGTACAAGCTCAAGAGCGTGGTCGATATTCTTGAGGGCAAGCTCGTCAAGCGTAGAGTGCCGATCAAGAATATTTCCTTCGGCAAAGTGGAGCCTGCTCAGGGTGGCGCCGTACGGCAACATGCGAAGCTCCAGCAGGGGATTCCGACGGATAAGGCCAAGGAGATCGTGAAAGCTATCAAGGATTCCAAGGTCAAGGTCCAGGCGTCGATCCAGGCAGACCAGGTCAGGGTATCCGGCAAGAACCGGGACGACCTCCAGGCTGTCATTCAGCTCCTAAAAGAAAAAGAGTTTGGCCTTGAGCTTCAGTTTACGAATTACCGGAGCACATAGGAGTTCATATCTGCATTCCGGTTTTTTTGAGCGGAAGCTCCTGTCTACCTGACCGATGATTAAACTTGCTTCTTTTTTTCAAGTTGATATAATTTGTTGAAAATGAGTAACAGGGAGAGTGCATGAGCCTTGTTGGCAGGCTGGAAGATCTTGCTTTACCCGATATCTTCCAGATCATTAGTCTGAGTAAGAAAACCGGCACCCTCCTTGTGCGTAGCCGCAAGGGAACAGGGATGGTCGTATTCAAGGGCGGCCAGGTAATTCAGGCCGCTAGTGACAGTATCCGCGATTCCCTTGGAAATATCCTTGTCTCGCAGGGAATGCTGACCGAAACGGCGCTGTCCCAGGCGCTGGCGCTGCAAAAGGAGAAAGTCGACAAGCCACTCGGCATGATCCTCGTGGAGATGGGGGTCGTGCCCGCACAAACGCTCGAGACCGTCGTCCGTAAACAGATTGAGGAGATCATCTATGATCTGCTTGCGTGGGAAGAGGGCTTTTTCAACTTCGAGCTCGGAGATATAGCCTCAAAGGACAATTTCGAGATAGACACCCAGGAGTTCCTGCTCAAGTCCGGCATCAGTGCCGAGTATCTCCTCATGGAGGGAACGCGGATCCTCGATGAGAAGCGGAAAGGCATGCACAAGACAGCCGCCCCGTCATCAAAAGCTCCGGCCACTCACCGCGTCAGCTACGAACCGGCCAAAGAAGAGTTCCTCACCCGCATAGAGACAGAAGTACCGCGCAGAGAGATCACTGTGCTCAAGTCCATGTTCGACGAACTAAGGTTCCCCACAGCAACGGCAGAGGTGACGCTCCTCATCCTGCGGTATGCGAGCGAGGTTGTCAACCGTGCTATCTTGTTCATGGTGAAGAAGGACGAGGTTCGAGGTCTCGGCCAGTTCGGGATAGACCTCAAGAACATGTCCGCCGACCAGGTCGTCCGCAATATCAAAATCCCGCTCAATCAACCGTCGCTGTTCCTTACGGTGATCGAAAACCGACGAAGTTTTCTCGGTCAGCTTGCATCGAATGAGAGCAACAACTACCTCGTCAATGAGCTCGGCGGGGTCAAGCCCGATATGGTACTCGCAATACCGCTGATTGTGGACGGAAAGATAGCGCTGGTTGTATATGGTGACAACTTGCCTAATCAGAAACCGATCAAAGGCGTGGATACTCTCGAGATATTCATGAACCAGGCAGGGATGGCCCTGGAAAAGGCCCTGCTGGAAAAGAGACTTGCCGACCTCCAGAAGGAGCGAAAATGAAGAACGTCCTTATCGTGGAGGATTCCGAGGCCATACGCTCGATGATGCGGGTCTCTCTCGAGGAAACGGGAGAGTTCTTTGCGGTGGAAGCCGGGAACGGCTTTGAAGCCCTCAAAACTCTTCCCGCAAACCGCTTCAACCTGATCATCACTGACATCAATATGCCCGACATCAACGGCTTTTTCCAATCAGCTTTGTAACGCCTGTTCCGTCGCATACGACGTACACCGTCACCAAGTGATCGCGATTGAATACGAAGCTGTTTCCCTGCTCTTCCAAGAAATATCTGAACCCAGTTTAGCCAAGCTCAACCGGGAGCCGCTGTTCTCTCGAAAAGCGCCCCGAGATTTTTAAAGAGCCAAGACTGCTCTGTCAAATTTTGTCCGTTAAGATTCCATCAGTGTAGTATTTTCCAACACTGGGGAAAGCGTTTCACGCGCTGTAACAAATTGATTTATTGACATATTTTAAAATATAAATTTAGTATAAATATTGCAAGTCGAGCATAGGATGGATTCATAAGGATGCGATAAAAAAACAGTAATAGCGCTTGGAACAAAATGAAGAGAATCTTGGGCGTTGATAACGCATAGGGAGACAACTTGCCCGATCAGAAACCGATCAAAGGCGTGGATACTCTCGAGATATTCATCAATCAGGCGGGGATGGTCTTGGAAAAGGGCCTGCTGGAAAAGAGACCTGCCGACCTTCAGAAGGAGCGAAAATGAAGAACGTCCTTATCGTGGAGGATTCCAAGGCCATACGCTCGATGATGCGGGTCTCTCTCGAGGAAATGGGAGAGTTCTTTGCGGTGGAAGCCGGGAACGGCTTTGAAGCCCTCAAAACCCTTCCCACACGACGCTTCAACCTGATAATCACTGACATCAATATGCCCGACATCAACGGCCTTGAGTTGATCAGCTTTGTAAAGTCGAATGCCGCTTATAAGGACATTCCCCTAATCATCGTGAGCACCGAAAAGAGCGAGGAAGACCAAAAAAGGGGCATAGCGCTCGGGGCTACCGGATATGTAGTTAAACCTTTCAAGAAGGAAGATCTAATGGCTGCAGTGAACAAGGCGTTGGAGGGTGAATAGACGGCGGCGTTGCGTGCCGGGTTATATAGTAAAGATCAGAAATCAAAATATTAATATTCTTTTTACATTTTTCAATGGAGCGTAGCGACGATTGAAATCAGACCGTTCTATAAAGGATTTTCTAGCCGAGGCGGAAGACATTCTCGAAACGGCCAACCAGACGATGCTCTCGCTTGAGTCCGAACAGGCCGCAGGGCGCTCGGCTCCGGATCTGGTGAACGGCCTTTTTCGCGCAATCCATTCCTTCAAGGGACTCGCCGGGATGTTCGGGCTCAAGGCCCCCTCAGAGCTCTCACACAAACTGGAGTTCCTCCTCGACGAGGTCCGTCTCGGGAAAACAGCGCTCAGCCGGGACGTCCTCGATGTGCTATTCGAGACCGTGGCCCTGCTCGGACGGCATGTGCAGCAAGTGGGCAACAAGGAGCAGCCGGAAGACATAGCGGCCGCGCTTGACCGCATCGACGGAATCCTCAAAGCCAAGCCTTCCACAGCCGCTGACCGGTCTATCCTGGATCAGATAGAAATTGACCGCGGGCTCCTCCAAGTCCTTACGGAATACGAAGAATACCGACTCAAGGAAAATATCAGGGAGCACAAAAACCTTTTCACCATTAAGGCGTTGTTCGAGCTTACCGATTTCGAAAAAGGCATCAAGAACCTCAATGATGTGCTCAAAAAGAACGCTGAAATTATCTGCACCCTGCCCACGGCCGGCGCGGCCGCAGGCGGCATCGGATTTACCATTGTGGCCGGCACCGCAATGGGACGTGACGAGCTCATGTCGGCGATCAATATGCCAAAGGTGTCCTTCGACCCGATAACGTACGTCGAGGGGCGGAAGGTGGAAGAGCAACGGGCGGTATCGGAAACGGGTGCGATCAAGTCGGTGAGCAATACTGTCCGCGTGGATATCTACAAGCTTGACGGCCTTATGAACGTAGTCGGTGAGATGCACCTCACCAAGAACATCATCGGTCGCATCGCGCGTGAGTTGAGATCCATGCACGGATTCGCAGGACTTTCCGTGGATCTGCACAAGGCGCAGCGCAGCCTGGAGAGGAAGCTGAACGACCTCCAGGAGGGGATCCTTGAGGTTAGAATGGTTCCAATCGGCCAGATTTTTACGCGCCTTTCACAGATGGTCAGAAAGTACGCGAAAGAAGTGGGAAAGGAGATCGATCTCCATCTTTCGGGAGAAGAGACCGAACTCGACAAGCTTATGATCGAGGACCTTGCCGACCCGCTCATGCACCTCATAAGGAATGCCATTGACCACGGCATCGAACTCCCCGAAATACGGAAACAGCAGGGAAAGCCGGAACACGGTGTGGTAAAGCTCGCGGCATTCCCCAAGGGCAACCATGTGGTGATCACCGTCGAAGACGACGGAGCGGGGATAGAAACGAAGAATATCCTGGCCAAGGCAGTGCAGAAAGCGGTTCTCCCCTCGGACCATGGCCTTGATCCTGAGACCGACCGCAAAGAGATTCTGGATATCATTTTCCTTCCCGGCTTCACCACCCGCGAGACCGTAACCGAAATCTCGGGCCGTGGTGTGGGTTTGGACGTGGTGAAACGGAATGTCTCCAAGCTGTCCGGTATGATTGATATCGATACCGAGACGGGTATGGGAACGAAATTCATCATCACGCTTCCCATAACCCTTGCCATCATCAAGGCACTCGTAGTGGAGGCCGGCGGAGAGGTGTTTGCCGTGCCTCTCAGCGCCGTGCTCGAGATCATTCAGGCGACGCATGACCAGGTAGAGACCGTGGAGACACGCGAGGTGATGGCCATCCGTGGCGACACGATACCGCTCTATCGGCTTACGAAGGCGTTCAAACTGACCCCGAAGCCCAGCAGCAACTCATTCTACCTCATCCTCGTGGGTCTCGCAGAGCGCCGCTTGGGGATCATGGTTGACGGTCTCCGGGACCAGCAGGAGATCGTCATCAAGCCTCTTGGAAAGCGGATATCGGAGATACCGGGCATTGCTGGCGCCACGGAGCTGGGAGACAGACGCGGCGTTGTGCTCGTGCTGGATGTTGAATCACTCATCGAAGGGGCTCTCAAAAGATCGGTCGTTGTCAGCAGACAGTAGACCACGGGCGGAGGCAAAGACGGGGGAATAAGGAACGAGGGCAGATAACAGATAATGGACTTCAGACAGAATAAGCGGGCAAAAAGAAAAGCTTCAATCTAGTACCTGTCGTCTGGCCCGGGGACTTAAATTATGTATGAAGAATTTTACGGACTGAGCGAAAAGCCGTTCAAAAAGACGCCTGACCCGCGTTTTTTCTACCAGAGCGCCAAGCATGCCGAGGCCCTCGCCCGGCTACAGCTTGCGGCAGAGGACCAGGACATTGCCCTGTTGACCGGCGATATCGGTACGGGCAAGACGATGATTTCCCGTGCGCTCATCGATTCGCTGGACGGGAGCTTTCATCCGATGCTGATAATCAACCCGCGGCTTTCGCCGCTACATCTTCTGAGAACCGTGGCCCTCGGCCTCGAGATGGAGTGCTCGAGCCGGGATTGCCACAGCATCATTGAGGGAATCAATGCAAAGCTGTATGAGTTCTTCGAGGCCGGGAAGCGACCGGTGGTCATCATTGACGAAGCGCAGCTTATCTCCGGCAAGGCCACGTTCGAGGAACTGCGGTTGCTTACGAATTTCCAGCTCGATGACCGCAACCTTCTCGCGATCCTGCTTATCGGCCAGACAGAGCTCGGGGAGCGGCTCGACCGACGCCAGTACAGGGCGCTTCGGCAGAGGATCGGAATGCAGTATCACCTGGGCCCGCTTGACGAGGACGAGACACGAGAGTACGTGAAGCACCGGCTCCGGGTAGCGGGGAGGGAAACGCTGCTCTTTGATGAAGAAGCGAACACGGCTTTGTTCGAGCGTTCAGGAGGCGTTCCGCGCATTATCAACACCATTGCGGGCAATGCGCTCGTTGAAGGTTTCGGCAAGGGCCTCAAGATAATAGACCAGGAGATCATCGAGAGCATAGTGAGAGAAGGGCGGGCGAAGGACGGAAAGGGCATTCGGCATGAGGCAAAGAGAAGAGGGGCCATGGTTTCCCATATGTCCCATGTCCTCTGCTCTCTGTAAGTTTTTTTCGGTAGGAGCGTTAGCGACCTATGGATATCTTGGCAGCGCGGAAAAAGGCAGCGGAGTGGACACGCACACAAAACAAACTCGAGACCGAAGAAACGGCCCCTGCTCAACCTGCCCAGACGGAAAAGCCCTCTGGCAGCGCGAGCCCTGTGCCGTCATCTCCAGCTGTCGGGAAACAACCGGAAGCGGCCAAACACGCCGCAGTGGAAGAAATCGGAAGAAGGGACACGCCGGAGCCTGAAGAAGGAGTGGCAAGTGGAATTCACACACAGGAGATCGAGATGCTCTCGTTCCGCCTCGGCAGTGAAGAGTATGTCCTGCCCGTAGATGATGTACAGGAAGTGCTGAAAAGCAGGGAGCTCACCATGGTCCCCAATTCACCGTCACATGTCATCGGGGTGACATCGATCCGGGGAACGGTCCTGCCAGTACTGGATCTCGGAAGGCGGCTAGGCCTTCCGCCCGCCGTGAGGGACGAGAAGGCGCGGATTATCATTATAAGCCCAGATGACGAGAACGCGGGAATTCTCGTGGATCAGGTGACCGGGGTGGTACGGATCTCACCGGACGCCGTCCGTCCTGCACCGGAGACCATCGAACAAGGTGCAGAGTTCCTAAAGGGGATAGCGCGAAAAGACGACAGGCTCTACATCCTGCTGGACTTGCACAAAGCGGTAGGGGCGTAGATCGCCGATATAAACATGCTGAATTCGGAATAGGAGAGTAAAGTGATGAGCTTTCATTCAGCAACCCGGGTTCAGCAGGTGAAGCCATTAGGGGAGGTATGAACCATGAATACAAAGAAGGGAAGCAGAACAGTCCTCGTTTTTCTTTTCATGCTTGCATGTATCGCCATGCTCGGAGGTTGCGGCAAGTCCGATTCGGCTATCGGGCCGGCGACTTCAAGCGTTCTTTCTGCAGCGACTACGACTGCAGGACTGAATAGGTGCGCAGGATGTCATACCACCGAAACAGCCGACTGGCTTATGAGCAAACACGGGAATCTCGATCCTGCAGGTAACCTGTACAGTGCAGGCGTTCCGACAGTGGGTCTTGTCCAGGCAGGCGGCTCAGGCTGCATCAGTTGTCATGACCCTGACGGGGACAGCAACAATCTCACAGCAGGATACACGGGGAATGTTCCTCGTCCGGTGGTCGGCTGCGAGGCTTGCCACGGTCCCGGGAGCCTGCATGCAGATGCCGGCGGGGCCGGGCCGATATCCCTCCTTTCGAACACGACGGGGACAAGCTTCGGCGCCGTAGCGGTCTCTGGACAATTCGTCATGTGCACGGCTTGTCATAATCTGCTCGATACCTCAACAGGAGCTCTTAATGCTTCGCCGACCCATTTAGCAGGGGCACCTGCCCCCAATGGAACTCAATACGTTATCACTGACACGCACTTTGCCACCCCCGGCAACTGGGGGGCGTCAGGAACTAGTCAAAATAGCAATAATATTACCGGTTATGCCATGAATTTTGCGAGCGATACCGTCTGTACCGACTGCCACAATCCGCATAAGAATGCCGACATCAACAGAGATTGGGCCAGTTCGAAGCATGCGGATATGCTTGCGGCAGATGCCTGGGCTCATTACGACTGGTCGCTGGCGAGCAGGACCGCCTGTCAGCGCTGTCATACGACAACCGGTTTTGCGACGTATGCCGATGCGCTTCAGGCGGGAAACCAATCATTGGCCGCAACCATTGTAGCCGGCGGCATAGCGCTTGTACCCTCTGCTTTGAACTTCAAGCCCGAAATGCTCGAGTGCAGAGGCTGTCACACAGACAATGCGGGTGACCTCAGGAATCCGGGAGCCTATAAGGCAACGTATACGATCGGCTCCGCCCCGAGCTCTACAGCATATTTCCAGTACCCTGATCTATCCATCTCGAATGTCTGTATTCCCTGCCACACGGGGCGCGTAAACGGCACGGCGGTCAGCGATTTGAATACCGGACAGACAGCAACCGTGAATTTCAGCAATTTCAGTTTCCCTGACGGACACTACCTCTCCGCAGGCGGAACGATGTTCAAGGGCACGCCGTACGTATATGCCGGGAGGAACTATGCTGACCCCGCTTCGTTCAAGCACAATCAGATCGGCACGCCAAATGCCCCGAACACCGGCTCGAACGGCCCTTGCGTCGGATGCCATATGGACCGGACGGGCATGAGTGGCAACCATCTCTTTGAGCCAATCAGTACGAATATGGGGAACATCGTTGTATCGAGCGCGGTTTGTTTTGCCTGCCATGCCGGTTCCAGCATAGATTTTGGTACGGTAGTGCAGGACGAAAAGAACAACTTCGATTCTGCCTTGCAGGCACTCCAAGCAGAGCTCATTATATCCGGTTATACATTCACCACCAATTATCCGTATTTCGCCAACAAAAACTGGCTTTCCGCCGGTGATGCGGATATAACGGGCAACACGACCGGCAAAAACAATCTGGGTGCCGCGTTTAACTTCAGCCTCCTCACTCATGAATGGGGCGCCTATGTGCATAACAGCAGGTTTGCGAAAAGATTGATCTACGACTCTCTCGACTGGCTCGATGACGGGATAATGAACTATTCGGTCGGTGCGACTCTCAGCACCGCGTGCAGCGGCGGCACACCGCCCGCCTGGTGCCAGGGAGCCAAGGCATATCTTCTTCCAAACGGGCCGCTCTGGAATGGCGCATACCCGGGTGGATTCGGAAGCGAGGCAGAACGGCCCTAACCCAACGCTTAGGTAAAGGAGGCTAGATGATGGAACGACTATTCACATGGAAGAAATGGCTGGCAATCGGGATTCTCGGCGCCTTCTTTGCCGCTGGATGTGCGGCTCTCAAGGAAGCAAGGCCGATTTTCCCGATCAAGGATTACGAGAAGATGATTGCCGGCCGGCTCGACGCCGACTATGTAGGCACGGATAACTGCCTCAAGGCATGCCACGAGCACGACCAGAAGAGGCGCGATTTCGACCTCTCGACCATGGGCGCTCAGCTCTCGAGGGAATCGGGTCTGCCGCTGGTGAACTGCGAGAGCTGCCACGGTCCGGGCAGCCTCGCCATAGATCCTCTGACACCGCAGAGGCTCGCTGCCGATGCCAAGGCCGGAAAGAAGACGGCCTGCGACTTCAAGACCCTAATCGACATCAAGAACCTGCCCGCCCAGGCAAAATCACTTATCTGCCTGAAGTGCCATACGGCCAACGCGACGTTCAACCTGCATAACTGGAATTCGAGCATCCACAACGTTGCCGACGTGTCGTGTTCCGACTGCCATAAGATCCACGGAGGACACAACCTCAAGGTCAAGCTCAAAGACACAGCAGAAATGTGCGAGCGCTGTCACCAGGACGTGCAGGCTGCGTTCTCCCTGCCGAACCACCATCCCGTGCCGGAAAAGAAGGTGTTCTGCACCGACTGCCACGATCCGCATGGCGGAGGCGGAGAGAGGAACCTGAGGCGGGAAACGGTGAAGGCAACCTGCACCCAGTGCCATGCGGAGAAGCAGGGCCCGTTTGTGTACGAGCATGCTGACCTTACCGACGATTGCCGCGCCTGCCATACGCCGCACGGGTCGGTGAACAGCAACCTGCTCCTCCTGCGCGAGCCGTTCCTCTGCCTGCAGTGCCATCCGACCCACCCGATCGTCAGTGCGCCCCCGGCTGCAGCGACGACTGCCGCGCAGAAGACAGCATTCTATACGCGGTGCACGGACTGCCATTCACAGATACACGGTTCGGACCTGCCGTCACCAAGCGGCCAGGGCCATTTCATACAGTAGAGGAGGCTCATAAATGAAAAAGACCATTCTCATAATCGCATTTTTGATGCTCTGGGCCTCCCCGGTTCTAGCACAGCAACCCTCGGGGACAAGCACGGCAGAGACCGCTGCGGGGGAGCGTCTGGAGGCCTTTGAAGGCAGGATCAGCCTGGGCTATCGGACTATAGATCAGGAAGGGAATCCCGCTCACGCCGGAGAGTATGATTATCTCAGGTCTTCTGCCATCGGCGCGCTGGACCTGGAATGGGACCCGCTGCCTCACCGCGTTGCAGTTGAGTCCTATTATTTGAATACCAAGGATTACTTCGTTGAGACGGATTACGCCTTCAAGGATATCGTGCTCTTTAACTGGGTTGCGAGAGACATGTTCCATAATCTTAATCATTTAACCGAAAATCTTCCTCCCGCACCAGCGCCGCCAGGCACGCCGACCTTCACCGACTTAAACCCCGGGGCCATGTATGGCGCTGAGAACAGGCTGGAGAATGGATTCATCCGCTTTAAGACGCCGGACTATCCTTTCCACCTGTACGCAGACCTGCGGACCGTCGAGCGGGAAGGGACCATACAGCAGATATTCTTGCGCGGATTTTCCGGTGGCCTCAACAAGATCTCAGAGTCCAGGGATATCGATTGGTTTACACGGGAGGTTACGGTTGGCGCGAACAGCCACCTCGGACCGGTAGAAGTTGATTACAGCCACATGGATAAGCGGTTCACATCGTACGACAGCAACGTACTGTACGACACGTACGCCCCAGGGTCCAATCCGGTCCCGCATAATTTAACTCCCACTCTTGAATCCTCGTCCGATACGGTGAAGATCCACACGATGTATTCAGGGAAAGTAGTTGCTGCGGGTACTGTCACGAACGGGGACTCAAAAAATGACTCCAGCGGAGCGAAGGTGCAATACTGGAATGCGGGGGGCGACCTTATGTTATTGCCCGTGACCAGCGTGATGTTCGTCCTCAAATATCGGCACTACGATAAGGATGAAAGCAACCCCAGCATGGTCAATAACATAACCCCAGTCCCCACCATAGTCAGTGGCCCGAACAGTGTCAGGGACGCCATCTCTTCGACACGGGACGTTGTGGATGGAACAATCCGTTACCGGGCAACCGACCGTCTGACATTTAAGGGCCAGTATGTCTTGGACATGATTGACCGCTCCGTAGGGGTTCCTGGGACCTCTCTGCCATTTCCTCCAGGCGGCCAGGCATTCTGGGACCTGCCGGATAAGACCACCAAGGGAACAGCGAGGATAGAACTTGCGTACCGCATCATGAATAGGCTTACCTTCCGCGGGGATTATGCTTATACGGCGATTAACAACCCGGCCTACGATACCGACCCTGACCGGGCGCAGTCTGGACAGGCATCGCTCACCTGGACGCCTGCGACGAGGATCAATACCCTGCTCAGTTACAGTACTGTGCGGGAGAGCCGGAATGATCTGGTGGCGCCTCTGGCCGGCGGGAGCAGGGAGGTCAGACGCGATCAGGGCCTTGCCAGCGTTACGCTCTTGGTCGGCAACCGCTCTTCGATCACGGCGAGCTACTCCTACTTCCAAAACAATGTCAATCAGACCGTCACCTTTCAAGACGGGACAGGCGCTTTGTCGCTCGAACCAGGTGTCCCTTACGCAGACATTGCCCACGTAGGATCACTTGCACTGACTTATTCTCCGATAGATAGAATGAATCTCACGGCATCGGGAAGCAGGAGCTACTCGCGGGGCAATTTCTGCCTTACAGGGACGAGCAGCGTGACCAACGTGGGAGGAATCCCTGAGTTATCGAATATGAGGGTCGTCGACACCGTCTATGCTTTCGGTGTTCAAATGGGGCTCGGCAAGAACACGGACGGAGAGATCCGCTACCAGTATCAGCAGTATGACGATAAAATTGACAACACCCAGGACGGCGAGTTTGCAACTCTATTGGCCACCCTGTCCATGAAATGGTAAGGGAGGGATGATGAGACGACTAAACTGGTTATTAACGATTACGCTGGTGTGCTGCGCAGCGACGGTCGAGGCGGCGGACAAGACCGTAGGCGTGATCATGTCCGGGAACGTCGGGTACTATCAGGAAGTGCATAAGACCTTCGTAGGCACCCTGGCCAAGGAGGGGTTCGACTTCCGAAAGGTCGACACGGTGCTGCAGATGCCCTCGCCCGATCCGATGTCCTGGACGAACTCAGCCCGGAAGCTGGTGGTGGCCGATGTCAATGTGCTCGTGACCTACGGCGCGCCGGCGGCACTCGCATCGATCAAGGAGACAAAGGATATTCCGCTCGTGTATGCAGGCGTCTATGATCCGGGATCAGTTGGTGTTTCGGCAAGGAATATGACGGGCATAAGCTCAAAGGTGCCGATGACAAGCTTGTTAAAATACCTGAAAAAAATCACGCCCTTCACGAAGGTCGCTATTATTTACAATGAATCGGAACCCGATTCCATGAAGCAGGCAGATGAGCTGGCTCAGCTTGAGAGCCAGTACGGATTCCAGACGGTGAGAATGCCGATTAAAAAGGTCGACGATGCCCGAAAGCTTGTGTTTGCAGGCAAGGCGGATGCAGTGTTCATATCTGTCAGCGCGGCCGCAAACGAGGCGATCGATACCATCGTGAAAACGGCGCATGGAACCAAGATACCCACGATCAGCCAGACCGGCGGTTCAGCTGAGAAGGGGGTTATCCTGACGCTCGCGGCGAGCCCTGTGGAACAAGGTGAAGCAGCGGCGCATATCGTCGCGCGTCTTCTCAAAGGCGAAAACCCAGCGAGCATTCCCCCGCAGGTCCCTCGGCTGGTTGAGCTCGTGCTGAACCTCAAGGAAGCGAATGATATGGGAATCAAGGTGCCCATCGATCTACTTACAGACGCGACGAAGGTGATCAAATGAAAATACTAACCTCAATGAATCTGAAGAACAGAGCCGTGCTTGTGACGTCCAGCATCCTCCTGCTGGTGTTGGCGTTCAATACGCTGATCAACATTTATAGTGCAACAAGCAGGTACAAGGAAGCGCTCATCGCCAGGACCGCTTCTCTTGCCGATGGCATCAAGAAGGACATTACCAAGGCCGTGGGGTTCGGACTTCCCCTGAACGCGCTTGACGGCATGGGGGACAAACTTCGCGGACTGGCGGATGAAGACAAGGACCTCTCGCGGGCCATGGTTTTGGACACGGATGGCAAGGTGCTCTATTCGAGCGACAAGACAATGGAGAGCACGGTGTTAAACGATGAGCCCACTAGGAACGCGATCGCGGCAACAGCGCCCATGGTCCATTCGTATTCAGATGCCCACGGGGGACACTATGAGCAAGTCATTCCTCTTATGAGTGTCGATGGAAAGAAGATCGGGGTTTTCCGCATTGCGTTGAAAGAGTCGGCGGTCAACAGACAGGTCCACAGCCTGCTCATGTGGTCCCTGGTGGTAGGTGTCATCAGTTTTCTGGTGGCCTTGGCTCTAGTCAACCTGTTTGTTGATAGGCAAATCACTCAGCCGATAACAGATATGTCGAAGACTGCGGCCATGATGGCCGCAGGAGACCTCTCTCGGGAGATCACTGCCGCGGGAGGGTCCGAGATTATGTCCCTCGGGTCGGCAATCAACACGATGTCATCGAACCTGCGGGAGATGCTTGGTAAGATCAAGCAGACGAGCGGGAGCCTGGGCGACGCCATGAAACTCATGACTAGCGCCACGGTGAAGATGGGTGAAGGCGCCAAGGTCCAGCAGGAGGCCACCGAACAGACCGCGACGATCGTGAATCAGATGAACGCCTCGATCAAGGGAGTCGCGGAAAATGCAAGTGAAATGTCCCAAGCAGCAACGGATGTCTCATCGTCAGCGTCGGAAATGGCCTCATCGGTCGAAGAGGTGGCAAAAAACGCTGGCGTACTCTCCGCGGCGGCCGAGGACACGGCGTCGTCCATCGAGCAGATGCTTGCTTCCATTAAACAGGTGTCTGAAAATACGGAGACGCTCTCAGCATCAGCGGAACAGACGTCGTCGTCCATCACTGAGATGAGTTCCACGGTGAAAGAAGTCGAACAACGCGCTTTGGAAGCTGCCCAGCTGGCGGAACGGGTCTCGACAGAGGCCTCGGACCGCGGGATGAACGCGGCAAAAGAGGCGATACGGGGGATGAACAACATCAAGGAAACTGTCGAGGCGACAGCGGACGTGGTAAACCGCCTCGGCAAACGCTCCCAAGAGATCGGCCAGATATTGAAGGTCATTGACGAAGTAACGGATCAGACGAGCCTCCTCGCGTTGAATGCCGCTATTCTCGCTGCTCAGGCTGGAGAACACGGGAAAGGATTCGCGGTGGTGGCCGAAGAGATCAAGGACCTGGCCGAGCGCACCGCGGCCTCGACCCAGGAGATCACGAGCCTGATCGTCGCTGTGCGGGAAGAAACGGAACAAAGCATGCAGGCCATGGATAGAGGTCTCAAGGCCGTTGAGACCGGCTCCGCTCTCGTGCACGTGACCAGCGACGTGCTGCAGCAGGTTTCGGACAGCTCGAAGCAGTCAGCGGACATGGCCCGTGCCATTGAGAGGACGACAGCGGAACAGACCAGGGGTATTTCCCAGATCACGGAGGCCGCTGTCAGTATCGCAAGCCAGATCGAGCAGATCGCAGGCGCAATGCAAGAGCAGCGGAGAGGTAGCGAGCGGATAGCTAACGCCTCGGAAAAGATGCGTGACATCACCCGGCAGATGAAGATAGCAATCCAAGAACAGACCACTGGAAGCAGGCATATTGCCAATACCATCGATTCAGTGAAGACGCAGGCCACCCAGGTCGCTCGCTCCACATCAGAACAGAGCGTCGGGGCGCAGCAGATTAGCAACGCGGTCAACCGCATCCAGAATATCACCCGGGAAAACGTCGATGTGTCGGTCGAGATGGATATGGCAGCGCAGACGCTGAAGTCGCGGGCAGATGCGCTCCAGGCGGAGTTGCAAGGTTTCAAGTTTTAAGAGGGACTTTAGAGATCGATAACAACAGCAGCCCCGAGAAAGCATGACTCATCGTGATATGTCTGACTCCTGTACTTCGTTGCGAGGATCAACAGAGATAGCGTATGCAGATTGGTGTTCGACAAAGCATCATTTTTCTGACCGTTTCGGGGCTTTTTGTGACCATGAGCCTGATCGGGACTGGCCGGTATTTCGCGGAGACACGGAATATTCTGGCAAATACCCGGATCAATGGGGAACAGTTCTTTAAGCTCATACCTGAGCGTGCCGCGCCGTATCTGCTGATGACGAACCTCAGCGGGAAAGACATCATGGATCAAAATTTTCTGTCTCGGCCCGATGCTCAGGAGCTGACAGTAACCGACATCAGCAGGAAATCGCTCGGTCATATCGGAAAGCCAGTTCTCGCCGACAAACGCATCACGATTGGGCCGCTTCCGATCTCTCTGGACCAGAGAAGGCCGGGAGAAAACCGCATCTCCGTATACCCCGCCGATCTCGACAGCAAGCCTGCGGCCTATGCAGCGGGCGCCCTGTTCGAGTATCCCGCCATTTTTATCATTCTTATACTCTTTCTCAGACTGTCAGTATCTCGGATTGTCAGCCGTCCAGAGCGCATGAGGTATGCGCGCGGAAATCATGAGATGAGGAACGTGACGGGCCCGCTTCATGCGGTGCGTGCACTCGGGAGGATCTGATGCTGGATCTGAAGGAAAAGATCGAGGCAAGCATGGGCTTAAAGCTCGCCGTCGTAATCACCGGTGTTATTCTTGCGCTTATGGTTCTGGGCACGGCCTTTGTAGCCCGGACCATGTCAGCCGATCAGTACCGGCATATCGAGACGCACGGGAAGGATCTGGGAATGTTCCTCGGCAAGGCAGTAACGGACCCAATTCTCCAGAAAGACATGAAAAAGCTTGAAAGCCTTGTTGCCGATGCGGTCAAAACTCAGGATATGCTTTACACCTATGTTACGGATTCGTCGGACGCGGTCTTGAACAATGTCGTAACCAGTTTCAACCGGGAGAATCCCGAACTGCATGAATTCCTCTTGCAGAACACATCGGACAGCGCGCCCGCACTTGCAGCCAAGGTGAAGGCGCAGTTCGATGTCCTTGAAATCCCGGTCGACATCAAGACCGGAGAAACCAAGCTAGGCACGGTCTGGATGGGGTTCTCGAGGACTGGGGCGAAGCAGAACGTCCGAGGAATAGTATTCCTGCTGCTCGGAACGAGCGTTGCGATCGTGCTCGCGTTGGCTGCGATGGTCTATATGATGGCGCGGAAGATGATCGTTGTGCCGACGAAGGAAGCGGTGTCCGTGGCATCGAACATCGCCGCCGGAGACCTCACGCAGAGCGTACGCATCGCATCCCATGACGAATTCGGGATGCTCGGGAGGGGACTAAATCGCATGATCACCGGACTCAAGGGCATGATCGGAAATGTACAGCAGGCAGCGATGAATGTGGAGTCGGTCTCAACCGAAGTCAAGGGAGCTTCCGCCCGGATAGCAACCGGGAGCCGCACGCAGGCCGAGTCCGTCGACGAGGCGGCATCATCTGTAAACGAGATGCATTTTGCCCTCAAGGAAATCGCAGGAACCGCTCAAGACCTGTTTGCAACGTCGACGCAGACCTCCTCATCCGTGATCGAAACGGTCGCCTCTGTGGACGAGGTGGCACGGACTATGCACGAACTTTCGGCATCTATCGAGGAAACAACTTCGGCTATAGCCCAGATGTCCGTCGCGATCCGGCAGATCGCTGGAAACGTCGAGTTGCTTTCAGCTGCTGCAGCGGATACAGCGGCGTCATCGTCCGAGATTAGCACATCGGTAAAAGAGGTCGAGGAGACCGCAAGACAGTCTCTTGCTCTTTCGGAGGCGGTTGCCTCTGATGCCCAGCAACTTGGCATGCACTCTATCGACAAGACCATCGAGGGCATGGGCAGAATCGATGCAGCAGCGCGGCGGACCGCCGATGTGGTGAACCGTCTCGTCGGTCGCGTCGAGAGTATCGGGAGCATTCTTACTGTCATTGAGGATATTACGGATCAGACAGGCCTTCTTGCCCTGAATGCCGCGATCCTCGCGGCACAGGCGGGAGAGCACGGCAAGGGTTTTTCGGTGGTGGCTGCGGAAATACGCGACCTATCGAACCGTACGGCCGCATCAACACAGGAAATCGGCAATCTCATTGCTTCTGTGCAGGAAGAATCCAAAGTAGCCGCCGGAGTCATGCAGGAAGGGGTCGCTATCGTGGAAGAGGGAATGCGGCTTTCCAAGGATGCGGGTCAGACACTTCGAAAGATCCTGGAACGGGCGGACCAGTCTCGTGACATGAGCAGGAGCATCAACCGCGCGGCTGCAGAACAAGTGCGGAGCATCAGGCAGGTAAGCGAAGCCGTCGAACGGATCAGCGGGATGACCCTCCAGATCGCCAAGGCCGCTAATGAGCAGAAATCGGCCAGTGAGCAGATTGCGCGGGCATCCGAGAAAATGAGCGAGATCACGCGATTTGTCAGAACATCAACAGAAGGGCAGGCAAAGGCCGGGAAAGACATCACGGCGGCGGTCGAGAACATGAGCGCAAAGATCACTCTGGTGAACAGAGCGACAGGTGAGGTGCAGACCGGCAGCAATATGATCGTAAAGGCAATCGAGCGCATCAAGCAAATAGCCAAGGAAAATGCAAGTCAGGCTGCTGGGCTCAACAGTGCCGTGGAAATTATGGCCGACCAGGCTGGTTCGCTCAAGAATGAGATCCAGAAATTCAGGATGTAAGACGGGGAGATGAAGGATATATATTGACTGCTGTTAGCCGTTATTGTTTTTTGCATCTATCGTTGATTGTGAGAGACTTTTAATATGAACGACAAGAAAGCAAAACAGGCGGTTGTTGCGGATGAAACCCTTCAACTCGTTACATTCCACATAGGGCCGGAGGTGTACGGGCTGGAGATCAATTCGATCACCGAGATCGTTCGCCCGCACAGAATCACACCACTTCCGCGGATGCCGAAGTTTATAGAAGGTGTGATCAATTTGCGCGGAGCCATCATCCCTATCATTGACTTGCGCAAGCGCTTTGCACTGGCAACGATTCACGACAATCCACGGAAGATGCGCATGATGATCATGCGGGGCGCCCTCCAAGGTGCTAATGGCACCGGGAGAGGTCTGATCGGTCTGGTCGTGGATGGTGTGAACGAAGTGCTCCATGTTCCAAAAAAAGATATCGAACCTGCGCCGGAAGTGGCCACGGGAGCGAGCGGCGATTTCATCACCGGCATGGGGAAAGTGGCCGACGGGCTTATAATTCTTCTTGACATAACCAAGATCTTAAGCCAGCAGGAGCGCTCAGCGCTGGCGGAGGCGGGCAATGCCGAATCTTGAATTTTTAAGGAAGAAACTGCAGGATAGCGATGCGGAGGAGCGACGGGAGGCGGCTGTCGATCTTAGCCGCGTAGGCCGGAATGCCGTGCCCCTGCTCTTCAGTGCCATGGGTGATACTGACTGGCGAGTCCGGAAGACGGCAGTCGAGGCACTAGTGGCAATCGGCAGCAATGATGTCATCGAGGGGCTCATCCGGTCCCTCTCCGCCGATGACAACGCCGGTTCGCGGAACTCGGCGATTGAAGCTCTGGTCAAGATCGGCACCCCAGCTGTCGATGCCCTGCTTATATCCCTTGAAACGCCGGATGCAGATGTTCGCAAATTTATTGTCGACATCCTCGGAGATATCAGGGATTCAAGGGCCGTACCCGCCCTGATCGGGGTACTGGCAAAGGACCCCGATGATAATATCTGTGTGGCATCAGCCGAAGCGCTTGGCAAGATAAAGGACCGCCGCGCAGTCGAACCGCTGCTTGCCTGTCTGACTCGAGACCACCAGAGCTGGCTTAACTATGCCGCTGCCGAGGCTCTGGGAGAAATCGGTGACGACCGAGCCCTCGGACCGCTCATAGCAGCTCTCTGCCGGGGCAGCCTGAGAGAGCCGGTAATCGAATCAATCGGCAAGATTGGTAATGTCAATACGCTTATGCCGCTCATCGCGGGCCTTGCCGATACGCTTAGAATCGTGCGCGAGGTCGCTATGGTAGCACTGACTGCGATATACCGAAAGAGCACGCATGATGATCGGGAACGCATGATAAGGACTATTCGTGCCAACATGAACGACCGGGCAGTAGACCTTCTGGAAGAGATGCTCATCACGAGCACAGGAGAGCTCCAGAAGTCGGCCGTCGCGGTGCTCGGGTGGGCCGGGAGGGAGACCTCCATCAAAAAACTGCTTGCACTTCTGAAAGATGAGGACATGGAAGAACCGATAGCACAAGCGCTTAGGAACATAGACGGAGACCGTGTGCCTTTTCTGCTGGGTTATCTCTCCGACGATAATGCGCTCGTGAGAAGGACGGTGGCGAGGGTGCTCGGCGACGCCGGGGGCCGGGATATTGAAGATCCCCTTATCGGTCTACTGATGGACGAGAACGGTCATGTGCGTAGCGCGGCAGCGGAGGCGCTCGGGCGCTTGAGGAGCCGGAAAGCCGTCAAACCACTCCTTGATGTGCTCACAGACGAATATCCGAGCGTTCAGGAATCGGCAATACGAGCACTGGCGGAGATCGGCGACGAGTCCGCCCTCGATGACCTTGTAAAGGACTTTACGTCTCGGGACGCACCCATGCGCAGGAACATCGCGCTCCTGCTCGGCAGATTCACGACCGACAAGGCAGCCGATGCTCTTGCCTTTGCGCTCAAGGACGAGGAGCCAGATGTAAGAAAGGCCGTTGTCCGTGCTCTCGGCAACATTTCGGGAGATAAGGCCCTACGTTCATTGATACACGCCGTTACCGATGACGACCCTGAGGTCAGGATGATGGCCGCTGATGCGCTCGGCAATACAAGTGCCCCCGAAGTTCCCGATATCCTCATCCCGCTCCTTGAGGACGACGACCTCTGGGTGCGGGCAGCTGCCGCACGCGGTCTGGGAAGGTTCGGCGGCGAGAAGGCCGGAGAGGTTCTTGCGGTGCATCTGGATACAGCGACGGACATTTTTCTTCTTGCCCTCGTGGATGTCGTGGGAAAGCTTAGAACGGAGCTCGCGCTGGATCCGCTCCTCAGGCTCGCTAGCCACGCCGATCCTGAGGTGCGCAAAACGGTGCTCGTGGCTCTTTCCGGTTATCATTGGGCCTCTGTCCGGCAAATCATCTTTTCTCGATTGTCCGATCCTCACTGGAGCGTGAGAAAGGCAGCGATAGAGATCGTTAAGCAGAAAAAGGACACATCGGCCGAACCTGTGCTGGAGCGAATTGCCGACGGAGATCCGGATACGGCCGTTCGACAGGCCGCGAAGGATGCGTTGAGGAGATAAATGCTAGAAGAAATGACAATTCCGCTGCCTGACGACATCTTCAGGCTTCTCCGGGAGTTCATCCACGGATACTGCGGCATTTACTTTGACGACGGCTCCAAGTTCCTGCTGGAGCGCAGGCTCACGCGCCGGCTCGAGCAGCGTCAGCTCAAGAGCTTCGAAGAGTATTACCATTTTCTCCGCTATGACCGGAAGAGGGAAGAGGAACTCGCCATTCTCGTGGACAACCTCACCACGAATGAGACCTATTTTTTCCGCGAGGGCCCGCAGCTCCGCGCCTTTTCCGAGGAAATCTTGCCCGACTTACGTGAGACACTTGCTGATCGCAAGGTTCTTCGGATATGGAGCGCCGGATGCTCCACCGGGGAGGAGCCTTATACCATCGCTATCCTCCTGTTCGAGTCCGGGGACTGGTGGCGCGACTGGCGTGTGGAGATCCTGGGAAGCGACATCAACCAGAGGGTTCTACATACCGCACGCAAGGGAGTCTATAAAAAAAGCGCGCACCGGGTGACAAGCCCGGAGATGCTGGCGAAATACTTCATTGAAGAGGAAAAAGGGAATTACCGCATCGCCGACCGGGTGCGCGAGCTCGTTTCGTTCAGCTACCTGAACCTTCTTGACCCGCATAAAACCAGCCTGATTAGTAACATGGATGTCATCTTCTGTCGGAACGTCATCATCTATTTCGACAAGGAGGCGAAGAAAAAGGTGATCGAGAGTTTTTACGAAAAGCTCCGTGAGGGCGGGTATCTCCTCTTGGGGCACTCGGAATCCCTGATTAATATCTCGAACGCCTTTGCGCTGCGCACGCTTAAGAACGATATGGTGTACGAGAAGCCTGTGAGGACGAAAATTGGAATCCCAAGTTTCAAATAGTGAATCTGCAATAAATCACAAGCTCAAGGGCGCGCATTTCAGGACGCTTGGAGCTTTGTGCTCGGCACTTGACGTTCATATGATGTTCGTTCATGATTCGAGCTTCATCACGGAGAGTCTTTAATGGACAAGATCAAGGCCCTGGTGGTAGACGATTCCGCATACAACCGAACGGTCATCACCCGAATGCTCACAAGCGATGAAGAGATTGAGGTCATCGGGAGCGCAAATGACGGAGTGGATGCCATTGCGAAGACGCTTCGGCTCCAGCCGGACGTGATTACCCTTGATCTTGAAATGCCGAACATGGACGGGTTTACCTTCCTGCGGTGGCTCATGAAGGAATGCCCGACGCCTGTGCTCGTGCTCTCCTCTCGCTCTGACAGCCGCAGCGTCTTCCGCGCCATGGAACTTGGCGCTGTGGATTTTCTTGCCAAGCCCGAGGCACGGATCTCGAAGAGTATCGAGAGTATCCGGGACGAGCTTGTGTCCAAGGTTCACGCCGTCCTGAACCTGGAGATGGACAAGGTCAAGTCGACGATCGCGCTCATTTCCCGGGAACGAGTTACCTTTCCGGCGCGGAAAGAAGATGATGAGCGCGTCGAGAGAAGCCCCATCGAAATGGTGGCCATCGCGTCGTCTACGGGAGGACCGCCCGCGATTCAGGCAATTCTCACCTCATTGCCACCTGACTTTGGCGCAGCCATTATGATTTCGCAGCACATGCCTCCGGGTTTTACGAAGAGCTTCGCGGAGCGGTTGAACAAGCTGACATCCCTTGTGGTGAGCGAGGCTTCAGCAGGCGACCGCATCGGTCCGGGAACCGTGCTCATAGCGCCCGGGGGCCACCATCTGATTGTAAAAAAAGACCGCACGGGGTTCATTGCGGAGCTCGTTGCCCGGAGCCCGGAGGACAAGTATGTGCCGTCTGCGGATCGCATGATGGTTTCCATCGCAGATGCCTGCGGCCCAGCTGCCCTCGGCGTAGTGCTTACCGGGATGGGAAGAGACGGCGTCGAGGGAGTTAATGCGATTAAACGTAAAAGAGGGCAGTGCCTCGCCGAGAGCGAAGAAAGCGCGGTCATTTTCGGCATGCCGCGGGAGGCAATCCGCACCGGCGCTGTGGACAAGGTACTGCCGCTCAGCAGGATGGCGGAAGAAATAATCGAACGATGCCGCTGGGGCAGAAGCGACGGCGGGAGCTCTGTATCGTGAAATCGACCTTGATAATTTCAGCGGACTTGACTATAATAAAAAAACTTATCTGGTTCTTTTGCAGATGAGGGCTTGTCCTATTCCGCTGTCGGTGCAACAAGCTACGGATGCAGTTGCACGAGAAGTTTTCTCTTCGTTCCGGATAGATGCGGTGTGAGCGGGACAGTAACCCCGGCAAATGCGAGGAGGGTTTGATGGAAAAGGAAATAGGGATCACGAAAAAAGTTGAAGAGTTTCTCCAGGTCTTCAGGAAGGGCGAAGAGTTCACTCAGGAACTGCTGAAGGAGAACGAAAAGCTCAGGTACAAGGTCGCGCAACTCGAAGAAGTCGCCAAGTTCTCAGGCAGGGAAGAGAACTTCAAATTTCATGGCCTCGAAGAAAGGGTGAAGTTCCTTGAGGAGGAGAACAAGAATCTTCTCGACCGTTACCACCAGGTAGAAGAAGAGAACAAGGATTTTGCCAACCGATATGTCGAGGTGGAGGCAGAGAACAATAACCTCGCGAACCTCTATGTGGCGAGCTACCAGCTCCATTCCACCTTGGATTTCAACGAATCGCTCAAGATCATCCTCGAGATCGTCATGAACCTGATTGGCGCGGAAGAGTTCTCGATCATGCTCGTCGATGAAAAGACGAATGAGCTGTCGATCGTGGCCCAGGAAGGCATGGGACCAGAGGCGCGATCAAGTATCAAATTGGGGGATGGGGTCATCGGGCAGTCAGTCAAAGGCGGTGAGGCATACTATCGGAACGGAGATCCAACAGATCTCAAGGGAGTGGACTACACTCACCCCTTGGTCTGCATCCCCCTCAAGATCAAGGAACACGTGATCGGGGCTATTGTGATCTACAAACTCCTCGTCCAGAAAAGCGAGTTTTCGAACGTTGACTATGAGCTGTTCTCTATGCTTGCTGGACACGCCGCCACGGCGCTCTTTTCTTCGAAACTCTATTCTCAGTCCGAGCGCAAGCTTACCACGATCCAGAGCTTTCTTGATCTGCTCAAAGAAAAATAACGGAGGTAGGAAATGCCCGAGCATAATTTTCTGGTGGTTGAAGATTCCCCGACGATGAGGCAGCTAATCTCCTTTGCGCTCAAGCGTATTCCGGGGAGCAAAATCGTTGAAGCCAATGATGGAATCGACGCGCTCAAAAAACTTTCGACCCAGAAGTTCGACATCATCCTGACAGATATCAACATGCCAATCATGGACGGCTTAAAGCTCGTGTCAATGGTTCGAAACGACCCCGCACACAAATCCATCCCGATCATCATCATTACGACCGAAGGCGCCGAGGAAGACCGCAAGCGCGGTCTCGCTTTAGGCGCCAACGCCTACATCCCAAAGCCCATTCAGACCGCCGACCTCCTGAACATTGTCAATCAGATATTGGGAAACAAAGGATAACGGGCGAGACAAGCGGGAAGAGAAGAGTAATGAGCGGTGAAGGACGAGAGACAACATGGGTTCTCGTCCTTTTTTATTCTGCAGGAGAATCGTTCATATGCGTTCCGACACTCTGACATTCGCGCTTCCGAGAGGCGGAGAGACGGTATTTTCAGTTTTCCTCTCCCTCAGCTGTCCGCATGCCGCCGAGATGTCCCTTCCGCGCGACTCGCGCACCGGAGCGGTATAGTGGTGGTCCAACAGTGTTTTCTGGAAGCGTTTGACGGCTGCATCATCAGGTCTGCCGAACTCGCTCCCCGGAAATGGATTGAACGGGATAAGGTTTACCTTGCATTTGATGCCCTTCAGCAGCTTTGCAAGTCGCACGGCATCATCCGGGGTATCATTCACATCTTTTAACATCACATACTCAAAAGTGATTCTCCTTCTCGGCTCGAGAGGGAATCGTTTACAAGCAGACAGAAGCTCTTCAATTGAATACCGTCGGTTTATGGGCATAATTCTATTCCGCACCTCGTTCGTCGATGCGTTCAGCGATATCGCAAGGTTTATCCGAACGTCTGCTTTTCCAAGTCGTTCAATCTCCGGAACAAGCCCAGCGGAGGAGAGCGTCACCTTGCGCGGTGAAAAACCAAGCCCCCGGTCCCAGGTAATAATTTTTAGTGCTCGCATCACTTCGTCGAAGTTCGCGAGCGGTTCTCCCATGCCCATGAGCACAATGTTGGTGATGCTTCGTCCCCCCTCATTTCTCCGGATGCGCGAAACCTCAAGTACTTGGTCGGATATTTCATTGGCCCTGAGATCCCTCATGAATCCGCTTTTTCCGGTCAGACAGAACCGGCAGGCCTGTGCGCATCCCACTTGTGACGAGATGCAGAGTGTCAAGCGGTCTTCATCGGGGATGAGGACACTTTCGATGGTATGGGCGTCCTCAAGCCCGAACAGAAACTTCCGCGTACCATCGGCAGCACGCTCCTCATGAAGCTTATTGAGGGACGAAATGACAAAGGTGGTCGCGAGCAAACCGCGCTCTGCATTCGCGATATTTGTCATCTCCTCGAACGAAGTCGCTTGATTGCGGTATATCCACTCGCATATTTGCGCTGCGCGGTACTTCTTGAGGCCCATTGCGACCAAGCGTAATGCAAGTTCATCGGGAGTAAAGCTCTTTATGTTTGACTTCGAAGGGATCATCCGTTAGATATAAAAAATCTTTCATAAAACATTAACACCTTTTGTGAGGAAAAGCAACATTGCTTGTCTTTGGATTGGAAAGCAACTTTTCTTTTCTATAGTTGTGACAGGACTTGGGCTTCCGTGGCATGGTCATACGGACTATGCCGACGTGAATGCATTGAACGCTTCAGGAAGGCCGCCAAAAGGGAATGAATTGCAGGGAGGTATTTCAGGATGCACGGAAACTGCGCGGGAAGTTTTGAGCAGATCGGGAACACCGGGTCCGCCAATCCTGCCGTCCATGCTTCCACCGGAAGAGATTGCCGTCAAGTGACAGGAAGGAGAATGGATATTACAAGAAAGAGAAAAAGCATCTGTGGTTTTTTCTCAGTATAATCGGACATATTCTACCAGCAAACGCGCTCAGTACTTTAGCATTACAGTGAACATGGTAAAAAAGGCAGGCATTTCCCTCCGTAAATCCCAGCCTCCTTCCCCATGCCTGCCGGGAGAGATTACGATTTGTCTCTTCTGGCACAGCAGCAAAAAACCCTTGACACCCTCGCTTGATAGATGTTATTTTGTCCTACTATTTTCCAGGAGATTTTGCTTGAAAATCGCTATTACAGGCAAGGGCGGCGTGGGAAAAACCACGCTGGCCGGCCTTTTAGCTCGCCTTTATGCCTCGGAGGGCATGAAAGTACTGGCCGTTGACGCTGATCCAGATGCGAATCTTGCTTCAGCGCTCGGCATATCACCCGAAATGGCCTCCCGCGCTCTGCCGCTTGCCGAACAGGCAGACCTGATTGAGGAGCGTACCGGCTCGAGACCCGGTGCACCGGGTGGAATGTTCAGAATCAACCCCAAAGTAGACGACATCCCAGATGCTTATAGCGTACAGCATGAAGGAGTCCGCCTGCTGGTCGTGGGGAAGTCCAAGGAGGCGGGTTCCGGCTGTTACTGCCCCGAGAATGTGCTCCTGCGCCGCCTGATCAGCCATCTCATCCTCAAACTGAACGAGGTGGTCATCCTCGATATGGAGGCAGGCATTGAGCACCTGACGCGGGGCACTGCCAGCGGCGTGAATGCGTTCATTGTAGTCGTTGAACCGGGCCAACGGAGCCTTCAGACCGCTCGGCACGTGGAAGGCCTGGCACATGGCCTCGGGATCAAGGATGTTTTCGTCGTCGGCAACAAAATCAAGCAGGAAGCGGACAAAGACTTTCTCAGGCAGCACCTTCAGGGCATGAAAGTCCTTGGGTTTATGAGTTACAGCAACGATACGGTCAGAGCGGACGTGGAAGGCAAATCCGCATATGACGCCTCGCCCCGCGCAGTAGAAGAAGCAAGGGCGATCAAGGCCTCGCTTGATGAGTTGATGAAAAATAAATCCTACTCTTGAAAACAAAAATCAGAAAACAGGTATTGGCGGCACGAGACGGCATGCCGCCGGAACAGCGAGCAGCAAAAAGCCGGGAGATCGGAGAGCGGCTTTTTGCTCTTCCTGAGTTCAAGTCAGCACGAGTCGCGATGTTCTTTGCTTCATTCCGAAGCGAGGTCGACACCGGTCCGATGATCAGGCATGCACTGACCTCCGGCAAGAGGGTAATCCTTCCAAAAGTAAAAGGGAAAGATCTGGCACTCTTTGAGATCAGAGATTTTCAAAAAGACGTTTCTCCCGGTGCTTGGGGTATTCCGGAACCCGTTGCGTCTATCCCGATTGATTTGGCAGAAATAGATCTTATTGTAGTTCCCGGGGTAGCCTTTGATGGCCGAGGGAACCGGCTTGGTTATGGAGCGGGGTTTTACGATAGGCTTTTGCATGCATTCACAAAGGCGATTGTGGCCCTGGCCTTCGAAAATCAAATCGTGCCGCGGATTCACGCTGATCCTCATGATGTACCGATGGAAAAGATAGTGACGGAAAAAAGGGTAATAGAAACGAATGCCAAGTAACGAGCACCAAATCACAAGTTTGGTCATTGGTTATTTTATTTTATCATGGATATAAAAAAAATCGAAAAGGGCGTCCGGCTGCTCATTGAGGGAATTGGCGAGGACCCTGACAGGCCGGGGCTCAAGAGCACGCCACAGCGTGTAGCCGAGATGTACGAGGAGATTTTCTCCGGGATCTCCATGGAGACCGAGAAACTGCTCACCCCCATGGCGGGCGAAAGCCACGATGAAATGGTGATGATCCGGGACATCCCGTTCTACTCCGTGTGCGAGCACCACCTGCTGCCGTTCTTTGGCAAAGCGCACATCGCCTATATCCCGGGCGCAGGGAAGATTGTGGGCATCAGCGCACTCGCCAAGGCCCTGGAGGCGTTTGCTAAGCGGCCTCAAGTGCAAGAACGTCTTACGTCCCAGTTCATTGACCTGATCGTTGAGCGTCTCAAGCCAAAGGGGGCGATGGTGGTCATCGACGCAGAGCATTTGTGCATGAGCATGCGTGGCGTGAAAAAACCCGGATCCCGGGTGGTCACGTCCGCGGTGCGCGGCAGTTTCCGCACGAAAGAGTCCACTCGCATGGAAATGCTGGAGCTGCTTACGAAGAAAGAGTAAATGTACACGTTTCTCTTGGTGACGCAGAGAACGCAGAGGAAGAAAGTTCCAAAGAGTTTCAATGCCTCTTTACACTAAGCCTCTTGCGCCTCTGCGAAAGATTCATTTCCCGTTATGGAGTAATTTATGGCGAAGCAAGACAGCTGCACACTGTTGGAGCCGTATCGGCCTTACGGCGCAGAAATCAAGGAAACGAGGCCCTACTCCCCCTGCCGGGCCGCCTGCCCGGCACATACCGACGTGCAAGCCTATGTGGGCCTCATCGCTCAAGGCCGTTACACCGAGGCCTTCGAGGTGATTACGGCGCCTAACCCCATCGCGTCGGTCTGTTCCATGATTTGCCACCATCCCTGCGAACAGTCCTGCCGCCGCTGTGGCATCGACGAGGCCGTTGCGGTGCGCCACCTGAAACGGTTCGCCATCGAGCAGGCGAAGGAATACCGCCGGAACAAGCGCAAGCTCGTCGAGAAGAACAAGGGCAAGAGCGTAGGTGTCATCGGTTCCGGCCCGTCGGGCTTGACCGCAGCCCGGGACTTGGCAGATCTGGGCTATACGGTAACGATCTACGAGCGACACCCCGTGCTCGGCGGCATGTTAGCCAGCGCCATTCCGCCATACCGGCTTCCCCGCGAAATTCTCAAGGAAGATATCGATGATGTGGTCAGCCGCGGCATCGACGTCAAGACGAACTTCGAGGTCGGAAAGGACGCCAAGCTCGACGACCTGGCCAGGATGCATGATGCCGTGCTGCTGGCCATTGGCCTGTCACTCAGCCGCTCGATCCCGATCCCGGGCGTGAATGGTCCAGGCGTGCTGCTCGCGATCCCTTTTCTCGAGGATGTTGCCTTTAATAGGAAACCGAATCTCGGCAAGAAGGTGCTCGTCATCGGCGGAGGTAACGTCGCCATGGACGTGGCCCGCACAGCCCGGCGGCTCGGTGTGGAGAATGTGGAGATGGTCTGCCTCGAGAACGAGCAGGAGATTCCGGCGTGGAAATGGGAAGTGGACGAGGCCGTGGAAGAGGCGATTAAGATCAACTTCCGCTGGGGACCCAAGGCGGTCAAGCGCGACGGAGACAAAGTGCTGGGCCTGGAGGCGAAAAGGGTCCTGTCGGTGTTCGACTCCAACAAGCGCTTTAGCCCGACATTCGATGAGAACCAGATAACCCTGTTCGAGGCTGACACGATCATCATCACCATTGGCCAGATGGCGAACCTGTCGCCACTCAAGGATAGTAGGGTGAAAGCTGATGAGCGCGGCCGGGTGGAGTGGGACCCGAAGACGCAAAGGAGCAGCGCCGAGAACGTCTTTGTTGCCGGCGAGGTCGTGACTGGGCCCGGCTCTGCGATTGCCGCCGTGGAGAACGGCCACCGCGCGGCGCTTGCTATGCACCTCTTCTTGCAGGGCGAAACCATCGAGGGCAAGCTGCCGCAGCAGGAGAAGGACAGCCTCAACCAGATGCCGCAGGAGGTTCTGGCGAAGATCTGCAAGATCCCGCGCGAGAAGATCCGGCACGTGGCGCCAGCTGAACGCGTCAAAACCATGGACCATTTCGAAATCGCCTACACCGAGCGGGAAGCGCTGGCCGAGGCAGCGCGGTGCCGCGGGTGCGGCGGCGGTGCTGTGGTGGACCCGAACAAGTGCATGGCCTGCCTCACCTGCCTCCGTGTCTGCCCCTATGGCGCGCCGGTGGTCAAGGCATGGTCCGAGATCCGGCCTGACTACTGTCAGGCCTGCGGTCTCTGCGCGCCGGAGTGCCCTGCCCAGGCTATTAGCATGGTTACCTATGACGTGAAGGAGATTCGTGGGTCCATGGCAACGACCGTGGGCTGTGTTGATGGGTCGCGTACCGAGCCGCTCATCGTCGCTTTCGTCTGCACGAACCGTCTTGGCGTGCATGGTGCGGACCTGCCGGCCAATTACCGGCCCTTCCCGGTTCACTGCACCAGCCGAGTGGATGTTCTGGACATGCTGAAGGCCTTTGAGCACGGAGCGGACGCCGTAGCTGTCGTTCGCTGCGGCATTGATTCCTGCAAGTACATCAAGGTCGAGCCCCGGGTGAACGCCAGGGTTAAGCGCGGTCAGGATCTGATCAAGGCGCTCGGGATGGAACCGGAGCGCATCGCAGTCCTGACAGCAGTGCCCTCGGGCGATGGAGGGCATCCGTACACACACGTCTGCACGGAATTCTCAGAAGCGGTGAAGGTGCTGGGGATCAGGACAAGATAGCGGTCCTGTCCCCGCAGCGAGTACAAATGAAAAGGAGCATTGATCATGATCGTCGGATCGCAGAAGCCAATCGATGAGATCTGGAACATGGTGAAGGACAAGAAGAAGGTGCTGGTGTTCGGCTGCAACACATGCGTGGCAATCTGCCATGCCGGAGGTGAGAAGGAGGCCGAGACCATTGCATCCCTCCTCCGGATGAAGGCTTCCCAGGAGGGGAAAACTATGGAGATAGACCATATGGGCGTGATGCGTCACTGCGAGCCCGAGTACTTCGATCCTGTAATCGAAGACGTAAAGAAGTACGATATTGTGGTCTCCACGGCCTGCGGAGTGGGCGTGAACTTCCTTTCCGACAGGACCGGTACGGTGCCCGTGGTCCCGGGCATCAACACTTCCTTCTACGGAGCCGTTGAGGCACCGGGCAAGTTCAAGGAGCTTTGCGCCGGATGCGGGGACTGCATCCTGCACCTAACCGGCGGTATCTGCCCCATTGCGCGGTGCGCCAAGACGCTGATGAACGGCCCCTGTGGAGGCACGAACAAGGGCAAGTGCGAGGTGTCGGGCGAGATCGACTGCGCTTGGTACCTCATCGTGGAGCGCATGACCAAGCTTGGCCAGCTCGACAAGTTGACCAAGGTCCTGCCGCCACGGAATTGGGCCACCTCGCGCGACGGGGGGCCGCGCAGGGTATCGCTTGAGCACATCCAGGAGTACGAGGAGAAAGAAGCGGCGAAGACCGGGAAGTGAGATAAAAATCTTTTTACGGAACGCCGGGATTGAGAGGATTTTTGTCAATCCGATTTTATCCCGTAATCCCATAAAAAAAAATAACGTGGACAATCCTTTTGGAGGTTTGGATTAATGAAGAGCGGAAGCAATCTGGAAAAAGTCATTTCAAGCGGCAAGCCCGCGGTTACCGCTGAACTCGGACCGCCCATGAGCGCCGACGGCCATGAGGTCGTCAGGAAAGCTCAGATGCTCAGGGGATTCTGCGATGCGGCGAATATCACCGACTGCCAGACCGCGGTTGTGCGAATATCGAGCATCGCAGCCGCAGCCATCGCGTTCCAGAACGGACTCGAGCCGGTGATGCAGATGACCTGTCGCGACCGGAACAGGATCGCGATGCAGGCCGACCTCCTGGGCGCTTCAGCTCTGGGCCTCAAGAACTGTCTCTGCCTGGCCGGCGACCATCAGAAGTTCAGCGCAGCGGGAAAACTCAAGGGGCATCCCGGGGCAAAGAACGTCTACGATGTCGACACCTGCCAGCTCGTCGGCATCCTGAAGAAGATGCGCGATGAGAGCACGCAGGAAGGCGGTGATCCCTTGGAAGTCGCGCCGAAATTCTTTATCGGCGCTTCCTGGACGCCCATGGGAGATCCCATTGACTTCCGGCCGATCAATCTTCTCAAAAAAGTGAACGCAGGCGCAGACTTTATTCAGACCCAGGGCATTTACGATATGTCGCTTTTTCGCGAGCAGATGGCCAAGATCCGGAATATGGGCCTCCACGAGAGGACAGCAATCCTCGCTGGCATCATCGTGCCCAAGAGCGCCATGATGCTAAAATACATGGATTCCTCCGTTGCGGGCGTTTCAGTTCCGAAGTCCATGATCGACCGGATGAACAAGGCCAAGGCAGCCGCGGGCGAGGACAAGAAGAAGGCCAAGGAACTGCAGGAGCAGGAAGGACTCAAGATCACGGTAGAACTCATTCATCAAGCCCTGGAGACGCCCGGCGTGAAGGGCGTGCACATCCAGGCCATCGAGTGGGAGAGCGCCATCGAAGGGATTGTGAAGGCAGCCGGACTTTATCCGAGGCCACAGGTGTGAATTGCGAAGTCACGGGTCGGGGATTTGGGAAAAAACTAAATCGCGAAGTATTAGAATAGCTGCCTGAGATAATTACAAATATCAAATCTCAAAATCCAAATGGATGATGGAGTGCCAAAAGAGACCATGACACTGCATATTAGACATTATTTTTTAAGCCAGGTTTACGCCTGGATCTGAAAATTTAAGCTTGCCCCACTAGGGGGAAATATGCGGAAGATAACCATCCTCGATATATATAAGAAAAAAGCCGAAAGCAAGAAAATCACCGTACTCACGGCCTACGACTTCCCCACTGCTCAGATCGTGGACCAGGCTGGGATCGATATAATTCTCGTTGGGGATTCCCTCGGCATGGTGGTTCAAGGTGTAGCGAGCACGCTCCCGGTTACGATGGACGAGATGCTCTACCACACTAAACTCGTTTCTCGAGCGACGCAATCCGCAATGGTTGTGGGCGATATGCCGTTCCTCTCTTACCAGACCAGCGTTTCCGATGCTGTGTTAAACGCTGGCCGGTTTTTAAAGGAGGCAGGTGCCGAAGCTGTGAAGTTGGAAGGCGGCACACAGATGGCCGATGTCATTCGCGCGATCGTGAACGCCGGTATTCCGGTCTTGGCACACATCGGGCTCACCCCCCAGTATGTGCATGCCCTCGGCGGATTCAAGGTCCAGGGCAAGGACGAGGAGGCCCGGGAGAAGATCCTGGCTGATGCGAGCGCAGTTCAAGACGCGGGAGCCTTCGCAGTTGTGCTCGAGGCTATGCCTGCTTCACTTGCAAAGGAGATTCATGACATCCTCCGCATCCCAACCATTGGAATTGGCGCTGGTCCGGATTGCGATGGACAGGTCCTCGTCATTCATGACCTTTTGGGGCTTTTTGACCGATTCACCCCGAAATTCGTAAAGAAGTATGTGAACCTCAAGGACCAGGCGCTCAAAGCGGTCAAAGAATACAGACAGGATGTGGAAGACGGCAAATTCCCAGCGGAGGAGCATAGTTTTAAATAATCAGACAGCAAACGGCCGGCCGCATCTTGCGGAGCAGGTCGATTTCATCAATGAAATTTATATGTTAATTAAAAAAATTCACAGTACCGTTCTGATTTTTCCTTGACTCATGGGATACGCGCTGGATATAATATTCTTCCCCGGCATTCGTATTTTCCCTCTTTATCTCATTCTTGCGCCATGCAGCCGGGGGCATTCCGAGGGGAGACGACAGCATGCCTGAAACAGCTTTGAATGTTGTTCTCCTTCGGTATACTCCGGAACCCGAAGAGGTTGTGGCAATGGCTGCGAAGCTTTGCTACAGCCCGTCTGGTGTAGAGGAACTCAAAGAGAAGATCGAGGCCAAGGATCAAGCAGCCTTCGTGGAGAAATTGGCGTCCATCGGGCACCTTTCTCCCATTGAGCATGTTTCCTTCTCCTTCGGTATCGAGGGAATCTCCCGGGCCTGTTCTCATCAGCTCGTCCGACACCGCGTGGCCTCGTACTCGCAGCAGAGCCAGCGGTATGTGAAGGAAGAGCAGTTCGATTATGTAATTCCGCCGAGCATCAAGCAGGATCCGGCGCTTGCGAAAGAGTTCGAGAAATGCATGGCCGAGGCTCAGGAGAATTACACCAGGGTTCTAAGGCGCCTCGACGAGCTCGGGTTTAAGGGTGAGTCGGGGCAACAGGATGCGAGGTATCTGCTGCCGAACGCGGCGGAGACGAAAATAGTCGTCACCATGAACGCACGTGAGCTTCTGCACTTTTTCCGCGTGCGATGCTGTAACCGGGCGCAGTGGGAGATCCGGGAAATGGCCGAGCGCATGCTCGCCCTCGTAAAGGGCGTGGCTCCTACAATCTTCGCCAAGTCAGGTCCTGGCTGTCTATATGCCGCTTGTCCCGAAGGCAAGATGACGTGCGGCAAAATAGAAGAAGTCAGAAAGAAGTACAGAGTAAAGAAAGCGGTGAGTTAGGAGGGGGGTCAGAATCAGGATAGGCCGTATCCTTGACCTCGTCCCCCAAATCCTGTAGTTGAGGTCACATGGGTTTTTCAATAGCAGTAGCAGGCAAGGGCGGCACGGGCAAGACCAGCCTCTGCGGCCTTACCATACGATATTTGACGGAAAAAAAGCACCGTGCGGTGCTCGCTGTCGATGCCGACGCCAACGCGAATCTGAACGACGTCCTCGGTGTCAATGTCCATGCTACCGTGGGCGCGCTGAGGGAGACCTCTCTTGAAGCGGTCAAGTCTACGGCGCCCCGGCCCGGCGGTATGAGCATGGAGCAGCTCTTCGACTACCAGATTCAACAGGCGCTCATTGAGGCAAAGGGTTTCGACCTGCTGGTCATGGGCAGGCCTGAGGGTGCGGGCTGTTACTGCGCAGCGAACAACATCATCCGAAAATATATGGACAAGCTGGCGGACTCGTACTCGTATACGGTCATGGATAACGAGGCCGGCCTCGAACACCTTTCGCGCCGCACGACCCAGGACACAGACCTGCTCCTCATTATCAGCGATTCGTCTGTTCGCGGGATTATGACCGCCGGTCGCATCGGCGAGCTGGTAAAAGAGCTGGGGTTGAACGTCAAGCGCTCGGTCCTAATCGTGAACCGTGTGCAGGATGGGACGGGCGAGGACAAAGCCCTCCAGCAGGCGATTAAGCAACAGGGCGTGGAGTTCGCGGGATTCGTTCCCGCGGATCATCTGATCTTTGAGTATGACTTAAACGGTAAGCCGCTTATCCAGCTTCCGGCAGAGTCAAAGGCGCTTATGCGTTATTTTGCTATGCTGGACAAATTGATCCCGTAAAGCGAAAGCATTGCACTCCCTTTATCCCTCCCGTCAGGGAGGGATTGCTCCCTCGCCCCTCGCGGAGAGGGTCAGGGTGAGGGAGATTTCAAGGTGAACATAAAAACCGTGGCCATCATAGGCGCAGGTCGCGTGGGCAGTTCCGTGGGCTACCTGCTCAAGCGGGCAGGGTATCCCGTGACTGCGGTTGTTGCAAGGACCATGGCTTCTGCGGTGCGGGCCTCTGGCTTCATCGGCGAGGGGAAGCCTGCGACAGATGCGGTGATGGCTGCAGCCGGTGCTGAGCTTGTTTTCATCACGACTCCTGACGGGATTATAAAAGAAGTCTGCGATAAGATCGCGGCAGCTGCGGGGTTCAGGCCAGGCGCACTGGTTATACACATGTCCGGCGCTCACGAGCTTGACCTCCTTAACGCGGCGCGAAGAACCGGGGCCTATCGAGCAGTTCTTCATCCGCTTCAGTCGCTGGCGAGCTGCGAGCAGGGCGCCAAAATGCTCCCGGGGTCTTATTTTCGAATCGAAGCTGATCCCGAGGTGCTCAAGGCGGCGAAGGACATCGTGAAGGCTCTGGGAGGCATCGAGCTTGTGATGCCGAAGTGGAGCTCTCACAAAGACTCTGCCGCACTGTACCACGCAGGCGCTGTGGCGGTCTCAAATTACTTTGTTGCGCTCGTCGATTACGGGCTTAAATTTTACCAAGCGCTGGGCGCCGACAAGAAAGAAGCGCTCAAGGCCGTGCTTCCGCTCATCCGGGGGACGCTTCACAATATAGAGACTCTCGGGATACCGGATGCACTCACCGGCCCGATCATGCGAGGAGACACGCAGACCGTGCTCGATCACGTTGAAGCCATGCGGAGACGTGCGCCAGATCTTTTGAGTCTTTATAAGGATTTGGCGCGTCAGACCGTCTCCGTGGCCAGGGAGCGGGGGAGCATCAGCCAGGACAAGGCAGAGGAACTGTTGAAACTGGTAGTCGATAAGCAAGAAAAACCTTTTGGATGCGGATAAAAACTGATGGACGCCGATGAACAAAAATAGCGATTTTACATCTTCGTTTATCCGCGCAAATCGGCGTCCTGCATGATGCATTGATCGAGTCAGATTCGAAAGGAGATGTTATAGAGCATGATTATAATCGGAGAAAAAATCAGTGTTATTGCAAAGAAGGTGCGTGAGGCGCTTCAGAAGCTTGACCCCAAGCCGCTCCAGGAACTCGCCGTGGCGCAGGCAAAGGCAGGTGCGCACTATATCGACGTTTCCATCGGACCAGCCGAAGAGAACGGGCAGCAGCTCATGGATTGGGCGGTAAAGGTCGTGCATGAAGTGGTGCAGAAGCCACTCTGCCTCGATACGACTAACCTGAAAGCAATGGAAGCGGGTCTTAAGGCTCACAACAACGATTGGGGTGCACCGATCATTAACTCTACCTCCAACGAGCCTGAGCGGTATCCCATGATGGAGCTCGCCGGAAAGTACAACGCCAAGATTATCGCGCTTACCCTGGGCAAGGGCAGCATCCCGGCAGATGCCGAGGATCGTTGCGTCATCGCTTCCGAGATTATGGCTCGTGCCATGGAGTTCGGTGTGCCCATGGAGAACCTGTTCTTGGACCCGCTTATTCTCCAGATTTGCACCATGCAGGATCAGGGCCGGCAGGCAATTCGAGCAATCAAGATGTTCCAAGAGCTGAACGATCCGCCTATGCAGACCGTCGTAGGTCTCTCGAATATCTCCAACGGGGCGCCCAAGCATGTTCGTCCCATCATCAACAGGAACTTCCTTACTATGCTCATTTACGAAGGGCTTTCCGCTGCCATCATTGACCCGCTTGACAAGGATATGATGGACACTGTCAAGACCGTTGAGATGATTATGGGAAAGAAAATGTATGCCCATTCGTATCTGGAGATGTAGAGGGAAGCACTCATTTTAAGCAAAAATAACAAGCGAAGCCAAATCGACAACCGAGACCTTTTTCCTTGTTAATTTTGAACTTTTTGAGCCCGGATATTCTTTCATGGTTTAATGTTAATCAGCACCATTTAGCTCTTGTTCTGAACAGGGAAATCTGTTACTATGTGCACTACTTTTTGAGGAGGTTTTCATGGCGCTCGTAATACCTAAGGAGACCTATAGCGGCAAGATTTTCAACGTACAGATAGGCACCGGCGCAAAGGCCGTGACTATCGGTGGCGCTTCAGCCCTTCCCTTCCTGGGGTTCGAGGGTACATTCCCGAATAAGCCAGCCATAGCGCTCGAGGTTATGGACATCACTCCCGATGACTGGCCTGAGACTTTGAAGAAAGCGCTTAGCGGTGCTTCGGCAAGCCCGGTGCAGTGGGCCAAGTATTGCCAGCAGAGCGGCGCCGACGCGGTAGCGCTCCGGTTGGTAGGCACGCACCCGGACCAGAAGAACAAGAGCCCCGAAGAGGCGGCTAAGGTTGCAGCTGAAGTCGCGGCGGCCATTGACATCCCGCTTGTAATCCTCGGCAGCGGACACGTGGAAAAGGACACCCAGGTGCTCCAGGCCGCGGCAGCGGCAACGCGAGGCAAGAATTGCGCAATTGGCAAGGCCTTGGAAGAGAACTATAAAACCATCGCGGCAGCAGCTATGGCAAACGACCACAAGCTAATTGCCATGAGCCAGCTTGATGTGAACCTGGCAAAACAGCTCAACATCCTGCTGACCCAGATGGGCTTCGACAAAGAACGCATCATTATGGACCCCATGTCGTCTGCTCTGGGATATGGCCTCGAATATACCTACAGTGTCATGGAGCGCATCCGCTTGGCAGCCCTTCTTCAGAACGATCCCATGATGCAGACCCCGATAGTCTGCGATATCGGCGCGAACGTCTGGAAGGTCAAGGAAACCATCGCGCCTGATGCAGAAATGCCGGAGTGGGGCAGCCTTGAGGATCGTGCCTTGGCATGGGAGGCGGTGACTGCCGGGGCAATGCTGACGGCCGGCGCTGACCTGCTGATCATGCGCCATCCCGGGGCTGCGGCAAAGGCGAAGGAGTTCATCGCCGAGCTGGCAGGTTAACAAGCTTCATTCACCGCAGAAGGACGCAGCGGGGGCCGCAAGATGCTCTGGGAAATGCCCAAGGCTATTTGCGTGCCCGACGATAGACGATAAATGTGATTCGATCTTCCGAAAGGAGCACAAAGAATGGCACTCTCTGGTGTTGAAATATTCAAGTATCTCCCGAAGACCAACTGCAAGAAGTGCGGTCACCCAACGTGCCTTGCCTTTGCCATGAAACTCGCGGCCAAGCAGGCGAGTCTCGATTCCTGCCCGGATGCATCCGAGGACGCGAAGAAACTCCTCGGCGAGGCCGCGGCACCGCCGATCCGCGGAATCACAATCGGGTCGGGCGACAAGGCCGTGAAGGTAGGCGATGAGATCTGCATGTTCCGCCACGAAAAGAAATTCTTCAACCCCAACATATTCGCTGTTGCAATCAAGGCGTCCGAGGCCGGTGACGCCGCAGCCAACAAGATCGCAGCTGTCAAGACCTCCGAGATCGACCGTGTAGGCCAGAAGCTACGTGTCGACGCCATCGCAGTGACCGACGAAGGAGGCGATGCAGCGAAGTTTTCCTCAGTCGTTAAGCAGGTCGTGGATGGAGCGCCGGGCGTTCCCCTGATCCTTGTTAGTAAGGCTCCTGCCACCATCGAGGCGGGCATCGCGCACTGCGCGGACAAAAAGCCCCTGATCTACGCGGCGACGGCAGAGAACGCCGATGCCATGGCAAAAATCGCGAAAGAGAAAAAGGCGTCTCTTGCTGTGGCAGCAGAAGGGCTTGACGCTCTCACCGCCCTTGCCGAAAGGGTCAAGGGTCTCGGTATAGACGACCTGGTGCTTGACTCCGGCGCGCGCACGGCTAAGGACATGATCGAGCACTTCACGATCATCCGGCGGGCTGCCATCAAAAAGAACTTCAAGCCTCTGGGATATCCAGTTATTTCATTTGCAACCCGCGATAATTCCATTTCCGAGACCATCGCTGCGGCCATCGGTACAATGAAGTACGCCTCCATCATCATCGTGAACAATGTCGAGAAATGGAAGATGCTGGCGCTTCTGTCTCTCCGGCAAAATATCTACACCGACCCGCAGGTGCCGATGCAGGTCGCCCAGAACATCTACAAGGTCGGCGACGCTAAAGAGAATTCGCCCCTCATGATAACGACCAACTTCTCGCTGTCCTATTTCATCGTCCGAGGCGAAGTAGAGAACAGCAAGGTCCCGTCGTGGTTAGCGGTCATGGACAACGAAGGGCTGTCGGTGCTTACGGCTTGGGCGGCCGGGAAGTTCACGGCAAGTAAAATCGCACAGTTTATCGCCGAAAGCGGCGTAGAGAAGAACGTGAGCCACAAAGAGCTCATTATTCCCGGTTATGTGGCCGTCCTATCCGGCTCTCTTGAAGAAAAGATGCCGGGCTGGAAGATCACCGTCGGTCCGCGTGAAGCAAACCAGCTCCCGACCTTCCTTAAGGGTCGGGCGTAATTTAATGAGGAGATTTACCAAAAAAGACGCGGAGAAAAAATAAAGCCCGCATCGGGGGCAGAAACCACAGAACGGGAGATTGCAGGATTTCCCTTAGCACTGATCATCATGATTTCCTGCAGCCTCTGCGTAAAGATACTTATTAAAGGAGCTAGCGATGTCAAAAGTGATTGCAACCGGGGCCATTCTGGGCTCCCACTACTACGTCAAGCAGGCGGAGGCCCTCGTCGAGAAGGCCATCTCCGAGAAAGGCCCGGACTTCAAGTTCGAGTTTCCGGATACCGGATATTTCCTCCCCCAAATCTTTTCCATGACGGGGTACGAGGTGCGAACCGTAGGCGACATGAAGACAGCGCTTGAACAGCACGTGAAGCCGCTCCTCACGAATGCGCCGGAAGACAAACTGTACAAGCCCTATCTGGGCGAGGCGCTCGACGCCGGCATGGCAGCCCTCTTCGCCCAGGAGATCATCATGGCGATCCGGTACATCTATGGGCAGGAACCGGTAAGGGACGACTCTATCGGACTTACCTACAATGGATTCATATCTGATACCATACTCCGGAACCTGGGAGTTCAGCTCGTGGACGGATCCATGCCGGGTTACGTCTGCATCATTGGCGCTGCTGATAGTGATGACCAGGCTTTTGAGATCGCCAGGGACCTCCAGCAGAAAAATATCCTCACTTTCCTGTGCGGTAACGTGAACGGCGAGAGCATGACCAAGCAACTCCTCCGGAAGGGTGTGCAACTCGGCTGGGACACCCGCCTCGTCCCGCTCGGACCCGAGGTCGAGCACGCCATTTATGCGCTTGACTGGGCGGCCCGCGCAGGAATCACATTCGGCGGCATGAAGGGCGGGGACTTCAGGAAGATCCTGAAATATTCCAAGGACAAGGTGTTCGCCTTCGCCATGGTTCTAGGTCCCTTGAACGATCGCATCTGGACCACAGGAGCAGGCGCTATCAATATGGGTTTCCCCGCTATCGCGAACACGGATATACCGACCATCCATCCCACGGGCGTCACTATCTATGAAGAAGTGGCCAAGGAACTCGACCCCAAGAAGCTCGTGGAGAAATGCATCGAGGTGCGCGGCCTCAAGATCACGGTCTCAAAGCCGCCGATTCCCGTTGCCTATGGTCCGGCATTCGAAGGCGAGCGTATCCGCAAAGAAGATATGCACATTGAGTTCGGCGGCCAGCGTACGCCCGCGTTTGAATGGCTCCATACTGTCGATCTCGACAAGGTGGAGGACGGCAAGGTCATGATCGTTGGTACCGATGCCGACGGTCGGTATCAGAAGGGCGGCCAGATGCCGCTCGGAATCATGGTCGAGGTGGCGGGCCGCAAGATGCAAAAGGACTTCGAGCCAGTGCTCGAGCGCAAGATCCACCACTTTATCAATGAAGCGCAGGGCATCTGGCATATGGGACAGCGCGATCAGAACTGGCTCAGGGTGAGCATCAACGCCATGAAGGAAGGTTTCGTGCTCAAGCATTTTGGAGATATTCTGACGACGCAGATGAAGCACAAGTTTGCGAACATCGTCGATAAGGCTCAGGTGACCTTCTACGTTGATGACTCCGATGTAAAAGCAAAGCTTGAAGAAGCGCGGAAGGCATATCTCGAACGCGACGTACGCCTTGCTACGATGACGGACGAGTCCGTGGACATATTCTACTCCTGCATTCTCTGCCAGAGTTTTGCGCCGAACCACGTGTGCGTGGTGTCACCTGAACGTCTGGGTCTCTGTGGGGCCTACAACTGGCTTGATGCGAAGGCGGCATTCGAGATCGATCCCAACGGCGCAAACCAGCCCGTCGCCAAGGGAGAAGTCCTCGATGCACTGAAGGGCAGATGGAAGGGCGTGGACGAATACGTATACACTAACTCGCACCAGGCACTCGAGTATTTCAACGCCTACACCATCATGGACGCACCGATGACCTCTTGCGGGTGCTTTGAGTGCATTGTCGCCATCGTGCCCGAGGCCAATGGCGTAATGGTTGTGAACCGCGGCTATACCGGCATGACGCCCATCGGCATGAAGTTCTCCACCCTGGCAGGCACTGTGGGCGGCGGCGCTCAGACGCCCGGCTTCATGGGTATCGGCAGGTTCTTCCTCACGAGCAAGAAGTTTCTCTCTGCTGACGGTGGGTTCAAGCGCATCGTCTGGATGACCAAGAACCTGAAGGAATCGTTCGCCGAGGCCTTCAAGAAACGTGCCGAGGAAGAGGGCGTCCCGGATCTCTTGGACAAGATTGCGGACGAATCCGTGGCGGAGGACTCCGAGAAACTGCTGGCCTTCCTGACCGAGAAGGGGCATCCGGCGCTCACCATGGACCCGATGTTCTGATAGGCTGGAAGACGGTATTTCTCGTTCATCCTGAGCCTTGCAATGCGGGGCAGGCTCCATGAGTGGTCTCACGATCAAGAAAAGACCAGTATTCTTCACTGGGGAATAGCGGTCTTTTCCAATGTGTGGAAGCAATTGAAAGTGGCGGCAGAGCTACATGCCGCTGAATTGTCGCGGCCGAGAGCGTGCCAAACGGGCACACACCAGACTCACGACGGGGACATTTTCAAGACTGGGCTGCCGGGAAAAATTAGGCGGCCTTTTTTATCTCAAGAGGAAGGGACGATGGAAGAAAAACTCGAAGGCATACTTGCGCGGTACCAGGAAAACGAAGGAAACTTGATCTCAATCCTGCAGGACATCGAGAACGAATTCGGTTTTCTCCGCGAGGACGCGATCTACTGGTTCTCGGAACGGCTCGATGTTCCGCCAGCCAAGTTTTACGGTATTGCGACGTTTTACGCCCAGTTTCATCTCAGACCCAGGGGCAAGAACGTAATCACCGCATGCTGCGGTACCGCCTGCCACGTCAAGGGCTCAGAGCGGCTGATAAACAGTCTTGTGAAAGAGCTCGGTATCGCGCAGGGCGACGATACCTCAGAAGACCTTAAGTTTACCGTTGAAAAAGTCAATTGCGTGGGGGCTTGCAGCATAGCTCCGGTCATCATCATTAATAAAACCGTCAACGGCAAGATGACGCCGGACAAGCTCATGAAGGAGATCAAGACACTCAAGGAAGGGAAGCGGGAGTACACTGACTATATTTAAGGAAAAGCTGAGAATTCATGGCATGAGCGGTGTATGGTGTCATATGAAAATGCTGGGCGTGGGGCTTGGTTTCGTCTGGAGTAGTCATGAACAAAGATATCTCGATTAAAGTGTGCATGGGCACGGGGGGAATCGCCGCCGGAGGCGTGCAGGTGATGTCCTCCTTCGAGAAGACGCTTGCGGCCGCCGGTATTAAGGCGTCGGTAGAGAAAAATTGCTCGGTGCATAAGGTCGGCTGTCGCGGCTTCTGCGCTCGCGACGTTCTCGTCGATGTGATCATCAATGGAGACAAATCAACGTATCAGTACATCAAACCTGACATGGTCGAGCGGATCGTGACCGAGCACATTTTAGAAGGCGCGCCCGTGAGCGACTGGCTCGTGAAAGACGATTACCACACCTTTCACGACAAACAGGTCAAGGTGGTGCTCTCAGACTGCGGCGAGGTGGACCCCGAAGACATCGATTCCTACATCAGCCGTGGAGGATACGAGGCGACGAAGAAGGTCCTCACGACCATGACCCCCCAAGAGACGATAGAGGTCATCAAGGCATCGGGCCTTCGCGGCCGCGGAGGCGCCGGCTTCCCAACTGGAGTGAAATGGGATATGGCGATCAAGGCCCCTGGCCCCGTCAAGTACCTCATCTGCAACGCCGACGAGGGAGATCCTGGCGCGTTCATGGACCGTTCGGTGGTAGAAGGAAACCCACATGCCGTGATCGAGGGCATGATCATCGGTGCTTATGCGATCGGTGCACCCTATGGATACGTTTACATTAGGGCAGAGTATCCGCTAGCGGTTGACCGGCTCCATCTCGCCCTCAGGCAGGCGAAGGAGCGAGGTTTACTCGGCAAGAACATACTCGGCAAAGGATTTGATTTCAACATTAAGGTCAAGCTTGGCGCAGGCGCATTCGTTTGCGGGGAAGAGACGGCGCTCATCGCCTCAATCGAAGGCAAGCGCGGACAGCCGCGCGCCAAGCCGCCGTTCCCGGTCCAGAAAGGCCTCTGGGGCAAACCCACGATCATCAATAATGTCGAGACGCTCGCAAACGTGCCGTACATCATGACGAAGGGCGCTGCGTGGTATGCAAGCATGGGCACGGAGAAAAGTAAGGGGACCAAGGTCTTTGCGCTTACCGGCAAGATCCTGAATTCAGGCTTGATCGAAGTGCCCATGGGAATCCCGCTTAAAGAGATCATTTACGATATCGGCGGCGGAATCGAGGGCGGGAGGAGGCTTAAGGCGGTCCAGACCGGAGGTCCGTCCGGCGGCTGTATCCCCGCGAGCATCGTCGACACACCGGTTGATTACGAATCGCTCGGCAAGGTTGGCTCCATCATGGGCTCAGGCGGAATGGTGGTCCTCGACGAGACCGACTGCATGGTGAACGTTGCCAAGTATTTTCTCGAGTTCACCAAATCCGAATCCTGCGGCAAATGCGTGCCATGCAGGGTCGGGACCAAGCGCCTTCTCGAGATCCTGACCCGCATCACTGAAGGCCGAGGGAGGGAAGGGGACATCGACCTGCTCGAAACCTTGAGCAGCGATGTCAAAACATCATCGCTCTGCGGCCTTGGTCAGACAGCGCCAAATCCTATTTTGAGCACGATCAAGTATTACCGTGATGAGTATGAAGCGCATATCTACGAGAAACGCTGTCCCGCGGGCGTGTGCAAAGACCTCTTGTCGTACAGCATCCTCGATGAGTTCTGCAAGGGTTGCACTGCCTGCATGCGCGTCTGCCCCGCTGGCGCTATTGTCGGCGAGAAGAAAAAACCGCACAAGATCATCCAAGACATCTGCATCAAGTGCGGCGCCTGCTTCGAGACCTGCAAGTTCAAAGCGATAAAAAAAGGGTAGCATATGATTAATCTGACAATAAACGGCAAACGGATATCCGTACCAAATGAAACAACCGTCCTCGATGCAGCACGGCGTAATGACATACATATCCCCACGCTCTGCGACGATGCGCGGCTCGAGCCGTACGGCGGGTGCAGGCTCTGCCTGGTCCAGGTGAAAGGCATGCCCAGGCCGGTGACTGCGTGCACAACGCCGGTCTCTGAGGGAATGGATGTGGAGACATCGAGCGATCAGGTAGAACGCCAGCGCCGCACCATTGTTGAACTCCTCCTCTCCGACCATCCGAACGACTGCATGGTCTGCGAGCGTGCGGGCGATTGCACGCTTCAGGAACTGGCCTACTTCTACGACCTCCGGTCGAACCGCTTCTACGGAGAGCGACGGCAGTACACCAAGAAGGACATGAACCCCTTCATCGAGCGTGACATGGAGAAGTGTATCCTCTGCGGCAAGTGCGTACGCGTGTGCGACGAGGTTCAGGGGCTCGGTGCAATCGATATCGCAGGGAGGGGATTCAGCGCTAAAGTGTCGCCGCCCTTCGAAAAAGATCTCGACTGCGAGTTTTGCGGCCAGTGCGTCAGCGTCTGCCCTACTGGAGCGCTCATAAGCAAGCAGTCGCTCGGCAAGGGCAGACAAAAGGACGTCAAGGCAGTCGAGACCGTCTGCCCCTATTGCGGGTGCGGGTGCAACCTTACCTTGCACGTGAGCAGGAACGAAGTGGTGCGAGTCACCTCTCGACCGGATACGATCAACGAGGGCTGGCTCTGCGTCAAGGGGCGGTTCGGATATAATTTCATCAACAGTCCGGACCGGCTTAAGACACCTCTCATCAAGAAAGGCGGAAAGTTTATCGAGGCATCCTGGGATGAGGCGTTCGGATATATAACCGAGCGGTTCAGCGCCATCAGGCAGAAGCATGGCCCTGATGCCATCAGCGGCCTGTCCTCTGCCCGGTGCACCAACGAGGAGAACTATCTCTTCCAAAAATTCATCCGTGCCGCAATCGGCACGAACAATGTAGATCACTGCGCCCGCCTCTGACACAGCGCGACGGTGGCCGGTCTGGCCACAGTGTTTGGTTCCGGGGCGATGACGAACTCGATCCAGGAGATCGAGAACAACGATTTGCTGTTTATCATCGGCTCGAACACAAAGGAGAACCATCCAATCATCGCGCTCAGGATGATCAAGGCCAAGCGGAAAGGGGCGAAGCTCATCATCGCCGATCCGAGACGTGTTCCGCTCGTCAGGTTCGCCGACATTTGGATGCAGCATAAGCCAGGCACGGACGTGGCGCTCCTGAACGGAATGATGCACGTGATCGTGAAAGAGGGTCTCGTCAAAGAAGAATTCGTCTCGTCCATGACCGAGGGCTTTGACGATGAGTTCAAGAAAAACCTCGAGGAGTACGCACCCGAAGCCGCATCGAAAATCACGGGTGTTCCCACCGAAACGATCGTGCGTGCGGCGCGCCTCTACGCCGGATCGGAGAAGGCCGGCATTTACTATACGATGGGAATTACTCAGCATGCCCACGGCACAGAGAACGTCTTTGCCATTGCTAACCTTGCGTTGATGACCGGGAACCTCGGCAAGGAGAGCGCCGGCGTTAACCCTTTGCGTGGACAGAACAACGTCCAGGGCTCCACGGACATGGGTTGCATCCCGAACATGTATCCCGGATATCAGCGGGTAAACATACCGGCGATAAAGCAAAAGTTCGAGGCGCTCTGGAACGCAAAGCTTTCGGACAAAGAGGGACTAACCGCTCCAGAGATGCTTGCGGCAGCTGAGAAGGGGAAGCTCAAGGCCATGTACATAATGGGTGAGAATCCGGTTCTTTCCGACCCCAACATGGCACATACGATTAAGGCGCTCAAGGCTCTCGACTTACTCGTGGTCCAGGATATCTTTATGACAGAGACGGCCGAGCTTGCGCATGTGGTCCTGCCGGGTTCATCATTTGCCGAGAAGGTCGGGACGTTCACGAATACCGAGCGGCGTGTGCAGAGGGTCAGAAGGGCAGTGAACTCTCCAGGAGCTGCCATGAAGGATTCGCTCATCATCATGGAGCTTTCCAAGAAGATGGGCTATGAGATGTCCTATACGCATACTGTCGAGATATTTCGCGAGATGGGGCAGGTCTGGCCTGCACTCGCCGGCATAAGCTACGCCAGGCTTGAAGACGGCGGTCTCCAGTGGCCATGCCCTACGCCGGATCACCCGGGCACACCGTTCTTGTTCAAGGGCGGGTTCCCGCGCGGCAAGGGTAAGTTCACCCCTGTCATGTACAAACCGTCTGCTGAGCAAACAGATAAGGAATATCCCTACATCCTCACTACCGGCAGGCAGCTGTTCCAGTACCATACCGGCAGTATGACGCGGAGGGTGAAGCCGATCGACAAAATATCTCCGGAATCGTATATCGAGATCAACCCTGAAGATGCCCAGGCTATTGCGATCGAGAGCGGCGCGAAGGTGAAAGTGATCTCGCGCAGAGGCTCCATCACGGTAAAGGCGGTCGTGACGAAGCGACCGGCGAAGGGCGTGGTGTTCATCCCCTTTCATTTTAAGGAAGCGGCAGCCAATGCGCTCACGAGCAACAGCTCGCTCGACCCCGTGGCAAAGATCCCATCGCTTAAGGTCTCAGCGGTACGGATAGAAAAGGCATGATTCTCTTGGAACTGGTAACCGCAGAGCACACAGGAAGCTCGGAGCTAGGAATTTAAATTGGCTTTCTCTCTGCGTTCTCTGACTTCTGTGAAACGGTAGGGTTATGTTTTGAGATTCCCGAAGAGGAGGAAACGATGGCCGACAAATCTGAACTCAAGAAGCAGATTCTTTTCAGCGACTTGACCGACGCCGAGCTCGGTATGATCGCAAATAAGATCTCCGTCGAAAGCTATATCAAAGGAAAGCCGATCTTTAAAGAAGGCGAGTCCACCAAGGGCATCTACCTCCTCAAGAAGGGGAGGGTGGAAATTTCAAAGACCACTCCCGATGGCTGGAAGCAGACGCTGGCCATCCTGTCGGAGAATCAGATCTTCGGTGAGCTGTCAGTCATTGAGGACAAAAAGACCCACGGCGCGGATGCAACAGCAATCGATGCCACCGAAGTCTATCGTCTCACGACGGAAGATTTCAAGGCATTTGAGCACAGCGATAAGAACATGATGTACAAGATCATGAAGACGATCGCACGCATTGCGAGCAGAAATGTACACGCGATGAACGAGAAGCTCTTGAAGCTCCTGATCAGCTACTGACACAACAGCTCAAACCGGTTTAACTCAAAACGGGTTAACAATACTATTTTAAAAAGGGAGGTTAAGAATGGCACTTGATCCAACGAAGCACGCTGATTGGGAAATCGCTGAAGATTCTGAAACGAGGATGAGGCCCATTGCGGAGATCGCGGAAAAAATGGGCCTCACCAAGGAAGAGCTGCTGCCGTACGGCCACTATATCGCTAAGGTGGATTTCAAGAAGGTGCTAAAACGGTACGAGGGCAAGCCGGACGGCAAGTACATCGACGTCACCGCCATCACCCCGACGCCGCTCGGCGAGGGCAAATCGACATCGACCATCGGCCTGACCCAGGGTCTGGGCAAGCGGGGCAAGAATGTGATCGCCGCCATCCGGCAACCATCAGGCGGACCGACCATGAATATCAAGGGCTCGGCGGCTGGAGGCGGTCTCTCACAGGTCATCCCGCTCACGCCATTTTCGCTTGGCCTCACGGGCGACATCAACGCCATCATGAACGCGCACAATCTCGCGATGGTGGCGCTCACTTCACGCATGCAGCATGAGTTCAACTATTCCAATGAGCAGCTCGCAAAAAGAAACTTAAAAAGGCTGAACATCGATCCTCATAACGTAGAGATGAAGTGGATCATCGACTTCTGCGCCCAGTCGCTCCGCGAGATAGTCATCGGCATGGGAGGCAAGTCGAACGGCTTCATGATGAAGTCTGGCTTCGCCATTGCCGTGTCGTCGGAGGTTATGGCCATCCTGGCCGTAGCTAAGGACTTAAAGGACATGCGCGAGCGCATGGGCAGGATTGTCGTGGCCAACAGCAGGGATGGCAAACCCGTCACGACCGCCGATCTCCAGGTTGACGGTGCCATGACCGCCTGGATGGTCGAGGCCCTGAACCCGAACCTGCTCCAGACCATCGAAGGCCAGCCCGTGTTCGTCCATGCCGGTCCGTTTGCCAATATCGCCATCGGCCAGTCCTCTATCATCGCGGACCGGATCGGCCTCAAGCTCGGTGACTACGTAGTGACCGAATCAGGTTTTGCCGCGGACATCGGTTTCGAGAAGTTTTGGAACCTCAAGTGCCGTATGTCAGGCCTCAAACCGAATGCGGCCGTTATCGTGGCTACCATCCGCGCGCTCAAGTGCCACGGTGGCGCGCCCATCCCGGTGCCGGGCAAGCCCATGCCCGAAGAGTACAAAGGCGAGAACGTGGCGTGGGTCGAGAAGGGCTGCGAGAACCTCGTGCACCATGTCAAAGTCGCGAAGAAGGCAGGAATCAATCCTGTTGTCTGCATCAACGCCTTCTATACCGACACAGAGAACGAGATCAAGACCGTGCGCAGACTCGCCGAGGCAGCCGGTGCGCGAGTTGCCCTGTCGCGCCACTGGGAGAAGGGCGGCGACGGCGCGCTTGAGTTTGCCGACGCCGTGATCGACGCGTGCAACGAGAAAAACGACTTCAAGTTCCTCTATGAGCTGTCGACTCCGCTTCGTACGCGCATAGAGTTGATCGCTGAACAGGTGTACGGCGCCGATGGTGTTGACTACACGCCTGAGGCTTTGGAGAAGGCCAAGAAGATGGAAGCCGATCCCGATTTGGCCAAGATGGGCACCTGCATGGTGAAAACCCATCTTTCGCTCACAGACAACCCAAACCTTAAGGGCGTCCCCAAGGGATGGAGGCTCAGAATCAGGGATATTCTCACCTTCAAGGGTGCGGGCTTCGTAGTTCCCGTCGCGGGTGCTATTACGCTTATGCCCGGCACGTCATCTGACCCGGCCTACCGCCGCGTGGACGTGGACGTGGAGACGGGAAAGGTCAAAGGCGTGTTCTAAACTGGTTTTTTGGACTGTACAAAGACAAAAAAGCCCGTGCTGCTTTCCCCCCCAAGCCGGTAGCTTAAGGTGTTGATTTTATCCGGTAAAAAATGTATAATATTTATACATCCCCTTACTTGGGATGACCGAGTAAGGGGATTTTTGTTTTTAAAGAGGCGGTGATAGGGTTTGCTCAAGCATGAATTGATAGAGGGGTCGAGGCTCCCTGTGGCCGTAAACGGCATACAGGTCAACTTCTGCAAAAACGTTGAATGCTCCAATTTTGGCGTCCCCGCAGACACAAAAAAGCAACCCAAAGGTAAAGGCGCGAAAGCGCGAGGAGCGGATTCTTATTCCGTTAACAGCCGTAAGGGTTATCATGGTAAGGTAGCGCCTGCGCTTGAATGCGATCTTTGCGGAGAGAAGCCCCCAATCAAAAGCAACCTCGCCATATATGAAGAAATGAACCGCATGCTCGGGTATTTTATAGAACAGCCAACCGGTTGCCCTGATGAGAAATGCCCGAACCATCATGTCGATGTAAAAGCCGGGAAGCCTTACTACCAGTCTTTCGGCAGAACAAAATCAGGCTCGCAGCGCTTCCGGTGCAAACTATGCAAAACCACGTTCGCTGTTGGTATCTCTACACGAAGGCAGCGCCAGCCTTACAAAAACGTCCAGGTCTTCCGGCTTTTGGTCAACAAAATGCCCCTCAAGCGTATTTGTGAAGCAGCGGACATTTCCATGCCGACCCTGTACGATAAGATAGATTTCTTGCATAAGCAGTGCATTGAGTTCGCGTCTATCAGGGAGAAGGAACTATTGAACGGCATGCATATACGAAGGCTTTATGTCGCCATCGATCGTCAGGACTACGTTATCAACTGGAACAGGTCGTTAGACAAGCGGAATGTCGTGCTCTCCTCCGTCGGAAGCGCAGACAGCACGACGGGTTACGTTTTCGGGATGCATCTTAACTTCGACCCCGTTGCTGATCCAGTAGCGATAGAATACGATAGTGAAGGCTTAAAGGATTACGAGAAGAGGGCGCCTTTCAGAAAATATGCAAGGCTGTGGTTAAGGCAGGATTATGATGACGCCGCCGCCAATCCCAGCCCTCAGATATGGAACAACAGCTCTTCTCTGATGGGCGACATAGAGTCGACCTACCAGAATTCGCTGAACCGGGAGGACGTGGAGGTCCCCGATGCTCCTGACGAGACCACCAAGCTGCCGTCATACGGCATGCAAATACATACCGACTATACGCTATATGGTCACTTCTTCTTTTTAAAGAAGCTTTTCACGGGCGTGGATAAAATACGGTTTTTCATGGACCAGGAGTCCGGCATACGCAGTGCCTGTCTGTCCGCCTTTGTCGACGAGATAAAGGCCGGGAAGTGCGACGCGTTCTATGTGCGTATCAATAAGGCCCTCACAGTGGACGAGCGCAGGAAGGCTCTTGCGAAGGTCAAGAAAAGGTGGAAGATCCTGAAAAAGGCAAACCCCGGCCTTTCCGATTCTGAACTGAAGCTCCAAATTATAAAGGAGCAGATAAGTAAGTTAAGGAAGATCGGTAAATGGCAGGACAAGTGGGTGATCCATCCGTTCCCCGACATGAGCGAGCCGGAGAAGGCTATATGCTACCTGACTGACATGGGTAGATACGATGAGGACCATATGGCATGGCTCTACAACAAAGCCTCGCTCCATGCCATTGACCGGTTTTTCATGCAGGCAAGGAGGCGTATTTCATTGCTTGAACGCCCGATTACGACGCCGAGCGCGGGTAAAAGGAGGTGGTTCGGGTACAGCCCCTATAATCCGGTAATGGTCATGAAGATGCTTGATATCTTCAGGGTGTTTTACAACTTTATAGAAGCCGGTAAGGATAATCATACGCCTGCTATGAAGCTGGGGCTTGCAAAGGGGGTAGTGAGTATGGAGGATGTGATCTATTATGCTCGATGATTACTATTATATGATGAAATATATTGAACTTAAACATTAAAATAAATATAATGAATATGAAGAAAAATTAGGGGGCTGATTTTGCATTTGCCGATTTCTGTTTATAGTCTCACCACAAAGCGCGTGATAGTAAAAGCCGCTTCTTCTCTCTTGCCAAGTAGACGTATCAATTTGTCACCTCAAGAGAATAAATTATTAATCAATAACAATAAAGAACGGCTTGGGAAGGAGGAGACAGAAAATCTTAAATTCCTCATCAGAAGCGGACAGGATCCGCTAGGCGATGCATATTGTGCTCTTCGTTCTCAAGACGAACGGAGAAAAGCCGGTGCCATATACACACCATACACTATAATCGCCCCGATGGTTAATTGGCCTCATTTCGAGAATCTATCACCCGCTCGCATTGTAGATGCGGGTGCGGGTTCAGGACGATTTATCCTGAGAGCTGGTGCCGTTTACAACAGTGCATTGTTGATTGGGATAGAGCGTGATCCCATCGCAGCGTTAATACTAAGAGCAAATGCTTCAGTTTTAAATATGCTGCCACGGTTGCAGGTGATCGTTGGTGATTACCGATCCGTCAATCTTAACAGGATTAATGGTGCCACTCTATTCATAGGGAATCCTCCCTATACAAGGCATCACAACATCTCTAAAACCTGGAAGGATTGGTTTTCAAATCTGCTATCAGGCCATAATATACCATCGAGCAAACTGGCAGGGTTACACGTTCACTTTTTCGCCAAAACACTGCAACTATCCAAAGAAGGCGACTATGGCGTATTTATAACTTCTTCTGAATGGCTCGATGTTAATTATGGTAAGGTCCTGCGTCATATGCTTACAAATGGCCTGGGTGGATTATCTATTCACGTATTATCTCCGGAAAGTCTGCCGTTTAACGATGCTCATACCACCGGGGCAATCACTTGTTTCAAGGTTGGCAGTACACAAACAAGCATTAAATTTAGAAGCGTAGATTCGCCATCTGACCTAAAAAACCTGTCAGAAGGCGGGCATAAGGTATCGAAGAGTTTACTTAATGCGTCGTCAAGATGGTCGATCTATGTTAAACGCACTCGGTCATCAACCGCCGGTAGTGTAAAGATCGGCGATATATTCCGAGTTCATAGGGGCCAAGTTACAGGTTGCAATAGGGTCTTTATTGAAGGGGGATATGATGGAGAACTACCTGGCACTATACTATATCCCACGGTGACTCGCGCCCAGGAGTTGTTTGACAGCGCAATAATGCTTACGTCAAGTGAAGGATTTAAAAACGTAATTGACATCCCCGAAGATCTATCACAGTTTGGTCGAGCAGAGAGAAAAAAAATAAATAGATTCTTGACCTGGGCAATACAGCAGAAGGCCAATGAATCGTATATTGCCAAACATCGCAAACCTTGGTGGTCTGTCCGACTTTATCAGCCAGCACCAATAATATGCACATATATGGCAAGACGCTCTCCCCGGTTTATACGCAATCTTTGCGACATGCGACATATTAACATAGCACACGGATTATATCCTGTCACACATTTAAGCAATGAAGATTTGGACTTGGTTGTTAATTGGCTGAATCATAATGTTTCAAAAAAATCTGGACGTACATATGCCGGTGGATTAACCAAGTTTGAGCCAGGAGAAGTCGCAAATATTATTATCCCCAGCATAGACCAGTTGAGAGATGGAGGCGGTTTGTGAGCAACTGGCCTAAAGGCACGCGAAAGTGGACATCTAAGGAAATCACCAATGATTGTATAAAAGCGAAAGAAGATTTCCGGAGGCGTCGCCTTGATGAGCCTAAAGTGAATTATCTTCGATCTTTTAGGGAATTTGAAAAAGCAACAGCAAGCACTATTAATAAATTTAATGCACTGTTCAGCAGGTCAATAAAACCAAGTGTCTTGGCTGCTTCAATAAAAGATAGGCATTTATTTGATGCTCTTCGGTATATTGGAGCGCCGCCAATATCAAAGGATGATCTTAAAACATTATCAGAATCAAAACTGTCCTGGACAAAAATAGAAAAGAATCGAGATGAAGCAAAAAGAATACTAAAAATAATCCGCAGAACAATAGATCCAAAACGATTTCCTTGGATAGTTAAGCGTAGGAAGCCAAAAAGAAATGAAAAAAAAGCTGCGATATTAGCAACCACTGTAGTAGTGGCTGTGCAAAGGATTCAAACCCAACGAAGAATGACCGAGAAATCCTTAGTTGAAACTGCGGTGGAGAAAATTATTGAAGATAACGGATTTTTAAAAGTTGAATCACCGAAACAAGGTATCCAGGCATTAGTAAGTGATGCGCCAGCGCCAGGGAAATTCATGAAGAATATTCTCGTTGGTCAAGATATGGCTGATTTTATCGTCGGACTACGTAATGGCAAATTTCTAATAATTGAATGCAAAGGCTCTAATAACGAAGTGAATAGTCGAAAACGAATAAATAAAGATGTTATGCAGAACGCAAGGCACTGGCGGGATCAGTTTGGTACACAAATTATTCCATCAGCAGCCATTCAAGGAGTTTTTAAGGATGTGTATATAAAAGATGCGCAAGAGACGCCAGTGGTATTTTTCTGGGCTCATCGTCTGTCAGATTTGAAAAAAATTATTAAATAAAAGCGGTAAAGAAAAATCGCTAGCTAATATTCAAATAACCATCAAACAAACTTTCACCTCATATTTCGTCCATCGCTCATTATCCGATTTATTAATATCCATATTTCAGCAGTGCTCTTCGCATCCTCCAGAGCGCGATGCATGACAACCGGTTCTGTTTTAAAGAGATGTCTGTAGATGCTTCCCAGATCGTGACGTTCCAATTCAGGGAACAGCTTCCTCGCCAATGACAGCGTACAGAAATAAGGCTGTCGGAATTCGATTTTTAATCGTCTGAATTCTTTTCCGACCATGCTCAGGTCGAAATCGGCATAATGCGCCACCATGATGCTGTCTTCAATGAATGCGCGGAATTTAGGCATCACTTTCTTGGGTTTCGGCTGGCCCGCGAGCATGCCCCTCGTTATGCCGTGTACCCTTTGCGCAGCCGGATCAATAGCACGGTCCGTGTCGATCAGGCTATGGAATTCATCGGCTATCTTTCCACCCTCTAAAGCCACGGCGCCGATCTCGATGACGCGGTCGCCGGCCTCGGGCGACAACCCCGTCGTCTCTACATCAAATACGATTGTCCGACGGTAAGGCCTTCCGTTAAGATCAAAAAACATCATGAGCAATATTATAAGTCATTTCAGTGGTTCCTGGCAAATAACGTGATTTAGAAACGAGAACCTGCAGAAAATATCTTCTGCAAAAAGCACGGCCCCTAACTTGTTGTAGTTAGGGGCTTATTCATTATTTTTGCCGGAAAATATCAACACCTTAAGCTACCGGCTTGGCTTTCCCCCGCACGGGCTTTTTTGTGATGATCTGGCGGAAGCGTAACACCGCGACATCTCAAGGCTTCTCCAACTTTGTGAGCGCAAAGCTGGAAATTTGGGATGAATCGTGCACTTAATGGGATTTGGTAACTGCTATCTGCAAGCTAAGAGCAGATCAGAATAATTGCGACTTGCACCAGCGCTGCGGTTGGTGACTATTCCAATTTCGCATATTTCACTACATTGTTACCAGCTTCCTTGGCGGTATTTGCAAGGTCTTCGGCCATTTTGATCAGTTCATGTATTGTGCCAGTGGCGCCGTCGCGGGTAACGACTCCTGTACTGAACGTTACTGGCCAGCCATTCTTTTTCACGATATCCTGAAGACGCTCCTGAACCTTATCAATAATACCTGCGGCGTTCTCCTGCTTGGTTTCCGGCATAAGAATAGCAAACTTGGCACCCCCAAGTCTTGAAAGTATATCTTTTGGCCGCAACGCTGATCTCATTATTTGTGCCACTTCGTGGAGGAGGTAATCGCCGGCTATATGACCAAGAGTGTCATTTATGTGCTTTAAATTATCTATATCGATATAAGCGAGCGTAAGAGGTCTTTTATGCATGGCAGATTTACTGATTTCAGCACGAGCCTGCTCATAAAAGGCTCTTATGTTCGATGCTCCCGTTAAATCGTCTGTGTTCGCATGCTCTCGTTCCTTCATCACTAATTTCTTTATAGCCGCAATGGAATACGCAACAATCAAGAACATTCCGAGCACCATTACTGCGTTCCAGATAGGAACAGTGATATTAGAATAAGCATGCCCAGACACCAGATCTGACACGGCCCAGGTTATAGCACTAAAGATTGATATTATAACTGCGGGAACTCCTCCCTCGAACCATGCAATCAACATGATCGGAAGAAGGTAGAGAAGTGATATGGAGGTATCATAGCTCGTGATAGTATCAATACTGCCGATTGCTAACACGAGCAGATATCCGAGAAATGTGAGATATTGTTTAGGTAGTTTTTCAGCAAATTCTAAGATTGGTCTGATCTGCATAATATTCAATGCTTGCAGTTATGGTTAATTTCAAATTGTGTTCTTTGACAAAATTGTAATTTGGACCTCGGGAACCGGTATGTCACGGTTTATGATATCATTTCTGTCCAGAGAATATCGTAAGGTAATTAAAGATGCCTGTCAGGATATTATAAGTTTCAAAGATATTTCCTTGTAAGTTACCATTTCCCGGGCCTTCTGTCTTTTCCGCTCCTGCGTTCAGGCCCCTTATAGTTTGGATCATGCACTTTACGTCGATCTTCATCTAATCTGAGCTCCCGAAGAATCCTGCGGATTCGTTCCGTCAAGTCGCCGTTCATAGTTCTCCTATGTTCTCGCGGGATTAATATGCTATTGCCAGTAATAATAACACAGACGGGTTCTAATGAAAAGGACAAGGTTGATTCATTGATAAAACAGCTGCTAATGACCAGGGGCCCTTACCCCGGGGAAAGTGGGAATGAGCTGAACGTCTACCTTATGATGGGTCCGTCGATCCATACATGTCAAGTTTGGCATCCGAATGAAACAAGACCTGCTCTTTGATGAGGAAGTTCTGGATCGGAAATAGGGGCCCCGTTGATATAATAGACCACTTCGCTGCGAGTCTCGATCGTTCCTGCCTATATAAGTAGTACAGAGGATATTCCACGAATAGATACCGGCGCTTTACATCTTCTCCTGATCCACCTTCATTTCGACAAGATATCTGATTTTCGGCAGCAGAGACGCAGCTGACGGGTATGCTTTCCCGGACAAAGCGATCATTTTCTGCTCCTCGCCGTAGAGAGCCCGGACACTCTTTAACACATCATCGACACAGGCTGCAACAGAAGCGTCCCTGTTCTCTCCCCGGACCCTTAAAACACCGAAGACAGTTCGGGAACTGTTGTCGACAAAGAATACCCTCGCTCTTTCCTTGCTCCCCCGTATTATGACTGCAGACAGCTTGACATTGATGACATCACCCTTTTCGCTCACAAGGCTGAACTCGATCTGTTTAAGGAGCCTTGGCGTTCCCGTCTTTTCTTCGGGTCTTTCGTTCCTCAGGAACCTCCAAGGTGCGTATGCAGGATAGCGGGAATCCAATTCAGCGGCCAATCTTTCATATTCCGGCGTACCATAGCGTCCGGCAAGGTTCAGGACATGTGTCTGGTCATCCAGGAGCGCTGCTGTCAAATTCCTTTCCCACATTATTTTCTGATTTGTTCGTCCGGACTCATCGGCAGGGGCGGCCAGATAGGGCAGAATGTTCTCCCTATACTTAGCCAGGTTGTACACATTGGTGTCCAGAAGGCGAGACTTCCCGACACTATGGGGAGCTGAAAATTCGAGGTACAGATTGTTATCCGTATTAATCCTCCCGCCGCTGCTGTAAGCCGTTGCCCCTTCGGTCCCCATCACGAAATAGCTCAGGAAATCCTCAGCCGACCCCATTTTGACCGGCACCAGGTCTTCTTGGATTGCCGGCGCTTTGATCCGCTGCGCCAGGTCCTTTTCGTCGATGACGATGGGGGAGTTGCTGCCGACCAGTTCTGCGTCGTGATGGGTGAGCCACACCATGATGTATGAGAAGTTATCTCTCATGGTCGCGACAACGGATTTGAGATTTTCTTCGGTAAGTTCGTACAGGGGAAGCCACTGACAAACAATGCCGCCGGGGTTGAGATGTTGCGCGGCAAGCTTGAAATACTCAGTTGAATAGAGGTATCCGGCCCCACTGAACCACGGATGGATCGGGTCGGCGGTGATGACGTCGAATTTCTCCTGCGTGGTCAGAAGGAAATTCCGGCCGTCGTTGAAGACGAGCCGCAGCTTCGGACTGTCCAGAGCATAGTGGTTGTAAATGCCGAAGGTCCTGGTCACACCGAGCACTTTCGGTTCGATCTCGGCAAGCGTGACCTGTTCCACGCTCGGATGCACTAAGGTCGCCCCCAGGGTCATGCCGCTCCCCGTACCGAGCACGAACACTTTCTTCGGATTCTTGTTGAGCAGCATAGGCAGGTGCCCCAAGGTGTACTGACATTGCATATCTTTGTAGGCGTCCGATGCCTCTACCCTGCCATTGGTTATGAAAAACCGGGTTTCTGCCGCCTGAACGGAGCTTACGATTGCCTGGACGCCCTCCCCATAATAAAGGACGTCATTATTTTCCATGGCTTCCCGTATCCTCTCCGGCGTGCCGTACATCTCGGGGTGGTTGGACTGATAGATGGCGTAAAACTTGGGATCCCACAATGCCCATATGCTGGGATTTAAGGCCAGGACAAGGATTGCAATCGTCACTGCGATCG